>Ga0208957_1000009_pt1 | contig 221625 bp, 267 predicted proteins | sample RifOxyA1_FD_184029 | JGI IMG/M metagenome (GOLD analysis project Ga0208957, IMG submission 184029) | Groundwater microbial communities from Rifle, Colorado - Rifle Oxygen_injection A1 (SPAdes) | ecosystem: Environmental > Aquatic > Deep subsurface > Groundwater | place: Rifle, Colorado, United... | reverse complement strand
TAAAGCCAAGTGGCACTGTTAGTCAAGTAGTTGATGCTTCATCTGGTTGTCATCCTCGATATAGTAAATTTTATATTAGAAGATATCGTATATCAAAAATAGATCCACTATTCAAATTAATGAAAGAACAAGGAGTTTCATTTAAACCAGAAGTAGAACAAGATATTGAAACAGGAACAACTATGGTTCTTGAGTTTCCAATTAAAGCACCTGACAAAGCAATCACTATAGATAAATGGGATTGCATGAAACAAATGGAATGGTATTTAAAGCTACAAAAAAATTGGTCTCATCATAATGTAAGTAATACAGTATACGTTAAAAACAATGAATGGATTAAAGTAGGTGCTTGGGTATACGAACATTTTGATGAAATCATAGGCATGTCGTTTTTACCTTATGATGATCATAAATATGAATTAGCACCATACGAGCCAATTACAGAAGAACAATACGAAAAACTTTTAAAAACTTTTCCAAAAATAGATTTTACTAAGTTAGGCAACTATGAAAAAGAAACAGGCGATAGAACTGAAGTAGCAAAAACCTTAGCTTGCAGTGGAGATAAATGTGAACTCAAATAAGAAAAAGAAAAGTAAACGCAAAGACTGGGATACATACTTCCTAAATCTTAGTGAAGTAGTTTCAAGTAGAAGTACTTGTGATAGACTTCATGTAGGAGCTGTTATAGTAAATGACCATCGTATTCTTACCACTGGTTATAATGGATCACTCAGAGGTGCTTCGCATTGTGATGATGTTGGTCATCTTATGGTTAAAAGAAATTGTAAGAGAACAACACACGCTGAGATAAATGCTATAGCACAGGCTGCAGCTTATGGAATACCTATAAAAGATTGTCATATTTACATAACTCATGCTCCCTGTTTAGAATGCTTCAGAATGATTGTTGCTTCTGGTATTACTAGAATCTTTTTCTCTAATCTATATACACTTACCGAAGAAAGTCTTAAGACATATAGAGAAGTTGTTGGTTATAGAGACGGATTACAATGTTGTAACTGGGAATTAAGTATCAACTCAAAGGTATGGTATAAAACATAATGTATTTTTTTACATCAGACGAGCATTATTCTCACTCCAACATCATTAAGTATTGTAACAGACCGTTCAATTCTATTGATGAAATGAATCGTGCGATGACTGCAAGACACAATGAAGTTGTTACAGATGATGACATTGTAGTTCACTGCGGCGATTTTACTATGAATAGAGAACAACATGCAAAGATTATCATTCGTAAACTTAATGGAAGACATATCTTCATAACTGGTAGCCATGATAAGTGGATAAAGAATTTCAACTTAGATACAGCTATCGGAGAAAAGGTTTTACTAGTTGGTTCAATGTGGGAACGTAAGTTTGATAACGTTTATCTTGTTGCATGTCACTACGCTATGAGAAAATGGCCTCGCTCTCACTACGAAAGTATTCAGGTGTATGGTCATTCCCATGGTAACCTACCACCAGAAGGAAGACAACTGGACGTCGGCGTCGATGTACATAACTTCTATCCTATCAGTCTAGATCAAGTAATACAAACTATAAACCTTAACCAAGGTAATACCAATGGTAAAGCGTCTCCGTCTTCCAGAGTATAACTACGATTTTGATACTGAAACAGGTTTCTTTGTTCGCTGGGGTAAAACAAGACAGGATGATCCTCAAGTATCTCCAATAGGACTTGAAATTGGGGATATTGAGATCACAACTATCTGCTATAGTGGTTGTAAACATTGCTATAAATCTAACAACCCTAACGGCAAGAATATGAGTTTTGAAACTTTCAAGATAATACTTGATAAGTTACCTAAAAATCTAACACAAGTCGCATTCGGAGTAGATTCTCAAGCAACAGCTAATCCAGATCTATTTAAGATGATGGAGTATTGCCGTCAAAATAATGTAGTTCCTAACATTACAGTAGCTGATATTACAGAAGATACAGCTGAAAAGCTTGCGAGTTTATGTGGAGCCGTAGCTGTAAGTCATTACGATACTGATACTTGTAAGCGGTCTATTCAACTATTACATGAGGCTGGTCTCAAGCAGATAAATATACATCAAATGGTATCAGACGAAACGTTAAGCAAGTGTTATGATATCATGAATGAAGCTAAAAATATTCCAGGTCTTAATGCCATTGTAATGTTATCTTTGAAACAGAAGGGTAGAGGTGTAGGATTTACTCCGCTTCCTTATTATTTATTCAAAGATATGATTGACTATGCTATGTCACATAAGGTTTCAATAGGGTTTGATAGTTGTACTGCTCACAAATTTCTCAAATATGTAGATGAAACTGGGAATGAGAAGCTCAAGAAATTATCTGTATTTGTTGAGCCTTGTGAGAGCTCATTATTTTCTATTTATATAGATGTAAATGCGAAAGCTTTTCCGTGTAGTTTTGCTCCTGGAACTCCTGGATGGGAAACTGGATTAGATATGATTACATGCAAAGCCTACATGGAAGATGTTTGGAACAATGAACGTATGCAAGTATGGAGAGAAGGACTACTTAAAAATAATCGCAAGTGTCCTTTATACAACATCTAATGTCTATTTCAAGAGAACAAATTAATTTTAGAAGAACAGGTACACCATTACCGTTACATGATGGAGATGCAAGTAGAGAGAAGAGTGACCTTATGACATATGTATGTACTTTTGGATGTGGTCAGAAGTGGGGAAACCATTACATTGTAATTCAGGCATATGATCAAGAGACTGCTCGTTCTATGATGCAAGAAAAGTTTGGTCAAGAATGGTCTATGATGTATCAAGCAGATGCTCAACATAGTGCTGAGGAAGTAGCTGGTGTAAAAAAATACAATCTTAAAATGCTGACGAGTGAAATGATTAAAGAAGACGCTGAAAAGAATCATAACTTTAATCCAATAGAAGGAGTATATTAATGCCATATATAGAACAAAGAATAAAAACTACTATAGATCCTAAACTTAAAAGGATTATAAATTCAACACTCACCGAAGGTGAACTTAATTATGCGATTACAAAACTATGTATTAGTTACATAGAACATCACGCATTAAACTATACTTCACTTAACGCCATAGTTGGAGCTCTTGAATGTGCTAAGCTTGAATTCTACCGTAGACTAGTCGGTCCTTATGAAGATGAAAAAATAAAATTTAACGGAGATGTATACTAATGAAACAAGTTATTACGAAAAAGAAACAAGAAGAGTTTTTACCATGTCCTTTCTGTGGTGTATATCCATACATAGAAAGTGTAGGACAAGGATATTATGAATTAATAGTTAAACATTTTCGAGACTGTTATTTACACTGTATGAATTACGAAACCTTATCTATGTCCAAGAAAAGCAGACTCATTGAGAAGTGGAACACGAGGACTAAATGAAAAGAAAAAGAGTTTATATAGCTGGAGCTATCAATGCTCCAAGTGCTGGTAAGTATCTCAATAACATTCGTAAAGGCATCCAGCTAAGTTCAAAAGTATTTCTATTAGGTTATGCACCCTTTTCGCCTTTCGTGGATTTTCTATTTAATTTAGTAATGGATGATGTTGATGTTACTCATATAAAGACGGAAGACTTTTATGAGTATTCTATTGCTTGGCTTGAGAAGGCTGATGCTGTACTTGTGGTTCCAGGATGGGAATCTTCACTAGGTACGAGAAAAGAATTAGACAGAGCGACGAAGCTAAAGATACCAATTTTCTTTAGAACAGAAGATCTTATACTATCTATGCCCTCGGAGACAATATGAAAGATAAATTAGATAGAAAATATCTCAAGAAGTACATGCGTAAGCTTATGAGATGTATGAATTACACAGCTAAGAAGATGGATAAGAAAAACGCTAATCCTATCTATTATGAGATATATCAATTACTTAGTTCTCATGCATGGACAGATCTAGCTGAAAGCTGTGAACACAAATTCAAAGTTAGTAAGAAACATCCAATGGGTCGTTGTACAATTTGTGGAACAATAAGGAGTATAAAATGAAAATAAGAAACGGATTCGTAAGTAATTCATCTAGCAGTTCTTTCGTGATTAATAAATCTGAATTAACACGAGAACAAATATATCTTATACATGATGCATGTCTAGAACCAGGATTTGATGCTGATCCTTGGCTCATTACAGAGACTGAAACTACAGTAGAAGGTTTTACCTCTCTGGATAACTTTAGTATGGCAGATTACTTCGATAAGATTGGTATACCAGAAGATAAAATAGAATGGAACGATTAATGAAAATTAGAAATGGATTCGTATCAAACTCGAGCAGTTCAAGCTTTGTAGTTCTACTACCAAAGAAAATTCCAGAATTTACATTGGAAACTCTTCCAAGTAAAATCAAAGACTGTATTGAAGCTGATGAGATTACTGAAGATATCGTGACCAAGATCAATGAATGTATCGCGACCATCGCGTCACAGGAACATACCTATAGCGAAGAGCTTGGTCTATCAGGTGAGGACTTCGACATCTCAGAAGCTCTATCTCAAATCATGGAGCAATACGCACTTACTTCTATTGACGGTGGACCAGACGAGGGCGGGTACATCAACCTAAATCGTAAAAAACTTAAAAGCTTATGGATAAAGATGAATAAAGAACTCTTCGAATAGTTAGAGAAAGAGAACAGAATTCTTCATGGTACGTATCTCTCAACTCTAGCTGAACCAAACGAGCAGCAAACTGAGAATCTTCTTATGAATATAATAGAAGATTCTTGGCAACAAAGTATTGATTTTTAATCAAAAATAAGGTATAATATAACTGATATGAAGATCCGCCAAGGGTTCGTCTCGAATAGTTCATCAGCCTCCTATATAGTAACTCTCAATAAACCATTTGATAGTGTAGATAGTTTATTGTTAGACATCTATGATACTTGTTGGGTTGCTGTACATGAAAACGAGGATGCATACTTCGCTCGTATGGAAGAGTTTCGTAGAATCGAAAAGATTAAAACAACTATAATAAAGTCAGTATTTGACAACATTCCAGAAAGACCACCTAGAGTAAGAATGGTTATGCAAGACAGGAGTGGATTTGGAGGATCATTAAATGAGAATAGGCGTCGTTTAGAAGCTATGTTATATATAATGAATCATGAGGGTATAGCTATAGCGACCGACAACGTTGGAAAATATACTTTAACTTATTTTACTTCTATGCATAATTCATTTAACGATATGAGTAATCTTCTTCAGAATATTTACTTTGAATATTTAACTAATCAAGGTGGAGCTGACTTCACATGGGAAAGTTATAACTAATATGTTTACTAATGACAATCCTAATCTCTATGTTCGTCTTCGTAGATGGTGGAAAGGATATAAATCAGAAATAAGATGGAAGGGTCCTATACTTCCTCTTCTTGAAGACTTTATGCCTGGTTTCCAGAGGCTTAAACATATCTATTGGTCTATACGTCATAGAACCACTGACGTGTATCATAAGATAGACACAGGATTACCACCAGAGTACTATGACATAGATACTCTTATGGTTCACGGTATGTTTTCTCTTCTTTGTCGTTATGTTGAAAGCGAACAAGGCGGAGAAGCAAAGATGTTGGGGTTCATAAAAGAACTAGAATCTAATTGGGGTAATAACTTCGAAGATGTACCAGAAGAACATAGAGAAGATGCTAAATATATAAACCAACGTCAAGCAAATACCATGAAAGACGCGTTACGTCTTTGGCATTGGTGGAAGGATGTTTATCCTAAGTATACCGACTATGATAATAATCCTTGGCATCATTATTGTGACAAAAAACATCCTAATATTAGTAATATATTCGATAATTTAGTACCTTATACGACTGACAAAGATGGCGATCCAACTTCATTTACTTCAAATAATAACAACACGCCAGAAGAACGAATAGAATCTAGAGTAGCTTTAGATGCCAGTTTAAAATACGAAGATGAATGTGAAGAAGATATTACTAAAGCCATGATAGATCTAATCAAATTAAGAAAATCACTTTGGACATAAAGGAACAACATGTATAATTTAAGTAACAGTACACCAGTAGGACCATATGTGATTCTAATTGAAAAAGAATCAGATCTACAAGTATTATTAGAAGAGATACAGCATTACATGGCTTCTGATCAGAAATCACTTGATATAAGTGTAAACAACATAATTCCAATTCCAAAAACTTATAATGGTATTCTATCGGGTGGAGTTAATATTGATTATATTACAACACAGGAAACTATTTCTAACCAAACACAGAATAAAACACAAGGAACAATGAAAACAATAGATGCTATCCCATTAAGTTTAGAATTATCTACAATACAATACTTCGTAATGTACGAAGTATCAGCAAAGGAATAACAATGTCAGTTTACGTTAGATCTATTCTCGATGGAAACCGGATCCGTCTAAGAGCTATTGAAGGACAAAAATACAATTCTAAAAAGAATGTACAGGGGTCGCGAGCTATTCGATATGATAACCCAGTAGGAACTATATTCGAATGTGGTGGATTATCAGATGAAGGAACGTATTATCGTGCATATGGAAACCTCCAGAAAGCATATAACATTCCAGTACAATATAACCCCATTATTTCCAAAACTAAAAACACTAAGCGTAAGTCTGAACCAATTAACATCGTGGAGTTTTGTTTAATATGATATACGAATGTAAATGTAATGGTTGGATGACAGAAAAAGAATGTAATAATTGTTTCAAAAATTTTAAGATGAATGACTACGGACACGTCAAACATTGTAGACGTGATAATATAGTATCGACTGAAGATGATACTCAGGAAGATGAATGAGATTTAATATCAAGTACAACTTAAAAGAAAATGACAACGTGATACGTAGCATAGATTTTAAATCTGCTCACAAAATAGATATAAAAGAATTTGTAGTAGCTGCTAAAAAATGGGGTAACGAAATAACAGAATGGAAAAGAGATCATCCTGAAGATACTCTTATTTTAGATACATTCAAAGATAACGAACGAAGAGAAAACGGACTATTGGGAGAACGAGCTGTAGAAAAATTTCTACAAGTTCAATTTGTTGATTTAAAAATTAGCAATAGTAAGAATCACGCAAAGCCAGATCTTAAACCGTTAGGTATTGACTGTGGTGTTAAATCTGCACAAATGCACAATTGTCCATTAATTCAATTATTAGAAAAACAACCTCAGATTATAGTCCACATAGATAAAGATACAGGTACTGCTTATATATGCGGACTAGCATCACCTAATCTCTTTAATAAATTGTATCTCAAAGAAGCACTTGTAAAAGATGCAGATGCATTAAGAAATGGTAAGCGAGGTTTTTGTGGACATAGTAAACTAATTCAATTTCAAAATATTAATGATCTCCAATTAACAATTGAATAAACTAGGTTTTTCTATATGTGATCCTGGTGGTCACCCTTGGATATGTGCAGTACCAAAGAGATTTATCACTTCCGAGATTAAACACCTTCAGAACAAACTTAAACGTGAGGGAATGAAGGTGCGTAGAACCACACAGAAAGACATTAAAGAAATAGTAAATTGGAAATTTGAAAACTATCTAAAAAGAATAGAGACTGCTAAGAATCAAAAAGAAATAGATGCCCTAGAGTGATCTAGGATAAACACGATATATATCCAATAGAGGAGATCGACAATGATGTTCAACGAAATAGAACTCAGAGAAAGGGTTCAGAAACACTGTGGTCAAAGGATAGCTAGAGGTGAACTAGCCTGTGAGAGCTGTCAGAAGAAATTATCAATGGCCAAAAACATTGATAGACAGAAAGACATAGCTTGGAAGCAGCACGATGATTGGTGCCGTCAACAAAGAGAAAGATCACGGAGGGATATGGAACGACATGCCTAAGTCTTCTATTACTTTAAGTACTAGTAATAGAAAAATATAATTATAATTATATATTGAATTTACCTGTTAAATAAACTATAATAGGTACGGAGGTTATTATGATAAAATATCCACGTACCTATTTTGGTTTAGGATTACCTAAAGAAAACGATGTTGCTGATGGTAAATTAATAAATAAGTATAACGAAGCATACATCTACAAGAAGTGTATTAGTTGTGGTACACTTGTTTGGACTTCAGTTAAACATCAAAAGAAATACTGTAACGAGTGTCGTATTAATAAAATGAAGGAACTACGGGGATCTTCAGCTTCTAATTGGAAGGGAGGAAGATTCCAAGGTGCTGGTTACACATTTTTAACTATACCTGAAACAGATCCTCTTTATAAGTATACAGATAAATTACATCCAGGTAAAATTCTAGAACATCGTTATTTAATGATGCAAAAGCTTGGAAGATCGTTAGAATCTAACGAACATGTGCATCATATTAATGGTAATAAATCAGATAATAGAATAGAAAATCTTGATGTATTAAATGATCGAACTCATAGTAGTTTAACTCAACTCCAAAAGAAGATACAACGATATAGGAAAAGATTAAATGAACTCGAAGAAGAATACATTCAAAGATCAAATAACACTAAGTCAACAGAACAGAAAAATTAAAAATTGCAACATATTCAATCTTCCAGTAGGCATAACATGCAGACCGGGAGTTCTTTGTTCTAAATTCTGTTACAGTAAAAAAGCTGAAAAAATGTATCCTGACGTAAGACCTTGCAGGATGAGAAATTATAGAGCATCTAAGACGGTTACTTTCGTTGATGATATGTTATATTTACTTAAGAAAAGTAAATATAAAATAACTAGAATTCACGAATCCGGGGATTATCATTCTTTAGAGTATTTCTATAAATGGTATACAATAGCTTGTAGTCTTTCAGATCATAAATTCTACTCTTATTCAAAACGAACAGATATTATAACAAAGGATGTTTTGAAAGAAAAACCAAAAAACTTTACTCTAATTTATTCACGAGATGGTATCTTAAAAGATGGCGATGTGATTCCAACAGAAAATTATGGATTTGATAAAATAGCCATCGTAACAGAACACAAAACTAACTGTCCAAGTACGTCTAAAAATAATTGGAAAGTAGCTTGTGTTAAACAATGTCAAAAATGTTTTGATAGTAAAACAAAGACTATATTATTTGCTCGACATTGATTATGAAATGCAAATTCTGTAATAGATTATTAAATGGAGGTTATGCAGGTAGACCAAGAGTAATTTGTAGTTTAAAAAGTTGTAAATTAAAATTACACCAAGAAGCTTGTAGGCAGTATCGTAAAGTTCATAAAGATTATATTAGAGAATACGATAAAATGTATAAAAAGACAGAAAAAGCTAAAAGATATCTCAAAAAATATAATAAAGAATATAAAAAAACAAGTAAATATAAAAAATATATTAACAATAGATATAAAAATGATCTAAAATTTAATATAAGAAGGTGTATAAGAAATAGATTTAGTAAAATGTTAAAAATACAAGGTATTAAAAGACTAAATCAACAAAGTTATATGGTATTAGAATACAAGACATAATAAACCATCTCGGACCTTGTCCAGGACCACGACACATGTATCACATCGATCATATAATACCTGTATCTTCTTTTGATTTATCTAAAGAAGAAGAAATAAGAAAATGCTGGGCACCTGAAAATCATCAATGATTATTAGCAGAAGATAATATAAGAAAGGGAAATAAAATATGACACCTGAACAAGCTATAGAATTATATGCATGTGATAATGTTTGTGATCATTGTAGTTACGATGGTTACGGATGTGATACATGTGATAAGAAAAAACACTCTAAATTTAAAGAAAGAATTACTAGTGAAAATTAGATTTGGATTCGTAAGTAATAGTAGTACTACATCATTCTGTATTTTTGGTGCTAGTTTTACTCCTGATGATATGAAACAAGCTCTTAAAATACTATATCCAAGACCGATCAATATACCAACTATCGATTCACTTGACGTGGATGAAGAGGATGAAGATTTCGATCATTATGAAGCTATGAAAAAAATATCCAATGCATTAGGACTTATTTTCTCTCAACTTGGTTATGATTGTGATGAATATGTTTTAGGAAGAAATTATGATTCAATCAAAGACGACGAGACAGGTAAACAATTTAAAGACAGTACAAAGGAAAAGATTGAACCTATCAAGCCCAATGTAACGGTATCGTGGCATGAGGGTGCATGGAGGGATGGATGAAAATTCGTAATGGTTTTGTTAGTAATAGTTCATCTAGTTCTTTTGTAGTTGTCTTTCCCAAGCATGTAGGCGGTGTAGAAGAGATGGGCAAACTATTATTTCGAGGAGACTGGGAAGAAGGTGCCGTTATAGATGAATATAATGGACCAGTATCCTTAAAAGCTATAGCTGAAAAGGTCTATCACGACTACTGTGAAGAGAAGAAGAAACCAATCGATGAAATAAACACCGCTGTCCTCGACCAGTTGGCTCAAGCATACCACGTATATGCCTTTGATGAAGACAGTATAATAGATTTAATGAATCAAGGAGCTTCGGAGAAACAACTTGAACTTATCCATGAAGGATTTAAAATCGATAAAGAACAGGAAACTCTAACGAAAGATAAAAGAACTAAAGAATTTAAGGATTTCTGGAGTAAAAGACACGCAAACATGTGCCGCCATGGAAACAGAGGAGCAAAGACTGGGTCAGGAAGAATTCACAAAGCTATTGAAAACACACAAGGATTATATTATACTTACCTTGGAATATGGTGACGGGGATGGTTCGCTTAATGCTATAATAGAACATGGTGACATCTTCAAAAACCTTGTAAGTCAAAGGATATCACACCATTAGACAGAGGAGGCCCTATGGAACCGTATGGAAAACGAGCCAGACTCAGACAGAATCTTGTTGATTATCACCTGGTCGACCTGCGAAATTGGTAGGAAACCGAGTACGATAGCGTAAATAAAAAACGTGCTAGAAGAGAAACACAAGACGAAATTAAAGGAGAACAAATGATTAACATAGTAGATGAACTTGGAAATCCAATTATCAAACTGGATGAGATCGACAGTAAAAAGGATGTTATAATCCAGGATGGTAAGGAGATACCTCTCTCAGATGCAGTTAAGAGCGTTAAGAAACCAACTGACGAGGACTAATGTCTCCTAACTTGTATATTGATGTGGATGGAACTCTCATAGACAAAGAACTTAAAGAAATAGCGGAGAAACTTTGATAAATCAGGTTCCGTTACTAAAACAACTGGCTGATACACGCAAAAAAATACATACTCTCTGTGCAAAATCCAAGTGTGTAAAATATCCACGCTGTAAGAAGTTCTGTACTGTATGTACAAGTGATGATCATTCACCTTTTCGCAAAGTAATTCGCAACAATGGTGGTGATTTCAATCTATATCTTCGCTTACGTACGCTGTTAATGGAACAAAACTATCCACTAGTAATCAGCCAAGCTAATGAAATGGGTGGATATAGCAAAGATGATTTGTGCCAAGAAGGTATGTTAGGCTTATGTGAGGCTATAGATCGATTCGATCAGTCTTATGGTAATCAATTTTCTACCTTCGCGTATTTCTATATCCGTAAGGCTATTTTAGGTTTCATTCGCGAAAATCAAACAGTTAGACTAGCTACAAGAATCTCATATCTATCCAAGATAACTGAACAAGCCTTTGATAGGCTAGTACAGAAGAGACGGAGTGGTAGTAACTCTATAACAGAAAAAGAGTTACTAAGAGAAGTTAAAGTAATACGTAAGACCAGACATATGGGAAAGATGACAATTAGAACCACAGAATTAACAGGTCATTTAAGCAGACTAAAGTTACAACTAAGTTCTATGGAGATAGAGCCGCTTGAATCTACCAGACACCATTACCAGGAACACTCTGACAGCTTCTACAATCTGTTAAATAGAAAACTGGAAGAAGACCTAGCTGGTATCGAGATCTGGCTCTCTGAGGCCATTAAACTGCGTTTTGGACTAGGTTCCTACTCAACTCCAACCCCAACACAGGAGATATCAACTGCTTTAGGACTAAATAGAACCACAGTAGAGTACCATATTCACCAGTTCTTTCAAAGAAAAATACTATAACTTAAATAATAACAACATCTTACAAGGAATCATACATGAAAATTAGAAAATCAGATTGGGAGATACTAGGTCTTGAAGAGTTTAACTACCAACAGATAGTTAAAAAGATAGAGGCTATTGGCCGAGTCTGTTACAAAAGCGAGGCCAATATAACCCCTGAGTCAGGAGAAGAGTTCATCCGCAAAATTATTAAACATAGAGGTGTCTCACACGAAATGGTAAAACACAGACTAGCATCATTCTCACAGGAATCCACAAGGTATGTTAGAAGTTGTGAAAAAAAAGATATAAAAATTGAAACGGAACAAGATTGTATAAATTCGTATTTAGATGGTTTATCTATGAGAAGAATTTCTGAGTTATCACTTAATAAATATACTGAATGGGAAGTTTATAAAATTCTAGATAGTAACAATGTTGAAAGAAGAAAATTAGGAAATACAGGATTAATTAATTCTAATTATTTTAATTCAATAAACACCTGGGATAAAGCTTATCTAATAGGTTTTATTTTAGGTGACGGTAATATTAGAAAAGAATCGAACCAGATTTCTATTTCACAAAAAGATTCAGAAGAGTGGTTTCTTCTCAATATGATTAGAAATTTTATACAACCAAATGCAAAATCACTATCGATAAGTGATAATAATATTAAAACCAATCTAATTAATAAAGGTATTATACCTAATAAAACTTATGATATGAACAAATCTCATGTGGAGTTATTATGGTCTTCCATTCCTCATGATATGATCTATGATTTCCTACGTGGTTTTTTAGATAGTGATGGATCCATAAGATGGTTCTATCAAAAAGATACCTCTCAAACACACTCATGTAATATTTGTTTTAATGGAAATATATTTATATTGCAAAAGATACAAGAGTTATTAGAAAAAGAATTTAATTATATCGTTAAAATACATGATTCTGATTCAGCTGTTATGAAACGATTATTTATAACAGATTCTAAAGTCGGAAAAGAATTTTGTGAAAAATTATATAAAAACTTTGTATTTCCATATGGTCATTCTAAAACAGCTAATTGGTATGAACCATTTAATATCGATATACCAATAGAAACAAGAGATAATGATAAGTTTGCAGTTATAAAACCTTTTTCTTTAAAAGGAAAAAACTTATGGGTTTGGGGTAATGCTATGTTTAATTCTGAATTAGCGTACAACAAACTAGTAGATTTGGGAGAAAGTCCTCAAATTGCTAGATCAGTTCTACCAAATTCTCTCATGATTGAGATTGTCGTCACTGCGAACCTCAGAGAGTAGAGAACCATCTTCACACAAAGGACTGCCTCCGCAGCCCATCCTCAAATGAGAGAGGTCATGATACCACTATTACAGGAATTCAAAGCTCTATTACCTGTATTTTTTGAAGATATTAAATAAACAAAGGAGACAGTATGATTGGTAAACACAAGTATGTTGTTATCGCTCAAGATAATACACAGGGTATTGTATGGGAGAAAACACAAGAAGCAGCAGGGAAAGTTTTTGAAGCTAAAAATTCAGGTAAGATAGTTAAGGAGATTCTACCCAATAAAGAATATCTTCTTCGAGTTAAACAAGAGACTAAAATTCAGAAGAAGGTTGCACTAGCACCTGCTGTTGTACCTGTTGAGACTCTTTAATACCAAGTTTTTTTAGAATCTCTTCGTTATACCTACGAGTGTTTCTCTCTTCCAATGCCATATCATTTGATATCTGCATAAGAGATAATCCCGCGTCATAGTGTAGATATCCGAAGAGTTTATCTATCTTCGATAGTTCTGGTTGCTTAGAAGTAATCCCACAGAGTTCCTTTAAAAAAGTAGTTCCGTGGGATTTCATTATACTTTCAGTTTGAAGTCTGTGTTTCTTCGCGATTTTTAATCTTTGCCAGAAGTTTAAAGGTTTACTCACGAATTATAACCTCGTATAGACCTATATCGACACGTTCAAACGATACAATTTTTTGATTCTTCTTAAGCTGAGCCTTAATACACTCTTCTATATCAGTATTATTCTTACACGGTAGATATAAACTACGCGTAGGACCACACGATAAGAAAAGTAAGAGTACTAAAGCTAGTATTAATTTCATTTGATCTGTATTTTGTTTCCTGTTATTGTTTTCCCTTTAGATATGGCTGCTGTTAGCACTCCATCTGATAGGGATGCATTTATTGATTGCATATCGTAATCTCGATTAATTCGAACTCTTGATTGCAATCCCTTATACCTACCCTCCACGCCCTTTACTATTAAAATGTTATCTTCATTACTTAATTCTAATTTCTCTTTGGTTGTACCTGGAAGGTCCCAGCTAAGTAAGAGTTTATTCTCTTCTACGATAGCTGTGGGTTCTTTAATTGTTCCTCCATGCCATCCGGTAAAATTAATAAATTCATCTAGGATATCATCTGTTAGTGTTCTAATCATATTTCCTCCATAATTAATTCTGTTAAAATACTTTTAATTTCTGGTGCTAAACGATCTTTCTTAAATAAAGATTCAGCTGTTCTAATAGAAAGTATACACTCAGCACCCATAGTCTGAGTAATTACTTGGTATCTTTCCCACCACTGGCAATCTTTTGCAAGTAATGTGCCTAGTTTTGAGAGTGTCTTAAAGTATTTAGAATCAATAGGTATCATACCTGTTGTTTGTACATCAGGTAACATAATAGAACAGTCTAGTTTCAACTCTATGATATCTTGTATTATATTAGAGTTATCATGTTCCCGCAAAAGTATATCTACTTCATCATCTGTAATCTTACCGTCTAAATAGTCCGTCATTAGATTAGATTCTCTTAGTTTTCTTGTAAGAATCCAAAGCTTTTCACACACTCTAGCTTCAGGTGGCCATGTACTGCGATTTTTATTACCACCATTAATTAGATCTTGTTTTGCCATTTTTTAATTTCTCCGAACCTTCTCGGGCTGCTGCTTTCAATCTCTTATCTACATCTAATTGCGTTTTATGTGATTCAAAGACTTGAGTTCTTGCTTTTTTTAACTCCTGCTGAAACTGACGTTTACGTGGTTCATCCAGTTCAGCAAAGTAAAATACAGGTTTAAGTGTATCTTGCAATGGCCATATCATGGTGCGAATTGATGCACCAACAGCACACAAATATCCACGACCAGTATTTTTTTTATCTATAATTACCGTAGGTTCTAACTTTTCAATTTTTGCTTTATTTATAATCTCATCGTATGTACAATCAAACACATCAGTTGAATTACCTTCCCCAAATAGTGTATTTAATAGAAATGACTTAAGTATCTCTGGTATATTTCCTATATTAGTCACATGTTTCATCTTCATCCTCCTCAAGATCAAAATCTACCTCTTCTAAAGATACAATTTGATCATTATAATAATCATCGCTTAGATCATCTTCTCTTCCATCTCCACAGAAGATATCATCTTTTTTCCTCATTGTAACTCCAACTTTTCATTAACATTCATCCACTTAAATTCTGTGTTATCAAAGAGGAATTTGTTTATAGATTCTTTCTTACAGACAAACATTTTTTTATTTACCTCTTCCATATTAAAAATAATAAATTTATTTAACGTATAATTAAAAACAAAGACAAGAACTTTGTGAATACTTTCATTCCATATACGAATAGAATTAATCTCCTCGCGTATTAGTTCAACATAACGATTATCATAAGATGGTTTGTAATAAAGCAGTCTTACTTTCTCACCATTAGAGATAAGATGCTGAGGAGAGTACTTTAAAATATCGGAAAGTTTTTTAATCTTTCCAAAGTATCCAAAGTTCTCGCAAATTAACCCAGAATTTTTGCAAATCTGAACAATTTTCATTCATCATCACCAAAAAGATTATTTATAGACTGATCAATAATATCACCTTTACCCCTGCTAGGTGGTTCATCATTATCAATTTGAGTTACTAGTTTTCGTTGAGTAAGGTATTCATCCATTTCATCATTGCTTATTTCAGCTTTCTTCATAACCCTAGATGCCATTAACCGTAATTCATATAACATGCTAAGAAGGACATCTCTAGGAATATCTTCACTCTTTTTAGCGTATTCTTCACCTACTTCAAGAAAACTTTTCGTTTTATATGTATCATTTGAAGAATCAATAGCTATTTCTATAACTACAGTGATGGCTGTCGTATTCATTACATCTCTTTTTGAATATCTTTTAACATATCACTAAGACTTGTATATGTTCTATTAATAAGATCTTTTCTTTCGGGAATATATCTTTTAACTTTAGAAGCCATGTTTATAATAGCTTTTACAACTGTAGAATCATTCCCGATAAGATTATCTTCAACCACACCACCATCACCCTGTGGTGTAGGTTCACCTATTGGAGTTATAGTAGGTTCCCACTTATCTTTAGCAAGATTAAATTCATAACGAACGTATACCTTCTCACCTTTATCATTTTTATCTATGGACATGTAACTAAAACTAATATCTTCTGGATTCTGTTGCATACGTCCATCATAATCTGGATACATAGCTGCTGCTCTAGCTGAAAACTGGCATGCAACTATCTTTTTACTATCGACTATATTCTCACCATTAAGAACGATTTTAGTTCCTTCAGATGTACCGTCTGATGTAATACTAAATTTAACTTTATCATTATTAGCCATACTAACTCCTTTGTATATCTATATTATAGTATATCACATACCTATCTTCAAATGAATAACATTATAGGTTGTAAGAAATGTAAGAGTACTTAGTATAAGAAGTAATACACCTACTATCTTAATAATCAAACGACGATCCAGATGTTTAGTAGTTAGTGGGCCTATAATGGCACCAATTATAGATCCAATTCCAAGTAATCCAATCAGAATCCAATCAGAAATTCCTTTAGTAATCATATAAGCGGCAAAACCAACCATACAGATAGGAAACTCAGCGGCCGTTGTACAACCAATAGCGGTCCTAGATTCTTGTCCAAGAACTAACTGACCTCCAGTTACTACTGGACCAAAACCACCACCAGATAACCCTTTATTAAAAGCAGAAATAACACCCACGGCTGCTGTCTTTTTAATACTGTAAATAAAACGAATACCACTTAGCATTATTATACCCATAATAAATACAAGTGTTGCTATATATGTACTAAGAAATACTTTAGAAACAGTGACAGCTAGTCCAACAGCGAGAATAGTAGCTAATACCCCTGGTAATGTAATAAATAGCACATCCTTTAAATTAGATTGTAGATTCCATCCTAAATCAACATTTTTATATTTATGATGAAAAAATGAAGCAGTTAGTCCACCCATAGCTTGAGTGAGTAAAATAGATGGTACTAGTAAAGTAATTGGAAAACCTAGTAATATTAGAATTGGAGATAAGATAGTACCATATCCCATCCCAATAGCAGAATCTAACCATTCACAAAAAACAGCCAACATTACAATTAACATCATTGTTTCGATAACCATCATCACTCCTTTAAGTAATTTTTTACTTGATTAATAAGATCTTCTACTTTATATTTAACAGTCTGTAATTTTATATCAGGTTCCAGTGGAACTTCATATGGAGAATCAATTCCAGTAAAGTTCTTGATCTCGCCACCTCTTACTTTTTTATATAATCCTTTAGGATCTCTGTGTTCGCATACATCTATAGGTGTGTCAACAAAAATTTCTATAAATCTATTTTTACCAATAATTAATTTAGCATTTTCTCTATCAGAAATAAAAGGAGATATCATAGAAACTAAAACAGTTATATTCATTTTATTAAGTAAAGCGGCAACTTCAGCAACTCTTCTGATATTTTCCTTACGATCATCAATAGAATAACCAAGATCTGAACATAATCCTTTTCTTAATATATCTCCATCTAAAATACAACAAGAACAACCCAAATCTGTTTGTAGTGCTTCAACAATCGTTGATTTTCCAGATCCAGACAGCCCGGTAAACCACAAAGTACTACCATACTTATTTACCTTATTTGTTGAAGTATCAGAATCAATAACCATTCCAGCAGCTATAGTATTATTAGTTATGATATCTATTAAAATAAAACTTCCAGTTGTGCGATTCTTCTGATACGTGTCCAAGAATAAAGACTGATTAGGTGTTAATACTAACCGGCCAATTTCATTCATATTTAAAGTATTTTGTTCCTGACGATGTAATGTATTTACATCAATCTTATAATAAACTTTATCAATTTTTACCTTAGTTAGTTTAGAACAGTGTTTAATTATATATGTTTTATTTAAATCAAGAGCTTGTTCATTCATCCACACCACCATAGCCTCAAACTCAGTTTTAATAGCAGGTATATTATGTGTATGAACTATCATATCTCCACGACTTATATCTATTTCATCTTCAAGTACAACCGTAACAGATTCTGAAGCAAGTGCTCTTCCTAATTCTCCATCATAAGTTATTATTGATTTAACTTTTGATTTCTTCATAGATGGAAGAACTAATATACTATCATTCTTCTTAATAGTACCGGCTGCTACCGTACCAGAATAACCTCTAAAATCCATTCCTGGTCTATTAACATACTGAACAGGAAAACGAAGATCAATCAGATTTTGATCGCTAGCTATATGTACATTCTCTAATATATCTAATAAGGATCCTCCTTGGTACCATGACATAGAATCACTACATTCAATAACGTTCTCTCCTGTTAGTGCACTCATAGGTATAAACTGTAGATTTTGCATATTTAACTTGGAAGCAAATTCAGTAAACTCTTGTTTGATTTTATCGAAAACTATTCTATCGTAGTTAACTAAATCCATTTTATTTATAGCAACTATAACATGAGGAACTCTCAGTAGAGATACTATAAAGGCGTGTCGTTTCGATTGTTGCAATAGACCTTTTCTTGCGTCTATTAGGATGATCGTTAGATTAACATGTGATGCTCCTGTTGCCATGTTTCTAGTATACTGTTCATGACCAGGAGAATCGGCTATAATGAATTTACGTTTGGGTGTAGAGAAGTATCTATATGCTACATCAATTGTTATCTTCTGTTCTCTCTCGGCTTTTAGACCATCAGTAAATAGAAAGAGATCTAAATCATCTATCTTGGAAGCCTTACGTACGCTTGTGATTTGATCATCAAAAATATTTCTAGAATCAAGTAATAGACGGCCGATCAAAGTAGACTTGCCATCATCAACACTACCTGCTGTAGAGAATCTAAGTAGATCTTTCAAAAGTAACCTTCCCTTTTTTTAGTTTCCATCGAACCTTCTTCATCATGATCTATTATTCTAGTAGATCTTTCAGATATACGAATATTATTAATTTCTTTTATAATTTCAGGTAAGGTAGAAGCTGTTGATATGATTGCTCCTGTGCAAGGATAACAACCTAGAGTTCTAAACCGACACATTATTTTTTGTGATTCTTTATTTGGTTGTTCAATTGGAATCAGTTGTTTATCTTTGACAATCATATTTCGTTCTTTAGCAAAATACATCGGAACAATAGGAATATTTTCTTCATATATATATTGCCATACATCTAATTCAGTCCAATTAGATAAAGGAAACACTCTCATTGATTCGTCTTTATTAACCTTAGTATTATATATATTCCATAACTCAGGTCTTTGATTCTTAGGATCCCACTGTCCTTTACTATCTCTAAATGAAAAAATTCTTTCTTTAGCTCTAGATTTTTCCTCATCCCTTCGAGCTCCACCGAAAGCGGCATCATAACCACCTTCTCGAATAGCATCAACTAGTGCTTGCGTCTTAAGAAAAGAACAACATTTTTGTGTACTTAATGTGTATGGATTAACATTATCACTAATAGCTTTGTTATTCTTATAAACAATAAGTTGTACTCCAATCTGTTTCACAAACTCATCTCTAAAAGAATACATCTCCTTAAACTTGAATGTTGTATCTACATGCATTAAAGGAAAAGGTATTTTACCAGGATAGAAAGCCTTTTGAGCTAACCTAACCATTACAGATGAGTCCTTACCAACAGAATAAAGCATCACTGGTCGCTGGCATTCAGCAACAACTTCTCTAATGATATGAATACTTTCAGCCTCTAACAGCTTTAAATGATTAAGCATATGTTTTACCAAGAGCAGACAGGTATCTATCCTTTGCGTCAGGATCTTCTATAGTATCGAAATGAACTGTTCCCATACATCCATCATAACCAAACTTATCTTTACGTTGCATAAATTTAATATTCTTATCGTGCAATGCACTACCTACTGCGTCTTCACAATTGAAACCAAATCTACTATACATGTACTCTTTATTTTTAAAGTGACTTACATTACCTCTTTGAACATAACTACCCCATGGTTTTCCATTCCAACTATTCATTATGAGCTCGTATTGTTCAAGTTCTTTAATACGATCAAAGACAGTATTAGTTACAAACCATTCATCAGCTACCATGGATACTATGTAATCGTATCCTTTCATTTCAGTATACTCAGCTACTGTAGCGAACAAACTCATGGCACCTAGTTGAAATCTATATCTATCGTTATGTGGTACGTGTGTATTTTCTATTTTATCCTGCTTAATTACTTCGATGACCTTACAATCTAACTGAGTAAAAGAACTAGTATCGCCATTAGAAAATAAAAGTACTTCTTCATTAGGAAATCTATATCTTACACTTCGAAGCCAATAAGGAACTTCCCATAACTTATCAAATACTCTACCACAAATTACACCACTCATATTACTCCAGGTAGGTTTCAGTTATTGAAATTTTATTTTCAGTTACTAGTCTGGAATTTCCAGACCTATAAAAAGCTCGTAACTGTCGCTTATCAGATTCACTAAATTCAATATCGTCGCTAAAGTTAGGAAGGATTGAAGTTAAGTTATTAATCATTTGACAAATATTATCCCTTGAAGAGGAATACAAAGGAAGTAAACTAATACACTTACTTATAAACAGATTACGTTTTGGTTGTCTTGGTCTATGTACCTTAGCATATCTAAGATATGAATGAGTATCTTCTATCTGAAGTAGTTTATCCATATATCTATAAAACGCTTCTGGATTATAAATCATTGTTTCATGTGCGACAACATTAATTTTATCAGATCCAAATAATTTTGTATAAATATCTATAATCTCTTTATACTTAAAGAACATGAGAGGACTCTGCGACTTAAATCTAAGACAGTAGTCCATCCAATCTCGAAATGGAATGTGTTTTCTAAAATGTGGTTCTGGTGATGGCTTTAAATAAGAACCATGATTAACATAATATGATTTAATAACATCAAACTGATTGCGAACAATAATAAATATCTTAGCTTCTGGTTCTAATTCATATAGTCTTTGGGCTACTATACTGGGTTGTCTGCTGGACATGATATCTACATCTGAAAATATTACAGTCGGAGACTCATTAGTAAAGTGCTCAGTAAACAACTGTTTCGTACGTACTCTATCATAAAAAATATCATCATCATGATATAAAGACCATAAAAGATTCCGATCTGTATTATGATAACAGCCTTCACCTTCTTCTCCGAAGTAATGTATCTTTGGATGTTTCATAAACAATTCTCTTTGTAGAGTTGTTGATCCTGATTTAGGAGAACCTATATGAATAATCTTATGTTTCATCATTTTTAAAACCTCTAGCTACAAGTGCTTTAATATCATATCCGCGATCTGATTCTATAACTGTTTCTATTCTAGTACCAATTAATTTCAAATAACTAAAAATAGCTAACAGTTTATCATAAGTATACGCATTTTGATGTACTAATCCTGGTGCAGCAAAGCTACCAAAGATGTGCGTCATAATAACTCCCCATCTTTGGTCCATAACAAACCCATGTCCAAAGCCGTAAGATGGATCTGATGGCTTGCAGAGCTTGTAGAAGCACTTCCAGCTATCCTCCGCAGCTAACCACTTCTTAACGGTATCTTCAAAGTCGGGAACCTTAACTATTAGTTCTCCTCTTGGTTTTAACACACGAGTAACTTCAGAGAATGCTTTCGGTTCATCGACAAAGTTAAGATGTTCAAAGACATAGTTAGCCATTACGGTCTCACAAGATCTATCTGGTAATGGTATACTAAGAATATCACCTTTCATTACTTTAGAATTTTGGGGATATAGATCCATATTAATCCAACCATCTAGTATATCGGGGCCTGCCGCCACATTCAATTTCATTACTCTCTCCAGATTAAAGGTTTAAAAAACTCAATAACTCTATCTACTTCAGCATCAGTAAGTGCTTCGTGTAGTGGAATACTTAAAGTATGTCGGGATTCCCACTCGACGTTAAACAACGGATTGTGTTTACACATTCTAATATCATCAAGATCAGCTCGATGTAAGCCATATACTGGCATTGTGTGTAGTGGTTTATAATGAATACCACACTGTATCCCAGCATTTTTAACTAGGTATTCATTACATTCAACTCTAATACGATATAGATGCAGGCTTCTATTATTTAATTCAAAAGCCTTATTATACTTCTCCCTAATTTCGTTAACCTGATCATTACGAGCGTCTAGATTGCGAAGATTTCTTAAAGCGACATCCGCTTGAACTGATCTCATATATGTTTTCCACCCTGGTTCTATAACTCGACGATCCCAACTATTAACATTATTATCCATACCATTCATAGATAGTCTACGGTAACAATCTATAACGTCTTTATTATTCGAACACATCATACCACCATCTATACCAGATAATGGTTTAGTTGGATAAAAACTAAATAGAATAACATCTGTATCGTTCATATAATCACAACAATGGCGAAATACTTCCTGAGCTGAATCAATTAAAGTTCTTCCATCATTAAAAACATGAAGAGGGTAACTTCTTCCTATCCAATTTATGTTATTAGAAAAAAATAATTTGTTTCCACCTAACACTATAGCATTAGCTACAACTGGAGGCAACATACTTGGAAGATATATAGTTGAATTAGCATTATGAAAGATAGCTTGGATGATACTAGTTTCACTATCAAAAGCACAACCGTACTTGATACCTACATATTCACAGAAAGCTTGTTCAAACTCTGTTACTATAGAACCATTAAGAACATGATTATAACTGGAGGTATCTAAGATATATGTTGGTATATTAAATAGTTTAATCATGTAATACTTCCTTTAGATTCTTAACAACTAGTTTTAAATCTTTGTCTTTAAGTATATAAGCACCCGGAAGATTGATGCCATGTTCAGATAAGTAATAAGACATTGAATTCATCTTACTATATTTATTAGTATTAAATCCAAAAGCAGGAATAGCAGTTAAGGGATAAAAGAATCTACGCATAGGTATTCCCATCTTCTTCATTTCTTTCAGAACTTGATCAGCTGTAAACTCTTCACTGAGTATTAAAGATGTTACCCAACAACCACTAGTTTTTGGAGATTGATTAAAAGTAAGTATGTGTTTACTATCTTTTAATTCATTCTCATAAAATTCATAATGTCCATGTTTAATAAAAAGTAATTTATTTATTTTTTTAAATTGAGAATGAGCAAGTACCGCTTGTATATCTGTAGGAAAGTATTTGTAACCAACCATTTCAGGAAAGAAAGAATAAGTCTTTCCATTCCTACCATGATTTCTAAGCATGATACATTTATCATAAAGTTTTTCATCATCTAAAAGTAACATACCACCTTCACCACAAGTAATAGTTTTGGTACGGTGAAAACTAAATACTGATGCTAATCCAAATGAACCAGCTTTTTTATTTTCATAAATAGAACCCAATGCTTCGGCAGCATCTTCAATTAATGGAATATGATGTTCATCAGCTATATTTTGAAGTTCTTTTATTTGACCCATATTACTATATAGATCAACAAATATGATTGCCTTTGTATTTTTTGTTATTCTTTTTTTTACATCATATGGATTTAAACACCAATTAGCATCTACATCGCAGGGAATTATCTTCGCCCCAGTTTGAATGACAGGTGCAGCTGTAGCAACCCAAGTTAGATCAGGAACTATAACCTCATCACCTTTGCCAATTCCTACTCCTGCTAACAAAAGATGTATGGCGGATGTACAATTTGGTGTCATAATTGCATATTTACGGCCGTGGTACCTTGCAAAATCTGCTTCAAATCGATTTATGAATTGATATGCATCTTCATAAAAGCACGTTTTCATCGCGGCCGAGACGGCAGAAATGTCATCCTTTGTAACTAAGGGTCCTTCCCTATACATACAATTCATGTGTTCTCCTTTAAAAACCTGGCTGGATTTCCAACATAAATTGAATTATCTGGAACATCTTTAACAACTACCGCTCCAGCTCCTACAATCGAATTCTTTCCGATCTTTATTCTTTGTCTAATAATGGCTCCTCCACCTATCCAAGAGTACTCTCCAACTTCTACGTGTCCACACAATGTAGCTGTAGGACCAACTTCAGAGTACTTTCTAAGTATACAGTCGTGTTCTATATTAGACATGGAATTGATAATACAACCTTCTTCAATAAATACATCTTCACCTATACAGGCTCTGGGGGATACTTGGATCCCATTAATATATTTAGATGAAGCAGATAACCAAGCGACATCTGAAATAACATTAATAGGATAGAATCCATATCTACTTAACGTATTCGACAATTGTTCTCTACGTTTTCCATTAGGATTACCGATAGCAACTATTCCAAAATGAGCATCTAACTTACTAATATTACTTTTAAGTTCTTCTCCGGTATACAACGGAATAGAAGAAAAAGGAGACGTCTTTATAACATCATCAACTATGGCAATTAATTTCATTCCTTGTCGTTCAAGAATACCGTGAACAATTTTACATTGACCAGTACCACCCCAAACTATATAATTCATTCTACTCCTAACAAACCAAGTGTCTTATTTATATCGTCAAAGATATTACCCACGTATTTGAATCCCACATTTTTGGATTTCTTATTACTAACATCATAAGAAAACTGATTTAACAGTGGAGTGTCTATCATGTTAGTCTGCACTGGTTTCATTTTATTAACATAATCAACAATGTCTTTTAACTTACTATTCACAGTAACTATATTATATATTCCAGTCTCTTTACGAAGCATAGTGCAAGCTGCAATAATAAAGTTAACAGCGTCAACTATGGATAGATATGGGCGAACCATTTCATAGTTCTCTTTCCATACAGTTAAAGGTTGATTAAAACGAGCCTGATAACAGAACTTGTTAACGGCGGTATGAAATCTCATGCCCATTGATACACCTGTAATTGTTCCAAATCTAGGAATGATACAGTTCTTAGCATTGCCAAGAACATAAAGATATTTCTCAATTTCTAGTTTGGATTCAGCATATGGACTCTGTGGATTTACCGGAGTAGCTTCAGTTACTACATCAACCTTCGAACCATAAACACTAGTACTAGATGGAAAGATGATTCTCTTATCTAAACACTTAGATAAGAAAGCTATAGTATCTTCGACGTTAGTTTGATATACAGCTTCTTTATTATTCAAACTACCAGCAGCGTCTGTCTTAGCGGCTAGGTGAATAATGATATCGTATGGAGAGGGATCTACTTTAATAAAATCACTTTCAATAAAGATAAAATCTTTTGGAAAATGATACAAGGAGCAATATCTTTGTGTAGATAAATTATCTACAACTGTAACTTCCGTATTTTTAAAATATTGTAATTTTTGTATAAGACTCGAACCAACGTGACCAAGTCCTCCCACTATGCAAATTTTTTGTTTTGTCGTTTCCAATCTAAGAACTCCTCCCATTTAGTAAGATAATCTGATTTATCATACTCCGTATTAGATAATACAAGTACAATCGAATTTATATCATGAAATATTTGAGTATCCCAAATTTCATTTGGAATATATAAACCTTGACTTGGATCACTTAAAAGATCTACCCTCTCATGTTCTCCATCATGAGTAATCACAGTACAATTACCCTTTAGACATATAAGTACTTGTTCTGTTTTATAGTGAGAATGTTCTCCTCGTTTTTTTGTATCAAATACACCATAAATATAGAAGACTCGTTTTGGTTCAAAAGGTAAATTTTTAAATTCCAAAGGAGTTAAAACTCCATTATTATCCATAAATTGTTTAAATTGTATTTTATTAACATCCTTAATTGTTTTCATTTTTAATCTCTTTCGCTTGTTTTTTACCTTCAGATATTCTTTTTCTATGTTCACTTGTTAATTTTTTACCTTTATGAGAGTTAGAAATTTTAATCTTTGTTTCTTGAGATCTTGGAACACCTCTAAGTTTACTTGGTTTTCCAAATGCAAAAGATTTTTCTCCTTTATGATTATCCGACAATTTCTTTTTAGTTTCTTCAGATGGATGTTTTCCAAAATTTAGGTTATTAAAACCTTTAAGAGCTTCAGAAATTTTTCTCTTATGTTCTTCTGAATGAATTTTACCTGTATTACCGATGGATATTTTTCTTTTGGTTTCATCTGAAATTTGTTTACCAAAATTAAAATGTTTAGGTCCACTCATATCTTCAGAAGTTCTACCATTACCACCATCTAATATATTATAACCTATATCACGATTTTGGCTATTCATTTCTTTAATCCAATATATTTCTCTTTCTTCCCAATTATCACCATCACGTAATTCAAGAGTCTCTTTCTTAAAATTCTCTTTACCATACTTTACAATAGCCTCTTTTAATATTTTACCAGAACCTAAATAAGTTGGATTACTATGAGAGTCTTTACCAACGTAAATCTTGTTATTAATTAAGTTAGTTGTTTTATATATAATCATATTTATTATCAGTATTCAAGATGTTCATATTTTTTAAAATGATCCTTAGGTAATTCTGTTGTATCCTTAACATCAAATTTCTTTTCATAGAAATATATAACTGTTGTTCCAATACTTTCAGCTTGAATACCATGCCATACATCTGTTTCAATTACAAATGACTCACCTTTTTCTAATACGCGAGTACAAACATACTCATCGTTTTCAGCGTGTAAAAAGATTTTAAGTTTGCCACTGACACAGAAGATCATATCTTCTTGATTCTGATGCAGATGCCATCCTTTAAATTCAGTATTCTGATAGACATAAACATTAACTTGTCCATCTAATTCTGGAACAAGATTAAAAAATCTTTTATTTTCTTTCACTATACTATCCTAGGATATGGAATATGGGTTATAAATTCTCCACCATTATAAACAAAGGCACTTTCTTTACTTCGTATTTCATTAATATAGTTCCATGCACCGAGAAATACTAAATGTTTTTTGGAATCAAAAGTATATTTATCTCGATCTATAATCGGTATATTAGTACCTGGCATATACTTACCAATTTTTTCTGGTGTAGTATCTGTAAAAGTAGTTATATATTTATTAAGATCACAGAAGTTTAAAACAACTGTTGCTTTAGATGTAGCTCCATAACCAACTACTATTCTACTTTCGTTATCTAATAAATGTACTAATCTTCTTTTTGATTGATTAACTCTATCATTAAATTCATGGTAAGTACTTAAATTATCTATACCATACAATGATTCTTCTGCTAAAGCGTCTTTCAAAGTCTGTGAATCAAAACTATCTTTAGAGATACAAATACGATTAGAAAAACCATGAACTGAAATTTTTTCCACTTTAGTTATAGTGAGCCCTATCATTTTACATATATTATTTAAAGCTGTAACTGAGAAAATATGAGCATGTTCATCATAGATTTGATCATAACTAACTAATTGAATCATACTTAATAATGAAGGATCTTCTAATATACAAATAGAATTGCCATTTGATAGCACCATTTTTACAGATTCTAATGCATTAATAATATCTTGGATATGACAAAAACAATTAGCAGAATATACTACGTCAAACTTTCCATATTTATCTACGATTTCCTGTGCTGTTGTCTTATTCCAGAATACAGATTCAATCCTATAACCTTCGTCCTGTAACTCTTTGGCAAAATTAGCACATGGTTCTACACCAACACAATTTTCTTTATCAAAACATTTTAAAAAAGCTCCATCATTACAATTATGTGTAGTGATTCCATCTACAACATACGAATTATCGTTTTTAATATGTAAGTTATATACCAATCCATCATAATATCTATGTGATATGGAATTAATAGATTTATAATCATAACATGTTTTAATATCTAATATATTATTATCATAAATAACACTCTCAAATAAACTAACATCAGTTTTTTTCTGTATTGTTAGTCTATAAATAAAACCATTCTTTTTACTAAAACCTCTATCGTTACGAACTAATTGAATAGAACAATTAATTCCTATAGTATTTAATAAGTCTTTTAATTGTAGTATTAATAAACGAGAAACTGAACTATATATATAAATATTTCTTTTATTTTTTTTATTTATTATTGATTTATGACCATCTGTGAACCATAAAGATTTTAAAAAATACGATATTTTATTATTATTAAATAATAAAGGAATCTTTTTATTATGAGAACCTCTACCAAATAATTTACCAAATAACAAATATAAAATTTTAGAATTAAATCTTATTGATATAACATTTATTTGCTTTCTAATTTCACCATTTAAATGAAAGATATCATGAAAATATTTTTGTATTTCTAAAACTTTATTTTCTTCTTTTTTTGAAAATGAAAATTCAATCGTTGTTTTATTAGAAGTAGAACCCTCACCAATAAAATAACCGGCAATAGAATAAAACTCAGAAGATAAATTAATATATCTTGGTATTTTATTTTTTAATCCGTTAGTAGTAAATGTAATAAAATCATTATCTAATTTTAGATTTAAATTATGTTCACTACCAATTTCTAAATAAATATCTAATATTTTTTTATCCGTGAATGGAAAATAGGATTGCGTTGCGATTTTATCATTAACTTTTAAATCATTTGCTTTTTTCCAACCATTTTCAGTTAAAATAGGATGTTCGTTAGTAATTTCTAAAGAAGTATTTAAAGATTTTAATTTAATATTATAAACTTTACCTTTATAATTTCTCGAAAATATTTCTGTGACGTTTTCAAACTTATTTTTATGTGTTAAAACAATATCACCAACTTTAATATTTTCTGTTTTAACTAAACCTAGATTTGTTGTTACATAATGATCAGGTAAAATGCATCCAATTTCTAACACCTTAATTGGGTTATAACTGGTTTCTGATATTATATCAGTGGCGATCTTCTTAAAGTGATGTCGCATAGTGGTAGACTGTGAGCTACGATAAGGATACTGATCATTAAAAAGCATCTCAGGAGCTACAAATGATTCAAGACTAACTAATTTAGTTTCATCATCAAAAGTTACTCCGAGATTGAATTTAAATTCCTCATCTGTAGCTTTTGTCTTAAATCCATTAGCTAATGGTTGCAGTCCTAGATCAAGAATCTTTGTTTTCATTCGGTAATATATCCTTTATAATTTTTCATTATAATATCTTTATATGTATTTAGATTTAAACCAGGATGAATAGCTTCCCATTTTTTATTAAAGATGTCGTTTGAGCGAGCACATTGCATTGAGCGTTCATCGTCTGAGTAAAACTTCTTAGATGCAAGAGATCTGAAATGATAGATTAAACTTTTTTCTGATTTAATATAGCGTACATTCTTATCAAGCTGCCATGCATTAACATGCATCTCAACATCAGTAGCCCAGCCAGGAAAGTAGGCTTCATCAAATGGAACATGTAAGTGTCTTGGAAAACAAGCAGGAGAACAGTTAGCAATCTGATATCTTGGTTGTCTAAGAGAATCTACTTCAGATAGAAGTCTTTTATAATCTAATGTATCTGGAGATTTTCCATAATCTTTAACTAAAGATACAGTCTGTGCGTCATCGTATGGATGTATCTTAGTAACTGGAAAGATATTATTTTCGCCAAACTTATTCATAGCTTCGATTAAATAAGTATCCCAATCAGGTAGAAAAACTAAATCACTTTCTGCTATAAATATGAAATCAGCGTCTGATCTGTCAAAACATATATTTATAGCTGGAGATATTCCAAGATTACTTAATGATTTAGTATACTCTGGATCATATTGAATAGCTAATTCTTCCATTTCAGGAGTAACAGCGTTCAAATGAATCTTAATTTCGATGTTAGTTTTGGTATTTTCGACTATGCTCTTTAACGTAAGTTTAAGAAAATCATAGTCTTGTAGCGAGGGAATTAGTATGGCTAACTTTGTATTTTCTAGTGTACGCAATTTAACACACTTTCTCAAGTTTTCTTCTTGCGGTCCTACACCTATATTATAATTATTATTAATCTATAATACCAATTTTATTTTAGACTTCTTGAAGTGGTCTAGATTGCCAAGTGCTATGGTCAAACCCAACATGTTTTAGAATTCCTGACACTACTAGATTTGTCATACCTTGTTGTAATACACTTTTAGGATGATCACGTAAGAACCACCAATCAATATTACTCCCGCGTGAGTTACCAGGGTGTCCTCTTAAACCATCTCTTTGTTCAGGGTCTACTTCAGATACAGGAAACTGTTGCATCCAGAACGACATAGGAGCTTCCATATGAGTTGCTCTAATATGGTTTCTTAATTGTATTCTATAACCATTTGATAAATTATATTCACCAACAATAGAATTTGAATGTTCCGGTGCTACATGACCAGTTGTAAAACCTATTTTAAACTCACCCTGTCCCATATCAGATAACAACGATATTCCTAATCGAGCATTATTAAGAACTTTTGGCCAATCACTAACTATAAACTCAACATCGTCCTGCACATAAGATATAAAAGGATCTTCATCCTTCTCCTTACCTTCATTAAATCTAAAACGATGATAGTTATTAATTAGATTAATACCAATTTCAATAGATGGAGCAATACCTATATTAGTTTTATTAATAACATACCCTTCAAAGTAGTCAGAGTTAGTTATATAGTCAATAGTATCACTACGAGAACCATCACTAACTATGAAGATTCTAGATTCAGGTGTCGTTCTTCTAATGGATTCGACACAATTATTTAATAGATTCAGTCTATCTTTAGTTGTAATTAACACATAATGAGTCATTAAAATACCTCTTAATAAATTCATTGTTTAAATCATATACATTAAAATTGGTTTTAGGGAATACATGTCCTTCTATCTCTATAAACTGAATCAATTGATCTCTTCCAAGTTGTTCTATATCGGCTTCTGTAGCATTAAGAGCCCATTCTCTATCGTACATTTTTCCATTAGTAAGAGCAGGTTTAATTAATCTATATTCTCTGCGTTTCTTTCCAACACAATATTCAAAAGACTTACCAGTCCTTCTAGCTTCAGCGTGTAACTTAGCTTTACTATAATGAATCACATAGAAGTCATCTTCCAAATCTCTTAGATCATAGATAGGAGAAACCCCAAGTAAGTTAAAACATCTTGATGTTACTTCAGAATGAGTAAATCTTTCATGAAGAGAATTATGAAATTTTGAAGTAACTAAATCTCCACGATACAATGTTATAGTGTCTTTATCCCAAGAATAATTTGCTACCTGACCATCCCAATTTGGTGGGGTTGGAGGTTTATGGAACCAAATCTTATTAAAATCATATAATTGAATATGAGGAAGTTGTATCTTTTGGATATCATTCCAATAAAGAACTTTATTATTTAGTACTTCCAATCCTTCATTAACATTACAATTAAATAATTCGTCTATATCTAAAAAAATCATCCATTCAGGTTTATCTAGTTTAGATAAGATGAAATTACGAGCCGATGAGAAGTCTTTAAAGTCTTGTGATTCAAATAAATGAATTCGTGGATCTTTATATGATTTGATATAATCGAGAGTTGCATCAGTCGAACCAGTATCATGAAGATAGATACCTTCAATACAATCAAGAACTAGTAAATGCTCAAGCCACGGCCTGATTAAATCTTCTTCCTGTTTACATATTGAAGCAACCTGTATCTTCATAGTTTTGCCCAACATACTCTATCGTTAAGAATTTTAGTAACTTTGATACTTTGTTTTTCCAGATCTATAACAGATCTAAAATGTTTAACATGAGTACAGTCATCCATTAGTATTACTTTATTCTTCTGATATTCTGGTTTAAGATTCATTACATATAGAAATTCCATATAACCAACACCACCGGCAGAGTCAAGAAAGAGTAACTGTTTTTTATTGTTATTAGAAAACTTATCCAATAACTCTTCATCAACATTAAAGTTTAGTTCTTGTGAATAAAAAGTTAGTGGATCGTGAGAATCAATAGCTATATCCTTCGGTATAGTATATTTGTCGTTCTTTATGAAATCTAGCATTCTTTGCTTATGCATAGAAAAACCCAGATGACAGGAGACGTTTGAGAAGGCTTTAAGATTCTCTACTGCCTGAGCATGGTTCTGAGGATTACACTCGATTGTAGCCACGTCTAAACCCGTTCTAGCTAGTACCTGAGTGGAACCCAGACCTACATTAGTACCAGTCTCAACTATATCTTCAATATCATATTGTGAGATAATGAAGTTAACCTCAGACATAAAGTCTAAGTTATTCAAATGCATGTCATACATTACTTGGATAGCCATGACTTAATCACCTCCGGTGTATCTAACCAATTTAACTGTATTAGATCCATTGGTTTTTCTTCTAATGTTTTATCCTTAAGGAAATCTGCACGTTGTTTAATTAGTTCTGGAGTTACATCTTCACGTTTTGTATTTGGAAAAAAACGATTTGGAGGTATAGTCTGTCCAGTATTTAATCTATTCCACTGACCATCCCAAAATTCAAGATCAACATTAATACGACGAACTAAATCATGCCAAGAAAAATGCCATACACTTGGAAACTGTTTAAAAGCAGATACCATCATAGATTTAAACTTAGGCATATTAGTCTGTTGTGCTTGCATAAGTTCAGCATTTATAAAACTTATCTGTCCATCTGCATGATCAAAAGTCTGTGAATTAATATAATCACAGCCATCTGAACGATCTTTATCACAAAACAATTTGCCTTGAGGTGTAGTTTGTCTAAGTTGTTTAGGAATACCATGGGTTATCTCTGGTAGATTCTTACTTAAACGAGCCTTATATAATCCTTTATCTGTAAGAATTGTTTTCGTTGTACCATATAAATGAATAACAGGTAGTGTTAGCACTTTAGCCTGACTTGGAAAATTAATTAATAAATCCTTAAGTTTTGAATAATCTGATTCATGTATTAGTTCATCGCAATCCTGCTGCCAACAGAATTCTTTAGTACATAGAGCTCTGGCATAACTTTTCATCATACCATCCATAGCTGGCTCGTCCATTCTCCACTTACGTTTAAAGACCTTCAGTTTAGGTTCTGTTTTCTTCCACTCTTGTAAGGCTTCTAATGTACCATCAGTAGAACCACCATCAACTACAACAACTTCATCACACACCCCTAGTAATGATTTAATAGACTGACGCCAAGGATAATATTTCTCTGGATTCAATGTTGTAGTATAGCCGGATAAAGTGGGAGGTACTGGAGCCTTAGTAAGTATTCCTAATGTACCTATGTGTTCAACCACCATCTTTGCGTCAATATTATTAATACAAGGATTAGGAGATCTATTACATTTTGCTAAATGACATGGTCTCTCACAACTATATCTATTAGCTGGTTCTATAACATTAAGTTTACTCTGATCTTTATAAAGTGGTTTTGTGAGTGCCGAAAATGTAGAACCATATAACAACACAGATGGAATTCCAACATATCCAGCTATATGTGCACATATACTATCACCACCGAGAAAGAGCTTTGCTTTCTTGATTATACTGGCTGTTTCTTGTATGTTCTTACTTCTCTTATCAATTACATTTTTAAGAAGTTGATCGTCTTTGGATCCGACTTGAACCACTGGGATATCAATTTGATTAATAATCTTTTGGTATTCACTATAGTTCTTGGCTTCTTGACCTGTCTTTGTATGAACAACAAGATAATCACCTTCCAGTGCATCCTGTGATTCAATGATCCTCATATATAAATTACCGAGTTCTACACCACAATGAGTGGCATATGTTCGGGCTAAATGTTCACCATGTCCATTTCTCGTCCAATTATTTGAAGCTTGAGTTGCCACGGCTGGAGTGAAGACAATATCAAATAAGTTATTCATCAACGGTATATTATTGAAGACTCCATCATAAGGTAAAATTTTATGAATATTAGGATTACCTTCTAAGATCTGAATATACTGTCCACCGGTAGCAAAATAGATATCCTTATCAGGATATTTTTTCTTAATGCCATCTATAACAGCTGTTGATAGAAATACATCTCCATATGTTCCAGGCATAACATATAAAAATCTATCCTTCTTCTCTTTCTCAAGAAGATCTTCTAGATTAGTTGGTTTAGGAATATTCAGTTTAGGATAAGGATTATTCTTTGATATATTAACTTCACCAATAACTTTATCCCACTTAGCACAGATCGTATCCCAACCTAAATTATCTTCACAAAGCTTACGGCCTTCTTTGCTAAAATGCTCTCTAATTCCTATCGACATTTGCACCCCTTATCATTATTTATTTGTTTCATCTTTATAACTTTGAACTTTTCCAAACTTAGTTTCAAATTCTTCTAAACTAATATTATCATAGAAGGCTTTTATTTTTTCTGTGTAATCATCAACATCTACTATAGCCCTATTTATATTAGTTAAAGGTTCAGCATCTAATACAGCTATTTTAATTCTAGCTGCAGCATGTTCAGCCCAATCATGATGTGCACTATAAGCTGATATTAAGGTTGGTGTGCCAGCTGACATAGATTCGCTGATTGTCAAAGACCAACCTTCCCCCCTAGTTGGGAGCGTCGTTAAATCACAACAATTATATAACTCATTCATTTCTGAATCAGAAGGACCCATACCCACTTGTAATTTATCTCGTTTAATAAATAATTCTTCTAATCCGTGAGTTTTAATTAAATCGGGTATGTACCACCCAACATCATTCCATGGAAAGTGACCATACATTTGTAAAGTATCTTTCGTCCAATAACCCTTCCTAACGCCAAGAGCGATAGCTTCAAACCATTTATGAACAGCTTTTCGTGGTTGATTACGACTAAAGAAACCAACTAGGAACACATCATCTTTAATTTCTGGAAACCATTTTTTTCTTAAACCTTTTTTATTATCAAGTTTGTGATAAGTATTAATATCTACGCCGTGATATATAACACCAACTTTTTTAAGATTAACGCCATATTTCTCTCCTGTTTTAATCATTGTATCACGACCAAAATTACAAAAGGCATAAGCTCTATCGGCTTTATTAAGTGTATCAACCCAATTGATTTCTTGATTAACCATTTTAATAATATGGGGCATAGGTTCCCCGTCTATTGGACACTGACCTATATAGTTTAGTTTATTATTTCTACCGGCTAAAACTGTACCATTATCTTCAACTGATAAACATTTCACTATTCCATTATATTGTATTATTTCAGTGTGTTCTTGTTTAATAGATATAGTGTTATTTACAGACCATATACCAACTCTATTAATAATTTCATTAGAATGAATAATACCTTGTTTACCTATAATAAAACAAAGTTTTACCACATCGTTTGCTAATTGTTTACATACAGTATAATAAGAAGCCTTATTAAAAGATCCATCACCTAACATCATTCTATCAAATAATAATTCTAATTCAACAACAGAACAAATATTAAATACACTCTCATCTATTTTTTTAGTATAACTATTAAAACCAAAATTTCTGGTAAAAAAGTTATACATTATTTTACCATATATTTTATAACCACTAGGAACTTTACTAAAACGAATATCAATATTTTCAATATCTTCAGTTAATTGTTTTATATATTTGTATTGAGATAAAGAACACACATGACAATTTTTATTTTCCACTGAACCTTCACTAATAAACCAACCCCCTAATTTTAATAAATCATTTTTATTAATTAGAATAGGTAATGAATCATGTTCATCATCGGCACCTCGCAGTCGAATATCACCATATTCTTCATTAATAGAAATTATAAATTCTAAGTGTTCTTTAGAAAGTTCATGTTTTCTAAATTTATAAACAAGTTCATGATGATAATGATGAGATTCTAAAAAAGTTTTATTAAAAACACCGTTATGTAACTGTACATTTCTTGATCTACATTGTGAACATTTTAATTCTGTTGGTTGATCTGTTGTTCCAATATAACCACATCTATTACATAAATAAGAATTACATAATTGTAATTTATATTTTACAGGTATTAATATAAAAGCATCATCATCACAATAATCTAACATATTAATCGTACTTTCATTATCACCAATATGATTTGATATTTTATAAGGTCTTGGTAATTTTGAAATAGATCTTTTAGTAACATCAATAGCAGTTATAAAATCACCGGAGTCTAATAAAATTCTATGTTCAGGTGTGACTAATTGGTCAACTCGCATAGATTGTATACTAATCATATCACCAATATAATTCCTTTCGGTAGTTCGTATAACTTTTTTATATGAACATTCTTTAGTTTCTGGATTTATACTAAAAACTAAATCATCTTCTTTAATATCTGATATATTTTTAATACCTTCTTTAGTCATTATATCAGTATCAGGAGAAAAACAATATTCATAATAGGAAAAACACGGTCTAATATCCATCATATTGGTATGAAATTGCATCCAAGTGTCCCCCAAACCCCATACTATATCTGGTTTAAAATCAAGAATAACACCATGAAGACTTTCATAAGCATATTTATCATGTTCCATATTCGGCCCATTAAAACAAACCTGTCCACCCTGACCCACTGGAAGTAATACACCTTGCTGATGTCTAAAATATTCTGGTTGCTGACCAGGAACCATTTTCATTACAACAGGACCTCTGCCACAACATCTACTATGATCACGCATAGTCGTGTAAATTGTAAAAGGAGGAATTATATTATTCATAGGTGCATGAAACCAACACAGATAGGCTATCTCGTATTTACCGGTGTTGTGAAGATATGTTGACACATGGCGACCCACGTTGGAAAAACCAGTGTAAACACAAAAAGAATCCGTGAAAATTAGCAACTTTTTTTTCTTAATCATATTGTATATTATTCTCCTTAAGAACATTTTCTAAATATTTAATTCTATTTTGTAAAATCGTAAACGGTAAATGATGTACCACTTCATGTGTTTTTAAACATCGTCCCAATGATTTAGCCATAACATATCTATGTTCAGAAATAATATGTCCACGTTTACTATGTCTACACATTGAAACATAAGAATCATTTTTATCTATGGTTATAGAAATATAACCGTGACTATCTTTCATTTTAGCTGCTTTATAACGTGCATGGTTTTGAAATCCTAATTTTTCATTGTTAACAATTTGAATACATGAACGACAATAAGGATTAGTTTCGTGATTCTCTAAAGTTCCATTCTTATGAGCGTAAGCAAACTTTAACTTTCCACATCTTGGACAAGAAACAAATTTAATATAACCTTGTCTTTTATATCCAAGTTTAGGTGCATAGAATAAGTCACCTTCTTTATATTTGTTAATATCTAAATCTGTTAATAAAGTCATTCTCCGAGGCATGTTATTCCTTCTTTGAACTTGCTACAATTATTTCACGATCTACTGGTTTAATTGTGTCAGTTTTAATATCAAGATTACCATCTATGATGGGCACTTTAATTACTAGATAAGCCGGACCATCTCCCGAACTAATAACATTCACTTCTGAACATGGAATTAGATTTCCATCTAGTGTTAGAATATTCTTTAGAGGATCTCCCGCCGTATTAATAATCAATTCCCATTTCTGTTTAGTTTCCATTAGTTCCTCCGTCTCTTTATATAACCAGATGAATCTGGTTTTGTATTAATAGTCATTGTCCCAGGTTCATCGACTGTGACAAACTTTAAGGGTTCAGTTGTTTGAACTGTGATGGATGCTTTAGATGGACTGGGAATGATTTTTGTTTTAACAGACTGAGTCTGTTTGATTAGAGGGGCTTTGGTTCTATCGGGTCTTCCATCGACACATAACATGCCTGGATTTCCACGTTTGTTTATGGTCTTTTTCATGTCTTCTCCTTTATTATAATATTATTTAGGTTAAAATGCCAACTTTATTTTAATATATCTAGAGTTACTTCTACTCTTGGATTAACTTTATCTATAAATTTTTCAAGTGTTAATCGTTTAATTTGGGAATCGTCATCATAAAGTATCTTAGATAATGAATCTAAAATTCCTTTATCATAATTGGAACAGTCACGTCTTCTTAAATCACCAAAATAATAGTCGATTTTCATTACTATTTTTTTAGATTTACTATCAAAATCAGTAGGTTTTGATGTGTTATTAGCTATTTTTGCAACTTTTTCTTTATACTCTTTACCTTCTTTACATAGAAATCTTATTTTACCTCTAGAATGATACATATGATTAACAGAAATAGGAGTGCCCGGTATAGTAAATTGTATCATGATATCTTATTTCCTTTTCTAATAAATTTTAATACTTCGTCAGTCATTAGATAATTACTCCTGATAATATAACTCCGCTAGAATGTACCAGATTAGATATGGCGTTCATATAACCATCATATAACTGTTGCGTTCTCTGAAATGTAATACCTGTCATCTCCGAGATATCTTTATAGGTTAAGTCATTACCATACTCGAGTCTAGATAGAAAGATAATCTTGTCCCGAATACTTATGTTAGTAAATACATGATAGATAGCTTTCTTTATATTCTCGGGGAGCTCGTCTAAGTTAGAAAGTTTCATTACCATGTCTCTTTCTCTGTGCTAAAGTTTTCTTTGCCATATTTTTTAATTGCTTGTTTTAGTATAACACCCCGAACCAAGATAACCTTTTCTATCAGATGCATCTTTACCAACATAAATTTTTCCATTTATTAAGTTAAGAGTTTTATATATTCTCATACTAACCTCGATAAATTTGATCAATTAATCCTATAGTTTTTGCTTGTTCAGCATTTAAAATTGTTTCTTTTTGACACATTTCAATTACTTCTTGTCTTGTTATTTTTTTATTTATTTTATGTATATTATTATAATAAATATCATACATAACATCACCCATATTTTTATATAAATCAAACCAATTTTGTGCTTTGTCTATATCTGCGTCCAACATTACACTTCCGTTATGCACCATCATATGAGAGTTAGGACTCATTTGTCTTAAGCCTGCAGCCTGCATTATAATAGACGCACCAGACATAATAGCACCATAACCTCGAACACAAACAGCACAATGAGAATCCTTAATCCGATCATAGATAGCAAGACTGGCATACATATCACCACCAGTAGAATTAAGAATGACACAAATTGGTTTATCATTAAGATTTTCCAAAGTAGCTATACACTTAATAAAATGCAAGGACATATTAGTATCTATCTCATCGTCGGGTGAATCTGATTTTAAAACAATAACTCTTTCAACTAATGATAAACCAGAATCAAACCACGAGTGATATGCTAATCCATCATCACTTCTTCTTGTCATTTAAGCTCCCTTACTTTAACTATATATGTATCTTTATGTGGTTTAGGAATGGACTCAGCTTTAAATAGAAAACATCCATCTTTATCTACAACTAGTTCTTGATCTGATTCTAGCATATAAAAAGAATCTCCAACTTTAAGATCCTTCATACTACATGTTGTTATAGATAGATATCTCTTCCCACTTTTATTAAGCTGGACAGCAGATAACCTAACGACCTGTCTTGTTTGATTCATTATTTCTCCGATATTCGCCACCCATAGCGGTCGCTACGGTCAATTAAAGGACTACAATTTTTCTGTAAACAGTAAGCACAATGAGATCCATATCTTCTTACGAATTGATTCTTTTCAACTATCATCTCATCTAACTTTTCAGCATCGGTATAAGTATAATAGAGAACCGTTTTAGATCCTGGGTATAAACAAGCCAACGAAGTAGGAATGATCCCAGTAAGCTTCTTGAATACACAGCCAGATAATTGTAATCTAAATCCATTATAGTTAAGATCTTCAGCATCTATAGCCTCATCTGAGAAGTCGTAAACGTAGATACGAACACCGGCTTTGGACCTAATAACCAACTCAGCACACCCCTCGAGATAAGAATACTTATAAGGAAAGTAGGGAAGAAGTATATCAAACTTCTTAGTGGGAAAAAGAAGAGCGTAGAAGTTGCTAAAATATCTAAGATATTTTTTAATATCTTTCGGTAGAATGGTATGCTTGCAATGCGTAAGATAATCATTAAATTCTCCTATTGCTGTTACATATGATATAGATCCCAATATCCTATTTTTCATAAACCGACGGAAGAATGGAAGCAGGATTGTTTCACACTCTTCCACTCCTCCATCGTTATATGAATGGAAAAAGGGACAGGAACTCAAGTGATAATATAATTCTCCATCAGTAATTAAACCTTTCTTTGCTACAGCCCTACTAGTTGTTAGTGTTTCGGGCCGGAAATCTTTTAGGTTGTATTTCAGATTCATAATCTACTTCAGTCAGGATACTACGATCTGGTTCGAAACGGTATCCAATCCAACATTTTTTATCTGATTGTTTATTTTTAGCAATCTGCATTTCAAGATAAGGAAGATTTGCAGCCGGGTCATAGTTATCTCGATGCCACTTAATAATCGTCTCTGGATTATTGTGCATCTCTTGATGAGCCATAAGAACTACTTTAGCATCATATTCAATTTGTTTTGTTTCAGCTATGTCATTAAGAGTTGCTCTCTTCCCTGATTCTGTCTTCCGTAATTCAACTGTCATTACAATAGGAATGTCTTCGATCTGAGTTAACTCTTTAAGACTCTGAACCATGTCAATAAACTTTTCACGAATACTACTTTCTTCACCATAACGTAATTTATGAAAGTTATCCAAGAAGATAATAGGTCGGCTATTAGGATATGTTCTGTGGATATAATCAAGATGATCTTCAAGATGCATTATCGAACTACCTTGGGATGCGTCAGCAACGATATAATTCTTCTGACTAAGTACTTGTTCCCAGGCTTCATCAATTTGTGTAACGATATCTGATTCACCATTCTCTGATGCCAGTTTACCATATCTATACACGCAAGCTCTTGAACGTTCAGATTCTCTAGCTACCAAAGCCATCATAACGTCTTTAATAGAATCGTCAATAGACATATAAAGAACGATAGCATCTGGATTTGACTGAGCTAGATCCCAAGATACTTCTCTTACCCAAGTAGACTTTCCTATATTAGCATCACCTGCTACTGCAAAAAGACATTCCTTATCTGGAAAACCATCAAACAATTGTTGTAGTTTACTAAATCTATGAAGCTTAAACCCATTCAATTGTTTACATTTTGTAAAAGACTGACGAACTTGGAGGGCTTGGGAACGAAAGATTTCATCAACATTACCATAACGTCGACTATACTCTCTCTGTTTCTTCTTAATATCGGCATACCCTTTTGAAAGAACTTCTATTAGATCTGAACCTCTAGTTGTCTTTCTCTTCAAAATCATAGTATCAAAAACAGATTCAAGTTCAGCTTGTAGCTTGCCGTTCTTTTCTCCACGTAAAACTTCTACTTCTTTAATAATATCTTCAATAGAAAAGATAGTACCTTTAGCCTGAAGCACATCATGCAGATCTCTAGCACGAGCTCTACGATCTATCGGACTATCAAAGTTCATAATCTGAGCAGTAATACGTTTTATAAATGTTTCTTCCGGCTCAGAACATTCACGCTCTCTATGATACTTTAGATCCCATTTAAAGGCCATCATTACTTCAATAGATTTAAACGCTTCCAAACCACTCTTACGAACTATCTCGTCAGGATCATGATAACCAACAACCGTTGGAAGTTGTTTTACTTCGACTGTGAGTGGACTTCCTGTTGTTGCAATAAGGTCGATAGCTGATCGAGTGCAGAACGTACCTGCTTCATCTCCGTCGAAACAGAAGACGATATGGTTGATAATGAACTTTCCTTTTTCGTCTGGTTTCCGGCTAACCCATTCGTTCCTTTCAGCAATGAACTCAAGTAATTCTTTGCTGAAACCTGCTGATCCGAGAGCAACGACGTTTTTAAATCCTGTTTGGTGGAGGGTAATTGTATCGATGTAACCCTCGACAATATAAAGAGGTTGGTTTTTAATATATTTTTTGGCAAGATCCATCCCAAAAAACGTAGCAGATTTATTATAAATCGCAGAAGTACCGGAATTAACATATTTTGGACAACCACAGTCTTTACTCCATTCGTGTTTACGAGCAACAAAAGCAATTGGTCTACCCAGATAATCAGAGATAGTAATAATTATCTTTCCAGGTACAAAAATACTTTCACTGATTTCTCTTTCATGATAAAGACCATGTGATGTAAGATAGTCAAGACTCCACCCCTTCTTTAACATAGCATCACGATACGCTTCAATAGAAGGGATGGAACCTATTCCAAAATCATCAATTGAGTTTTCATTAATATTTCTAACTTTAATCATATTAACATGAGAAGGAACTGGTGTCGTATTCCAATCTTTCTTTGCAAAATTAACAATCACTTGTGATGCATCGTTATATGCATTCATAAGTGTTATTTTTTCTTTTGCTGTTTCACTAAGCTCTGTTGGTTTATACTCTATCCCAAATCGTTTGGCCAAGGACGTTAACGTCGTGGTAAAAAATTCGGGTCCGTGTATTGGTAACCCTTCGAGATAGTGAGCTGCGTGAAAAATATTTCCGGCCACTCCACAATTATGAACTGAATAATGTTTAGTAGTAAATGATGGATTTCCATCTATAGTCAGATCATAAACAATTGATTCATCTTTTGCTCTTTTAATACTAACTACATGAAGAAAACAATAAGATTTATTATTTATGGTTTCATAAAAACAATCCAGTGATTCATATTTTCTAAGTCTAAGCGTGTATGTTGGTAGTCTAAAAATACCATCTTTTCCAGTATAGAAAGGTTGAGTAGAATATGAAAAAGGTTTTTTAAGATTAATAGCAATATGTTCAAGTTGTAAAACTAGTTCCTTACTAGTAATAGTTAATTCATAATCTTTACTACCATCGCCATCAAATACACCTTTTAAGAAATTAGATTGTTGTAATCGTGGAAGAGAAATAAATTCTACTGGACATTTTTTATTTTCACAACCAACTCCAAATAATGACTCGAATCCTTTTTGTAAATCTGTAGAGGAACAATGAACTGTAATAGAATTTTTTTCTTTTAACTCTGTTATAGTGCATTTTTTATCATAGTACTTTTCTATTAAAATTTTAACTTTCAAAGCGTATGACATTTCATCTATACACAGATTAAAAACAATTCCACCTCTATAAGAATTACCTTCAGCACAATATAAACCATATACCCACATCATATCATTATTGATTATAAGTTTATTAATTCGTGTATTATTAGGACCCGACGAATATTCTTTTATTTCAAAAGGAATAAAATCCTTTTTAGTATAATCTTGTAATACAGGGAATAAAAAATAATCATTAACACTAACTTCATTAGCATAACATTCAGTAATATTTAATTTATTTTTATATTTTTTACAAGATTTACGATTTTTTAATTTAGATATAAACTTAAATCGTTTATCATAAGTTGAATAGTTAATATAAGGAACTTTTTTATACATTTCTTTTACAATTAACATCCTATGATTTACAGTAAAAATAGATTCATCTCTATAAATATTACCTAACACAAATGAAATCATCGGTTTATTATTATCTTTAGTTGGTGTTATAGCGACTATATTTTTCCATGTTCCATCTACTGCTAATACAACATCACTTAATTTAATATCTTTTATTTTAATTAAACCTCTTTGTGTTCTAATTTCTTCAGAAGGTGCAAGACAACCAAAACAATGAAATATTTGTTTATTATGTTTCCCACTAATCGAACATGACGGGGTTGAATCCTCATGGTCGGGATTGATGCAAGTGAAAAAGTTTCTATTTCTTTCAATACCCATTTGACTAAGATAAATTTCCAGTTTATCTTTTAGAGTTTGAATAATATCCTGTTCCTGTTTAGCCATTTCAATTTCCTTATTTAGTTTTTGCTTCTGCGAACTTTAAGAACTTGTTGATGTTAGCGGATGTAAAATCAGCCTTAGTTTTAATATCTGGTTCCTTATAAGTCTCGACTAGGAACTTATTTAGATCTTCGTCATTAGTTAGTTTTAACTTAGTTCTAACAAACTTCATCTTCTCTAGTTGTTGAGAAGAGAAAGTACGCTTGGTTTCTACACCGCCGTTCTGACGCTCTCTAGCGATGTCTGCACGCTCTTCTGCGTCCCAGAGATACAGACCAATGCCTAATGTATTACAAGACTTTTTAAGGGCCTCAGCGTAGGCCGTTTTAACTGTCTTATCCATGTCTTTACCAATAACATCAGAACCAACACCTGCACGATAAATAGTTTCTGTTTCAGAAAGTTTAATTCCTAAAGTTCCTACAACTACAATGGAATCACCTATTTGAGAAACTGAATCTACTGACCAACTATAACCCATTGGTAGTACTTCGTTTAGACGATTGATTACTCCATCGATAGGAATGTAATCGAGCTTCTTACCAAATCCACCTTCACGTTGTTTGACTTCTGCGACCGGAAACTTCTCAGCTAACTTACTCTGCATTTCTAATTTGTCCATTTGAATCTCCTTTTGATTTCAAACATAGTATAGCTACAATCGGTCAATAATGCCAAAAGTATTTTAATTATTTTACTCGTGTATATATTATGGTTAAGGTACTAGTATTAAAGATTGCAGTCATTAACCGTAAGGTTTAATAAGTAACCACAAGTATCTTAGTTAATGCAAAATAATTTTGGCATTATAAACAAAAGATTAGTATACTAAGGGTAATGAAACCCAATAAAAAAGAGTATGATAGACTAAGATATCTTAGAAATAAAGAAAAATCTATTATACTTTATGGAATTACTATCCAATCTATTATAGATCATTTAGGTCCATGTTCAGGAGATAGGAAACTATATCACATAGACCATATTAAACCATTGAGTTCATTTGAATTAAGTCAGGAAACTGAAATACAGAAAACCTTCGCACCAGAAAATCACCAATGGTTAAAAATAGAAGAAAATCTAAGTAAAGACGATAAATGCTAACACGTAATGAATTACTCGATACAGTTCTAGATAGCTTCAGCGATGCAATCATTCAAGCTGATACAGATAAATCTGCAGCTCACTCAGGTAGGGTTACTACTAGATTTTATCCAACTGAAGCTAGTGCTAGGACTCTTAATGGTATAGTTGGAAGATGTAGACGTAGAACTTACTACAGTCAGCAAGGTATTGTGGTTCCTCAAGAAGAGGATATCCGCTCATTGGGAAGATTTAAAGTTGGTAATATTCTGGAAGAATGGATTCGAGAACTCGCTATCTCCTCGGGCATCCGACATGACCATAGCGTGAAGATTCGTTATCTCATTCCTGGAAGTACTACCGTACAAATCTCTGGTGAAGTAGATATGATCTACAAGATTGATGACGAGATAGTTGGAGGAGAAATCAAAACCTCCTATGGTTATGATTTTGAAAGTACTGTCTTTCATAAACAAACCATTCCTGGAATGCCAAAGATAGAACACGTAATACAGGTTTTATCGTATCTTTATTATTATAAATATATAGATACTTCTTTAGGTATTACCAGATTTGTTATTACTTATTTGAATCGTGGAAGTATGGACTGGATCCAACACATCATTGAGTTATCTGATGATTTATATCCTATCATTAATGGAATTTTGTGTAAGGGTATAACTAATTATACTAACTCAATATTTAAAGTCCAAGGTATTAACATCGAAAAAACTAGAACGAAGTTAATGGATTACGAATTCAATATGAATTCAGTGTTCGAAAGATTTATCGAAATCTATCAACACCATGAGAGTGGTCTATTAATAGAACCAGATTACTGTCCCCTCTACTCTGATCAACAAATTACTGACCATGCTATAACCGGTAAGATTGGTAAGACTAAATTTGCAGATTATAAAGCTGGTAAGATTGACTACCTATCTGATAAAGAATGTGGATGGTGTCCCTACAGAACAAATTGTTTACACGATTTAGGAGTAATTTAAATGGATATTATTCAAAGTTCTTCGCTTGATGTTCCGTATGATAATACGATTTATAGGGCAACTATTAAAATACACGGAGCTCCATTTAATGATGAAACACGTATAGTTTGTACTAAGGTAATGACAAAAAAATACGAGGATCGAACATACTTTAAAGTTGATCTACCGGCAGAAATGAATATTAGTAGCGAACAAGATATAGACTTAATAATTTATAGAGATGATGGTTATCACGCTACTATTAAAACAAAGATTCGAAACAACATAGTCGCAGTAGAAACAAATAATTTGTCGTGGTATAAACTAACATCAGTAACACCAACGTTAAAACAAGATGACGTTCTTGAAGCTTTTCTTCGAGCACAAACAGCTAAGCCAAATCTATATGAAAGAACTACAACTACAGTGAATCCAATATGGATACCAAATAATACAACAAGCGATTCTACACGCATCACCTACAGTACTAAGACAACAGGTACTACATATACTAACGAGTAGATTTAGCACATTTAGAATAGACATAACATAGGAGTTAATATGGCTGTAGAGGAACGCAGATCATGTGATATATGTGGAACTTATAGTAAAACTATTACTGTAACGATGTACGATAACGAGTACCACAAAGTGGTTAATACAACCGATCTATGTGAAGCTCATTTTAATCTTCTTAGATCATATTTGCGTCATGGTTGTCCGCAAGTAAGTAGACTTCCTCTTCCTGGTGAAGAACCAATTTATATACCAAATAGAAAAGATAGGAATGGACTAGTCGACGTTCAAGACTGTCAACGCTAATGGATTTAGATATAGTTCCAATCATACCTGATCTTCCATATAAGATTCGGGAACCATACAACACTGCATTAACGAAGATACTAAGAAACAATGATCATAAGATTCTTGGTTCATCTGTTAGATATCATGGTAGTTCAATTAGAGTTGAAATAGATCTTAAGAGCGATAAAGAGATAGTAGATAAGTTACATGAGATCAAAGACTTAGAAATTCCAACTGAATCTTTGTATCATATAGATTATACATCAGCAAACGAATTATTTAGAAGACTTCGCGAAATTACAGAACGAAGACAACGAACACAAGATGAAGAGACCAAAACCCGCGACAATCCATTTTAAAGAATTGAATTAGTTGTTTGATACTAGCTGCTAATCTAATATATTTAGAAAACAAATTAAGAAAACTCGAACAAGAAAACAAACTCTTAAGAGAAGAAATTTTAAAATTAACTAAAGAGACGAATTTGTTAGATTGTAACGGGCACTTAATCTGATAAAAGCTTGTCTAGACTTTTCTAACTCAGACATCATACTTCTTAACTGTCTAAAGTGATTTCTAAAATCAGTAATCTCAGATTGATCTAAGTAGTATCTAGTATTACCCGGCAGTGATATCTTTTGTAATTTTGTCTCCAAATTATTCACTATAACATTCATATCAGTAATGGAAGAATTCACATCTTCTAAAGAAGTTTGCATAGTAGATTGCGTAACATATATACCTGTAGTTGTTTCAAGATCAGATATTCTCGTAGCAAGTCCATTGATAGTTCTCTTTAATTGTTCTATTGAATTATATAATGATTCAGATGTAATAGGCATAATTATACTCCATGTGTAATTTTAATAGCTCGAAAGATTGGCGACTGACCTAAGTATTTATCCATAGTAATCTTTAAATAGAATCTATTCGTAGTCAATGTCTTACTGAAAACCGTAGCACCATCACCTGTTAACGTCGCTCGATTAATATCAACTCCACCAACATCAGACCAAACAGTACCGTCTGAAAATTGATAAGCTGTCGCAACAATTCTATCCGATTTAATATAACTAGGGTCGTTTGCAATACCATATAGATTATAGTCAAACAAATCAATCGATTCAATAGTAGAAAAAGTATGAGAAAAAAACGAAGGAACTTCGAAGACCATATATCCTTGTGAATCTTGATAGTTAACTAAACCAATATCTAGATCAGCTATACCAACGACAGAACCATTAGAAGTGAAATTAATAGTAATTGTTCCACCCCAGGATATTGGTTTAAAATGCACGTCCAGAATCCCCATATGTTGAGATACACTATCGGCTATTTGTTCTCGAGAACCATCAGCTTTAGTAATATATACGCTATCAATATTAAAACTAAATGCTGGAAAAGGAATCAAAGAAAGATAATTAACATATGGTTTTAATGATGTAGGAAATTGAATTTGTAAAGTATATTGTGTATTCTCTACCGTATCTGCTAACCAAAATGTATCTGCGTATCCATCTAAGATCGAATATATATCGGAATCAGCCGGTTGAATTGAAGGCGAAGCAACAGGACCATAAGAAATATAAATATCTTTTGATGCTCTATTTCTACCATTTTTATCCTGATAACGAACAACTTTACTCCATTTTCTTCCTACCACTGGTTCTATTGTTATTTGACCTGTGAGTGTTGTTTGAGTTACTAAACTGGATGCTATTAAAGTATCAAATCCAGTTATAAGAGCTGTACCACTAGTGGTAATTGGATTATCAACAAATATAGCTTGTTCCTGTAGTTTAGATGTTATGTATAAATTCTCAGCCGTTAAAGCTTTATTAAACTTAACTACTCTATTATTCAGATCTCTTGTTCTATTAATACATCGAAGTGTACTAGATTTTAGACTATCAATTATCTTATTATATGATACTGAATCCAAAGGAGAGTTCAGAGTTAGTGGCGAATCATCGAACGCCAACGTATGTCCTCTATTATTAATCATTTAAAGACCTCCGAGAATGATACATAATTAAACTATTTTTATAAAATAAACTATATTGTTCTTCTTGAAAGAGTCTAGAATTTATAAAGGCGAATCCAGACGCATCTATACTCTCATCCAAGATACCTACTTGACCAGATATATCGATAATATCATCAAACGAATTAGAATCATAGCCAATAAGACTAATTAGAGTTTCTTGTAAGTCTCCTAACTCGACTAACATTTCATTACTGGATATAGGATATTTTGGTCTCATTAGTACTCCGTATCATATTATTGATTATTAAGCTGTATGAATTCAATACCGGACTTAAATTTAAATCACTTGATATGAATTTAGCCATTAAAAATATCCTATCCGCTGGTCTGTTATTAGCGGCTAAAGAGTATTTAATATCATAAATAACCTCTAGATTTTCAGCTGTATCCCAAAAAAGGAATCCAGACGAATTAGGCATAGTAACATTTACTAACTGTCCGTATGTAGATACATTTGGATAATTAACTCCAACAAAGGTATTAGCAGGTGTATTAACTAGAGATGTCGCCGTTTCATATGCAGTGGCTAAAAGATTAGGTGATGCACCCGTATTTCCACTAGTACCTGTTGTAAAAGTAACATATTGACCAAGTAAATAATCCCAGTACGTGCGAGTGAAATGAAATATGTTTCTTATTGTTCTAGGAAACTGACTTGGATCTGGAGATTTTACAACAATATATTTACTACCATCCACATCATCCAATAAAGCATATTTTGTATCGTCGTCAAATGGAGTTTCGTATAATAGAACATTAATATCCACCTGTCGTAGATAATTAGTTCCTTGATGTGTTGTTATATTTTCATCATATGTAAAAGTTGTCCGTTTAGTGAAATCTTTAACAGACCACTCTTCTACGTAAAAATCAGATGTTAGTACAGAAGGAAGTAATGTAATAGTGTTATTAGTAACAGCTATAATAACCATATCTTCTCTATCTTGTTTAACTTTAACACCTTCCTGTAACGTATAAGGTTGAACATTAATAGTCACACCTTCTACGATACCTGAAGCTAAGAAGTCAATATTTTTATTAGTAATAATGTTGGGTTCAAACTCAGTTGTAAAATTAATAGAATCAGGATCAGAATACTTACCCTGCATTTTAATAGTCTCTTCGATATCAAATAAATATTGATCTGGTCTCCAAGTAGCGAGTTCATCACCAACACTCTCATCTTGTGTTGAAAGAACATCTACAAAAATACGTACAAGATTTAAACCAGTATATAAACTAAAATTCTGAAATGGATCTGGTTGATTTTGTTCTATGGATTTAGTTTGTTGAACTAAACCATTATCATTAATCTGCTGCACAGTAATTTTATTAACTGAACCAATACTTGTATCTAAGTGGCAAACTGGCAATGTAGTAACTCCGTCAGGAACAAGAAGATATCCATCCCATGATGCTGTTACATCAGTTTTAGCCTCATAACTTATAGTTAGAGATATTTTTATATCGCCACCTAATGCACGCCTCTGTGCAATTACACTATCTGCAAATACAATAGTTACATGTGCGTCATCTAGAAAATCAGGTGATTTTACTTTATAATATAATCCATTCTCATCCTTATCATATTCAAAACCATATTCTACTTGAAAGTCCGTAATTTCAGAAGGTGTTATATTTAAAAATTTAACATCACGAATAGAATCAACTAAAATTCTAATATCTGATTTTCCAGGTAAAAATTCTTCTAGTTTAATAGTATAGAAATTAACATTATTAGGTAGAGTAAAATTAATAACATAATCACTTATAGTTTTCTTACTCTTGTAATTCCATTTCCATGTATTTCTATTATCATTAGCAGTACCAGTAGATTTTAAATGTTTGTTACTGAGTTTAATCGTTCCTGGTATAGGTAAAGAAGATGACGGCCATTTGAATATCTTCCAAAATTTCTTTTGTAATGGAACAAGACGTCTATAATATGGATCATACGTTAAAACAGGAGTGCCGTCGACATCATATACAGGAATAATAAAATCAGGAATAGATATCATGGGCGTAGATAAATGAATTCCTGAACTAGAAGGTGTCATCGGTCTCCACCAACCAGGATACTCATTAGAATCACCCCACCAAACACCAGCACTACTTAAAGGATCTTCACCCCAAATATAACCAGACTTAGGAAAAGCTCCTGGTGTGCCGTCCCAATTATCAGCCCAGTCAGCACCTGTAACAGGCCATGGGCCTGTATAAGCAGGATCACCCCATAATACAGGACTCTTATAATATAAATCATGTACTGGTTTATCAAAATCGGAAACATTAAAATATAACTGATTAGGTAATGCTGTTCCAATATCTTTAATGGATGATAATTGTTGCCACTTAGGTTGCCAATCTTGATATGGAAAAGTACCAGATAAATAAGGATGATCTCTTAATAGCGATGCAAATGTATAGTAGTTTTCAGGATTGCCATATGAATCTATTCCATTAGGAACAAAAGCCACGGCATCTTTAGCATCAATATCAACTACATTCGAATTAGCATCCACTACTTTACCAGGTATCGTATTATCGATACCAATATAAAATTCTATATTAGTTCCAGGTTGAACTTGTTTATCAACATCTAGTTCAGCTGTAAATATAGTAGGTTGTTCATTCTGATAAGGAGTTAACTTCATTGAATTGGATATTAGTGTTGATTCGAATGCTGTGCTAGTTTTCTGAACATTAAGTTCTGTAATACTAAATAAGTATTCAAGATTCTGAACATCATCTGGTTCATATTTAGTCCACATAACTCTTATATGAGTAGTCTGAATAGTAGGAAACTGAAAATCTATTTCGGCATTTTTAATTTCTAATTTTCCATCAGGTAATATTTTCCAAGTTTTATCAATAGCATCTTGATTCATATAAAAAAAGGTCAGATTATCTGTTCCAGATGTCACGTCTTTAGTACCTGAAAACTTCATTTTAATTCTATTAATTTCTACACTAGCACCTATCTCTGATAATTTAAGATTAAAATAACCTTCCAATACAGTAGGTCTAAGCGTGGTTATAATTAATTCCCATCTATCTGTATCATCACCATCAAAGATATTCCCAAATTTTGTTTCTGGAGATTGTTGTTGTTTAACAATTTGTGATATCCCCTCCGTTATAGTAAAATTAATACTTGTTTGATTTCGATAATGAGGAAATCCTATATATGAAGCCCTTGTGGTATTAAGAGAAGCTGTACCGGCATTTAAATTTAATTGTGTTGTCGTTCTAACAGTATCAATTTTATCTGTATCGGTAAAAGAATCTGATATTAAGTATTTCATTCCATCATTGTGTAACGTTCCAGCTTCAATATCAGAAAAATCTCTGTCTATCATTTTCAAATCACGGAGAATTTGATTCTTTTCTAACACTGAATTATTAATAATATCAATAGTATTATTCAAACTATCAAATACTTCACCCAAAATATACTCGATATTATCTTTAATAGTTAAAAAATTATTTCCATAAACATTCGGATCAGATGTAGTCTTTCTACCAAAAGTAGAAATAGAACCAATAATCCCATTAGATGAAGAACTTAGAATATTATTTATTTCTTTTTCTATTGCTTCATCGCTAGGTAATTCGGATAAACCAGTTATTTTACCGCGAATAATATTATTTTTAACTTTCTCAAAAAGAAATTTTCGAACTCTATCTAACTCCATAATAATCCTTTAATTAAAAAGATATCTTTCATAATTAGAAGCAAGTAATGCTTCTCTATCTATAACTGATATTTTATAATCATATATTTGGGGAGTCCATTGTCCATGCGAACCAGTTATATTAGTATTAAGTTCTATTTTTACGCGAAAATTATATTGTTCTTTATTTAGATCAATAAACGATATCATATTATATATATCTAGAACTTTATCATTAGAGAATAAATTACTATCTAATAAGAATATATTTGGAACGTTAACTCCGTTGATATCCAATTCATTTATTCTTGGTTTAGGTGAGATTTGATACCATTTACCATTATCATTAATATCAAACTGTATATAATATTTGACCATATCCCATATATTAAAGTTTGTTATTTTAGGTGCACTCTCATTAACTTCCATACTAAGACCATAGATCGGTTTTTCGCTAGTGTATGGAGATGATATATAAGTACCATTCTCATTGTATTGCACTACAGCCAAATCTATATCTCGGACACCCAAAGATATTCTTGAGCGAGCCGTTTCACCTTCTACAGTCACTACATAAGGTCCTGCTATATCTCCATCTTGAATCTGATAGTTATCAGGTAACGCTGGAATAGCTTGATCAAAATTCCTTAATTGACGACTAAAAAATTCAATATTAACAGTAGGTGATAACAAACCAGAGGAATTAATATAATTAAGTCGAAACGTATACCATCCATAAACATCCGGATTAACAGTAAATTTTTTTGGAATCTTCCATGTTATAGTACCACTTGGCTGTAGATACTGATAAATTGGATTGATGTTATCATTAGTTCCATCATAAGTAGCTGGAAAATACACACCACTATAATTACCAGAACAACTCATTTGTATCATACCTGATGCAGCCAAATCAGGATAACCAGCTCCAAAAGAACCACTATTCGCAAACAAACTCAATGTTTCTGGAAACCGAAATACAAATGTCATAAGTGTATTATTCGTTACAACTTCACCATGATCTTCTATAATAGAATTAAGTTCACTAAGATCTGGATAAGGAGCTTGTGTTAAATACCCACCTAATACCTGAAGAGTGCCATATCCAGCCACGACTCTTTTAGAATCAGTAATAGTTGTAAGAACATGAGTAGCATATATATCATAATATGTATTTCCACTTATAGTAGTAAACGTAGGAGGGACTCCACTAATAGAAACTTTCGTAATTGTACATGTGCTATGAGAAGGGAATAAAGTAGAACCTTCAATCTTTCTACATGGAAGTTGACCATAACCACCCAATACATATCCTGATAATAAATCAACTGCACTAACAGGTCCATTGGTTCCAGATGGAACGGCACAAGCATATAAACTAATTTCACTATCTTTATAATTACCTAATTGACTCTCTATATCAGTTAAAGTGCCGCTAACATATATACTAATGGCTGGTACTGGTAATGGTTTACCGATAGAAAAATAAGGAGCTAAACCACTTACAGATATATCCGTGGCTTTTAAAAAACCCGAAACTATACCTCTTTGATTAATATTCACTGTTCATTACCTCTTAATAATTAAATCCACCAGATGCTGGTAGTTGAGTAGAAGTCGATAACTGAAGTAAATCAATACCAGTTCTATGGCCTATTGTATCTTCAACTATAAAAAATATGCCATATAAACCATTAGGAATCATACCACTTGTTAATGATGCAATACCTAAATTAGAATCAGAAAACTGAACATCTTTAAAATCCATATAACCAGAAGGAACAGTACAAGTTCCACTAGTCCAAACCGTTCCACAATTGGTATTTCCTGTCGCGTTAGTAACATGTAGAACAAGTCTATCTGTATATTCATTATGAAGATAAGCTCTAGAAACAGATCTATAAGCATAATTCGGACGATGTTTGTAGTCAAAATTATATTCTGTTATTCTAGTTGGAGGATAAACACCCTCAGTTAATACCTCATTAAGCGTGCCACTAGTTAAAGTAATTGCACCTCCATCAGCAGTAATACCACGAATATAATTAACATATGGTAAATAAGGATTATCTTGTTTAACTGGTATACCTATAATCCACCAGCGTTTAATCATTGGTGTACTAATACGGCCAGATATAGGATCGCTTGTATCATTCTCGTAATAAATAGTATATCTTCCAGTTATATCTAAATAATTAGGACTGCATCTAAAGTTAAATGTATAGGCATAATTATTATTATCACTTAATTTTGGAACAAACATATTATTATTTTTAACAGAATAATTTGTCGAAAATCCATTTGGAACTCTATCTATATCTACTAAATTGTCATTGTATATCTTTCCAATTATAAATTTATGATCATCATACACTGTTATTTGAGGCAACATGTATTCTTTTTTTTCGTAACACTTACTGGTTACAACGAGTTTTAATCCGCTATTAGTTCCAACATTACCGGAAACTGTATTTGATCTTACTGGCGTCGAAGTATTACCATGAATCAGAAATTGAGTTTCTGTGGGGTTCTTTTTATTCCATATTAGATATTTAGCAGGATATGCATTATTAAAAAACCCTGAGGAACCAGTCCCTTCTCTTGATGTACATTCACCAACAGTCATCCAATTTTGATTATCCGCAGCCCATGTTAATTTAGTGGAGAGCACATTAGCTACATCACCAGGTGCACTAACAGTAAAAGTACTAGTGTTTAAATCATTTAATGTCGTATGTATAACACCATTAGCAAAGGAAGCACTTAATGGAACATTACAAGTTATTCCTTTATAATTAAATGTCAAACTTCCTAGTTGTAATATTCTACCATCAACGGTAATAGTGCATACTATAATGTAAGGTACATGAAAATCAATAGCCCTAACATATAGTTTTAGATTTTCTACCACTAAAGCACCACTATCGCGAAGATATTGTATAAGATTTATTCTTATATATACTTTCTCTAAGTCAGTGCCGTCTCTCTTTCCGACACGAGATTCTTTTTTATCAATAGTAATAAGTTGACCTGTTGTAGTTCTAACTTCCCATTGATTTAAATCAATACGTTTCTTAGCTTCGTTTGCCTGTTCTTTATTTGAAAAAGTTAAAAGTATATCATAGTTAACAGCTGTATCAGTTATTTCAGTATTTAGAGAAGCCGTAGGAATCATAGAAGACATATTTATTCTATAAATCTTAGTCTCCAGTGTAAAGAATAAAGTCTTTTGCACCGTAGTAAGATACTCGCATGTTAGATTTTCAGATAATGGAGAGTTACTATATACACCAATGATATTATTTCTACCAGGATAAGTATATATTGCCGAGTTATTATTTCCATATATTACATGCATGTATAGATTTTCTCTAGTTAGAATATAAAGAATATAGAAATCATCTCCAGCGGTTGTATAAGTCACTCCAGCTATCTGTAATTCTCTTTCTTGTGCTTTAATACTTTTATCATTCAATGCTACCATTGAACCAATACCGCCAGGAAAGTTACTAGCCACTACATTGAATCCATAAAGTGGAAGCAATTCAATAGTATATTTAGATGTTTCATCGGGAAGAGAAAAAATAGCTGACGAACAGTACTGGCTATTATATGTCTGACGAACTGGAGAAAGAATGGGAAAGGCTCTTCCATCAGTGGTATTAATAACACCACTAGGATTAAGAGACCATACATAAGGAAGCGTCCTATATCTACTTAATTCTCTTGATGCTGGAGCACGTTTCTCAGGTACCCAATGGCTTTTTTCTATTATCGATAATCTCCAATCAACTAATTCCGGAACTCCATTTTGATCATAATGAAAATATTCACTTGTACGAAATCTTCCTTGTTCATATAAAACACAAACACCGGATTCCGTTGGTGTGCTTTGAAAAGAACTAAATTTATTTATTTCAGATTGATCAACTGTTGTAGGATAATATATCTTATGGTCGTTCCATAAAAACGTGTCACTTGTTCGAGTTAAAGTATATTTGAATACGCTTGGTTGTCTAACACCAAAACTAGTCGTTGGAAAAGAACCAAAATCAACACCAATACTCCAAGTTCCACCGGGAACTAAACTTACAGACGGATTAATACCAGTAGATTCACCAATATTAAGAATATATTTATTTAGAATATCGAGACCAACTAATTTGGTAGGATTAGAAATATGATATTTAAAATCCAATAATAAAGTAATATTATAAGGACCTCGCATATATTCTAATGGTGATTGATATAATTGTGTTTGTATTAAACCTTTATATTTAAAACTATACTTAGCTAGAGTGATGTAATGTATAATCTCATTTGAGCTATCATACTGTAGTTCACGTTGAAGTTCTTGATAACTATCGGTGATACTGATTATAGTTGTTGAATAACTTCTAGTTCCATTAGCCACAGGCATGGCAATAAAATTTTCCAAATAAGCCCATGGTTTACCACCTGTATTGATTGGAATAGATGTTCTACTTGTTGGATTAATAGAATAATAAAATTTTGGTTCGCTGACTCCACCATATATCGGAACAGGCCATCCATAAGTAGCTGTATTCGTAGTTCCTACTTTATTAAAATAATTTTGATTAACACCAACCATACAGTTAGTTTGAGCATATGTAGTAGTATTACTCCAAAAATATTCCCAATTAAGTGAATTAGTGGATAGTGTTAATAAACGAACCCTACCAAATACAATCATATCAAAAGGAACTCTAATTCTTGTTGAATTTAAATTTCCAGATATACTTGGAGTAACAACATTATTTAATGAACAAATATTAAAAGAATATGGTTGTTCAGTAACAGTATATATTACTTGATTTAAACCAACATCAATTAAATTATTTTTATAAAAACTCATGTATTATCCTAAGTTAAAGTGGTAATATCATAATGTGACATTATTTCTTTTAATCGAGATTTATTAATATCTTGAAAATTTGTATCTGATGCATCTCTAATAACATCATGATATACAAAGATATACTTATTAGATGAAGAAGTAAACACTTGATTATCACTAGCATATCCAGTCACATCAGAACCATGTAATCTTACTTTCCAACAAAGACCAGTATAGCTTTTAATAGGTATAGCTATTAGGTTAGGTAATTGAAAAGCAATATAAAATTCTATAGGTGACACAACAACTGAATCTAACATAAGCAATCTATCTTCGACGTCGCCATTTATAACAGATTTCATTTCTTTAAATGGTTTATAAATAATACCATTAGAATCTTTAATATAAGATTCGTTATAATTTATCTGAGGTATAGATAAATTAGTTTCAGATGGAACAAAGTTAATCCGTATATAAGATAGTAATCCACGTAATTGACCTTGTTTTAATTTAAACTTTAATCCAACAGATTGAATTAACTCTTTTAAAACAACATTATCCGTGGCTATAGTTTTATTAGGAAGATAATATGCACCATTAAAAGACGAACCTAAAGGTCCTGTGCTATTAGTAACAACATGTTGGGGATCTACATCTAAGTTAGCGGCATTTGGAACTGATCTTTTAATAGACTTAATTATGGTGTTACGAAGATTTTGATTTTTAAAATCATTAAATATTAATTCAAATTCACCAAATGTAAAAGGATCTGTAATCTCACCCGTAACTACACATTGTTTCTGAATATTATTATATTTTTCAGAATTTGTACCAGCACTATTTAAGTTTTTCATTGGTGTTATTACATCATTGTTAGTAACGGTGCGTCCAAACCCAGCCATATGTATTTGATTAATAGGTTGACTCGCTGGATAAATAGCAAATCTATTTACTGATTCATTATTTTTAAGTTTAACTTCCACAAATATTTCATTGGTATCTATCATATTAGAATTATCTTTATTCTCAACTAGAGATGAAAGAGTCAAGGCACTTAAAGCGGAATCAACACTGACATTTTTACTTAACTTTTTATCAACGAATTTATCATTAGTAAAGTACTCTGAAAAAAATGTTATATGTCTATCATTAGCTGATGTTCTTAATTTTTGATTAATAATTCTAGCATGCATTTTACTAACGGCGTTATTAACACTAACTCTCTCAGCTGATAAATAATTAACGGCTTTGGTAATTACTGATTGTACCTCTATTCTTTTTTTATTTACTTTATCTAAATCAGAAGCAATATCTACTAATAATTTATTATGGTTATTAACTAACGGTCCGGTTCTCTCGTCTGGAAGATCATTCGAATTGATAGTGCTAGTAGATAAATCAGAAAAATATTTATTTATTTCATCAATCAATATTTCAAGGTATTTCTCATTTGTTTTAATTCTTTCATTTGATAAACGAAGTCTTACACGAGCAAATATATCATTAGCTCGTTTATCATCAACTAGTTGTTTACGAATGGTATCCATTAGTTTAGAACCCTTTGTTTATCTACTAATAAAGTATACTGATCTACAACTGGGGTATAATAAGAAATTCCAAGTGTATTAGTTCTTAAAGTAGCTTTGACTCGCAGTGAATTTAAAAGCTTCTTATATGAAATTTTTACTGTTTTTCTATCATCAACATTACTAAAATCAAAGTTAGTTACAATCTTTTCTCCATCAAAGTAATATACTATCTTATCATGTATTCCAGAAGATGTACCAGAAAAGTTAACAACTGAACTTGTGAAGTATGGTGTTATATCTTTTACATTCGGATTATCTGCTATATTAACTGTTATTTGTTTTTCTGTCCATTCTTGATTTTTAAAATCAAAAAAAGATCTATCAAGATATGGAGGATATTTAGTTCTAATAACATTAAACGTCCCAGTAAATCCCAATTCAAATTTTAATCCAGATCCATCATCTTTATATATTTCGTTTATTACTTTTTGTGGTTCAAGATACTGGACTAGATTTGGATTCTTAGGAAACACATATTCTGGTGGATACATTATCTCAGAATTTTGTTTAATTAAATCTCTCAAAACCTTAATTAAGTTATAAATATATCTAATCAAAATTGGTATTCTAGCAGTCTGCGGACTAGTAACAATATTTAAAAAACCAAAGTAATTAATAGTAGATTGTATAGTACTAAGAGTTGTAATAGTTTTATCTAAACTGGAATCAGTATAATTTCCAGCCTGCAAATCTTTTTTAATACTCTCTAAACGAGTTAAATATCCTTGAGCTAAAATAGCATAATTAGGAGTTGCCATTAGTGTTGGATCTCCTTTATTTTAACAGATGGAACAGCAGCCGGTAATTCTTTCCATGTATATTCATCATATCCATTTTCACTATAAGGCGTTACTTTCTGTGTAATAAAAACATTGGTTCTAAATAACCATGTTACTCGAGTATCACTCATATTATATTTAAAATTCTTATCATTAGTGGCAAACCAACTTATTTGATTATTTCTGTCATTGTCATTATCCAGTGCACTATCAATAAATGTATTAACTGTTCCATTTAAAAACCAAAAGTTATATTCTTTGACAGTGCATAATTGAGACACTATAGTATATCCTTTTGATACAACTACATTTTTTGGTTTATTAGCTATTGTAATAGATTGTTTTAAAAGATTAACCATATTGATAGCCGCTTGTTTAGTAGCAAAAACACACATTGTTCCGATATCAACTTGTCCTGCTCTTGGTAAGGTATTTGGAATAATTGTCCAACACTTAACCGTATCCAACATAGCTGGTATATACTTGATAGTATATATCCCATTATTAGTTAAATCCGCATTCGGAACATAAAGTTCAGTACTATTATAAAATTCAAAATAACGATAGTTACTAGCGGCTAAAGGTAAACCATTCTCTGTAATTACGATAGATGCAATATATGCTGGGTGAATAGGGAAATCCAATTTAAAAACATTATACATATTTTTATGATTTACCACTTGTCTGGCCGCACGAGAATAATATTTAAGATTCAAATGTTCGTTATATTTGGCAGTTTCATTTCTCCATATATCATTATTAGGAATAATCGGAATCTCTTTATAGTTAACATTATCTGTATCTACAAGAAGAGACCATTCAATAGATGTAGTGGAAGGTTCCGATTGCTGTGTATATAATTTTACATAACTTGGAACTCCATTAGTTACTTTAAATCCAGATGTATGATCTCTAGGGTCGTGAGAAATATATACTCCAGTAGATTGAGGAGAATAGGCGACATTTCTTGGATCAATAGACCAAGCACCGAGATTAAATAATTTCCAATTTCTAATATCAGCAGAGATATCTATTGGTTGTGGTACTAATAAGTTTGTAATTTGAGATTCAAGTGTACTAATATCACCACCCTCATCGATAATTTTCATAATTTCATCGTAGAGATCTGCTTCCTCGGATGTATCCCATTTTGGAAATTGATCTTTAGATTTATATTTATAATTAACTTTCTCAAAACGCTGTTCAATAAGAGCTTTAACCATCTTATCTACCATGCTATCCACGCTATTTAGAAGCCGACTAATGATCTGATAATTAGGTTGATAAAAATATATACGTAACTTCTTAGCTGATATAGGTGCGAAATTTCTTAGTACTATCCAATCAACATCTGAACTAGTAACTGTTACTCCATTCTCATCCACTACATCAAGCCATTCAGTTGATGTTTCATCAACCTGATATCGTACACCAATAACCTTAGTTGAAAAATCACCATAAGGATCTACATTGATTTCGTTAATAATTTTTTGGCTAGTGAATGTTATTTCAATATTAGTCACAATACCCCGATATGTACGATTCATTCCTCTACCAAATATATCTAATATGATCTCTGGTATATCAGCAGTTAACATTTGAACTTTCCAAAGACCATCTTTAAGAAGTGTGTGATCTCCAGAACTATAGTTATAGTCAAATGTGTTTTTAATATTTGTGGTATCAATAACTCCACCATCTTTATTCGCTGCTGGATATAGACTCATATCAATAGATGCAATATCAGATGAATCACTAAACGAATTAATATAACCGGGAGCTAAAACTAGAGTCCCTGTTTTCTTATCTATGGTTAGTCCACTTAAATGCATGACAGAATTTTCACTGAATGATTCAAAAAACGTATAATTACTCGCTTCAATATTAAATGTATTCTCTCTAAAATGTTGAATTTCTTTCCAAATAGCGGCTATTCTATTTTTAATTCGTCTATAAAATAATCTATTTCGATCAAAAGTAAGATCAATAACATGATGAATATCAGAGATCTCTTTATGTAAAATTCTAACATCTGATTCTAAATCAGTGAAAAGTTCATTTAATTGTTTAGATGAAATAGTCTCATCGCTTTTAACTGCATATTTTTTAACATCTGTAATACGCTGAAGATCGGCATCAATACTATTAAGTGTATTTTGAATGACGCGTTTATATTCTTCTTCAGATTTAATTAAACCTTGCGATGTTAGTTCACTTAATCTTAAATCAACTTCTTGATTTAAATAATCGTTATTTTTATCTTCAAATATAAACATTAGGATTCACCCCGTATAGAAGACCACGGATTAAAGTTCTCATCAACTATAATATATAAAAATCCAGCTGGCAAATATCTTTCTATTGTGTCTCTTATATATTTTTTAACATCATTATGAATATGTTGTTCTCTGCTATCATAAGATGAAACATCCCGTTCAATAATCCTGGTAAGATCAGGTGTGTATAATGATGTTTGTTGTGTATATTCTGTATTTGAATCAAAAAGCTCATATATTTCACGGTATACTCCAGAAGGTATCTGTATTACCAATGTTCCAGCATGTGGAAAAGGCTCACCATCCCAATATCCAATATCACTAAATCCCCTCCATCCACTTATAGCCTTAATATCACTAGAAATATATCCTCCAGATTTACGAGCATCATAAACCTTCACCATGTCATTAGACAATGAATTTAATGAAAAAATTCCAATCAGCCTAGATCCAGAAGGTATTAATCCAGAAACACAACCTTGCATCATTGCTTCAGTAGCACTTTCAACAGCGTACCCCTTAGTAATACCAGCTGAGAAATCACCACTAATATTATCACTCATGGGATAATAAGCTAAATAACTCCATCCACTTGGATCGGAATTAGAGTTATAAAATGTAGTTCCAGACGGAACAACGACAAGTCCAACAGAATCTAACGCAATATCGACATTCGCATTAATTGTATTCTTTGGATTAAGATCAATACTACCAGCGAGAATAGTCTTCGTATAATCATAAATATAAGTTAATTGAATACTATCTGTTGGTTTGATATCTTGTTTAAGATAAATATAACCATTATTATAATCAATAGAAGAAATTCTATCTATGATATACCTGCCATTAATTGTGCCTGATAATATAGTATTAGACACTGAATAAGTAGGATATATAGAACCAGACGTATATAAAGGAGTGACACCGACCTTAATTATATTCTTGTTAATAAACTGTGGAATCTCAGAATTAACTATATGACCACTCGCGTAGTACCCACTCACGTAGTCATTAGATACATAGTAAGACCTACTTCCACCAAAAATACCAGACGATAATAAAAACTCACCACATGATACTTGAAATTGCCATGGTAAAACCTTAGACTTATCATTAGAGTAAAAAGGACTTTTAATCTTTATATATGAATCTGGTTGTCTTTGAACATATAAAATAGCACCAGAAACAATATCTCCTCCCTCCACTAAAACAATAGAACTAGGAGTTATAGTATAATCATTAGAATTATATAAAACTTGTTCATTAATAAATTCATTGTAATGTTCTTGAATTGTGTCGTTAATATACTTATTATATTCGACGGTATAAAAATTATCCTTCTCTCTTGCAGGTAAAAGAAGTCGTGATGTAACAACATTACCTGAGATAGGTCTAGTACCCCATAGAAAACCAGAAGTAGAATCACTACTATATCTGCCACTACTGGTTGGGAATAGTCTAGTTTCAAGAACATAATTATCTGGATTAACTAGAGATTCGAAATTTTTTCTGATAATTAAAAATCCATCAGGTAATGAAGGATCCATCAAATAAGAATCATACATCAACTGGTATTCATAAAACAAAGGTAAATTAAAATCTACAAATTGTGATTCGACTGACCTATCAGTAACGATTAATGAACCTGAACTATAACCGCGAAATTTTTCGGGTAATATATACTCATGAGGATACACACCAGAAATAGGTGAAATCTTCTCATATATATTATAATCGGGATTATTTTCTAAAATGCTATCTGTAAGATCTAAGAAGGATAATAAATTCGATGGTGTATACCCACGAACTTCAGAAGCAATAATAGGTACCCCAGAAGTTGGAACTACAAGAGATCCACTAAGTAATGATATTGATTTAAAATCCATCAAAGTCCTCGTATATATTTATACTAATTTTCTAGTATAAAATTCCATCTTATTCCAAATATATTAACTTATCAAAAGGATCAGTTAATGGATTGAAATCGAATGTTGTTAGCTGATACCCACCAGAGTATATAACTAAAATACCAGACGTATATACACCAGGATCTTCCCAAGTTACAACGAATCCCGTTGGGTCAACACCCGAAGCATATATAGCACCAGAATCATAGTCATAGTAAAAGTTATTACCATTAAACATAAGTCCACTAGGATCGAACCCAGAACTATATGTAATATAAGGAGTTCTATAATATACACCAGAAACAACATTAATAAAGTCATGTAACCTCTTGAAATAAGGATTGTTAGGTAATTGACCTGAAACTTCATCAAAGAATCTTCCAGATGAATAGGCAGAAATTACACCAAGTCTATATGGCCAACCAGAAGAAGACCCAGTTAAATTACCAGAATAAATACCACCCGCTTCACTAAGAGTTAGTACTTGGTACTGCATAGAACCAAAAAGATAGAAGCTTTCATTATTAATATAAAATTCTCCTGGAACTAGAATAGGATACCAAGGAGAACGTGTCCCAGACGCACTAGGACGCAGTTCTACGCAGTCTAAATCGATTCCATACTTGGATCCACCTTGAATGACAGCACCTGATAGAAGGGCTACAGACCCGTCGTGGAAGGAAGGAATTGAACCAACTGATGCCATCTCTAGCTGGTCCCATCTACCAACGTCATATTTAAACTTACCCCAAGTTAAAGGATATTCATTATTTACGATACTGGCGATTTGAATATACTTATCAGTAGCACGTCCACTAGCGTCAAAAAAGATGCCAGATATTGCAGGATTTGCTAATTCATTCAGGCTAAATATACTTATATGATTAACTTTAAAGGTGTCATAATCTGTTTTATTAGTTGGATACTCAGACTTCTTTCCAATAAAAGACAGATCATTAACATCATCTATATTACTAAAGTCTGTTCTCCAATCTATTGTGGGTTCCCCATAAAGATTAACTCCGGTTTGAACCTGATAATCTACTCTAATTCTTTCTCCTGTATTTGGAATACTCCCGCTAATAAATTCGAGTATCTGAGTGTATTCTCCCACCTGAATACCAGAAGGATAGTGTTCTAAATCATTTCGTTGAGCATACCAACCAGAAGAACCTGGTAATCCAGACGGAATGAGATCGGGATTGAAATCACTTGCGTTCCACACTATCCAACCAGATACGGCATCATCATAACCAGATGCTCTTACTTGAGGTCCAACTTCATTAGATGAAGACCAACTACCAGAAGTAGACACAAATACTCGAATACCAGAAGCACTGGGATAAGGTGGTTCCGACAGATAAAAGAATCGTTTAGTTTCAGTATTATAAATTGGATAGTTGGCTGTACCAGAAACAGAAATGCTTAGATCTCGAGATATGTTATTAATTAAACCTTGAATGGTAGAGTTGCCGCGATATTTATTTGCAGTAATGATTCTATCTTTTAAAAGTTTGTTAGTTTCGCCAGGATATCTAACATTAGTTAATGTCTTTCCATCTTCAGACCAATGAGCTAATCCAGCTAGAATTCCAAACTCATCAAAAGCATTCCATATATTTATCTTCGTTGGTTTAATTGCCATGTTATCCTCTTATAAACTGTAAGCTTGCATTTCAACAAGATCTATTTCAGATGCTCTTCTGCGTACGATCACAGAACCAGCTGGAAGATATTCATCAATAACATCATATCTTGCGAATCCACCAGCGGATTGCCATACAGAAAGACTTTGTGTTGGTGCTACAGCATATAACCAACCTCGATAAATTACAGGATTCATCAACCAAGGACTGGCTAATCCCGTTAAAGTCTCTAATCTAGTTAATAGATAATCTAATGTTATATCTCTATTCGTAGGGTCTCTACCTATATGTAATGCGTTTCCTCTCCAGATTTTACCCACATATGAAATACAAGTGGTTCCACTTCCAGTTTTTGGAAAGATTGCAACTCTATTTCTTTTAAGAGTTGTAAATTGAAACGCGAAAGCACCTGTTTCAGTAATACCATTTACATATGGTTTGCCGTTAAAATAGGTATAATCTATTGGATATCTTTTAAGATTAGCTATATTAAGTGAAACATATTCAAGTCCGGTGGATTCATTAATCGCTGGAATAGTACCATCATATACGAAGACATTGAATCCAACTCTATCGCCACTAGCATACTCGAATGTATTTTCAGTTATACTAGATGTAGTCCCAATAGGAATAAATGATTTAATACCAGGTCTATAAATTACATTATATACTAAACAGTAAGTATTTCCAGCATCATCTAGTATAAAATAATGTATAGAATTTTTATATTTAACAGGTTTTAAATATCTCCAATCAGTTCCACTAATTCTAAAACATGCGACACATTTAGAATTCATTGGAGTCCGTAAAGTATCTATAGCATAAACACTAAAAGAATTAGTACCATCTATCACTTCTAGAAAAGATATATATAAATGTCTGCCAATCCTAACACCCTGATCGATTGGTATCTCTTTTCTATTCATTATAGTATTAAATCCATATCCAACTCCACGAGAACTAAAAGATATGATATTTGTTTTTTTATTATTTAATGTAGTGATTCTAACATTTCTTACACTTCCATCAGAACTTAATGAACGATTATATCCTTTTACTAACTCTATTAATGCAGGTGAATCGCCAGTAGGTGTCGCAATTATTTGGGATCTTGGCAAATTTGTCTGAGTCGCGATAATTACATTAGATGAATCATTGATATCAAAGAGTTTTTTATTATCAACTATATACATTTTATCTTTACATGTAAGAATTTTCTGAATATTATCCGCATTTATAATATCTTTTATTTCCCAATTACTATTTAGCCCAATGCTATTTCCTTTATAATCGCCTTGAATATTAATAGAACCACTAGATTGAACTAAAGTAAAATGATCAATAATGGATTGTATCGAGTTAAAACTTGAAAAACAAACACCAGAAGAACCAATACCATCATGTGTATGAGCCCGTATCTGAAATAAAGTTTCAGATATTACAGGTGATGTAGTAGTATAAGCAGATAAACCTAATTTTAACGAACCATCTATATATAGATTACCTGATACATTTAATCCATTAAGATTATTAATTTGAAGTTTATCGTTAATTAAAGTTCCGCTTATTAATCCAAATTCACGTAAAGATAATCTTAATCTTGGACGAGTAACAATAGAATTAAGAACGCCAGTGTTACCCAATAAGAAAGGATAATCATCCTCGTTTTTAATAGTTGGTTGGATAGATGATAATCTATTAAGATCAGTAAATCTTAATTGCTGATCAGTAGGAATATAACCAGAATATAAATTTTTAATAACATCAGTAAAAATAAAATTATTTATTGTTACATAACCAACAAATCCATCATCGAAGAACACTTTATTAAATAAACCAGATCCAACATCCAAACTTTGTATAGATGGATTAGAAGTTTGAATATAAAACCCAGAAGTATAAATAACATTAACACCAGAAATAATACCATCTACTGATGGAGCGTAAGGGTAATTACTACCATCTATATAATCATATGATGTATAACCAAGATGATTAAAATAGCCAGAAGTAATCGGATAGCCAGACGTCCCAACGTTATTTATATTTATATAATCGCTGATAGCCTTAATATAGAAAGCGACCCCTGATAACGATTCTTCAATAATACCCATTCTACTATCTATTATTGCAGATACTCCAGACGCACTATTAACCATTAATCTATAATTATCCAGAGTACCACTAGGATATATTTGAAATTGGAACATTAGAATGTCTCCCTGACATTTAGGTTATCATTTATTTGAATATCATATTCTCCTATAATCCATTTCTTTGGTGTGTTTGGATTAAAGATATTTCCAAATGATTCTGGTGTATTTTTAAGAATAATAGGACCGTAGATAGGGTCTTTTTTCATGTCTTCGTACGATATATATTCTGGTTGACCATCGACAATAGACATAGCACTTATTATCCACTTACCATCCTTATATAAGAATTGTGACCTACCTATTGGTTTACTTACTATTTGAGTAGGGATATTATTGTTGTCAACTAATCCAACAGAACCATCACTAAAAAAACCTAAAAGAAATGTTAGTAATTTACCTGTTGGATATTTTATACGACATGTCAATGGTAAGTAAACATTGGAACCTACAACCATAGTAGAATGAGTACAAAATCTTTTGTTATGTTTATAGTTTTCATATTTTGGTTTTGTTATAAATAAATCATCACCATCACCTAAAATATACAATGGAGTTGATTCTTCACCTACTATAATACTCAAATCTAATTCGGTTACTAAAGTGTTGCTTAATTCACAAGGAACAAAATCTAAGAAAACAGTATTACCATATTGACCAGAAGGTATAAAATTTTCGTTAGCTATGATTCCGGCATAACTTACACCATCTCCATATATTGTTTCAGCTCCATCTACTGTATAAGAATAAGTAGGCCCTGTTTTCTGTGTTGTTTTATAAAAATAATTACTAAAATCTTTCACTGAATAAATTTTAAGTTTTTGATCTACTTGTACTATTATATATATATTTTTATTGTGTGTTATAGAAGTAACGAAATGAGTATTATTTCTAACTGATGATTGCGTTATCTTATCTTTTAATAGAAATTTATCATCTTCTAGATTAGTTGTAATTATGATTGGATTATCTTTTTGGATAGGAATTTTAATATTTGGATTATTCAGATCCATATAAGGAGTTTGCATGGTTGTAGAATAAGAAAGTGGATATCCTCCTTGTCTTGGATATTCTTCTCTTAAGAAAGTAATACCTATAGTTCTATAAAGGTATTTATTAGATGTGTTTTTCATGTCATAACTGCTAACAGAAGAAGATGTCGCCTGTCTATGACCATAGATACTGCTTGGTTGTATATCTTGATAAAGAATTTCTACTTGATCATGAACTACATAAGGACCAAACGGATGATTATATAAATAAAACTCATGATGACCATTTAAGTTGGCAGACGTCACATAAGGATACTCATTTGTAGTTAGATCTCTAACGAATGTTCCATCTACCTGTGGTGTGAATTCATATAAAGTAGTATTACGTTCACTTGATCCAACTAAACTCTCATTTAACTTTAATACACCACTAAAACTTAATTCGGTTATTGTGTTATTTGTTATATTAAATTTCGATGTTACAATTCCACTACCTGCAGAATTATGAGCTATAACATATAAATTATTATCATAAGTTATCGCATCTATTAAACGTAATCCAAATAATTGGGAAAAATTCTTATCTTCAATCCATGTATTTTTATCAATTGCCTTTTTATACAATCTAGTTACAGGTATAGACCATGGACCAGGAATATATGGTATAAAGTTAGTATCTAAATCCAAATCCTCTGGATCATTAGATATAGGAGCCTCTGGTTTATTAGTGGTAAAATCTTTATAAGAAATATCAAAGTCTTGAACAAGAGCATATAAAAACTGATCAGTTGGTAAAAATTTAGTAATAATCTTTTTACTCATATTAGGTGCAGGAACACCTATTTGAAATTTATTATTTGTTTTAAGAAATGTGGATATATCACCTCTATGTCCAAAATAATAACTATTCTTATATACTATCGAACAAGTTAAATCATTATAAGTATGTGCTCTAACTATAAAGTTATCTATTAGATATCTATTTATAAATGTATCGGTGAAGTTACCGCCATATGAATAGTTAGTTTCGTTATTTCTGCCAGGTTCTAGTAAAAAAACATGTTTATAAATAGGATTCATTTCTCGAAATAAGGAATCTGCACACAAAGCCATTATCGTAGAATTAGATTTCAATGTTCCTTTAACTACAATATTGTTTTTTAAGTTATAAACACCACCAATCGCATCTAATGGAAGTGAAGTTGATTTATTTTTATATATTTTTTTCTTATATTTGCCAACTTGAACTATATTATAAACTGAATTATAATATATTGATAAAGTTCCTGTTGGTATATTTGAGAATAACTTCTGATATATTATAGGTCTATTAAAATTATAGATATATACATTAAAAATATTAACGTTCCAATCTTTCACCAAACAAAAAATATCGTGATCAAGAATACTTACTTGTTTTAAAACTCCAAATAATTTAAAATTTCCAGAATTACGAAAGATACCAAGTGTATTAAAACGAATAATAGATATAACATCCTGCACTCCAGACCTGGTAACTTGAAGTATTAAAAAAACTTCATGATTTGAAACACATGAACTGTATAGGATGTTTCTACCTAACGAGTAACTCCAGTTTTTCCAAACTAGACCATTGAACTGATATATATAAACATAACCAACAACACTATGAATAAAATATAAATCATTATTAATAAAGTAAAATTCATCTTGTGATTGTATAGGACCTGATAATGCAAAGGTTCTACCATCACTGATTCGTAATTGCGAATCTCCAACAAAACCATATACTATAAGTTCGTTTATAGTTGCAACTTTATCACCGAGTTTAACATTTGGAATTCCAATAGGAACTTTATTATCTATTCGCGGAGCCCAATTACTATTGACTACATTTAAATTAGTTTTATCTTTATAAACTCTAGTAGAACTATTAAAAGTAACTCTGGCAGAAGTATATGATTTTATAGGAGTCCAATTAATACTAGTACGTCTAGAATCTAATCTTAATAATTGAGTTTTATTTAAACTATAAAAATATCTTCCATCAAATATTGTGTTACCAACTATGATTGTATCAGTTGATGTAGACGACCAACCTGAACAATTATGTGAGTGACCATTAACATTATAAGTAACTAAACTCTCATCATCGACACCATTTAGCTGATATGTATCGAAAAACCCAGAAAGTATACCAGAACCAACATTCACATCTTTCATTAATAGGTTATTAAAGAAAGTTATATCGTTACTAGTTGTCATGCTTCCACTGCCCAAATTATCTACAGTTAGTACACCACTAAGAAGATTAATACTATCTATAGTATAAACATTACCGTAACTAAATGACCAGCGTTCAAATACATCATCGATCTTATCAATATAACCGGAACCAGCAGAACTAATATCTAACACGTTATTAGATGCATCAATAGCGAATCTAGACATTTCATTAAAATAACCACTAGTTACAATCAAATAATCGGTACTCATGCTAACACAAGCTATACCGGAATTTACAGTAGTTGAATATAACCCACTATTGCCAAGCCACCAAGAAGGATTACCAGAAACACCCAACTGTAGAAAATATCCAACACCAACGCGTTCATTACTATATCCTAGATTATTACCATTGGCAAATCTAACAACTTCTAAAAGATGTTTACCAATACCGAGTTCTATACTGGCAGCGGTAACAGGATCTCTTAACGATAATACATTATCGTATATATGATGCAGGTAATAAGGATGGTAATAACTTATAGGTTGACCTGTTTTCGACGTATCCCAATCCATGTGGTAGTATAATCCAATATGTTTATTATCCTTTATGGATTCATAATCAACATAACCAGAACCAGGTGGAATAAATCTTGGATATATATTCATAATTTACCTTATAAATTAGAAGTTATACATAAATCAATATGTGATGGTTTCTTCACCAAGAATCTACCATTGCCTATACCTATATATAATAGACCTTTATGGATTAAAAACTTAGGTGTTTGTTTATCTCCGCTAATTCCCTGCGACAATGGAACTTGAGTTGAAACATTTCTTTTTATTGTACTAAGAACTAAACTATAATTATAATTACCTCTATCATCCAATATAACTTTTACTCCAACTCCATATACAGCATTACCATATTTAATAAGATCACTATAAAGTATATCATCATCAATATATTCTGAACCATCAGGACCAATATAGTTAAATCCTGTATTAAATTCAAGAATAGAATATACTACTCCATTATGTTGAACAGGACAACGAGGCCGCATATAATGATAAGTCTTTGTGTATGCTCTATTAGGAGGACCAAAATAATCAGATTGAGGAATGTAATACCAATCAAACGTTTTTGTACTCCAGAAACCATCTTTAGTTGGTCTATCATAAAACGTTGGAAAATTACCAGGATGAACAAATGTAGATGAGGGTATTATAATTCCACTAGATTCGACCAACATAGATGTATAATTAATTTTTGATGTTGTTACATCGTGCTCGTGTTTATAGTATAAACCACTAGCACCTCCAAAAGGTACAGTTAACAAACCTGGGTCCCATGGACACAAATTAATTAATTCTGTTCTTTGCCCAGAAACCCAACGATAATCAGTCCAAAGTCTAGCCTCACCTAACTCATAATTAAAAAGATTACTAACCATAAGACTGCCAACACCTGTAATAACACCAGGAAAATACAGATAAGCATTAATTCTAAACAATATAGACGTATCAAGTAGACTCTTCGAACCACGTAAAATATTAGGACTATAATCTACATTTTGAGAAGTTATTAGAATACCAGAAATACCAATATTATATAATAACCTTTTATCTATATCCATAACTAGTGGGATACAACCTCCAAATATAGTTCCACTAGAAGTTGTGTTACACGCAATGGTCGAATTACCAAAAATAAGTAAAGGAGACTCACTAAAATTTTCTATAATATCACCATACATCTGTTTCGCTGATGCACTGTTAATATACACTGTATTTAATCCACGTTGTCCATTATGATATGACAGTTCTGTTAATAAAATAGAACTAATTTCACTAAATCCATTACCAAAAAAAGCACCGAAGTACCCACTAAATGTATTGCTAGGGGCGACCAAATTTTTAAAAACACCATCATTCTGTGCATCAGTATAGTATGGTTCTCTTATACCACCAGAATATGTTCCATCTAACCAGAATAGAGATGAATCAAAAGAAGACATATCAAAACCTTGAATAAAAGGAAACGAATATTTATATGGAACTCCACTAAATGATATATGTTGATGTTCGTTAGATGTTTGATAAGATTCGTATCTATCCAAATCGTAATTATACAATATAGTATGGTTATCCCATTTTGGAATACCTGATTCGTATATATGAGGATACTCGTATCCGTATAATAATATAGCATTTTCTACAGATGAAATACCAAGTCCGTATCGGGAAGAACCATGAGCGAACCCGCTAATATGATACTTTATAGGCGTAGCAGAACTTATATTATCAATAGAACGAGCGTCGCAATAGTTACCACTAGATACTTGTAAATTCCATAAGAAATACAAGACATTAGAATTTATAGCAAATCCATCAACCGTGGCAATTCCCGATACTATCGGTCTATAATCACCAGAGACTAATACTCCGCTCCATGTATAAAAATCTTCCGATGAGTAAATGTATGTATCAGATAAGTTTATACTACCAGTTGGAGTGGCTAAACTTGCAGCATATACTTTACCATTATAAGATATCATGGGACACGTACCAATATCCAATTCAGATACATTGCCAGTTAAAGCAGGTATATCGCATATATAAACACCACTAACGGAATAATCAACTTCATGGAATCCTATACTATCATAGTAAACTTCTAGAAAATACTTATTAGCATCTAATACACCACTAGTAACTTCTATGAATCCTTCATCTGTTATAATTTCAACATCAGTATTATAAGTTAGATCAGTTGCTATTATCGTACTCGCTTTAATTTTATTATCTCTATGGTCGTGACCTGTAATTGAATTCCAGTATATACCAGATTCACTAATACTACCAGAAGGAGAAAAAGAACCTAGGTTTTCTATGATTATTCTATGGTTAGAATCAACATTGATATTGCCACTATTAAGAATAAAATTACCAACGCTACCTCCCAGTAATTTAGAATTCCCATTTCTCGCGAGATAGAAATCATATATACCTCCAGATATAGAAGGAGGATTATATATAAATCCGCTAGAATTTAAACTAAATTCTTCCAAACCCCTAAACGAATTCAATACAGTTAAATTATTATTTCTAAATGCAGCATCTACGACATTTAAATTAGTTCCTAGTATATCAATATCCGGCATATTGGGATTCATAATATTATATAGATATAGAGTACGAACCTGTACACTATCCACATATAGGTAGTTAGTATCAATATTTCTAAAGAAGCCAGATAGGATCGGTGTAACATAACCAGACGCAAACAGATTAGTTGCGTTAATATTATGTTGGAGCCATCCTATATCTCTAGCTAAACCATCCATAATAGACTGATGATTTAACTGAGTAGTTCTATCAGTAATATGTGTATAAGCTGTATAAGGTGCTAAGCCAGACGGCCAATAAAGATAACTCATTATAACTTCACTCCGGTATAGTCCTCTCTAAAGAGAAGAGTGCTTTTAATAGTTCCATTCGGTAATCTGGTTAGTAAGGCATAATCATAGAACAATTTATAAAAATTTATATAACCAGAAACTGAGATTAATAAATTACCAACATCATTAAAAGTCAAATCACCAATAGTTACATCGTCTAATCCTATCACTCCACTAAATACTTTAATTGGTTCTTCGAAAGGATTTATCTCATATTTATTATAAAAATAAAGATTATGTTTAGTAGAAACTACATCTGAATCATCTTTATATTGTTGACGGGCCGATACTACTAACCAATCACCCAATGTACCGATAGCTTCTAATCCTAAACTGGTGTCTTTTTCAAATGATTTAAACTTAAATATTCCATCCTGATTATCAATCGATATATTTCTTGATTCATAATGATCATCAACATATACCTTATCAGACCATATATTAGCTTGCGTAGAAGTTCTACTAAGATAATTCAAATCAGATAAAGTAACTGAAGGTGACACACCAGAACTATTAAATAAAGGATAAGTCATAACCTTCTCGTTTGAAAGAATAGAATATCCATATAAATAGTTATTATATTCCTCACCAACCCAATACAACGGAGTTCCATCGCTATCTTGAAATCTATCCCTAGTAAACCCATTGTATTTAAATTTTCCAGATACCTCTATATCTTGTAATGTGGCACTAGCACTATTAACCATATCACTAAACGATAACATAGTAAACGGTTGAACATAATACATAACCGCATTTGATGCGTAGTCTATATATGGTATTAATTTGTAGTCTGAATCAAATCCAATTATTCCGGCGGTATTTTGAAAACTCTGAAATGTTATTCCGCTACCAAGAACCTTATATTGTTTATGAATTAAGATATCCATATTATTATCAAGACTCGGGTCAGCTTTAAAAAAGACGGCTAGACCACTACCAACAACATAGATACCAGAAGGAATAACGGCTTTAATATCCTGATCACGAAGATAAAATTTAATAGCTTCTTTATTAAGTTGAACAGTCTCAACAGTAACGCCACTTAAAGCTTCTACGATTTCAATAGAATCCGCATTACTAACACAAGGTGAGTTAATATCTGGCCTTAAATCTCCGCCAGATGCATTTACAAATAATGGATCTTTATTAAAATAAAATCCAGATAATCCAGTATAAGTTTCATCATCTATAAAATTATATATGCAACATCCACTAACCGTGATAAATTGTGCATCGTAGATATCGAATGGACCCATACCAGATCCAGCATTACCAACAATAATAGAATACTCAATTAATCCAGAACAAGCCAAACCACCACCAGACACAAAAGCAGTCATTGTATAACCAGAAATATTACTGGCCAAAGACGCATGGTTCATAGTTATATCAGGACAACCAGAAAATAATAGTAAATTTCCAGAAATATTCGCACCTTTTATTTTGTTAATATATATTCCACTACAAACATCCAAGGTTAATTTGAAACCAGTATCATCGTAGTTTGAATAATCACCAGAAGAAATATTTACTGAACTTACTCGCGTTATATTATATTTACAATTACCAGAAGAATAAACATCATTGAGAATTAGACTATCAGAATCGGTAACATCGAGTAACGTTCCGATAACCCCGCTAGTAATATTAACTGAACTTAATCCACTAGCAGATATAGTAGAACCAGACACATCAAATAGTTGAAGCTGTCCATAACCACTAATACTAAGAAGATCTATACGAACATTAGATACTTGAATATTACCTGAATTTAAGAAATACATACTATCGAGATGCACATTATTTTCGGTGCTTCCAATTTCTAATGTACCGGATGGTATTTGATAACATCCTACACCTGATGCTATATAAGACCCACTGGTCTCAATATTAATTATACCTCTATCATAATCCGTTAATCCGCTATTGATGATTGCTCCAATAGCACCAGAAATGCTATCATAATCTGTAGGTACATTAAGAATATATATGTTAGCCATTACGTAATCCTAGATTATCTGTATAACCTATATTATGTTTATAGAATTGCACAGTCTTATCTGTTGTTCTTGCGTCGTCCCATATATCTTCAAATTTAGTATTCATTCTTAGAGTATAATATAATGTAACTCCTGGTCTAACTGAGTATGGATCAATGCGAATTGCATTAGCATCAGATAAACTGGTCTCAATATGAATATTTTGAAAGAAATCTGTATTAGTTATAAAGTATAAAGGTCCTCCGCTTGGAGTGGCTGGTTTATATGATTCTTTTGGATCAGCTGATATTTGAGTTATATTTTCATATAATCGATATTGATAATGAACTTCATATTTGGAGAAATGACCACTAAAACGAATTATATTACCACTACCACTAGTACCATCAATCCAATTAAAAGTACCACTATGTGGAAAAACTTCATCATCAACATATCCACCAGACGGTAGTAATCTCCAAGAGACATTACCGATTAGAGTTGGTACAATTGGGACTCCAGAACCTTCCCTTGCAATTATTTCATCTTGTATATCTTTTGGTGTTATTTCCCATGGAATGGGATTATCGTATCCTTTATAAGTCCACGGATGCTGTCTGAACTCTAATTCACCATAGTCATTTTCAGCATAATAACCAGATGTGAATTGATATACATTCCATCCAGAAGAAGGTATAAGAGTTGGCGTACGTTCTTGAGTTGCTGTTCCCGAGACAGTAGTGTTAAAGACATCATATACTTTAATCGTTCCAGGTATAGGAGCAAATACTAGTTCGATATCAGCCTGATCGTATACTCCTGACCCATATGGGTTATTTAATAACCTCTGAAAATATGTTTTGATGTCAGTTTCTGGATATATAAAACTTTGTTTATCCCAAGTAACTCCAGATGGCATAGTACTACTAACATCACCACTAATAGTAATCCATGAATTAATTGGATATTTACTTCTCAATGATTGTGTTGATTCTGGTATCGCTTCATCCCATGAAGCATTTTGACCAAGTCCAACATAACCTACACCCAATATAATACCAGACGACGGTGTTAGAGAAATACTATTTGTTTTACTAATGATATCATAATATAAAAGAGAACTAGGTGTAATATCATCCACATCTCTTTTGATCGCAAGAACACCACTTGGAAATCCATCAAGCCACTCTAATCCAACTATATTAGCTCCATCTAAACCAGATGGAGAAATTCTACTTAAAGTGTTCGCAATTCTGGTAGGTATATTATTAAGAAACTCCATTTCGTTTTGAACTACGTAAATAGGAATATCTTCTGTTGTATAAATAGTACTCTCTTTAAGAAAGTAAGGTAACTCTATCTGGGATAGATATTCTAATGTATCTATGGGTGATCTAACTATTGAAGTATAGTCTTTATATATCTGTAGTGTATTGGCGAATAACTCTAGTTCATTACCAAGAATAGCATCAGTGAATCTATATCCTACTGAGTCTTTATTATGTAGTTTCATCCACGCTGGAAATCTAGATAGGATTCCAGCTGCATACATCGTAGGATGGAAGGCTCTTCTTGATGGAAGCATTATCTAGTTCCTGCTTGACAAATGGAACAGAGGCTACTATTAGTGTACCATTTTTGATTGTAGTCGGCCACCTGATTCATTAATCTAAGTGGAGTATACGAAGTAATAGCACCTGTTACTCTATCGAGAAAACCAAATCCAAATTGAGGAATACTCATATCCATAATCTTATCATCTAAAGACATAACAATCTGGATGATTTCATTAATAACTATCTCTCCGCCCAAATCTAGATTGTTAATATAATCCATAACCGCAAGTCTAGCATTAGCAAAAAGAGCATTCTTATCGGCCCCAGGTAAGAATCGAAGTTCTAGTCTCATTGCTACAGCAAGATAATCTGGTGCATCTACATATACAATAGTTCCACCAGCTATAACACTCTGCACACTTGCTTCAACCGCAGTCATGACGCCATCTGACAGAATAGGATCGGAGGTCCTAGGAAAGATGGTAAATGTTCCATTACCATGAGTACGAGGGATGAGAGCCATATCGACTACACCAGGAACCGATAAAACAGCTTGGCGAATGGATGCGTTATTACCAGATACAGCGGCTACTACTTTATTCGAAAGTCTAAATCTATAGTTTTCATCGCCCTCTATATCACCACCATTTCGAATACCATAAAGATTTTTTACTTTAATAGCTTCTTTTACCTTCGATAAGATAGGATAGATAGAAGTTAGATTATGTCTAACTAATGTTCCAGGAGCTGCATTAAAACTAGAACCAGTGCCTGTAGCTATAAGAGGACTAAAATCAGATGTTTGTGTATTAGATAAAGTCATAGAATTCATGACAGTATATGAAATAGTACCATCATTATTAGTTACCAGTAAGTTCGCGGGAATATTAATCAATGATGGATTAGTTGCACTATCTATTACACCCTGTTCAAGTAACTCATTACGATCCCTGATAGTTAAATACCTATTAAGTAAGTCAGTTATGTCTCTAGCATATGATTCATCAAGATAAAATTTAAGGTTAGTTGTACTAAGATCCATTGATCTTTTAAAACCAGCTCTTGGTTCTTGTAAAAATACACCTATCTCGTCTAGACCTTCACCGAAAGCTGTCGTAATGAAACCCATACGTAATAGTGTATTCATACGATCCCACATCGAAGCCACTTCTTTTGACATAGATTTAAGCAAATTCAACGATGTAGATGTTTCATTATCAGCACTGACGCCTACATTTTGTACTAAGTTTTCCCTAGCGTCACGTAGTATATCAAACTGAGAGCGAGAAATTTGGGTTATAGACATTTTAAATCCTTACTTTCACTATATATTATATTGTATTTTCTAGTATAATTCAATGATTTAGAGAAACTTACCAGCATATGGATGTTTATTAGGAGTCTTTGTAGACTGTTGTTTTTCAATCTCTTCTGTCTCTTTTATAGAACCTTTCTGCAAATCAAAGATTAATTTCGATATGTTAATATTTTCGTTATTAAAATTTAAGTTAATATAAACCTTTATCTCATCTCGAGATAGAGGGACTACTCTCACATTAAGAGTAGCCGGAAAACTAATACCTTGTCTTTCAATCTTACTTTTAATGATATCTTGTATTTCAGTTGCTATCTCTCTAGTATTATTTGAACCATAGAATCTATCTAACGCTGCACCCGCATTAGGAGCAAAGAACCAGTCATTCGCAGATCTAAGAATCTTATTTACCTCTTGAATGAACCAATCAATACCATTAACTTTTTTTAAATCCGAACCCTCAACAAGCATATCTCCATCCGAGGACGTAGCTATATCTGAAAGACCACTAAATAAAGACATATAAAACCTCCTAGAGATTATTAAGATCTCTCCTAATTTTTCCAATAATAGTACCTTCACCTGGAGAATGAATACCGCTAGTTTCTCCAATCTCATCTGCAAGACCATAGATACCAGTACCATTCTGCCATTTAGTTGTGCCACTCCCGTCATCCACTCTCTTACCTTTACTACCAACGACACCTTTAACAAATTTGCCAATAGCCAACATTTTTGCCAGATTAACCATGTGATTCATTGGAAGAGAAACGGCACCAGCCAAATGAATAAAATAATGCTGCAGAAAATTATAACTGGTTGTGAACATACCAGCACCATGATTGGTTTCTTGTGTACTATGTGTCATCGAATCAGTATTAGATACCATTCCAGCTTTTTGTGAAACACCAACACTATGGGTGCCAACTCTCATTCCAATTCCAGTAGATGGACCACCTGTAATCGCAGGAACTTGAACGGCCCTAGCCATAGATTCTTCTTTATTTCCAGAATCATAATTAGGATCATTCTTAGAAATCTGTGAGGCTGTTATATATGCAATTGGCACACTATCTATAGCTGTTGGATTACTAAATATTTCACCAGCACTACGCGTAACAGGTGGAGTCGATATACCAGTATCCATGACTTCACAATAAACCTCACCAACACTTTGTTCTCCAACAGGTGGAAAATCTTTAGTATTGCTATCTTGTCTAACTCTAGCTCTACTTAGCTCTGATATGGATTCGCCAACTAAAACAAAATATTTACCTGGTTCTTTTTCTACTTGAGGAAGTTTCATTTTATTAGAGCATTTTAAGTCATATAATACGCCTTTATCACTGACTCTTATATAACCACTATCTACCTTGACTCCGATAATATCTTTAAATAGGGTGGTTCTAAAAATATTAGTTTCCATTTTATCTCGTTTCTCCTAAATTAAAGAACGCACGTTTAGCCGCCACAAAGCTATCTAGACCACTAACGCCTTCTTTATTAGACAATATATTTGTCTGTATCCATGACCATACTGGACTATCACCAACCACATTTCTATAAAATTCAAACTCTAGTGGAGCGTTCATATATCCCATTCTTTCAAAAACACTATACTTACCAGTTTCATCTAAAGAAGAACTTATCATATGGCGTAAATAACTATCCTTCTTGTATCCTTCAATACCAGCAACATAGGGAATATTACGATACGTTAAAGGTAAAATTTCTAATGAATCTCTACCTATAATATTATTCATGATCATTATAATACGCTCATGATGATATTTAATAGCTTTATAACCAGCAAACGCAACTAATCCGACACCAGCTGTAATCCCAAGTATACCTAAAGTAGAGGAAACTCCAGCAAGTAAGGCACTAGATTTAACAGCAGAATTCACTAAATTAAATACACTCAAACTAGTTAATCCCATTCCAGCGACAGTACCAACACCAATCAATATAGATCTACTATAAGATTGAGACATAAGATTTGACGCCACATATAATTCATCTGTATTAAATTTATTCTTTTGATTAACTATGAGATCGGGTTTGATTCTAGTAATAAATCCAGTCTGAGGTGATAGAGAATGAATTACCCTTCCGACTTCAAATGAACCATGCATGTCATTAACATAGTCGATCAAATGAATAACATCATATGGTCTAATAGTGCTATCACCAATAATAGTTAATTCGCCATTATACATATCTCTAGCTTCTTCAGCTAAAATACTAATACCTACTCTCCACCTTGATGGTAATAACTCCCATGCATTTCTGCTTAATCTATATTGTACATCCTCATCTTTAGTAGATTGTCGCTCTTTAACTTTAGGTTCTCCATTTTGTTCCAATCCAGTATATTGTTCACCATCGATATTACACCAAGTTCCTTCTCCCTGTAATATTTTTTTAGCCCATATGGAATCATCCCACATACTAGGATCGATATTATTTATAAACATTTGTTTTGAACGAATCTGATCATCAAGTATATTATCATCTAAATTAAATATAGTTGTTACCAATTCTCCCTTATCTTCGATAGGAACATCGTTTATATCATTTGCATTTGTCGGATCTACCGGACAAACTAATTTAATCTGATTAGCCCACCCGTCGGCAGAAGCTATTATATTATTATTTAGAATATTAGTATAAGCAGTGGCTATATGATGTTGTTGTACTTTTTTATATTGATGATTATTACCATATATATTATAATAGATGCCATTAAAACCTATATTATTCACAACTAACTTTTTTAAATTCTCTTCAAAATTTCGATTGATATGTTCAAGCTTAGAACCCTTTTGTATTGTCTTATAATCTGTGAGTATTGTTTCATAATTAGTAAATTCTTTTCTAAATGCTTTTGACAGTTTTATTATCTGATCTCTTTTACCAATTTCTTGTGCGTTAAATGCCTGTACTGTTGTAGAACCAGTTTCAGCAATACCGAAATAATAGAAAATAGCTGTTTTAAATAAGGTGTCATTATCAGTCAATGATTTGAAATCGGCCACCAGTTTATCAATAATATCGGTATGTGGAATTTCATCGTTATAAGTAATATCTTCAGCCATACGAAATAAAATATCAGCCACTTTATTAGCATTAGAAAATTCAATATTGTTATCAACGGATATCATAGAAAACATATCAGTGTACTTATAGTAACCACGTCTAGGCCCTACATACAACGTATTTCGAATCTTAGGTATAAATGGAAATAAATTATCATTATATGGTAATACTATCTTAAGAAAATCTGGACTAAAGTATACTAGTTCTGATAACACATCCCATATACTTTGATCTCTGATATACCAATCAAAATGAAGATTACCTGATAATTCCCATTTTGAAATTAACCATTCTAGTGCTAAATTTAAAGATCCTGTGATTTGTTTTTCTTTCTTAATATTTCCAATATTATAAGACAAGAAAATATTATCGTCTCTTGGGTCGTTAATATTTAAACCCGGCAACCCCGTTATAAAAGAACCTATTTTCATCTGACCTTGTAATCCTGTGGTAGCGGTGCCGGACAATCTTAGTGTATCTTTAATACCAAAACTTGTATAACCTAATTTACCAAAATGATTAAGACCAGTAGCTTGCTGAATAGCCCAGGTTGCAACATCGCCTAATGCTTTGACATCTCCAAATACACCATGATGTACTCCTTCTCCAGGAGCAATAATCTCATTTAATTCAGCCCCATAACCCTGGCATATAATCTCAACAATAGGTCCCGGTGCAACCTCAATTATAATACCATAAAATACAACAGGTAATTCTACCTGACTATTGCTATATCCCATTTTTACAAGTATGGACATACCTGGTTTTAACATCATAGAAGTTAATGGTAAATTGTCTGTCCCGATTTCTGGTATATTTTCAGCAAAAGAATCAGTTAATTTACCAGCCACATTCGATAATTTAATAACACATGTATCTGAAGCAGACTTTCTATCTTTGACCACGGTAATCTCTTGAACCGCACTATAGTCATAGAAGTCATTAAAGATACCCCACTCGGGTGCATCCTCTTCGATAAAATATATCTTAAAAGTAGGAAAAATACGAATTGGATTACCAGTATTATCATTTAGCGTGGCTTTAAATAAGATATCTTGTAAACTTTGTATTTGATCAATTCGTTTTTGAAGCATTCTAGGATCGGCTTCCAATGCATTGTAAGCTGCCATTAATTCAGCAGATGTATTATTATTCATTGCTTTCTTACATTTAGCTATTGTTTCTATTTGATAAAGTAATTCTCTCATGCCGTCGTTAGTAAAGTAAGTATACATACTCTTACCATTGATCTCAGAAAAAACTTTATCGACTGATGTAGCACCAATATATGGATTACCTATTCCACCTGCATCTATAATCGCTTCATACCATGTCATAGTGGGGTTACGTGCCACAACTTTTGGATATTCGACATCTTTAAAGAGTTTATTATATTCTCTTAATTGTATCTGACTCGCCATATCTTTTCTAAAGGATGATCTGCCTCTACTAACTTGTTCGGTTGCTTTATCAAGAGAACTTTTAATAGTTTCAAATCTTAAAGCAGAATTAATTAATTGTAATCTGGCAAATGCAGCTTCCATTACAACTGATGTTCTTTCACCTTTAACGCGTTCTGGCCAATAATCATTAAGAAATACTTCTTCAAATTCTTTTGTATTATTTTGAAGTCCCATTAATTTTTGAATATTTTCTTTATTGGCATCATCAAAAGCATTCTTATTAATTTGGACAATTTTATTACGAACATCAACCACCCATTGTAAGTCTTGTTGAGTAATTAAACTATCTTTTGGAAGCGGAATAAGCAATTTATCTAATTCGACATTATATTTATTTGATCCTGTTTTAGGAAAGTATTTATCTGCTACAACTGTCCCCAGTTGTAGTGCATTAATATTGGCCCTTGTAGCCAACATACTTAGTCGATTTTGAATATCAATACGTAACTCTCTAATTAAATCGACCGTAATGAAATCGTCCGAATACAGATAAAAAGCAGGATCCAGAAAGGATGAAGATATTCCAGTTTTCTTTGATGCTAATTGTATCTGACTTTCAAAATCATTATAACAACCTTTTAGAGAAGTTGCAATATCTTCTCTTATAGATCTCATTCTATCCTGTAAAATTACTCCATTTCCAATTTCAAAGTCAGAAGAAAAAACATCAAGCGACGTATCATCTAATAAGAATTCTTTTGCTAATTCTATAATTCTATTATTAACAGTTATATTAAATGCGGCAGGTAAAATCTCTGGTAATTTATCTTTAATGGCTAATAATGTATCTTCAGAAAAAACATAACCTATAGCACCACCACCAAGAGCAATGGCTGTAACACCCATCAAAATACCCCATCCAACAGGCCCTATACCTATTAGAGTACCTACTGTTCCAACTAAAGCTGTGCCACCAGCACTAACACCAAGTGCTCGCCACAGAGCACTATTTTTATCCACAGTTTGGGTAGCGACATGATTTTTGGAAGCATTCGCCAAATGACCAATACTTTCAAAATAAAATTGTAGAGATTCAACTAAACCAAGTGAAGTTTTTACAGAACCTTTAGGCCAGATCAAATTACCAGCCGTTTCAGTTATAATTAAATTATTTAATTTAATTATACTTGTTATAAATGCATGTCCTGACTTATTAGATGAAAAGTACTTATTGGATGAAAAATTAGTATCCGTTGGAAATAGATCCATTACCAAAAGATCCCAATCTTTATCTGGGTCTGTTACTTTTTTAGTTCCAAGCATTAATTTATAAAAATTATATTTATCCATATAATCGTAAGAATCAACACCATAAGCTTTCCAGTATTCATTTAGATTAGGATTATCAATTGCGTCTTTTATTTTTTCGAAATCCAATATCTGTCCATAATCTTTACGATCTTTATTAATAACTATAGCCTTTAAGACGGGTAATATATCTTTAAGAATTAACTGAGACGACTCTTTGTTTTTTTGTTTTGCTGACGATTCTTCGATTTTTTCAGCCGTGTGAATAGATAAATCTGCTTGTTCTAAACCTAAATTAATCTGATATTCTCCTGGTTGACCAGGAATACTAGATACCTCAACCGTATTTAAAACAAAACTATTTATTCCTAATACTCCAAAGATTGGATCGCCTTCTTGAATATGTAATGTTGTATCAAGATTAATAAATTTGGCAGGTGATGTAAACTGTATTTGTTTAGATAAAACTCCCATTTTATTAAGTATGAACATTATATTACGAATAGCTTCATCATTCTTACAAATAATATTCATGTTAATAGACCAATCACTTCGACCTAGATGTTGAAATGTAGGTTGTTTCCATCCAATAACCTGCTGTGGAATAACCTTATTACTAATAGAAAATGATACACCTGTAGATATACTATCTTTTCCATCTATTAAATCTACACTACTATAACGTGCAATAAATGTTGGTAACCCGTCCTGATCGAGATTTGATCCTGGTTTTTCTTCATTAATATCACCAAGACATAATTCAGTTATCTTTTTTAATGCGGTGTTGATTTTAGCTGCTCGTTTCGATAAAGCTTCGTTTTTTCCACCTTCGACCGTAAATAACATTTCACCTATTAGAGCTTCTAATCCACCTATTAAACCATCAGTCCGACCAATATCTTGAGCGGGTGTAGGATTAGTTAATTGATTGCTCAATGGATTACCATTGGCGTCTGTTTTAAATGCACTAGCTAGTCCGGTGCTATATTTTTCTAGTGTTCCAATTCGTCCCAGTGCACTATTAAATATTTTTAAAACTTGTTGTTTATCCCAAGAAGTTAATCCTAATTCATCTCCGATCCTATTAACATATATCGAAGCATCCTTAGATAACTGTCTAAATCTAAATATCGGATCCATCACAGAGTAACGAAAATTATGCAACGATTTTACAGACTCAAAATTGGATATCGTCAACTCCAGTAAATCAATAGTAGTTCTTCCTGTTTTATTTATTAACTGTATTACATCTGGTTTTATAACATTTAATCCCTTACCAGCGAACCATTTAATTTCTCCTGGTTGAAGTTCTTTAATAATATCTTGAGTCTCTAATAACGATTGATTATATTCTTCTTCCATCGTCTTTTTAACTTTTCGAATATTTTCTCTACTATAATTATAAGAATTGTATAAAACAGTTAATTTTCCACCAGTTTTTGTATCCTGTTCTGGATAGTATAATTCAAATGTATTAGCGACAGATTGATAAAAGTTTTTATATAATTCTGAATTATTAGGATCAGATGTAACATTGATAATCCCTGGTTTAAAATCCGCTGCCGATTTTAACATAGTTTTTTCAGAAGGTATTATATATTGATGACCAAAAATCTCTTGTTTCCGCCTATATTTTTCTTGTAAATCTTTATAATCAACAAGAAACTTTAGTTTATTACCAAAAACCCTATCTTCGAACATCTCTAATGTAATATATACTTCAAACGCTTCTGGAAAATTTGGAATAGATCTAACATTTAAATCAGTCATTATCATCCAGATACTCTCATCTTCTGGTGATAATAAAGGATTAGCCTCGGTCTCACCCTTATGATTGATAATCAATGGTTTTAATGTTCTAGTTATGAATCTATTTTGAACTATAGTTATCGGAGTTACCATAAACTGTGCTATGAGGGATCTCATTTGGTTATTAATAGCATCAGCATTTGGAAAGATTATATTCAAGGTAACGTTATTTGGGACGGTGTCATTAGCTATTTTTGGATCTCCGACTGTTCTCAATGTAGAAAATCTAACATATTGCATTGATTGTGAATATGAAATCTGAGTTACTGGACACACGCTAAAATTAATATCACCAATTCTAAGAACTTCCATTAATCCATTATTATCTATATCTGACGGAAGTATAGTTCTAGTATCTTTCTTATCTTTTAAATTAGGTTTTTGATTAGCTATGTCTAGAGTTTCTGCGATATCAGCCGCTGTAAATCCATCACAGATTGCGTTATCGAGCTTTTTAAAAGTATCCACGTAGTCAGGATCTCTTTTTACAAGTTTAGCCGGATTTAATGCCGAATAAGTTTTTCGTATTTTTGTATATCCACAAGCCTCATCTACTAGATCTTTCATTGTGTTTAATCCAGCTTTATAAACTCCATCATGTTGTAGATGAATATGGGGATAGTTACCTTTAATTGAATGAACTAAAACATATAATTCTTTATTCTGAGCTTTAATTATATTAACAATTGATTGTATTTGAGATTCAGTAAAATTCTTTGATCTAATATCTACCGCACATCCAAAAGGTTGATCAGGAATCCAAAAGTGTGGACTATACTTAACAAAATTATGATCATTAATAGGATCAGAAGATTCCCAAATTACTTTCTTATATATAAATTCATTCTCACTAACATCAGTTCTATTAAAGAACTTATTAACAATACTAATGAGAGGATCTTTAAGACCTAGTGCAGTAGCAACTGAAGTAGTAGTTGTAAAACCAGGTTTAAAACCTCTACCTAAAGATGTAATATGTATATTATATTTTTTAGATAATAGATCAATAACATCAACGAGATCTTTAAGAGGTTCATATTTCCTCATTTTCGCAAAAGATTTTTCATCATCATGCGATTTATTTTCAAAGGTAGGTTTTCCCATTACTTTATCTTCCTCATAATGTTCTGTGCCATAATAGGATTTCCACTATTACTTCCATCATTATCATAAATACTAGTTTGTATATTATCTATTCCGCTATTTTGTCTTATAATATTCTCAATGGTGGACGCTAACTGGTTGGCGTCTATTTCAGAGTCTATATTATCTAACGTGATACTAATATTGAGTTGTGGCATTACATTCCTATTTGAGTTCTACGCATATCGTTAGTTTGATATCTGCTATTATAATTCTTTCTATAATCAATATAATTTCTTTTAAATTTCTTAGATGGATTAAACTGCGTATATATCTTCTTATTCATAGTTAAATCCTTATAACTTCTATCACTTAGTGCACTTATATTATCCTTTAAAATAGGGTCGTTATTCAATAAATAAGTCCATTTTTGAGTAAAAACATCTTGTCCTGGTTCTGCAGATAACGATTCCATTCCAATATCTGAGTCTGATTTAAAACCTGGACGATGACCGATATCAATACCAAAACTACTAATACCACCAGCTAGCTGATCTGGGCTGCCAAGACTTAATATACTTAGTCCTATCCCAAGTCCTAAGACGGACTTAGCTGGTTTCATCTCAAGTACTTGTTTAACCGAATTTCTCCAAGCTGTACTAACTTTTGTTCCAAAACTAGGTGTGGTACTTTCAGTATAAGCAGACATAGCATGTTGTAGTTCTTTAGGAGTTAATTGTTCGAACCCTTGTGAAAATCTAGCAGATAGAGACATATTTAATAAATCCATTACATTCTTACCATTATGTGTTAAATCTACAGTAGCATCATGATACTGTCTCTCATAGTTTGGGTCAGATTTTAATAATGTTTTGTGAATATCTTGAAAGAATCTCCATTTTTTTAAATTATCTTTACTGATATCGATACTAAGACGTTTAAAAGATCCTTGAACCGATGCATTATCTAAGTCATCAACGTGACTAACGACATTTAAAACGTGTGATATGGCATCATTTTCAGTTAGTTTCTTCATACTTATAGCTTTTTGTTCCGGTCCTTGATGTGTTAAACTTCTTATTAAATCATCATAGGAGTTATTTAAATCTTGAAACATAGTACTCATTGTATCGCCAAAAATCTTAACCGCGTTCTCATTTGCTTGATTCATTCCTGGAAATAATTTTATCATATCTTGTTGGAGTTTGGGATCTTTAATTAAACTTATTCTTTCCATTATAAGATCTTTTCTGGCTTTAAACTTACTGGCTGCGGAAGATAGATAACCCACAGATGCTTGACCAACTACCCTAGCTCTAAATCTTCTTGTTTTCTCTTCTATTAGTTCTTGAATTGATTCAGATCCAACAAACTTTTTTAAATCTGATATAGATGCATCTATAAATTTTAAATTACCAAGTTTATTAATTTCAGATTGCTGCAACTCCTCTAATTTATGTCCAATGATAGGATCTTTGCTCACTTTATGTCCATAATCTTCTAACATCTCAGTCGTCAGTGTTATTATACTTCGTATCTCACTTGGTTGAAACTTTTTACCATACATCTTCTCGGTTATCTCTTTAGCTTTAGTCGTATTTCCAAACTTAAAAAGATTATTTTGATATTGAAACATAGCCTCATATACGTCTTTAGTTCTACCTCGTCTTTCAGTTAGAACCTTATTTAGTTCTTCCATATTTTTAACATTTAATAATCTAGTTACTATATTATCGCCATCAGAGTCAGCTCTTAACATTAACATAGTATCTAGAGAAGGAACTGTACCTTTTCTTACATCTTGAAACACGGCCCAATTTTGATCGTATACAAAGGTTTCACCAGAAAACAAACCCCACATATTAGATTCTAAAGGATATCTGCTAATTCCTACTGGAACAGATTTTCCTCCAGTCTTCATTAATCTAATTTCTTCCTTTGTCAGTCGTCCTTCTTTAAGTTCTTTTTCGAAAAACTTACCAACTGACATAGTAGCATTTCCAACATTAACTTGATGTTTCATGAATTCACTACGAGCAATAAAGTTATATCTACCGGATTGAATCTTCTCATTTAATTCTAGAGATGCATTAAATTCTCTTTCAACGTGACGATTTATAATTTTCTGAGTATTAGCTTTTCTTACATCAAATCCATTATCTTTGGTCGCTTTATTATATTTTTCTCTAATTATTTCTTTAAGTTTATTGTGATCTCTCACCATTCCACCTACTTGTTTTTTAAAAGCAAATGGAGAATTTAACAATCCATATGTTCCTTGTAATTCTAATTCTCTTGAGAAAAGTCCGTTCTTTCCAACAACCCTATGAGCTAAATCACCCAGGAATTCAGCATATTTTTTAGCCGTTCTTTTATGAAAGTAATCACTACTCTTACTATTTTCAAATTCATTAGATGTAGTAAGCATAATAGAAGATAGAACATTTTGCATACTATTCATTAAATTTCCACGCGTTAATGGTATTTCGCTTCCAAGAGCTAACTGTCTCGCTGATAAGTTCATGGCATCCATTAATATATGAGCGTTAGGTAAAATAATACCGTCATGTACGCCTTTATTCTTAACCTGTGATTCCGTCATGTTAATAATTTTATCTATAAATTCTCTTCTTTTAAATGCTTTTGGATCGTTGGTTCGTAAATTTTCATCCAATACTTGTAACTGTTCTCTAACCATTTTAAAGAAATCTTTATCCATTCTGAAATTCTTAGATTTAAATAATATTAGGTCTGGAGGAGCTACCTTTGGTCCATTTATTCCAATATTTTTATCTCCGAATTCTCCTTGTCCATTAGAACGAAAAGCATGGTTATACAATGTATCAGTCATACTTTCGATATCTTTAATAGCTAGTGACTCTTCACTAATCTTAAAAGATGTCTTCATTCCTTTAAGTCGATCATCCACCTCTTTTATAGAATTAATAATTTCTTTTCTATTAGTGGGAGTAGAATTATCTAACTTTAATTCTAAATCACGTCTTTCTATTTCCAGATCAGAAATAGTAGTAGTTAAAAAAGCTTCATGATACCATTTCTTAAATGCAGGAGTTTGTAATTCAGATCCTAATCCATTTTCTCGAAAGTACTTATGAAGTTGCTGATAAGACGCCGTCCTACTTAAAATTTGTTTAGTTGCGTTAATATCCACCTCACCTATACTAACACCACTTAATTTATCGGCCCCTTGCAACATAGAAAAAATAGATAGTATTGTTTTTCTTGTCCCTCTTTTCTTTTGTCCAATCATTCTATCTATGAGTGTCTTTTCCATTGATTTATTATAATTTGACTGTAAAGCCTCCATTTGCTTTTCAATAACAGATGACACTGAGATAGTATGTTGTCTTTCTTGTTGTTGTTGCATCTGATACGACATCGATGATAATATATCACTAAATGTCAGTAAAACTGGAGCTATAACAGTTTTTCCATCACGTTTAATCTTAGTGAAATCTATAAATCTGCCATTAGTTTCATGATTAAAATCAATCTTATTTCTGACAAAATTAAAATATGGATTATATACTGAACGCATAAACTTAATTTGTTCATTATCCATGGCTGCGTCTAAAATTTTCGTTGAGTTAGCTTTAACACCATCCAGTATATTAAGTTTATCTTTTTCAATCATTCTTACTGTTAGGTCATCAAAACGCTTAGACATTTCAATTTTATCTGCTGTGTATGTTACATTATGGCTTTGAGCCAATGCTTTGATATTCGCCGTATCCCATGTTAGTCCAACTTTTTCCATGTGTTTATATAACGTATCAGCTTTCACTCCATTAGCTATATCCAATGCTTCAGCCACAGTAGTATAATCTAATAAAACACGAGATTGATTACCTGTTTGATAAGTGGTGCTTCTAGCGAATAAATCTTGCAAGAAACGTTGTGCTCCTGTATGATCACCAGCAGCCATATAAGTTCCATAAATTCTATTTAAAGCTAATTTCTTAGTAGTTCCTACGTCACTTCTACTAAATAGATTACCTGAAAGCAACATCTCTGGTTTAATTCTAGATCTAGCTGTTAATCTGTCAGACACAACAGCCGGACTATCATTATGGTGTCCAAGGATACCCATAATTCCCTGTTCACCACTTCCAAATACCATTCCTTTTCCAAAACCAGCTCTAACCTTTTCAGCTGTAATAAGTTCTTCTAGTTCATAAACAAATTGGAGTTCACCGTTTCGACCCCTGGTGAATCTTATTTTTGAAAAACGAGTGTTGCCAGTGTGTTTAGACCTAATTTCTTGTCCTGATATATCTTTTGCTATGAGTGTGTCTTGTTCAAACTGATAAAATTTTCCTTTTAAATTATTTACATTAGCTTGAGAATGTCGATAAGCTTCACCCAGCTCTCCCTGTTCTTTCTTAAAATGCTGATCAAATAAATGATTTAATTCATCTGCATCTAAAGTAGTTTTTTCATTGAAAATATTAATACCTTTATCTTTAGTAAGTCTATGAATTAGTTCGAATAGAGATCCCTCTTGTTTTAAACCTTTAAAATTGACTATCTTTTCTCTATGACGTACCGTTGTTGCAGTTTTATTTAGAACCCTACTATCTATTGTAATAGAGTCATCAGGGGCAACACCGTAACCTTTAGCTATCACCAGTGTGGGAATCATTACAGGTTCCGCATGAATTGCTATGTTTTCAGCTATATTGGATGATTGTCTTTCTAAATTTTTTCTAAAAGCGGTTGTGTACGGATCATAAAAATGCCCATGTTCCCCTAAATAACCAAGACGAACACCATTCATGACTTGATGGATTTGACGCAAACTACTATCTTGTACGTTAAGAGGATCTAATCTATGATACGGAAACATCTGTGTCTTACCCTTTAACATACCGCCCGCAGATACAGTATTTGGAATAGTAGACATAAACAGTGCATCTTCAGCGGCATCTTTACCAGTATAATGAACAGCTAAATTAGCATAGTTAAGCATATTAACCCTGGTTTTAAAATCTATAAAACCAGTATTCATTATTTTATTTAACATATTAGTGAAACCTAATATGCTGCCCATTTGAGACCTATCGCTTAATACGTGATTTAATGCCGTGTGAGTAACAGCAACGTCAACACTAGAATCATGACTATCAGCTGTCACAGCTTGAATAATCATTTGTTTACGATTACTAATATTCGTCATCTTACTTAATTTATGAATAAGATCATTATGTGCAATAGTACTACTATGGGAAGACAATGTTTTTACTATCTTATTTAATTCTATTTCATCGGCGTTTTCAACTAATCGAGTAAATACATGAGTTAGTCTAAATCCTGAACCAAGGGATGACGCCGATTTTTGTAATTTTAACATATCTATCATAGTTCTATCTTTTAAAAATTCAGGAGATATATAATCAATTAATGCTCTATCGGAACCTCCTTTGCCAGCGAAATCTAAAATAGCGGCACCTTTACCCGCTTCATTAAAGACCCTAGATAAAGCTTGTTTAGGCGTGACACCTTCTTTTTGAATCGTTTCTATAAGCCAATCTAGATGTTCTGGAGTACCTTTACCTGTCTGATTTAAAACATGTTTAAGATTTTCTAATTCAAGACAAGTTGTTCCACTCTTATACGCTTTATATAATCTTTCAAATGACGCATCTTTTATATAATAATTGCCATGAGTGAGAGCTTCTCCTGTAGAAGATACCCTTCTATATGATATCTGATATAACCTAGCCGCTTGTGGTGTTTTAACTAGTGGTTGGATTCCAGCTCTACCTGTATAGAACTCAGTATCATAAATTAATATATCTTGTCCTGTTTTCTTAACATAATTTAAAGTATTATATTCTAATAATCCACTAGCTCTATTTTTAAGTGCTTTTGTAGATGCATTTAACCATGGCATATCATTACGAGATACTATTCCGCGTTTTGCTGTATCAAGATATGTATTACCGGTTGCTAAATCACTTGTCTTGAATTGTTTGTCAAACCATCTTTGCACTCTTGCCACTTCTTGTTTACCATCTGTTTCTGTAACGAGAGCGTGTGCAATAGTTTTTACATTCGAAGCTAAACCATCAACTTGTGATTCGATTATATTACTTGGTATAAAACCTTTACCTGAATAAATTGAAGTTTGAGGTACTCTTTGTCCACCTCTAATATAACCTTTTTTAGGTAAATCCAAGAAGAATGTTCTTTTTTCTCCACCAGGATCAATAGAATAGATCTCTAGTCTATCTAAAGCATTGCTAGTTCCACCGGAATTAGTAAGTCTAACTGAAAATGTGGATCCGGGACCTTTAAGACTGGATCTTTCACTGTGGACCTCATTATATAATTCTTTTAAAACATTTTTAAATTTAAGATCTACTTTATTAGCTCTATTTTCCGCCGACCATTCTATCTTTTGATGAACCGTCCCCATAACTTCTTCCGCGAACAATTCACCTGTTTTATACTTCGATGCATGAAATTCATAGAAGTTCTTGTCGATTTTAGTTGGTTGATTAATATTAAGTCGACCTTGATATTTAGACGGGCGATCCAGTAACTTAACAATCTTACTTCTGGACGCTAAAAGAGTAGCATTATCAGAGCGTCCATATTTTAATAAATCTCTATATAAACTATTTAAAAGATTAGAATTACCTTGGGATAGAACTTCTGTAAATATTTTATTAACATCGGCTGTGTTCATCATGGCACCGGATTTTAATCCATTGACAAAACCGGTCATTAATGGAAACTTACCAAGAAATTCTTTCTCTCCTATTTCACGTATATATAAAGCAACTGCTTCTTTTCTGTATACCTGTAATGCCTCATCATTAGCGATAATATCTAAATCCTTCGATGCTTTCTGAATCATGTTCTCTAGTTGTTCTATTTGATTACCCTCTGGAGATGTTATAAGTTCAAAACGTCTTCTCTTACGTTGCATCTGTGCCCATGTTGAAGTATTAGTTTTGTCATATCTTTCATCAAAAAGAACTGGTTTATCCATTATACTTTTAATCAAATGCGAAGAATCTAGAGATTTTTCAAAAATAGTTTTACTTATAGCATGTTGTAATTCAATCTCAGTTGGTTGATTTTTAGTAAATCTATTAGCAAATATATCAATACCTTTGGGATATTTCTCTTTAAAAGTTTTCCATAAACTTGGAAAACCTAATCCAGCTGTAACCAAACCTGCAACAGAAACTCCTCTTGATAGAGGACTCACATCGTTATCATTACCAAGTATATCGTCGCTTAAATTATCAGCCATTATCTGGTCCTTAATGCTTCTTTAATATCATTAAATCTGTCTCGCATTAAACGAATATTTAATTTTACCGAATCCGATCCTCCGGGTGTAATAGAAATACTAATTAATGGTCTTCTCACATAAGTTCCTAATGTCCTCATTAATGCAGATTTAATTCTACTTGCTACGTTATTAGACGATAGGATATCGTTGGGATTTTCAATTGGATTAAGTTCAAACTGAGAAGTTGCCGTCCTTCTTTGTTGATCATACCAGCCCATTCCAAAATCGTTAGCTCTTAAACCTTCCTGATTAATAGTTTTATATTTAATATCATCAAGATTATCGTTTGGTAATAATCCTTCCCAATCTGAATTTGGTATCATCATTTCATATTTTGATGGTTTAGGTAAGTCATAGGACATACCCCACTTAGCCTTTAATAAATTACCAACCTCTTCTGGTACATGTTCTAAAATATTTTCTCTTTCTATAGGATTGGTTTCTTTCATCCAAGTTAGAAAGTATGGTTTTTCAAAGGATGAAATAGATCTCATTGCTTGTCTAACACCGACTTGATATCCGCTATGACTAATATTCCAAAGAGTCTCACTTGCAGCCGTCTGATATCTTTCATCTCCTGTTTGATTATATAATTCCATATTTTTAACATACTTAAGTTGATCAAAAGTACGCTCTATCTCTCTTTTTTTATTTACTTCATCTGGAATCCAAGCATCATTACCAACTAATGAACGTGCAGCACCATATAAACCACCAAATACAGCACCAGGAATACCCATATTACCCATACCACCCAAACCTATAGCTCCGATCCAACCAAAAGAAGCAGCTGCGTCCATTGGATTATCAGCAGATAAAGCCTTGGTAAACATTGGTTTGATAAGATCTTGATACGGTCTATTCCAAGAAGCAGAATCGGTTCCATATAATTTGGTTCTTTGATAATGTTGTAGAGGTGATCTATAACTCCATAACTTAGTATTAAGTGGAGTATCCATTTGAATAGCACGTTCCCAAATAGATCCTAATACCCTCTCTCCAAAACTATATTCGGCAGCCGCTTTAATATTGGTATTCTCAGACTGTAATTCATAGTTAACATCCGGATTAAATACTCTATTTCTAAATCTAGTCGGATAGAGATCAAACTTTCGCATTACGGATTTTCTATGTTGTTTGATTTTTCTTACCTCATCCTTAGCTGATTCAGGTAACCTATTAGCACGAAGTTGTAAAGCAACAATTTCACCGGCTTGTTTATATTCATTAGAATATGGAGCCACATCACCTAATATTCTATATCTATCTAGCCAACTATAGCTAGCACCATTCTCAAATCCCTTGCCACTAGTCATAAGTTGAGCTGCGATAGTCCGAGCTTTTCTCAAATCTTGAACATCTCGTCTAAATCTTTCCTCGTTATATCTCACATCAAATGTCCTAATTTGCGTTGGATCATCTCTATTAATATATAATATAGTACCTACTTCCATTTGCATTTGTCTTAAATAGAAGTTTAATTGACTTATGTGATTAGAATGGGGTCCTTTAAGTTTACCAAATCCCTTTGCATTAATTGTTTTAATTTCTAATGGTCGCTTACCACCCTTACGATAAGGATCATACATAAGTAAGTCAATGTGACCGCTGATATCTTCTTTAGCATCATATACTAATTGTTCGGCCTTATAACCGATGTTATTTCTAATCATAGAGTCTTGAATATACCTGTGCATTGCTGTGCCAGTAGCCATAATATCTTCTGCATCTTCCGTATCAGGTGGATCAAATCCAACCATTCCTTTAACTAGGTCATTTACTGATTTTCCGAGGGAACTAGCCCTTCCTGGGAACGTTCTCTTAACATCATATAATTTATCATATGCTGAACCCGGAAGACGTATCTCCCCTTCGGATATTTTTGTATTATGAGTTGCAAAATCCATAACACAAAAAGAATCATCATTATCTACTTCAAATCCATAAACATAATCGAGTTGTATTTCTTCTTTACCTATAATTTTTTGATAGATATAATTACTATCTGAAAAGTTATCTATATTTGGTAATCTATCAAAATTTAAATCAATAATATCTTTTTTATAATTAAGATATTTTAAATTAAAATCCTTAATACAAAATACATGTATTTCTGTTATGAAACTTTTAGTTTCTTTTTGTGTTCTTTTATCAAATCTAATTCTATCGTTATAAGAAGCTGGTATACCTAATTCAAAAGACAATCTTCTTAAACCAAATACTATATTCTGATTAGCACATTCATAACTTAAACGTTTATTTGATATATAACCATCTCCTAAATAACAACCAAATAAGAAAGCCAACTTATTGTTATTATTAGTAGTAAAAATAAAATCAGGTATATTTTTTTCATATAAATTTCCAGGTATCCAATTTGCAAAAATTTGTGCTAATTTAGTCGATGAAAATACTAATTCGGATGATTCATCTTTTATTTTTAAAGTACCTTTAATTTCAAATTTCTTATATATAATTTCATTAATTTGTTCTTGTACACCAACTTCATTTTTATTCATTGAAAAAATTAATTGTAGTGGTTTTTTAGATTTATTTTTTCCCGTTGAACCTTCTGATAAATATAATCCTAAAACCCACGATAAATCTTCATCTAATAATATCGAACCATTAACTTTATATTCCGATGATCTGGTGTTATCTCTTTGTAAATAAACATAATTTAAAGTAACTTCTTTGTTTTCTTGTGGAATTTTATATACAAGATAAGAATTTACATCTACATCTTTAATTGGTATAAATTTTATATCTTCTTTTATCCATGTATTTTTACAGCCATTTGGTGGTCTTCCTCTACCAGACCATTTATTATTATTTATACTATCACAAAAACTATTAATATTTCTAATGGGACGACAAATACAAGAAGAACCAAAACTACAATAACTTATTTTTTTAATATACAATGGATGTTCTTGAGAAAATTCTAATGATATGTTATTTATACCGGCAACTTTTAAAGAGTAACATTTTTCATTTTTTAAAATAGGTCTTTTTACAATATTTTTAACAGGTAAATAATTTCCTTTATGTGTATATATAATATCATTTACTTTAACAAATTCTGCTTTTATATAGATATGATTTATATTAACGAAAGTATTCTTACTGACACAGAACGCATCTCCCGTTAAAAAGTCAACAAAATAATCCCCCTCCTGACTAGGTAACCAAGATGACATCTTATTTCTGAGAGGATTTACCTTCTCCCAAACCTTTTTTTCTTTGGGAACAAATCTACGAAAAAACTCACTCGATGCAAAATAATCACCCATATTAAGATCCCAGAAAGCTCTACGTACTGATGTCATTTCATTTGATGTACTAAATCTTGGATTAAAATCACCTGGATGACCACCCATAAGAGTTTCAAGTTTATAACCAGGTAATCCGGCAAATTCTGTAAAATTATACATCTGTTCACCTAGTACATTCATTACACCATAAGGATTCAAACTCTTTGGTCTTTGACCATATAAACTTTGATCTGCAGCCAAGTTAGCCTTTTTATTCATATATAATAATTGATCTGTTGCATCGGCATTAGCCATATGAGACGTAGCCAATTCACCATCCACTGATGTTGTATTACCTTGTTTCGAATAATAACCAGACATTTCTTCTTCATGCATATACTTAATCGGTTTACCAATAATAGGTAACCTACCTATCGTGGCACTTAAAATAGGACCACCTATAATAGTATCAGTAAATGCCGCAGAAGTAACAGGATAAGGTCTATCCCAATAATGTGTCTTCTCGTGGTGATATTTATCTATTATATGACCTAAAGGATTAAATCCTAGCCCAACCCATGGTTTAAATATAAATGCTTCTGCTTTCGAACCATATAATGTATCCGTATACTTATATTGAGATCTTAATCTTGGTAGCCAGTGAGGTCTAAAATAAGATGGACCATCGCCTTCATATGGTGACTTACCAAATAACCAAAATCTATTCCGTCTTACAGGTACCAACTCTCTACCAGAATACATTCCGGCCATTTCATCGTAAGATTTATCAAACTTAGGGTATAAACCAACGGCGTCCATGGCCCTATTAATAACAGCTCCACCTAGTATACCAAGAGGACCTCTACTCATACCACCTATAATCATACCAGGAATAGTAGATAAAGAACCAGGCATAAGACCATCTAAATATTTAGCGGCCTCGGTAATACCAGTTAGATCTTGTACCTTATGAAAAGCCATACTTGCTTTAGCATAAGTTTCAGCTACTGGAACAAAGATACCATTATCAAAAGCAGTACCATCAAATAATGGATTGACGTCTACAAACGTATCTAAAGCCTGTGCTGCAGCTAATACACCAACACCTTGAGCCACTCTACGAGATAATTGTTTTAAAGGACCACCAATATAATATTTCTTATTAGTTACTTTCTCAAGAATATTCTTTGTAAATACCGGAGCACTTTTTGGTAAAAAACTCGTAAGTCCTTTTCCTAAAGTTATATACCCGTCTCCTCTTTCCTTCATACCATATTTAAGTCCGAAATGGGTACCCATAGACATGACTTTATCAATATAGTAATTTATAGTTCTAAGAAAACCTCCACTTTGTTCAACTAATAGATCTGTGCCATGTGCGTAGTCTCTATTAAAAGGATTTTCGCGTTTCTGTTGTGCTTCTAATGACTCAGAAAGACGTATTCTATCCAGTCCTGCGGCTTTTCTACCACCAGAAAATAAACCTATTCCATGAATTAATGGTGTATCATACAAACTTTTTTCAAGATAAGCTCTTTCATTACCAAGATATTTACTAATAATATCTACAGCTTTAGTTTGTGATTCGCCTTCTTTACTAAAATAGGTGCCAGATTTATTTAAAAAACCACCTGTATGTAGATCTATATTAGTGGCGACCATACGTAGATCTCTGACCTCTTCTTTACTAAACATTCCAAGTATATCATTGTTTTTAAGCATATCAGCGGCAAAGTTAAAAGTGGATCCACCCTGTGCTCCCAAACCATATACTTTTCCCATAGCCTGTTCTATTAATTGCCTATGTAGATTTGTTTTATTACTTAGAGGCATTTTACCAAATTTAAAACCAACAGGATCGTCAAACCCATAACGATTTTTATCAAATGCTTTTAATGCATATTGCATTTCACTATCGTCTTCGAAAGCTCTATTCTTTCTAATAAAAGCCATCATATCATCATCTGAACGCCCCATCAATGTGGATAACTCTTCGAATTTTCCAACATGGTTTTTACCATATCCATTTTGAGATGCCAACTTACCCATTGCTCGAAGCATTCTAGGATTGGATAAAGCACCATATAAATTCTTACTGGACTGTTCACCAAGATAAGGAATAGTAGATAACAAACTATTAAAATCAGCTTTACTTATATTAGATGCTGATTTCGTGCCAAGTATATATTCGGCTGCGTGTTTTACACCCATAGTTTTTGGGCCAATACCAAAACTAGATTGTATTTTGGCCGATAGAGAACTTAATAGATCTGGAGTCTGAAGTCCTCGATTTTGTATAAACTTTCCAAATTTCTGAAAAATACCACCACCTGATTGTGATTTTTCTTCTAGTTCTTGAATTATCTTAATACTATCTTTATTACCACGAGTAGCAGCATCGGCATGTAACTTATATAAGACAGATTCACTAGCATAAGGAGACGACTCAATCAACTTCATTTTTGGAGCATTAGCTTTAATTAACCCTTCTACCTGATCATGAATAAATAATTCACCATCAATTAAAACTCCTCCTAATCCAGATGTAGTTCCACTCTGAACACCAACCCTTCTCATATGACCAGTAATAGTATCTTTATAATATTGTTGATCATGAGTTCCAATAGATCCAATATTTAAACCCTCTTTAGTTAAATATCTTTCTAAACCTAGAAATTTACCAATTGGAAGAGTTTTACCACCAGTGAAAGGAATTGTAAAATTAAGACCAGGTGTTATAAAATTAGTAATAGCACCAAGCATATTTCTTGGTGTGTACATACTATAATCTATAATACTTCCATGAGAACCTTTAACTACATTTTTACCAGCATACATTCCAAGAAATGATTTTTGAAGATTATCTATTTCGGGTTTTGCCAAATCATCAGCACCAGCTCTTATAGCATTCCATAACTTATTAGAAAATGATCTTTGTGTTGCATTATTCGCTAAGACATCTTCTACTGTTGCAAATCCACGACCTACACTACTGCCCATCGATCTTCCAGCTATCTTATGTTTTGCGTCTAAAACTTTTTTGAATTGACCAGCGAATCCTTTAGGAAGTGGTTTATTAGTTAATTGCATTACTACATCGTTTGCATTATCGACCACGCTTTTAGAAAAGATTTTTGGATCTTGATTAAGATGTTTTGCCATTATTCCAGTCAATGAATCTAATGCTGCTGTAGCATAAGTGCTATCGAAACCCTTAACCTTGGATACTCTACTATCATAACCACTTTTAAAACCTAATTTTACTCTTTCTTTTAAGTCCGTGTAAAATTCTTTACGTCTCATATCATACATTGGAGAATATTGAGCCTCTTTAGCTAATTTATTTCCCCATAAATTACCAACTGCTCTTGATACATGTGCAGATCTAGCGGCTCCAGCACGTCGTATACCATCTAAAACAGCTGATGTTTGCATTACTTTATTCATAAAAGAACCAGGTTCCGCACCATTAACTGTTCTTCTCATGCCAAAAGTTTTATCTAGTACTCTATATAATCCTGGATTATCTTTATACTGTAACTTTGATATAATTTTATTTGCTGCTAAACTGGTACCTTTTTTGAGTCCAACCAGAGCACCATCAAATGCAGCAAATTCAGCTGTTAACTTTCCTATAGCGGCTACGTGACCAGGAACATTATACCAAGACGGTCTATCTCCTTCATCTAATCCTAAAGGTTTACTGATAGCGTAAAAACCGGCAGCTACTGGTAGAGTTTTTGTATAGTATTTTCCAACATAACCTAAAGCTTTAATACCTACATTCTTAGATTGCATCATCTGTCGACCAAGATTTATCCCAGTACGTTGACCAGCTAGAAGAATTTTCGATGCATTAGATAGAGATTTTCCCATTGCTGGATTCTCAGCAAATGCACCCAAAGTACCACTTGCCAACTTACCCAACGTAATACTTTGAGATAGTTCACCGATTGGTTTACCCAAAGCTTTACTGATACCAGGTGCTAATCTTGTTGTTCCACTTACTCTATTAAAGATAGATTTGGCGGCAAAACCAGTGGCTTTATGTAATACGGCCATACCAAGCGTGAACTTGGCAAGATCCATTCCAATCTTTTTTAATGATAAACCTTCGGACTGAGGTTGTTCTATCTCAGCACTATAGATATCATTACGATCTAACTGATCAGCCATTAAATTGCCTTATTTAATTCTTTCATTTGTCTTTGTAAGTCTGTTAGTGGTTTGCTTGTTTTAGCTTTAATCTCACTAAGTATCGGTACCTTTTTACCAAACTTTGTCATAGCTGCTTGAAGAGCATTTGTAGTTTCTTCCATTAATTCATTTACTGGGGGTTTGGCAAATTTTGATTCATCTCGTTCCTGTGTGTCTCTTCTAGTATTCATCACACCTGGTTTCTTACCCTTCTTATCATTGAGTAATTGTTTGCCAGTCATAACTTCGGCAATGGCTACCAGTTCCAGTAGCTGATCTATAGTTTTGGATTTTAGGTCATCGGGGGTATAAGAGACGTAGACACTACATAACTTAGCTATTAAGTTAAGTGTGAAGTCATCTTTGACTTTATATCTATGGTGAAGGATTTTCTCCTTCAATTGATCGTCGGTACTAGGAAAACTATTTCTAATAATAAAGTCGCTGAGTTTGTACTTTGAACCAGTAGAACTCAACGACTCATTATTAAGTATAACAGAATCTATTAATTTGCTTATTGTTTTCGGTGTTTTTTTGCAAATCTCAATTTCGCCCGCATTTAAAAGTCGGAAATATATTTCCTTCTCTTCTATCCGGACTTTAAAGATCCTGCCATATTTAGCCTTCCATTCCCCTAAAGGAATGTTTTTCATTATAACTCTTCTGGTTTAATTTCTTCAGATACGAATCCTGACAGTTTTAGTATCTCATCTGACATCTTAAGTGTTACACCAGCTGGTATATTTTCAGTTACTACTGGAGATAATACCGCTACTCGGATGATTTGTTCCTGACCCACTGCTTCAGATTTACCTTCTGTAGTATTTGCTAATTCTTGAACGGCATAATACTCTTCCAAATTTATTGGACGATAATACCACTCAATGCCGCCAAGAGATAGTTTAGCGACTCTTCCATACTTTGCTTTCCAACCATCGATCATTTCTTTTGTTACTTCAGACATTCTTTCCTCCTATTTAAAGTTTACTAAAAAAATCATTCATTGCTGACTTTAGCGTAGATATTGGTATCTTAGTTTGAACATTGGTAAACACCAGTGTATTTTCGTTGTATAAAGTATAATCGGCTTCTATATCTAGCCAAGGCCAAGGACCTCTCGGACTTGCTTTTCCATGTATATTGCCTCTATCTGGACTACCCGATAGAGTTAGTTTTGCTGTAAGGAATGTACTTTTATAATCTTTAGATGCTATTTTAGCCTTACTAAATATAGCATTCTTATTACCTTTTAAAGGACCGACCATAAAATCTTTACCTGATAATTTAGGTAATGGAGTTGATTTTAATGATGGTGAAACAGGAACTACGGTTTCTTCCTTATCTAGAATCTCTTGTACTTGTTTATCTTTTTCTAATCTTTTCTTTGTTTTAATGTATTCTTTAATTTGTTCATTAGTAGGGCCAAGTATTCCTGTATTTTGTATTGGCAGCGGGACGGATGGACCATACATTTCAGTTGTAGAAGTAGGAACAACTTGTGTGTTATCATCATTAGGATCAGGACAAATATCCATAGTAGATGAAGGTGTATAAGATCCAGGTAGATTTGGAGGTCCTTGCATATTAGGATTCGGTTCTTCCGTCTGTTGTGGAGTGTCATCTTTCTTACTTTCAATCTCTTCAGCCGCTTTCTCTGGTTCTGCCTTAGCTTCTTCTTTAGCGGCCTCAGCTACTTTTACATCAGCTACTGGAAAAGCATTAGATATCCGTTCATTAATACCACGGGCGAAGAACTCACAAGTTAATCCAATAGGTTCAGCACTAGGAGAAACAACCATTGATTCACCTGTTATATGTACATCATTAATAGATACTATTGTATGATCGGGAGTGTCTATACCTTCTCTATAACTTCCAAACGTTAGAAGTATATCAAATCCATCTCTATCTATATCGGAACTAGTCTTAAGTGCTTGAGTGTATTTTAGGTAATCTAATTCATCGGATCGTGGTATTCTTGATTGTAAGAAAGCAGGTGTTCCAGGTTTACCCCAGATCGCATCTTCTAATACCTCAGATATATCTTCAAAATCTGCACTATCTTTGAAATCAGTTCCAAAAACTTGATTAGTTGTTTTATTATTAGCAGTATAATCTAAAGCTTGTTCAGGTGTTAATCCATTTCCTATATACTTCATATAAGTTTCAAAGGAATCCTTTGATTTGCTAATTAACTCAAGTCCAGCTTTATCTGCACGCATTAACTGTATAATAGAATATAAGTAACCTGTCTCTTTAAAAGCGATAGTAAAGCTTCCACGAACTAATAACTGTCCTTTAGCTATTGTCCTGAACTGATGGTCACCATATCCATATAAAGGTGTCTTACTATGTGATGTTTGGTATTGAATTGTGGCAATATCATCAACGTAAATAGAACCAAAATAAATACGAACTTGAGCCCCGCAGAAATAATCTTGTGGGTAGGTAGAAAAGTTGACACGTTGCTTACTCATTATTTTATATACCTATTACCTTTATAAAGACGATTTTCTATGGACCAATGACCAGAGTCCAACTCAAACTCCTGATTGCAGTATTTACAGAACTTAGTACTCATATACTATATTATACTTTATTATCGTATATCATTCCAAACAAAAATAGACACCTATATAGTGTCTATCTACTGAGATATCAATAAGTTATTAGTTCCCTGGTTTAACTTGTAATAGAGGTCCTCTAGAGAGAGCATATGGATCATCTCTTCCAGATGAGAAATTAGAACCATATCTAACAGCAGCTTCATCTATATCAGATTCACTTGAAGTTAGTTTTGAATTATCTTTTTGTAGATTGGTTATCTCTGATAATTTTTTTGCTGCTTCACTCGTCAGATTTGCCTTCTGTATTGTATACGCGGCAGTTAAATTAGTTACTTCAGCTGATGGAGTGGACTTCGCCAATTCTGCAAGTCTAGAACCCAGGACATTAATTTCATTATTCATTCTGGCGAGATCGATCTGTAACTCACCGATACGATTCTCATTGTATTGTAGATGTTGTAATTTAAATGCTGGGGTAGATAGATTCCTCTGAGTAAACATAGTATTATTACCAGCAGCTAATGCTTGAGGTGTAAACTGAGAACCTACTTTACACATTAGATCGATATCCCTCGCAACATATTGCATTTGATTCTCAGTATAGATATCATTTATACTATGACCTTGTGCCTCATCTGTAATTTCTATACCATAGATTCTCATGTATGATGCATGACCATACTCATTCCGATAGAAAATAGTAACATCAAATGGTGGTAATTGTTGTGTTAATGGAGAACTTTGTCCTCTCGCAGCTTGAACTTCTGATACTACTTCTTGTCTTACAGCATCAAGAACATGAGTATCAAAGACAGTAAAGATTAAAGTACCGGCGATGGTAGCTGCACCAGATACATACGATTTGGCATATGTTCTACCTAGTGTTCTAACAGGAACTTTGTCTCTATGAATACTATATGTGATAGTACTAAGATTACCTAGTACAAAGGTCTTTCCACCGATTGTAAGAGACGCAGTGATATCACAACCAGAATATGAATTACTGTCTCTTACTAGTTTGGTTTGAAGATCACTTAGATTGGCTATACTGCCCGGATTAATATAACCTTTGGCACCTGTTATAGCATTACGTTCATTTTCTGCGACTTGGAAGTGATCTCTATTACCCGCATCTCTAACATTCTGAAAGAATGCTTTATATTTATAAGAACGACCAAAAATCGCGTCTAAAACAGCTGGTGAATCCACACCAGATATATAATCAGTCCACGCTTGTGCTTCATGTGCAGTTATAGATACACTAGCTTGTTCATGAGCCCAGTCTCTAACTCCACGTCTATATGTTTCGGAGAATCCTAACCATTCATTTTCAGTAAACCCATAAAATGGTGTGGGTTCATCAGCTAAATTAAAAAGACCAGCACCATCATCCCCGTAAGAAGCTTTTTCTTGTTTTGCTTTAGCTGCTTCGTGTTCAGCTGTAATACGCTCAATTTCTTCAGGTGTCGGATTAGTCTTATAGATAGTACTAGCCATAGAAAAAGAGAGTAGAGGGGTTGTAATACCCCTCTACTAACCCTTAATTACGCATTCTGTGCATTTACTAACTCGAAGTTGTCGATAGATCTCGACGCTTCTGTATTTGCAAACTTATTCAGTGCTGATTCAGTAAGCTGATTCCAATCCTGATTCGTTGTCTTAGGTTGCCAAGGAATGACACCTCTTGCAACGAAGGTCATCTGTGTTTCATTAACGATATCGTCAATTGAAAGACCTGCACCTTCATTCAGAAGTTCGCATCCAAGGATCGCCATCCACATAGTCGAACCATACTCATTCGCACCGGTAAGCACGATTGAGAAAGGAGGGAGCTGATCACTGTAGTTTGCTACAGCTCTTGCACCCTCAAGAGATTTGGAAGCTTCAATACCAGATGTATTTAGAAGATCGTAAGATCTTCCACCAGCTGCAATATCAAAGTTTTTCTTATAATACATCAGATCAAGTGTGCTACTTTTCTTTACATCGTAGAGTGCTTCTCTATCAAAGTTAGTAAAGATCAGAGAACCTGCGATACCACGCTTACCGCGTGAGAATGATACAGGATCAGCATGACCCATAACATAGATAGGAGCCTTTTCTCTTGTTATAGAGAAAGAGACACCCTGGATGTTTCCAAGCAGGGCACTCTCTATGAAAGCTTGAATATCACAACCCGACATTGAAGTATATGTTTGTGTTACTTTTTCACTTAGAATAGCCATTTATACCTCCCTTATCCGTTTGACGGAATTTCAGTCCGAAGTTTAACGACTGTTCTAATTGTTCTAATCTCGAACACAGGTACTAATACCAGTTCAATATCGACAATACCAAGCACCTGTTGTGTAACAGATGAAGATACAGTGAACGCATACTTTCTTAGTGCACCAAGATCAACCAATGCAGACAATCCCTTCGTGATCGCAGCTTCCATCGCATTTCTCTTAGCCGCTGTATTAGGTTGTCCAATAAACGGATCACATACTTTACGAACGACATCCATCGCCTCGAAAGTAATACGAACAGTAGTTAGACGAACAAAATCAGAACCAGCCGCTGCAGCTGTCATAGCATCACATACAACAGGATTACGCCCAGGTTTCTTTCTCATAGCAACCATACGCATACCCTGGAGAGCTTCCAGTTGGGCATTAGACAGATCATACCGCATACGTAGAGCATTTGGTATAGACTTGTTTGTTGGTGACTGATGAGCATCAAGACTTGAAATCATACCAGCATACGAAGCTTGTCCATTAGCTGTATAAGGTAACCCACCAAGGTTATCAAATACAGGTTCAAACGTACATACGTTAATATGAAACGCATCCAGAAGAGGCATAATATTCGCACCGCGATTTGGATCATTAAGATCCTGAACCGATAGACGATCTACAAACCGTTTAACTTCAAGTAGTGTTGTTCCTGGAGCAGGGACAGAACCCATAACACCGATAGTTTCTCTAGTATTAACTGATACTTTCTTCAAGTAATTTTTCAGTTGTACTTGGAACTGGGCATTAACTCTCTCAGGTAAACCTGTGATGGAATTATAACTATCTTTCTCAGAATCGATAAAAGCACCCATAGGTACCACAACCCGAGCTTCATAGTTCTCAAGAGCGTCATAAGTTGTTGCGAATTCATCATACAACTTAGCATTATTCAACTTTGTTCCATCTGTTCCACCTTCAAGAGACTGAGCAGCTGTAGTGATTGCAGGAAACTGAGGCAGATATTTGTACTTAAAACCAATAACTGATTTCTTTGTACCATCTAAAACTTCTCCACCAGGTCCAGGTTGAGTATCACTAACGATTTTCAGAATACCGAGTGTAGGATCTGTAACAACAATATCTGAATTTGGTTCGTAATTGACTTTAGTGCCATAATTGACAATAATATCAAAAGGAACTGTATCCGAGAATAAAAGTTGTTGCCCTCTTACAAAGTAAGTTGTCCAATCCGAATTAGCAGCTTGTAGGTTAGGTAATGTTTCAGCTTCACTTAAGAAACCTTTAATCGTATTACAACTAATACGTAGATACTTATCAGCCACAACCATACCAGAAGCAGTAATAAGACCAGCACTAATTAGACTGTTACTTCCAGAATAATTAAGAGCTTGATTACCGATTGCAAGACTTAATGTGCCAGTACCTGTTACAGTATCATATACAAAACCACTGCAATAAATACCAGAGACAGTATGATAAAGAAGTGTAGTCCACTCAGAATCAGATGTGCCACCAGTACTTGATACAGCTATAATAACCTTGCCAGGATAATCAAGATAAGACTCAATACCACTGGCCGTTATTCTAACATAATCTGCGATTGTAGCAGGTATTCCTGATACATCCGTATAGACGTATCCTCTAGGAACATAATAACCACTTACAGCTCTAGCAGCGGCAAGAGCCATACATGCATGATTACCACTTACATCAGCTGTATTACCTGTTCCATAAGCTGTAGTGACAGTCTGGCTATAATTGGCGTGTCCACTAACAAGTGTTTCTTGACTGTCATCAGGTGGAAGTTGAAAACCTTTTGCAGCAAATTCACCAACCCAACCAGTAATACTGACAGCTGTTGTAACATCCGGCAATACTTCTCTATCTAACAGATTCATATATTCAGATACTACATTACTACCAGAAGGTGTTACGAAGTAGAAGTTATCATCGTCGTAATCTTCCATAGCTTGTATTGTATCAAAACGGGAATCACCCTTACCATCAAAAGGAGTCAATAGTAATTCTGCGGTCGTTGTTCCTTTCACTTCGAAGAGTGTTGGAGTCGATACAGAAATAGAGAAAACCTCCTCTAGATTATCGATAAGATTGCCAGCTGTATTCGATACTTCTGCTTCGAAGATATAACCAGTAGGAAGAACGTCACCAGGGGTGGCAATAGCATAACCAGAAAGCATCTTTTTTAGATCAAACTGTGCTTTAGTACCACCAGCGTTTGAAACGCCGTTACTCGCTGAATTTACTAGAACTTCGAAAGTAGCCTGTACTCCAGAAGTGGATGCTACCACGACAGAACTTATATTAGGATCACTATTGATCACTTCTGCAAGTTCACGAACGTTACGAGCATCAACTAATGAATTATAAGGATTTGTGTCGTCATAACTAAAACGGCTATAAAGACCGGTTTTTGGGTTATAAACGTTGATCATCTTTTCTTCATCTATGAAGACAGAGACAGCGTTATACTTAGAACCAGCATAAACAGCTTCTAATTTAAGAGATGTAGTTCCAGTTGTTACCGCGTCCCAGTAAGCTGAAGTTGATAGTCTTTCCGCGATTTCGAGTTTCGCTTTCTTTCCATCACCAATTCGCATACCTCTAACGTCTGGGGTTCCCTCTAGGGTAGCGTCGATTGCTTCGAACACTCCACGAACAAGAGTACCGGCGTTAAAAGAACCGAAAACCTTTTGAGCAACGTCTTTGCTCGAAAGTGGGATTGGTTCGTACATCGGGCCGTCAGCGGCTGTGCCGATGATTAGAATACTATCATTTCTTACTTGGGGCTCAGGTGACACCTGCAGACCATAATCTCTAATGTCTGATGTTACTCCAGGAAGAGCCATCTAGAACCTCCTTAATTTTACTGAGGTTTGACCCATTTATCGATGATCATGTTACGACCAGACTCTATAAACGCACCAAGTCCGGTCTTACCAATATCTTCGAGATAGGTTCTTATCTCAGCGTTAACGTGAATTTTCCTTATTTCTCTCACAGCACCAGATCTTACAGTTTCAGTTCTCACGTAAAATATGATACTGCGATTACATAAGCCATTTCTCCATTTTAAGAGAAATTCGTCCCTTAACCTAGAATGGAAATGCATCTTATTAACACCTAACTCTATGAACATGCCATGGAAGTCATGCATAAAGTTTTCTAGATAATCACATAACATTTCAGCTTTATGATTATCCCTGCTCCAAATGTCAAACTGGATTAGGTTATCAAACCATTGTCCTTCAATTTGTCTTCCTACAACCCGCGATAATTCTTTATCTGGACCTACTTGACCTGGCCCTTCTTGCATTTCAGGTTCGCCATTATCTATATTCTTAACTATATCGTAAACCATCTCTTCACGCATCCGGGGTCTTATTTCCCGCGATTTAGCAAAAGCGGTATGATCTATACTACCTGGAGCTCGTCTAATTACATTCCATGTAATTATCTCATCTGGAATAGCAGGAGCTGGAGCACCAGCTAACTTGATATCAGCATCCGCTTTATCCAAAATGTAGGTTGGATATGCTGGTTCGAAAACTAATGTAGGTCTATGTATTTGAAGGGCTTGCCACATAACCCTGACTAATTCGTTGATAGTCTGGATCTGACCGAGACTAATTAATCTATCAGAGCCTTGTTCCTTAATCCACATGCGGCGGATAGGATTTTCAATGTCAAAGACTATCTGTTTTATTAGTTGATCCGCCATGCACCACCCTGTAATATTATACCTTATTTCTTCATTAAATTCAATATGTTACTTATTTTTAACGTTTTTAAGTGTATTCCTAGTTATCTTTAATAAACGTCTTAAATCTTGGGCGTCTGACTCATCATCATAAGAAGCTACTGAAAAATATGATTGGGTGAAGTTAATAACTCCTGAAGCATAATATTTAACATTAAATCCTGTTCTAGTCCAAGTACCTAGAAATCCAGACGTATCTGTATCCCAAGTGTATAAACCAGGATTATTTACAGGGCTAACTTCAGTCATAGGCATTATATAATCTGATACACCCCATGTTGTATTTTGCCAATAGTAACTATCTGAATCCCTTTGAATAGTTATCTGCATTATTAATCCAGTAATACCTATACCATTTAGAAGTATAGACTTCCATAAAGGTAGCGGATTGTCTTCAATTACAGCTTCACCTAAACTAGGCATTTAGATCTACCTTTCAATGAGTTAGATATTTTTAACTTGGTTTCCTTTGTATGTTTATATCGTTTACCGTAATTTGGATTATCATTGGAATCTTTACCGATATAAATCTTATTGTTTATTAGATTTGTTGTTTTTATAGATAAGCATAGTTTATCCTTTATATAACCACCCCTAGTCATAATACATCCTACGTTACAGTTATAGTACTATAACCATAGTAAACAACTTTAACGTGTGCTACTACTCGACCTGTCATTATTGTGGTTCCTGTAAAATCAGCTGTAATATCCATAGTTCTCACATAATTACCACCAGCTGCACCCGCAGCAAAACTAATTACACCAATATCACGCGTAGCCGAAGCATCCGCCGCTGATGTAGCGGAGTAAGAAATCTCAGGTGTTGAATCTCCTGTGTTTCCAGTAGTGTCATTTATATGTGAATATTTTACCTGAAACCACTTAGCGGCATTTGTTGCTGAACTATTACCCCCATGAAATACCTGTCCATCTATAAATACTGAATATCCTCCACCATCGTATGACGGGTTATCAGGAGTTGTTATAGTGCATATAGTAGCGGCCACTGAATCACTAAGTGCAACACTAAAAGTTCTTTCTATTGTATAAATACCAAGTTGAAGACTACCACTAACACTAATATCTCCACCTAATACACTGGGTGCTGTACCGGTGTGATATATAGCATAGTCAACATTTGAATGTTCTTCTATATAAACCATAACAGTATTACCAGTAACAGTACCATCTATATCCATATCAGCGTGGATCGCATATGCATCACCAGTGATAGTTTTACCAGCTGCTTGATCTACAGTACCTCTAATACCGGTTACGTTACCAAGCACATCTCCATCAGGTCCTACTCTAGCTTGTAAAGCTAGTATTTGACCAGAACAAAATACTGCGGGTTCTATATCCATATTAATATAAGTACCCATAGTAACACCACAAACGGTACCACCATTCATATCCATGAGAGTATATTGACCATAAAAATTTTGATTAAAACCAACTCTACCAACTGTACCTGCTGCTAATTGAGTTTCATTATATATACCATAAACTGTACCATACTCTCCATTGACTTGACTTAGGTTTAAAAAATTATAGTGATTTAATATGTCGTTAGCGTAAGTACCAGTACCTGATCCTCTATCATGATAATTATATATACCATAAAAGTTTTCACTACCCTGTACTACACTAATATTTTTGACGAGTAAAGACGCATTAGTTAGGGCAGTACTACCGACCCCAACATGACCACTAAATGTATTAAGATCTGAATTATATTGTGGACACGTTAGACCACTAGCAGTCACTTCGCCTTGCACATTTAGTCCATAGTAAACATCTAATAAACCATTAGCATCAAATCTTCCTCGTGCTGTTCCAATACGTGTTGAAGCATTTGCCGCTGTATAAAAGGTGACATATGACACTGCATTATATGATGCAGAACCACCACCAATATCTAATAGGTTTGCGTTGGATGCAGCATTCCATCCATGAATCATGCTAAAACCTTCGGTCTCTGTTCCAGAGTCGAAGTTTTGTCCAAGTACATTACATTCCTTTGCTACGTCGTCTGTAATATTGCCAACCCTAATATAATCACGAACACTAAGATTACCACTGTTAGTTATATTATATCCACCTGCATTCCAATCTCCGGTTAAAGGAGTAGTACCATCTTGCCGTAGAAATAACCCCGAAGCATTATAAATAGCAGTATCAAGTGTTCCAGAAGTATTAGCTATTAAAGTGACTAGGGTTCCAGATGTGTTATAAATAGATGTTTGCAGAGTACCAGATAAAGCAAACAAATCAGCCGTTGAAGCTCCAGAACCATCTGGACTATAAAGATTTATAATATTATCATTCATGTTAGTTTAAAATTTTCTTTATTATATTTTTTGATTGCTTTTGAATAAGAAGACCAGAACTTAAATAACTAGGGTTATCGTTGGAATCTTTACCAACATAAATCTTGTCATTTATAAGATTAGTTATTTTATATATTATCATAAATTCTTAATAGTTAATTAAGTCAGTATTGCAAAAAGCCATATAATATTCTACTCTTCCTCCGTCCAATCTATAGGGGAAGACCTCTTTAATATTATATCTCTTAGTGTATACACCATTCAATATACTTGTCGGTGGTTTAATCATATGATTATCCCAATCTAATTCATATATCTGATCATTCTGAGTTGGTCTGAAGTCATATTCAAAGTAGAAGATGGACTGCCCACCTTTTAGTAATCCAGCTGGCATTGCAGATTCAGCCATCTCTGGAGAGAATACAGGATCTTGTCTTGTAATAACGAGTTCATCAGCAAAAGCATACGCTGGTCCATTAACACCTGTATTATAGACTTCATCAAAGTTCGCACTCTTAGTTGTAAGATCAAATCTACGATATACAACCCAATGACCACGTTGAGGTTTACCATTTCGGCCAAACATAGTTTCAGCAAATTCAACTCGAAGATCTATTTCACCTTGAGAGGCACCTGAACTACCAGATGATCTACCAGAGAATAATTTACTACCTGTTCTTCTATTAAACATTCTACTTCCTCCAGTATTCTGAGCCAATGCTTCAGCAGTTGGTGAACCACCAGAAGTAAGCAATGCTTCCAGATTACTTGTTAAAATCGTATACCCTGTCTTATCCTCGTTGCGGAATACGACTACTTTTTCACCATTAAGAGTACACCATACATCATTATCAGTAAATCTAAACTGACTGGTTGTACCTAAGATATTCTGAACTATACCCGAAATGGCATCTATAGTATTAATGAAATCGCCGGAAGTAGATCCTCCTGACGCCCAACCAGCGGCATTACCAGAAGCCACTATCTGCGATAGGGCTTGTGGAGTTATACCAGATACAGTTACTATGGACGATGCTCCGCCACTCCAACCAGCCAAGTTACCAGCATCAACAATCTGAGTTAACGCTGCTTCTTGAATTGAAGTAACTATTCCACCGCCTCCCCCACCTGTTGCTATAGTCTCAGACTTAATAGGTTGTGAGTACTGGACAAGAACATTAAAAACCCCCAGTGTTTGTAAGAACGGATCAGAACCATCAGCTACAACTAATACACCATTGGTTACTTTTAACTTATGACTTGCTTCTTGTGGTCGAATTTTCCAACCATTTTCTAAAAAGAAATAACTGGTAATATAAATACCTTCGACTACATCAATTGGTTCTCCACCAATAGTAGAGAACGCCTGTGTATACATAGAACCAGAAGCGATTATCCATTCTTTCCAATTTGTATACAAATTTCGTAAATCCAGAACAGCTGTACCTGGAGTTAAAGTAATAATAGAAGTGTTACCATCAAATACGTAACCCATATCTATCACCTTTCCGTAAGTTATCTTCTTTAGTTAACCATTGATGATTTTCAGGTGCAAAGGCTTTTTGAATCTCAATCTCTTTAGTTAAATCAAATGAACTCAGTGGTTTAATATGATCTATATGATACTCAGATAGATTACCTGGACAAGGTCCAATATGGTTAATTATATCTTGAATCCTAATACCATACAATTCAGTATATTTATTCTTTTTAATAACTTTTCTAAATCTATCTCTTATTCTTAATCGCATAACAAATATAGGGTCGGTTTGTTTTCTATTCTTTTGATATTCTTTTCCATATTTATTAATCTTATCTTTATATTTAATATAATATTCTTTCTTGCGTTCTTTAATTTGTTGTCTATGTTGAATATTATATTCTTTGTCAGATTCATTAATATGTATTCTATTTTTCTTATAATATTTTTTATTGTATTCATTCAGATAACACTTATTTTTATTCTTATATTCTCGTATTTGGTTTGTATGTGTTTTGCGATATTCTTTATGATATTTATTTAAACATTCTTTAGAACCACAAGTAATTTGCATTTTGTGATATGGTGTAAAACTAATATTACAATATTTACAAACCATTAGATTCCTTAATTACTATAATTTCTTTCAAGAGGTGCAATTAGAGATATACTATTTCCTGTACTTCTTGTTATAACACCAGAAGCTTTAACAAACTGAGATCCACTCAATCCGATTGCTACTGCTGTAATAGGAGCATTACCAGATGGAGTTCTTCCACCTTGGTTATTTGAATCGTAAGCGAAACTTAAGGATAATGAGGTTGCACCATTAACTATTCCACTCATGGGAAGGTTACTTGCATCATTAACTATTACTCCACTTGACGTCCCGTACTGACCACTTGGAACAGATGTAAAATAGATCCAATAAGTACCAGAAATATCATTAGTTAAATTTTCTCCAAAAGTAACACCTAAGACAGCGGTATAAGGAAAAGTCCATTCGACTCCAGAATCATCAGTAAATACTAATCTATTCGTATCAGCACTTAAATAACCACTTATACATGTACCACTGGCATCAACAGCTAATGTATAAAGAGTGTCTCCAGTAAATCTTAGGAATGGACTTGTGATTTTTCCTATATGTGTTCCACCACTAGCATCTATATTTGAATCCCATCTTAATTTATATTGTGAAAATTCGTATATTTCTTCCGCTGTCCCACCTTGACCTTCTATAGTGATTGAGAAAGAAACTAAAGTTCCGCCAATATTAACTGTGTGATTTCCCCACCAAATACTCATACCAGAATAAGGAGCAGTTCCAGATACAGTAACATCGTTATGTGTTATTTTAGTATCAACAGAAGTTGTTAATGGAAAACGATACGCTTGATATGATAGTGTTGTTACCCCAATATCACTGAGAGTTGCCATGTCATAAGTTCTAGCATATGTTCGACAATAGAGATTCAAATGATCTCGATAATCATATACTCCAGCATCATATACTTGAACAGCTTGATTGACAGTACCTAACAAATTAAAGTTTGTAGTTGTGCCATCATCTTCCTGTTGATAGTAGACTTGTTCTGCTGCATCGAGAGAACCCAGTGTTATAACTCCCGCCCATTCTTCTTGCGATACACCTAAAGTATCTTTCACAGCCCAACCACCAGTTCGCAATAAAAGTCTGGTTGTAGCGTCTAACCAATTCCAACCATTAATCATTTCAAACTGTTCATCTGTAATAGGTCCCATCGGAAATAAGAATTTAATGTATGTGTTATTGGTACGCCATAATTCTTTAAGTTTTGAATAAACACATTTAATCGTAACACCTTCAGTAGTTAAAAGTCCATTAACTACCAATTGTACGGTTTTTGCAGCTGTGTCGATAATTATTGACGCTGCGTCAACAAGGTCATCGGGATCAGTTAAAATAGCCATAGTTATTTTTCCTTCCTAAGTGTAATAATGTAATTATAATTACTGATAATTACACTGGTTTTTGTTGTCTTCGTAAATTTAACTTCCATAATAAATCCATCGGGAAATACAATATCATTTACAATATCGTCGATAATCATTCCAATGTATTTATGATCTGTCGTAGTTATGATGCGGTACATGTTATAACACCTCTTTTTTGACAATACTTATACTTCATTTTATTCCTTTACGGATTTTCGAAGTTACGATCATAAACTTGTTGGACTAATATATCAAGTCCATCTTCTCCAAGTAATTGATCTGTATATGTCATCCATTTATAAGTTAATGACATGATTCTAATATAAACGCTAGTATCTCCATCTGTACTATTCCATTCATAATCGTATGTGAATGTACCAGTCATTACACTCTCTGAACCGGCAAGTTCAACATCATCTGATGTTCGATAAACTCTAACTTCAGTATCAGCTTGAAGACCTGTAATAGTAAGGGTTGCATTAACAGTAGTTAACGGATAGTGAACCGTCTGGTCTATCTGAGTATATATCTGCAACCCATTAATGCAAGATAGATATGATGGACCTAAAGCATATAATGTATTAGTTGCAACGTTCGTTGCCCTTGTAGTTCCAGTTGAATGTTTAACTATTGCTTCAGTTGGATTAAATGTTCCTACAACACCAGATACCCAAACAGTTCCAGTTGATCCTAAATCAAAATCATTAGTAACCATACCACTGGCTTGTGATACATTTCCTTTTATCCACTCCCCAATTACAAAAGGATTAGTTTGAGCTCCATATTTCATGAACTGTTTTGCTGTTAACTTAATTTTAATATAGAAACCAGAAACCGATATCGTTTCAGATGATAGGTTAGCCGCAGTCATTTGTTTATAACTGCCATAAGTAGCACCAAATGTTCCAGCTTTAACGCAATACTCACCATATAAACCTTCAAATACATCCGTTGAAGTACCAAGATCCACTGTGCTGATTTTAGGTTCTCTATTTGCAAAACCACTAACACCAATAATTTTATGCGGCCACTCCCATTCTATACTATCTTCAGGTGATTGAAAGTATAATTTGCCGTTATTACCAAATACAGGAACGCCAGATAATATAGTATAGGGTGGTGTATCTTTTATACTATCATTAAACAATAGATATAACGCACCGGAAGTAGGGGTATGATACATCTCAAAGAAATTAGTGTCGTATACAGCGACGGGTGCTATTGGCATTCCATCCGTAGTCGAACCATGAACCCAGGTAATGGCACCATTGGCAGGTGTTGCATTTCCACCAGCGACACCTTTAAAAACACTATTATTAGGTAATAACAAGGGAACAGAAAAATCCGTAACATCACATCTAATATTTTCAAGAAAAGAATCAAATGCTAAATTTGTAAATAGATAAGGGGTGAATGTAGTATAATTTTTAATCCCTCGGAATTCAAAATTCTGACATCTATTATTAGATGATCCAGTTGCAAACTGGATCACAGATCCCTGTGCTCGAAACCCACAATCCAAAGTTATGTTTCTCACTATATTATTATTAGACATAAGTGTAAAATATAAAAAGGCATAAGGTGCCCCACGACCAAGTTGTGTAAAGTTACTAATTATATTATCATTTGACTGATAACTGATCGATATTACTAACGAAAATGACCATGCCGTAGTATCACCTATTATTCTAATTCTATTTAATAACGACGGGACGAATGTTCCAGAAGTACCTAGGTATGTTTCTGTAAATAAATCACCGGTATTATTAGCAGGTGCAACAATATATTGAAGACCAGAAAATCTAGTTTCATTACCGTAACTTCTACACCATGATTGTAGTGCAGATATATCTCGCGAAATTGTATTAGTGTTTGTCACGGCCACTGTTGTGGTCTTGATTGGTGGTTCGGCTACTACGCCACTATTTAACATTGCTGAACATGTGTATATGTATTGTGTGTTTGTATCAACTCCTATAAAAGCTGTCGTCGTGGTATCAACCGCTGTAAACGTCACTGATGATCTCTGCCATGAACCGGAAGCCACGAAGTGAGTTACAGTGTAATTTGTTGCTGAACCGCTTAGTCCAACCCACCCTGATACAACTGGAGTGCCAACTATATTATCGCAACGGTTAAATACTGAGAAGGTGTATGTAGTTCCACTAACAGAGGTAAATCCCTGTGATATATGTCCACTGGCTCCAGTTGCAGCTAACTTATCAGCCAGTTGTGTCGCTGCCGTATTTGGAAGTACTTCTAAAGGAGTTGTAAAAGGAGAGGTTTGATTTGCAGTAACTGTAATTCTGGCAGCTACCCAAGTTGTATTAAATGCATCTGACTGTATTATAAGGTTTTGAGAACTGATATTAGCCGTTGGTGTAACTTCCGTTTCCGCACTTTCATTAGAAGTTGCCGCATCGTCCCATTTTCGCAGGACGTAATAATAAGTAGTGTCATTTGCTGGTGTACGGCCATTAATTTTACCTATGACTGCAGCCGCTTCAGCTACTATAGTTTGGGTATAAGGCCCAACATTTGCAAACGTCATTACAGTAGCAGTGCACGCTGATAGAATAAAAGTGCCGTTATTACTAGCTGTTTCGGTGACATCCACCACCATACCAAGTATAAAGCCAAGTGTCAGAAATGATGTTCCAGTACCGGCTGATCTTGTTAATGTTTTTCCAGCTGCATTCCACGTCCATGTATCAGTAACTGCCGTTGGAATAGCCTGAGTTACAGGACCATTCGTAAAAGCCACGGTAGCTGCGACTGTACTCGCGTACATGAGAGTAGTTAAATCTCTAGTACCAAATCCTAATGCAGTACTTCTGAATACTTCATATAAATAAACAGGTGATCTATTAGTCCATCCTAATACGACAGTTTGTGATACTGTACAGTTACAAGCAAAATAATCTGGGAATAACTGTGCACCTAAAAAAGGTGTAAATGAGTAAGTCTTACTATCCCAGTATATTTCTCTTTTCCTATCATGATAAGTTCGTAATTTAATATAGTATTTTTGACCCTCAATTAAATCACTTCCTGTAACTGGATCATATCCCAATCTATCTCCTGTCATAGTATATCCAGCACTATTAAACTGAACGTGTTCAGCCCACGTAATATTACTAATTGTATTATTACTGGAAAATGATAAGAATACGGCACCTATTCCGTATGCTTCAATACCTGTAATAGTGCAATTATTACTACTATAGAGATATAGTGCACACGAATTAATTGCGTTATATAATGGCGTAATATTTACCGCACGATAATTCGTTAAAGTGACATCCTTGCAAAAATCTAATTTAAGTGGAAATGCCGGTGAAGCTACATGAAAACTCTGTGAACTTAAATAAAGATCATTCATCACGGCATTATTGCAGTAAGAAAGAACTAATCCACCTATATTGGATCTACTGTCTCTTGTAAACCAAAACGTACTATAAAAACGCCGATAAGTTCCACCTTGCGTTATCGCAAAACCATCAATAATTAAATTATAAATCTCAACCAACAATGGCATTATGACCATACCGACATTTTTAATAGTTAGATTTTGTCCTTGGGTGAAATTATTATAGGATTCATCGAAGAGACAATTCTGAAGATAAGCCGAACCACCAAAACTTAAATTAATCGATAAGCCAGTTGTTGCGTACTGAGCGTTACCAACGTTAGCGGCCGTCTCTGAGGTCACCATGATATTTGGAATTTTAATATATGAACCAGATGGAGGTATAGTTCCATAAGTCCCATCACCAAATGTTATTTGATTAGTTAACTGCGATTTAAGAGGATTAAATAAAGTAACAGTAGTTGTAGTTGCTGACCCAGTAGGAGCAAGATTTACTTCAAGTTCCGTAGCACTTAAAATTGCTTCCACAACGGTTCCGGTTTGAATGTTTGTCCCTGATATCGACGCACCGGTCATAATACCAGTCGTTGAAGATACAGTAATAATTCGTAAACCAACTACCGTGGTACTATTTAATAATACAAAGGATTCATCGTAATTGGTATTTACTCCTTGTTCAAAGAACATGCCACGCCTGCCACTACACGTAGCATTTAAACCATTATCAAAACCTGGCAGAGTGTTTCCATACTCTGCTCGTGTGTTATTCCACATCTCATATACACCAGAAGCAGGACCTGTCTCTACCCATACTGTAGGAATATAATCTGTATATGGTGCAGTAAATACTTGATTGGCTACTCCACTACTCTGTCCAATAGTAATCATACTACCAGAGATATCAATAATGCCTTGTCCATTTGTAGGAATAATACTATGTACAAGTATACCAGTGGTACGACCCATGATAAATCGTATAGCGTCTGTAATAGATGTATTAATTACTTTTAATCGACCGTTTGTAACTGTCAATGATCCAGACCAGAATTTCTTTTGGTCTGTATTGACAGTTACAATCGCACGTTTATCAATAGTAAGAGTGTCATTGGATCTCCAAGAGAATGGAGCATAACAAGACGCAGTACAACTCATTGTAATCTGGGCTCTCTGAACCCAGTTAATACCATTTGTTGACGACGCCGCAAAAGTTGTTAATCCATTAGCTGTCCAAAGAGGACCATTAGGTCCAAGAGGTGCGTATGTAACAGCTTGCCAAGTTGTTGTGACAGGCATCGTTCCAGAAGACCAAGTTATACCATCGTTTGAATAACCACCGACCACTCCAGCTACGGCTGAAACAGCAACGAATCTTCCAAGATTGTTACTAGTAACCCAATTCCAATTAGATGAACTGTGTATATTACCACTGGTCCAATTAACACCATCGTCTGAATAAGCAGTTATATCCGAATCATATGCCACCGCAACATATCTTCCAAGAGTCCAGTCATAGGCAACATCATTCCAATTAACAGTGGAGGGGAGACTACCGGAAGTCCATGTTATGCCATCAGCGGATCTAGCAAATATATTCGAATTATAAGATAATGCGATGAACTGACCACTACCATAAATTACACTCCGCCAGTTACCAGTTGAAGATATATTACCAGAAGTCCACGTTATACCATCAGAAGAATAGGCTGTTTTATTACTATTATTTGTAGAAACAGCGACGAATAAACCACTACCATATGCAATATCATACCACACGCTCGTCGAAGGAAGAGTTCTAGCCGTCCATGTTATACCATCTGGAGAAGAAGCGGCAACAGTGCCGTTAGTACTAGAAACAGCGACAGCCATACCACTTCCAAACACAACACTCTGCCAGGTAGAAGAAGATGGCATAGTTCTGGAAACCCATGTTATACCATCAACTGAAGATTGAGATGTAGCTACGCCACTAGCAACAGTAACATGTTGCATTGCAATTATATCGTCTATGTTAGTGTCAACGTTTATGGTAACAGCGGCCATGGTACCTCACTTAAATTAATATGATGGCACCGGAAGGTACGGTCACCTCGTCTGATGTGATTACATCCGTGGCTTCATAAGTTTGAATATCATTAGTAGCACCTCTCCAAGGACCCTGTACACTCTGATCAACTTTGCGAGGATGTCTACCCCATTGAGGATCTCTCATTGGATGACGTAGGTAAGAATTTTCTAGAGATTTTACAGCATACATAGAAAGAGTGCCTTGAAGAGCTTGAATAGAAATCGAAGCTTCTTCCATACAATCACTTAAGTTCTTTCTAATTTCGGCTGGTTTAGTCCCGGCTAGTGCATCATAGGTTACTGCAAACTGACCAAGTTTTTTACTTGTATTTCCAAATCCAGTCGATGATGATATTGCGGCATTTAAAGCCATTGTACCCGCCGCACATGTTACCCATCGATAGAGCGGTTCTGGTACATCTGTATAACTACATCCGAAGTCATTGGTGCCAATAAGAAATCTTGTAATAGCCTGATGAGACGCTTTATGAATCATACGATTAATAGTATCATCAGGAATATTATCTATAAGAGGTCCCACTGTTAATCTAACAGATTCCATTGTAGACCAAAGAGGACAATATTCAGATGTAAAAGTAAATTCATAATCAGATAGCATATAATTGGTGCCGGATGCATAAAGTCCAGAACAATCTATTGTAACTGTATATTCACTATTATATTCTAACCAAGTGGGCACAACACCAGAAATTTGTGGAGGTACAAGATAAACCCAATCTGAACCGGATGGTTGGACTAAGAAATATCCACCACCAGCACCATATCTACCATACATTCTGGAAGACCAAGCAGTATAAGAACCATCATCAGTTCCAAAACGAACACTATACCAGAACGTATTAGCACCAGAATAACTAACTTGTGTTATCCAACTTGGAAAACTACCAATATCAGTTCCTGAAGCAACAACTGTTAAAGCTGTCGTTTCGCTACTAGCTTGACCTACCTCGTAGAAAGATAAGTTATAATTAACAGGTCTTGTAAATGTAAGTGTTACAGCCATCTTATCCTAAAACTTTCTTGGATGTTAAAGAAATATGGTCGTATAAATTAACCCCACTTGGAATTACTCCAGTGAATCTTATACCAATATAGGGGAGAGAAAGTGAAACGTTAGATTCAAAATCTTCTGGAATGGTTTCAATTACTTCAAGTGCGGCTCCGCTGGGATCAGCACCAATGACACCAGAAGTACTATCTTCTGTAATACCACTTGGAACAATAGCGTCAACACCACCTATTAATCCAGAATAGACTCCTGTACCAGTGGTAAAATACCACACGCTATCATCAATTAGATAATCATTAGTATCTTTGGCTTTTAATCCTGTAGACGCCAAAACAGCGTATTCTGTATTTCTTTTAAAACCATTAGTCGTCATGAAGACGATAACAGCATTATTTAGTCCACCAGAAATACCACGAACTTCTACAGATCCATCTACTGGATCGTATGTGTTTTTCTCATTAACTGTGAAGTTGTAATATGTAGCGGTTCCAGATGAAATAGGCACAGAAAACTGTGCCCACACCATGTCATTAATATATACACCAGACGCGTATTCTGCAGGATACCGATCAACTATATATAGTTTTGCCATTATTTACTCGATCTTTATAATCTCACTAACTTTGGATGTAATTTTAGATACTCCACCAACATCTGAATCTTTCATGCGAGAACGAATCGCTTCAACTATCATTTTACGAGGACCCGCTGTGAGGTTTCTACCTTCGCATTCAGCCTCGTATATTTTCTCGAGCATGGGATAAGATTTGTATCTCTTTAGTTCGATTAGAAAATCCCCATACTTCATCTTAAGAATAGTGGCGATCTTTTCATCGTCAGGAGACGAATATCGTGAACCACTATCTTGAGTTGCATCATTAACTCTACGATGTTGTGGTGGAATGCGTTCTTTATATTCAGTAGGATGTTTGGGATCGTAGATCTTTAGGATTCCAAGACGTAATCCTTTTTCGACTCTTGAAAGATCGCGACCCTCTGGAATAACACAAGTTGGTTGAATTTCATCTTCGCGAATGTAACCAAATTCTTTAGCGATTTTATCCTTTTGCAATTCTGCATTTGAAGCAAGACGATAGAAACCTCTATATAGTGAGATCCCACTTAAATCATCAACCCATTGTTCACCGACAATTAATTCAACTACGTCACCTGGTTTAGCCAGGCGTTTTTCTCTAGACGCAGTTTCCTTTTCAATTTTCTCAACCATTCAAAACCTCCGTTATTTAAAGAACAAAAAAGGCAGGAGGAGAAAATCCTCCCCCTGCCACATTAGAATCACTCTTAGTACGCAGTAGCAGGATTGAGATTGCCAAGAGTAACATTGTTCGCGTTTTCGAACACGTAGTTCTTCGCAATTGCGACATTTCTCGCAAGAACGACAGACTTACCTTGTTCGAGAGCAGCAAAACCATATCTCTCTTTAATCTTCAGTGCTCTGATATCACGAGCCGGGTCGTCGAATTCCTCTGTCGACACAGGATCGCGGGTAACTAACACACCGCAACGGCTGGAATCAACCATTGTGATTGTAGTACGACCACTATAAGGTGTCGCAGCCGCAGTAGCAGGAGGAGTGTAAACCACGTATGGTGTTACAAGGACCTGCAGAGGACCAGGAAGGAACTTAGGAGCAATGTTCATTGTTGCACCAAGAGCATTGAGTGTATTTACCCAAGCAGATGCACCAAGTTTACCAGATGTACCAACTGCTATAGGATCAACAGTTGTTGCACCAGTAGCCTGTGTTCTCAGACCATATCCATTATGGGATGTTCCCCAACCAGAAGTAGTCGAGCCAGCGGGCATCTGACGTGTAGCAACTGTAGCACCATTCAGAACCTGTTCTCTCATCTCAGGATCTGACATAAAACAACGCCATGCAAGAGGATGCATGAGAACTGTGTCGGGAGTAAAACCCCTCATCAGCAATTCAGCATACATGTCCCAGATGTTCTCGGGTGTCATGGAACCGTTACCGGCACCAGTGATATCGCGACCACTTGTTGAGCCATACATAGCATTAGCAGGAGTTGTGTTATTGAAAATATCAATACCAAACTCATTAATTTTTCTCATCGCATACTGTTCTTTGTGACGAGCAAGAGCACGACCTGCAGCACGGAGCCAGAGTCCGATAACGTCGAACTGATTATCACTAATCATTTCATCAGTCACGCGAATCATAAGACCGTGTTTTGAAACGGTTACGGCGACCATGTCACCACCGTCCATTTGCATATCATTCTCTTTGTATTCGCCACCTTCAGCTACTTCAGATGCTGTTAAGGCACCTAGAGCACCGATCTGAACTCTGGAACCACGTTCGAGACGTACTTCCTGGAACAGATTAGGAACGATTACTAGGTTTGGTTCGAGGGCTTCACGTACAACTTGTTCTACAACCTGAGGAATAAAACGAGCTACGTCTGGAGAAGTTACTAAGTCGCTAACAGTTACGACACTGTCTTCGCCTTGGATCTCTCCATTATTTGTGAAAGCATCATACACTCTCGCATAGGCTTTCTTCTCTTTTTCATCTTTAAACTGTCTCATTTATTTATTCCTCCTTAGTTGATGTGCAACTGAATACGAGCCATACCGAAACGACCCGATTTAACGTAGTCGACGATAGAACTAATAGCAGGAGCAGATCCTGTAGCAGCTGTCAGATAGTTATAGGCAAAGATGAATAACCAGTAAGGTAGTCCACCAGTGTCAGTACCCGCCATCTGTGAACCTTCATAGGTATCAACATATTGTAACAGATCCTTTGGGAATCTTGTGTCTAATGTTATTAGGCGACCAACTGTTTGAATTGTTGGATTAGCAGCACCAGAAACACCAGCAACATCACTTAATACTGCATTCGTGTGTTCAATAACGTAGTTACCACGAATATCAGGTGCAATAGTACAACCTGTACGAGCATACGTGCCAGAAGGAATAGTAAGGAACGTCATATTGCGAAGTGCACTAATAGATGCTACGTCATCAGCGTGATCAAAAGCCGATAAGCCTTTATTGAATGTAGTTCCACCAAAACCCTCACGGATGAAAGGCACTGTTACATAGAAGTCAGACAGTGTTCCCCATTTATCCCATTGCTGGTAGTTTAGGTTCTTACCACGAATATCCTGATAGATATCGTACATAGCAACGCCGATAGGAATGTTTCCAGAACAACCTGGACCAGCGACGTCATCGCCGTCTGCGGCAAGAACGTTTCCAGCTCTATATGTTCCAGCTGTTACGTCATTCGCTGTATACTCATAGAGATTCGCAGTCGTACGATCCTGACCACCATTAGCTGGAACCAGAAGACTACAAACACTTTCATTGTAACCCCAGAAATCTGAATCCATGTTAGCTGTTACAACAGTACCAGCACGGTTAGAGAAAACTGGAATCGAACCACTCGCATGTGGATTTGCAAGAATACCAGATGTGGCAGCAGCAGTAGCCTCCATCGCACCTACGTAATCTCCGTATCCAATAGCGGATACGATTTTGCCCTTTGGAATCACCACAAAGTCTTCAGTTGCAATATCTTGGAATTGTACTGGAAGGTACTTCCAAGGATAAAACACTTCGGCCAATCTCTGACCTTCAGACTGTTCAAAATTATAACGAAGTTTTGACTTCGCATATTTCGACGGGGCGGCTCTCAGGCTTTGAGCTCTTAGACCTTGATTTGTAAAAGTTAAATCAGCCATTAGAAAATCCTCCCTTAATTTTTGAAGATAATGTCTTTAACAGTCTCTTTACGAGACTTGCCAACTATAGGTGCTATCTTCGTAGCATCTTCAGTTGCAGTTTCTATTTTATCAGGAGTAGATACTAAAGTATCAGTTGCCTTAACTTCTACAACTACTTCCTTAGATAGATCTGCTACGGCGTCTTTAAGGCTTTCATCAGTACGTTTCGCAAGTTCAGCCTTGAAGACTTCTACTTCCTTATCGTCCTTTAGAGCCATTACATCTTTTTTCTGCAGATTCTTCCGCAGATCAAAAACGCGATCAACAAGACCCTTGTGAATTTCTGTTTTCATTGCTGTTACAGAATCTTCAAGTTTCTTAATTGTCTCTTTGTTTGATGCTAACTCTGAATCCTTAGACTTCACACCTGTTTCTAACGTCGCAACTTTTTCAGATAAAGCTGACATGCCAACGAGTTGATCTTTTAAAGGTTGTGTTGCCTTTTGAATTTCGGAGTCGATATGCTGTTTGACCGCATCGGTTTCAAGAGCATCTTTCAATGTAATTGCCATTGAATCTCCTTCTGTTATTAAAGTATCTTTACTACTATCGCAACCCATTGCCTTAGCCTTACGATTGACACAGTTAAGTATTTTAGTCTTGTCTCCAGGACCTTTATACTTACCAATCAATCTTCTAGCTGCGGTTACGTGGGAACAATCCGAGACGGGAAATGATTTATTTGGACCACAGAATGAGGATGGTTTCATTGTTTTTCTGGTTTTAGTGGATAATACCTTATCTTCTTCAGATAATTCACTATCTATCTCAATCATCAACCAATGAGCTAGAGCTAGATCATCTTCTGTATAATCTTCCCAAGTTTCACATTCTTCTGTATTATCAACAAAAGTGAACTTTGGAACTTGTACAGAGTCTTGAACTGCCATAGTAACTTCCTTTTCTTCGAATCTTTCAGTTTCGGCGTACTCGTCCGCTGGTGCGTTCACGTACGATACTTCCTTATACTTAAGACCGCCCAAATACCAAAAGCATTTCTTACCGTCGTATTTCTTTCCCCTCTCATGTTCACACAAACCATTTTTAGCAATATCATGATTGCATATTGAGCAAACAGCAGTGCGAGCATCAGTTGAAATCGAAACCGTATTGTATCTTTTATCTCTAATCTTTGTTACAGCTTCAGCATCTGTAATTTCTGCTTCAAGCTGAATATATCCGCGAGGTTTATTTCCCTTAGAATCTTTTAGTTGAATATATTTTGCCGAAAGTACTCTTCCAATAGCATCCTTTTTTATTTCGTGATGTGCAAGAACAGGTTTTTGAAAAGGATCCGTCCAAGTAGAAACAGCATTAGCCATATCTTCTTCAAGATACCAGGTGTTATTACAGTTTACAAACCCCGCGTCAGTGGCTCGAATAATAGCTATGTTTTTCTTTGTCATTGTTAATAATAGTATACTTTATTTAACTATCTGAATTCAAGTCACTTATAGTATCTTCAACATCATCTACGTAATAACCTTCAATTCGAACACTTAAAGTAGAAAATAAAGAACTGATTCTAACTGTAAGATCATCAACATGTTTCATGTCTTGAATCTTGCTAAATCTATCATATAACTCATCCAAAGTCCTTATAGCTGTTCCATATAAAGCTTCTTTATCTTCTAATGTTGATTCAGCTTTCTTTTTTTCAATAATGGATTTTGAGTTCTCAAAATTGTATTTTCTAATACCAGTTAACTTAGTTAGGAGTGGAACGTCTTCCTTTACAGCATCTATACAGGAATCTATAAGATCATTTTTTGTATCTTTAAAGATATCAAGAAGTTGTTCTACTTCATCATTCTTTGGAATTCTAGGTTTAGCTCCAAGTTGTCCGTGCTGGTTAGTCGGTCTTTCTTTGGCAGCTCCAACTTTATTTGGACGATGTACTTTGGAAGCACCTGAAAGTGACTTAGTTACTACTGGTTTTGCTTGTCCGGCAATTATTGCCGTCTCCTGGGCAAGTTTTGCCTTAATCATTTCCAGAGGTTTTAAAATTAACTCAAAATAATCCTTATCTCTCTCACCATCTTGCATAGGTTCCATGCCAAATTCTTTTCTCATTTCATCTTCATTGACAGCATGTTGAGTATACATTTGAGCATAATGATTCTCTTTGGCTCGTTGTTCCTCGGTATCAATGGGCGGGAATAGAATACCAACCTTATTATCTTCATTAATATAACTCGTATCAAAACCACCTTCAGCAAGTAACTCCTTAATCATGAATTCATCAACGTTCATTTTAAAGACCTGTTGAAACATACCACAACTATTAACTAGGTGTTTATCAAGGACTATAGCCGTACCTTTATTAGAAGTAGAATTTCCTTGAATTGTTACTTTACCTTCTCTCCTAGTTAAAAATAAATGGTTTGGTACATTAAAACAATATATATAACCATGATAATATTCTCTATATAAATCTTTTCTTTTTACATGTCTAAAAATCGAATTTCGGTTACTTATAAAAATCCTATAAATATATCCTATTCCTTTTTTATCTTCATTATGATAATATTTTTTCTTTTTTGCTGTACGCCCAACTAAAATAGATAATTCTTGTATATCATCTGCTAACTGTTCTGATGTAGTATAATAAGTACTATGCGAACTTCCTTTTTTCTTACATCTTGTTCCATCACCATCAATTGCGGCTTCTAAAAACATATTAATAATTTCATCAGATTCATTTTTTAAAAATTTAGGTGCTTTTTTATTATAACAACCTTTACCACATTCATTTAATAAATAAATATATAATGATTTATGATAGATACTTATATTAGTACAACCACCCTTATCAATAGATTTAGAATAGTTTATACTTAATTTTTCTAAACACTCTATCATTTTTTGTAAGATATCTTCTTTTTTCTGAGTTAAAATTATTCTGAATTTATGATTAGATGTTTCTAAAGAACCTTCTGATACAAAGTAACCTAAAAATTCAGAAAAATATTTTTTATTAAATATTAATGGTTGAAATTTTAATTGTTTAGTATTCTTACATGTATAAGGAATGTTATTAATAGTTATAAATTCATTTATATCAGAATTAATCTTTCCTTCAGTTTTTTCTAAAAAGGAAAAATTTTCTGGTCCATGACCTATTAATTCTTCTGCTTTTATTTTCTTCCATGTATTAATTTTAGGATCATTACATATCCACATTTCATGATTAGGTGTTACCTTAAAATTAACGTGTTTAGTATTCATGCAAACCATTTCACCTGTATATCTTGCAACAAAACGTTCATTTGGAATATGATATTCTATTTTTCTCGATATGGGATTACATGTGGCTATTCTATCAGTTAAACCTATTTCATTAATTTTTTTCCATCCATGTTCAGTTAAAGTTTCTGTTTTTTCATCATGACAACCTTCACCCATACCAACACCAGACATACCAAGACCAGAAAGAACTCTGTTCTTATAGTAATCAAGGTAAGTACTAACATCAATAGCACTTCCTTCTAATCCGATAGCTTTAATCTCATGTCTTTCAGGAGTTACAACACAACCATTTGGAGGCATTCTCTCAACTGTTTGTTTTACTGATACGATTTCATCTGGTTGAGCTGGTCTATTTTCTGTTCCCACTATATATTGAAAGAGTGGAATTGTATGTTGGAAGATAAGAAGTTCAACGTTCTGTTCTATTCTACGTAAAGCCCTAATATCATCAAGCACCGGCCAAACCATAGGGGTGCCAACTCGAAGTCCTGGTTTTCTCGAATGGACCATATGAATCATATTCCAAGGTCTCCAGATCTTCCATTCTCTAGAACCAGGAATACATTGTTTATAACCTATCGGATCGCCATTTTCTTTTACAGCTAACTGCATAGAAACAGAATCTTCAATGAAGTATCCAGCAACTGGTGTTAACAACTGTCCCGTAAAAGTTCTACGTTCTTTTCCGCCGGATGCTTTCATATTTCGCACTTTGGAAACATAAACATTAGAATACTCAACTAGTTGATAACTAATATCTCTAAATAATTGATCTGTCGGGTTCGCGGTAACTTCACCAATTTGTTCAAATCTCTTTCGAACATAAGCTACAGCATTAGGATTTTTACCATAGAAACTATAACCAGCTTTCCAAATAAGCTCAACGTACTTCTCAACAGCTCTGCGAAAATAACTATCTGTATCTAAACAATTGGCAATAACAGAGAGATTATACTCTGGTGGAGTATACATTTCCTCGCCATTTTTACTGGATAGAGATGGATTGTATACCATACCAGCATGAACAGCTTTAGTAGACACGGGCGTTGGATTAGGATTACCAGTGGCTTTAGTATTAGTTACTAATGAAAGAGTTGCTTTATCCTGTTCATATATATCTTGCACAGGTACACTAAAGAAACCCTTAATTCGCGACAAGATCGAATTAGTCATATTATATTATGTCCCAATCTGCCACTAATCTAGCGATTTCTTCGAGACGTGTTGGATTAACCGTTCTCGCACAATCTCCAATTGCCATACTTATTCCATCCGTGCCTGCTGTCCCAGCTCCCTGATTGTCTGGAGAACCAGCCGCACGTCCAACATTAACGTCTGACACCAGTTTAGCTGATGTTAGTACTTGTGTGGCAAATGCTTGGCTTTCACCTAGTGGTCCAGTAATGAAAGCCATTATTTCTCTATCTGTTGGATATACTATATTATTTCCTATTGGTTTTTTACCTTGGATCTGATCTACAAGTCCAGAGTAATTTGTTGGTCCCATCCCGACCGTCTTCTCACTATTCATTCCATCATCACTTAATTCTGGTGTTTTACTAAAATCTGCTTCAATACACAACTCGAGATTCAACATCGAATCTCTGAGTTTTTCTAATAAGGCAATTAACTTATCAAGAGCTGCGAGATCCATCATTTTATTCTTAGCTGATTGATCGAATCCATATTGCATATTTTGGGCGAATCCAATCATATAAGCATCCACAAACTGTTCTATATATTTAAAAAGACCATCTGGTCCTGTCATCCAATCTGCTAAAAGTCGCAGTAACTTCTCAAAAGGTATACACTGTCTTATTTCTTCGCGAACATACTTCTTAGTAATCTCCATCATCTTAGTATAGATCTTATCTTCTAACATTTGCTGTAACGCAGTTAGAAGAGCCATAAGAGCACCAATACTGGCCTTACTCATAGATAAACCTAAATCAAGATTTAAAGCAAAGTTGAAATTTAGATCCTGATTTAAAAAATTACGTATGATCTTTAAAATTGCGATCATTTTATCAAAGAAATCTCTAGTTCCTGTTAACTCACTAAACTTTGCGTTTCCTGTAAAGTACTTCTTAACTATCTTATTATATGTGGCACCAAAACTTCCAGCGTCAGGTTCATACAAACCTGTTTCATTACCTATTTTCTTTCCTGTCGCAAGAGCTAATGCCGCAAGAGTTTTTATCAAACAACAGAGTGTTCTAGGATCATGCCACCATTCATTTAAAATATCACCAAGATCCCCCATTACTTTTCTAAAATGTGTTGCGAAAACATTATTTACACCACCCAGAAAACTATTAACATCCGGAAGATTTAAAGGTTTATTAGCCTTATCTTTCAAACTCTTTATTCTTTTTTCAATCCAAGGAGACTCTGTTATAATCTTAGTAACATCATCAATTGCCGCTCTAACATATCGATCAGCTGTATCAACAACAGGAGCTATAGATCCACTTTGACCAAAAACAGACGCAACTCCACTAGCAAAATCATTTCTACTTCTACTAAACGACGCTCCAATATCTCTGCCAAGAGCGTCAGTAATTCTTACAGGTATATCGGTAAATTGTCCGATAGGACTGGTTGGGGCTGTTTTTAGATTATACGCTGCTTGCAATTCGTTTAATTCATTCTTACGTTGATTTTCGAATTCAATAGCCGCTATATTCCTAACTTTTTGTATCCATTGATAGTCTGAACGTTTTCCAATATTAAGGGCATTTCCAGCTACACCAACTCCTGGAACAAGTGCAAATTGGTCATCAGGAAGAGCATTATCATATGCTCTCTTTTGAGCTCTATCGTAAGAACCAAGTTGATCTCTACCTAGAGCTTCTAAATAATCAACTTTACGCTCTATAGCGTCTTCAGATTCTTGTCTCTTACTTTCATCAAAGGAATCAGCCATATTATTTAAATATTGAATTTCTTAAAGCTAGTGCATCTGGATTTAGATATCTGGCTCGAAAAAATCCTCTACTCCTTGTATTATCCATTAAAAGTTGAGCACCTTCAGAATTATCAATTGAATAGAAAGCATATTTCATTGCTTCCTGTTGTTCTCTGGCATTATCCACCATTTGTTTAATTATTATGGCTTGTTTATTAAACATTAATTCACCGCTTCTTGATTAACTCTATTAAGTATCGCTTGAGCATTTTCAAAACAATCCATAGATATGAATCCGGCTGGAGTTGGTTCGACTTCCATATCCTGTTTCAATCCAGTATCTGATATATATATTTCTTCTATATCTGACATATTTGGTATATGATGTTTGGGTAGCATAGCTAACCAAATACATATCTCAAGAAAGATAGTACTTATCGCCACTGGTATCGCCGTAATTATATCTATAATAAACTTAAGTGCCGTATAGATAGGCTTAAAAATTCTCCCAACAAGAGGATATTTTTTAACTTTCATCCATTTAATTAAACCTAAAAATTCAACTCTTGCCTTAATAAAATAAAAAACAGTCTTTGGAACTAGACCAAGAAATCCAACAAGTATAGATAGAATAAATCCACTTTTAATTGCGGGAATACTCTTATCTTTATAATTATCAGTGGCTGTAAAGAACGAACGAAAATCAACCCAAACAGCACAAGCATTTTCATTCCAAGGTTCTGTTGGTATGGCTGCGGGATCTTTTTTAATCTCATATGATTGAATACCATTAATTGCTTTTAGATTGTATGGAAGAATACCTGTCCTTCCTTGCCATTGTAACTGACTGACAATCTTTGGTCTATCCAGCATTATGGTATTAGGCATACTTTCTGACTTAGCTAATCCTCTTGCTAATGCGTCTGCTTGAAGACCAAATTCTTTTCTTTGTGCTGTTGTATATTTTGGTTCTTTTCCAACTAAGGATATATCAAAACTTTGAACTCTTAACTTCTGAATATCTTCATTAATAGCATCGATACTTTGTTTTCTAGCGTCGTCATCTGGAATACCTGGTTTTACTTCTGGTTTTCCCCATAACAAATCCCAAAACAACACAAGTAAAGCCCACTTCTTTTGATTCTCTCTGGCTTTCTTTTCAATTTCACTTGGTGTTTCAGTATTGACATCTGAATCGGTGCCAAGAGTTGCATCTATATCAGCATCTAAATTTTGAATAGTTTGGAACCTATCTGGGTCGAAATTTTTACAATCGAATACCACATTACCTTTTCTCTTGATAAATTTATCTGTAAAGGTGAGTTGTACCGGATCATAACCATATGCTATCCATGGAGCTATCCTAAGGAGTTCCTTGGCTTTTTTATAACATTCCCAAGTAACAGTGATACTTCCACATAAACTGGACGCGGCTTCAGCCAACTCGGGAACAGTAAGAGCAAAATCTTTCATCTGTTCATCGATAGCCGCATCTAGCATATCTAGAAGAATATCATTCTCTAGAAGATTCGCGGCAGTAAGATCTCTCTGTAGTCCTAAATTACGAACTTGGTCTTCATCAGTATACTCATAAGGCGTAGTAATATCACTCTGAACTCTATCGGGAGTATATCTAACTTTACCACCGTATCGTGAAAATACATTTTCAGCCATCTGTTAATCCTATATTAAAAATTAGTCCGGGTTGGAGCGTTTATTTTATTCCAGGATGATCTCAATGGTTGTCCGGTAAATGGAGTCGATGTAGTCGGAGACGTTTTATATAAGTCTTCGTAATCCATATGACCACCACGACTATCCGAATGATACTTCTCAGTACCAAATGCAGGTTGTCTCTTAGGAACACCCATTTCTTGCAACTTATCTTTCTTCAATGATGTAGTTCTGTCTTGGACTTCACTAAGTCCACGCATAAGAAGAGTAGGTTTATTAGATATAGCTATCTGACTGGTGTGTGCCAGTCGTATTAAGGTACTATATTCCATCTGAAATGCTAGAAGAGAAAGCATGAAAGCATCTAGAATATGATCGTTGTCTTCGGAATATCTTGGTATTCCTAAAGTACTAATTTTCTCAATTCTATATTCTCTCATTTGACCAATCAATTTTACTTTTTCATCTTCAATATCAGGAAGAATTAATTCTCCTCTTTCGAGACAAGTTACAGCATTATTTACTGTAAAAGGTTTCATCGCCTTATCCACTTCTTCTTTAGAATAAGGATCAAAAATAGATATCTTACTGGCAAAATCTATTGCAACTAGTTTACGATTCATATCAGATTCAGGAAATTTCTTACCGTATAATTTTAACTCTTCGATATTCGTATTATGTAGAACTACTCCATTGCCACAAAAACTGTGTTCGTTATCGACTTTAATATCAACAAGACCGGAACAAGATTCAATTTTTTCTAATTTTCTTATGGGGACTAAAAAATAATTATCAATTTCTATATATTTGTTTCTAGTTTTTCTTTCCGTATTTTTTAAAGGTAATTTGGTAAAATTATTGAATTTTTTCATTATTTCAAAGGTTCCGAATATTTGAAGTAACCATTGATCATTATGTTCTTTACTTCTTTTCCCTAAAAAATTAATAGATGGAAGAATTCCATTATCTATTAATATTTGTCTTAATTGAAATATTAATGATGAACTAGTTAAACTAATACAATATCCAATTTTATTCTTAACCTTACTACCATCTCCTAATATTATCGAATTAAAAAATACACCTAATGATTTCGGATGTTTCATAAATTCAGGATGAATGAATTTATTATAACAATATTTACCACCAAGAGTCTCAAAAATAATAGAAATTAATTTTGAACTAATAACAATTCGTCTAACTTCTTTTTTTATATATTCAGATAAAAAAGAGTATCCAAAAATGTTAGAAATTGATTTTTTTAAACTATTAATCTCTTCAGTGTGATTTCCAACTTTTTGAGATATTTCAATACTATTAGTATTACAATTACCTTCAGACAAAAACCAACCATAAATTCGTTGGAAATCTTCAGATAATATATCGATATATCTGGGAAGTTTTATTATTTCCGGTAAAACATTAAGAGCGTTTTTATTTTTCTTATATATCCTCATTTGATGTTCTGTTAACTTTAACTTATTTCTTAGTTTACTACGAATTCTGGTTATCATAATTTTAGAAGTGGAACATATTTTACTTAATTCATAAGCACTTAAATAATTTCGATCTTTTATTTTATATGATGAACTTAACCATATATTCATTTTATCGTGCTTTAATCCTTGTACATTTTTTAATAATTGATAAAGATCAATAATATCACTTGTTTTATTTTCCAGGTTTTTTGTCTTACTAATCGCTATAAAATCTTTTTTTATATCTATTTCAGAACACTGCCTCCAAACTAAATTTCCCTCATTAATATTTTTATCTTTAAATCTATTAGAACTTCTATAAGTTAAAAAAGGATGACAAAAACTTGCAGTTGTTGCTAAACATTTAGATGGAATTAATTTATATGAGTCTTTAATATCTTTTCTAGTTATTGTATCCAAAACTCTTTCAAATGTTCCATTTTTCGTCATAACTAAATCGCCGATGATTATATTTGAAATTGGTTTAACCCCTCTATTTGTATATATCAATGTATCCGGGGCAACACAAGTTCCAAAACCATTATCAACATATATATGATCTATCTTGAATTTCTTCGTTAGTTCTATAATTCTATGTATTGATTCTAATTGCGTCATTTCTTCCATTGACACAGATTCACGATAAAACACTCTATATTTTTTAATAACTGTTGATGTTTGTTTTATCGTTTTTCCATTATCATCTTCTATAACATAATTAACATTAGTTGATACTCGGCAATATTCTGTAATAACTATTTGAGTTCCAACCTTTGTGCCATTCCAATCAACACCCATCGAATATAGATTATCCTCATTCTGTTCAGCCCCACAGAACCATTTAAAACCCATAGAATCGGCTACTTCGCTATCAGGATCATATTTCACTAAAGCCGCGTCGATGTATTTGTGTTTAAAAACCCCTTGAGATTCTTCACCAAAAACGGCCATATACTCTCTAATAAAAACATCTTCGGGATACATATTTCTAAATACGTATTCTTGCGATTCATGCAGAGGTAATCCTAGTTTTTTTGCTTGTTCTATAGATGTCCATTCAGGACTTGAAGATGATGGAAAATAAAATTCCTGGAACCCTAAATTTTTATTTGTACACGCATTATAAAAGAATTCTCGTCTACCAGTTGGTGTAGATGATATAGTTAGAGTTGTGTTTTTATTTGTGGCGGTAATAGCCATAATAGATTGGATTGCTTCTTCACCCATGTAATCAATCTCATCCATTATTAAATGATCAGCAGATGAACCTCTAATAGATCCACCCTTATTTCCAGTAGAAGAACCAGCAGTTAATCCCATTATTCTGGCACCATTTTTAAATTCAATAAGATAGGGATTTTGTCCCATTCTAATTATAGAACTCTCAAGAAGTTTATTACCTTTAATTAATTTCTGAAAACCATCTTTCCATAAGTTTCTGGTCTGAATTTTATAAGGTGTGCAAATAAGAACTCTGGTATTTTCAGTTATAAAAGCTTTGTATAAAGATTCAATACACAAACAAATACTTTTCCCTGATCTTCGACCTAATCTTAGTACCTTCTTTTTACTTTTGCATTCTAATATATCTTTTTGATATGATCTCAATTGTAATGATTTACCTGGTTTTTCGGGATCATATAAATATGTTTCAGCCCAAAGAGAAGGACTTTGTTGTATCTCTAATTGTTGTATCTCATCAGGGGTAAAACCCTTAATTAATAAATCTTTTTTCTCTTTAGCTTTCATACTTATATTATACTTTCTTAAGTATTTGAATTCAAATACTTTAAACTACCAGGTGCTATCGACATGTTGCATTCCAGCTTCATTTCCAAAACCAGGACTTCCATTATAACCTTTACCTATAGCTGAAAGTGCACGTTGTCTTTCTGTTCCAGACCGCCCACTATAGAAACCAACGCCAACTTTTCCGCCAAATTCCATCTTTCTATTTATTATGTTACTCATAGTTTTTTCTAATCTCTCAGCTGTAGATGCCATGGCATTAACAGCTAATCCTCCAACCGCTGTACCTATATCAAATGCTATTGAAGCCGCTCCAGCCCATGACGCAAATTTTCCAACTCTCGCTATTTTTCTCACAATATTACGTTTGGTAATATTTTTCATTCCTTTTTTAATTATTATATTGGTTTCTTTATTTATTTGTTCTTGAGCGGCAAACCAATGTTCTTGTGGAGTACCACCAAGACCTTTTCTCCATATTTTATTTGCCCTCTTACGAATCAATTCTTCATTTGGTGTAACACGAAAATGCAAAGGACCATTGGTCTCTATAAATTTTGTACTTTCTATAACACCACCGCCTAAAAATCTACCAATAGCACCTAATGATCCTTCTGATCTACCAAATAAACCATATTTTGAAAATTGTTGAGCTTTATCTGGACTAAATATACCGATAGCGTGTTGAATTAGTTTGGCAGGTGATAGGGTCCTCATACCAACCGCACCAGTACCTAATCCTTTTTCACCAAGAGCAATACCGCGAAAACCAACAACACCACCCCATCTAATTCCATGCCCAGTCATAACCTTATTCCACATACCAGGCGTCAGAGCGGTGGCATACATAGATGCTTTTTGTAATGTCCATTGGGCTTTAAGAGGAGAACCAAAGAGTTCTTGTGATATAGATGGCCGTTCCATTTCTGGAGATTGATAATAATTAGCCACGATGACGCCTCTTCGATAATGCTAAAGTTAACCCGTCAGTACCTAAATTATTCGGTGACATACCTTTATTAGCCATATTCATAGTTCGTTCATTCGATCTATTAATAATAGCTCTACCAGCTCCATATGCAACACCTGTACCTAAAGCTCCCAAAGTTAAAGCATGTGGAACTAGTCCAAATGTAGATACCTTCATTCCAGTTTTTATAACACCTATACTGGCTTTGCCAAGACTTCTTCCAAGTCTTCCGGCACCACTAAGAAATTTACCAGTGGGTGTCGCAAAAAAGACACCTTGAAATTTATTAGATTCAAAATTTAATTTACCAGATTGTACTTTTGTTTTGGTTATTTTTGAAAATGATTCAGTTGTTTTATTAGCCCAACTACGTATACTTGCAACCTTTGGGGTTATTTTTTTAACTCCAGATTTTAGTAAAGATGTAAAAAGATTCCCCATTACTCGTGCTCCTCATGCATCTCTTCAATTGGATCTTCATCTATAATTTCAGCTTTCTTAATAGCATTATAACGATCCTGTAACGCAGCTGCAAATTTAGATGGATCCATAGTCTTAGCTAAACCAAACTTAGCACGCATCTTTCGAGTGGCCATTAGATCTTCACGTATACGATCCTTCCTGGCTTTAAACTTAAGTTTAATACCGATGGCCACGGCCTCTTCTTTACGATAGATAGGTTTACCATCTTCCGTCATTCCTATCGCATTCCAATCAAAGAGTCCACCTCTAGCCAATTCATGTGATGCACGCCAGTCTATAAGATCTGATTCAACCATATCCCTTACTAGATCGATCTCAACTTTAGATTGTTTATCAACACCAAGATCATCAATATAATCATATTCCCATTGATCTATTAACATAAGTTCAATTGGACAACTATGACTCGTTGGAGCCACACCAGCCTTTTGAATGGGACATCGTTCAGCTGCATAACATTTCTGAGCAAGACATATAATAGGATTAGAGGTCTTTATAACATTTCTAACCATTGTTTTTAAAGCACCGGCCAAAGCTTCAACCTTTGCTGGTTCAATACTCATATGTTCAAGTGCTTCGGGGGGGTAATAATCTTTAAATAGATTCAGAACATTCTTCTGTCCAATTTGGGTTACAGGTAGAAGTTCATCTTGATTGATTAATTCCTTTTGAGTTTGAATTGCTTCAGTTTCTACTGTTTTTTCAAACTCAGCTTTCTCTCTTTTAACTTGATCGATAATACGTTGATCTTCAGCCATAAATTCTCCTAGATTTCATAATGTGGAAAATCCGGACGTAGTTCACCTTTAACATTTTTGAAAAAAGCACCGCAATTTAAACCAACTGATTTACCAATTTTAGCAGCTTCCAGATAGTCAGTCTCCTCGTTTAAATTTATATTTGCTTTTAAATCATATGTTATTTTCATATTTTTATCAAATAAAACTATATCAAAAGCCCTGGATAAATCATTATTAGATTCACTGTCATCTGTATTTATTATATGCTTAGAATTTAAGGTGTATGTAACTATAAATTTATTTTGTTCATTTGATATCTTTCCTAATAATGCTAATTTTCTATACTCATTGACGCGATTAAGTGTTTCTCGTCCTTGTGCATATAAAGCAATTTGTTCTTTATAAGTTCTGGCTACGTTCGTAACTTTAAAACGAATGCCAACAACACCCATTTTCTTTTCAAATTTAAGATATAATATTTTGAGTTGCGGATGCATCTCTATTAGTTGATATTTTTTGATCATTATTTTCCTTATTATATAACCAATGCGAGGGGTTTACATTTACATTGACAATATTTTGCAGATCTGCCACCATAAAATTCAGTATTACAAGTTAAACAAATACGTTTATGTTTTATTTTTGATGATAATCCAATTTTTCTCTTTGTTTCTTCAGAATGAAACTTTCCAAATAAAGGGTGATTCTCACCTTTAATAGAATTGGAAAGTTTTTGTCTTTGTTCTAAAGTCCATTTATGTCCTACACGAGATTTAGACATATTTAATCTGTGCTCTTCAGTAAATATACGACCTTTTAAAGCAATAGAACATTTCTTTCCTATCTTTTTATAGATTTCTTCCTTATTAGGATGATGACACATTGTATCTCCACCAGTTCCACCCTCTACCATATTATACCCAGAATTAATAGTATCAAATAACTTAATATATTTTATTTCTTTTTCATTTAATTCATCTGCGGTGAATGCCTGATCAAGGATATAATACTTAAAATTATCGATTCCATAAGATCTAATAGCATCATAAAATTTGGTTTTCACGCCATTTCTAATTTTAAAGAAATGAGATTTCATTCTTTCTTGTAAAGAATTTTTACTCTTTCCAATATACTTTTTACCTGATATTATATTTTCAACACAGTAGATAATCACTAATAATCCTTTAATTACCCCCCGAACTTTCCACTGCCGTAGTTGTAAGAACCACTTAAGACAACACTATTCCAAAGAGGTGCCACACCAGATAGAGCCGAATATTCTGAGACGGCCCTAGCATATAGATAAGCCTCTGGTTCACCAGCGTAGAGATAACTTACAATAAGATCTCCACTTGATGGTATTACTGTGACATTTTCAGCTTGGACGAATCTTAATTCAATGGGAATGTTAATAGATCCTGCTGAATAAAGTGTATTTATATATGAACTAGCACTACCTGATATAAAAATATTACCCGAAGTACTTAAAGTACTTAATTGTAAATTCTTAACTGTAATACTAAGACCGCTTGGTGGCACTAAAGTCCAACCACTCGCAGTTGCTATTAATGTTTGCATTTATTGCTCCTTATCTATTTCCTTTTGACGTATCATAGGAATTTGTAAAAGTAGTGTCCATATGTAATCTATTCGGGCTAAGTGTTGTTGAATAAGCGGACGATGACGATGTTATTGTATTAGTAGTAAATGTGTTATATATTCCAGATAGTTGATTGATACCAATTAAAATGCCAATGACAGCACCCACAACACCAAGCATATATTGCCACCACTCTCTTTTCTTACCTTTATAAGCCTCAACTCCATTTTCCACAACTTGTTTAGTTTTTAAAATATTTAAAACTTCGTAATCTCGTCCCAATTTCTCATTAATATCTTTAAACTCTTTACCACACATAGCAGTTTTATTTTCATATCCAGTTTGAATCACCTGGATACTCGTATTCAAAGTCTGTAAACACTTAGCGTGTTCATCTTGTTTACCTACTAGCGTCTTGATATCATCCCTAGATGCTTCCACGAGTCCAGAGAGTTTACCAAGTCCTTCTAGTATTCTGTCTTCTCTTTCGGGCATGTTAACCTCATTGTTGATAGTTTTTTAAAGATGTTTCCATAAGTTACATCTTCATTGTATTTTATCCTGAGCAGTTTCCATCCGTTTTGTTTAGCCAATCTATCCTTTAATCTGTCTCTAGTTTTTTGACTTTCAAATTCACTACGAGTTTTATGAAAGAAGTTTGAAAACTCAAAGTGCTGCAATCCGTCATACTCGACTAATAGATGTTTTGACATCACACAGACATCATACTCAAGAAGAACTCCCTTGTCGGAAAGGGCCCAAAGCGGGTGCACGCTCGAGATCACATTCTCTTGACCAAAAATCTCTTTTAAAATTTCGAGTAGTTTGGTCTCGGTTTTATGATATCTGCGAACTCCCCGCTTTAGACCTGATTTTTTCCTGACCCAACCATTCTCCACGTCCAAAACATATACTTTTTCATGTCTGGCACATAAAGAACGACCAGGGCAGGCACATATCAAACAACGATTATACGATAAAGCCAGATACTAATCCGTCGTTACCAATTCTAAGCTGATAAACTATTCCATTGGCCGATACCACACTAGCAAACCCGGATGTTAGCGGAGCGGATGCCGTGCCAATAGTAACTGTTCCAGATGGATCCAGTGTTATTCTTCCATACATCACACCCGAAGCTATTGTAGGTTGATTAAAATACTGACCACTAGCCACAATCGTACCAGATACATTGACTATGAGTCCAGATATATTAGTTACAATTGCACCTGATGCAGAAGCAAGATTTGCCCCAGACGCATCTAGGACCGCTCTTAATGCACCAGACACAGCCAGTAATTCGGCATCAGTAGCATACGCACCTGACGTTGATAAATTATTTAACACATCTGATAGTGTTAAAATATCTCCTTGTGCTCCACCTGAAGCAAAAGCCCAGCTCGCTCCCCAAATTTCATCTCCTCTTTGTGCTCTTATACCAGCACTGCCACCTTTTAAGGTTGCCTCTGTTAAAGCCATTGTCCCTGAAACCATTTGTCTCTCCTCGGTTTAAGTTAAAACCGCCGCAGGGATTATTCCCCTTGGCGAGGATTTTCTATTTTAAGTTCTTTCCATCTACTCTTCATATGTTCGTATCCGCCACCACGTCCATTATTACCTTCTCCAGATCCCAACTTGGATCCTTCAACTGGAATTACTTTGGCACCTGTTGGTAAAGTTACTTTCTGTGGAGTTGCTGTTATTATTGGTGCCTTACTCATATATCCTCTTATTTAAGTTAACTTGAGCTGGGTGTTTCGGTGCTATACCCATCTGGATGGTAATAGTATCCCTATCCATTTGAATGTCATCCAACGTTATATTTGTATCTAAAAACTGGTTTATATTATCATTAAGGTTTCGTCTGATTAATTCTATAGTTGTTTCATTATTAGGCATCCCCACGAAATCATCAAGTGACGATCTGATATTACCTTCGAACTCTTTCCTGATGTTCTCAAGTCTCTCTTCAACTTTGGCACGATCTCTACCCAAAGCAATAGATTGTCTTTTATATTCGCCGAAAATAGACTCTAAAATTAAATCAATATCCATTATTTTGGTTGACCCTCTTTTCCATTCCAGAAAGCAGGACCTCCAAAATGACTTACTACTTCATAGTATATTTCAGCCATCCTAAGTCTTCTACCTAATAGAAGTTTTTTAGCAAACCAATTAGTCGTTCTAGCATTTATTAATCTTATCATATTATTACGAAATATTCTATCAGCTCGATCCTTATCTTCTAATACTTTTCCGAAATGATACATCCAATCATGTATATTACAAGCATCAGTAATAGGACAACCCCAGATTGAATCGGGAACAAGATCAAACTTCCAACCACCGGGACCACAACCGTTTGTCTCTTTCTCTCGTAAGATCGATGCTGTTGTTTCATAGTTGTACTCGCAGTAGAGTTCAATTTTGTCTTTAGTTTTAAAGATACTCATATTACTCCCGTATTAGTTTAACGTTACCACCATGTATAGGGCATTCGGGGTCACAAAGATCAGCATCTTGAAGGTCTTCAAACTCAAGTTCAGGATTCTTCTCTAAACATGTACAATTTATAATTTTAGATATATCTTCCATAAAATCCTTCGTTCATCAAGTATTATACTCTTTTTAAGCATTAATCTCAAGCTCTAAGCGATTATGTCTATTATAGATCCTACAACCAAGTCTATAACTTGAACCTCATTATAATAACCTTCAGTTATACGTATCTTTATTAAGTGTAACTTGTTATCAATCATATTAGTATAACCAGTATTAGTAATTTTAGTTAGTTCTATGTTTGTCATATCCTATTTCCTTTTCGTATTTTTGTTTAAATCTTAATATATGACAGTTAGTACATAACATATCACACTTATCGACTTCTAACTTTAAAGACTTAAGACTTCTTCCGTCTTTAATTCCACGACCAATCTCAAATTTTTTCGTGGAGGTATCTCTATGATGCCAATGCATGAATATAATATCAGTTTCATTACAGTCTTTACACTTACTTCCAGAATATTTATAAAGTTCTAATTTCTTTTCTTCTCTAGTACTTCTTAATTCAGGATGTTGTTTAATGTGACACTTTTTACATAACACTGAACACTTCTTAATTTCATCTACAAGATCTTTAGGAAATTCTTTATTAGGTGAATAATTATATATTTTATCACTAATCTGAAATTCTTTCTCTTGTTCATGATGAAATTCAAGAAGATAGATATTATTTTCTCCACAAGAACAACTTAAATTACCATTAAGTTCTAACGCTTTTTGTTTTAATAATAATCGTCTTTTATATAGATGTAATTTTTTATTAGTAATTATTAGTTTAGATGGAATACATTTCTTTGAACAATATTTTCTTCCATAAGACGTTTCTCTTCCACATGTTATACAATATTTTTTTATAGTTGTTCTTCGTGGTATACAATCTAAACATATAAACGACTTATCTCCTTTACGATACTTATACTGAATAGATATTTTCTTCCCACACTTTTTACAGATATGAGTAACTTTTTCTCTTCCATACCTTACTCCAATAGGATGACATTTTAGACAATACTTTCTACAAGATAAGTCTTGTCTAACGCCATTGATAGTTATCTGCCACGGAAATTCTCTACCACATTCTACACATATTTTAGCCATTGTTCTACCCTCAACTGTATATTATAACTCATTCTATCTTAAAATTCCAATAGGTCTTAGAAATTCCAAAAAAATTCTATATTTTTTCTGAAAGTACAAAAATGATTGAGTACCTATTGTTTTCTATATCCTAGTTGTCGGGACGCTTCATGGTACCGTACGTCTCTCTAACTTTTAACAAAGGAGTTCGTTATGAAAGTCTACGCTTATTCACTTAAACAAAAGAAAGGAAAAGAAATGAACAAGACAACATTCAATATCATTATGCTTAGCACAATAGCATTGATGATAGAGATAGTAGTATTGTGCGTAACAATAGGCTATTAACAAAGGAGATTACATGTTATCAACACTCATGTTCTTAGGGCACTTGATTATACTACTCACATGCTATGTACTAGTATGTACCATAGTAGAGATAGTAGTATGGGGTAAGTCATATCTTACTACGCTACGTATCACTACTACTATGCTACCATGTGGGTATCGCACACAGATTATAGTAGATGTAGCTACTACTAGAATGAATATGGCATACATGGATAATATGTCATATAAGTTAACTAGTATGGGCATACATAGTACACGTAGTAGCGTATGGCACACTAGCACTGTTATCACTCATGATGATAACATGAAAGAAACAAGGCACATGGTAGTAACACACAAAGCACATGCATAACACATTGTATCTAGTAGTATAGTGCACATAATGTGTACTGTATGTACTAAGTACTTACTGTATCTAACAAGGAGTTTACTATGAACATGATTATCGCTTGCGTTAACTGTTACAAGCACCACACAGTTCACTACGGTCTTAATGAATGCCCTGAATGTGGAAAAGAACTCTTTCTTATAGACACAAGAGAAGATGATATTGAGAACATAGCATCAATGATGAATGATGCAAGAGACAATGACACTATTCGCAAGGAAGTTAATAACTTTAAACAGGAGTCTAACATGACAATTGAACAAGAAGTGGAGGAAGAGGCAAATCGTCTCTTTGATCTTAGACAAAGGAAAGATCATCCTGAAGCTGCTGGTTCCGACTATGTTTCATGTATGGAAGACGCTGAGTTGGAAATTGCTGATAAATATCTGGAAGCGAAAGCTGAAAAAGATGAAGAAGATTTCTGGGATTCGATCTAATCCAATCGTGATTAGTCCTCTTGCACGTTAACTAGAGAGGACATGTATCTAAACAATTAAGAAGGAGTTCACAATGACTATTTATCAAGTAATCTCATGTGCCAATATAATCCAATTACGCAAACTGGCATCCACAACAGATGGAATGCCTAATTGGGAAGTTATTACTGCGGATGAAGAAGAATACACTGCATTCAGAAGAAGTCACACACTCACGCTACTTTCTAAAATACCGTGGAATGATGAGTTTGAATCTGTTACTATGCTTTACGTTGAGTAAGTACATGAGTTAGCCCACTCATTGACAAAAGGGCATACTTTAAGTTCTTGAAAGGAACTTATTATGAACACCTCATGCACACAGAAAGAAATGGAATCAATGTCAAGTGGAAATTACTGGAAATACAGAGAATTAGAGGGAAAGGCATACATCAACAAGCTCAAGAACGAATCGGCAAGGAAGAGACTTCATGACTGTGCTCTTTGTAATCATGGTTGACATTGTTGTATGTGCACTAGTTATTGGGTACTAAACAATTAAAGTAAAGGAGTTACTATGTCTGTGAGCTACTTGCTCTTAGTAGTATCGTGTGTAGTAATACTATGCACAATACTAAACCTATTGTCACATGTGCCTTTATTTCAGGACAAGGATACACCACAACCTAACGCACCTAAGGTATACCCTACTATAGAAGAGTTAGATAGTATAGTGTATGTTAGGATGCAGCGTATGATCAAGTGGGTTAATCAACCTACATACTGTGCACATAGTACAGTGGATGAGATACTACAGACCATTCGTGAGGAAGGTCTATAACCATACTAGTGTGGTGCACATGGTGTGTACTGTATGTAGTAGGGTGTACTGTATATTAAAGGAGAATGTTATGAAAAAGTTCTGGGACAATGTTGCTAAGTTCTTCGGTATTGCTGACTTCGCTCAATTCTTACAGGATTGGCGTCGTAACGCATTCGAAGTTCTTACTGAAGGTAAGGATAAGAAAGTGCGTAGCTCATGGTTCTATCGCGGATGGTGGTTCACCCATAAATGGAAGAAAGATGAGAATGGGAAGTGGAATGAGTACTATATCAAGACAGAAGATAATCCTACTATCCCATGGGAGAAACACGTGAGTCCATGTATTGGGTGTGAATTCTATGTGGGTGCTAAGATGAAAGAGTGTCAGATAAACCAAGAAAAGAATCTGGAAAACATGTTGACACTCAAAGGTTGGTCAGAAGACGAACAGGATCGTATCGTTAGTGACTATCGTACGAATTGGACTCCTGGTACGTTCTGTCCATACTTAAAAGAAGAAGGTCAACAGGAACCTAAACAGAAACCGACTATCATCAGTGAGAAGGAATTCGATGACGATGTTGCAAAACAGTTGGCTTTCTTTGATTATGAAACCACTAAACCGATCATCGAGAAAATTGTTAATGCATTTGACAACAGAAAGGAGTTTGACACTGTCAGATTAGTGGACGCCATCGATAAGATCAAGGTCGATGATTTCAAACGGTATCTCATGGATACTAACAAGAAGATCTTATCAGGATACGATGGAAACTTACACATAGTTGAATGTAAGAGACCTGTTAAGGACAAAGACTGCTACGAGTCACTCTTACACATTCGTGATATCATTCGGTTATCTGAAAGAACTCTTCGTAATGCTGAGTTTGGTACAGTAACCGGATATATCAAGTATTTGGAAAAGATTGATTCACCTGATTTCATTCCTGATGGTCGTAATGATTATACTACCATCAAGGAATGGAGTTATGGTTCTGACAACGATGATGGTGTTGTTACTGAAGATCAGATATCAGACTTGATTGAACACTTCACCGGTGTTGGTGCTGAACGTTCTGCTAAACAACAAACTGAATAACTGTTCATGGTTGGTAGAATACCCTTAAACTACCATATTAGGTATACTAAAAAATCGCGATAGTAAAAACTCAACTACCTTACGGTGTATAGGTTAACCGTAGAAAGGTATTATTATGATGTACGATGAACTCGACATACAGGAAGAACACTCGAGATTGGCCCAATAATGGGCCAGAAACAAACTAATCACTCTGTCTGAGGGCAAGAAACCTGATCGTAGTGTGCCTATTGATGAGATCGATATTGGTCTCATTAAAAACATTAACTTTATTGAGGAGATCATATGATAGCGTTTCATTCACACACCGAGTTACGTAACTTTACTGGATCGGTTGAAGAGTACCAGAAACTTTATAATCAAAAGAGAAAGGAGTGGATTAATGAGAATAAGATTAGGGCTCTTCAACTACCTGCATGGGAACGTAAGAAGGTATTTGGAGATCTATTGAAGGAGTTAGATGTTCATGTCACTGAAAAGAGATATCTTTAATCCCTCCCTCCCCAATCCCTTAATGAACTAGAGGGTATTTTCTTAGTGTTTCTTTTACATTTAACCAAGGAGTTACCATGTTTAAGACAATAGTTGGCACTTACGAAGAGTGGGGCCAAGATGAGTATCGTTTCGTTTCACTTAGGGGTGTGCTCATCATTCCTAAGTCCCATCTCAGGGAAGAGTTGGATAATTTAAAATCCTCCCTACGGCAAAATTCGTAATAGAGGGGATTAGTTATTGTGTTTCTTAAATTTAACTTAACTAGGAGGTCTGATGGATTTCAACCGGCCGTTCTTCAAAGCCAATCCAGCAATCGTGGCTACATGCAAAGCCAACTTGTGCCCAACATGCGATGAACCTGTCGGATTGTTCAGAGATGAACTCTCCAAGCGTGAGTACAACATATCTGGTATGTGCCAGAAGTGCCAAGATTCAGTTTCGGCGGATAACATTTATAGTCTCCTCTAGCCTAAAAAACTAGAGGGGATTTTCGTTTTTGATATTAATGAGTTGACACACTCATAGACAAAAGTGTCAGGAAAGAATTAATACAAGGAGTATCTGCTCATGAAAAATCTCATCAACATCGCAGCCGACATCAAAGCCAAGATTTCGGACTATAAGTTCGATCTTTGCCACATGACAATCGGCGAACTCAAAGCACGTTTCAATGGCAAGAACATCCACCAGCGTAGCAACGAAGGCCCTGCCACACATGAGGCACAGGAAGACATTGAGAACGGATCCAAGGCTGTGCGTATCATATTCGCTGGCGAAGTCAAGGGTGGTGACGATGTCATCATAGATGGCAATCACTTCAAGGACAACCTCGCAGATGATGAACTCTTCCTGGTATGCATATATTACATCAACACAAAGGAAGTCAGGGAACTGATGGGTATTCATAACAACTTCGTGAATCCCACTCCATCCTGGAAGCTGTATACCAATTCACGCTTCAGTGAAGCGTTGGATACTCTCAAGGAAACTCTCAAGTTCAAACTCGCGGAGAAATCCAACAAACACGGATGCGTAATTGACTACCGTGACGCTGTACGTATCATGGTCAACGCTCAGACCAATGAAGACGGCGGGAAGAAAGAATTCCTGGCTGACAAACCCTCGTCAACAAAGATCAAAGCAACCGCAGCCTTCGTGAACAAACTGCACACCATACTACAGAAGGGTATTGCTCCTGATCTGCATCGCTTGTTTGCCCGTGGTTCATGTCTCGCAGCATGGGCTTCTTACTTCAACTACAGCAACTACAGGATTGCATTACCTTTCCTGTCACGCAACCAGTTGGTAATCAAGAGCTATCTGAAGGGCAAACGCCTCCCTGGCTCTCTGAACTATTCCTTCTGGAAGTTCATCTTCGCGAATTGCTTCGACAATACCAAGGACATTGGTGAATTCGGGAAAGTCCTCACCAAAAAGGGTATCTTCGTCGCTGATGAGGTGAAATAATGAAAGTAATATTCTCCCACTACATCACCAGAATGCGTAGAAAGGCTGGTGAATTCCTTGGTAAAGTATGTGTGATCTGTGGCAAACCAGAAAGGATGGAACACCATCCCGACTATGACAGACCACACTATACAATCCCTGTGTGCTGTGACAAACATCACAAACGTGCACAGATCAGATTCGAGTAAGTCTCCTATATTAATAGCCTCTCTAGGACTAAACTAGAGGGGCCTTTCCTATTTGTCATCTACACAAAATTTAACATAAGGAGTATCAAATGCCTAATACCTGTACATTTCCTCCCGAGACTGATTGCACCGATGGTGCTTGTCCTGCGTGGTGGAGAGGTCACGACCACGGAGCAAATGGCGTAGTCGGAATGCTGCAAGAAGATATTGCACATGGCCCGAATGGAGGAACAGTATCTGATCCTGAATTACAAAAGATCAGAGAATGGATTCACGTTCATCGCGTTCATCGCTAACTTAACAACTTAACAGAAAGGAATACAAATGAAGAAGGATCAACTGCCTGGAGACATCCAGAAGCTCATGAACAAAGTCCAAAAACAGACAATCACTGTGCGTCTTGGTAATTACGATGTGCAGATGACTCGTGAGAAGTTCACAAACCTGTGCAAGTGCGAAGTCTTCAACATGGACAACAGGAATCAAGCTGAAGGTGATGAAGTTCCTTCCGGCTTTTACTTAATGGATCACAAAGCCAAGACAGGCAAACTGATCCTGGAAGTACCATTCGAGAAGTCAGATGTGGGCATATCAGTACAGGGCAGGACATTCAAAGTGGAACGGCCTTTGAAAGGTTACACTTATGCCTAAATTCAAGAACTTCAAGCGTGTAGCCGCGTACTTCCTACGCAAAGAGAAGATGTGCCCCATATGCAGCAAAGAAAAGGCAGTTGGGGAAGTTATATGCAACAATTGTAAAACAAAGGAGGAGACAACACATGCAGGCTATTAAAACCCGTACATATCTGTGTCAGATTTGCGATGAACCCTACGGTGATTGCTGTCACACAGATAAATACCAAACGTTACCCAAAGACGAAAGGGGGATTGTTATAAGCAATATGCAGTTGCTCGTGCTCGTAGATGTGGGAGATATTTAAGAACAGATACCCTCTATAGTTCAAGTCAAGAAGATCTCTAGAGGGATTTCTTCTAGTGTTTCTTGTGTCTAAACCGGCTATATATATCATAATCGATATTGATGCCACAATGAAAGGATTCTGTTATGGAACTCGACGTCCAGGATTGGAAATTCGCCAACCGTCATTCGTTGGCTCTCATCAACACCTGCAAGTTCTGCCTGCACTGTGCCAAAACCAGTGTCTTGTTTGATCTCGTTACAATACGGGATAAGAAACGTGACATTGCTGACACTGCTGAACTTGTAGTTCACGCACGTAATCTCTGCCCCAACTTCGAAGATCACACCCCTGTTGAGCGTGACACCACTTATCCAGGTGCCACTTTTGCTCCTCACGATAAACATGATAACCTGTTGGATGATTCAACAGATCTCTATCATAATCCTCACGAAGCTAAACGCTGCATTAACCAGATGCAGGAAGACAAGACAACGATCAAACATAATAATTGGGACAAATGCCTCTCCCAACTATTTGACAGAAAGCGTACTGTCGTATTCCCTGACAATACTAAGATTATGGAACTGCTTAATACCAGCTTCATACCTCAGTATACATTCAGACTTGGCCTCCCTCCACAAAAGGGAATGGGATTCTCCCGTGGTCTCTGGTTCTATCGCTCAGAGAAATTCAACTCTGATCTTGATAAGAACGCAGGTATCAAGGATGAGATGAAGAAACTCATCATGGTGTATCTGTACCATGAGTGGTTCTCACGCCTAGATGTACCAGCTATACCAAAGGAATCCAAGGAGGTACACGCAATACGTGTGGAACACCTCAAACTTGGTATCTTCATGGCTCTAGACTCAAGTGATCCCTATTCACTTAGTAAAGATCTAGCGTGGTGGTTGACCAAAGTCTTCAAGGATAAGATTGCTCTTGAAGTATATCCAATTGAAGATGAGATCCAGATCGAGTTCGTGCCCATGACACTCCTGCAAAAGGCTGAAGAAGCAGCTATGATTGCAGATGCCGAGTGTGAAGACATGGAAGAGCTTGACATTCACGTTCAGGAGTACGAGCACTTGATAGCCAAGTATGGCTATGGCTCAACGTGGGATGGCAACGTTATTGACCGTGTTACCAAAGAAGAAATTTACTAGCGTTCCTTTCCGCTAGTCTGGGGATATGCCAAACCATCGTGCCTCTGTCCCCAGTACCATTACCTTAAACAATGAGGATCCAATGGATATCATAAAAGAAGCTGTGTATCCTGAAGTTGTTAAGTTCGCGGGAAAGTATCAACAACAGTTCCTGATTAATTCACCATACTGTGCACACAGGCAGACTATGAACAAAGAAACATGTTGCAATACATGTGAATCAAGTATGATGTGCACAATCTTTCACTACATGGTAAAACAAGCAACCATTATAGAGGATCTTTTTGTATCGTTGAAAGAGGCGAATGCCATCATGAAAACACAGGATAATTTGAATCAGGTGTTGATTGATACACTCAAATCAAAACAAGAAGTGCAGAAGTAAAAGTTCATTTTCGGGGTAGTTGGAAATACTAACTACTCAATACATTAAAACAAGGAGTATCAGATGGACCTCAAGAACACGCTCAACTCAGTGAAAGAAAACTCAACGTTCAACCTGTGCAAGAACTTCGCCAAAGTCCTGGTGTTGGATGGCCGTGCCAAAGCAGCTGAAGGTCTCGAAACGTTGGCTGAGAAGATCGACACGACCGAAGAGCAGAAACGCTACAGCTACAACTTCCACAAGGAGATGGAGTTACGGCGTGCAGAGAAAGAACTCGCGGCAGTAAAGACTTAATACATCGTAGCGTATCAAAGGCAAGTGTTGGTAGAAGTCCAACCTTTGGCGGTAATCCGCAATGAAAGCAGGCGAAAAGGAACTTCTTGTCTCCGCTACCTTTTAACCAGGAGGACAGTATGTTTGCAACAGTAATCCTCTTTGCTATTACAGCAATACTTACTGGTGTATTCATGATACTTGAACTCAATTGGAGTATCCATAATCTGATGCGTACTTGGAGTCAGCTATGGGGTCCATTGAAAATCATGATAATCCCCATGATTCCAGTATGTTTCTTGCCAATAATACTGGATGTTGCAATAACTTTGGGCATAGTAACCTTTCTAGGTGCAGAAGGAATGATGGGGTTACTAACTTCAAGTATCATGTGTTCGGCAATAGCGGGTTATCTCTTCTATATGCGTAGGAAACATCAGTGGAGATACATCTAGTCTCGAAAGTTAGTTTCAGTCTCTATTGGTTCTGTGTCAGCCATAAAACACTGAGTGTCCATAACTATCAACAAAAGGAAGTACCAATGAGTACTCAGATCAAAGAGCCCATCGAAGTGAAGAACGTCGTTCTCATGAAGAACAAAACGCAGAAGGCAGACTCCAACCTGCTCGCACTGTGCAGCGTCAACCTGTTGGATGGTGCATTTCGCGTCAATGGCATTCGCGTAATCCAAGGCGAAAAGGGAACATTCGTCTCCATGCCCGGACGCAAGAAATTCAAGGCAGGTGCCGAAGTCATCTCGGAAAAGACCGGAAAGCCGGAATACGATGACATCTTCCACGCTTTGACGGCAGATGCACGCAACGTACTGAATGCTGCAGTCATGAATGCGTACAACGCAGTTCAGGCAACAGCAAATGCAACGGCAACTGCTGCTGAAGCTGCACACAAAGCCTAAACGCTTAGGAAGTCGATAAATAAGGGGATAGAGACTGAAAACAGCATCTCACAGTAGCAACTGCTGAATAGGACTCGATTCCCCTATATTTATGCCTATAAGTACCTATCAACGCTGTATCTACAACGTTTTCGCGGGTAATAATGACTTAAAAACAGGAACAACACAATGTCAGTATTCAAAGACGAGCTAAATAAGAGACTAAACAGAGTCATCCCCGGAGGGGTGGGGCCCTTTAGGGAGGGGACAGCAACTATATAGTTGCGATATAGCCCCTTGAGGGGCATATGGGGTGAAAATATACATACATAGTTGAGAACTAAGTATGTATATTTTGCAGCGTAGCTGCGAGATGTACTCATATCATATTTTACGTATTTAACAATATATACTATCAATATATATTAATATACATATATTTGCTGGTGATAGATTGGCGAATGAGGGAAAATGAGAGATTGGTGTAAACTATATATAATATTACGTAATATTCATACTTATTACTTCAACTAATGAATAACTTATGTTTGACATCTATTCTAGTAAAACTTGGCTTCATTATAATAAAGAAGTCATTCCATCTAAAAGCTACACCTTCCTATTACAGAAGGTAATACGACGATTTAGAGAACACAGTTCTTCAGACGTTATATTATTAGAAAACGAACTCAAAAGAGTCATTAACTATAAGGAATAACATATGGAACCAGTATATCTAGGTGACGGTCTTTATGCTGTCTACGATGGCTTCCAGTTCGAGTTAAGAGCTAATGACGCTCACAATCCCACTGATACTGTTTACCTTGATCCTAAGGTCTTACAAGCGTTTATAGCCTTTACTAAAAACATAATATCTTGTACTGAACATGGTTCTATTGTTGTTTGTAAGTTAGATTTAGTTACTAAACCTGAATCTCCAGACATTAACATCTTAAACTTATGATAAGGTTACACCTACCGCGACTTCATAAAGTAATTGGGGTAGTAACATAACATAAGTTAGTTCATTTCAATGAGTATATTATAATATTAACCTTTTAAATCTAATTTAACGAACCATGTCGTGTCAGTTCTATAGAGTCTTTAACTAAACCAACAGACTTAAACTTATTGGAGTACTTATGAAATTCACGTCTCTAATCCTGCTTGTAATGGTCTATAATGTATTTTCAATTCACGACACACTAACATTTCAGCATTTTATACAAATGACTGGCAGATGTAACAATGATGGTGTATCTTTAGATAGTAATCAGGGAAGTGTTGGTATCGCCGATAGTAATGTATTAGACATTACTATAAAAACTTATATTTACTACAACACTCTCAATACCACAATAGTCGAAAGAAATTCTACCTTATTCGTTAAAGATTCTATAAACGATTCCATATTACAACATAATATTATGCTTATACGTAAAGGATTTACCCGTTATATAAAAAACCAGAATAACGTAGTTGGTAAATTATTTGTTCTTGAAACAATAAATTCTGATACATCGGGAATAGATTTTATACGCACCACAATAATCGAAAGATGGACAAATATTGACGATACATTAAATACTACAAAAGAACATAGTATTCCAGCACGTCATTATAACACTAAAACTTATAGTATGTTATATTATTATGACATACTTGGACGAAAATCTACTATTAAACCAAATGGTTTATATTTCACTAAGAATAAACGTGTAGTAATTAAAACCAAATAAAGGATTATATGATTCAACTAATATGGGAAGACGGATCAGTTGATACTATCAACGATGAAGATCTAAACGTTGATATGTTAGTCGCAGATGAACGTCTATTGATGGAAATTAAACATGTTGACGATATATAAAAATAAATATGGCATACCATGTTCACATGGTATTATAAATGACGGGACTATAGTTATCATTGGTTCCTGGGTTTGTGGAGATTGCAGACACTGTTTATCATGTTCACCTGATGGCAACAGTGTTAACTATAACTATCCCGATATCCTTTATCAAGATTTTACATTGGATATATCACAATGCCTATGACATGTCAATTTAAGACAGACAATAATAACTATACATGTATAATTGAATGATTTTTAATCAAATTATTGTCTGTACCTAAACAAGGAATTACAATGCGTAATATAATTATATTTATTGGTGGTATTATCTGCATTTTTGCAGGTCATCCTATAATTGGCGTTGTCTTAATTATCTTTGCGTTTTGCTAGCCTTAAAAGTGAGGTATCTTATGAACGATCCATTTACAATCATTCAGATCCTTCTGATCTGTACACCAATTAATGCTGTCTGTGCTGCATTCCATTGGTTCTGTGGAAACAAAGGTTTGACTTGGGTTGGCTTAGCTATGACTGGTCTTTGTGTTGGTCTTACGATCGCCATTAAACACTACATGTAGGAACAAACCATGTCATCAAAATACAAAACACAAATCAGACATGCAAAGCAGCGGGCACTTGAACGTTTTGATTTGCAGTTAAACAACGATGATTATCAAAAGATCTGTAAGATAATCCAAACAGGCAAATCAAAAATCATTGATAAACAAAGCAATCGCGTGTCTATTCACGAAGTTACTTGGGCTAGTAAGACTATGACAGTAGTCTATGACAAGTCAAGAAATACGATTGTCTCATTCCTACCAGAAGTATTATGAATAAACATTCCATTGTTGACTCGCAGTGCAGGTTATTCAATAACCTACCTATTGAAGAACAATATAAGATCGCAGAAGAATACTTTAAAAAACGAGATTCAAATGTGGAAACGAACCAAGATTATCTTCAACGCAATCAAGGATTTTGTTCTCGGAATACTCAGTCACATCCTTCATAACATTACCAATGCTATTGATACACTAGCTTGGACTGTAATTCCTATTGTATTTATCGCGGGATATCTCCTGCTAATGCTACCACAACTCGCTGTGTTTGCAGTGATTGCAAGCTTTACCAATGGTATTAACGATCCAATACTTAAGTTTGGATTCGGGTTTATAGTTTTCGCCGCAATGGAATTCATACTATTATCTCCATATTGGATTATAGTATGTATTCTCGGTATGCCAGAAATGTTACGTTTCGCTAACCATGTCAAATCATCATATGAACGCAGACTAGTCGAAGAGGAAATCAGAGAGGCTGAGAGCAAGGAGTTATTACTTTCTGATATATATGAAAGGCTGAAGAACCATGGTTAACATATTTCCAAGAGAAATACTTTCATCAGAAGCAACCCACGATTATACTTGCGGCAATTGCGATAAGATAGTAACAAAAGGTTCAATATATTTATCAGTTACTGATAAATGTTATTGTGTCAAATGTGCTCCGAATAAAATTGAAACCAACTTAGCAGCATTACAATTTATGATATCTGAACTTTCAAAAATATCAGCTGTATTCCCAAAGCCAATGAAGAAGAAACAAGATACAGTTATTAATGTACTTGATATCAATTAACCTTAACGTAGGAGTATCTTATGATTCGCAAAATCTGGAACGGAATCAAGTCGATTCCAAGCATGGCTCTTAACTTTTTCAAACGGCATTTTCACAAGGCTGTCGCCGTAATCGGTGCTGGTCTTGTAATGTGCACATTCGAGATTTTCGGTCTTTATGCAGCAGATGTGCTCCTGCTTCCGTTCGCGATGACATCTTTGATTGGTCTCATTGCTCTTTGCTTCTCGTACTTCTTAATCATCTTCACCGCGATCACAATCGGTATGGAAGTCTTTAACGTTCTGTGGAACGTTTGCCAGTTGGACACCACTGACACCGATGAGATTGAAACAACGGCTGCTCATCCGCGTGCAATTGAACTTGCCGCAGCAACAGCAGCTGTTTGTTCACATGGGTAAGAAGATTGCGGTTGTTCTCACTATGGTAGACATTGGTGCTGAGTTATTCAGCACCTTTGTCGAACCATGGTTAAAATCTCGTACTCGTCGGTTCATACGAGATAGGTATAAACCAGCAATACGTCTTAATAATTTCAATAAAATACCTGAGAACAAAAAATCAAGAGTTGGTAAATTATATATTCAACGACACGAAGCATTACATCTTCATCATGACATATCTATTGTAGATGCAGATGGCATAGAGATCTTTCGTGGAGCTGTATCCAAAGGAGAAATAGAAAGACTATTCCCTCAGGGAGATGTAGTTCGCACATCATTCGCTCGTCAACCTCAACATTCAAAAGGTAAATATGGATACAACTGGTCAGGTATTATCCAGGAAGGATACGGTAGAGGTACTCAAACGGTTGTCTTCAATGAAGATATTGAATTACTCAAAACCCATTCGAAAGGCGAAATTTTATTCAATATCTATAAAACTGACACAAACAGGAGTATCACTGGTCGTTTTGCCCTTATAGATCCAAAGGATTCAAAAGGTAATTGGATCTGTTCTCGAAGGAAATATGATGAGCCGCAAATCAAAGGTAAGAACAAGTTTAAACTCATTGCTGGTACCACGGGAAGAGATGTCCCACCTAAAGCATTTGATCTCGAAAAGAAACTTAAGGAAAATAACCAAGCCTATATTATCGAGGCAAAAATCGATGGTGCAGCCAATCTCATCAGATTCGACAAAAGTGGTAACCAAATCTACTCGTGGAGAGAAGGCAAACGTGAAAGTACAATATTTCTCCAAGATAAGTTCCCAGACATTAGAGATGATATCCACTCAGAATTTCACGGGACGATTGCTCGGGGTGAACTCATCTATGTTCCTGGACGCAGAATTACGCGTGGGCAAGTATTTAAAGACTACGGATTTGAGCATCCACATCTATTGGCCAAATTCTCACTCATATCAAATCCACTGCGTTCTCGTTCAGAACAACAAATTCAGAAAGGGCAATCAGCCATCGTTATTTATGATCTTGCAAAGGTTAATGGCAGATCGGCCAAATCTCTTACCTACCGTGAGAAGCATAAAATCATGGCAAAGATCGCTGACAACCATACTTACGTGTATGTTCCCGAGCAGTTTGACTCGGTTAGAAATGGATGGAAGGCTGTGGTCGAAAAACGTAGGGGTGAAGGTCTAGTAATAAAACTTCTTGATGAAGTAACTCCTGATCCACAGTTTAATCCTGAAGCACAAGCATGGTGGAAAATCAAGAAGACTGACTTCTATGATTGTAAAATCGTGGGATGGGAACCACTAGAAACCAAGTCTAGTAAAATCGATAAGACCAGGATTGGTGCATTACACTGTAAGATAGATGGTCTTGGTAACACAGATGTTGGATCTGGATTCACCGACTATGAGCGTAAGTGGTTTGCTAAAAACATTGATGAAGTCATTAATAATGATTCAATTATCAAGATTAAAGGACACCACATAACGGATAGTGGTAGCATCCACGGACCAGTGTTCGATTCAGTACATTTTGAAAAATCCGAAGGTCCAATACTTGAACTATTAGGAGAACAATGATGATTAGAATCATTCTGTTACTATGCATCTTAGTCTGTGCAGCTGATCATGAGCTAATCAAGTCTTACAAACTTGAAGAACAAGTGACAAACTGCGATAATACCCAAAATCTTTGGATATTTGAGATAGAAGGTTGTGAGTACATTGGTCCAGCTAGTTTCTCAGAAATACAATTCCTTGTTCACAAGGGTAACTGCAAATACTGTCAAATACGACTAGTTCATACACTTGATAGTCTTTTAAATTCGCGAACAATACCAACTCAACAACCCATATATAATAGGTATGGACATTAGGAGGACAATATGTTAAAGCAAATCGAGTACATTGGTAAGATCGACAAGACTAACATCAAAGGTAAGTTCACTGCTGATGAGAAGTTCTGTTCTGACGTGAACAAGACAGCCTTTGAATTTGTCGAGAAGAATTATGGTAAGAAACCAAATGAGATATCATCTTCTATTATAGCCGAAAAATAAGTTTTGGATTGAGTGGTTGGCTTAGAAGCAGCCATCCTTAATGAGTGGGACGAAGCACCGAAATCCTTGTCGTAGTAAATTCTACGAACGTCTTATTGAGTTGGTCGATAGCTTTGAAAATAAGCGTGATTAGGTTCGACTGCGGATAGTAGGTGAAGCTCCTTTCCCTTTAGCGTAACAGCACGCTCTATTTATGATTTTAATTCATGAAAGGTTATATGATTACAAAGCTAACGCCAATGCAAGAATCCAAAATACCTTTTTATATAGATAAGTGGACTAAAATAGGATTAGAATATAATCCTATTGAATTAGATAAGGCTAAAGAAGTTTTACTTCCTTATTTAAAAATGTATTTAAATATTGAACCAAAACTATTCATAATTTTAGATTCCCCTTTTGCCTGTAATATAGGAATTAATATAGTAAAAGCAGTCTTTAAGAATTTGAAAATCGACAGTCAGCTTTACAGTCAGCTTGACAGTCAGCTTGACAGTCAGCTTTACAGTCAGCTTTACAGTCAGCTTTACAGTCAGCTTTACAGTCAGCTTTACAGTCAGCTTGACAGTCAGCTTTACAGTCAGCTTTACAGTCAGCTTTACAGTCAGCTTGACAGTCAGCTTGACAGTCAGCTTCGCAGTCAGCTTCGCAGTCAGCTTTACAGTCAGCTTTACAGTCAGCTTCGCAGTCAGCTTTACAGTCAGCTTTACAGTCAGCTTGACAGTCAGCTTGACAGTCAGCTTTACAGTCAGCTTGACAGTCAGCTTCGCAGTCTTAAGTTAGAATATTATTTATTAGGATATTTTGGTACGAATGGTAATATTTTTAGTGGATATTGCTCTTTTTATGACTATTTGATAAGTGAAGTCCAGAAAATAGATAATATGCAAGGATGGGAAATATTCAAAAAGGTACATGAATATGTTCATTATATGTTTATATTTAAGGATATTGTATTTCTTTCCCAGAAGCCTAAGACTTTGAAGTTTAAAGGAAATGTTCTTCATTGTGAAAATGGTCCTTCTGTAGAATACAGTGATGGGTATTCTATATATAATCTTAATGGAGTTAGTGTTCCTAAAGACTTGGTTATGACTGCTTGGGACAAATTAGACTCAAATATTATCCTTAAGGAAACCAATGTAGAAATAAGAAGGGAAATAGTAAGGAAAATAGGTATAGAAAAAGTCTGTAAGGATTTAGGAGCAACTATTTTAGATAAAATTGGTAATTATGAACTTTTGAATCTTAATCTTGGTGATAGAAGCAGACCTTATTTAAAAATGTTGAATCCTAGCATTGGAATATATCATATTGAAGGCGTTCCACCAGACTGCGATACTGTGGAGAAGGCATTGAATAGCAGAAAACCCCAAGCTATGAAAAGTATACCGGTATCAAAAGATGGAGAAGACTGGTATCAACAAGGAGACGTTTGTGTTTGGAACAAAGATGCAAAGTCTTTGAAAAAATATCCAAAAGTATTAACTTAATAAGGAGGTTTTTGTGAAGAAGTTAGACAGACCAGTTCTTGCAGAAGGAGAAGTTACAGGTCATGCACACGTTATTGATGCAGAGGTAGAAGTCTTTGAAGACAAAGATCAAAGATTTTTCAATCTCAAGGAATCTGCCACAATTGTACACGAAGAACATAAACCCATAACCATCCCAGAAGGAAACTACGCTTCTGGTAAGGTCATGGAGTACGATCATTTTGCGGAGGAAGCAAAACAGGTTACAGATTAAATGTTGAGTCGTGAATTCGTATAAATGCTACGTCAATAATGTTGTTCGGTATTACACATAATAACGATGTAGTTGTTCTGTATGTGGTTCATTACGAATTCATTAAAACTACCACACGCCTTGTTCAGGGTCGTTCCTGATAGTAGCGTTGTGACGGTGGCACGTCACGATTACGCGACGTGCGTGCTTTGAGACGTTGTAAGAAGTTTAAACTCGCTGAAAGGGAAAATGAAAATAAAAGACAAAAAACTTGAACTCACCATGCAAGAATTTTATACAGAAATGTATAATCGTCTTGCTAAAAAAGAAAAGGAAGGAAAAAGAGGATGGGCCGGAAAAATACCCCCCCTATCCGACTTGATTACGGAAATGGCAGTGGATGTGCAAAAGTATAGGAATGGGGCACATTCACACCAGAAATTGAGTTTAGATATAGCGAATCGTGCAATGATGGTCTGGTATCGTGCAAAAAAATTGGAGTTAAGACGAAAAAAGGCGGGCGTAGTTTAAACATTTTACAACAAGCCAAAGGGCGGCTCACCTGTTCCCAGGTTCATTCAAACTGTGGTGCATACAAATAGCAAAGGAGAAATCATGAGAAATGTTAAATGCAACAAATGCGATCATATTGGCCCCGAAGATTCTTTAGATCGCTCCAATGTTTACTGCCGTCATAAATACTGTTAACGTTCACCTTCCACAGGATTTTATTGATGTTATACAAATGCATTAAGACAGTTGATATTGGAGAAACGGCATATATAAAAGGAAGATTCTATTCGTTTGAACCTTGTAGTGAGTATTGCGATTTTAAAGGATTCGATGAACGAAAGGAAATGCGTTATTAGGGTAAAAATACTTTTAATATATTCTTTTTGAAAGTATACGATGAAAATATTCCAAAGGGAATAAACTTTGGTGAGTTTTTATAATCTTTAACAAGTGAGAATCTATGTCTACAGCAACGGAAAAGAAATTTGCAAGAAACGTTCTCAGTCTTATGAACGTAGCTATTTCAAAAGCCATGGAAAGCATTGATGCACATGAAGGACGCTACATGAAACGAGAACTGAATTTTCATGAAACGTTATCTGGATCCAAACAGAAAGGTATTCGTAAGTATGTACATACATCTGAATACTGGGCAAAGAAACACGATTTCAAAGCTATAAAACCCATTGTAAATCGTTGTCCTGAATGTGGTACTACAAAACCATTCATTCATACACGTAAGGTTAAAACACCTGAATGGCATTGTTGCAAATGTCAGCATGAATGGGATAAGAAAACGGCGATGATTACACCTCTTAAAAACCTCAAAACCTGGCATTCTAAAAAGAAACAGTATAAACACGCATAAACGTTACTTCACTTTCTTGTCCAGCCAAGGCTACCTATATCTTTATGATTAGCTTTTTTTATGTGAAGGAGGACATATGAAATACTTACTCCTAGTAGTTTTCTTGATCATAACTGGATGTTTCGACATAACAGATCCTTCTGGCATGAATGTAACATTTCCTGTAACTTATATTGAGTGGGAAGTGTTACACCCACAAGATACGACCTGGTGGACTTTCAGGGCCAACGGTGAATGTTATGCCGCGTGGAAACGCAAGATCACAGAAGTCAGTGGTGCCCCGCCATGGGTACCTCATTGTATGTCTCATATCGATGCCAGCTGCAACTGCTGTGTAGGCGATGCTTGGCGTACCGATGGCAACGGAAATGTCATTGGAACCGATGGTCGTACCTATGAAGAGTATTTAGATTTCTGGGCCGCACAAATCGCGGGATGGTTACCTATTGAATATTACGCAGGTACATGGGATGATAATGATGGTATAAGACTGACTATTGCCGTTAACCGTGTTATTCCTGGTTCATATGGCGGAATAGCTTGTGATATGCAGAACCCAACATATATTACATCACAGTACGAGCCACAATATATCATGTATGATTTCTGGAGAACAGACTCACTTTATGGCTATCAGTCAGATGAAGACGGTAATCGCATAGAATTACAGCACAGTGAGCCAAACGTTAAGTTCTCTCAATGGCATGGAAAACATCTATTTAATACGTCCAATCCCATATTTGACCAATTATGAATATTAGAGATAAAATACGTTTCAAAGGTTGTTGGGCTTATCCAGAATGTAGCTCTTGCCCAAAAGAAGAATGTAAAAGATCAGGAAACTATGATCTTTCCGGCTGGAGATACGACACAATAAAGGGTATAACACAAAACCAAGTAACGACAACACAAGTATTTCTTCACCCTAAACAAATTGACCTATATACATATGATCCACCACATGGAATTATACCAATACTATGAGAGAAGGAGATTTTGTATCCATTACTGGATGTGGAGATGTGAATAGGTGCATAGTATGTGAAGCTACAAGGAATTATACCAGAATCTGGAGTCGTACAATCTTTAGTTAACAAAGGACACGAAACAGGTGCTTCATTTATAGTATTTGTTATGACAACTCCTGTTCTAGATAGCGACGATAACTTTATTGTCATAGCAATATATGATAAGGATGGTAATCGAGACGTCAGACTGTCTCCTTATAAAATTAATAATGGAAAAATAGAATTTCTCAACAAGTCCGAAAAGAGATTTGATGTTTTTCTAGACTAATAATGAATGAATTACTTTTCAAGGAGAATGAATCTCACAACAATCGTTTCTACAACTGTACTAGTTCTAATTGGACTAGTAATAGCAGCTATTATTAGCTGCCTAATTGCAGTTCTTGTCATGTTATGTTGGAATTTTGTTATTCCAACTGTCTTTGGCTTTCCAAAGATAACATGGAGAATGGCTTGGTGTTTAACATTTCTATGTCAGTTACTTTTACGAAGTCAGATAAACGTTAAATCGTAATATGAGTGTATATGAAATTGGTGAATCAGTTAAATTTGCTTCATGTACTAACTATGATAACTTGTGTGAAGAATGTGAGGAATGCATAGCTGATGCGTACAAGTTAGTGGATCCACTTATAAGAGATGGTTGTATTATCCAGAAAAAACAGATTATTAAGATCAAAAGACCGTCAGAATTGTGGGAACATAAGAACCCAGAACCTCTAATTCCACTTGATTTCTAACATTCGTTTGGAGTACAATATGCTTAACGGTACAAACAATGAGATCCATTGATCTATGAATACTAATGAATTCATGGAGCATCTTAAGCGTAATTCCATTGTTGAAATAATTAATGGACGTGACGCACACGGACAGTTTATAAAACATGTCTACTATAAATTAGCAAATAGTGAGACTTTTCCAGTATGTATATCTGGTACGAATATACCCTATGATGATCCATTTAAGATCAATTTTACTGGAAAATTCTATGATATGCCAGCTGAAGACGAGATTGAAGGAAAAGTGTATCACATTCATACAAAGATATCTCATAAACATAGTGTTCCAAAAAACATTAATATTTTAGATATGATATAATATGGTATTGATAGTGTAGTTAGAAGCATTCATCCCTTCTGTAGCATATATAGTAATGCATAGGTTTGTGGGACCTAATAACAGGATGCAAGTTCCTGCAGTCGGATTAAATTAGAGTTCTTTGACATAATAGTTTGAATATAAACTATAATATCTGAGCATCGGATAGTCTGGTTAAGGTCACCTGGTTTGGGACCAGGAGTCGAAAGACATCGCAAGTTCGAATCTTGCCGCACAGAAATTTTTATTGATAGGAGTCACATGACATTACGTATTCATTTTGCGAGATTATGTCGCAAATTTTTAACTCCAATCCGACAGATAATGATTTTAAGACGTATTAAGTCTAGAGTTAAAGATATAAGTGTTATTAAAGACAACACTTTCTCTCTTACATTTACACATACAAAAAAGAGAAACAAACCGGAAAGTTTGGCATTGTTGTAGCTCTTACACAAAGAGGATTTCAAACAGGTTGTGTTTTACGTTGTGTATATACAGGTATAGGACGTAATCTAATATGTGAAGCATATGATGAACATAAGAATATTACAACACACGGAGTTCTTATAGAACAACAACGTCCATCTAATTTAAACGGACAATATACTCCACCAAATAAAAATCGAAATTCAGACCCCACTGATATACAAGACATCTTAAACAAAATGAATAGTATTACTGCAGATATGTGTTCAGGTTATTATTCACCATCAAATTATACATCAACGACAATAACACAACCTCAAAGAGTTGTAAGAAAAAAGAGAGTTACAAGGAGTAAATAATGGACTGTATAAGAGTTCGAATTTCTGGCAATTCTCCAGATAGGTTATTGGTAACTATGAACGACTATAAAGAAGGATATGCTTCAAAAATCATATATAAGGATGAAGCCATCAGAATCCGAGACCAATTCACTAAAATAATTGAAAAAATAAAGGATTAATTATGACTCGTCAGCTAGCATCAATACAAAAAATCAGTTCACTTGAAGTTATTCCTGGTGCAGATAAAATAGTCTTAGCTAGTATGCATGGTAATGGATGGAAATGTATAACAGCTATAGATAACGGTATTAAAACCGGGGATCTTGTGATCTATTTTGAGATCGATTCAAGATTACCTATAATTCCAGCCTTCTCCTTTATGGAAAAAAGGCATTACAAGGTCAAAACTTTGAAAATGCGTGGTGTGACATCACAAGGTCTTATCATGCCTTTAAAGGACTTTCCTGCAATCGTAGACCCTATTGAGGGAATGGATGTAACAGACATCATAGGTGTAACTAAGATCGATACAGATGAAGCTGGTGAATGTTCACCTACTGCTAAAAGACAACATCCGATTGATCATTTTCTTTGTAAGTTCAAGTTATATCGTAAGATACGACCTCTTATCTTCAGAAAGAAGGATAAAGGTTGGCCTTCTTGCATTCCTCATACAGATGAAACAAGGGTACAAGCTATCTTCCGTGATCTTGAACCTCATCTTAACTCAGATAAAAAGTGGTATGTTACAACTAAAATTGATGGTTGTCTTGATGAAAATACAATACTTCACACAGATAAAGGACTAAAAACAATAAAAGAAATTTGCGACACTAAATATAAAGGTAAAGTATTTGGTGTAAATCCTACAACTAATAAAATACAATTAACTAGAATTAAAAATACTTTTATAAATGAAAATAAACACGAATGGTATGAAATCACCACAAAAAATGGTAAAATCATAAAAGTTACAGGTAATCATAAGATATATTTACCAAATTCTTACTGTTATCGCAAAGTAGAAGATTTGAAAGAAGGAGATATTTTACTAGAAAACTAGAATTCATTCAATCTTTTTAGTATAATATAGATATACTAAGGAGGTTGATGTGATACTTAAATGTCCGTTTTGTTCTAGAGAACTAAAACCACGAGGAGAAACCTCTCATCTAAGAAGATGTAAAGAAAAAACAAGTACAAATGTTACTGAACTAAAGTATTTATGTATTAAACATAATTATCCTACTTTATGTAATAAAGAAAAATTAGAAGATTTATATATTAATAATAAAAAATCTTTACCAGACTTAAAAAAAGAATACGATATTAATTATTCTTTTACATTATTTTTGCTAAAATATTTTAATATTAAAAAAAGAACTATTAAAGAATCCACAAATCTCAAAGAAACAAGAGACAAATATAAAAATACATGTATAAAAAAATATGGAGTTAAAAATACATTTCAACTACCTACAACTAAAAATACATTACATAAAAAGTATGGTAATGATATAGATAATATATTTCAAGTAAAAGAAATTATTGAAAAAATAAAAACAAGTTTAGATAGTAACCTACTAACAAAATATGGAGTGACACGAACAGAATACTTTTCAAAGGTAATGAAAGATAAATGGAAGAACATTACAGACGAAGAAAAAAATGAATGGCTAAATAAATCATTACTAAACGATAAATGTATTGAAGCAAATTGTAAAAGTGGAGGAATTTATAACTCTTCATTAGAATATTCTATTAGAGAGATTTTACTAAAACTTAATATTCCATTCAGTATAAATTTTGTTATTAAAATTTCAAATAAAAAACGAAGAATCTATGATATATTAATCGATAATAAAATTATTATTGAAGTAAATGGAGATTATTGGCACGCTAATCCAAACATATATAAGGCTGATGATCTTATCAAATTCAATTATGGAATTGAATCAGCAAGAGAAATTTGGGACTACGACAAAGAAAAAAAGAAATTAGCAGAATCTAAAGGATTTAAAGTTGTGTATATTTGGGAAGATGAAATTAAAAATTGTTTTAAAGATAAAAAAAAATTAGAACAACTAATCTTAAAAAAAATGGAGAACTAATATGAAAACGGATGAAATTGTATTCATCAAGAAAATAGAAAACAATTCTAAAAAATATGATATAGAAACATCATTTCATAATTATTTTGCTAACGGTATTTTAGTTCATAATTGTTCTGCGACTTACTATTATAAGAAAGGTATCTTCCGCGATTTCTTTGGAATATACTCCCGCGAATTAAAAAAGAAAGAGGATGATAACTCAAACTGGAGTAAAATCGCGATAAAATATAATCTCAAAAAACAACTCAAAAGTTATGGTGAAACACTTTGGATCCAAGGTGAAATAGCAGGTCCAGGTATACAGAAGAACAGATGCAAGCTCAAAGAACTTGAACTGTTTGTTTTTAACGTATATAACGTCAAACAACACAGATATTTAGATCCTGTTGAGATGGGTCTTGTTTGCACCTTCCTAGGACTGAAAACTGTTCCAGTTGTGAATCATGTTATATCTTTAAAAGACACCACGATTGATAAACTCGTGGAGATGTCGAAAGGCTCCTACGAATCAGGTCCTGATGATCTTAGAGAGGGTATAGTAATCCGAGAGCTAAACGATTTTAGTTTAAACCGGATTAGTTTTAAAGTAATATCGCCTGATTACTTATTAAAATATAACATCTAATATAGGATTTGTATGAAACAAGTAACGGTCATGATTGGAGTAGTCATTTTATTTGCTATAGCGTTCATGAGCTTTATAAGTATTACATCTAATACTCCAAGAAGAATAACATCAGCTAGAACTATATCACAACCTATAGTTCTAGCAAAAACTCCTGAAACAACTACCAATATGCAATAAACTGAACAAGTTACAAAACCACAAGTAAAACGAGTTATGATCGCACGCGAAGACATAGATTGGTTCTGGGGTGAGTGGGATAAACATCAATCTGGTGGTCGTCAAACAATCTACCGTTTTTGGGATTCTATGGAAACAAGATACCCTGAAACAATTAAAGGATGTTGGACTGCCATGACAGAAAATCTTTATAGTCCATATCTACAGGAATATGAATGCGAATAAGACCTGACTCGGCTGTCACCCCCTTCTGCACCCTAAATGGCTGGGTGAGACACAGAAGTCTAACTTGGCTAACCGAACAGGCAAAAAGGCGGAGCACGAACGGACATCCGACGGTATCCTTCCTCTCCGCTAGGACCGTCAACGTCGCCCTGTGTTATTGAGTTTTTGTCAAACTCAGAGGTTTGGAGACTTATACCGTAAAGTCTCCTCCGATTTAACGTTTATATTTTTATAAGGAGACAGTATGAGTGTTTTTGCAATTGAACTTGGTTCTAAGGTAAAGAGCAGTATTTCTGGTTTCGAAGGAACTGTTACCTGCCGTTCAGAACATCTTAATGGTTGTAATCGTTATTGGATTACACCCCATGATAGACAAGGAAGGTAAGCTTCCTGAGGGTTATTGGCTAGACGAAAATGAAATTAAAGTTATTGGTAAACCAAAAACCAAACGAGCAAACCAAGACAGAGGTGGATTTCCATCAAGGATTAAATAATTTAAATAAAATTTTAATTAGTTGTTTAATCTGATTCTATGGCGTGAATCTGCAGAGGTTCGTAAGCGGAATCATATAAAGCTACCTGATTAGATATTAATATGCCCTTCGGGGTTAGTGTATTGTCCTATCAGTGTCTCATGGGAAACCCAAAGTAATAGGATATTATGATTGAGTTCATAATAACTGGGGACAGGCTGTCACGGCCACAATATTTTAAATTCGGCGGAAATAACCGCCAATAGAATCCGACTCTTACCTGGTATTGTGGAGGATTAGCTAGACATAGAGACCTAGGGAACGGTCTAGCATGGCAACGCCAAAGAGACAAATCCAGGAAGGTGTTTCGTGTATAATCTACGTGACTTCAGCCAGTAGAACTCGTAGAACGTCTTTAAATTAAAACGGAAGTAACTGGCACAATTTTGTGTCATTTTAAAGTGTCTGATGTTTAATTTTATTCCCGTAGCTCAATTGGATTAGAGCTTTTGCCTACGAAGCAAAATGTTGGGAGTTCAAATCTCTCCGGGAATGTAGATTTTGTCCCCTTAGCTCAGCTAGATAGAGCAAAACACTTCTAATGTTTAGGTCGGGAGTGCAAACCTCTCAGGGGATGTTGAATTTTTAGTCTCATATTTAAACTTAAAAGGAGGACCTAATGGGTCAGTTACACGAACTTATCGCCGTTGAAGGCGATGCAAAGAACACAGCAGTGAAGATTCTCGCCGAAACACAACACACATTCGCAACAAAGAAGGATCACTTTGTTGGATCCGCCAAGACATACAATCCTTTCAATGACGCTGACAGGGACAGACCTGAAGCAGAAGTAAAACCGATTGTTACAACTGTCGGTGCTAAACTCAAGTATACGATGCCATACATTGTCAAACATATGGACATCATTCTGCAAAAGGAACGGACCAATGCTGTTGCCAAGGCCAATCTTTTGGTAGATGATGGCTCTGGTAAAGACGTTGAAATTGCAAAGGATCTTCCTGTTACAGCTCTCGTCCAGTATGAAAAGATCCTCACGTCATTGCGTGGAGTCTTGGAAAACATCCCTACATTAGATCCTCTCCACAAGTGGAAGAAAGACGAACAGGAAGGCATCTACAAGACAGAAGAATTCAAACGTGTCAGAACAAGGAAGATGCAGAAACCGATTACTCTTGCTGAAGCAACTGACAAACATCCAGCCCAAGCCCAACTCATCACTACCGATGAACCTGTAGGTGAGTTCAAGGAGGTTCTTACAGCTGGTTCTCTTTCTCCTTTGGAGAAGTCACAGATGTTGGCTCGATGTGATACTCTTATTGAAGGTGTCAAACGTGCTAGGTCCAGAGCCAATAAGACCGAAACGGATACTTCCAAGATCGGCCAAACTCTGATCAATTTGATAATCAACTAAATTTGGACGTTATTTTATTCAGACTTAGGCTTATAGTCAGATTTAAGCTTAAACACTTGAACGTCCCAGACTCAATCTGAACCGTATACTTCTGACTGGTTAGTAAGGAAAACTATGCCGCACGTCGGTTCGAATCCGACCTTCCCATCAGTGATCATCTATTGGTGGTTATCGATGGGAAGTTGACTAGTGGCAAGTCAGGTATTTTAAACTTTTCCGAACTGAATTGGTTAGATATATATATATGAATTACCGTAAGGTAATAAACATGATTGCCGTTAGCTTATTTTAGGATAAAGATTTGCTGACAATCAGCAGGGGTTCCTCCACCAACATGGGGGGGCCCTTGCCTTTATTTCGAGTATTATGGGGTGAAAGTGGTAAAACATAAATAACTCCACCATTTATAAATAGGATATATCATGATAAATTTCGTTGTCTTTTGTATTTTTGCTATCGCGATATTGTACGAGGCAAAAATACTTGCAAAGCCAGACAGATTAGCATGGATATATAGAATATCCAAACGAAAGAGTTCTGGGGAAGATGTGTTATCATCAATTCAAGTAGGTATATTCAATTTGTTTTATATGTTTGCAACTTTATATGGATTATATCATTACCCCTTTCCCATTAAAAATACCAATGATTATTTTATTAACATTTTCTATATTAGCCGCAATAATTCATAAAAAAGAAAGACTCACTTATATTATGGTTGACGCTCTTTTTTCTTTCCTATCAAATATAGCCATAGTTATTATGTTAAGTTTAAAAATAATGGGCTTGTAACTCAGTTGGATTAGAGTACATTCTTTTTAAGAATGGAGTCGAAAGTTCGAATCTTTCCAGGCCCATAAATTAAGGAGTTCTTATGCCAAGTATAGATTCCAAAAGATCAATCAATGAGTATCTCCAAGCCTTAACTCAATCGAGAAAGACTTGGGATCTCGTACGAATCAACAAAAAATCTTCTCATCTTGGCACTATCAGAACCTTTTGTTTAAAAGATCATCCGAATAAAGCACTTGTCTTTTTCACTGTGAATGACAAATTCACATCAGCTTCAATTATATCAGAAGAAGAACAAATTCGATTTGGCTTAAAAAAACATTTAAACCAAAGAGGATTAAGTCTGATGAGATACAGTTAACGGCGGGTCTATAAAATATTCTTACCTAAAGGTTGGATACATAAACCAAGTATCCTTCGGACCTTTAGTTCAGTCGATTAAAACATTAATATTTAACATAGGAGACAATATGGGCGGAGGAAAAGACGCAAAGTATTCAAGCTTCGAAGAACAAGAAGTAGCGGAAGAAGCAGCAAAAACAAACGACTCAACTGTAGTTGAACCAGTTGCAAATCCAACTGTAACACCAGAACAAACCGATACATGTGAATGTAAAGGTTGTCCCGATTGTGAATCAGAGAAAGGTAAGGTATAACATGGGTGGCGGAAGTTATTCAAGTCTTTCACGTACAGTGAGAGCAACATCTCTCGGTTATGATACAAAATCAGCCAGAGAGATCTTCACAGCGGCAACAATCAACAGTGCAATGAATCCCTATGGGGTCCAGCTTCGCGAAGCAAGAGATTCTATAGAACATCCAGAAAGTTTCGCGATTATTCTAGCTTTAGATCTTACAGGATCGATGGGATCAGTTCCTCACTATTTAGTAAGAGAAGGTCTTCCCAAGATCATGCAGACCATCATTGATGGTGGTATTCTACATCCACAGTTGCTGTTTCTCGGCGTCGGCGACCACGAATGCGATCGTGCACCCTTACAGGTTGGACAGTTCGAGTCCAGTGATGCTCTTTTGGATAAGTGGCTCACTGATGTCTACCTTGAAGGTGGTGGTGGTGGAAATGCTGGTGAAAGTTACCACCTTGCGTGGTATTTCGCGTCGAAACATACAGCCATTGACTGTTTTGAGAAACGAGCCAAGAAGGGTATTCTCTTCACGATAGGTGATGAACCTGTTCTTTCTAACCTTTCAAAAGATGTTATCAAGAAAATCATGGGTGACGGCCAATATGAAGATTATACGGCTGCACAACTTCTTGCAACTGCCCGTGAAAAGTATAACGTCTATCACATCCATAACGAAGATTCACGTAGTGGACGTGGTGTTGCTGAAAGTTGGAGAGTTCTTATGGGTAACGATAATGTTCTTATTGCTCCAAGACATCAGAATATTGTTGGTCTCATTTCGAGAACGACAATAGCTGTAGCACAGGAATCGGCTATGCCTATTAACATCACAGCAACGATGTAATTGGTCATGAATAAAAAGTTTCTCAAAAGAATAAAAGACTTAAACAAAGATCATTCACCTGAAGGATGGCCTGCTATCCAGATGAAAGATATAAATAGATTAGTAAGAATTATTGAAGAACAACAGATTAATATCAAATACTTAGAAAGCTTAAGATGAAAAACCTAGCCGTAATTGGGGCTGGATTTGGTGACTGTGCGAAAGGTGTCGTAACAGACTACCTTTGCTCTCAGTATCCTGATGCTATCGTTACACGATTTAGTGGTGGTCATCAAGCGGGACATACTGTTGTACATAATGGCATTCGCCATGTTTTCTCCAATTTCGGCTCAGGTAGCTTTCGAGGTAATATTACCTATTGGTCTCGACTATGCACGGTTGATCCAGTAGGTATTACGAACGAATTAAAAGTTCTACGTAAGAAAGGTATTGAACCTACTCTATATCTTGATCCAAGATGTCCTATTACTACTCCGTATGATAAATGGACTAATACTCAAAACTCCTGGAACAGAAAAAATGGTACGTGTGGTGTAGGTTTTGGTAAAACCATTGAACGCGAAGAACAACATTATTCACTTCTTGTAGGTGATCTTCTTTACCCAAAGATCTTCGAAACTAAGTTAGAGTTGATAAGAAAAAAATACTTACAAGAATTCGCTGAATACGACAAAGATTTCCTACCAACTTGTTATCTCTTACTTGAAGAAAAACAGATTCGCATCGAATTAATGAAATGGGATAGAGATATCAATCGAGTTGAATCAGTTAATATCTTTGAAGGATCTCAGGGTTTAATGCTCGATCAAGACATAGGATTCTTTCCACATGTTACTCGTGGTAACTGTGGTATGACAAATTTAAAAAAGCTGGAAGTGACCGATCCAGAAATATATCTTGTAACCCGTTGTTACCAAACACGCCATGGTAATGGTCCTATGACTAATGAAGATCTTAAAGAACATATCATACACGACCCAAATGAAACCAATGTAACTCACAAATACCAAGGTGAATTTCGCGTGTCGATGTTAGATGCAGATCTTCTTAGATACGCAATACAGAAAGATGATATTAAAGATTTTACTTTAGTTATAACCTGTTTCGAACATGTCACGAGTTATGTATATACTTCAGCCGGAAATAAATATGTTTACCCAGATGCAGAAATATTTGCTAAATGCTTAAGTAAGGAACTTGGAGCAAAAAACTTTTTATGTTTCAAAAACCATAAAGTTATAGAGTTTAAATGAAATACCTTTTAATTCTTATTATTCTTTTAATAGGTTGTGTAAAAAACCTACAAGAGAACAGAAACATTATCAGGAACAAAGGATGCAGTGGGACACTACATCTCATTTATGTGTTATTATACAGACTGAGATGTATAAAGCAAGATTTCCTATAGCCTTTGTACGATGTCTAGATGATAATGGTATATATAGAATCAGAAGTTTTCTTGGACAAGAAGATGATACAACATATGTTTCTGGTAACAAGTTAAATAAATACAATCGACAAAATTAACCTCCGGGTGGTGGAACTGGCATACACAACGGACTGATTCTCCACAATTATACTTGAATTGTGTCTTCCAACAAAGTATAATATCTATGGAGGTATTATATGAAGAAGGAAGATAAACTCTGTATTGATTGTGGAAAAAAAGGTGTTCATGAAAGAAAAAGATGTCTAGAACACTCTAGAACCTACAATACAGAAAGAGCAAGAATCAGATACCAGAAAGTAGGAAGACATTACTTTGGTATATCAAAATGTTCTATCTGTAAGAAAGACATGAAGATTTGGAGAATTGGCCAAGTATCTCATGCAAAATGCAGACCAAGTAAGATTCATAAAAATGATCCTATTAGGCAGCATGGAAGATACGAAGCAAGAAAGATTATAGATCAACTTGGTATTACAACTCCAAAAGGATTTGTAACACATCATCTAGACTATAATCCAACAAACAATGAACCAAATAATCTAAGTCTAATGGATCGTAGATCACATGGAGCTCTACATAGACATATCGAACATCATTGGTCGCTATGGTTGAAAAATCATAGTAGTAATTCCGAAAATTGCTGGAATATCCTAAGAGATCACTTAACTACAGCATGGTTTGAAAAAACGAGTGCGAAGGTTATAAAAATAAGTGATATTGGACAATCAGCAGCCGAGCCTCTTTCAAATGAGGAAGGTTCAGAGACTACGCCCGGAAAGCCTAACTCGAAAGATACGGCTAAGATATAGTCCAAACTCAAACTCGTAAGAGGCTTACGAAAGTAAGATGAGTAAGTAAAATCCGTTGCCCTTAAGGGCTTGTGAGTTCAAATCTCACCCCGGAGACTGTTTAAATTATATGAAACCACATCTAAAAATATTAAAGTTTTTATTTCCTAAAGCTTGGAAAGAAGCCACCTATAAAGAAATACGGGACACTAAACGTTTCGTACTTCGATTAAAAGAATTAGGTGCTCCATCATCCTTCATGGATAGATGGGAAAAACATATCAAAACACTTGAGAATGAAGTAAAGGAGTTACGATGAAAACATTTTGTCAAATCTGGGATTTTCTCATGGGTTATACTTTTGCGTGGTTACTATTATGTACAGGTGTTATACTTACAGTATTTACATCTGTATCAATCGCGAAAGTTTTTTTTGTCATTGGTACTGCAATGTTAATAGCAAACTGTATTGGTACTCTCCAAAGATTGGAGATGCTTATACAAGTTCTCAAAACATATAAAATAGAGGTAATTGATGATAAAATACAAAGTGAGGATAAAGATAAGACCAGCAGCAGTACTGGAGAATCCGCGTAACGCTGAGGTTTACGTAGTAACTAGCCTTATGTTCAAACGTCCACTCTCAGAGAAACAAATGAAAGAGTGGAAAGGGAAAATCTTGGGTATGAATACCAATGATTACGCTAGTGTTCATATGACTAGAATAAGGAATAAAAATGAAAAGTAAAATCTTTCCAACACTTTATGGTACAGGTTCAACAGGTCGCACTAAACTTATTAATATACGCGTAGATGAACGTGCTAAAGATGTTCTTATTACCATGGAACACGGTCTTGAAGGTAAGAAACAAGCAGTTAATCACAGAGAGATTACTGTTGGTTTGAATATCGGCAAGAAAAATGAAACAACTCCATTTGATCAAGCCGTATCTGATGCTCAATCTAAGTGGAATAAGAAGAAGGATGAAGGATATACCGAGACTAAGAAGGCTCAGAAGACACAGAAGTTACTGCTTCCTATGCTTGCTCTTAAGTATATTGAACGTAAACATGATATTAAGTTTCCTTGCTACGTGCAGCCAAAGTTTAACGGAGTGCGTTGCATCTATACAGATCACACCTTTAATTCTCGTGGCGGTAAACCTTTTACTACTCTTGATCAATTTGATGAAGAATGTTCAATCTTTGAAGCTGAAGTACAATCACCTTTAGACGGCGAAGTATATTGTCATAATGAAATATCTTTTCAGGATATAGTTGCAGCTGTTAAGAAAACAAGAGAACCTTTCAGACTTAAATATTATATTTATGATTTGGCAAATGAAGGTCTTCCTTTTGAAACTAGAACAAGACTTATAAAAGAATTTTTCGATAAAATGGAAAATCCTCAGTATTTAGTTCGTGTTCCAACATATGAAGTCAAGAATGAAGCTGAGATCATTAAGTATCATGAACAATTTGTTCAAGATGGATACGAAGGAATAATGATAAGAAATAAAGAAGGTGAATACGAATTCAAACACCGTTCAAAAAATCTCCAAAAGTGGAAGAATTTTGATGACGATGAATTTGAAATTATAGGTGGCAAAGAAGCAACCGGAAATGATAAAGGTACAATCGTATTCCAACTTATTACCAAAGAAGGCAAAGAATTTGAAGCAAGGCCAAAAGGATCCCGTCAACAGCGAAAAGAATGGTTTCAAAATTTACAAGAATTAGTGGGAAAAAAAGCCATAATTAGATTTCAACAAAAAACTAATGAAGGTATACCAAGATTTCCAGTTTTAATAGAAATTAGAGATTACGAATAAACTTCTCGTAGATTATAAATCTACGAGAAGTTTTATTTCAATAATAGTATAATATAGGAGAAAGGAAATCCTATATTATGATTAAATTAGACCTAAAAGGACAAAAATTTGGTAAATTAACTGTTATTCGAGAAAACGGGAAAATATCAAATAAGATATCGTGGCTATGCAAATGCGAATGCGGTAATTCAAAAACAATCATTGGAGCATATCTTCAAACAGGAAGCTGTCAAAATTGCGGGTGTGAGAAAAAAAATATACATATACTGAATTAACAACAACATGTAAAATGTGTGGTATATCATTTTCTCATAAAAGAGGTCCTATTCTAAAAACATGTAGTGATAAATGTCATAGAAAATACAATAGAATATATAGACAAGCACATGATAAAAAAAGTTTCGAACACGTTCTAAAATTTCTTGCAAGAAAAATTAGATCAAGATCTAAATATAGACGCAATGAAATATGTGATGTAAAATATGAATTTTTATCAAAATTATTTAAAGAACAAAAAGGAAAGTGTATAATTACAAAAATTCCATTTCAAATAAGTCCAAACGCAAAAGAAATGAGTCCGTGGGCTATATCTATTGATCGAAAAGATAATTCTAAAGGGTATCAGAAAGATAATATACAACTTGTATGCATGATGTATAATTTTTGTAAACATACATGGACGCATGAAGACGTAATAAAATTTAGCAAAACTATCTTAAATAATATTCGTGGAGATAATCAATAATGGAAGTACTAATAACTAAAGGTACAAACGTGTAGGTGAAACTTATAGTGTCCATTATATTAAGGAGATAGAAACAAAATTACCTGTAATCTCATATGCTCCAACAACACATATTCATATAGTTAAAAGTAAATTTTATATAATTATGATTGATAATAAAGAAACTGCTTTAGACCTAGATGATTGTGAGATAGTTCAACCTATAAATATTCTTAACTTAGTCTGAGGATCTATGTCAACAATAACATCTAAACGTCAACTCATTGACCTTATAGAGAAGAACATTATTGAATATAGATCTAAAGGTCCGTGGGTAAGTATTAAACGTAATAAGCATCTTATTGGTTATAAAGATGGAGAAGATGCCTATACACCTATCACTATTGTAGATATGGTATTGGTCGATCTTGTTAACTATATAGCCACTTACCAAGGTCTTGATGAAGCTTTCACTCGTCAAAATTTAATTGATGGTCAGATAACACAACGTAATATACAAACTAAACCAGATAATATAATAGATTTAAACTTATAACGGGCGGGTGGCTGAGTTGGTCGAAAGCAACGGACTGTAAATCCGTCGGCCCTTGTGGTCCTCGAAGGTTCGAGTCCTTCCCTGCCCAAAATTTTATTATGATTACAGATGACAATAACATGAATGCCAACAGACAGATTGGCGAATGTTTGGACAAGGGATATACTCTTGTTAAAATTACTGTAACAAAATATTACGCACTTACAAATGAACCAGATGATCCTCCTTGGTCACAGGGAGATATTTTCGCTTATTTATATAGAAAATACGACGAAAAACGAGACCTTCTATATCAACATTATAATTTTAACACGGCAGAAATAGAAGAAAGTATTGAAGATCCAGTTAAACCATTTGGAGATATATGTCCTTCACCTACGAATTCGAAAGAGCTTCCAACTCAGTCGATATAATTATTATCAACCACAAGTTGGAAGTTCTATTAATAAAACGTGGACATGAACCTGGTAAAGATTTATGGGCTCTTCCAGGTGGGCATATAAACCCTCGAGAAGAACCAATTGAAGCTGCAAGAAGAGAACTTGAAGAGGAGACTGATCTTATTGGAGTTCCACTTACATTATTCGATGTAAGAAATGGTGAGGATTCAAGAGGTTGGTATGTTAAGACTATATATCATAGTAACTTACGTCCACTTCGAGGTCTCTATGCAGGTATAAAAGCAGGAGATGATGCTGTTGATTTTAAATGGGAAGATTTAAAAAAATGCGGATACCCCCAATCAAGAAAGTTCTTGTATGTTGATCATCAGAGGATATTAGCCGATTTCTACATGTGTAAATATATAAATTAGCGGGTATGCTGGAATCGCAGACAATCAAGCCTTAGAAGCTTGTGAGCGTAAGCTCGTACAGGTTCAAGTCCTGTTACCCGCAAAATAAATTTAAAGAAATACATAAATGACAAAAAGACAACAAGAAAAACAAGTCCTTGATAGAATTAAAGAATACAAAGGATTCACTATCTTCTGGGCTACAGAATATCAGCAACGAGCGTTTGCAGTACAAAGACTACAAGATAGAGGTAGGATAATAAGACATCAGAAAGCTAAATGGGATCACTATCCGTGGATGGTATTTACTATAAGGAAATCAAATGAACACTAAAAAACTAAATCAAGGTGAACGACATCTCTTTGAATATAAGTATCAAATGAGTGGCGGATTCTTCACCAAGTTATTTGATTGTATATTTCACGCTGATGTGGGAAATGAAGCTAAGTTATCTTTAGCTTTTCCAGAAGAAGTAGAAGCTGTAAAACGATATCAAAATGAATCTGGATATTGGGACAAATTAGAAAAAACTTATAAAGAAAGCGAAGATCAGTAGTTCAGTTGGTTTAGAGCAGTGTCCTGATAAGGTAAAGGTTCGGAAGTTCAAATTTTCCCCGATCTATTAAATTATGTCAAACATATCAAAAATACTAAATGAGGAGTTTAGAACATGGCTACTGAAACAACCGAAAATAAAAACAATGATCAAGGATACACAGTCAACGATAGACGAGGTATTGAAAAACCAACAGAAGTCTGTCGAGTCTGTGGATCAGGTGAGGTCCATACAACAGAGTATAATAACCCCACTATGAAGTGTGTGGACTTCTTTCGCAAAACCATTTCTGACTTAACTAATCGTCTTCATCAATTGGTGGATAAATGATAGTTTTAATCTGTGATGAATTTGATATGATATCAGACGATGAAGCACATGTAGGATTAAGTATTTTTAGCCATTAATGGTTATATTCGCAATAGCTATGAGTGGTATATCTACTTAAAGGTATATTATATATTTTCACAATATTAAATTAACAAAATAAAGAGTCATATTATAAATTATGCCAAGATCAAAAACTATATTCGATTATACCGTACAATACGGTACTAGGCGTCATACTTATACCATAAAACGATTTGGTACTTTGAAACACTATTGTGAGCGAAGAGCTGTAGAAAGTATTGTAGTTCACGATATAGTTCCTGTTTTTACTGGGGAAACCATTGAAGAAGTAGAAGCATTTTTAAATACTCGTAGTAAGAAAACAAGAGATAAGAAACCATATAAAGCTAATCCAGACTCAGTAGTAAACGTATTTATATAAACAATTTCTACATTCATGAAGTATAATATCTAAAGAATGTAAGAAAACAAACCAAGGAGAAAATAATGGCAAATCATGAGATGATTCAGTATTTCCGAGGCGACGGAAATCACCCAATTGGAGCAATGGTTGCTATCTATGACGAAATAGCTAATACAGTACGTATTGGTTGGAGCAAGTGTAATAAGAAGGATACGTTCGTAAGAGATCGTGCTCTTACTGTAGCACGTAAACGTACCGAAGCTGGATCCATCCTTAACATTCCATCTAGCCGTCAGTTCATAAAACATGAGACAAGACTGATTGAAGATGCAGAGAATATAGGTTTCTTCTTCGATCTTCCAATGGAAGTTGTCATACCTTCTTTACCTGAACAGTACGAAATCTTTGTTAAAAGAGTAGTTACCTACTTCAAATCCGTACCAGTAGAAAACTTCTACGTTTGCGGACCTGAAGATGATATGACTGCTATTGTTATCAAAGATGCTCGAGAAGCTGACATTGAACGTCAGAGTATCAAAGCTGGAAAGTAATCAGTTTGGAGGAATAGCCTAATGGCAAGGCAGTAGATTACTAATCTACCGACGAATTTAAAACTCGTCTTATCGGTTCGAGTCCGGTTTCCTCCTCTATATCATACGGAAGGGTGGCAGAGTCTGATTTATTGCACTAGTCTTGAAAACTAGTAGGGTTAACAGCCCTCGTAGGTTTAAATCCTACTCCTTCCACCAATTTATATGCAAACAGGTGAAATTTATAATTTTGCCCTACATCATTACGAAGGTGGAGAAGATCTTCTCGGAAAAGAAGCTCGCATAAAGAATGTTAGAACCTGCACTATGATTTGTTCGCATAAAGAAAACTGTGATAATCAACGTATAGTTTATTCCGTAGGAGGCTTATGTTATGAGTACGATGAGTGCTGCGTACTCTTTAAGAGAACAACAAGACCTGCAATGATGAATCCAGATAATCTTTTTGAGGTTTTTTAATGTTAGTTCATGACTATCACATCTCTTGAGAATCACTTTGGTCAATACGTATGGGTTCACCGTAAGGGTGCTACCTCGCTCGTAAAGATACAGTTGGTATCATCCCTGGAAGTCAAGGGACCAAATCATATATCGTTTGCGGGAAAGAGAACCCAGACTCTTTCAACTCTTGTTCACATGGAGCAGGAAGAAAAATGGGAAGAAAAGAAGCTTCACGAACCTTGAATCTAGCTGAAGAAATCAAGATACTAGATGATCAGGGTATCATTCATGGGATTCGGAATGTTTCAGACCTTGATGAAGCAGCGGGAGCTTACAAAAACGTGGAAGAAGTTATGGCATCCCAGACTGATTTAGTTGAGATCATAGAAGAACTCATACCCTTAGCCGTTATCAAATCATAATAAGGATAATATATGTGGATTAAAGTAGAAAATCCATCTGATGAATTAGTAGAAGAGATATGGAAGAAAGAGAATGATGATATCGGCATGTGTCCTGATTGTGGTGTTGCAGTTGATGAACAGCACCTAGAAAACTGCGATGTTGCTAGATGTTTAAAATGTGGAGACCAAAGACTTAGTTGTAATTGTGAAGAAGGAGAAGGAGATATTTGGACTGGAATCTGGCCAGGAATCGAGATTGCGTATAAACATAAGTTAGTATGCCAATGGAAAAATTCAGACAGAACACTTGAAAAACCATCTTTCGATTTAAATGAAGTAGCAAGAATGAGAATAACTATATAATGATATTATGTTTGTAGATTCGGCTATATTCACCGAACCGCGTTCAGAATCAGAAAGGAAACCAGTATGCAAGCTTTCCAAGTCGAAATCCAAGCGAAAGATGAAATAGCTCCTATTATCGAGAGAATGGTTAAAAACTATAAGGGTTTGTTACCATTCCAATCTGATTCAGGATCAGGTGAAAAAGGAGAGGCTTGGATTCGTTGTTATACCATTGACGAAAATGAGTTCCAGGTTTTTTTACATACCGAATTCCTAAAACTGATTCCAATCGTAGAAGTCATAAAAGATGGAGATGTAAATCTTCTTGTTTGGCCAACAAAACATACTTCTACTGCTCTTAAAACAATCGAAGCTATAAACGCCATGCCAGCCATATAGGGATGTAGTTCAGCTGGTAGAGCATCACCTTTTGGAAATATCTTTTATATCTAATATACCATGATCAAATTCCCAGTGATGATTTAGACACAAAACAAGATTATTTTCAGGAGAATTAATTTCTCCAAGTGTTGTATCCAATGAAAAACTACGAATAGGTTTAATATGACAAAGATCAATATGTTTGTCATAATTACATTTTTGACATGGTAATTTAGTTAGATTTTTATTCCAACTACGATTGTATGTATTAACGTATGTACTTTTATAAGCTGAATAACCATACTTTCTTCCTTTAACTTGAGCTTCTCTAAGAGTCATCTTCTTTGTACGTTCAGTCATAGAAGACCAAAATTTTCGACATATTGGACATATTCTTGATTTTTGATTGAGTTCATTAGAGTTAAGGACTATGACGTTCAGACTGTTGACGGTTCAACATTACAGCACGACGAAGTAGGTCCTTATGTCTTACATGAATTTAAAAGGAGTATCAATGGCAACTAAGAAGAAAAAGAAGAATGGAAGTTTTCAACTCAGTGCTGACTTTCAACGTCTCTGTGAGATAGCAAACGTACCATTCAAAACTACAAAAGAAGCTAAAGACTTCTTCAAAGGAATGGTATATACTGCAATTGCAGAGTGGATGAAATCCGACGAAAAAAGAACTACGGAAGACGAGATTATCTTAATTGATACTCTTGCTGTTCTTGGATATGTTATTCTATGACCAACATGATAGTTACATGTAAGTGTGGTCGTACTCTCAAGTTACAATCATCTTACAATTGGAAGATACGTTATATTTCAGTATCTTGTGATTGTGGACTTGGATTAGTCATAAATACTGAAGGATCAATTGAGAAAATCTTCGACCTTTCTCCAACTATTAGAAAGAGTACCAATGGAAAAGAAAACAATCAAGAGATCCAAAAAGACATTTCTGATTACAAAAAAACCTGTAATTTTGGCGTCTAATTCAACTAAGGTCAATGCCATTCAATGTTTACATTGTCATGATATCATATATAGTTGTGTAGATCACGATTATCATCCCTGTTCTTGTGGTGCCGTAGCTATAGACGGAGGTTTTGACTACATCCGAGTTACAGGTGATCCGAGTAAGATTTTGAGTCTTATCATTCATATTCCTGTATCCAAAGAAGAATTGTATAACGATTGGAATACCTTAGATAAACCAAGGAGATATGGATGTATAAAGGTTTAACATTAACTATTCTTATAATATTGGCTATAATTCTATGCATCAATTTTATGACCAATTTAGGTTTACTCCAGATAAGAGGTCAGATCATCGAACTTCAAATTCCAAAATATGTAGTATCTAAAGAACCAGAAAGAATATCTACTACATTGATAAAAACATATCCATATTTAAAAATATGGGGTCCAGACGTTATATTCTATTGGTCTGGTATTATTTACGACCAATGTGAGAAGAGACGAATAGACTGGCGAGTCGTTTGTGCAAAAATTCATTGTGAATCAGGATTTAATCCTAAGGCTATATCTGAGATGGAGGCTAAAGGTATTGCACAAGTCCTTGATTCTACAGCATCTGCTATATGTCGAAGAACAGCTATGACTTTTATTCCTGATGTGACATTGATGAATGATGTAGCTGGTATGCTTATTGGCATCAACTATTTAGATCAAGGCATTAAGAAAGAACAGTCTATAGAAAAAGGTTTGAAGTATTATTATGCAGGACCAGGTTGGAGAAAGAATATAAAACAGGGGCCTATTAATGACTACGCAAAAACAGTCCTCAGCGAAGTTAATCGAATTGGAAAAGTGTATGAAGAGTTGTATCCCGTCGAAAAAAGTTTTTTTCTTCGATGAGGAAACAAAAACTCATTATGAGATCGAAGACATTACATGGGTTGATGATAAACTCTATATTATAGGTGGAAAAAATCACAATGGACTCGAACTTCCAAGGAATTATCCCATCAATCACAATGAATCAGACAAATGTACCGAAAACGTGTTCTAAATGTGGACAGACAACCTTATTTAACGTTGAATGTTCCGCATGTCTAGCTCGCGAAGCTGAACTGGTAGAGAGAAACTATCTTTTAAAAGATATTTTCCAGAAAATAAAACAGCTAGACTACTTAGAACATACCATTGGATATCAATGTTCCAATGAAGAACTAAAAAACCTGAAGTATCTTCTAGGAAAATACATCAAACCAAGTAAAAGAGAAATTGAAGCAAAAGAAAAGTTAAATCAAAGGAGTAACAAATGACAGACAAGAAACTTACAGTAAATTCTCTTCTATGCTATCAAAAGGCATTGAAGATGAGAAAAGGTGAACTCGAGAACGTACGTTCGTCCACTACCCAGTGTACGAGACGAATCGACGTTGCTAATAACGAGACCATAGAGGAACTACTCTATGATATCAAGAAAGTGGACAAGAAGATCATTCAGCTCAATAAGGCTTTATTCAAGATCGACGACGAAATAAAGCGGTCAAACACTTCAACAACAGTCGAACTCCAAATAGATTTCGACGACTTAATGTCTGAGATCAGCGAGTAAAGCAATTAGTGTTGGAATAGATAGATAGCCAGGTCTTCTCCTATTGGTGAAGTTACTGGTTATTGACAAGTAAAATCCTTATGATGTGCGAAAGCACAACTATTATAAAACAACTCTATCCTGCGAAATAATACTTTGTTAAACATAAAAGCAGGTGGTTCTTGTTGATTATTAGTTATTATTCGTTATTACTATACAAACTTTTTATTTCTATTCCTTCGCTTTTTTAAGGAGTTGCGATGCCACGTTACAAAGTAGTTGAGAAAAAGTTGGGTAAAATAACTGAAGTTACGGCTTTCAGTCAGAAACAGGCTTTATACAAGCTAGCTCTTGAAAAGAGCAAAGACAAACGTGAAGCTGGAAAGCTTTACGCTGCTATGCTTAAGTCACATGAAGCTGTAATTGTTAATGATCCTAATCAATTGGAATTCTTTTGAAAAAGTTCTTTCGCAAACTCGTACTTAAGATTACTTTCAGACTCCTTAAGAGCCGATTTGGGGATCGACTTACAAGTAAGTTAGACCTCGAAGCTCAGATACTTTCCAAAGGGAACGTTGTCTTTAGTAAAAAACTTGAGAAGGACGATCTGATTAAGATCTTTGAACACGAAATTCTGGAGATCAAATGAAATTATCAGGAATTAATTATCATCGCCATGTTTCTACGGAAAGTAATCCTGAGAATCTTCAGGTTATTAAAACCGTTATAGATGATCTTAATAAGACAGACGTTATAGCTTTATTTCCATCGTTATCTATTGGAGAAGATAGAATCTATTTTCTTCGAGATAAAACACCAACTTTGCTCAACTCACGAATAGTTCTCAAAACAGGCTATCAAAGCCTCCTGGGAAGGCTTGGGATCCCATTTCGTGTTGTGGATAATACTCCATCATGGATAGAAATTCCACTCGTTAACGGAAAAATAACATGGATGGCTCAATGTTCAGCACAACAGAACGTTACTATCCGTATGATTAATAACGAGATACGTGCAGTTCTTTCAAATTCATATACAGCCATAGACGATAAAGAAATCATCAATCTTATGGAAAGATTATTCCTTCCACAAATAAGAGAAATACAATTTACATGTTCTAGTAGTGATTCTAATACTAGAATTCTGACACGAGAACAGTTTGAAGCAGAATGCAACGGATATACTACTTCTATGTTCTTGTACATAAGTAACAGTGAAATAGGTGATGCTTCTGTAAGATGCGGCATTGGTATGACAATCCAGAATACCGATCGCACACTTAGTTTCCAATTCGTAAGAGATACAAGAACATTGGGAAGAGTGATTCATCGTGGTGAAGCTATTAAAAGACTTGAAAAAGAAGTAACTAACCTCTTTGCAAAAACTTCTGACAATTGGAATCTAATCCAAAATGCTTTAAGAACAATGTCTAATGTCACCGTTGATCAAATACCAACTTTAGAACAGAAGATGATCAAGACATTAGAATCAATGCCAGAATTTAAAGTTTGGAAAACACAATATGATGAGATAAGAAAAACAACAGTAGTTCACAACATGTTTGATCTTATCTATGTTATGTCTTCTATTCCATATAAAGATGAGAGTTTCAATAATGTAGTTGAGGAGATCGTATTTGGACGCTTTTTCTAATCTTGTTTTGGGTAAATGCATAGGTACAAAATCTTCAATTAAACCTACAGCATTTGTAAATCTAAACGACATTTTAGAAGGTGGTTTCCCCACTGGTAGATTAGTAGAAATCTATGGTCGTAGTCAGATTGGAAAATCATCTTTAGCCATATCTTTATTTCCAAACGATTTAATCGTTTATATAGATTTAGCTCGTAAACTCTGTGCAGATTATATTACTTCTAATGTTATGATGTCTCCAACAGTAAACAATCAAAATGTATTTGAACTTATTCACGAGATTATAAAAGAAAATATTGTTATTATTATAGATGATTTAACTATGTTAGGTAATATACGAAATGATAGTGAACGTTTCAAATGGCTAATGCGAAATTTTATGATCTTACAGAGAGAACTGGTTTCTACAGAAAGTTTGGTTATAGTTTTGAATCAAATTAGAATGTCTCCAACAACTGGTCATTCCTATAATCCACATGAAGGATGTTTGGACGCCGCGATTAAGATTAAGATGCATCATGCTGAATATTTAAGGGACAAAGGAGATCTCGTTTATCTTGATATAGAAAAACATTTTTGGGGTCAGGAAGAGGCCAGATGTACTTTATTAGTATCAAAGAATAAAGTTGAAGTGCCTTCTTTCTATAGATCAGTCTCTTTACATGAACAAGGTAATATATTATGATGATCAATTGGAATGAGGTTAAAGAAACAATCGAAAAACTTCATAAGCAATTAAAGAACAAATTTGACACTGATATACCAGAAGATATGCTTGATAAAGTATCTAAATCAGCAGATGAAATCTTTAACCCTGTCGAAGCTCTTGATGCTGAACAAGTCAAAATCTTCAATGAGATGAAGTCTTTACGTAATGATCTGGATGAAGCTTTAAAGTTAAAAGAACAACTTGAAAAGAAACTATCTCGTTATAACACTCTCAATAACTTTTTTACTTCATCCATAGAATTAAAACACGATCTTGTTAACAAAGTATGGCGTGTAAATGAAAAAACTGGTATAATTGAAGTATTCAACACTGTCAAAGCTAAAGAACAAATGAAAGAATTAGGTCTCGATGAAATGCTTCCTCCTAATATACTTGGTAATGATGATTAACTATGCAATGGAAAACCAAAGAAGGTAAGATATTTGAAATTGATCAGATGACAAATGATCATCTGAAAAATGCGAGAAAAAACCTTAAAAAGCGTTTTCCTAATGCACCTCCCTTTCCACGTCAAAGACTTACTGATTGCTATGACGAAATGAAGAGAGTTCTTGATATCCGAAAGTTACAAAACCGAAAGATTAAAAAGTCTTTAAAGGTTCTAGACTCTAATATTAACTTATTCGAACATATATAGGAGCACCTTTGGTACGTACAGCTAGAACCAGAATAATATTTGAGACTGCTCAATTCATTTCCAATGAATTTGATGAAGTTCTTAATATTACACATCTAATTCAAGCTATTATCTTCGATGGATCATCGACAGCCTACAATCTTCTTGTAGAATGCGGCGATGAATTAGAATTCACCACACATCCTTCTATCATAAGACTAAAAGATAAGCGAATTATTCGTCCTGAGAGTTTCTCAAAAGAAATGAAAATAGTTGAAGAACGTGTACGTCTTCGAACGCAATCTACGTTATTTACTCCAATGACGATTCTCAACTATTGTATGTCAGAACAGGATGGAATAACATATCTGCAAGATCTTGGGATTGCAACAGATAGACTCTTTATAACTCTATCAAAACCACCAGATAGAAAGAATAATGAATCGGTTCAAACACCAACACTGGACAAATACAGTACTGATCTAACTCAGGAAGCTAAACAAGGTGGTTTAGATCCTGTGATTGGTAGAGAAGTAGAACTAAGATCTCTGATCAACGCTCTTTGTCGACGCATCAAGAGAAATGCTTTACTTGTTGGTGATCCTGGTGTTGGCAAAACGGCTATTGTCGAGGGTTTAGCTCAGTCTATTACCAATGAACAAGTTCCAGAGATGTTAAGAGGTAAAAGAGTAGTCGCTCTTGATCTCGCTTCTCTTGTAGCTGGAACTAAGTTTCGTGGAGATTTTGAAGAAAGAATGCAGTTTATAATTAAAGAGGTTCTTTCCGCCAAAAATATTATCTTATTCATAGATGAAATTCATACTATGATTGGTACAGGTGATTCATCTCATGGAAATGATGCAGCTAACATCTTAAAACCTTACCTATCAAAAGGTAAGATTCAGGTTATTGGTGCAACTACGACTAAAGAAGAACGGGAGGTGTTTGAAAAAGACGGTGCATTAGAACGTAGATTTCAACGGATTAAAGTGTCTGAACCAACAGAAGAAGAAGCTATTAAAATTCTTAATGGTATTTGTAAAAAATACGAGGAACATCATGGCATACATGTTAACAAGAATCTTATCCACGATATTGTGGTCCTTGCTGTACGCTACATCCACGGTGGAGCACTTCCTGATAAGGCAATTGATATACTTGACCAAGCTTGCGGAGATAAGAAAATCTCTTCTATCGCCAACAACCCAGAAATAAAAATTCTCGAAGAAAAGATTAAGGCTCTCGAAGAAGATATTTCTATTCATATGAATGAAGATCATATCATAGATGCTGCAGGAGTAATGGATGATAGAAAGAATCTCGAACATGAACTTGAAGTAAAAAGAGCTCGTCTAGTTTCTGAAGTGAGAGGACTTGAACTTTCAATCCATGATATTACAAATACAGTTTCTCGCATAACTAAGATTCCCATAGCTGAACTTTCAGCTGATAACATTACTAAACTAAAGAAACTAGAAGAGTTCTTAAGATATCATCTAATATCACAAACTGACGCTATAACATCTGTTGTTAAAGCTATTAGAAGATCTCAAGTTGGCTTGCGAAAGTCAGGACAACCTATTGGTTCATTCCTATTCTTAGGACCTACAGGAGTAGGTAAAACTCATCTTGCTAAACAATTAGCTTTGGGTTTATTCGGCAGTGAAAAACATATTCGTCGATTTGATATGTCAGAGTATAGTGATCAGTTTACAGTCTCGAGACTTTTGGGATGTTTTGTTCCTAAAACTAAAATACTTATGGCAGACGGAACTATGAAATCGATTTCAGAAGTTCGGATCGGAGATAAAGTATTTTCACATACCGGAAAAATTCAGAATGTAACACACACCCATAAGTATAAATATACTGGATTACTCGACTCATATAGAATAGCAAATAGCAATTTACGATTAAATTGTACGTCAAAACATGAAATACCATGTATTAAACCTGAGTTTTACAATAAAAGAGTTAAAAAATCTTCTTATTCTATAAAAAACATTAAGTTTAGAAATAGTCAGGATATAGATGAAAATGATATAATAGTATATCCAAAAATACTAAGTCTTGATACAAATTTACCTGTAATCGATTTGAAAGATTATATAGTAGACTTACCTCGATATCAATATGATAATAAGAATATCTGGGCTTATCAAAACGTAAAATTTAATAGATTTATTAAAATAAATAATACATTCCTCCGATTTATAGGTTATTACTTAAGTGAAGGTGGATGTTCTAAAAATCGGAAAAATATAAAAATAACATTTGGCAAACACGAAGAAAAATACGTTCAAGAAACAAAACTACTTATACACAAAATATTCGGAAAACATATTCACATTAATATACGACATACAAATAGAAATTCAATTTGTTTAGTATTTTCAAGTAGAATTATAAATATTATGCTTTCTAAATTGTTTGGAAGAACATGTTATGAGAAAAAAATTCCAAGTTATATTCTTGGATGTAATCCAGTCAAATTGTATAATCTAATAGAAACACTTATTATTGGAGATGGTTCCAAAACAATAGAACAAAAGATAACATATACAACTGTTTCTTCAGATTTAGCATCTCAATTTAATACTATCCTTCGTCAACTTGGATTTTCTACACAATTCAATTATCTACAAAATGAAAAGGTATATAAAATAATTATTACTGGTGATAATGCTGAACTACTAAATACTAAGCTTCCATCATTAAAATTAAAAACTAAAGTAACTAAAGTTTTCAATATTCAGAGAAAACAATATAAAGATCACCTGTTTTATTATTATCACATCAATCAAAAAAAGAAAGTTAAATACGACGGATACGTATATGATTTAACAATTGCTAATGAATCAACTTATATTGCGAATTTTGTAGGTGTTCATAATTCACCTCCTGGCTATATTGGATACGAGGAGGGCGGTGAACTTATTAACGCACTTAAAGATAATCCTTATTGCGTATTACTCTTCGACGAAGTTGAGAAAGCTCATCCTAGCGTTTACGATATTTTCCTTCAGATGATGGATGATGGAAGAATTACAGATAAGCTAAATCGTTCAGTAAGTCTTGAAAACACCATCATTATTATGACTTCAAACATAGGTTCTCAAGATATTACGAAGAATAACTTCGGTTTCATTCATAAGAATTTTGAAGAAAAAAAGACTAATATTCATACAACTATTCATGCAGAATTAAAAAACTTCTTTCGACCTGAATTTCTTAACCGTATTGGAAATACAGTTATTTTTGATCCGTTAAAACGAGAAGACCTATCTTTAATATTTAATCTTCAATTTTTTGAGATAAGTCGAAATATTGAAAAGAATTTTAATATTAAGGTCACTGTAGACTCTTCGGCAAAGGAAAAGATATTGGATCTTGTAGCTGAAGAGAAAAACTCAAACGCTAGACCGATGAGACGTCTCATTCGTGACAAAATTGAGGATCTACTTACAGATGAGATCATAGACAACAACGGAAAGTTAAAGTCAGATGCAATAGTGAAATATGAGGATAAGTTCTTAATCTCTTACGTAGGAAAGAAAAATGTTAAATATAAAAAGTTGGATTGTAAAAACGTTAGTGTCTGATATTAAAATAAGTGATGTAATACTTATTACTGCTAGTAATGCCATTAAAGAAAATGACAAACAAGACAATAAGATTACATCAAAAAACAAACAAAAGGAGGTCTCGAAATGAGTCAAGCAATTACACATCTCACAGATGTATATGTGAGTAAAGGTTTTGATGGAAAACCACAAGCTTCTTTCAAGGCAAATGACAAAGGCGAATATGGACAGGTAAATTTCAAAGTTTCACACAAAAAATACACCAAAACAGGTGAAAAAGCACAATACGACAACTACAGTATTCAGTGGCGTAATGTGAAAGGTGACTCTAAAGTTATTGAGTTACTAAATCAACCTGGAACTCGTGTATCTCTTTATGGTGAACAGACTCAAGAAGTATACATGGAAAAATCCTTTATCCGTGTTACTTGCGAAGGTCGCAATGCTGTCAATATCGTCTTTGGAGATAGACAAACCAACGAAGCAGCACCTGCGGCAGCATCTCAAGCATCTATTAGTAACGACGATCTATAAACAAGACCTGTACGAGTGCGGAGATGTTTGATTATATACTGTAAAAGTGGGCTCAAATTTTGATAGAAGAGCCCTACCTCCGCTTTTTCTTTAATATAAAAGGTGATTCATGGATCTAACAAATGATGACGTGGTTCCAGATATTGGCACCCGTACAATGTTTCAAATGAGACTCAAGTTTGAGGATAATACCATCCTTGGACCAACTGATATCTTTGATCAAGTTCAGAAACTTGTTAAGGATAACCTTAAAGAAATACGTCCTAAAGTTGGACGACTGGGGGATCTATTTGTTGGACATGGTGGAAATGGATCTTCTCTCTTTTTCACCTTTGGCTGGTACTTCAGAAAAGCTGTAGAAAAACTGGAACAACAACACGGAACATGTCAAGTACAGTTTGATAGCGACACTATCACCAAAGAACAGATGCAATCATATATCGTCAAATATCTCAAGAAACAAGCTGAGAAAATTGGCGAAATGGCTGAAACTGTTATGCGAGAGGGACTTCCAGAAGAGTTACTTGAAGACAATGATTAATTCGCTATGTTTGATACCGGAGACAAAATGTGGCCGAAAATGTCCGAACTGTTACGAAGAGAAGAAGAAGTACAGACCGTCACTAACTCAACCGATGTATATCAAGTTAGTATCCCAACATATGACGAACTTACCTTCTTTGACGGAACTGTTAATCGACTACAATGGGAACGAATCTCCTATTTTCCTCGAAGCTTTGCTTGCACTTACAACTGTCACGAAAACTATAACTACTAATATAGAGGGTCTTTGGCAGTTACGGCGACTGAGCGGTGTAAATTTTCACCTCAGTCTACATACAATTAGGGATGTTCGCAAAGCAAAAGAACTTAAAGAAAACTTTCCATTTATCAAAAGTTTCTCAGTCATGGCTGATGAAATTGATGATCTAGCTCTTCAGGACTTAGGAGATGTACCATTCTATATTATAGTTAACAAATTTGGTTATCATTGGAAAAATGAACCAGCCGCAGTAAACTACATGAATATTATTACTAAGTCGCGACATCTTAAGAATATCCATTTAGATAATTGTTTATTAACTAGAATAAACGGACAAGAATGTCCTGGTGCCACACAAATTAATATATACCGAGATGGTTCTGTTAGACATTGTCCATATATACCTGAAGAAACAAAAAAAGCAGACTATTCAAAAGGCTGTTATTTAATAGGGAGTAAAAGATGAATGAAGAGCAAGTTAGTAAGTTATCATTAATAAGAAAAAATATTCAGGTCAACAAAGACACATTTCATATGATCATATTTGGTGATCTACATATCGGACATCAAAGTTGTGATGAACGTGAAATCGGTAAGATGGTCAATTGGATTGCAAAAGAAGATCCGAAAGAATTCGGTGTAATATTAACTGGCGATTTAATAGAAAATGTAATACCTTCATCTAAAGGTCTTCCATTTGAGATGAAATATCCAAGTCCAACAAAACAGATGGAAGTAGCTACTAAAATGTTACTTCCCATATCAAAACACATACATATGTTATGTGACGGAAACCATGAAGATAGAAGTCAGAAAACGGCAGGTATATCTCCTTCTTACATAATGGCTAAGGATTTAAATGTACCTTACGTTGGATATCACGGCATACTTGAACTAAATTTACAGAATAGAGGACATAAAGAACAATATACTATCTATGCTGAACATGGGTGTGGATCCATCCCAAAAACCGTAGCTGGTCGATATAGCAAAATGGAATCCATTCAAAAACAAGTAGAAGCCGACGTCTATGTAAAAGGTCACATCCATCATAAAAATGTATTTGTTAAAGATGTATGGAAAAAGATCAACGGTCAGATGGTTAAAAGAAAAGTAGTATTTGCGTCCAATGGTAGTTATTTAATGGATGCTGAATACGCTATAAGATCAGGATTTGAGCCTACAACACCGGGTATTGTTACAATTGAATTATCCACCAAAGACTTTAACATTCATAGTCGTATTTAACGCTAAAATGCTATAGAAATTCAAAAATTACCAAAATTTTCGGAGGAGATTTCGAGAAAATAAAAAAGTTTAGAAATTAAGATTTTTAAATAAAAATTCAAAAAGGAAAAACAAATGCCTGGTATAAAAGAAATTGAAGAAATTTGGAATTCAAGACAACCTATAATCTGGGTAAATACGTTCGAAGAACGGCGAGTCATCGAAGAGATCGTACATTCACCTATCATTGGAATCACAAAAGAAGAAGGTGACGAAATAGGTAAGATCAATCCTCGTCGTAAGCTCTTCATGTGGTCGTGTACCCAAGGATTAGTCGAAATCAAGGGAGACCAGTTTCAGAACTTCGACACTCTAAAGACTGCAGATATGCAGACTCTTCAACCTGTTGTAGCAATGGAACAGGTAGCTTCTGATCGTCTCAACTATGAGACACATGATGGTTCAGTCCTTATCATGCGTGATCTACACAAGTTGATGAACATTCCCATGCCAGCACGTAAAATGAGGGATATCATCAAACACTTATCGATCACGATGAAGACAATCTTTCTAGTTGGTCCCTCGAATGAAATTCCTGATGAGTTACAGAAGGATATCTACTATGTTGACTTCGATTATCCTGATGCTGCTCTTATCCAGAATATTCTGGAAGTTATAGTCAATGGCATCAAGAAAAAAGCGAAAGTAGATAAGAAAGACGAACGTCATCACATTGCCAGAGCTCGTGGTAAGGATATGCGGTATCGTACAACTTACTCTCAAGAAGAGATCAGTGATATCGTTAAATCGGCTCAAGGTTTAACTCGTTCTGAGATAACCATAGCTTTTTCTAAATCAATTAACAACACACCTGATGGTGTTATCGAGTATCTACGAGTTGCAGAAGAAAAGAAAAATATTATCAAACGGTCTCAGGTATTGGAGATCTGGACTCGAACAGAACCAATGACTGATGTTGGTGGGAATGGAGAGATAAAAGAATGGTTAATTCAACGTGGTAATGCTGTAACAGGAAAAGCAAGTGATTTTGGTGTTCGTCCACCTAAAGGTTGTTTAATAACCGGAGTTCAAGGTGGTGGAAAATCAATGCTTGCCAAAGCCGTTGCAGGAACTTATCGTTTACCTCTGGTACGTCTTGATTTCGGTCGTATCTTCGCTGGACTTGTTGGTTCATCTGAGAAAAATACGAGAAATATGATTTCTCAAGTTGAAGCCATGTCCCCGTGTTGCCTTTGGATTGACGAAATAGAAAAAGGTCTCTCAGGTACTGGAAGTTCAAACTTCAGTGATGGTGGCACTTCATCCCGCGTCTTCGGTACATTCATTTCATGGATGCAGGACAAAACAAAACCTGTTTTTGTAATCGCAACAGCTAACGATATCAGCCAGCTTCCAGCAGAGCTTCTTCGTAAGGGTCGTTTCGATGCTATCTGGTTCGTGGATTTACCAACGGAAGAAGAGAGAAAAGAAATATATCGCATCCATCTACAGAGAATCAAACCAGTGCCTCGCGATCCCAAAAAATTCGACCTAGACAAACTGGCCAAAATTCGTTATGAACGTAATGGAGAGTACTTCGATTATAGCGGTGCGGAGATAGAAGAAGCAATCAACGACGCTCTCTTCGCAAAATACTCAGATGCCATTAATGAAAAGGTTGATGAAGATAAGATCGTAGCTGGTGGTAAATATGATATCACAACGGCCGATATAGAAGAAGCTTTATCCACTACGATACCTATATCTTGCACGGCACAGGAAAAGATCACAAAAATCCGTAAGTGGGGCCAGAAACACGCAAGATTTGCATCTACCAAAGCTAAAGAATTCATTGACGGTTCAGTAACTAAGAAAACTAAGAAAGACGATAAGAAAGCCAAGTTCTCAGCCGATGATCTTGGTATTACTGGACAACTATGAGTCTTGACGAAGACGTAGACAAATCCTTTAATCTTTATCTCAGAGCTACCGAGAAGTTCAAGGTAGTTCCTATGGAAAGGAAAGATTATAAAGAATTGCTTCTTAATGCTTTGTATGCATTAAGAGACTGTTACTCTCAAAGAGGAGCAGACCCATACGTCATAGTAAAAGCAAATGATTTGTATATGAAAGCTAAGAAACTAGGTGATAACCTAGAAATTAGTTACATGGATAAAGAAACATTTCAATTAACAACAAGTTTTAATCCAAAAGATTAAGACAAACAAAGGAGGACGTTATTTCTCATAAGGCAACAATTAAAATAAAAATTAATGACAAAGCGACACTTTGTCAGACACTGGATGCATTAGGTATTCAGTATGAAAGTGCAGAAGCAACTAATGCTTTTAACATTACATCCAGATATGGTGTTAAAGCCGATGTTGATGTTCTTCTGAAACAGGATTCACACGGTGCCAACATGCAGGCAGTTGGATTCCGAAAGAATGAAGACGGAACGTTTGAAGCAGTAGGTGACTTCTATGAGATCAGCGAAGCCAAATCGAAAGATGATGAAAGACTGGATTCCAATTCATTTAAAGATGTAATTGGCAAACGGTATACGTACTACAAAGCCATTAATCAACTGACTCAATTGAACTTTTCAATATCACAAGACGTTGCAAACTTCAAAGAAAACGAACTACAATTTACAATGTCTTCTTCGTACTAATAAGGAGAAACTAATAATGAAATCAGTAAAAGTATCAATCAGTAAAGATCGTGCTGGTGACTATGTCGCCAAGTACGAAGTCGAAGGTTACTCAGGTCTCGGTTGCGAAGAAGTAGCCCAGGTTCTTTCAGCTTTAGGTACGCAAACAGATCGTAAAACATCTGATTCAGCGTATCAACAGGAAATTCCTGTTCCTATCCCGGTACGTCAACAGGGATAATTAAATCTGGACCTTTGTACATCTTTTCTCGATGACAATTAGAACAAAGAATGATACATTTATCTAATTCTGATTTTAATTCAAGAAAAAAGGAAGAAAATATGAAACTTCCGTATTCAGTCACGGAAGATATCATATCTAAGGTGCGAGCAATACCCAAAGACCGCATCATAGATATGAAGAACGAACTCCAGGTTGCAGAACCCGTTCTGTTTAAGTGGGCCAAAGACTCAGTCAAGGAAGAGATACGCGAGATACGTTACTCTGGCGTCACAATGCCAAGTGAAGAGTCGGTAAAGTATGTTGGTAGTATCATTCTTCAAGCTAAGATTGAGGGTTTTCTCATTGGTCTCATGTCACAAGATCGTGAGTGGAGTAATCGTTTTCTTCTTGATGATCATTCATCTGATTGTCCGTATACCAACCCGGTTAATGCTCTTCTTGAAGGTCAATTAGATAAAAAACATTATGAAAAGCTCGAAAAGACTATGACTGAAGAAGAGCGTCATGATATAACACATTGGAAGAATGGAGCATTACAAGCTCATAAGGAATTCATTCAAAAGCAATCTTCTTTAAAAAAGGCTGCTTCTTTCTTTAATAAAGATGATGATACTCCGGTTAAGCCTAATGTAAGTCCTTCTCCTAATGTGGATATAACACCATAGGAGTTTAATGCACAAACTACGATTTGAATCAGATGATGGTACTATTACATGTATTCTTACAGTTAATAACTTAATACCAAAAGAGAAAGTTGAATCCGCCTTTCGATCCTTGATGTTGCATCTCGAAACAAGTATAGGCATTTATCCTAACCGACTTATTTTCGATAGCATAACCAAGATGAGGGGAGAATTCTACTCAAATGTATTGAAATTTTTAGTTGACGAGAACCTAAGTAAAGGCCAAAAAGTACCATCTCACATTTTAAAACATCTATCTAGCAATAGACAATCAAACTGGAGCTTTGATGAAGATGATTAATGTTTTGGAGTTCGTTTATGGTGGTGAACTAACTCCAAACCCTAATCGAATTCATATCTTCGATCTAGATAGAGACATGTATGAACATGCTAGTTTCTACAAAGATAACGGTGATTTCTATCAGATCATGAAGTTCAGTGATGAACTAACCTACTATCACTTCCAAAAGATGGAAACTGAGATTTCAGCAAAAAGATTAGAAGGTGAGTGGTGGATGAAAATTACTAACTTCAAGAAGGTATATGAACATAGAAAAGATGTTATCTATGAAAAGATAACTGATAGATTAGTTCATGGATATAAAATTGCAAGTCTTGTCATCGCCAAAGGTATGCCAATCAGTTTTCCAAGTAATCATCCAGACTATAAAGAATTAGTAGAAGGATTAAAAGGAGGAATTATATTATTCAAATGAATATTGGACCAGATACATTTGAAAAAGCTATAGCAGTGTCATGCATACAACTTGCACGGGCATACAGTGTTACAGATAAGATTGGAATTGAAGATGCGAAAGTCAAAGTCGGTAAGTATCTTAACTCACTGAAGATATATAAAGGACCAGAAGAGAACGAAGATCACTACGATCCTACTTCACACTTTCGTACAATCGTTTCACTTGCCATTCAAACCGCAGATAACAACCATGAGAAAGCATATCTTGAATTGTTAAAGATAAGGGAGATTCTTAATTAATGCCTATCATTCCAGTCTCTCTTACAATTCGTTTACTAGGCATAGCCTTTACTTTAATTATTCCCAGTAACAAAGTCTTTATATTCTTCTATGGTGTATTATTTTGGGCTATCATGGGACCTGCTGTTAAGTGGTTATGTCGCGAAATTATTAGAAATATAGGTGCAATATTAGGAGGTCACTATGTCAAAAAAGATGAGTATGCAGGACATGAAAGAAGTCCGGCGTATAGTCACAAATATTCTAGCTGATAGTATTCAAAACGTTCCAACTATCATCACTAGTTTCTATCGCCAACGAGTATCTTTTAATAGCTCTGTTAGCTACGATTGTTTCAAAGAACAAGCTAAGAAAGTAGTAAACGAATCACCAATAGCAACAGAGATCTCACAGTTACAAAGACAATTGGCTGAGAGACGATATGAGTTTCTCAAGTCTTTAATTAACATTAATAAAAGTGAAATGGAAGAAGCTCGTGAAGAAAATGACTATGACGAAGACGAGAATGATGTGAAAGCGTCAGATGACTTTGGTGTCATCTCCGATACGATCAGTAAGGTTAATTCAACTTTAAAAGCCCGAGCCGAGAAACAAACAAAAAAGGTTGTTGAAGAATACAACGACTATCTAAGCAAAATAGAATCTCGTACCTTTGATGCCTACACAAAGGGTATGTCTGCTGATGACTTCCTTGCGATCGTCAGAGAAGAAGTCAAAGTACTCCAAACAAAAGCCAAGGACCTAGCAGAGGATCTAAAGAAAAATGGATACAACGATAAAAACGATTGAAGCGACGCCAACTCCACTAGCGATAGTAGTTGACAAACGAAATCAGATTAGTAAGATTGCAGTTAATAAGATCGTTAGAGACATAGTATCTAAAAGTGAAATCATCCTACAAGAGGTGACTGTTCCCGGTCTGGTAGACTCAATCTTTACTAAGACACGTAAAAATCGTAGAAATCCCTACGTTAGTGCTAATATAAATCCGCTTGTTCGTTCTTCTTTTCGGTCTTATTATACGAAACAAATTATGGATAATGACAATACCTTAAAGCAACTACGTGAAAATGTCGTTGCTATTAAAACATTATTTGAGAATTATCTAGCAAGCTATAGTTTGAGTTATGCAGCCACAATACATATAGAAGACTTAATGGATATGTTATCAGAAACTTATGTCGGTTCTGCTATAGCTAACGTAAGATTAGACCATCTCAGTGATATAGTTAGTTCAACACGAGAAACGCTTACGATATTGGCTTGCAATCTCGAGCCTGATATCCGAAGAGAATCTGTAAGACTCAATTCAATTGACGCACATTTAAGCAAGAATTCACGTAAGATGTTACTAGCCCAATTTGCCGAGCAAAAATTACAGGAAATAATAATAATTAGAGATGATTTTAAGAGGAGTATTCAAGATGAGTATCAAACATATGCAAAAGAACGAATCACAACAACCACAAGTTATGAAAACCACGGACCAACACCAATCCTCTAAAGAAAAAGATCCATATAAAATAGATCAACATAGACCAGGAGCTAAACTAGATCATGGTAAAGTTAAGGCTGGTGTTTTGGGTGATTTTGGACTAGCTTTATTGGCTATTGCTGAAATTGGAACTCATGGTGCTATCAAATATACAAGAGGTGGATGGCAATTTGTACCCGAGGCAAGAGAGAGATATACGGATGCTAAATGGAGACATCTATTAAAATCCAGATACTGGGAAAATGATAAGGATAGCAATTTGCTTCACGAATCACATGAAGCATGGAACACTTTGGCTGCGTTAGAAATAAAATTAAGAAACAAATTCAACATAACAGAAAAACAAATAAAAGGAGAAGACAATGCTATCGAAAAACACAAGAACACTACTCGTAAAAAAGTTCGTAAGGGAAAGAAGTGAAAAGAACAGAGCTTCATTTCTGGCATCTGACACCACATTGCTTTGCAGTGGTATGATCTATACCAAGCAGAGAGAACCAAAGATCCAATTACTGGGAGAACGAATCATCTCCTCTGTATTAAGATCACATGAAGTTGGTAACATCCGCACACGTAATTTTATCGACCGTGTGAAACACACTAACTTTCCAGATGTTAAAAAGTTCATCCTACGCCTGCAACCTTATAAAGAGATGAAACGTTGGGTCGAAAAGGTCAATTAACGCTTGACTTTTGTTAGGTTTTATATTATATTTAGAGTATTACATTATCACTTACTCTTACTCTAGCATAAACCCTAACACTTTTCTTCCTAAGGAGTTACTTATTTTATGTCAAAAAAAGTTAAAGAACAAGAAGTCGAAGAACCTAAACCACAAACGACAGCTGAGAAGTCTAGAAAACTCAAAGCAGTCCTCGCTCAGTTTGCCGAGAAGAATAAAGGGGCTACAGTCTCCTTCGGTGATCCTAACTTCGGCAAGATCGAAACAGTCTCATCAGGAATCAAAGCTCTTGATAGACTCACAGATAACTTCCCACGCGGACAATACATTCAAATCGTTGGCGGACCAGGTGTTGGCAAGACTACTATGGCTTGTCGACTCATTGGTAAGCTACAATTAGAAGGACTTACATGTGCCTTCGCGAATAACGAACGTAGATTCTCAATGGAATGGGCAGTTAGAAACGGAGTCGACGCAAAGAAACTCATCGGCGGTAACTTCAAAGACCTCGAACAGTGTCTCGACTTCTGTATTAAGATGGCTACTGAAAAGCTCTGTGACTGTTTAGTCATTGATACTATTACTGCCTTAGCATCTCGTTCAGAGATGGTCTCAAAGAAAGGTGATAGATCAGTTGATGACAATACAATGGCACAGATCCCACGAAAACTATCACAGTTCTTTCGTATGGCTACAGCCGCTGTGGCAGATTCAGGTATGATGGTTATCATGATTAATCAAGTAAGACTAGATCTTAGCAATACAATGTATGTTAGAGAAACAAACTCAGGTGGTAATGCTCTTGAACACATGACATCTCTTAAACTCTTACTACACAACGCAGCTCGTAAGGAATGGCCAGGTGAAGATGAGAAACATCCAGTTGGAAGACTTATTAATGTCAGACTAACTAAAGCCTCTCACAGTATAAAATCACGTTCGGGTGATAATACAGTATTACATTTCTTTGATGGTGTAGGTTTTGATAATGATTATGATACGGTATATCATGCCCGTAAACAAGGTCTCATTACTAAGGAGGGTACTAAGTGGATCTACAAAACCTTAGTAGGAGAAACTGTAGGTATAGTCGCTGGTGTTCGGACCGTTGATGTTAAGATGAAAGAAGAGCTGACATCAAAAGGTCTCATAAACGAAGTTGAATCAAGAATCAAAGCTAAGGTAGAACAATTACCTGAAGACGAACCGGAGGAAGAAAATGTTGAAGAAACAACCTAAGATTAAACCTTGTCCATTCTGCAAAGAACGAGCAACTCTTATAAAAGATGGCATGTGGTATAAAATTAACTGTGATAACATTCGTTGCTATATTAATCCCTTTACTCATTGGGGTAGGATTAAAGCTAGTGTTATTGAACGTTGGAACATAAGAGGAAGTAAGATGAGGAAACATGCCTAAGTTATTAGACTGGGAACTATTACAAGAAGACGTTCGAGTAGTACTGGAGGATGTCGATGGACGAGCTAAGATTTCTAATGGCTCTGGAGCTGTCAAAGGTAATGGTGACATTACCAGTATTACTTTTATGGTCGAGTGTAAGTATCGTTCTACTACTAGTTTTTCTATCAATAATGCTACCTATCACAAGATCCGACGAGAAGCAGAGTTACTTGGCAAAATTCCTCTATTGGCTACGAGGATCAAAACAAAAGAAACGTTAGTTACTATGTCATTGGCCGACTTCCAACAAATTATGAGGAACTCAAATTCAAATGGGCGAGACTTATCACCGACCAGTGACTTGCTCCACCAAGGAGTGTCCTCACTTTAAGACATGTTGCCAGCTACCCTCCTCAATCTACTACAATGAGGCTAGAACCGTCGAGATAGATTTTATGGCAGTTGGCCAAGGTGCTGGGTGGCAGGAAGAACGAGATCATAAACCTTGGATAGGAAAAGCAGGTCAACTATTACGTAATATTCTTAGAGATATTAGACAAGAAAACAAAAAAGAATATAGTATCTGTTTAACTAATATTATACGTTGTCGTCCTACTGAATTAATAGATAACAGAGTTACAGATAGACCTCCAACAAAAGAAGAGCTAACACATTGTTTCAAATATCTTCTATCAGATATTGAAGAATTAAAACCAAAAATAATACTATTAATGGGTGGTTCTGCAGCCAGTGCTTTTAATTTTAATTCTAGTATATCTAGAATTCGTGGTAAATTAAATATTTATACAATTAATAAAATTAATTATTCGATTATGGCTACATATCATCCAGCGGGTGTTTTACGTATTCCTTCATTAGGAATGGAAATGCGAAAAGATATTTTATCTGCTTTCGCAATTGTAAATAAGAAAGTTAATATTTAATGGATATTATATTTCACGATCACGTTATAAATATAAATTATGGGATGGGAAAGATGAACCTAGAATAGGTGATTTAACATCAAATAAAATTTTAAATTTTGCCTCAGATGCTATCTATGAATATATAGAATGTTCTATCTGTCATAGATATAGATGGCGAAAGAAAATGATTAATAAAGGAACCAGTTGTTGTTCTTGTGCAAATACAATAAATCAAAGAACAAGAACTAAACCTATTATAAATCCAAAACATGGCGATATTGCATCTTATTGGCAGATAGGAAAAAAGAAGACTAAATATGAACATACATATACATATATAGTATGTGATAAATGTGGAAACTCAGAATGGTTAACTTTTACTAAATGGAGAGTAAGAACTCATTTATGTACTAAATGCTTTAAAAATTTAAGTAAAGAAAAAATCACTAAAGAAAAAAGTAAAAGATGGAAAGGTGGTAGATATAAAGGAAAAGACGGTTATATTTATCTATCCATTTATAAGGATGATCCTATCTATCATTTAATTCCTAAGACTAGTATACGTAATAAAACAGGTGTTAAAAATATAGCAGAACACAGATATGTAATGACTAAACATTTAATTGGAGACTGTATTGTAGTCTATCGTGATAGAAAGAACAAACGAGTTCAAAAATATGTTGGTGAGTGGGATGTCATTCACATAAACAAAAAGAGTATTACTCTTTAATACTGGCCAACATACGAGCGTCACGCTTTAACCTTGAGATCATAATGGCTGATAAGATATATTTTTGGGGTTATCTCCATCAAAATAATACAATACAAGTTAAACGGTGGTTCGGCGATCATAAAGACTACACAGATGATTGTAAAAATAATCCATTTGTTATAGCAGTCGTTCCTCCATTTGAATCAAATGACAATGAAGAAGCACTTGAAATCATACGAGAAGAACTAAGGAAACAACTTAATGGAACTAACACATATTCAGTTAAGAACGATCCAGACGAGATCCAGATTGCTTTTCTTTAACGATGGTCTTTACCATGACAAATGAAGAACTAACTATTATAGATTTTCTTGCTGATGCGTATAATAAATTTGTTAAACTACCTATTCAACATCCAATGGATCAAGATGAATTTTGTAGAGGTATACATATACTACAACGTCATATAATGGCAAGAGAAACAAGAAGAAACCACCCAGAATTTTTTATTAATAATACAGATGAACGAGAACGGAGGGCAGATGGCCAGCTCAACTAGCGGACTTACAGATGATCAGCTTAAGGCTATCAAATCTAAAAGTAAGTTACTATTTGTTAATGCTGGCCCATAGTTAGGTTCTGGAAAAACTCGTGTGATTGTAGAAAGAATAAAACATCTAGTTGATTCCGGTATAGATCCCAGCAAGATCTTAGCTATAACCTTTACTAACAAAGCAGCTAAGGTAATGCAAGAACGCCTTGTTACTATGAATGTTAAGGGTATTACGGCTAGCACCATGCATAGTCTTGCAGTTAGACTAATGATGAAAGCTGGTGAAGAGTTCTCTATCTATGATGAAGATGATTGTTTTAGTATCATTAAAAGAATTGCGAAACACAAAAAGATCACAGATAAGAACGAACTGTATGATATCTCGAATGAGATTGCATTATTAAAAGACAACCAGATAACACTTACATCATGTGCATCTAAATACAGAGATATCTTTCTGGAGTATGAACATGAACTTTATCAGAATAACGCTAGAGACTTTGCCGATCTTATTAATAATCTGGTTACTCGCAGTCGTAACAATCTTTCATGGTGTCATATTCTTGTGGATGAAGCTCAGGATTTATCTTTTGCACAATTACAAGTAGTAAAGAATTTATATTTAAAACAAAATGACAAAGATACATTATGTATTGTCTTTGATTTAGATCAAAGCTGTTATGAATGGAGACATGCAAAACCTACGTTATTAAAAGAATTTATTGAAAAGAGTAGTGGGGATGTTATACCACTCGCGATTAACTTCAGATCAACTAGGTCTGTGGTTCACTACTCCAAAAAATTAATAACTCATAACAAAAATCGAATAGATAAACCTCTTACAGCATATACAGATGAATTTGGTATCATACCTAGGGTTCAATCGTTCTACGACTCAGTAGAAGAAGCTGAATATGTAGCAAACTTATGTTCCAAATCCACTGATGTGTGTGTTCTATACAGATCCAACTGGATGTCAGCTCAGTTGGAGCTGGCATTGAAAAACGTGCATGTTAACTATACTGTTAGTGATTCAATTCAGTTCTTGGATCGTAAGGAGATCAAGGACGTACTAAGTTATATCAGAGTTGCTGTTAACAGTAAGGATATGGTATCACTCCGGCGATCTATTAGTTCTCCCAAGAGAGGTATCGGTAAGAAAGCACTTGAAGGTGTAGAAAAATTCGAAGATATCATCGACAACGAAAAGATGCAGGAGTATGTATCTCTTATATATAACTTAAGAGAAGGAAAAGAAGATGCTGGAACAGCAATCCATAGACTATTATCTAAGACACGTTATTTCGGAATCGAGGAAGCAGATAGAGTTAGAAATCTCGAACAACTCACAACTATGCTTAAAAGTAGAACTCTTGAAGAAGCAATGTTCGACCTTACAGGTGGAGTCCCTACCGAAGGAGATAATTCCCGCATTAATCTAATGACGCTACATAGTTGCAAGGGAAGTGAGTACAAGAAAGTCATTATCATTGGATGTGAAGAAGGTATTACCCCGCATATTAATTCAGAAAACCTTGAGGAAGAAAGACGTTTGTTTTATGTCGGTATGACTAGAACAGAGAAGGAACTTATCTTCACTTATACTAGGAAGAGGTTAATGTTTGGATGTTTTAACTATATGCAACCCAGTCGATTCTTCCAAGAAATTGGTCTCAAGATCTAGAGATCAATTAAGAAAAGAATTTACTGAGTTATTAATAGAATCTATACGTACTATATCTGATCTAGATATCCGTGATAAACATGGACATGTTATAGAATTCGGGTATTCAATCATTGAAACAATTTTAATGATAGAGAGACAACGAAAGAACATTGATGAACAAATCCAAATTATCGGGATGGATAAGTGGTTGAAATTAAAGAAGATATGGAATAGGATGCGAAAAATTGAAGAAGAAGATAAAATCTTGAGTTCTAATATCAAATAAAAATATAATAAGGATGGATGTATAAGTTAAAAGAAAAAGAATACTTGAACGAAAGAACATAATATGGAAGACATAAATTCAAAAAGTTTCTTAGATAATATCGACAAATTATTGGTTTCAGATACACCTCCAGATATTTCATTAGACTTAATAAGATCAAAACAATCAGAGATTATATCCAAAGGTAATAATCTTGTTAAAAAAATAGCCCTTAGAAGAAGGGAATTAAGTGAATTGGAAACGCTAAAAGATTTATCTGAGAGATTTTATTACGCTGTATTAGATGAATCTAACAAAGAAAAAGTCGGTCGTGAAAAATTAAGTGATAAACAATTAACACGAAGAGTAGAGTACCAGGTAAATCTAGATGACGGTAGAAAGACCAAAGGTATCTACGATAAAATTCGAGATGTAACTAATAAGATTGATACATTAATGCTTATATGGCGTCGTAACGATGATACTGCTGATAGAATTGAGAACATGCTCAATGCTACTATAAACATAGAAAAGAGATTAGATAAACACAAGGAGAACTAATGGCTGATGGAGTAATAGAAAACCTGGTAAACGATCTTTTATCCAGAGTTCAAAAATTAGAAGCAAAACCTGAACATGATCATAAAGAAATTCAAGACTATCTTGGTACCCTCGACCGAGTAGCATTTTCAATGACTATTGCTTTTGATATAATATCAAAAGTTATAGTCGATAAAAATCTCATAACGAAGGAAGAATTAAACAAGTCACTAACAGATGAGCGTGACAGAGTCACTAAAGAACTTCAAGCTCGTATGACTGGTGCTCCTACTCCAGAAGAAAAACCGGGGACGTAATTTAGTTTCGACAAGTAACTGACGGATTTCAATGGCTTCAAAGGATGATGGTTGGCCTTTTAAAACTATCCATCAAAACAGAACAGACGAATCTAACAATTCTAAGTTCGCTTGTTTCATGGACGGAGAAGACTTCACGGTCGAAACCGTCACTGAATCTGTCTACGCTTAACAGCCGAGACCAAGCGGGGTGGTTACAACCTGGCAACATAAAGTAACAAAACGGAGTGTGATGCTACTCTTTAAAATAAGTGCAACGGGTTTCTAGTCCTTAAAAACTAGTGGTGGAGGGCAGGCGGTAACTCGCTCGCCCCTAGTTTGTCAGAACTTAAAACTGAATACGAAGTTAATTCATTGAATGACAGATGTATCTTGGACGTGGGTGCAAGACCCACCGTCTCCATAATGTAAATGGTTCTTTCTAGTTTCTCCTATAAAAAAGAAACTAACTTTTAATTCCTATAGAAAGTCTAAAATTACCAAAATTTTCGAGAGGAATTTCAATAGGTGGTTATCCTAACCTGGTAAGATTTTTGATAATCCAGTTGCAGAAGTATGGACCTCAGCAGTAAATGATGGAAGCGGACACTGGGTAAGACCGGTGCCAGGTTGGCAGCATCCTAACGGTGGAAGATTTTATAGCAGTTCAGCTCATCTCTGTTATGATTGTGTTGTAGAGTGTTACAAAAACCTTGCCAAACAAATGCTCGAACAGATCAAGTTATTAAAGTTCGACCAAATAAAAAACGTAGATGAGATAAAAGAACTTGCGGAGATAAGACACGAGAGAAAAATATATCTGGCAAAGGTTAAAGTAATTAAGGACAAAATTAAAAAAGTTAAGACTATAGAAAAGAACAACGGTCTTGACGTGGCAGGTTATATACTATGATTGGTACACTTTCGCGGATCATGTCCGCTAATAGCAACCTAAGAACCAATGAAGTACTTGGAAAGTTCAGCGAGGTTCCAAGGGTTGATGCCCGATTCGAAATGATAGCTGAATCCTTAACTGGTGTTGGTGTTCGCTGTGTAAGTACCAGTCCTGTAGTGTCTGTGACACCTGTACTTGCTAAAGACATAGTGATAGGTTATCAGTTTAACACACAGAATACAATTTATTATTTAGAATTGATGGCCGATTAGCTTAGTTGGTTAAAGCAGAATCCCTACACGATTAAGACCGGGAGTTCAACTCTCTCATCGGCTACAAATTATTGGCGAGTAGTTCAGTTGGAAGAACGCTTGATTGTTAATCAAGAAGTCATAGGTTCAAGTCCTATCTTGCCAGCCAAAAGTTTTACAGCTGGGATTTCTCAAAACTAGAGCCATTATGAAACCTTGCAGCAAGTGTAGATCTATCTTATTAAAGATTAGAGAATCCAAACTAAACGAATACTACGTAGTATGTTGTGGTTGTGGCAAGGTAGGATGGATGGCAGACACAGAAGAAGAAGCTGTAGAACGTTGGAACGAACAATTTAAAAGTCAGAGGAAACATGGGACAGATAGTAGCTTTCAAATGTGACCATTGTAATAAGATATTTGAAGAACAAGACAAATTCGAAAGTCACATGGTGAGAGAAGTAGCCTTGGCTAACTTCTACAAAAAATATCCCAATGAGTATCACAAACCAGGATGTAGTTTCACCAACGGTGAATATTGTATGGATCGTACAAGTCAATACATTAAAGAATACAAGAAAGATATGTTGAAACTCGTTAGAAAGTTTCATAAAATAGAATATGAACCTCTTACATATGGTTGGTTTCGTACACTCAACGATGGTAATAGCATGTTCTATGGTATTGCTTGTAAAATTTTAGATTTTTGTCCTACTTGTCATCGAGAGTGGGGGTCAACAATACTTCGCCAATCACTGTCAACATGATGGAAAGAAACCAAATGAGTAAAACAATCAAAGTATTTATAGAAAAAGAGGATGAGATCCTGGAGCTTGAGGGAGACGAAGCGGAGAAGTGGGCACAGCATTGTGAATCTGTATGTTTCCTAGCTGCAAACCACAGTATGAATCCCTTCGATTCAGATCCAGTTAAATGGAAGACGACAAAGAAGCCGGTTTAGCTCAGTTGGTAGAGCAGCAGAATCATATCCTGCGTGTCAGTTGTTCAAATCAACTAACCGGTACTAAATAAATTTAAATTATAGCGGGGTAGAGCAGTCTGGTAGCTTGCGAGTTTCATAAGCTCGAGGTCGGTGGTTCGAATCCACCCCCCGCTACCAAAATTGGAGAGACGTGGGAGAGTTCCCCACTAGACTAGTGAACACCTACCATATGGGCATTCTGCAACTTTGTAATAAAGTCCCTACTATGATGGTGATGTCTGTAGCTTACACTACAAAGCACTCCATATCTTTAAACTATGTGTTAACATGAATTGTATACATTTCCCACTACTATTTAATTATTACGTTGAGTTATGTGGACTATATCAAATAAGATATATTCGCGATGGTTTTACCTTACTTGATATCAGATCGGGTATAGATAGATTTAAGAGTCATCATTGTCCCAAATTTTACTTTTAATTTATGTTTTGTAACATAAATTTAATCGAATTAAATATTTATAAGGATTCAAATGACTAAAGAAAAAGAAGATTATTTATTCACAACTTTTCCTAATCTATTTCCTAATGGGAAGAATGTTAGTAACCAAGTCAGTTTAATGTGCTATGGCTTTCCAGATGATGGATGGTTCGCTCTTATTAAGAAGATATGTGAACGCATAACAGCCACAAGTACTAAGGTTACTGTAGTCCAAGTGAAAGAAAAATTTGGTTGTTATGATAAGAAAACGGAAATCTTAACTAACAATGGATGGAAATTTTTTAAAGATTTAAAATCAACAGATATGGTTGCTTCATTATCTAATCAAGATGAATTAAAATTTGTTATTCCGTCGGATATGATACAGTATAAATACAAAGGATTAATGTATTTTTTAAATACTAAACAAGTTAACCTTTGTGTAACACCTAATCATAATCTATACTGTGCTAAAGGTAGTTATTATAATGGCAAAATTAAAGGAAATGTTATTAAAAGAGATTATCCTTTTGAGTTATGCGTTCCAGAAAAATATTTCAAGAAAAATAAAAGATTTAAGAAAACTAGTACATGGTCTGGTAAATCTATTGAATGTTATCGTATTGAAGGACACACAAGAACTGATAACTATACCGATTCTATAAATAGGAAGGTAAAAAGAACCTACGAATATAACCATCAAATTTATAATATCATTCCATTCTTACAATTACTAGGCTGGTACATAGCAGAAGGTCACTATCATAAAAATAATATTAGTTTATGTTTAAATTACAAAAATACAAAAGAAATTTTAAGAGTAGAATCAATATTAGATAAGCTAGAATTAAAACATAAGCTTTGTAAGGGTGGTATTATACGAATATATAATACTATTTTAGGAACTTGGCTTAAAGAAAATTGTGGTCATTTAGCACCAAATAAAAAAGTTCCAGAATTTATAAAACATTTAACATCTGAATTAATAAATTATTTTTTAACTGAATTATATTTAGGAGATGGACATAAAGCTAAAACAGCTAATATGCTATATTCAACTAGTAAAACATTAATTAATAACGTTCAAGAACTAATTATTAAGTGTGGCAATTCATCAACTATATATAAAGAAATACCACCTTCTACACATAAAGGAAAAGATATTATAATTAATGGTAAACATACATCGTATGCTATTAATTGGATGACAAAAACTAACTTTCATAATACAATGAATAAGAAAAAATATCAGGAAAACTCATCTCAATCATATAGAGAAGAATGGATTGATTACGATGATATGGTATATTGCGTATCAGTGCCAGAAAATATTCTTTTAGTTAGAAGAGAAGGTAAACATTACTTTTGTGGTAATTCTTTAAGATATTATGTTGATTTTGCTGCTGGTACGAGCAAAGAAGACATAGATATAGTATATAACATCATCAACGAAGGCGAAGCTAAGTCAGAAGTAACCTGCGAACAGTGTGGTAAACCTGGTATCCTTCGAGCAGGTGGATGGATAAGAACATTATGTGATGAACATAGTGAAGGTAGACAAGTTTATAAGTTATTAGATATTTAAATAATGCGTCGTTCGCCAAGGTGGTAAGGCGGCAGTCTGCAAAACTGCAATGCGGTAGTTCAATTCTACCACGACGCTTAATAAATAATAGTAAAACAGATAGAAAACAACGCCGAAGTCGCATAGTGGCTATTGCCCCGGTTTTGTAAACCGGTTCCGAAAGGAGTCGTGGGTTCGAGTCCCACCTTCGGCTTTAAATAACATGAAAAAACTCTGTAAATATTGTCAGAAAGAACTAATAAAACACAAAAGAAAATTTTGTTCTGAAATCTGTTTTAAAACTGGGTGGTGATTTTCAGCCAAAAGAATAACAGCTGAACAACACGTTCAATTAAGTAAAGAATATTTAAATAAAAAAGGAGACATTATGATTTATCCAAACGGTTCCAGATTTATTCGTGTCAACACAAACGACAAAGGTGAGGCAATAGTTCTAGATCAGCTTTTAGATGGTACTGATCACACTCCAATAGGTATCAACGGAGCTCAAGTTGATCCAACCACATTACAAATCACACACATCACTTTCACAGCTGGCATTGCATTTGTAATTGTATCACCTAGAGGTGCTATAGCCGCCGAGATTCCTACGGAGAACAACTAATGCCTTTAATAGATTACATTTGCGGTAAGTGCGGAAAACAATATGATATTCTAATAGGTATAACATCTGAGAAGGAATCTATTAAATGTCCAAGTTGTGGAGCTATTGATAATCAAAACTATACACCAGCACCTACGGGAAAACCTATTATCCATTGAGGCTAATATGCTTTACGATTTTGAATGTTCTGAATGTGGTCATGTTTTTGAAGACATTCAGAAGCCAGACATTACGGAGATACCATGCGAAAAATGCCAAAAAATAGCAAAGAGAAAGTTCCCAGTCCCCCAAAAACAAAAAGAAGGGTTAACCCTCGCAGACGGAAGAATAAGAGACACGATGAAAAGGAATCCAAGATCGAACTACAAGATGTTCGACCGGGGAAACCCTCGACAAAAGTTTTAACTACTCAAGTATTTAATGTTCATCTATTAAGAGACGGAGATAAGTTTACATTCACATCTCCTGGTAAAGGTAAAAGAACCTATATATGTACAATAAAAGGTAATGAAGTTTTATTTGAGAGAAGCGATAAACATTCCTACACAAGACGGTTGGACGAACTACCTAGTATAGTACAAAGTTGTCGTCTCGATTGCACACTAATCTAATGACAAAAAATGATATGTATTCTCTAGATCGTATTCCTGACAAACATGGTGGATATGATCTATCAGATCTAGATCAAACAGAACTCGACGTACTAAATTCTATAGAAGCAGAAGCTGCGTTCTATTGGTATGGTACAGGAAGCTACTGCGGAGATGGAGAACTGATTTATCTAAGGAAAGGTAGATGGCATATTTGTGGTTTGGGTCATTGTTCCTGTTATGGACCAGATAAAAGAATTGAACTTAATGAAGGTTTTGATTCCTTTACTGAGTTAGAATCACATTGCTCAGCAGAGTACAAAGAATTTGTTCATCCTTTAACTGAACTCATAAAGGAAAAAGGATATGGACCAAAAGTTCCATTTGATCCTTTATTGGTTATATTATGAGAGTACCTCTTCTATTCAATGCTTACGGTGAGAATCTTATTGTTACTGTGAATAAAGAGATCATTAGGAGACCTCTACCATTCAAACCATATCTTATAGCTGAGAAGCCTAATCATCATCTAAAATCCACAGACATAAAAGCCATTCGTCTGCCAGATAATGTCGAGACTACCATGTTCAAAATGGAAGCTGAGACAGTTCAGATCAACGATGAGAAGGCTAAACAGTTACAAATGGAAGGTAAGTTGTTTTGTAAGTTACCTTATACAGAACAACTCTTTGTAGACTTACCAGACTACCCACTTCAATTTCCTAATACACAACCATTAGATGTGTTGTACCTCGATATAGAAGTACTAACTAAAGGGAATGGTATCTTTCCGCGACCTCAAACATCGCCCGTCATAGCGATAGGATGTAAACACAATGATAACCCTGTACAGATTTTTGACAACTACACCAGAGGCAATGATAGCCAATTACTTCTGGACTTTCTTAGTTATTATGGACAAATTAATCCTGATGTTATCGTAACTTATAATGGACATAACTTTGACTTGCCTTATATAGTCCAGAGGATGTTGAAGTATGGAATAGACTTAGATCAGTTAGGAAGATATGGCAAATTTCGTTACAAAGAAGGTCAAGACAGTATTGAGTTTAATGGTCGAGTGCATCTGGACTGTATAATACCTGCACGCAAAGACCAATCTATGTGTTATGATGATCAGACGGAAATTTTATGTGAAACTGGATGGAAATTATTCAAAGATATTAATGAAAGTGAAAAAGTAGCTACTTTAAATGAACATACTGATACTTTAGAGTATCAGTTACCTATAGAACATACATCTTATAACTACGATAATAAAATGTATAAGATCAACAATAAATCTGTAGATTTATTAGTAACCAAAACACATGACCTCTTTATAAAATTTCCAAAAGATAAAAGATATAATAACGAAGAAATATGGGAATTTAAAAAACCAGATGAATTAATCAATAAGAAATATAAAGTCAAAAGATCTGTAGGTAATTGGATTGGAATAGATAAAAAGTCTTTTCAGCTTCCTGAAATACATAGAAAAAAAATGGAATTTAATTTCAAGAAGAATAACGAATTTAAGTTAGAAATATGGTTAGAGTTTTTAGGTTATTATATCTCTGAGGGTTCTTGTTATATTAATAAAGAATTTGGACTATACAATATAAATATAGCTCAAAGTAATAAAACACCTGACAACGTCAAAAAAATCAGAGCTTGTATTCATAACCTTGGATTCAAATCCAATTATTATTTTAATAAAATTAATAAAAACGGAAATATTAACTTTAAAAGTAAACAACTCGTATCATACTTAATACAATTTGGAAAAGCACACGATAAATTTATTCCAAGAGATCTATTAAATTTAAACAAGAACCTTTTAGATATATTGTTTAAAGCTTTAATGTTAGGTGATGGTACAAAAGATAAAATAAAAAATAATTATCCCATAACAACATTATATTCTACAGTGTCAAAACAACTTGCTAATGATGTCCAGGAAATAATTATAAAATTAGGTTTTGCTTCATCTATCCATTTAGATTCTAACACCTTAAATAATAAGACGTTTTTTATCTATAGAGTAATGATAATAAAAAAACAAACAACACCAACTATCAACAGTAGAATTCCAACTGATAGTTGGATAGATTATAAAGGTAAAGTCTATTGTTGTACAGTTCCTAATCAGATTATTCTAGTTAGACGTAATGGTTATCCTGTTTGGTGTGGAAACAGCGGAATAAAAAGTAAAGGACTCAAATCAGTCTCAGCATGGTATGGATTCCAAGCCTTATCTTTGGGAGACGATGTGGAAAACACACAAGCACTCATCGGAACACCACAACTAAGGGAGTACCTAACTTCAGATGTTAATGCTACTAAGGTGGTTTCTGATGTATACTTACCCAATGCTATAGCATTAGCTGAATTAATGCAGGTTCCTCTTGGTTCTATCGTGGGTTGTTTTCCATCTTTCATTCCAAAGATTATATGTGCTCGTCATTGTAAACGATTAAATCTTATACCATTAGATTCTAATAAAGAAAGATATGGAAACAATAGAGAAGATGAGGACGGAAATTCAACAGGTGAAATAGAACCTGGAAGAATATATACACTTGGTTCTAGATTTGAGGGTGCTATTGTCGAAGCACATAAATTTGGATATATAAAGAATTTATATAAAGTGGATTTTAGTTCTTATTATCCTTCCGCAATCCGAACTTGGAATCTCGGTCCAGACACAACTAGAATTACAGGTCTTAAAGAACTTACTGGGAAGTATAGTTTCTACCGCAAGAGCAAGTTCATGATTTTAGATATACCGGATCAAAATTTCAATAAAAATATAGAAATAACAATTGACATGTCCAAAATCGGTTTCTTAAAAGAAGAGATAGAAAAACTATCAAACGAACGAACAAGATTAAAACAACTTCTTAAGGAAGCTAAAACAAAAGCTGAAACAGATGCTTACGATAGTCGGCAAATAGCTATAAAAGTTGTTATGAACAGTATTTTCGGAATGTTAGGTTCAACTTTTACTTCATACGGAGACATGGCTACTGCTATAGCTATAACAGGAATGTGTAGATGGACCACTAGATTTACTTTAAGTTTACTAGGAGAAAGTGTTGTAGGAACTGACACAGATGGTATGATAGTTGATAAAGATGTTGATATTGATAATATCAATAAACAGATAGCTGAACACATTAAGGATAACCAAGGTGTTACTTCTTATATGGCTCTTGATAAGGATGAGATCATTGATGGTTATTTTTACCGTATGAAAAACTATGCCATCCGTAAGATCAAGAAGGGTAAGACTGTTATTGAGAAACATGGAGTTGCTTTTAAATCTTCTAAACAAGCCGGAGTCTGTGACACTATACTTGATACTGTTTGTCAGATGACTCTTGATCAGAGTGTCACTGATCATTTATTAACAGCAACTAAACTAAAAAACCTCAAACAATATCCTTTAAGTGCCTTTAAATTTAGAGTGACCTTCAGCAAAGATCTTAAAGGTTACAAGAATGGTATGTCCCTTCAAAGAGTAGTAGGACTACAGGTTGAAGAAAGATTGAAGACTAAAGTTGAAGATGGTCTTCAAGTTGATTACTTTGTTACTAAGAAAGCACCACCATGTAAGGCATTACAGGAAGCTCTGAAAGAAAACAAAGGCAAGAAGGATCACTACTATACTATATCACAATACGTAGACTCAGCTGATCAACTTGATGAAAGATACTATCTAGAACAGATAGATAAGTTATTTGCTATCTTCGATTGGAAAATAAATCCCCAGTTGGAGTTGTTCTAATGTTAGAATTTAATACTATAAAAAACTATCTCTACTGCATTAAAGATAATAAAATAGGTTTTCTATGTGGTTATGTATTTATACCATGGTATCATCAAAAATACAATATTAATTTCCAAGAAGAAAGCAATAGTCTCGATGTTCATGGTGGAATTACATATGAAAATAAAGATCTAGAAAGATGCACTATACTTTTACCCGAAGGTAAATGGATTGGTTTTGATTGTGCACATTTGGGAGATTTACAAGATCCAGAATATTTCAAGTTACCAGGAAATCGAAATATTAATTTGAGTATGGGTAGACTTGATACATTCAAAGATAGAAATTATGTTCTCAATGAAATTATATCCATGATAGAACAATTAGGATTATTAGATGATATTTCTGAACATCCAAAAGATTTCATATTGGAGTTACCATTATGAAGTTGTGGGGAACAAGTGATTTACATTTAGCTATAGCTAATCCAGAAAAAAACATGTCTAAATTTGGAAGTGTTTGGGAAAATCATATAGAAAGAATCCAGGATGGTTGGAAAAATATATCTTCAGATGATATAGTAATTATTGCCGGTGATATTTCTTGGTCGTCGAACATATATAAAGGAAAACCAGATTTCGATTTTATTGAATCATTGCCCGGTAAAAAGATTATTACTCTAGGAAACCATGACTTTTATTACCAAACAGCAACTAAAACTAATGATTTCCTATTCGATAACTACAAAACAATAGTATCTCTCACATCAAATGATTATTTTAATCTTCATGATTCCATAGCTATTATGAGTGTCAAAGGCTATATGAACGAAACTCATCCAGAATTTAAAGAAGAATACAGAAAAGGATATAATAAAGAATGTATCAAACTAGAAAATACATTAAAGATAATACCACAAATATTCACCACAAGAATATTAGTATCACACTATCCACCCATACATAAATCTTACACTGGCGGAGATAATAAAATTCTAAAAATCATGAAGACATATAACGTTTCAAAATGTATATATGGACATCTTCATGGTAAAGAAAATCAAGAAGCTTATGTTGGCTTACATGAAGGAATAGAGTTTATCTTTGTAGCTAGTGATAGTTTTAATTTCAAACCATTGGAGATATATACAGTATGAAAATTCATTATCCAAATATAGCATCTGAATTTGTAGCTTTAAGATCTTATTGTAGATGGTTACCAGAACTCAATAGAAGAGAAAATTGGGAAGAAGTAACAGAAAGAGTAATAAGATTCTTAAGAGAAGAAGCTCGACATGCCGATAGAATTCCTGGTAAGGTATGGACATCTATACAAGAAGGTATGTTAAATTTTAGTGTAATGCCTTCTATGAGATTAGTTGCTACAGCTGGACCAGCCGCAAAAAAAGATAATATTGCTTTATACAACTGTTCCTATACTCCAATAGATTCTATCACGTCGTTTTCTGAATTAGCATATATTCTTATGTGTGGAACTGGTGTAGGTTTCAGTGTAGAAAAAGAAAATATACATAAACTACCTATAATTAAACATCCTGTATTACAAAGAAGAGATGATTATTTCGTAGAAGATACAAGAGAAGGTTGGGCAAATGCTATCAAATTTGCTTTTGAAACTTGGTTTAATGGAGAAGATGTCCATATTGATTACTCTCGACTTAGACCATATGGCACACCTCTTAAAACTATGGGTGGAAGATCTAGTGGACCGCAACCTTTAATTGATCTAATGTTATTTGCTAAAGAAATGATAAATAAGGCAGGAGGTCGAAAATTATCATCGTTAGAATGTCATGATATATGCTGCAAAATAGCAGAAATTGTTGTAGTTGGTGGGACTCGTCGTTCAAGTTGTATTAGTTTTAGTGACATTAATGACGACGAAATGCGTCATTCGAAAGATCATCCATTTCCAAAACATCGTAGTATGGCTAACAATAGTGTCGCTTATTTAGAAAAACCCGATACAATAACATTCCTTCGTGAGTGGTCAGCTCTTGCTGAATCTGGTTCTGGTGAAAGAGGCATATTTAATCTTGAAGCAGTTAAGAAACAACTTGAACAAACCGACAGAACTTATTTAAAATCAATGCGTTGTAATCCTTGTCAACCTGGATGGTCTAAAGTATTAACTCCTAATGGATTAATTACTATAGATGAATTAAAAGTCGGGCACAAAATATGGTCAAGTGAAGGATGGACAATAGTTACTAATAAACAAAGTAGTGGAATTAAAAAAGTACTTGAATATAATACATCTGCTGGTATATTCAATGGAACATCAGAACATAGAATTATTTCAAACGGAGAAAAGATCGAAGTATCAAAAGCCAAATCTATAGATACAATAACAGGTCCTTACTCCAAGTTAGAATATAATATACAAGATGTTATGGATGGTTTAGTCATAGGAGATGGTTCAGTACACAAGGCATCTAATAACCTTGTATTTTTACTTATTGGAAAAAATGATAATGATTATTTCAAATCAGAAATCAAAGATCTAATATTAAAACATCGACCAGGTTTAAAAGAAGAAGCTTATGAAATATTAACAACCATAACAGCTTCCGAATTACCTAAAACATATGATAGATATATACCTAATAGATTTTTAATAAATCCTATCAGGTCTGTAGGATTTTTAAGAGGTCTTTATAGTGCTAATGGTTCTGTGTGTGGTAATAGAATAACTTTAAAATCATCTTCAATAAATATCATTAAAGATACTCAATTATTATTAAATTCACTTGGATTAAAATCATATTATACTATCAACAAACCAACTAAAGTAAAATTTGATAATGGTACATATGAGTGTAAAGAATCATATGACTTAAATATCACAACAGACAGAAATAAATTTGTAGAATTAATAGGGTTTATACAACAATATAAAATAAAAAAGATTAAATTTAATACTAAAAAAACAGGAAGAAAAACTAAAAGTAATTTTAAAATAAATACTATAACAACTATATCAACTGAAGAAGTATTTAATTTAACTGTTGATAATAATTCTCATACATACTGGACAGAGGGTTGTAATGTTTCTAATTGTGGAGAAGTAATATTAAAACCTTACCAAACGTGTAACTTATCTGAAGCTGTAATAAGAAGCGATGATGATATAAGTGATCTTGTAGAAAAGGTAAAGACAGCAACATGGTTAGGTGTTATCCAAAGTTCATTTACATATTTTCCATATGTTAGATCTATCTGGAAAAAGACATGCGATGAAGAAAGAATCATAGGCGTAAGTCTTACAGGTCAGCTAGATAATTCGGAAATACTTAGTGATCAAGTTCTTAAACAACTGAAAAAGGTTGTGATAAAAACAGCAAAACACGCTTCCGACATACTTAAAATAACGTGCCCTAAAGCCTATACGACTTCAAAGCCAAGTGGCACTGTTAGTCAAGTAGTTGATGCTTCATCTGGTTGTCATCCTCGATATAGTAAATTTTATATTAGAAGATATCGTATATCAAAAATAGATCCACTATTCAAATTAATGAAAGAACAAGGAGTTTCATTTAAACCAGAAGTAGAACAAGATATTGAAACAGGAACAACTATGGTTCTTGAGTTTCCAATTAAAGCACCTGACAAAGCAATCACTATAGATAAATGGGATTGCATGAAACAAATGGAATGGTATTTAAAGCTACAAAAAAATTGGTCAACACATAATGTAAGTAATACAGTATACGTTAAAAACAATGAATGGATTAAAGTAGGTGCTTGGGTATACGAACATTTTGATGAAATCATAGGCATGTCGTTTTTACCTTATGATGATCATAAATATGAA
>Ga0208957_1000008_pt1 | contig 247608 bp, 263 predicted proteins | sample RifOxyA1_FD_184029 | JGI IMG/M metagenome (GOLD analysis project Ga0208957, IMG submission 184029) | Groundwater microbial communities from Rifle, Colorado - Rifle Oxygen_injection A1 (SPAdes) | ecosystem: Environmental > Aquatic > Deep subsurface > Groundwater | place: Rifle, Colorado, United... | reverse complement strand
ATCGGATAGCCAAAGAAGAAAATCCTTCATTGTTGGAACAAAAGGAATCTGAAATAGAAACGAAACCTAGTAAGGAGCCGGAAATCCTCCTTCCACTGTTTGCCCTTGTTTCTTTAGTAAAAGCTTGTTGGGAGAAAACCTAAAGGAGGAGTACCGTGAAGACAGTGGTTTACATATTAACTATTGCAATAGTTATTGTGTTAACGACTATCTTTAGTGACGTAGTTAATCCTCTCAGTGAAAAGAATATTTCCAGAAACACTAAATGTTATAACCTCTCTAAAGCCACGAAAGAAATAATCGAGGTATTTATTTCCTTTGACAAACAAAGAGGACAAGTACTAAGAAGAGCACTCAAGGAAAATCCAAAAATTTGTGTAGGCAAGTCTTGGGTGTTAGGTCCTTTTTTAAACGATGTAGCTATGACGGTAGATAATATTATAGTGGTTAAAGACATGAAAGATATGTCGATCTATCTCTTAGTACATGAACTTGTTCACGTATATCAATATAAGAAGTTAGGTAAAAATAATTTCTTGAGAATATATTTTGGTGAAACTTTAGGTAATTATATTACTAACAAGTTTACTTTCTTTTATCGCGCAAACAAAAATTTGAACAATCCATTAAAAGATATGTTAGCACAATCTAAAAAGAACCTTCTGGAACGACATGCAGACGATATAGATGAAGAATTTTCCAGCTGGACTTCTAATGAAGGTATAGTAGAGATAAGGAATATATTGAGAAAACACGGTTTGAGATACATTCCTTTTAGTTAATTCGACCAGGACCGGAGAATGAAGTGAACCCGCTACAAAAAGAAATAGACAGTCTGAATATCTTTTTTAAGGAAAAGGAAACCGTTCTTGTAGGCTGTTCTGGTGGCGCTGATTCCAAAAGTTTAGTCGGGGCCTTCTTAGATAGCCCTCTTAATCTACATATAGTAGTAGGTCATATCGACCATGGAATTAGGCCTGAATCTAATAGGGACGCTGAAGAGGTAACTTCTTGGTCAAAAAGCCTTGGCTTGCTTTGTCTAGTAAATAAGTTACACCTGTTAAAGACCGATGAAAATACCGCCCGTGTGGTCAGACACCAAGCACTGGAAAAAATGAGGGAGTTTGTAATAGCAGAGAAGGTAGCTTTAGCCCATAATGCCAATGACCAATTAGAAACCCTTCTTATGAGAGTGTGTAGGGGCCATGGTCTTACAGGTGCTTGTGGGATTAGGAAAGTATCGAAGTCTGTTATTCGGCCTCTACTTAATACTCCACGAGAAAGAATTGACGAATACATAAAATATCGTGGGTGGGAACCCATAGAAGATAGCTCTAATAAAACTGAAACATATTTTAGAAATAGAGTTCGAAAGCAAGTGATTCCCTTTTTCCTGAAAGAAAATCCTAATATTCTTGAGGTAGCATGTAATACTGCTGAAACTCTTCAAGAGGAGCTTTCTTTAGTAGAAAGTTATGAACAGAGAGAGTGGAAAAAAACATACCATAGTAACGCTTTAAATTTATCCCTCCTAAAGGACATGCCAAAAGAAATGGCAGCTAGACTCCTAATCAGACTTTGGAAAACACATTCCCATACCTCAGAACAATTATCAAGAAAACATGTTGTTCAAGCTTTAGAGGTAATCCGTTCTAAATTAGGAGGACAAACCATTCAATTACCGGGATTGAATCTTAAAAAAACAAAATACTGGTTGTGCGTTCTGGAGAATAAAAATCCCCAATATTTATAGCCCAGATGATGAAATTGGTAGACGCAAGGGACTCAAAATTCCTCGGGAATTTCCCGTGTCGATTCAAATTCGACCCTGGGTACAAAAATTTTAATTTCTTTAGAAGGCTTTGCAGTCAAAAACCGTGAAAGAAAAAACCTTGCTCCCAACAAAAGAAGAACAACTTAACACGACTCTTATGCGGGCTAGTAATTATGGATACCTTGAAGTAGTAAAACTCTTACTAGAACACGGGGCTGACGTACACGCGCACGAAGACGAGGCTCTCAAGTGGGCTAGTATGAATGGACACACTGAGGTGGTAAAACTTCTTCTTGAGCACGGAGCTGACGTACACGCTTGTGAAGATGAGGCTCTTAAGTCGGCTAGTGTGAGGGGGTACGTTGAAATAGTAAAACTCCTTCGTGAACACAAGGTCCTTGAGAAAAATCGGATAGCCAAAGAAGAAAATCCTTCATTGTTGGAACAAAAGGAATCTGAAATAGAAACGAAACCTAGTAAGGAGCCGGAAATCCTCCTTCCACTGTTTGCCCTTGTTTCTTTAGTAAAAGCTTGCTGGAAGAGAGCCTAGTTAAAAAGCTATTAGAATGTTTAAATTGCATCCTGCTTTGAATCGCTTAAACGAGTATACTTTGAGAATTGATAATCCACAAGGAGTGGATGCCCATATATTTGCTAACCAAGAGGTACAAATAGAAACTAACGCAGTAGAGGAGTTACTAGGATTTCTTAGAGTTCACCAAGATTATGAAGGAACTCTCGAAAAAGTTGTAATAACCCCAGATTTTCATAAAGGTAGAGGAATACCTATTGGTACTGTTGCACTAATGAAGGGACTAGTGTTACCCCAGGCAATAGGAACCGATATAGGTTGTGGGGTTAGTCTTCTAATTACTGATTTACAATCTAAAGATTTGGAACCTCATTGGCCCACTTTTCAGACCAAGCTACGATATCTTTTCTTTCAAGGAGGAAGAGATATCCCGATGTCACCAGAGCAACGAATATCGATGTTATGCCAAGGTCCCCTTGGTCTATTAGAAAATTATAATATCAACGCACATATTGGGCTATGGCAATATTATGAACCCAAAATACAAGCTATTAATGCTACTCTTGTAACTTCACAACCAGTAACTTTGTTTTCTCCATTTTTAAACTATGTAGAAGGTTCAGGGAGGCAAGATAGCCGAGATGCCCAAATAGGTTCCGTAGGAGGAGGTAATCACTTTGTTGAAATCCAAGAGGTAAATCAACTGTTAGGTTCAACTTACTTGTTAGATAACAAGCTTATAAATATGCCAATTCATCCTGGTATTGTTACCATCATGGTACACACAGGCTCTGTTAGTCTAGGCTCCCTTGTAGGGAGATATTTTGTAAACCGTGCAAGAGAACATTGGCCTAAAGGAGCTGCAAAACCTAAGAGCGGATTCTATAAATTAGAGGGGATAAACGCAGAAGAATACCTTACAGCGATGTGGAACGCGATCAATTTTGCAGCTTGCAATCGCATGTTTCTAGGTCTAATGGTAATTCGTGCTTTGGTAGAAACACTAGGACAAAAAGTTCAACATTGCTTGTTGTGGGACTCTCCTCATAACTGGATCTCCCAAGAAGGTAACCATTATTTACATCGTAAGGGAGCCTGTCTAGCGAAGAAGGGAAAGCCCGTCTTAATTCCTGGCTCTATGGGAGACGCAAGTTATGTGTTAGTAGGTAGTGGAAATGAAACAGCATTAAATAGTGCCTGCCATGGTACTGGTAGACAAATAGCTAGAGGGAAAACTTTAAAACAAGAAGAGTTAAGCAAATTAAAAATAGTAACAGCTATAGATCCAAACACTATTGAAATAAGATGCCGCCCAGATATCCTGAAAAAATACCATAGAACATTAGCAGAAGAAGCACCCGAAGCTTACAAACCCAGCGGACCAATTATCCAAACAATGCAAGATGCTGATATTGCCAGCCCAAGAGTAAAACTCCGGCCTTTACTTACAATCAAGGGATAGGAAAACTATGGAAATAGGCGAAGAAGTGGTATTATCCTTACCCATATGTCAAAAATGTAATCATAATCTACATCTCATAAATGACCAGACGAAAGAGAACGAATTAGGTGATAGCGACGTTCTAACTATGTTTTGTTTCTTTTGTGGAAATACCCTTACTCTAATAGGTTACCCGGAAATAGATAGAAATGGCTTATTTCTAGACAAGCCTGAACAGAGAGAAGGAAAAGAAAAAACCTTTTGCCTGTGGACACCAAGAACGAAAAAACGTATAGTTGACTTCTTTAACTAGGGAAAACAAATGGACTTTTATAAGATTCTCAACTCAAACGAATGTCACCACGGGTTACAATTCAAAACCGGTCTAAACGTAGACCCTGTTCCTTTCCAGAAGGAAGGTTCTTGTGTACGAGGAGGAATTTACTTTGCTAGGGAAGACATTCTAGCCTTTTTAGGCTATGGACCCTGGCTTAGAAAGGTTACCATTCCTACCGACGCAGAAATGGTGCTAGACCCGGGAAAAGAACCTGAGAAGTGGAGAGCTTCCAAGGTTATTCTTGGAAAAAAAGAAAAGATTACCGTCGAGGTAATAGAAAGATTGATTCAGGAGGGGGCTAACGTACATGTTGGTACAGACTTTGCTCTTAGATGGGCTAGTATAAACGGGTACCTTGAAATAGTAAAACTTCTTCTTGAGCGCGGAGCTGACGTACACGCTTGTGAAGATGAGGCTCTTAGGTGGGCTAGTATGTGGGGATACCTTGAAATAGCAAAACTGTTGAAAAAAACAAAGGGATAGAAGCTAACGAGAAGGGTTGTGAAATGAGAACCAAAAGAATCATAACTATAGATAATCCAAAATATCTTCCTCTAGCTGTGTATACCCACATGTTCGAGGATATCGTTTTGTTCTATAAAGGAGAACAACTAAGCTCAAAAATGCTATTTAACAAACACGGAGAATGTGCTAAAGGACTCCGTATTGGAGAATATCTATATGTAGTTCCAAATATGTATGGAAAAGATAATCCAATCAAGAAACGAGCTCGTGCAGGCGAAAAGCTACTATTCATTATAGAAAATAGCACAGGAACATGTGTAGGAACAGTAGAAAACGGAGTGGCACACAAGCGTGAAAGACAAGCCAAAAATGGGTAATCCAGCGATTTATTTTGACGATTTAGAGAATACGTGGTATGAATTGGTCTATTGTGGAAGCCGTCCTATAAAAACAAGTTTGGGAATACACGGACACTATAACGAAGACCAAGCTATATTATTAGCAAAGAAAAATGAAAATGATAGCCAGGAAACTTCTCTTATGGACCCCTGTAGTGAAGAAACGAGCAAGCCCATAGAGGATGTAGAGAACGACCCTCCTAGTGAAGGATTTTTTGATTACAAGGAACCACCAGAAAAGTGGATCGATATAGATGGCTAGAAAAAAATATGACGGCAGCAGAGCTATGGTTGCTGTCTGTCCGTCCTGTTGGAAACTATTTAGTGCGTGTTCCTGTGGATTTGCTGAAAAAACTTCTAGAAATGCTTGGATTCTAGTTAATCCGCAAGAATTAGAGTACTTTCATAAAACAGGCCTCGTACCAAATCACAAAGCAATATTATTAGTAGACACAGGAACAGAGGTCCCCTCGATCCCCCTAGTCTATCCTCCTATATATGACTTTAAGATTTAGTTGAAAAAGGAAGCAGACCATAAGTGACCTAAAGATATAGTAGAAAAGGAAAAACAGATGTCAAAAAAAGTATTGGTTATAGGTTCCCATTCAGACTACCTGCCTCATAGAGTATTTGGGGAAATGACTACATACGTCGGGGGGATAGAATCAAATGCCAAAAATATTGGACTAGTGGTGTTGACTGGGGGGGCAGACATAAGTCCCTCTTTATATGGTCAAAAGAAAAACCCCCACACATACGACTCTAAATATAGAGATGACATAGACGGGTTCGTTTATCATTTTGCTAGGAAATACAATATACCCATAGCGGGTATTTGTAGAGGTGGACAATATCTCACCGCTATGGCTGGAGGATTTTTATATCAACATACCACTGGTCACGAAGGAGGTTATCACAAAATAGTAACATCGGAGGGGGCTTCTCTCGAAGTGACAAGTTGTCACCATCAAATGTTTGGACACCCTCTAGTAAAGGGTGCTATAGAGTTAGCCTGGACAGACGTAAACAGATCTTCTATCTATGAGCTTGAATCTAGAAAAGACGTAGGAAACCCGGAAAAGGAATTAGAAGTTGTTTATTATCCCTCTATAAATGGGCTGGCAGTTCAATACCACCCAGAATGGATGAGGGAAACCTCTCGTGGCGTTATATATTATCGACAATGTATAAAAAATTACCTGTTTAATCAAGGAACACTAAAATGCCAGCTGGCCGTATAAGACCTAATGGAATATGCCCCTTTCCTTATTCTAGCATACATAATACTATACAGAAACCTGACGACTATATAGCCTTATTCTATATGCCTGACATAGGCACTGTATATAAATCTCTGTCTAGAGAAACCAACTACGCGGGTCGAATAGGATATGGTGGTCTTTGTGGCCTAGCCTTTATACTAAGTGAACCGAGGGGCCACACTTTGTTTCTACTTAATAATCAAAACAATACCTATGTATTTGACGCTGGCTTTTCCAATAGTAAGCAGTTGAATTGTACCTCCCACCTTGGTATTCATCCGGCACACCCGGAGGCTAAGATACTAGCTGTAAATACTATAAAAGATAAGCCCCTCTGTTTTTTAACAGAATTTCTAGAGGATGGCTCCGCTTTGATTTCTTTTGTCAGTGTATGTTTAGGTAAGCATGGTGACAAAACTGTCTATATAGCTCTCTTGCGACAACAAAAGATGGAATCCATACTAGCTCCTGAAGAAACGGTGGTATCCGTACAAACATTATCCAACTCTTCGGGAAACTATACCCATATACTAATAAATAGGGGTACTCTATATAGAATTACAACTTTGTGCCATTTTACTAGTGGTTTTACACAAATTTATAGGGATTATCTGGGCGACGTCACTGATAATTTTGCCAGGTTCTCTGAATTTTCAGTTATAGATAGTTATTGTGTAGGACATCCTAAAAATGTAATAGTGGTAGATTTTGAGACCTTTACTAGATTAGGATACCTTGTGCATTCTCAACATTCTGATTTTTATGAAGCTTTCATAGAAAACAACAATATAATAATAAGTTGTAGGCGCTACGCCGGAGAGGCCACTACGACTATGGTTTCGAATGGGGTATGTTTAAGGTATGATGGTAATCTGAGTATAAGAACAATAGGGAACTATCGATGTTAACACAGACTCTGGAGCCGTTTGTCCTTGCTAAATTCTATTTGCTCCTAGACTCTGAAAAAAGTACCTCCATACCAAAATATACAAGCTTGTTAAAACACTTGAAAAAAATAAAATTGTCGCCACATAAATATGGAATAGAAACAAAGAATAAAAAGGAGATAAATATAGTATTTGAATGTTTTGTAACGAAATCAGGGCTTAGCTATCTTCAAAGAATAAAAAAAATACCAGAGACGTGGACAGAGCAACATTTATGCGTAGAGTTTTCTTTACTAGAAAAAGGAATAAATAGACCAGTTGTTGTAGATTTATTTCAAAAAAGTAGACCTACTTCCAGGATACCCTATATAGTAAAGAGGGAATTATGGGAAAGTGTTATGAATGGCATCCCATTAAAGACCCCTGATCAGTATTTCATATTTGAACTTTTGAATCGTCTTTCCTATCCCAAGGAGACCAGATGTACGAGATAGAATTTAAATCAGGTTCTTTTGCAGAAATATACCAGCAAGTAAATATGCAGTTTGCTTTTTGCTTAATCAATAAAACAGGGGATGGAAAGACTAAAATAAAACAACTGCACGGGTTTGTCTTGTGTAGAGATTTTCTAGGAGATGCTCTGGTAGCCTCCAACCGAGAAGACGGAGTAAATATATATAACTTCTCATGGAATCAAACGACGGATGGAAAAATTCCCTCTGATAAAACATACTTACTAATTAAATATGAAAATAAAGAAGGGCTACAAGCACAACTTAATTTATTAAACAAAATAGAAACAGAACTAAGTTGGAAAAAATCTGAGCTAATAAACCTTGGTGTCAAAAGTGAAAATATACCTGTATTTTTGGTAATTTCCACTAAAAAATGGATTAGTTCTACTGTTTTGATTTCTATTTATACTATGCTGTGGCGCTTGTCTGGAGTGAAACAATATGGAGGGGAAAAAATAAGGGACTATCTTGATGTTTGCATAGATAAAGAAAAAATAGGGAAATGGACTAACGATCAAGGCTATTTAAAAAATGTAGTGGAGAAAGCTATAAAGTTTAATCTAGATGACCATATAATAATGTTCGTATTAAAGAATAGTAACAAGATTTTTAAACTCCCATATACAGAAATAGAAAAAAAGGAAAAAGATACAGACTATATACACTATAACAATGGTATTGTGTCCTTTATAACAAATGCTGCGTCTAAACCCAAAGATTTTAAATGCTCCAGGTTTGGAGATATTTGGCAAAAGAACCTACTCCAACTTTTGAAAAAGGATTGAATATGTCTCATATAACCGTAGGAACAGACACAGAGCTATTTCTTAGAGATGCGGAAAACAATCTTTTATCGGCTATAAAGTTTATATCGGGAAGTAAGCATAACCCAACTATATTATCCAATGGAGGCAATGTTACTCATGATAACGTAGCCTTAGAATTCGCCACGCCACCCGTGGACAATGTGCAAGACTTTGTGAAAGCAATCAGAGATACGATGGCAGAGGCGTTCAAATCTCTTCCAGAAGGATTGTTGGTTCTCCCTATAGGTTCGACGGAGTTTCCAGAATCTGAATTGTTAGACCCCAGGTGCCGTGAGTTTGGGTGTGAGCCCGACTATGATGCATGGAAACTTACGAGAAACGAGGTTCCTATTGGTGCCACAGAAAGGACTTTTAGAAGTTGTGGGGGGCATCTTCACATAGGGTATGTAGAAGATTCAGGCAATGACTTTTTATTGGATCCATATGGAAAGGTAGCTGTGATAAAAGCATTAGATATAGTAGCAGGAATCCCATTTACAATTATGGACCACTCAGAAGATTCTATAAACAGACGCAAACTATACGGAAAGGCCGGCTGTCATCGCCCAACTAGTTATGGAGTAGAATATCGTACTCTAAGTAATTACTGGGCCCAATCCCCAAAATTAGTGGAATTGGTCTATTCTATGGCGGAGGATGCCGTAGATATTGTTAGAGAAAAACGCTTACAAGGTTTGGTCAACAATATTCCAGAACAAACCGTAGTAGACATTATAAACAATGGAGATTTTAAGACAGCCTCTAACCTATGGAAGAAGTATATTTCTAAAGAAGTGAGTGAGGGAACTATGAAGTTATTTAATAAGTGTTGTAGAAAGACATATAATCTATACAAAGAGTGGGGTCTTTAACACCCTAGGGAATTAATAGTGCCATATAACCTGCTTTTTATAGGAAAAATAGATCCTACAGAGGAGGAGATAAAAGTAACCGAAAATTTGGCTCTTTTAATAAACAGTGGCCATATGATGCCAGATACAATACGTATGAATTTTCCTTTTAGTTTGAATTCTCTGGACAAATATTTCCTTTCTTTGCTTTCAGTGCCAGCCCAAGTAGTACCAAGACAGGAATCTGAGGCAACTCTGTTTAGTAAAAAAATCGGGGAAATGTTTAAAATAAAAAGTAATAAACTGACAGAAAAAATAACACAATCACTCAAATGTCTGTTTGAGTCTAATCTAGGTTTGGTGATACTATATAGTAATAGTAAACTAGGAAAAGGATTTAAGTCCCTATGTCTGGAAACAGGCATACGATATATAGATCTTTCGGATAAATATTGTGTTGGTCGTATTAATAATGAAAAAAATAAACTAGACACCACAGCTTTTATCCCCCCAACTCCCTGGGAGTCCCCTCTCACTATTAGCATAGATAACACGATTAGTCAAGGTGTCACTATAATACCTGGTCTAGATGAACTTACCAGTATGAACACAATAACTATTAGCAACTTTGGCTATACTAGTACTACCTAGTTGTTTTAACCAGAAAGGAAGCAAAATGCCAGAGCAGGTAGATAAGATAATCTGTATTTATACTGATGGTGATAGGAAATACTTAGTTAGGGCGGAGGAACTAGATGATACAACTGCTATGATTGTTTTCCTGAAAAAAATTTCGGGCGGAAAAGGAAGACTTCCTAAATCAAAACCAGTAGATAAAAATTCATTAAATAAGCTAGTAGATTCTAATGTCATATGGGGAATGCTAAGTTCCAAAAATACATAATGTTAAACAAAAGCCTACTAGGAAAAAAGATTTCTCTACATTATAAATCAATAAATAGAACAATAGAAGGAGTGGTGTCAAATATCGACCTAACTCATAAACAAATTGATCTAATAGGGCCTAGAATAATATATCCAATAATAAGAGAGTTACCCAATAGAAATATGATATATCCAATAGAACCTTCCTTATATAATATAATAAAATACTATAATATATCTAATATTAACACTAAGGCAAAACCAGTTTATAAATTTAAATTTTCTAATGATGTAGAATTACTAACTATAAATGGAATTCCTACTAATAGTTATTATGGACTAGACTTACGTAAATGGCCTATACAGATGTTACGTTTACTATACGATGTCCCCTCCAACACTGGCACCTGGACTATTGATATTTTTATGGACAAAATAACAGAAACACGGAATCGAATTCACAACACCTTGGTTTTAAAATATATAATAGATGAAATTTCTATGTAGGAGGCAATATGGATCCCCTTCTTTCCCTCTTTCTAGTCGGGGGACTTCTATTTACTTTTGATGATGGCCCCAAAATAGAGACTACTCCGATCATATTGGATACACTAAAGAAAAATGGAATAAAAGCAATATTTTGTATTCCTGCAGGAAATCTTCTTGATAAGAAAAAACTAAAAATAGCAAAAAGGATATTGGCGGAAGGACACATAATGTGTAATCACTCTGTCTATCACCCCGACTTTTCTAAAATATCGATTACTAGACAGAGATGGGAAATAAGACAAGCACAAACATTGTTTGAAGAAAAACTAGGCGCTAGGCCCTTGTATTTTCGTCCTCCATGTGGAGTAAGAACTAAAGCCATGCTTTCAGAAGTTAAATCCTTAGGCATGAGTATCCTTATGTGGGATTTAGATACGAAAGATTGGCACTGGAAAACTTCCGAACAAAACATTGTAGACAAAATAGCAAGATGGAGTCGTGGAGGTAGAAAACCTACCATAGCCTTATTACATGATACAAATAGAAAAACAGCCAAAATATTGGAAATAATCATAAGGAGCTTAGATGGGAAATAGAATCTATAATAGTATATGCATAACTTTGGGTCTTCTCCTGCTTTTATTAGCTATATACACAATTGGCTTGTTTATGGAACCTCTCTCGTGCTCGGTCAAAGCCAAGGTAGAAGAATTGGAAAAAGGGTGCAATAAAGACGCGGACTCGTGAGATGTAAGAGAAGTTCCCAGTATGGGAGTTAACTAATGAGTACCTTTTTTACTTCAGATTGGCATTTGTATCATAGAAACATTATAGAATACTGTGGAAGACCCTATTCAAATATCCACCATATGAACACAGACATATTGGAAAAATATAACACTACAGTAACAGATAAAGATGAGGTCTATTTTTTGGGTGACCTAACTATGGATGGACCAAGTAATCAAGAAAAGTTTGTATCACTTTTTAGTTCTTTACCTGGCAAAAAACACCTAATATTGGGTAATCACGATAAATTCAAACCTTTCTCTTATCATGATATGGGATTTTTTAGTGTTCACACCTCTCTAAGGGTTTCACTGACCACAAAACTTGAGATTTATATGGTGCATGACCCTGCATGGGCACAAATATCCAATTCAGTTTGGTTGTGTGGACATGTACACCAACAATGGAAATCCCAGAGGGTTGGAGAAAACACTTTGCTGATAAATGTTGGTGTTGATGCGTGGGACTTCTTTCCTGTAATATTAGAAGATATATTATTAGAGTTTGACAAATACAATATTGAATATTAAAGGTTGACAAAATATTAATATTTTCATATTTATATCTATAGACGAGGAAAAAAGATGCTTGATAATTCTTTTTTGGAAAAATGGGTCCCCATAATAGTCCCTCCCCAATATGGTCCTAATAGAGAATTGGACGCGAAGAAACCACTATTAGGAGTTTACCTGGTTGACGAACAAAGCATGGAGAAATCTAGAAATATTTGGTATAAGGATTCTCCAGAAGATTCCAAACTATATGGACAAATTGTAGACCTTGGTGGTTTACTTCGTATGACCGGAGAAGAAAAGGAGAGACTAAACGGTAAGTTCGTAATTAGAATAAATAGTTCAATAGATGAAACGGCCGCAATATATGCACTGGCTCACGAGACAGGTCACTTGGTTGGCTTCATAGAGAACCCTGAAGAGCATGAAAAAGATATGGATACATTTGCTGATGAATATGCTATGAAAAGGGTTGTCGAAGTCATAGAAGATAGTTATACAAGGTTTCTGGTGCTTTTATCTGGAATAACAGGCACCGAAAAAAAAGCCTAACATACATTCTTGGAGGAAAACATTTAGAGATGGGAAAGACTCAAAAAGACAGAAGGGACGTAGAGGAAGGGTACAGAAGTAAGAACAAAGTTAGGAAGGAACGTCCCAAGAGAAATACAAACAAATTTCCAAGGAATTGGTCAGCAGATGAACTTTTCGAAGATTACTCCGACATCGTGGACAAAGAACACTAAGGCCTTACTATTTTCTTTGTTAGACGCCCTAGAAGCAAGAACAACCTATTTTATTTGCCCTCTTTTCGGAGTAGAGTTGCCTCTTAATACGATAAAAAAGAGTGCGAAAGAAACACTATTAATACAAGAATACAGAGGATTTTCCTACTACGTGAAGAAATTTCATTCTAGTACTCTTAAAACATGGTGTTATTCTTTTGGAATAGTCGGAACCCCTATGAACAATAATTTTGAATACTCAGTCATATGCTTGATTGATGAGGCGAGAACAACCCTGTATAATTTTGGGCTAGATTCTAAACCTACACAATCAGAAATCCTAAAGTGTTGAAATTGATGGGGAGAAATAGAAAGAAGAAAAAAGAAAAAAAGGGATTAGCCTTAGCTTGGTATGAAGATAATATACAAAGTGGAATGGATAAAAGAAAAGAAAAAAACAGGCGTAGAAAAAGCAGAGAGATGTACATTTTTGCCTCGGAAAATTTAGATGACTAATTTTGACATAGAATACAAATGTACTAATCCAAGCTGTCCCAAATTTGATCTGTGGGAACAAGACTATTATTCATTTATTACGGAAGAATGCCCTTGGTGTAATTCTACAAATATGGTCTATAGGGACTGGGGAAGTTGTGCTAGTCTTCCAATAGGAATCAATACTAAAATAGTAGAGAAAGAAACTAAAAAATACAAAGGTATGCATATATTTAGGTCTACTGGTCTTTAAACTTAAGGGGCCGAATAGATTCGACATTGGTGTAAAGTTAGTTTACCCGGCTGGCATCTATGCCTTAAATAGAAAAACAAAAACGAACCGACAAGTCTCTTGTAGACTACGCGAAGCACTTGCTAGGCGGAACCCCCAGGGTAACCAAGCAGCCCGAGCTTCGTATGGCTGCCTAGAGTAGCTACGGGGTGGTTACTACCAGCCTTGTCAACCAAGTGGTAGTTATAGGCAGAGAGGTTTTACGGGGATGAAGTCAAGTAAAGTCCCCCCCTATCTAAATAGGAAGAACTTAATTCTTGACAAAGATAGCCGTAGCAGAAGGTAAATTTTCAGAGCATACAATGGACCCGGGCTCGATACCCGGCGGCTCCACTAGGAGGGTGAGATGAATTGTGTGTGTGGAAGAGATTTGGTCGCAAAAATAATAGATATTAAACTTAAAATAGGAACAGAAAGAGTGCCTGGTTGGGTATGTACAGAATGTGGCCTTGAAATAGTAACCAAACATAGGAATAGGTTTTTGTGGGCACAAAAGTTTGAAGCTAAAACAAATTCCTTAATTTATGGATTTGATAATAGTTTTAAAGAGTGTGTTTCTTGTGGCTCGCAAAAAATGGTAGCAGCATCCGAGTTCTTTCTTTCTGGCTATTGTTTTCCCTTCCACACAGAATATCACCCTGGGTGGTTATGTCCTGCTTGTGGCTTTATGGACCGGGTTACCAACAAGAACAAAGTTGAGTGGGTAACATACTATAAAGGCTGGAGAAGTTAAAGTGCACACAAAACCCTTTCTACTACTGATGTTAATAGTCTTAGTTAGTATTTTCATTCCGTTAATTGTTTATCTGAATAGAGAACCCACAGAAGAGATAAAAGTTCCCACAATAGAGATCGAATGTGCACCAGAAATAGAAACGAACACACCAAAAATTTCGCCGGCTAAAAAAGAACCCCTAAGGAAATCCATAAAGACATTTTCCTTTAATAAAAACATACAAAAATACTTACCAAAAGACGGCAATATAGAACATACCTTTATAGAAGAAAAATATGCTTTTATAATAGTCAAATCCAAAGGTCTTCCAGTCGGTAAAAATGAGTTTATATATGTCTTTTTTACTCAAGGAGAAGATGAAATAATACTAGAAGAGGTGTCTCAAAAAATACTAAAGTACTATTCTAAGAGGGGATTAAAGTTAGAGCTGCCTAAGATACAAATAACCCACCAAAAAATTCATAAGTATGAAGGATACAAAATAGTATTCACAGTCCTGTCAATAGAATATTCCTTTATAGACAATAGTATTTGACGTTTTTCCACTCGAACTCTGGAGGAAGGCCCCTGAATTTCTACAAAATTCTCAACGAAAAAGAAAACCACAACGGGTTACAATTCAAAACTAGTCTAAATGTAGACCCAATTCCTTTCGAGAAGGAAGGTTCTTGTTGTCCAGGGGGAATTTACTTCGCTAGGAAAGACATTCTAGCCTTTTTAGGCTATGGACCCTGGCTTAGAAAGGTTACCATTCCTACCGACGCAGAAATGGTGCTAGACCCTGAAAAAGAGCCTGAGAAGTGGCGGGCTTCCAGGGTTATTCTTGGGAAAAGAGAAAAGATTACCGTTGAGGTGGTAGAAAGACTAATCCAAGAAGGGGCCAACATACACGCTGAGACAGACCTTGCTCTTAGATGGGCTAGTATAAACGGGCACCTTGAAGTAGTAAAACTTCTTCTTGAGCACGGAGCCGACGTACACGTTCAAGAAGACGTAGCTCTTAGGTGGGCAAGTGAAAACGAGCACCTTGAAGTAGTAAAACTTCTTCTTGAGCACGGAGCTGACGTACGCGCTCACGAAGACGAGGCTCTCAGATTGGCTAGTGAGTACGGACACATTGAAATAGTAAAACTTCTTCTTGAGCACGGAGCTGACGTACACGCTCACGAAGACGAGGCTCTTAGGTGGGCTATTATGAACGAACACTCTGAGGTGGTAAAACTCTTGTCCGATAAAAAGAAAAAAACTAGATGCCAGGATATAACGTAGAAAAACTTAAACAAGCGACAACAGTACAAAGAGGTTTTGTGGAAATGTTTGGACACGAACCCTGGTTTGGAGGCTGCGGTGTAAGTTGTTTTGGTGAAGATGCCAAATTGGAATTGAGAGTACTTGCTGAACATTATGAGACATTTATTCATTTGTATGAATGGGAAAGTTTCCCTATAAATGTGACTGTTGTGGGAAAACTTTCACCGAGAAAGGAGTCTTAAGAATTGTGGTTCAAAATCAGACCAGAGATTAGGGCTATAGCTTCGTCTATTCGAAAAACCCCGGAAAAATATGCGATTGAAATCCAGGTCTATAACCCTCTTTACGGCCAACCTGTAAAATGTAAAAAATGTTTTAGTTATACCGTAAAACGTCGGGAATGCAACGTAAACCTGAAAGGACTAATATTTATTAGTGGTTATGCAAATGCTAAATACATTCCTACAGAACTGGGCCTATACACATACATTCGTATAGTCTTGGGGTGGCGAGAGTGTCGATTACTTCTCAAAACTATACGTCCTCTATTGAAAAAACTAGACTTAAGAGAGTCAAGCCAACAAGAAGCGTTGGACAAAGTTGTTAGCTATCTGTAGCTAGAAGAAAAAAAGGAACTTAAAATGAAAAAATATCACGTTGGTACTAGAGAGGTGCATGTTAATACAGTAGAGGTTTCTATTCCTGACGATACAAATGTTGAAGAAATCAAAAGACTAGCCGCAGAAATCTCTGTAGAAAACAGTGTTATATTAGAATATAGCCACAATTTGAATCCAGAGGGCTGGACGATAGAAGAAGTAGTGACTTAAAAAGAAATTTAATAAGAAAAAACTTTTGCATACCTTAAAATGCCTGCTATTTAATACTTGCCCTAAATGTAATATTAAAAAAGTACTAAGAAAGCTAATTTTAATAGATTCGGAAGACGGTGAAAAGATAGAGATGTCTTACTACGAATGTCCTGATTGTCTACCATTCGAAATGGATGTTCAAAGACACTACGAAAGGTATTCAAAGATTTGAAATCCTACCCAAATATACCAAACTATAACACCTATAGCGGACCAAGACTAACTCTCTATACATTTGTCAAGCTAGACGGTTCAAATTTAAGATTTGAATGGTCTAAAAAACAAGGGTTTTACAAATTAGGTACTCGACATAGACTCTTTGATAGTACTGACTTAATTTTTGGCGGCGCAATAAAAATATTTCATGACACTCTAATAGAACCATTGACAAAACTTGCGATAGACAATAGATGGGAGAACATAGTAGCCTTCTGTGAATTCTATGGAAACAACAGCTTTGCTGGTGTGCACCAACAAGATGATAAAAAGTATCTTACATTAATAGATATAGATATACACAAAAGAGGGATGTTATCCCCAAAAGAGTTTGTAAAACTTTTTGACGGTCATGAAGTGATAAACATAGAATATTTAGGCAATCTATTGTGGGATAATGAATACATAGAAAGTGTTCGTCAAGAAACTCCCTGGGCCCAAATGAAGGGTACTCAATTGGAGGGGATGGTGGGCAAAGGTGGAACGGGTCATAATATCCATAGATTCAAGACAAAAACCCAGTGGTGGTATGACAAAGTCTATGAAATACACGGACAAGAAAAAGGAAAGCTCATAGCGGAGAGTTAAATGAAATTTAACAGAGAAGACTTGCAAGACATGGTGTATGGGGGTAGAAAACTACAAAAAGTGTATGAAGAAATAACGGACCATGACCGATGGGCAATAGTCTTCTTGGTCGTATTCCAATATGAGGATAAGTTCTACCGTTCTTATTATAGGAAAGGTGCTACTGAAATGCAGGATGAAGAACCGTATGAATATGACTCAAGAGAAATAGAGTGTCCAGAAGTGAGAAAGAAAGAGATTGTGATAGAAAAATGGGTAGAAATCTAGAAGTAAAAAACAAAACAGTCTTAATAACTGGTGCTGCAAATGGTATTGGAAAATGTTTGGCTGAATTATTTGCTAAGAAGAAAACCAAGCTAATCTTATGGGATAAAGATTCTATAGGGCTGGATTTATTAAAGAAAAAACTAGAAAAGAATTATGGAGTAATTGTATTCGCTTTTGTATTAGACATAACAGATAATAATGCTCTAATTAGAGAATTTCAACAAATATGTTATTTTAGAAGTGAAGAGATAGGATTACCAGATATAGTTATAAATAATGCAGGGATAGGATTAAATGAACCTATACAAGATACGGACGTAGATACATGGAACCGTATTTTTGATATAAACTTCTTTTCCGCCGTGAAAATTTCTGTCACTTCCATGGCAGCATTAAAAGCACACAGACAAAAATACAATGACGATAGAAGGTTACACATTGTAAACATATGTAGTGGGCAGTCTTTCTTCAGACTGCCTACGTGGACTTCATATGCTACAACCAAGGCTGCTCTCGCAGTCTTTTCGGAATCTCTAGGTATAGAGGCCAAAAAAGACGGGATAGACATTACAACAGTTTACCCTTTCATGGTAAATACAGGTTTCTATGAAGGAGTGGAGGAAAAATCCTCGACATGGATGGGAAAAATGAGTATGAGATTATTACCCTTATATTCAAACGAACCAGAAACAGTGGCAAGAAAAATTATAGCAGCCATAGAAAAAAAGAAACCTGTAGAAATGATAAACCCGTTAAACTGGGTTGGGTACCATTTGAATACTGTTCCAATGGTAGGTCGTATAGTGCGCTCTATCTTAAACAAGGTTTTCACTTAAAGGCGAGGTAGCCTAGCGGCGAAGGCGACAGACTGTAAATCTGTTACCCTTAGGGAAAACAACGTAGGTTCGAGTCCTACCCTCGCCATATTTTAGATTAGAAGAGGAGAACATGTTAGAATTTTTCTTTCTTTCTTCTTTACTCCTATCTGGAGATTCTGAACCTTGGGAATTTGCTATTATAGGAGATACCCAAGCTAGACCTAAAGTATTTATAAATGCTTTAGCAGAAATAAAAAAACATAATGTAAAATTTGTAATACACCTTGGTGATATGGCATATTGTGGATCTAAATCTTTGTGGCGAGGCCAAAAAAAATCTATAGACAAAATTAATATACCTTTTTATTATGTTATAGGAAATCATGAGCTATTACCTTGTAGATACGACCATGAACCCACAAGAGACCAGTGGAGAGATTTCTGGAAAGGTGGCTATGGAACCACCTTTGAAACCTTCACATATAGAAATCTAAAATTTATTATCTTAGATAGTGCTGGTATTTTTACCTCAGACATAATGTTAAGTCAACTAAACCTAGCTTTGTCTGACACTGGAAACAAGTCTACTTTTATTTTTACCCACAAACCTTTACCATATCCGGAAAACTTCAAGATATATTATGGGGAAGGAGGCAAGCGATGGCATCGACTTTACGATATGTCCGGCTTGTACTTCTTTCCCTCAAACAAGCGCCTCTGGAACACTGTTTACAAATATAGAGATTCTATACGGGCGATTTTTCACGGGCACTATCATGCATATAGGGAATATACGTATAAGAAGATCAAGAATTATTGTAGCGGAGGGGGTGGAGGTTCACTGGAGACAAAAGATGACTACTATCACTTTTTATTGGTAAAAAATTGGCAGGGTTACACTGAAATATCGGTAATCAAAATATATAATAGATAGCTCCTTAAAATCTTAGCAAAACTATAGACACAAAAAAACAAAGGAATCTAAAAAAGATGAATAACTATCGATATCAATCTAGTCCTTGTGCCAATTATGGTGAACTAAGGGGTGGAGTGATGGGAAACACTGAATAGAGGAATCCGACAGTGATTTGTGAAAAATGCAGAGAACGTATTCGATATTCTGAATTTTCAGACTGTACCATTGCAGCCTGCTCTTGTGGTAAACTAATACTAGAGGGGGAAGCTGCAAGCTTGTTGCCAAGATGGGACGTAGATATAAATAAAGAGGGAAGGAAGTATAAAATAAAGGCATTAAAAGATACCCCCTTGACTATTGAGTTAATGTCCCTATTGTTTTTATTTACTATGATGAAAGGAGTCCTATGTTGTCCTAGGTGCAAAGATAATACAAATACTCATTTGGGGGATCTTTGGCCGGTTTGCACCAACTGCTCTTACGGAAATGCTACTAGGGATTACTCCAAAGCTGGGGCAGCACTTTCTATGTATATTGGCGTTAAAGGAAAACAAATTTCTAATATGTTAATTTGGAATATAAATTCCATACTAGCTCATGGACCAGAAGAACTTATACAGCGTGCAAAAAAACATTTACCTTTACTTGAAAGTGTTACTCCAAACTGTACTCTTGCAGAGTACTTAAAAACAATTTTCGACGATTAAAACTGTATAACTATATCAGAAATGGGAAAATCTAAAAAAATGGAAAGGAGGTGATTTAATGAATAATACAAGTAAAGCGGCCAAGAAGGCATGGGAAACTCGTAAGGCTAATGAGACGTCGGCCAAGCGCTCTGCTGCTGCGAAAAAGGCATGGGATACTCGACGTGCTGCTGCACGAAAGAGGTCTCTAGCAGCCAAGAAGGCGAACAAAACCCGTAAGGGTAAGTAATCCAGCCTTCACGCTTCGATAGCCCCAAACTATCTGGGTGCTCATCGAAGCACATGAAACTTATTTTGGGAGAGATTGATGTCAATAAACTCTAATAAAGTAATGTGTTGGAATGGGAAGAATAAAACACTCGTAAGAATTCATAAAATCTTTTCAGTAAAAAATTTCCTAGAAACTACTTTCCCTTTCTATTATGGTGATAGAAGAGACAAAATAAAATGTCTCACCTTTGCTGGTCCTGACGCTCTATTTGAAAGATTGTTAGTAAACCAGGGTATTACAACTGCGGGTAGTATAACTACCATACAAACTACGGAGAAACTATCAGTTGTACATAATGGAGAGGAACTATTACGAAAGCTTATAAGAACTAGAGAAGAACACCTCCCATTTATGAAAATATGGCCCCACAGTTTTAATTCTTTTAGTGCCTGTTATGGGAAAAAAACCTGTATAAAACCCCCAGGAAATAAAACAAGTCCCTGGGCCAAAAGACCCTTCGTAAAGTATATGAATGAAATAACAAGATTAAGACCACATAAGTTTGAACTCTTAGACATAGATCTATGCGGTATATTTAATGAGGCCAACTCATCTAGTTTTATCCGCCTCTTTGAGAATGGTACTGTGAGTAGGTCTGGCCTTGCCTTTTTGACACATCAAAAGGGCAGAGATGTAAGAGGGGGTAAGTTGTTCTTGCTATTGGAAAACTATTTGGATAAAGAAGCCAAGGATTCAGAAGGCATTCCTTTACTATCATTTGATAGTATAAGAAAAAAGTATAAAAAAAATCCAACAGACATAGCCAGATATGAATTGATACCGCTGTATTATATATGTAAACTATATAATTTAGGTTATATGTTATCGATGGATAAACTTATAGAATATAGGGATAGAAATAAAGATTCTGGTTTAGCAGTAAATATGTTGCAATATTTCTTTTCTTGGGTACGCCTGGATTTAATAAATAACCCAAGATATGTCCTAAAACACAATCTTGAATCTGTAATGAACGAATGGTATGCGTATGATTGTTGGGTTGATTAGTTGGCACCTATTTAGTTTTTTGCGGAATTTGTGGTCGGGAATGTGCAGAAACCCAAAAAGAAAGGTATGTCTGTAGCATGACACAGGTTCTTGGAAAAGATGGTTTTATATCTAAGATAAAATCTTCTTCAGAGACCTCTCGTAGTAAAGCCCAGGGACAGTTGGGGGATATCTTTCAAACTGAGTTAATAAGGATTGAGGAAAAATCTGGTAGTCTTTGGCTCACATTCAAATCCAAAGAAATAGAACAATCGATCAATATCCCGATTCCCAGTTCTGATGAAAAAGGCCTGTGTTTTATTGAGGAGGGACACGTAAAACGAGCCGTGGGGACCTGGTTTGTGGATGGCAAAGAAATAGATTTCTGGAATCTTATATATGGGATGTTCACCGACAACCCACAAAAGTTTGCTAAAACTTCCAGTAAAAGAACTCAGCTTGATCGCCTAGTACGAAGCTTTATCTATGGTTCTGCTCCTATAGTGTTTAAAGGCTTTCAAAAGGTCATTGATTCCTATGTAAATGCACTTCCCATAGTAGGCACTGACATGCAAAATTGGGCCATGTGCCATAGAATGCAAATAGTGGATTCTACATTTAAAGACCTTCCTCCAAATAAAGCCTTGGAATATCAAAAGACAGCTAATGAAATATTGTTTCCGTGTACTTCCTTGGGTTTGTCAGATAGTGGTATGTGCAATAATAATATTCTTACTGTGGACGTAAGAAAGACTATACCGTTTGGTATAGGATATCATAACCCCCGTAGAAATTTATACCAAACTTTAGGGATGCGAGGGGATGAACCACCCAAAATAATGAGTAGGACAGAAAAAACTTTAAGTGACGTAGGGATCAATAGAACAGGGTGGAACTTAATGACCCTATTTGTAGATATGCCCCTAAATTTTGAAGACCAAATAATAGTTAGTAATAGGCTTGAACATCTCTTTACCATGGAAACCAAAAGCTATACAACTTTTGGTACGACTTTGGTACGAGAAGGAGACTCGCTAAACTTTTTGTATCCCTTAGCAATAGAACCTGACGGTAGTTTCATTCGTTTCAATTTAAGAGCCGAAAGTGCTATAGTATCCTCCGTTATCGAATCGGTAATAAATTTCAATAATGCACCAACTAAAATACGACGAATAACCATAATTTATAAGAGAACCTTCAAGGAGGGTGTAAAGATTACCAATAGGCATGGAAATAAAGGTGTTATTACCTTACAAGATACGGGGGTAATTCATGACCCCGTTCGTGGGGATGTACCCATAGACGTTATAGTTTCAGCTAGTTCTGTACAAAAAAGAAAGAATTTTGGGCAGCTATTAGAAGCTCTCAGTAGTTTGATACATGGCTCCGATAAAGAGACAATAGTAGAAGATGAGTTCGTTACCAGTATGGAATCAATAAAAGATAAACTCTCTAATATAGGGTATTCAGAAGATGGAACGGTAACGGCTGCCACCCAATGGGGAGACTTTAGGGGGGTCGCTGGGTGGATATTCTGGGGTTACACCAAGACACCTGAGGACCAGCTATGGACAAAATACGATACTGATGTAGTAGACGGTAGGGGTGTACGACAAGCGGGTAATAAACTCAGTCACATAGAATTCAGAGCCCTACTAACCACGTTTGGAAAGAAAAATCCTATCATAAAAGAAATATTAAAACACTCCCAAGGCGAGGACCAGGTATTTGAATATATCCGTGTATTAGAATCTATCAACAGAGAGGAAAAGGATATACCAACAATAGAGTGGGATAAGATAAACCCAGTTAATCAGACAGGGGGATTCTTTCACCACCTTATTGATTTTAGTGGGACAGTTTCTGATGAAACCTTATGCCCAAATGGCTTCTATCTAAAGTTACCCGACGATTATAAATATATATTAAAGAAGGCCATGTTTTCAGAATTTTCTGAAGAGTTTACCAACAAACACATGGATAATGAAAATGACACCTATATATTAGACAAAATACTAATTCCTTCCAGTAAATTTAGAAAGCCTTGGAAACATCAAAGCGGGCAGTTTGGTTTGTCAGACATATCCGCCTTAGCAAATGCCATAGTAAGTGCTATTCATAAGTATAAAAACGAAGAAGTCAGTGTGTCACAAGTAGGTAGGGCTGTGTTTTTATATTTTCACACTATAGCAGGCACCTTAAGTTCTAAAAATGGCAAGATAAGTAATTACTGTCTTTCAATTCGGTATCCTTACACAATTAAAGCCACAGCCGGTGTTAGTGATATACTGGAACCTAACCAAATAGAGCTTCACAGAGAAATGGCTAATGACTTAAGAATATTAGAAGGAGACATAGTTTTAGTAGAAAGGTTTCCTTGTCTAGGATTCATGTCCGTACGAGCCCAGAAAGTAAAAATAACCGATGAGCCCCTTGCTAAGTATGTAGTCAAAGTAAGTGGGAGTAGTCTTTCTTCACTCACCCTAGATTTCGATGGGGATGTTATATATATAATGAGCTTTCACAGTAAGGAATCCAGAGTAGCCCTAGAAACAGAGTTCAATAATCCACACCCGGCGAGGCTGGCTGCGTATGAAAAAGCCAGATTAAAGAAAATACCTGGATTTAGGGAGCTAGTATTGGATGAATACAACATACAAAGATTTGGGCTACTAAATGCCAAAGAAAATGCAGAAATAGTAGAGGGTTTGACGGGAATAAAACGAGGTACCGGAACAATAATTGCCTTGTGCTATAATATAATGAGGATCTTAGAGGGTGAATTGGACTATAATGACCCTGATACTACAATAGCAATGGAAATTCTACTAGACAAAGTTGCTAATAGTGTATTTAGTAGAAAGCATGCTGGAAGAAGCCTGGAAAAAGAATGTAAAGAAGCGATATGTACAGCCCGAGTTGATAAGATGGTGGAATTAGGATTTGATAAATCTACCAGCATAAAATTAACTGACATAATAAGAAAAAAGGCCGCCCTTTGTGGATTTCGTCCCGAAAGTTTGGAGGAATATTATAAAAAGGCAGAGTTAGAAGGTAGGTCCTCCATTGTTAATATAATAGTTAGAAAATTTCACAAGTTTTGGTTTACCACTAGGTCTAATCTGCACCCAATTGTAATGATAAAGAACATAAATACTGAACCAAAAGACCTGACTGGTTGGATGTTTAAACACGCCAAAGAAAAAATGAGAAGTTGACATCAGAAGAAAGAACAATGTCTAAGTACTACCATGCCCAGGCTCATTGTAGCTACGACCCACACGAAATAAAAAACGATACCCAAATGGGTTTCTACAAAATTATAATGCTGAATAGAATTTATGACGGACTAAAACTCAAGACTGGGCTCAATGTAGCTAAGCCATCATTCGATATCTATTTTACCAAGGAAGACACTCTAGCCTTTTTAGATTGTGGACCGTGGCTACGAAAAGTTACCATACCTAGTAATACCCACGTGGTAAAAGATACTTTTGCAGGGTTTTTCGGACACCTTGAAAATAAGCCACAAGTATGGCACGCCAACAAAGTAATTATGGGTGAAAAAGAGAAGATTACACCCAAAGTATTGAGTAGAGTTATTACCGAAGGAGCTGATGTTCATATGTATAATGATTTAGCTCTTAGGAAAGCTTGTAGAACAGGGCATCTTGCTATTGTAAAAGTACTACTTAGGCATGGGGCGAACGTACATGCAGACTATGATCGGGCCCTCAAATATGCCTTAGCCTGCGGCCATACTGAAGTAATAGAAGCGCTATTAGAACACGGCGCGAACATATCTGTGTGTAGAAACATTATCGAAAGTCAGAAACGGGAGGGAAGGTATAATAGATATAACTATGGAACAATACGCCTTCTTAAATGGATAGACAAATATGAGTGAATACAATGATGGTTAAAAGAGAACGAAAATGACAACCAAAGTGTACAACCATAAAACGCGATCGGCCCATAGTCGGTGTCCTCGTTGTGGTAAAATACGTAAGATGTGGTTGCGAGCCAACGAGTGGTACAACAAACGTATTTCATCTATGAATGTACCTGGTGAGGGCAAGATATGCTGGATTTGTCGTATTCGCGAAGTAGATCCAAATTGGAGGCCGGGGTTACCTATTCCTGAACTCCCTAACCATACTAGATTTAATCCCTTTGGTGAAAGGGAATAGTGTCTTTTCTCTCCTTTAAAGAAAAGGGTTGCGTTAAAAAACATGGACAAGGATGCCTTTGAACATAGTATAGTATATTCCGAAATACCTCTAGAAGCGGAAGGAACAATGTACGACTTATTTACTATAGATGAAAAGTTCTTTCCAAATAGAGGGCGTAAAGTGGCGGATATAAAATTAAGAGGAGAACCAATACGAGGTCTAGTTATAGAAAACGATATTCCAAAAGAAGGGAGTCAATTTAAAATACACTACACTAGTTTATTCGGAGTAATGCAGTTTGGAATTCTATATTTGGAGGGATGTAGAGCAATAGTAAAAGAAGGGGAGCTTATATATTTTGAAGGTGGCCCTTGTAATTCAAAATACGTACTAAGATCGGCAAAAGTTAACTAAAATGCTTGACATTTTAGTCACTTCTGTCTTATTACTACATTTAGTAGGAGCAGTATGTGCACTATATGAATATAGAAAATATGTAAAGCTAGAAAAATATGCTATAAAGGAGGGTTTAGAATTTAGAATAAGGTCTAAATTATTAGGTTACTTCATAGTTCTGGTCTTTTCTTGGATTTCATACTCAGCTTTAATACGTCTTATACCCGCAAAAAAGGAGAACACTAATGGATAATCTCAAATGTAAAGTTTGTGGAAAAGATATGTTGGCCGATATGGAAACCCAACACGGTTTTGGAGACGAACGGTTTAGAGTATTCGTTTGTACAAGCTGTGGGTTCAAAAAAAACCCTTGGAATATTGAAGAAATAAAAATATGGGAGACCCTAGACAGATTGGTTTATAAAAAGAATGATATGAGAAATTGTATGTGTTTAGGGGATAGCGAATGGGAGAATAACCAGAACAGCAATGTAAAAAAGGGGTGTGGTTGTGATAGTAGCAAAAACTGTAATAATAATCTCGACACCGATAAGTCACATAGTTGTGGCAGTGGGTGTAGAGGACGCAAACACTAGAAGAAAGTGTGGGAGGTTTTTATGTCAGTAGACATTAATTTGGTGGTATTTGGTGGTAGGCTTACTTCGGATCCTAGCCCAATAGGGGACGGTACCAAAGGGTGCCGTTTTGATCTCGCTTCCAACAGGCGGTATAAGACTAGAGACGGAGTAAAACAGGAAGAAACCACATATATGTCAATAGTATGTTGGGGACCCCAGGGTGAAGCCGTCATGAAGTATTGTTCAAAAGGTACTCCAGTAATAGTAGAAGGACGTTTAGAAAATAGGCGCATAGAGACCGAAGCCGGAGTAAAGAGGTTCGTAAATATAGTAGCTAATGATGTTCGCTTTGTTTCAACAGTACGCTCAGAAGCACCCTCGGACCCATCAGAAACTATTGCAAACACGGATCCTCGTCTTCCTTCTGGAGTTTCACAGGAAGCTCAAGATAAGATCTTGTCCTTAGTAAAAGGTTTATAGTGGCTTTCACTGTTCCCCTATTTCCAGGAAGAACATTTGAATCCATGAAAGAATACTATGAATTTATGAAACTTAGAGACAGACATAGAAAAAACTTAGAAGAAGGAGGATACGAAGTAGAAGTTACAAATATAGTAAAAAAAGAAAGTGAGGACTATCAAAAGGCCTTATATCCCACCCCTAAAGAGATGGGTTCTACGACCTTGTAAGAGGACTATAAATAACCCCCCGCCTAAAAACGGGGGCTTTCAAGTCCTTGCTTACTAGGAAATAATTCCAAAAAAGGAAAGCCAAAGCATTACTCAAGTAAAATCTAGGAAGACTGGGGATAACAAACCAGCTAATTACGAATCATAAGTGACCTAAAGCCATGACTACTGTTTGGTTAAAAGGTCGTAAAACTTTACTAATACAACAAGGAGGAGCGCTTCCTCCCCAGAGCTAAAGCTCGGGGTACTCGCGTTGAAGATTTGATGGATGTCAAAATTGACAAAGACTTAACTATAACAAACATATCAAAAACTGAACTAGACCAATTTAGAAAAGACCTAACCTTCCCGAATCCTGCGTGGAAATCTGCTATACAATTTGGCAGACGAACCTTCGGTATACCAAAATTCATAAAACAATATTCAGAAATAACCGAAGGCATAATAGTTCCTAGAGGCTATCTCTATAGGGCTACAGAAATAACTAATAGTATAAATGTTATAGAAGACACTACCGCCAATTTCAGTAAAAGATTAATAAATAATAACATAAAGTTGGAACCTATACAAATACCCTGGGTTGAGAGTTTAGTTTCCCACCGACAGGGTATTGGCATAGCCCCCGCAGGAAGTGGAAAAACTGTAATGGCTTTGGAAGTCATAGCCAGACTAGGGTTACCCACACTATGGCTAACTCATAGGGGGCCCCTTGTTAAACAAGTTAAGAAAGAGATAGAGAAATTTATAGAAGTAGGAAAAATAGGAATTATAGGAGAGAGTAAGAAGGCACTTGGGGATATACTTACTATAGGTATGGTTCCCACACTAGTTCGTAACAAAGAACTAATAAAAGAACTTAAATATTCTTTTGGATTAATACTTGTTGATGAATGCCAACATGTTCCTTCCTCTACTTTCTTAAAGGTTATCTGTGGATTTTCTCCTAGATTTTTATATGGAATTACAGCTACCCCGTATAGAGAAGATGGATTAGATCCTTTGATGTTTAATTACATAGGACCAGTAGTAACAACAATAAAGCATAAGGATGCAGTAGATGCAAATAGAATAATAAATTCTTCTGTCTTAGTACACTATACTGAAATTACCGCTACGAAGAAGTTATGGGGAGCCAACTATGCAGATCTAATAGAATATATTTCTACTAATGAAAGAAGAAACAATCTCATAGTATCAGATATACTATATGAGTATGGTCTAGAAAATACCTGTATGGTATTAACTGTTACCACTAAACATATAGATATTCTAACAGATATCTTTAATAGTTTGGGGATAACTGTTGCTTCTCCGCATTCCAAACAGACAAATAAGATTAGGGATAAACAGATAGAAGGGTTTCTCTCTGGAGAAACAAAAATACTTATAGTAACCTATGGCCTTCTAGCTGAGGGTTTTAATTATAAACCTTCAAGTCGCTTATTTCTCGCCGCCCCCCTAAAGAGTTCTAGCCTAATAGTTCAGTCAACTGGCAGGATTGAGAGACCGTTGGAAGGAAAAGAAAATGCTATTGTCTACGATTATGTAGACAATATAAAAATGTTTAAAAATCAATTCTGGAAAAGGAAAGCTGCTTACGAACAGAAAAATATGTTAATTCGTTATCATTAATTCATAAGAGGTGGTGCATGTTTCTTACTGCTGTTCCGTCTACTTCATGCGCAATGCACCAGGTTAGAGTACCAAGAGAAATAATGCTATCTTATGGTATCGACCATGGTGATTGGTTAATATTTGATACCGCGGTTGGAAAATTTAGTTTATTAGTTTGCCCTGCTATAAAAGAAGATATTGTCTCTCACGGGAATAAGAATATATTTGTCAACGTATTATCCCCTATAATATACAATCCAGGAAAAAACATATATATAGAGAAGCACGATCTAACAATAGGGTCCGACCCTGAATTCTTTATTGTAAATCGTAAAGGAACATTAGTAGATGCCTCTTCCGTCCTTCCATTCGACAGCCAAATAGGGTGTGATGGCGAATTAGGGGAATTACGTCCAGATTTTGCTTTATCTCCGGAGCAGCACCTGGAAAATCTAAAAAACCAAGTATTAAAAATTTATACTACACTACCGAAAGGCTTGTTTCCCATTGCGGGGTCTTGTCTGTATAATCGTGTATGTGGTTTTCACGTTCACCTTGGTCTTCCTGAAGACCTTCTTCTATTTGCCCCAAATAACACTGATAAAATAATAAAGAATATGGTGTCCATATTAGATTACTATATTGGTATTCCAAGTGCTTTTATAGATAGCAATGATAGTAGAAGATTGTCAAAAGATTATGGCAAGTTAGGAGACTACCGCTTAAGTAGAAGAACTTTGGAGTATAGAACCCCAGGGGGATATTATTTGAAGTCCCCACGACTTGCACTAAGCCTACTAACAACTTCTTTTGTCCTTATGGAAAACATCCTAAACACAGTTTATAAAGAAAGCCTTGCTTGGAAAAGAACAGAAAAAATATCTGACAAAGATTACATAGCTAAACTATATAAATTACCAGATACAACTAAAGTACAAGATATGTACTACAGTAGAAATAAGAATAAGATGAAAGAAGAAATGAAAAAAATAGAAGAAAATATTGGCAACCTAGCTGGTGAATATATGCAAAACATAAGTTATAAACCCGAGGAGCACGAGGCACCACTCATACTTAAATGGTTGAAACATGAAACAAAATCAGAAGTTAGTATTCACAAAGAAAAAGAACAGGCCCTGTTTGCTATCGGAGGAAGCTAATTATTGGAAAAGAATATTGGAAGCTACTCTAAAAATAGGGCTCGAACACGAACTAAACCTGCTAGAAAAAACAGGCAACTGTAATGGTAAGAGCTTTCTATGCCCGTGCTCTCATCCCCAAAAAGAAAACTCCAAGTGTTTCACCAAATGTGCTTCCTATAAGCATTGTACTCTAAGACAAAAATATGAATGCCCAGGAATATACTGCGTGGAATTTTACTCTCCTTGCTTTACATGCAAGGATGCCATAAGGGACTGTACCAAATGTGCCCTCTTTCTGGACGAGAATAAAAATCCCTCCCATGTACGAGCTAAGCTTGTTAAGGAACTGACTCCATCGGAAAACCTTCTTAAGATTGGCGATAACGGAGTATTCCAAATCGTAAAAGATGGCAGCTTAAAGGGAGACGGAGGCGTTGAAGTTACAACGGTGGGTAGGAGAGTAAGCTACGATATGTTATTAGAACAAACAAAGAATATTATAGACAAATGTATAGCTAAGGGTGCTTACGTAGATGAAAGAGCTAGCACCCACATACATCTTTTATCAGGATACTATAATATTGGTTTCAACGATAGGGGGGAAGTGATACCAATATACAAAAAGGGAGTCAATAATAAACATAATATAATAGAACTCGAAAGAGCTATGCCGGAAATTATATTGACAAACTTTCACCAACTTATCAGACGTTACCATAATGCCCTAGTTTGGATCTCCTCTGCGGGTACTTCCAAGGATACTCTTACTAGATGGGCAAAATTCAGACACACAATACTAAAGTTTTCCGCTCTACGTAGAAATATGAAATCTATTATAAAAGAAATAAGCGAGTCAGATGGCACCAAGGGCAGATATTCTTTTATAAACTACTCCAATATAGAATTTGATTCCAAAGAAGCTATAGAAAAACTACACCTAGAAGCCCGCTTCTGTGATGGCCTGCTGTCCCCTTCCGCTATAACAGCAATATCCCTCCTTGTATATTCGCTACTTATAAAGGCCGTGTCTTTCAGTACCTATGGTATTTTACATAGTGGCGATACAGACTATATGGATGAGGCAAGTGAAATACAAGAAAAACTTTTAAACAATTATGGAGACTATGGGGGACCTAGACATAGTAATACCAAGAACTTTGAACCCTACGTGGAAAAGGTTAGATTACAAGCAAAAGAGATGGTTAATCTATTAAAGCCGGAACTTAGAGGACACGGAAATTCCTTTAACATACTACTAGAATTAGCCGAGCGACCTTGTTCGTATAGGTTAAGTGAAGGCGACTCTTGGGACAAGATAGAAAAAGATTTAGTGAAGAACAAAAACAAAATAAGTAAGATAGTTCTTGATAAAATCTCAGAAACAATAGATACCGCCCTTATTGATGAGTGTTCTAACGAACTAGAGTGGATAAGCACTGTTAGTGAAATTATAGGAGCTAAAACAGAACAAGTAAAACTTGGGATTTTATATTTACAAACAACCAACGGCGTAATTTGGGATAAAGAGTCAGGTACATATGTACGACCATAACACCACCCTACTCATTTGTTTGTCTAAGCCCAAAGAATATACCCATGCTGTTCAATCTTCCCCAGCTACTGATAAGCAAACTGTGATAAAAACCTTCTTTAACATTGCTTTACTTGGCATGGAAAATCCACTATGCTCCTTATCTGTATTTAATTCTACTCTCCATAGTACTAATTCCATCTTTCAAAATGCCAACTCTGTCAGACCATACAAAACAGGACTAATTACTATAAAAGAAATTCTTTCTAAAGGAAAACTAGTAGATAACCTCAAGTTCTTAAATATAATAAACAATGATATAATTAACCCAACTGCATTGATAGCCGGAATACTAACAAAAGAAACCCACAAAGAAACAGCCCCTATAAAAATGGGTAATATGATAGGGTTTGGCATGGGTAATATTAAATCCGTAGAAAAAATAGCCAAGCAATATCGTATAAACCTACAAACATTACCCAGCAAAGTTGATTTGGTTCTCGCTTTGACAGGAAAGTTCATTGTAGAAGGAGCACCTATAAAAGAAGCCTTTAAGAAGGCTGCCTCTATATGTCATGGTAACTATTTTTATATAGTGTTTGCTACAGACACAATTAGACTATTTATCGCAAAAAAATCGGATAATCTGACAATAAAAACAAAGAAATGGCAGGACTTAGTCTTCATATCAAACAATGAACAACTATTAAATGACACTATTATAGGCATAGACACTAATAAAGCGGGGCATATATTCTTAGATGCTCAAGAAATCCTCCTAAAGAAAAATGAGGCCCTTATTCTTGAGCCTATGACTACCAAAGGCTATTCATCCGATTGGGTTGAAAAATGCCTTCCCTACTGCCAAATCTAAAATTAGGGACCAAACTAATATATCCATACCCATTTCCGTTTAATAATATAGATATAATTGCTGTCTATGATAATAGTGCACTGACTAACTCCTGTATAGCTTCACCTTTGGGTTTTACTACGGACTATAAAAAACAATCTGAAACATTGGTATTCTTTCCTCATTCTTTACCTATTGCCACTAAAGTTCCCCACAATAAATACGTATACCAGACAATTAAGACTGAAGAATTACAAAAGGTCAGCTACAAAAAGTTTACATGTTATCTAGTAGAATACACCGACATAGAGGCTATTTTACCCCTATATAAAGACTACACGATAGTGAAAGACCTTGCAAAAATAAAAAAAATGATACTGCCGACTCTAAGAAAAAAGTATAGAAATACCTACGTACTTTTTTGGGACAAAGAGGGGCTTAATTCTGTAAAGGATCCAATTAATATTTTGTTATCTCTATCCAGAACAGAGGACGTACTTTGTGAAGAATGGCAAAAATGCGAAGGCATATGGGCTAAACTATACCGTAAAAATTCAACTTCCCTTTCTCTAGGTGATATCATATTTACAAACCACGGATTAAAAGAATTTTTTTGGGTCGAATCTTTTTGCCCAGAATATTCTACAGAAATCCCCTTGGACCTCGGATAAAGGAGTCCCTCGTACATGTGCGGAATATTTGGTCTTTTTTCATATAACAATACGGAAAAATCTATAGACCCAATTGTAGAGGTCTTGATACAAAGATTTCTACTATTGGAAACCTTGGTAGCAATGGAACCTCGTGGAGCAGACGCTACTGGGGTAGCTTTGTTATGGGAAGATAAGAAAACATTGATAGTAAAACAACCAGTAGCCTCCTCTTTCTTTGCTAGAGATCCTAGTAGCTGGGGAGACGAGTATATAAATCCGACGGATAAAGAAACTAATTTTTCTTGGTTTATGGATATGTGGTTTAGAAAAATTGGGGAGAAAAGAATAAAGCAAATCCTCGGACACGTAAGAAAAAGTACGAAGGGGGACCCACATAATCCGCATAACAACCACCCAGTAATAATTACTTCAAAAAATCTAGATAAAGAAAACAAAAGATTAACCCAAGATACCATAGTCGGTGTTCATAACGGTAGTATATCCAATGATGATGCCTTATTTGCAAAACATGGAATCGAAAGAATAGGAAAAGTAGATAGTGAAATTATTTTCCAACTCATAGCAGAATATAAAAACAACTTTACAATAGAAAACTTAAAAACTACACACAACGAACTTATTGGGGAATTTGCCGTAATGTCCTATACAACAGGGAACCCATCCAAAGTAGGTTGCCTGAGGGAGGGTCAAAAACCCATGGAGGGTGCCTATATCCCTGAATTAGGTTGCTTGGTTATGGTATCGGAAAGAAAATACTTAGTAGCAGCCATGGAAAATTATGACCGCTGGCGTAATAGAGAATACAAGACTAGCATGATAGTAAATACTAAAGAGGGTACCAAAATAGAACTAGGAAATGTGGGGGAGGTCTTTCCCTACCTTAGTAAGACTTGGTATGGTAAGACAGTAAGCAGTCCCTCCTCTATAGAATCAGGAGTCTTCATACTGGATTTGGATACAGAAGTAAACTCCAAAACAATACCAGAGGATCTAATAAAAGTAGAAAAAATATACAGCTGTGCTAGGGGTACCCCACAGACTATCACAAAATATGACAATGGAGTAAAAACTAATGCAACTAAGGATACCAGGGCTGCTACAGAAAAATTTAGTACCTCCTTTCCTAGCGAAACTAATGCATCCTATCCTAGTGGAAATAACACAATAGAAGATAAGTCTAAAGACGAGGAAGGAAGTTTGTTAGAGATAACTTTGCCTGGTATATGTGCAGACAATGAGGATGTTTACGAGGATATAGAAATAGAAACTGAAATAGTGGAAGACGACCCTTCGTGCTCCTATTCTTGGGATGAACGAATAGCCTTTGGATTAGAGTGTTTACATAGTGTTGCTATAGAAACTGAAGGTAAGGCTACTATAGCGAAAATTGGCGAGGTAGATGTAAAAGAATTATTAAAGTCCTGGTTAGTAGATATTGAAGATGAAACAGAGGCCTTAAAGATTTTGGTTGCTTGCTATGAAAAGATCTTTCCCGAAGGATACGCATATGGTTATAGTGCAGGTTATGAACAAGGCACCAGTGAATATGAAACAGTGTCTGCAGACGAAGCCCTTGAGGAGAAAAAGAAGGTTGAAGACCTCAAAATAAAAGTAGTCAGTATGGAAAAGACCTTCTTCAAAAATACGGAAGACAGAATATCATTAAATATCAAGTTGGAATCCGCAACTAAATTGGTGCGGAATCTACGATTAGTTTTGTCTGCTTTGTTATCTAAGCAAAATTTGTTTGCAGAGACTGGACAAATTGACGAGAATAAACTAGCAGACGTCCTTGACATAGACGAAATTAGTGCCGCTAAGGAATTGAATCTTAGTGTATTTAAGACCCCAACTAATAAAACTATGAACTAATCTTTGGGAGACTTATAATGCGGGAAACAAAAATGCAATTATTTTTGAAACCATCAGAAATAATGAATCTACGAGCAGAAAGAAATAGACTGGAGCATGATTTTATAAGACTTTCTAAAAGAGCACGATTACATTATAGACCATCAGGGGGAGATACTACATATATAAAAGTAGAAGGCGTATTAGAAAACATAAAATTAAAAATAGGTCAAGCTATTAATGAAGACCTTGCTAATGAAGGGATGGAAAATACTAAAACTATAGGGTTTGTGACCACAAAAACCTATAATAAAATAATGGGAAAAATAGATAAATATAAAAAAATATGGGTCTCTGAACAAGTTGAAAAAATAATGATAGGATGTGACCCAGAGTTCATTCTAGTTAATAAAGACGGTACGGCAGAATATGGAGATGATGGTCTAGGATATGAATTTGATGACCCGGCTAAAAAACAGGCTGTTCTGGGTAGTGATGGTCCTTGCGCTGAAATGAGGCCGCCTCCTAGTAACAACTCTAAGCAACTAGTAGAAAACATGAAAAATATATTTGAAACAGAGGGGCACAAAATAGAAAACTATGATTGGGTGGGTGGGGCTAGTTTCTGGCACCCAGACATGGACCGTCGTTATTACATAGGAGGGCACATTCATTTAGGCCTGCCAAACATAGAAGGTGGGGCAAAGCATCCGGATAAAATGATACAAGCTAGAATAGTAAGAATATTAGACGAGTTTGTAGCTCTTCCTCTCGTAAGATTGGATACCCCAGTAGCCTCGGAACGCAGACTAAAAGAAAAGGACTACGGTTGTTTTGGAGCAATGAGAAGTGGTGACATAAAATTTGAATGGCGAGTTCCAAGTGGAATCTGGTTTGTGCATCCAACACTTGCTTTGGTTACCATAGCAACCACAAAAGCAGTGGTTGAAGAAATATGGAAAAAATATGAAGACAACAATTACAATAAAGATTTTTTAATGCTAGTTGACAATAAGAACAATATACAGAGATACTTTGATTGTATGGATACAGAATATGTACGAAATATAGTAAATAACTCTTCCATATCAGATGTTCCAACTTCCCTAGTTTTATCCATACACAATAAACTAAAACAAATGTCTACCTATCCTTTATATAAGAGTGAAATAGATGGGTTTATAAAGATATGCTGCAGGAAACAAGTACCATTAAAGGCCTCTCAATTAGACCTTAAACGCGGTTGGTTAGCCGGAAAATCCCTTTAGGAGCAAAGAGATGTCAACAACAATAGTTTGGTGTACCCACTCCGTAGACACTTCTGCTATATTTTTAGCTCAGGCTGTAGATGCCGAGATAGCCGTTGGTTCCTTCGCGGAATTAACGGAGGAACTTCGCAATATCATACGAGAGCCGGAAACTAAAATAATCTTTTACGGATTGGTGGATACAGAGGGAGTAGAAATAGACGAAACAAGGATGTTCAATCTACCAAGCTCGGCAGACTTACTTGCACATAGACAGGCTTTTCTAACAGACGTAAGCACTCAACATGAATTACTAACCGGTAATTATAGAAAGATAGTTAATAGAAACTACACTAGTATGAGAGACTTTTTTGGTAGCACAAAATTCGATATACTAGCCAAGTCAGGAGATTTGTTAGCTGTTATAAAAAATGCTACCGACTATAATCAAGCTACGACTATTCCCTCTGCTACCTTTGCTTGCAACCACATTGACAGGGCTGGTTTTGACCGAGTATTCGTCGGCCATGATATAATGGGGAACAATATACTTGGTAGAATCTCCTCATCTAAGAAATTACTCTCCCACAAAGAGACTCTTATGTTAAATAGAAGCGAAGAAGTAAAGACTGCCTTGACCGAAATGTTTGAAAAAGGACTCATAACAGAAGACACTACAAAAGCCATTGTTGCATGGTCGGAACAACAATTTGTAAAAGAAGGTATAGATACTACTATAATGAATATAGCAAAAATCTTACAGAATAAATACAGATTAGATTTCGCCGCTGTCGATTTGGTATCTGACAAGGATGGCAGGGTATTTATTATGAATGCTACGTGTTCACCCTCCCTACAAGATAGCGAGGTTTTGTTTACTGTGTCAGATTACTTTAGAAATATATTGAGATTTGGTCGTAAGTTTTCCAAGGAATCTTTGTTAAATCTGATAGGTAATATTTCCGATGACAATGCTAAGAAAGCAGCAGATCTACTAAAAGAAGCCGGCCTTATCAATCTAGGAAGTTTAAGTGAGCTTTAGACGAATACTAACAGATACAAAAATAGCCGTACAAATAACTGCCCTAATAAATAAATACAACCAACTGGGCACCGTCCACGATATAGACGAAATTCTAAGCAATTCAAACGAATACATAATAGAGACATTCAAGAATATTGTCGTGGGATGTATAAGAGTAAATAAACAATCTTACAATATTACCGAGTTGAAACACCTATGTGTAACCGAGTTGCTAAGAAAACAAGGCATAGCGAAGACATTAGTGGAAGCCGGAATAAAGTCCTCGCAGACTCCCTTAATATATGCCATGGTAAGAAGGGATAACGAAGGGTCGATAAAAACATTTGGGTCTGCTGGATTTAAGATAGTGGGGGGATACCAAACGGATGAAAAAATAATTCTCTGCTTAATTAAAACGGCCCCAAAGTGGGTACCAAATGTTAATGTTCAAAATCAGTAGGAGGAAATTTTGAGATTTAATGATATAATAGGGAATAATAATATAAAGCTACAATTAACAATAGCCAGTGAGGCAGCAAGAATAAATAATGAGGCTATACCGCATACTCTATTTACAGGTGCCTCTGGATGTGGAAAAACCACTATGTCGAAGGCTCTTGCTATACACCAAGGAGCAGGGATGTTGAAGGTTCCGTCGGAGAGCCTAAAAACATCTAAAGATGTGTATGAGCTCATAGAAAAACTGTCTGTAGAGGGATACACAAAAGAAGGATTAAAGGTAAGTAAAATCAAACCAACAATAATATTTTTGGACGAAATACACAGGCTTCCAACAAATGGACAAGAGTCTCTTGGTATAGCAATGGAAGAACACTATATTGTTACAAAAAATCAATACACAGGTGAAAACTGGGAAATGTGGGTTCCACAATTTACTATCATAGGAGCTACAACGCTAGCCGGTAAACTATCAAAGCCTTTTAGGGACAGATTTAGAATGGGTTTTCACTTCAAAACCTATAACCTAGAAGAAACTACACAAATAGCTATAAAACATGCAGAAATAAATAAAATGCAGATAACACAAGATGCCGCGGAAGCTATCGCTTCTCGAGCAAGAGGTGTCCCTCGCATAGTCGTAAACCTATTATATCGTGTTTGGGATGCTGTTGTGGTGTTAAAAAGAGACACTATAACTATGGATGAATGTTCCTCAGTTTTTAATATTATAGGAATAGACAAAAATGGGCTATTATATACTGACATAAAATATTTAAAAACTATGTATGAAACAGGGGTTCCACTAGGACTTGATACAACATCTATATTGCTAAATGAATCCCCCGAAACTATACAAAATAGCACAGAACCGTATCTTATACAGCAAGGTCTACTTATAAGAACTAGCAGAGGGAGGATAATATCCAAAAAAGGAGTAGAATACTTAAAAGAAAATGGTTATATAGAAATAGGCAGAAAATTTGCCCCACACTAAATAGGATCCAAAATGTCTGGAAGCAAAAGAATGTCACCCGAATTTTTTAGACACATATCATATATAATTAATGGATACATACCAAAGAATAAAGAGGAAAAGGATATAAAAAAATATATAAAATTGGTATTAACTATGGCTGAAAAATACGTAAGACCCGGGGTAGAGTATGAAGATCTTGTAATGTGTGGAATAATAGGGCTTATAGAAGCTTCAAGGCATTTTGATCCTACACGTTCATCCAATTTTGATATACATGCTATAACAAGAATAAAAGGTCGTTTATATGAATACTGCATAAAAAATACTACATCTATATCTGTCCCCATTTATATAAGTAAAACAAGGGTCTATATAGATAGAATGACTAGGCTCTTGGAACAGGAACATACATTATTCTGTCGTCATATAGAACCTAGAGAAATAATAGGAGTTTGGCAGCACGAAGCAGAATTACTACTTTCTATCGGTTCATTAGATAAGTTAAGATGTATAAAGGCAATGGTAGATAAGCTGGCAAAGAACTCGAAGACCACTTATGAAACAATAGTCAGCCTTGCCTACGAAAGTATAACTATAGAAGTTCCAGACGACGAGTCAGCAATGTCACACCATATAACTAGTGAAGATAGCATAATAAATAATGTTGCTGCAAATGAATTAGTTGAAAAACTAAGAGAAAATATGGGCAAGAAAAAGGCTTCTATACTAGTCCTTCATCAACAAGGCCTCAACAATGAAGACATCGCGGACGTAGTCTTTTCAGAAGGTATTACTCCTAGAAGAGTTTCGCGCCAAGCTATTTGGGGTCTCCTAAAATCAGCGGAGAAAAAAGTCAAAGATGACAAATAGCCTTATACCTCTGGTACAAGGATACCGAAACAAGAACCTGTATTTCAGTTATACCACTGCATGTTTGCTAATTATGGACCTCACTCCAGAAGAAGTCTACCTAGTTTCTTTTGACACCTCGGAACAAATAATTGCAAAAGGGATAAAAGTAAAACACGTAACTCACTGTACTCCAACAAAGTATCTACCCATACAGCCGTTTAAACTAGATGGCCTTCTCTTGAACTCCTCAACCAAGGAGATAATAGACCCTTATGGAGCTATGAAAGATATAGAGAAAAAAAGAATAACAACAGTACACGAACCAGAACAGGAGTTAGCTGAGAAACCACAACTTATAATCAGAGCCGCAGCTTTGAAAGCGGAAACCGGTTTCTCTATATCAGAAAGGCTACTCCTCTCTATAAGTAAGAATGTAGCAAAGTTAGCACAGACTCCTGGTAGATTTATATGGAGAGAACTAAAGAGACTAATAAAATCAACAAAACCCTCGACAGGAATAGAGTTTTTAAGGCTTGTGGGGGCTCTAGATATTATTCTCCCTGAATTATCTAATTGCTTTGGCATTACACAAAATGAACTGTACCACAAGTTCACTGTATATGACCATTGTCTTATGGCCTGTGACTTGTGCCCTACGAACGATTACACTATAAAATTTGCTGCTCTAGTACACGATGTTGGAAAACCAGGTACAAAGGGGAAAAATGAAAAAGGGGCCACCTTTCATAAACACGAAGTCTTGGGATCTAAATTAGTAGCCAATATCTTAAATAGACTTGAATTGCACAACTCTGACGAAGGAAAAATTATATATCATCTGGTATCTAATCATATGTATCAATATGATAGAAAATGGAAAGATTCTACGGTTATGCGCTTTGTTGAGAGGGTGAATCTAAAGTTGGAAGACATGAATAATTTGAGTTTGTTTCCACTATTTATTCTTAGGCAGGCTGATAGACTTGGTAGGGAAGTGGCTCCGATAACACAAAAACAGAGGGATTTCGAAAATAGAATTCAAACGGTTGTGGCCTCCAGAAGCCAGAAATCACAAAATTGATTATTACGCTCCTATATATAATAGCTAGAATAGAAACCCCGGTGCATAGGAAAAAGACCTATATGGTGTAAAAAGCACGTCCTGAACACACCACGATACCACAACGTGGTTCCTACGTTTGGGTAGGTACTAGAGCTGTACCTCTTTTTAAATTGGTGATGCTCTTATGTTATAGGAAACTTATCTATGGCTTGGTTAGTATGTTCGCTATTGCTGCTGGACAGCAAAACGCTATATTATATGGGAGCACAAGAAAGAGGTTAACAAGAACACACATGCAAGGCTATATCTATAAAAAATTAAAGTTAACAAAAGACTTTATAATTACGAATGAAACCATAAGTAAAAAAAGTGTACACAATTGGTCTGATTATGGTAAGGAGAACACAGCGTTTGATAAATGTGATTTTAGTTTATTATCAAGTTTAGAAGAAGATTTTTATAATTGTCTGTTCTCAGATTGTTATCTTAGTGCTCATCAGGCTACTATGGGTAAATATAGAGATTGCTATTTTGACCACTGTGAGTTTACACAAGTATGTTCCCCAAACACAGGATTAGAATTTATAAATTGTAGCTTTGCTAATTGTACCTTTACAGATTTTGAATACATAGAGTTTATTTCCTTTTCTGGTTGCAAATTTATAGCCTGTGAATTTAGTGAAAGAATCTATGATGCTAGACACAAATATAACGGTAAGATAATATTCTATGATTGTACATTTTTTAAGTCCACAATAGACGATCTCAGTCTCAATGAGGTGGAGATACACGAGTGTGACTTCTTTTTTTGTACCCTGTCAAAAGTATCTTTTGTAGGGTCTACTTTATCGGAATGTATGCTTTTACTTACCAAAATAGTAGACTCAGGTATAGTTGGCTGTGAAATCCTGGACGTAAAGGCGGTGTCCTGTAGTCTTATTCGTACTACAATAGGGAAAGAAGCAGTGTTTAAAGACTTTATTATATCAGAACTTATTTGTAGCGAGGGAAATATTATAGAAGATACGGAGAAAGCTAAACTTATAATATGTCCTTATAAATTTAGTGGTGTAACAACGAAAATAAGAGCCTGCCAAAAAGACATTGCATCGGCTGTATCGTACTCAGGCTTTGGATTAGAAAGTAAAACTACGATTCCTTTACCGTCACATATAAAACCAGTTCTTGAAGTCGCCTTGAAAAAAGACAGGTTTATACGAGTTTTCTTTTCGGAGGATATTTAATGCCTTTCTATCTTTTCAAGTGTGAAAATTGTGGTAGAGAACGAGAAATAGAGCAAAAGGCATCAGATAAAAGAAACGACAAGGTTTGTCCTAAATGCAAGTCAAAAATGCGAATTCAAATACAGGCGACCTCATTTCATCTTGTCGGTACTGGTTGGTATACTACAGACTATAAAAAAGGTGGTAACAAAAGTGACAAAAATAGCTAGACCTTTTAGTGGAACCATACTCAAGATAAAATCAGAAGAATTAAAGTTTGGTGAAACAATACGAGAAAACCAGGGAAATATAAAGCTTATCTCTCTTTTGGATTCCTTCGTCATGACCCTAGCAGAATCCGAAATAGAAAATCTGAAACATATTATCTTTGTCGTTCTACCGGAAGAATTTCGCCCTATAAAAGAGTATAAAGAAAAAATATTCTTATACCCTCTTAACTATTCATTAACACCATCCCTACTGCGTTTTAATACTATTCCAATAGTGGTTCCATTGGAAATTTTAAGTGGATTTGAAACAATAAGAAGAGAAATAAATATTAGCAAATTTCCTATTTATATACAAAAATATTTTATACAAAAAAGGCTTGTGGGCTATCAATATCACAAAAAAGCTGGAGGCCACTGTGCCACAAATTGGGACACTACTCCTCCTGAAATACCCTTTGTGGAAGGAGTAGAACACAAATTTATAGTATCTTCTATAATTAGTGCTGCTTATACTCTATGTAGCCATTGTGGGAGTACTCTAACTTTTAGATCAGACGTGGAAGTAGCTGTAACAAACGAAAATAAGTTTACCATAGTATGTTCTGACTGTGACCACAAGAGTACGTTTGAACTAAATTTTTGCATGTGCACAACTGACCTACTTCCCTACAATAATAGCACTTATTCTAACTCACCCCTAGCTTATCCGAGAATATGCAGACTTATTTCAAATGAGTAAACCCGGAATGATATACAAAGTAGTATCTAGAAGAGAACTGGAAGAAACTAACCTAAATATAAAAATAAGTCCTCTTAATAAAGATACCTTATGTATAATAAAAGCAGAAAAATACCAAACCTGTCAGATACCTACAAAGGTTCTTAACTCTGAAGTTATCTGTATAGAGAAAGACACCCACTATAATAGTGTGGTTGTTAAAAATTCTGATTTTTGTGGTAGTATTTTTACAGAACTGCTAAAAGAAACAGAAAAGAGAATTATTGATGTAAGAGAATTCCCTTCTGGATATAAGCATTATGCAATAAATACTGAACAAATACCCAACAGTTATAGTCTATCCTCTCTAAATGAAGAAGAGGATTCCAAAATAGGCCTCATATTAGAAAAGATATACTCTAGTGTTATGCCCCTATTTATAAATCCAGATTCTACACCTAATTCTATACAAAAAGCTCTATTTCAGGCTTTTGTTGTAACAAGATTCAACACTGCCTCCCCTAATATAGAAGGGGGAACACAAGATACCTATTATAGTGTCTCTCCGGGAATATTTTTTGGATATTGTCCTTCATGTGACTCCCACATAGACACCATAGATAAACTATTTTATAATTTTTCTTGTACTAAGAAAAATAATATATATACACGCTGTAGTAATTGTGAACAGAGACTACGCTGGAGTTTTAATACACAAGGAATATATTGTAAACTTAGCTAAGGAGAGATAATGAAAATATTAGTGTTACATAATGCAAAGGGAGCACAGTCTGCTAATGCCCTAGTAACTGCCTTACAAGGAACAGATAAAAACAATGAAGTTCTACAGGGGATACCTGATGGAAAAAGAATAAAAGGGAGGGAGTTCGATTATATAGTAAATGTGGGAAATTCTTCCATATTTATTATTATAGGTAAACCTACAATAATAAACCATCCCTCTAAAATAGCAATTAGTGCCAATAAACGACTAGCAAGAATACGATTCAAAGCAAAGGGAATCCCTGCTCCTATACTATGGCTTAGTGCAAAAGAAATATCTAAAGCAGAGTTCCCTGTTATAGGAAGAACAACCTATCATATGAAAGCCTCTGGATTCTGGTTTTGCGAAAATATGAAAGAAGCTAGAAGTGCCGAACTACAAGGGGCCACTCATTTTATAAAGTTTATAAAAAATACAAGGGAATTCAGGGCTCATGTATTTAGTAACATACTAAATCCTAAGAGAATTGAGGATTATTACATAGCAAAACTATCAGAAAAAAAAGTCACAACAAAGACGGAGTCTTCTATTATAAAAAATCATGACAATGGCTATAGTTTTCTAGCCCCTTCATATAGTGATCCTAAGGTTATCGACCTAATAAATAGGGTATCCATATTAACACTACAAAAATTTGAGCTACATTATGGAGCAGTAGATATTGTTTACTCAAAAGATAACAAACAAGCCTATGTTTTAGAAATAAACACTACTCCTTGTCTCACAGATGAAAGCTCCACAACAGCGACTATCTATGCTGATAGCCTTCTAAGATTGATGTCCAACTAACCCCAATCTAAAAGACCCCAAGACGAATTCAATGAGAACAAATCCTACAGCCACAGCTATCACGATAAACAAACAGGTCATTAAAGGCAAGATAATCGAAGCTTTAGAGGCAGATAAAAAACAGTTAGGCGATCTAGAAGCAGGCAGCTGTAAAATATATATTCCATATATTACAAATAGCCTAGCTTATAAAATAGCTATAAAAGATACTATTATCTCAGGCTTACATGCAAAAAACTCTGGAATACAAAATGGAGTTATCTTAGATACACACATAGAAAACTCCATTATATACGACTGTATATTCAATAATATAACCTTTATAAGGTGTGTTTTCGACCTCTGTGCCTTTATAAATAGTCTATTTAATAAATGTTCATTCATAGAAACCCAGATAAAAAATTCGTCCCTATCTGGAACCAACTTTTCTATGTCTCGATGGGTAGAAAAGGACAAGCCAGCATTCAAATTCTGTGATTTCCTACCTAACACTGCTCTAGGTAGGTTTAGTAGAATTAGTAAAACATACCCAGAATATAACCAGGTAAGAACAAGGCAGAACAAATATAACTTCATAGATGGGTCTCTTCCATTTACTGTACAGCATTGTTTAAGTACTCATGGGCTCATCCCTACTTATAATGAAAAAGTACCGGTCATAAATAAAACGATACCCAAGATAGAAAACCGTGGTATGGTTTCATTCTGTTCCAGGGGCCTGATATGAAAATTAACCAACTCTTCTCAGGATTAACTGCTAAGAAAGCTTATATTACCGGCAATCTAATAGTAGGGAAAACATTAACTGATATAGATTTAGAAGACAGCGAGATAGAATTACTCACTATAGAGTCGTGTCTATTGTCAAATAGCTGTATGGAAAAAACTACGCTATCCAGTCTTACTATAAGAGATACCCACTTTTCTGACATAAATATGGTGGCAAATGAACTATTCTTAATAAATTTTGAGGGTTTTACTACGAACAAAACTCTCTTTAACAAGTGTGTATTTAAGGAAAACGAAATAGGCCTAAACACCATATGGTCGGACACACAATTTATAGATTGTGTTTTTGAGGAATGCTTATTTGAACATACAAGATTTGATGGGTGCATATTTCGTAGGTGCACCTTTCTTAAATGTGTATTCGACGGAATCGTAGATCCCAGAAGTTCAGAAGAAGATAGAACCACACAGGTAAGATTCGTAAATTGTATATTTGATGATACAAAATTTCTAAAATGTATTTTCAATAGACGTACAACCCCCACCTATACCTATGTAACTAATGTTTTGAATGCCATAAGCACAGTATTCGAAAAGACGCAAGCTATAACACCTATAGGTTTCGAACATTGTAATCTTAATGGTCTGGATGTTGACAAGGTAGAAGACCAACATATAATAGGTAGAACCTGGGCAACAAACATTAAAGATCTTAACTTACAAGATACAAAAACCAAAATAGAGACTTCTGAGAAACCCCCTCTCATAAAGGAGACCCCAAAAGGAGAGAAGGAAACTGAATATATAGATCCTTATGAAGATTGTTATTCTGATATGGAGGGATACCTCAGCTATATTAATGCAAAAACCCAAGATACAAGAAAGCAAAGCAAGGATAACTGGCTGTGTGCTTTCCATAGTGAGGAACTGTGAAACAAAAATTATACATGCCTGTGGAGACAAAAAAACCACTGAACAAATAGACTTACCTAACTAATTATTCCGCTTGTCCTTCTTTGTATGCCCCTCATAAATCCCCTTAGTATCTACCTATCTACAAGACTTTTTCCCAATTAAAAACCCCCATAAGATCATCATCCTCGAATTTTTCTAGATCTAGTAGCCAATACCACTCCTCCAATCTATTGTCCTCTTCTTTGTCTGGTAATTCTTCTGCTTCTTTCAACCTTGCTAGTCTCTCCTGCTTAGTTTCCTCACCTAGATACTTTCTCAAATTCCCACATGCCCAACAAGAACACCTTTTTATATTGTTACAGAATTTGCCTGCAAATTCGTCTAGTTCGTCTTCTTTTATACCCCACAGCTTCCCTACCTTCTTAGCTCTTCCTTTCATACGTTTTTTCTGTTGTCTTCTTAGTGCCCTTTTCTTTGGTCTAATCTCAATATCCTGCATTATGCCCTCCTTATCTGAAAAACAGTAGATAGAACACCTCGTTCCTCTTCTTTTTTTCCAAACCGACCGTCGAAAGACCCTCTGGATTTTTCTACTTGTTGTTCTCGTTTTATGGTTGGTCCAATAAAAAACCTTTCCTGCGCGCACGAAAGAAACCCTCGCCAACGAATGATACCTAGAAATTTTCCAGAAAACCCCGCCCTAATTATTTGGGGGATATTTTTGGAGTTCTTCTAAAAATTCCTCATCTGTTTTTGTATGTTTTCTAAGATTACATGTTGGACAAGCTATAGCCAGGTTTTCTATTGTATTATCCCCGCCCCGTGCTAGAGGCACTCTATGATCTAAATGGTAATCATCGGAAACAGCCGCTCCACAATAAACACAAGCTAACTTACCATACTCTTGTCTATTATTTTCTTCCACCTGCAGCACTACTGTTTTAGTAATCTTACCTTCAGCTTTCTTTTTCCTGGCTCTACGATTTTGGCTGCCTGCTTTTATCGCTTTCCTACCTAAAAAAGTTTTATAATACCGCTTATGCTTCTCTGCTATGGTATCTTTATTACCTTCGTAATATTGCTTTTTCCGTTCTGCTATGGTATCTTTATTACCTTCGTAATATTGCTTATGCTTCTCTGCTATGGTATCTTTATTACCTTCGTAATATTGCTTGTTCCGCTCTGCTACGATATCTTTATTATCTTTGCGATATTGCCTACCATACTTAGCTATAGCCTCTTTATTATCTTCGTAATATTGGGCTATGGCATCTTTATTATCTTTGTAATACTGTCTTCTATGTTTCACAGCGCATATTCTACACCAGTTCCTATGCCCATCAGCGCGAGTCTTATCATTATGAAACTCCTCGATAGGCTTTACTTCCTTACACTTACTACATTTTTTATAAACTATACCAGATTCCACTATCTATATCTCCTAGCTAACCTAACATCGTGCCCTTTGAAACAGCCTTTCGACGACTAAGGAACGATCCCTCGTGGCATACCTAAAATTTTTCAGGCCTCTAAAAATCTATTTATCACAATTAGAACAACCAAATTTTTTCTTTACCATACCAATTAATTTTATTGTATCTTGTTTTAAATTTTCTAGTCGCTCTAAATGGTTGTATAGTTGAGTAAGTATTTCTTCTTCTGGCGGGCTTTTTTGTTCTTCTGATACTACTTTAGTATCACCACTCAAAGAAAACCCCTTTGGGGGAACTATATTAATAGCTACAGAATTTGAAACACGAACAGGCTTATTTGCCATCGGACTTTGTTTCCGTATGAGTATAGTCTAATAGGTCTGTACCCTCGACCTTTTCCGTGTTATCAACATACCGTAAGGTACTGAGCCAACCTCCGGCAGCTTCACTCCACACAGTAGGAATATAACGACAAGGGTCCTGGTTTTGGGGCTCAGCCGTATTGAAAATCTTATACGGGCCGCACTGCCAACATTGCCCTGGCTCAGTTAAAGCAGTCTCCAACTTACCAGGAACATAGGCCTTTAATTCCTCAATCATAATGGAGGACAAATCAAGAAGGACAAGAGTTAGCTCCTCATCTTTCAATCTTACATTTATAGCACTTAAATCTGTCATTGCGTCCAACAGCTTATTCAGTGTTTCTATAGTCATTATTTCTCTCCTGTCGAACCAAGACCCCCACGGTCCCCGGTCTCAAAGGGTTGTCCTGTCATGTCCCACAAATCAATGTCCAACCTTTTTCTGGGGACCATCTGAAGAATGCGCTCTCCAGCCTCTATATGTTGGAGCTCAGAAGATGTATTATACAATAGAGCCATCAACTTATCATTAGGTCCAGAAAAAGAACCATCTACTATTCCTACAGAATTAGCTAAAACACATTTATGTTTCTTAAATAGAGAACTTCTTGGGTATAGTTCTATATAATATCCCTCTGGAGCCTTAACAACAATACCCAAAGGAACGGCAGAAAGTTTTTTCGGCGGCAAAATAAAATCCACCTCAGCACAAACATCCCATCCTGTATCTGTATCATGTGCTTGAATGGGTATTTTAGAACCCTCAGATAGCTTCCACACCTTAAATACCGGCCTAGTCTCCACTTTGCGCCCTCCTCTTAAGAATTTTATCCCCTACCCAAAGGTACTTCTCAGCACCACATTTTGGGCACAAATAAATACATAAGAACTTACCGCTATTTAGAGCCTTTTTAGTTCTATCTTTACGTAAGTGTATATTTGAACATTTAAAACATTCACATAATGGTTCTGCATAATACTCTATTTCATATTTTTTTTCGGAGAACAAAAATCACCTACGCGAGTGTACGTACACGACTAATGTTGAATTCCACCCTCTCATTAGTATCCATTTTTAGTCTCCTAAACTTATCTTGTCAAGTTTGTTATAGTCTTCTTCAAACACTATGGGGGCTAGCTTATATAACTCTTGACATAGTTTTGCAGCCACCAAGCGTGTCTCATACTGAACCTTCTTTGCAAGGCGAATACTCAAAAAGTGTTTCCATCCCTGGAAATTTGAGGTCATATCTAGTTGTGTAGAAGATGAGGATGGTAAAACATACCTGGCGTCCTCCTCCTTAACACCATTAGCTATTAATTTCCTATACAGGTTTTCTGCCGCCTTATTAAATTCCAAAACTTCGTCGTCGAACTCTAAGGAAGTTGGCAAAATAAACCCTGTCCCGTCTTCTAAACAATAACGTTGAGACCTTTGTAGTAAACCAAAGTTTGCTATTCTAACCAATTGGTGTGAACACACACGAGAAATACCCTCTATATGAAAAGCTGCACTAGCAAAACGAAGGCAAGTGTTGTGTTGGTTTGACATAATCTTTCTAAGGAGAGCTTCGTCCTTTGAGCCCAATTTTACTTCAAATAAGGGAACCCCAAGGGTCATTTGCTTCTCCACCATTAGCTTTCTATAGTCATCTGTTTGTACCCAACGGCTGTCTGACTCCTCCCCACTGTCCCAACAAATACGAGTGCTTCTCACAATCTGATACTCACAATCGGGAGTTGCCCACAAAAGTTTTATCCTAGAATTCATAGTTATTAATACTCCTTAATCTTGTTACTTAAAAACCTAAAAAATCAGCTATGTCATCGGGCCAACCCCCCGGGTCTTCTACTATATCACACAATGTCCTAGTCCTAGCTTCAGATTCTTGATAAGGACGGTAAGAAGTCCTCCTACCCTGCCCAAACCACTCGTCCTCTGAACCATAGCTTGGCTGCTCGCCTGAAGAAGTTATTGTTAACTCCTGACTAGCTTGCTCCATAAGTTCCTTTTTGCTGTTTACCTTTAAACTAGAATCTATTGGTATCGTCGTTTTATCTATCTCTTGTTTTCTTAGTACAAGAGTATCCTTACTAGCTAGTTTGACTTCTAACTCAGCTACCTTTTGTTCTAACTCTATTATCCTTTTATTTAATTCCCCCGTAGATTCTAATGTTCCCTTTATATCTTCTGGTACCCACATCCTAGCTTTCCTCCTCCTCTGGTTTAATCCTAACTACCCTAAACTCTACCTTCTTATCATTTATCAAATCCCGAATTTTTCTTTGTTTTGTGGTAAGTTGTGCCCCTCCTGTTTTTACCTCTAAAAATACTACTTTATCTTCGGAATATATAATATAATCAATAGGTTGACCCATAAAATATGCATTTTCGTGGTCCTCCTCAAATATATCTAATAATGGAACCATTTTTTCCATAATCTGGCCGGTTCTAACCTCTATGGATTTATTTCTACCTCTTTCTTTCCTATATAATTCATCCAATACGTTTCTTTCTTGTGTGGTTTTACTGGCCGAACTCTCCAACTCGTCGAAAGCCTCTCTACTTTTTCCTAAAGTATAGCTAAGCTGTACCATCATCTTATTATTTAACTCATTCCCACTTCTTAGTTCATCTATTGTAGACTGCATATTGGATAGCTTGTTTGTTGTAGTGATTAGTTTTTTTCGCGCGGAAAAAAACATATTAATAACAAAAACTAAAACTAAACATAAACCTACAACTAAAAACGCCATGTGCCCTCCTACATTAGATAATCAAAAAAACCAGGAGAATACGCAAGTATTTTATTAACAGACATGCCCAAAAATTCTTCGGTCCGTACCTTCATAAAATTTTTACAGGGCTCTTTACCGCACAACTCGACCCTTTTACGCATAATTTTCTCAGCCCATCCCTGTGTTATTAATAAGGAAGTAAATATATTGGTATAAGCGCCCCCTTCTATTTCTCTTATATATGCGAAGTAACCAGCTTGAACTAAAAACCAAAATATACTCTCACGTATCCCTTCCACTTCGCCCCTATTCTCTAATTTCTCTGGCGGCACAAAAAATACCTCCCATCCTAATTCATTCGGTAACGACACACCCGAAAATCTAACTTTTAGACCAAATAAAGGAACAGTTAGGGCATAAAACTCAGTATTTTTTCCTTCTTCTTTGTACTTTAAACGTAAACCCTTAAATAAATTCTTAATCTGCCAGTATTGAGAAGAGGCTTTCTTTTTTGTTAGCCATTTATCTATCTGTTTTTGATCCAACTATACTTCCTCATAATCTAATGGTGACGATAGGCCCCCACCGTTGTCCTTAGTAGGCCTACCAGACTTACCTCTCTGACGATACGCCCTCTTAACTGTACGGCTATCTCTATACCCAATAGTACCTTCTGCTCTAAGCTCCTCAACTTTCCTATTGATAGCCTTTCTTGTTTTATTAGGAATCAACTCCATTAGCTCGTCTGTTGTTTTTGTTTCATAGTTCTCTATCAAAAGCTCAACTTCGGAATATCGCCAAGGTGTCTTTACCATTATTTTTTATCTCCTTTTGTATTTTCTTCTTGTAGAAGAACCAAAAATTCCTCGTCTGTTCTTGTGTGCTTCCTCATATTACATGTTGGACATGTTATAGTTAAGTTCTCTATCGTATTATCTCCACCTCGTGCAAGAGGGATTTTATGTTCTAGATGGTAATTATTGTGCACAACCACACCGCAGTAAACACAAGTTAATTCCCCATACTTCAAAATATTACTTTCTTCTATCTGTTGTATTACTATTTTCGTAATCCTACCCTCTGCTTTCTTTTTCCTAGCCCTACGATTCTGACGCGCAGCTTTGCCTGCTTTTCTACCCGAAGGAGACTTAAAATATTGCTTCTCACGTTCCGCTATAGCCTTTGCATTATCTATTTGGTATTGCTTTTTATACTCTGCTATAGCTGTTGCATTATCTATTCTATATTGCTTATTATTCTCCGCTATAGCCTTTGCATTATCTATTTGGTATTGCTTCTTATACTCTGCTATAGCCTTTGCATTATCTATTCTATATTGCTTCTTATTCTCCGCTATAGCCTTTGCATTATCTATTCTGTATTGCTTAATAGCTTTTGCATTATCTATTCTATATTGCTTCTTATTCTCCGCTATAACCTTTGCATTATCTATTTGGTATTGCTTATTATACTTCGCTATAGCCTTTGCATTATCTATTTGATACTGTTTCACACATAGTTTACACCTATGAGCATACCCGTCAACCCTACTCCTATTTTTATGAAACTCCCCTACTGGTTTTGTCTCTTTACATTTACTACACGTTTTATAAACTATATCAGATTCCATATTTCTTACCCCTAATTTACCAACCCCGTCAAATACACATCGGATCTGATTTTTAGTTTTTCGGGCAAGTCCTCAAACTTAAACTTATCAAATGAAAAAACACAACCGAGATCATCAATAACTAGTTTCTTACTATTGGGTTTGCTCATGATTTCGTATAGAGTTATTTCATTACCTATTAATTCGTCTACCTCTTCTTCTGTTATATCTGAAAGAAGGTAGTGGTATACTTCAATACAGGAAATATTTTCTAAGGTCTCCAAAGGTTCAACTACATTAAGCATAAATAGTTTTTCTGGTTCAAAACTATAAACCTCTTTACTTATTTGGTAGAACAGTTTTTTCGGCCCGCCAGAAAAACTTCCGACAAAAAGTAAGTCTGTACCACCCCACCATACAAGAGGTTCTTTTACTTCTATACCTGAAATAATCAACCCTTTTGTACACTCCATATTTTCTCCTAAAAAGCAACAAGGAACGAGCCTGTATGACATACCTAGAATTTTTTGCGCGCTAAAAGACGTCCCCTAAAAACCCTCTTCCCATGATATTATAATTTCAGAACTATTATTTATAAAGGGAACATTTAACAATAGTATATTGTTGATGTCATCCATTAATTCCCTTATTGAGTCATAATAATATTCTGTAGTAGGTAGTGGTAGATCTTTTAAAGTCAATTTATACATTTATTAATCTATAACCGGCCTCTTATAGACGACCTCATCAACGATCCCATACTCTTTAGCTTCTTCTGCACTCATAAAGTTGTCTCGTTCCATATCAGCATAGACCTTTTCATATGATTGGCCTGTATTTTCTGCCATTATCTTGGTTAAGGTTTCTTTCATTTTTTGTATATAATTTGCATGTATTTGCATATCAGTACTTTGACCGGAAAAACCGCCGGAGGGCTGATGTATCATAATTGTACTATTAGGAAGCGCAAACCTTTTTGACCCCGCAGCCAATAGAACCGCCCCCATTGAACAGGCTTGTCCCACACAAGTACAGTGCACCTCTGGAGTAATGTAATTCATAGCATCTAAAATAGCGTAACCACTCGTAACAATACCTCCGGGACTATTTATATAAAGGTAAATAGGAGCATCGTGGTTTTGTGACTCTAAATATAGCATTTGAGCTACGACAATATTAGCTACATGGTCATTTATTCTGTCTCCCAGAAAAATTATTCTATCCTGATTAAGTCTTGACCAGAGGTCAAAAACTCTATCTTGTCCTTTATTATCTAATACATAAGGGACTGAAATGTTTTCACCTGGTTGAAACATAAAACACCTCTTCTTGTTGTTTTTAACCTCTATTTTTTTCACCGACCAAAAAAATTAAACTCTATTACAAGACAGCTTTCTTATTTTAATATCTTCCAAAAGATTGTATGGACTCTAAATACCAAGATATAGTATTTTCAATAGGATACCCAAGTACAAGACCTGTTTCCCAGGGCTCGATGTAACCATTGCTTCCCTGGCAATCAAACTCGTCGAAATAGTCCGAAAGAGGCTTATCCTTCTTCTGCACACATTCGACTAATATCCCGCTTGATCTATAAACTTGTTCTAACTTTTGTAGGCCTACCAATTCACCAAGGGTTGTATCAAAACAAGCCTCAAAAAAATACCAAAAACCTAGGCTAGAAGAACCTCCCCCCATTTTACCTACATACTTTATATGGTTATATTTTTCTGCTATATCAAATAGTTTTTGTTTTTCTGCTTCATTTTTATCCGTCCAAACAGCCTTATAGCCATTTCCTGATGGGTCCTTTATTGAGTCTGCCACAATAGCAATAGATATGAATGGTTTTAAACCCTCAATGACACGCATAAGTTGGGCCTCTTTAGAATAATCAACCCCATGTATGCTCCATCCACCACAGTAATCTTGGTTCCTATCATTTATGAATGGATAGTTAAAATCAACGACTTTGGGCTGGTGCCTATACGTACACATTCTACAACCATTATTAAAAATTTTCTTAGTATTCCATTTTTTGTGCTCAGTTATATAAACGCCCTGTTTTCTTTCTATGTCCATAAAACCTCCCTAAAATTACAACAAGAACAAGGTACCAACCCAGCATCATCCCCACACACTATATAAATACAATAATCCACAAAAAATGACAATTATTATTTTCTATTTCGATGTATTCCTACTCCAACTCCAAATAGTCGTCATAGATTACTATAGTGCTAACTATTCCACCATTCACTCTATCCGTCTCTTCATCAAACCCTATATATCTACCTACAACTAAACTAGCCCCAAGTGAAGAAGACAGTCTCAAAAGGTCCTCTAAATCAACAATATCTATTGTGCCATATTCATTATTACGACTACTTATTTTTATGTCCTGTACCCTATTTCTTATAGAAATGGGAATCTTATTTGATGCTGCAGAGATTATGAACTTCATTGTTTTTTCTCCCGGGTTAAAAAATAAAACTATACCAAAACTATTGTCGTACTAAAACTATTTTTGTTGGGTAGGTTAACCTATAATCTAGGGTTCTTTCATCTACATATTCCCTATTATTTACATAGCCCTTTACATAAGTAGAAACTCTAGCACAAAAAGATACCAGGTCACCTTCCTTGAAAAAATACTTACTAAAACTTTTATTACCAGTAAACCACACATGGTCGGCTACTATTTTATTGGTTTCTACATTAGTAACGTTTTTAAACAAGAGGGTTCTTTCTGCACCAAACCACCCTGGCTTATGTCCATAGCGAACAAAAACAGCAGTAAAAGAAAAGCGTACTTCATTTAAACCTTTAAGGCCTGTTCTCATAGTTCTTGTCCCTTTTTGAAGTCAGATTCCCATACATAAACAACCATATAGCCTAAATTTTCTAAAATTTCTTTTCTCTTTAACCACTCGCCGTATAATTCCCCAAAAGACACCCCCAGTTTTTTATTAGGTCTATTTTCGGCATATATAGAAGGATTACCATGCCAAAAGTCACCCAAAAACTCATACACAGTATTACCTACTAAAGCGTCAACCCTATAGAACTTTAAAGTACCTTCTTGATAATATATTTTCTTTTCTCTATATTCTTTACTAATATTCAGACTATCTAACCAAGTGGCTCCTGACTTAGAAACGTGTATGCCTATAGCACAACGAGGGCACCCACAGGCCTTACCGTCTATTCTCGTCTTGTCATGAACACGCATTAAATATTCAAAATCGCACACGGGGCATTCCCACCAAACTTTTTTATTTGTGTGTGCCATATATTCTTCGGGTCTTTTATTGTTTTTACTACTAAATTCCAACAACAATTCAGGTTTAAGAACGGCCAAATTATTCGTCTCTGTAGGAAGCTGGTTATTACAATAGGGACACCCATGGTTTCTTATTCTATTATAAACAAAAGATTCCCACTTACCCCCACAAACTCTACACCGCCACATATACTTTTTATTCGAATACTTGGATACCCTGTCTGGTGTTATACCGTTTTCCTCGCTTAAAAATTCCTCTGCTATATCCGGAAAACAAAATGCTAGACTATTATTAGTCTTATTGCCCAGCCTACTAATACGCTTACTTAACCCCTTACAATAAGGGCATCCTGGGAGCAGGCACATTGTACTTATGGAAGCCCCCCACCTATGGTTGCAATCAGGACACCTCCAGTACCGTTTATCTTTATTCCTTTTTGTTACGCTACCTATATCAATATTATTATTTTCCAAGTCCCATAATCTTATATTTTCAGAACCGCTGTTTACAAACAGGTTGCTATGATGACCAGGAAACTCACACCGTGGGCAATACGTAAAGGAAGACATATACCTAATTATTTTTGTCCAACTGTACCCACATTTTTCACATTTCCAATTAGCCGTCTTATGAGACCCAGGAGAAATTATAAAAGGGTCTAACATATTAGCTTTATAATCCCAATATTTAAGAAGGTCTGGCCTTTTTATACCTAAACTATTACATCGTCTACACTCTAAATTATGGACCAACTCTTTCAGCATTGACACTGTATATTTAAGTCTGTAGCCACACACAGGGCATCTTAAAGAAATTCTGTATTTACTTCTACACGATAGGTCTTCTAGCCCCTCTTTGTTGGCTTCCCAGTCTACCCATTTCCTAAGCCAAGGAAATACTTCAAATATTAAGTGGTTTTTACTTATATTTTTTACTGCCATCTTCGTTTTTTACTCTATTTTTGCAGCCTCCTTCTTTTTCTTCTTAGATTTTTTCCCTTCTACACTAAAGGTTAACTTGTCTTCGCTAATACCTACCTTTACAACTACCTTAGAAGACAACTTTTGTTCCAACAACAGTTTAGAAACAGGAAGAAACACTTCTTTTCGCACCACCCTCTTCAGAGGACGGGCACCATAACCCTTCTTGAATCCTCTACTATAAATGTACTCCTTCACAGCTTCGTCATACTCTATCCTTATGTCCTTTTTTGCTAATAACTCATTTACCCTATTAAACTGAAGGTCTACTATTCTCATACAAGAATCCTTATTTAGAACGTCAAAGGTAAGAACACCGTCTAACCTACCAATGAATTCCGGTTTAAATTTATCTTTTACCGCTTCAGTTATAGCAGCCGCCCTCTTATCCCTTGTTACTACGGCACCATCCCCTATACCGATTCTGCTCCCAACACTCTTTACTTCTTGAACCCCTATATTAGAAGTGAACAAGAAAATAGCCTGACCAAAGGACACCGTTTCTGACTTACCGTTTGTGAGATGACCCTCATCTATAGCTTGAAGCAGCAGGTCATGGAGTTTGGAATGACTTTTTTCCAGTTCATCAAATAAAACCACGCTAAATGGACTTTTCGTCATCATTTCAAAAAACTTGGTAGTGTCGGAAGACCCGATATAACCATTGGGACTTCCTATAAGCTTTGAAATCTCGTGGCTATGACTATATTCGGAACAATCCACCCTAACTAAATTATGTTCATCACCTGTTAAATATTTAGCCAACATTTTGGCACAATGAGTTTTACCAACACCGGATTCACCAGTTAACAAGAAAGTAGCAATAGGTGTACCTTCTTCTTTAAACCCACATTTGGCTAGTTTTATAGAATCTACTATTTCTTCTATAACAGGGTCCTGTCCTATTACTTCTTGTTTTATTCTTTCCGCTAAAGTATTTACCTCTTCTTCTGATACATCGGAAAATTCCCTATAAAAATCTTTACTTAACCTTGCTTGTTTCTTTGTTTCAGTATTCTTATCCCCTTTTACACTATCCTTACTAAACTTGTTCAGATGCGGTTTTTGCTGCTTACCATATTTAGCTATTACCGCCCTCTTTACCTTATCCAAATCTACACTTTCCCAGGCTAGAAATGGATTTTCTTCTATAACTAGTTCATATAGTTGTCGTACTAATTCTTTGGGCGAGTTTTTCTTTGTTATACCCATTTCATCCAAATGTTGAAACATAGCAGCAAAATCTGCTACTGTCTTTGCCACAATGAATAATCTGTATGCCTCATAACCACCATCATCATTAGCAAAGGAATACTTATCCTTAAAAACTTCAGGAATATCGTCAACAGAACATTTAAGTACTAACACAACCAGACCAGTAGTTGACCACTCCTTGAGTTCCAATTTTTCTGCCCAAGGAATACTGGGATTTACATTTAAAGGCAGCCTCGGTGGCTCGGCATTAGAAAAGAAATTATCAATATCTTCCTCATCATCTGATTCTACGTTCGTATCATCCCAACGAGGATTGTTTATTAGTAGCCGAGCTGTCGAGGTCGTGTCACCTTGATTTGGGAGTCTTATTATATTTTCATCATTTATTATCAATATTCTTGGATCAAGTAAGGGATTAGCTTCAATAATCAGAGACTTTAAATCCATAACTGCACTAACAACAAGGTCAGTATTTTCAGATAAGCTGCCCATGAAAGGCCACACCTTACTGGGATCAACAATACAAGTATTAAACAAGAATCTGTTATACATAAAAGAAGTTAATAAACCACTTCCATCTGACAATATTGCCAGTTTGTCGTCTATTTTGTCTGGCGGTACTTGTAGTATTGTGATATTAAATCCAGCAGATTCCCAAAGACGTTCAACGACCTCGTATTTTGACATAACTAACTCAGTTTCTTCTTTCCATTTAAATGGCCGATTATCTTGACACCCTCATTATAGGATAAATCATTAATATCTATGTCACCTGAAGATTCTAAGGGTCCCAATGCCTCTACCACAACCTCAGTAACAGAAATACCTCGCAACTTACACATGCCTGTTATAGCTCCCAATTGAATAGCATTTATTTTACCAGTATTTGACTTAGGAAATGTATCTTGAGCTGTCTTTTGCTCTTCTGTGTATAATTTAACTAAAGAATCCGGTTTTTTTGGTTCTTCTTTTATCGGGTCAGAGTTAGCAATTACTGCTGATACAAGCCTTTTAAGTTGTTCTACATCTATTGGTAGTTCTTCTTTTACCTCTTCTCGTTTTTTTATTGATACTGTAGTTTCACCTGTTGTTTTTGGTTGAGTTTTTTGTGGCCCGCCAAAATTTTTAGGTATCTCATTCTTTGGTCTGGGGTCACCATATTCGGTATCATTTGTATCAACATAATCCTCTACATTAAGACCAAGACCAAACTGTTCACTGGCCTTCTTTATAGAATTAGTCAAAGCACTCTTATATGTGTTAGACATATTGACTGGTTTCCCCTGACTTTCCCCATATTTGTGTACAGCTACATCAGCACCACCAAAAGCTTCATGAGTGATCCCTTGAGCAGTTATGGCAACATGTACCACAACATGCCCGTCAATAGTTATAACATTTTTTACCTCCGAACACCAATTGTGTTGAAAAGCCTCGTTCAGAGCCGATATCACGTCCTCACCCTTTACATACTTATACTCTTTTCCCTTAGGACCTGGCAAACTATAAATTTTTAACGGCTGCTTCAATCTAGCAATTGTTTTCTCGTCCATGCTTCTCTCCTTGAGGATCATCGTCCCCGTTCACCTATATAAATAGAAAAATAGCTTAACTCTGTAAAGAGAAAATTTTTAATATATATTATTTTTGTATGGATTTTACTATAGGAAGGGTTGGGAAAACCCCCAAACACTGAAGGATTATCTTATCTAATAGCAGTTTTAAACTTAATTTTCCAAATAACCTCTAAAGCACCCGAAATATCCTTACGAATAAAAGCACCAACAGGGTTAAACCCACAACCTAGAAAAAATGGGCCATAATTTAAATAGGTACTCCAATCAGTGGTTAAAACAATCTCCTCAGAACCACGAGCAATTAACCTATCGAATGCCTTACTAACTAAACACATCCCAAGACCCAGCCTCCTATACATAGGCACTACAGATACATGGCACAGCTTACCAATGGGAGAATCGTGTTCCAATATTGCCAAAGCCCTTATACCGTTAAAAAGCTGCACAACTAAAACTTCTCTATAGCCAAACTCTGCCTCACTTTCTACTTTGGTGTACCACTCCAGCATACCCGGATAGCTATCCAGATAATTTTCTAAATACGTTCTTATATCACGGGCCATTTTAACTACAACACCCCTTTCCTTCTAAAAAATCTTTCTCCCAAATATAAACCACATTGTACTCTGCTTCTTCTAAGAGGTGAATTCTTTCCAAGGTTTCTTGGTAAAGCCGGCCAAAAGTCTTTTTATTATTTTTGTTCACTTCATTAGGATCAAATACACTAGGGTTCCCATGCCAATAGTCCCCAAGAAACTCATAAACTGTATTTGTTGAAAGATCAAAACCATCTACCTTAAACCTGTTATCCCCTATTTTCAAACTAACTTCCCTACTAATTCCCATCTCCGACGATAGCCCTAAGGAAGCTAGCCATTTTTGGGAAATTTTAGAAACAGGAGAGCTATCTGAACAAATAGGACAGTCACTTCCCTGTTGAAAATGACTATAAATCATAGACCCCAAATGACCCTTAGGGCACCTATAGTCTAACTTAGCGCCAGCATTTACATACTCCTTGCTAAGCAAGGTATAACCTCTACCGTCAAAGGCTCTCTTAACTTCTTCATAGGAAAGCTTGCTATTCTCTATGTTACAAATAGGGCAGCCCTTTCCTTGATGAAAGTTACCATAGGTCATCGATCCTAGGTGACCTTTTGGGCATATATAGTCTAACTTAGTTTGGACATTCACATACTCTTTACTAAGTAGTGTATAACCTCTATCATCAAAGGCCCTCTTAACTTCTTCATAGGAAAGCCTGCTATTCTCAATAAAACAAACAAGGCAGGCGTGTTTCTGATAAAAATTACCATAAGTCATAGACCCCAAGTGACCTTTTGGGCACTCATAGTCTAATTTAGTTTGGCTATTTACATACTCCTTACTGCGTAAGATATAGCCCCTATCTCTAAAAACTTTCTTAACATCGTCGTAAGAAAGCTTGCTATTCTCAATAGAACAAACAGGGCAACTATTTCCCTGTTGAAAATTACCATAAGTCATAGACCCCAAGTGACCTTTTGGGCACTCATAGTCTAACTTAATAGTTTTATTTGTATACTCTTTACTAAGTAACGTATAGCTCCTATCATCAAAGGCCCTCTTAACTTCTTCATAGGAAAGCTTGCTATTCTCAATAGAACAAACAGGGCAACTACTTCCCTGTTGAAAATGACTATAAGTCATAGATCCTAAATGGCCTTTCGGGCATTCATAGCCCAACTTTGTACGACTATTTATATACTCTTTGCTAATTAGTGTATAACCCCTATCCTTAAAAACTTGTTTAACATTTTCATAGAAAAACTTTTTTAACATATCCAAACCTCAACTAGTCAAAAACATAAACACTACCAGCTATTTAAACAGTCTGAAACATACTGTTTCACATCGTCAGACCAAAAACCATCTTGAGGAAGATCTAATATCGCCTTTATTCTATTTATGGCTGCCATTGAAGCGAGCCCTATTATACCGTCCACCTTCAAGCCAGCGTCAAGAAGTAAGTTAAGGGACTCTTGAATACCATCAGGAGAGTCTAAATCGCGAGGCATAACAAAAACTTCTTTATAACTATCCCACTTTCCTAACAATTTCTTATAAACGCTTTCTGGTCCACCAATGAACACGTCAAACTGCCCATATTCAGACTTGGAGCTACCCGTGCGCCATAAACCATTAGAATACGGACATTTATGTAAGCCACCCCCGGTGTCATCGACCCTAAAAATTCCTGTGTGAACCTTCCCGTCTGGCAAAACATACCCCCGCATAGAGGGTATTACCACAGTCCTACCAAACAAGCTATACTGTAGTAGTTGGCTTAGCTGATGAGCAAGAGATACCCAAGGTTCTAATGCCTTACCATATATACCTACCCCATATGGCCGAGTAGAATCCATTATCTTATAGCGCATTTCCCCCAAAGCCATACCATCAACATTTATAACCCGCCCGTCTGGGAGTAGACCAGTACCTTCCATGTCTAACCTAGACTTCGAATAGCTGGTTAGTAGCGCAACTATATTATCTTGTTTGTCCAACAATTTTACACTTCCAGAAACCATATCAGCAATACAATAAAGACTAATATATCTTTTATGTAGTATAGGGGAAAGAAGCTCCCTTTCTTTTTCTTCTATAATTACTTCTGGTTCTGGTTCAACTTTTGGTTCTTTTTCCGCTTGTTCTGGTTGTTTAGGTTGTACTATATCTTTTTTACTAAAAAGCACCAATATTTTAGACAGGATTAGTTTTAGTATATCTAGTAATTTTAACATATTTTTTTCACCCGCCGGAAGAATTTTTATGGTATATGGTTCCGTTTCCGCCAAAACACACAGGGAACCCTATAGGAATATCCGTAGTTGCTAAAAATGGCAATTCATAATACTCATCAATTTCATAGTCTGAAAACACAACTACCAAAACTATGGAACCTTTAGCCCCGCCTCGTCTGCAATACCCAATACAGTCCCCAATCCTAAAACTACTTGTTGAGTAATAGGTCATTATTTATGAGGTTTCCAACAACACCCAACACATAACTATTTATTCTACTTGTCCTATTTAACAATTGAGTAATTGTTTCCTTGCTTCTTAACCCTGTAGCTAAAAGGTTATTAAGCCTACTTAATGCCAATTTTAAAGACTCCCCGTCTTCTGTTTTAGGAATAATACCAGACGGATAAACAGCTTCAACCAGACCGTCTTTTCCTAGCATTTCAGTTACCACCATATGTACACTCTTAAACTTAAAATGTATTTCTTTAGAACTAATCACCTACAACCCCCTTCAAATCCAGCAAAAAGACCCTCATTGAAGCTAAAGTAGCTTCTACATCACCCTCTGCTGAATGGGCCCTTTCATTAACAATATTAGCTAGTTCACAAAAATAAGAAAGTCTCCTATATTTTAAACGAACACCTTTGTAGGCAGCCCAGACCTGAGCCACCTCTTGTAAATCTAGAAGACTCATTTTAGAAAAGGGGTTGACTATACCCGCCCTTTTATATTCTTCATTCATAAAACCAAGATCAAACTTAACGTTCTGCCCTACTAAAATAGGAGCGGAAGAAAACTCAGAAATAGCAAAATCTATAAACTTATTAAGATAATTAAGACCATCTGCATGTGATTTAAACTTAGGATTCCACGTATGTTTATCATAACCACAAATTTCAAGTGCACGAGCTTCTGCGTTCTGTGGCCTTTCTATATCCATCCTAAACGATACCCTACCTGTCTCGATTAACCTATCGTTGCAAACAATCAAGGCTACTTCGACAACCTCATTCATGCTTGGCATTAAACCCGTGGTCTCTGTATCAATCGCAACATAACACATTAGGTTACTCCTTTAAGAAGCTCTTCTAAATATTCCTTAGCAATAAAATGTACTACTCTCCCTCCAAACGAGGCTTTAATTCTTTGTGAAATCGAAGACATATCATTTAGTACAATCACATTCGCCTGTCTATTAACACTAGATGTTTTTAACGCCTCTATAAATTCATAAATAGACAGATGTCTACCCTTAATATTCGTAATAAAAATAGCTCCGTATACTCGTGCACGGATATTACTTATTGCCGTTTCTACAGTATTGACAGTAATTATTTCATGTTTTGATCCCAATAAGTGATCAAAAACCTCCCTAAACTGCAGGTCTGGTGTATTATCCAAAACTAAAATGTGCATTTAAAAACTCCTTTCTTGGGTATATATACCCTAGCCTTGTGCCTGCAAAAAACGTGCAGGCGGTGTATAGTCAACCCGCCCCTCTTCCCCTACAGGGAACGGGATTTTATCCGGCCGTAGCCGGTGTAGGGACTTACACAAACACCCGCTTAAAAAGAACAATATCAAAAACCTCCTGCTCTTCTTTATGATACGTGAATAGATATTTTTTCAACAACCAGAGATAAGACACCCTCATCCTCACAAACAAGCATAACTTTACCTTTATTTATATACTTATTCACTGATTTTAATACAGTTGGCAATATATAATCAACCTGGTCCAAAAACACAGGTAAGTGCAATTTCTTGAACCAAGAAGTTTCTTGAGTCATCTTTATTGGTTTCATATTTAAATCTATAATTGTATCTATAGAATTGTTTTTTAAATATGACACTACATCAGTATTTAGATTGCAACATACGTACAAATTGCCAAGAATATTAATAGGAGAAACAGGCTGCTTCCCTAATAGTCGAACCTCCTCCCCTATACCCTTATCCTGTGCTATACTTCCGCCATACTTTTCCTTCAACTTCCCACGAAGGGAATATACATAATCAAGAACCTCAGCAGTTATCAAGTCCCTGTTCGGTCGAATCGCCTCATGCTTACTCATCAATACGGAAATAGCAGTTTTAAAAGAGAGATCCTTATCTGCCACCAAGAACAAAGCCATGATAACTGGGGGCCTTTCAAAGCCCATCTTACTATGCACAAATAATTTTTTATTCTTTACTAAAACACAGTCATATATAAACTTAAAACAACTATCTATTTGTAGCTTAGTGAGGGGGGAATACTTACTAATTGGTACTCTAAGATAGCCCTCGAAAGATGATTTATCAAACGCATAATCTTCTGTGTCGTTTAAATCTAATGCATATTTTATTCCGAAAGATATCAATTCCTCTACATTTTTACTATCTTTAGGGGAAGACCCTACAACTAATAGTTCGGAACTACCCGACTTCTTTAGTATTTCACCAAAGTTTTTTGCCTGAAACTTTTCCTGTGCCTCTACCGACCTTGATATAGCTTCCTTTATTTGAGCTACAGACAAGGTAGAAAGCATATACGCGTTTAACCCACTTACATCCGGTTCCCTTCCTAATATTTCTTTGTATATATTTGTTATATCTTCCTTGCGAGTCTCGGTTTCATCATGTTCTAGATCTCTCATTAGCCAACCTCCTTTTAGGTCTTGTGGCCCAAAAATGGGCCCTAAATATTACTTAGAAGAAGCTTCTTTTATAGCAAGTGCCAACTCAAAAGTTCTCTGTAACAAAACCACAGAAGCAGAATACAGAGCAGCATAATCCTTACTCAGCCCTGCCTCTACAGAAGTAAGTACAGACTTAACTGTAGAAAGTGCTAGTTTAGTTGCCTCTAAGGCAGCAAAAACCTTTGGATTAGTAGCATACTGAGCCTGAGCAACCGTAATATAAGCTTCAGCAAAAACAACACTCATATTTATCTTGCTCATAGCATCTTTTGCCGTGTTAATTTGCGTAGTAGATGGAGTACAGGCGGAAAAAATTAAAAACGAGGCCAAAAAAGAACCAATGATACTCTTAAATTTAAACATAAAATACCTCCTAATTATTAAGGTAGTACACTCTTAAAGTTAACAAGCTACCCTTAGTAACACACTTAGAGTAATCTTCCATTTTATCAAAACCCACAGTAGTTTCGTTACCCTTCTGTAACTATCCTCACCTCCACACATAATTATAGGTTAAATCTAAATTAATGTTAAGGAAAATTAAAGAATATTTGCCGCCAAAGTTGCCAAATCACTCCTTTGACCTTTCGTTAAAGATACATGAGCAGATAAAGAATAAGGTTTGAATAACTCTACGACCCTAGTTAAACCATTGGTACATGTATCCAAATATGGATTATCTATCTGGAAAATATCCCCTGTTAAAATAATTTTACTTCCCTTTCCCATACGACTGATTATGGTCTTCATTTCATGCTTGGTCAATTGCTGACCTTCATCAACTAGAAACAAGGTATTTGGCATAGAACGCCCCCTAATATAAGTAAGAGGCTCTATCTCTAATGTACCAAAAGCAACTAGATCCTCAAACTGCTGCTTCTCGGAACCACCATAAATAAATTCAACACTATCCCTTATTGGAGCTAACCAAGGCTGTAATTTATCCATAGTGTCACCCGGTAAGAAACCCAAATCCCTTCCCAAAGGCTGTATAGGTCTACTAACAACAAATTTTCTATACATATTCTGCTCTATCATCTTCAGCCCACAAGCTAGGGCCAACAAAGTCTTACCAACCCCGGCCCCCCCAGTAAGTGTCACTAGATCAATGCTTCTATCCAACAAAAACTCCATTGCCAAATGTTGCTCTGCACACTTGGGGGTTACCCTGCTAACAGCCTTGCCGGTATACTTTAATTTGTGCAGAACACCAGACTTATACACAGCGAGGGCAGACTGATTGCTCTGATCCAAACTATTTAAGACAACACCCACATTTTCTAGACCATCAAAATCAGAAACCTTTATGAATTCTTCTATCCCACCAATACAAAGATCTATTTTACTATCTAAATATAGCTGCTCTATGTAATCAGTTGGAACAGAGTAATTCTTTATACCGGAATACAAGTCTTCCTTTTCAACATACCCAGTATTATCCACATAATCTTCACAAGCTATACCTAAATAACTTGCTTTTATGTGCATATTTGTATCTCTAGTTACTAACTTTACTTTAATATCAGAGAATAAATCCACTTCTAAACAAACTGCTAATATTACATCATCATTTTTATTTATATCTATTACTAACGGATTTATTAATGAAACGTTCTCTAGATTTTTAACTATTAATAATTCATCTGTTGGGAGTCTTTTTGCCCCCGTGCGCAAATCCGCACCATTAGACAGGAACCCCTTTATACTACGAGCAAACAACCTAGCATTTCTACCTACCTCGTCATCTACGTTCTTATACTTATCAATTTCACTCAAAACAACCAATGGAATTACTATGTCACTTCCCCTAAAACCATATATACTTCTTGCGTCATAAAGAAGGACGGAAGTATCTAGCACAACTATTTTATGTTTTCTTTTCACCATTGGGGGTTGTTCCCTCCTCCTGGTTTGTTTTGTAAATACCTAATTTTATTAATTTTATTTTTTCATCGTCAGATAATGGGCTATTATGCCAAAAAATATGAGCATCGGCACAAGGAAAAGGAAAAAGGTTCTCTACATCATTGTTGTCTTTTTGCTCGTGTATTTTATGATGAACAACAACAACAGGATTTAAATACCTCTTTCCATTTACCCCTACTAAAAAATCACTATCTGGAAAATTTTCTACTAAGAATTTTTCCATGACAAGCCGGTGCTCAAACACATATCCGTTATTATGAAATGGGTGATTTGGAGCGTGGGCTAAGATGTAGCCATCTTCAGTTCTTATCCTTCCGCCCTTCCACTGTGGGTGGTCTTTTCCCTTTCCAAACATCCGTAAATTTGATAACCTACGCTGCCTTTCTTCCTCTGATAAAACCTCCCAAGAAGGGCTCTTAACAATAAACTCAAACTCTTCTCCCGACTTGGGATTGAATTTTCCGTTCATGTTATGCCCCTGTATAAATTTGGGAATTCCACGTTTTTTATGTATAGGTTTTATCTCTATAAATTCACCACAACCACAAAAACACACATATTTATTTGTGTGTCTTTTTACCCATTTCCTTATTGCGTCTTTACTTCTCAACCTTCTTCTTTCCAAGGACCTTAACTAATTCCCTAACATTAGAGTTTAAGTCCTTTAGTTCTTTTACCAAACTTTCGTTGTGTTTCTCCATACATTTCTGAAGATCTATAAGTGATTGGTTTACTTTGTACAAATTGTCTAAAGGCATATTTATTCCTCCTAATTATTTTGAAAACTCTTTAGATACCAAAACAGCCATCCGGGCTTGTTCAGCCTCTGTTTCTTTTACACCCACCCAGTGGATTAGGGCACGAATTCTTTCGTCCATATCCTTTAAAGTATCTTTGGCGCTGTCCATATAGTCTTTCCTCTCTGCTTCTAGTGTGGCAATCCTCTTTAGATTCTTTATAATCTCGTTTTTTAATTCATCTAAAAGCATGTCAGAATAAAACCCACCCAAATAATCGTTTTCTTGTTTCTTTGCCATCTTCTAAATCTCCTAATCCTTGCTAATTGTTATTGACAAACCATAGAGAAACCCATCCTCTCCACCGTTCTTTCTCCACAGGCCTACCTTTAAACTATCCCCTGCATCCAAAGATTGAGCCACCGATTTATTTACTGTGGAAGGCACAAACCCTGCTTCTTGCCATTCATCGTTTACAAACGCCATAACTAAAACCGCATGAAAATCAAATTCATTACGCCTATCTCTGTCTAATCTTAATAGTGTTGACCCCCCTATTTGTTTTATTATTTCCTGCCTGCTACCAAAAGATGCCCCAGTCACATGACAAAACAAAACACCATCAAACTTGTCGAGTTGTTCTGACTGTATCTTTTCTTTCCGCCTGTTTAATCTATCATTTAATAGACTCAAAGGGCCCCCTTGTTATTCAGGCCGTGTGGCAAACCTTCCGCTGCCGCACTTTGGGTTATTCTTATAAAGCGGGCTTTTTCCCTAAGCTCTTGCAGGTTTTTAGCCCCACAATAGGTAAGGCCGCTTCTAATGCCTCCGGTTATCCTATCTATAACATCCTTTACAGGTCCCTTAGATTCAAAAAGCATAGCCTCACCCTCTGACGCAGTACCTAATTTCAACCCCCTCTTGAAGTCCTTCTGGCTAGCCTCAGACGCCATCCCCCTGTATTCTTTATAAAATTTGTCCCGTATCTTTACATACTTACCAGGAGTCTCATCCGTAGCAGAGAGCATTGATCCTGACATACAGGCACTAGCACCCACTGCCAAGCATTTAGTAAAATCACCGGGGGCTTTTAGCCCACCATCAGCTATTATAGGAATATTGTGTCTAGATGCCTCACCAAGACACTCTACTAAACATGAGAAGGTAGGGACGCCAAAACCAGTTACTACACGAGTAGAACACGCAGCCCCCGGGCCTACAAAAACCTTTACAGCGTCTGCACCCGCCTCAATTAGGTCATGAACACCCTCTTTTGTGGCAACATTACCAGCCACTACTTTGCACGCCTCTTTATAAACGCCCTTCAACAAACCTATTGTTGTTAAAACCTCTTTACTGTGCCCGTGTGCTATATCAATAGATATTACGTCAGCACCGGCGCCCAATAATACATCTACCCATTGAACTATGTCCTTCCTTATTCCTATAGAAGGTATAGCTAACTGACCTGCCTCTTTTATATCTTTTACCATGGACACAATTTCTTCATCTGAAGCAAACCTGTGAAGAAAAGCGGCCCCACCTAAACGACCCAACTTGATACCCATATCCTTCCCAGAAATTGTATCCATGGCAGCTGAAACAACAGGTATTTTTATCTTTATATTACCAACCAATGTTGTAGATATATCTGTATCCAACCTGCTTGCTATTTCTGAATAGGCAGGTACCAAAAGAACATCATCAAGACTTAAATATTCTTTATCTAAATCAAAACTAGCCATCAAATCTTCAGCGCGGGTACCCCGAGCTTTAGCCCCGGGGAAGAAACGCTGCTCCTTTGAGTTAAGAACGTTCTACCGCTTTCTAGCCTAACACAGTCTTTAGCTTTAGCATCACCACAAAGTTTAGTCCTATCTAGTAGCCTTAGATCAAAAGTACCCCTAGTCCTTCGCCCAAACACAAAACACTCCTGAGATTTCCACTTTACTTTATCGTACCGTTGAAAACCTTGAATATATCTAGCGGCTGTGTTTCTTACTCCACTATGTGGTCCTTTGAACAGCTTACGATTTTGCTTCCTAACTTGTTTGATCTGATAAGACTGACATCTAGGTCGGTCTATTTTGCTCGCGATTACAAATGCATCGTTTGCGTGACTCTTGGGTAGTCCTATCAAGGTTCTATTATGCTTGGTAACGTAACCATAAGTGTAGCTGCAGCTCAATTGTTCTACTAAACGCCATCGTACCATTGTCATAAAAGTTTCAGCTTTGAACCCTTTAGAAGGCTTTGCTTTCAATTTAATCCCTCCATTATGATAAGTATCATGACACGTCTTACAAAGTGTTATTAAATTCTCCGGTCTATCGCCACCAATTTTTCTAGACTCCAAATGGTGAACATTAAGAACAGTGTCGTTTGATTTACCCTTACAGTGGCAACACTTGTGGTTGTCCCTGTGGAGTATGTATTCTCTGGTGTTCCAAAAACCCTTTTGTTCCCCTTCTTGGTACTGTTTACCACCCGTCTCTGGATTCTTTATCTTCTGAATATCAAACAAGGCTACCTCTACCACCACCTCAATAACGGGTAAGATTTGCTTAACCTTGTTTACTAACCTAACATGGCTATCTAGTTTGTGTTGAATACTGGGGGCTAGCCAGCCTTTTTTTATTCCTCGATTAAGGAAACGAGCTTGACGATAGCGAGTCTTTCTATTTCTACGATTTCTCCTATAAGACCTACGTTCCGATAATAAATTCACTATGTCGATTCTAAGCTGGACTTCAACAGAGTAAAGTTCCTGCTTGTCAGAAACAGCAGATAGTCCTACGTGCTTAAAACCACTGTCTACTCCCAACCTAATAGGTTGTTTGTAACCTGAGCTACCATAAAGCAATTGTATCGTAAAAGGTGTTCTAGTCCTTACCTTGGCTTTTCCCTCCTTTAGCAATGCTTTGGCTTTCTTTGGACTACAAGGCATCAACGGCTCACCACGATTGTTCAGTACGTACACTAATGTTAAATGTACCCCCTGTCCACGGGTTAGGTCCTCATCGGGATTGTTGGGTAGAGTTTTTAAACGCTGAACACCACCCCTACCCCTAGGGGTTTTTAATTCAGCGCCACAGTTGCTATGAACTTGAGGAGCATTCGTAGGTGTGTATGTATCTCTTCTACTCAACGATTAACGACTCCTTTCTGGGATCGCTCCCTAGTAAGTAAGGGCTCCTAAAAGCCCCCACCTTTAGGCGTGGGGCTGCTTACTAGGTTTAATACTCCCTATTTTTCTTCCTTTTACACTAAAAGACTTCCTATGAAGTTCACAAGGACCATATTTTAATATGGCCTCCATATGCTCTTTTGTTCCATAGCCTTTGTGCTGTGCTAAACCATATTGTGGATAAACTTTATCCAACAATAACATATGATTATCTCTGTGTACCTTAGCTACAATAGAGGCAGCCGCTACGTTTTCACTCCTAGAGTCCGCCTTTTCTACACACATATATGGATACATAATTTCACCATCTTCAAATTCCATATCACCATCTATTATAACCATACCTGGTTTTATTTTACATTTTGATATAGCTGTTATTATACACAGTTTTGTTGCTTCTAATATATTTATTTTATCTATAACTTCTGCTGGTGCAGAAATTATATGAACTTCCAAAGCTCTTTCATGTATTAATTTTGATATCTTTATTCTATTTTCATGCGCTTTAGGACCTGTAAATTTTTTTGAGTCTTTTATACCTTCTATTTTATGGCCCGCCGGCAAAATTACACATGAAACAACAACATCAGATATTAAAGCACCCCTACCTACCTCATCCACACCTAAGATTAAATTAATTCCTGAATCCCGTAGTGTTTCTTCTATATCAAACATCAAGATTTATCCACCCTCCCTAAAATGGTCTTAATTTTTTTGGCCGGCGCCAAAAAAATTACCAGACCCATTTACCAAACCAGTTCCCCTACAATAATCACATGTAATATACTCTTCTAAATTAGGATCATAAGCATTCTTTATTACTAAAAGACCAGTCCCATGACAAAAAAGACAAGAACCAGTTTGGTTGTCTTGATATATAACTTTATACATGTTTGTTTACCCCTGGATTGATTTGAATAAATTTAGGTCCCTTTTCCTCCCCTGTCTCTTTCAATTCTTTTTTATCCGCCCAATATCTCCAGGTGGGAGCGAAAAGGGGAATCTGGCTCTTCTCATAAATCTTGTCTGCTTCGTGAGCAAAAGCTTCTGCATTTACCATAAACTTACTACACTGCCTGTCCTTATTAGGAAGTACGTGTTGGGGCTTCCCTCCCTGGTTTTTCACAGAACAATAACCAGCCTCATACTTAGAACAAAGCTTGCATTTAACTGACGACATGAATCACCTTTCCTTTCTTACTACTAATAATAGAAAAACATGAGAAAAATGACAAGGAAAAAATTATAGTAAGTTTAAAAAGTCATATTCCCAAATATACACCAAATTATAACCGGCCTCTTTTATAAGGTCAAAACGTTTAAAAGTTTCATAAACATTATGAGCACTTCGACCATGCACACGAATGGCATAAAACACACCCCTCCATATAATAAAGCTCCCCGCCACACTCAGGGCAAACTTTTGAACTTTCAGGGTTTTCACCATCTACTATATACCTCTTCAAAATACGTGCTATAACTTTACTGTACGTTTGAAAATCGAAATCGTCATCTTTTATTAACTGCTCACAAAGAAAACTTGGGCGAGCCTGATGACGCAAAGATAAACTAATCAACCTACCAACAACACCATGTTCTTTATTTTCAAATACAGATACTATATCTTTAACAACTAATTCATCAGGGGTTCCTTTATCTAGGATTAAATCATACTTACTTCTACTTTTTTTGTTTGGTTTCTTTACTATCAGGCCCTTAGTATATTTCCTAGGTAATTCTATGAATTTTTGTAGCCCGCCAAAAATTTCATATGGCTTGCCATCTAAGAGCCCTACAAGAACTACCCACTTTTCTCCACCAACCTGTGTATGATGTATGTCGCATTCTAGCTCTAAAGGTCGTTTTATAGGGGAAGCATGCTCAAACGTATCACCCACCCCATGCCACTCTTCTTTCTTTGACTTCTCAACAAGAACCTCTTGTTTTCTACTCCCCTCCCTATACACCGTGATACCCTTTAGGCCCAGTTCATACGCCATCATATATGCAGCGTACACGTCCTGGGTAGTAGCACTATTAGGCATTCCTATGGTCTTACTTATACCATTGTGTACGAACTTTTGCCACTCAGCCTGCATTTTGATATGGTCTTGCCAAGAAATATCCTTAGCACAAACAAAGACGTCCTCACCTACCTTTAACTCACCATCTAAAAACTTTTGGTACAAACCATTCTTGGTTTCTTGCTTAGCTCCATCTAATATATTACTTTCAAAACTCTTTGAAAATATGGGCTCTATCCCAAAAGAACACTCATTAGCAATCCTGGCAATAGTACCAGTTGGGGCTATTACCACAGTATGCGAATTTCTAAGTCCATGTATTTTTATTTCTTTAACCAAGGCTTCCCAATCCAGAACACCTAAGCCCCTAGCCTTTTCATACCCATGATTTTCTACCCTAAATTCTGCGTAATGGCCTCTTTTCTTAGCTAACTCTTTACTAGCTACTAATGAATAGTAGCTAAGATTCTCAGAAAGTTCGCGAGCAAAAGAAAGACCTTCCTCAGAATTATATTTAATACCCATCATAATAAGAATGTCCGCAAAACCCATAACACCCAAACCTATAGGTCTGGTTTTGCAAGTTACTTCTTTTATTTTCTCTAAAGGAAAACTATTTGCATCTATGATACAATCTAAATAAAAAACATAATCAAAAATATCTTTACGGAATTTTTCCCAATCAAAAACAATCGAACTTTCGATATTTTTAACCATAACATACCTTGTTAGATTTATAGATCCTAATGTACACGAATTATAAGATGGAGAAGAATAGTACTCCCCACAAGGGTTTGATGAGTTTATTTCCCCCAGGTGCGGTGTGGGGTTATCCCTGTTTACTGCATCTATATAACATGCCCCAGGCTCGCCATTATTCCACGCCCCTTCTGCTGCCTTTCTCATCAAACTCCTAGCTTGCACAACTCTCACTACCGACCCATCCTTTGGATCGATCAAACTAATTTCAGTGTCATTTAAGCAGGCGGATAAAAAAGAGTCAGTAAATTGTAGTGAAATATTAAAATTAGCCAACTCCCCCTCTACAGACTTACAATTTATAAATTCTTCAATATCTGCATGGTCTATTCTAAGCATGGCCATGTTGGCCCCTTTACGCTTACCCGCCGCCGTTATTTCAGCAGTGCCATTTGCGAATACCTTCAGAAAAGAAACCGCTCCACCGCTATTACCGTGTGTAGTAGCAATTTTTGACCCTCGACATCTTAGCTTACTTAAAGAAAAACCAACACCCCCACCCATTTTATGAATCATGGCTGACTCTTTAACAGACTCATAGATACCGGGCAGATTGTCTGGAACGTCTATTACGAAACACGCGCTTAGCATAGGATACTCAGTTCCAGCATTAAACATAGTAGGAGAATTTGGCAAAAACTCAAGATTATTTATATGCTCAAACATCCTTCTTGTTAATTCCCTTACTTCTTCTTCGGTATAATCATACCTACTGCAAGAAATAGGAATTACACTGTCAGTAACCCTGTGACAGAGAACCGGCCAGTCCTCATTCTCGTTAAGATAATAACGAGCCCGAAGAATGGCTTCAGAATTGTCACACAAACGACTTATTACCATATTTATACATCTCCAAAATCAAAAGAAAAATAGCCCAAAAAACACAAATAGGGCTACAAATTGTTAAATGTTATTTTATAGAATTTAAGAAATCCTGTTCCCAAATATAAATTACTTTATAACCTGCTTCTTCTAAAATCTTAATACGTTCAAGGGTTTCTTGATAAAGCTGGCCAAAGGTTCTACCCGCCCTTTTATTCAACTCTTGTGGCTTAAACTTTTCTGGATTCCCGTGCCAGTAATCTCCAAGAAACTCATAAACAGTGCTTGTTTTAGAATCGAAACCATCTACCTTGAAACGATGGTCCCCTATTTGCAAATTAGCCTCTCTGCTAATTCCCATTTCCTTAGCCAGACCTAAACAATCCAACCATTTTTGTGACACTTTAGAAACAGAGGAAGTCTCTGAACAAATAGGACAATCATTACCCTGTTGAAACTGACTATAAGTCATAAACCCCAAATGACCTTTTGGACACTTATAATCTAACTTTGCATGGGCATTCACATACTTTTTACTAAGTAATGTATACCCCCTGGCACCAAAAACTCTCTCAACCTCCTCATAAAGGAGCCTTTGATTCTCTATGTTACACATAGGACAGCCCCTTCCTTGATAAAAGTTACCATAGGTCATCGACCCTAGGTGACCTTTTGGGCACGTATAGTCTAACTTAGTACTGTTGTTTTTATACTCCCTACTAAGTAGTGTATAACCCCTGGCATCAAAAGCTCTCTCAACCTCTTTGTAAAGGAGCCTTTGGTTCTCTATGTTACAAATAGGACAGCTCGTTCCTTGATAAAAACTACCATAAATCATCGACCCTAGGTGACCTTTTGGACACCTATAGTCTAACTTTGTGCTATTATTTTTATAGTCCTCACTTCGTAACTCATACCTTCTAGACTCGAAAACCTTTCTCACTTCCTCTAATGTATTACGCTTTCTACTCATCTAAACAATAACGCCCCTTTTAAACACACCAACACTAGCTTCTTTCTTTATATCGTCCAGCGGAATTAATATTCCCCGCACCTGTGGTGATATGAGCGAACTTTTTAGTTCGACTTCTTTTACTTTCTTACAAGTTCTCATTTTCCAACCGCGGGAAAATTCATTATCATAATAAAGATTAGATATAATCCAACTTAAAAATAAACCCCTATTTATAAATATAAACTCTTTCCTAGTAACAATAACTAACATGTCAGCCTTAGAAGCCGCAATACACCCTGGATTGTTAACCCGGATATTGGAAAATACCTCAAAGAAAAAATTACCTGTCCTGTCAGAAACCATGTCCCGTTTAATCTCAAAAGTATGGCCAAATTTTGACTCAAACTTTTTTATAAGCCTGTCCTTATTACGTATACGCTTCTCCTCTACATAAGGGGCATACACCCCGACGACTTCAAGGTCCCACGCCTTATTGGCATGCCCTGCCACTATGGTATCTATACCAAACTCACTCCTTATAAAATCAGACACGGGGTCCTCACCCTCAATTTTTCCTATTTGTATGTCCTTTACCAAACTACTATAACTTGATGACATTATTAACCTAGTGTCTCCATGTATCATCGATACATGCTTCTACAGTTATTGATATCTTTTTACAGAAATCTTTAAAGGCTCGTACCATGCATTCCTCCAATAGTTTGGCTACCATAGTAGCATGTTCAACCTTCGCTTCACAAACTATCTCATCATGGATGAACATCGAGATATGAGCATCTAGATTTAACTTTTCTAATTCATAAAAGAAATGGCAAATTGCTTGTTTCCCGATATCAGCGGCGGTACCTTGGATGCAATGATTAGCTCCCTTTCTTCTTATCGCTCTCATCTTACTATCATATTTCTCATCATCAGTAGTAGGAAAATCATAATAGCGTCTTCTACCACCCAAAGTAACACTATACCCATTGCTAATAGCCTTTTCCCCATACTCTTCTATATATTTTTTAACTCTAGGATACGTAGAAAAATAGGCATTTAAAATTTTCTGGGCCTCATCTTCGTCCATACCCAATCTTTTTGCTAACGTATACGCTTGACCGCCGTATGAAATTAAAAAATTAATAGATTTTGCCTTTTTTCTATTTCCGTTTTGCTTAACCTCCTCCTCTGTTCCACCCCAAATGTCAATGGCTGTCCGTGTGTGTAGATCAACCCCTAAAGTAAACGCCTTAGCAAACTTTTCATCTTTAGACAACTCCGCTAAAATACGTAATTCCTGTTGTGGGTAGTCACCAACAACAAGTTTGTACCCCGGAGAAGCTATAAAACAGGACCTAAAATCCAAAGTAGTCTCATCTTCGGGATTAAACCCTGGAACTTGTTGCAGATTGGGGTTTTTAGAAGCCGTCCTTCCTGTCCCCGCGCCCATTTGACTTAACTCTGCATATAGCCTTCCTGTTTTGGCATCTATCTTTTCTAAGAATTTTTCCCCATAAGCGTTACATATTTTCTCCCACCCCCGATACTCTATTAAAGCAGGTCCTATTGGATGGGCGATTTGTTTAAGCGTTTCTTCCTGTGTATTTTGTATCGGTTCCAAAACCCCTTGACGGCCAGGGACCTTTATTCCCAACCTTGTTAAATGGGCCAATAACTGAGCAGGGCTACCAAGATTTATAGAGCAACCACCAAATAAATCTCGTTGCGAAGAAACAGGATCCAAAATATCTTTTACTTTGATCTCCGATTCCCCCATATGTTTTCTGGCAACCTCCACCAACAAACGCCATTTATTAGAATCTACTCTACTGCCAATAAGTTCCATCTCAGCTATAGGAACTATAGTCTTAAATTCTAACATTGCTATATTTAATAAGCCATCACGCTCTAAAATGTCAACTTGATCATTATAGATATTATGCAATATCAAAGCATCATTCGCTGCATACAACTTTTCAATCAAAGAAAAATCAGTCTTATATTGTCCAATAAATGACGTTCTAACGCCTTTATTTATTTCTATACCTAAATATTTTAGAGCAATAAAGTTTAATTTTAACGGTTGTTTTGTACCAGCAGTTATTAAAGCCTCAGCAATAAAAGTATCGAATAGCGGCCTCATTGAGACACCACAAAATACCTTTATAAACTTATAGTCGAATTTAGCGTTTTGTAGGATTTTTAATATATTAAGGTCAGTAAAAATAGGAGACCATACTTTAGGATCAACCTTAGTACAGTTTAAAATATAGCATAGTTCTGGTGTAGCTATTTGTATAAGAAGTAGTTTTGAATTATACGGAGATAAACCTGTAGTTTCTGTATCTACAGATAATACTTCAAATGTTTTTAGGTGTTCTAGTGCTTTTAATGCTTCTTCTTCTGTATCTATAAATATATAGTTGGGTTTGTACGGTAGAGCAAAACCTTTTTCTGCTCTATATTGTTCAAGCTCTTCTTTGTTCATTCTTTTTTTATTTCCCCCGGCGAAATTTTACAACCTTAGCTATACTAGACTCAATATCCACAGAAGGCTCCCACCCAAGAGAGCGCATCAATGTATTATCACACACAAAAGAACCTACATTCCCATTAGACTTCATTTTACCTGGTTTTAATTTTTCATCCGTTATAGAAAAATTTACCTTCTCGAACAATTCTATAAGTTTTATTGGATTACCAGAACCAATATTTATTGGTCCACAAAAAGAACCTTCAACAACAGACTTATATAATAAATAAGTTGCTTTTACAGCATCGTCAACGTCTAAAACGTCAATTAATGAATTTGGACCAAAAATATCAAAATATACATTATTCAATACCAAATCAACAAAAGAAGTTACTATATCAGACTTAGGATTTGGAACTAAACGCTCGCCACAAACATTAAAATATCTAATAGGAATAAATTTAAACCCATAATATTTTGAAGCTTCTTCAAAGAACTTTTCTACATAATCATTTGTTTTTCCAGTATATGAAAACCCCCCTGTCTTACTATTCTCGTGTAATTTTTTTTGGCCGGGGGAAGAAAAAACCTCACAAGATGAACCATAAAAAATATATTTTACACTATATAAATTTAAAGATTGTAATATAGAATAACAAGTACCTATTTTATTTTGAGACTCAAGTATGAAATCATAATCCCCATTTTTGTCCGTACAACACTCGGAAAAATGAAAAACAACATCAGGACTAAATGTAGAAAAAACAGGTTTTACATTTGAAAACATTGTTGTGTTACCTGTTATAATATTTCCAACTGGTTTGTATCCTTTACCATCACTAGTCATAAAATTGTCCATAACGGTAGTTTTATGACCGTCTTCTGATAGAAGTTTTTCTAGTTGCCGACCTATAAGACCAGCGCCACCAAGAAGAAGTATATTCATAATCTACTTGTCTAATTCTTGTACTACATAACCTAAAATAGTGTGTCTCTCACTTATTTTATTTCTACCTTGTTCATCATAATATTTCAGCCACTTTTCCTGCCCGTCTCTATAGGTTTCCTCTTCATAACTAAGCCCGCCTGGATCTTCTCTACAATCCCAAATACCCACAAAACTATATTCTCCCTCTTCACTTATGGACACTGACAGCGCAAGACCTAAAGGATGCAATATATCCTTATTTACTAAGAATAATAAACCACTATCAAGAAATTCCTTTACAGGCATGTACTTCATTTTTTTCTCCTATTCTATATAAGTTCCACGAAGTTCTTCTGGTTCTAATTCTGCATGTAAAAACCGGAAAAAATATTTGTAATTTTCCCTAGATTCAGATGACCCGCTCCAGCCTGTATCCAACCTAGCTTTATTAATCATCCAACTCTTTACCGTGTCAGGTATTGTTGCATAGACAAGTTCCCTTTGGAACTCAGCCCAAGATAGGTCCCTTCCGTAGTAGTCCTTTGTAAGTTGGCGTAATTCCACCCAAAGTTGATTTTTTACGCCGGCGTTATCGCCCCCACCTTGAATCCAATAATTGCGACATCCGCGCTCCCAGATAACGGACTCCCACTTTTTATGTGAATAAATTAGATCAGTCACCAATGGCCGGGGATTTCCGGACGGGAAAACAAGGTGCTCGTGAGGATTTCCTCTGTACTCCATACCCGGTTCGTATGAAAAAAACAACAACTTTCGATAATCATCTAAATTTTCCCACACCTTCCTGTTCCCTATGTAAGACTCACTCCTACACCTGAACATCGCGGAATTAAGTCTCCTGCTAACACAGGTACTTTGAACCCCCCTCAAAGACATCAAGGTTTGTGAATCAAAGTGCTCATCTGGGTCACTAACCAAAATCCAAAAGGAGTCCGAACCCACAACCTCCCTGGCCCTCTTTATATAATTATTTCTCTGCTCAGAAAAATGGTCTTTCCATGGGTGTAAAAATAGGTGTATACCCTCGTCCTCCCTTCCATGAAAATGGAATAGCGTGCAATCGTCTGAGCCTCCGTCAACCAATACAACATAGTCAACAAACGGAAGAACAGATTCAACAGCCTCATTTAACTGAAAAAGGTTGTTTTTACACATAGCACAATAAACGATGGGTAGGTCGGTCATTTTAAATCCTCCTAGGAAAGCTAAAATATCTTGCTCATTATATCATTAAATATAGAAAGAGCTGTTGGGTTTTCATGATGTCTTAATACGTACTGTAAATCTTTTACGTATTTATTGTATACTGATTCATCGTTAAGAAGTTGTAATATAACTTCTTTAATCCTTTCTTTTTTAGCCCCACGCTCAATTAATAAACCATTATTTTTGGCTACCTCAGGAAAAAACCCAGCGTCTTCCCATATAAGACTAGCTACACCATAGGCTGCACATTCTAATATAGATCCGGGATGGTTTATTGGTAAAGCTATTTTACTTCTTTTTAACAGGTCAATAACTACATTATAAGCACATGAAGGATATCTTTCATCTATTCCATTACGTACTCGTATATCTAAATCAGTTTTTATAAGTTCATGGTACATCATCCAAATAACGAATAATGAATTATCTTGCTCAAGGAGGGGATATAAAACCTCTTTCAAAACAAATGCAGCCGTCCCCTTAAAGCCTGCCTCTACGTCTAACCCCTTTGAGGGCCATAAAATACCTTTGTTATTAAACTTTGGTTCTTCAAACTTTTCACACAAAGGTATAGGCATAAAAAAAGTTCTATCCCTACTTGGGTTTTGGTCATTCATAAATAAAACTTCCCTAGACTCATAAGGATAAAATAGGTAATGGTCTTTTGGTAACGGCTCTTTTTTTAAATAGTCTTCTAATGACCACTTAACCATTACCTTCTTCTTAGCATCTATTGGAAAAACCTTACCGTCCCACCAAGAAGCGTCTATGTGTAAGTCTAGCTTCCCCAATACCCTCATATCCATCGTCTCATTAAGTAGGGTAACATTAGGAACAGGAGGGTTAACCCACTCTGGGTACCCATAACTAGAAGCATAAACCTCGTGCCCTGCAGTGCCCAACAACTTAACTAAGTTTTGAGCCCACCTGCTCTCTCCCCTTTCTGGGCTTTCCAAGTCCGCCCTCCACATACCAGGGCAATTAATATGTACCTTCACCCTAAGCTCCTAAATACAAACCAACAAAATCTTGTTCGGCCCTACTTTTTATGCCCTCAACACACAACATATGCCCGTGATTCCTAGCAGACCATACTTCATCGTCTGGTATGGGCTGCAAATTACTATAATAGGACTTTATATTTTCAAAACAAGCCTTTTGTAACAAGGACTCCGCCTGTCCAGGACAGTAACAAACTTGATGGTGGGGATTTTGGCCCATATGGTAGTCTGACGCAGGAGGCCACTCCATTAAAACCCTTCCCCCGTACTTCAAAACCCTTCGTAACTCCATCAAAAATAAAAACGGAGCTATGGCATGTTCAAATACTTGGAACCCAGCTACAACGTCAAAAGAATTGTTTCTAAAAGGTAGGACCTCGTTTGCACACTCAACTAACTCACTCGGACCCAAACGCAAAAACTTGTGACCAAAATAAACATTTCGTGAACCCAAAGTCGTACCTATAGCTAAAAACCCCATCTCTTTAGCCACCAGCACCTCTCTTCCTGTACCCGTACCCAAAAGTAAAACAGTGCTGCCAGGTTTTACGTCCTTTAAATACGTCTCTACCTTGTTGTTATCATTAACACAGTAGTCGTCTGTGTCCATTCCGTTTTGTGTTACTAGTAGGGAAGAAAACTTATTAGCTAACTTATTTTTATCACTAGAATTTAGTGCAAAAGGCACAAACGGAGGATACTCCTTCTTAAATTCTGCCTGATCTTTTCGTATTTGTTCTTCTGAAATTCTATAACTCATGATACCCCCCTTAAAGAATACAAGATTTTACAACGTCTAAAAATTGTTCACCAGACTCTGGTACAGAAACCAAGACCTGCCTATCACCTCTCCCGGTTGGATTAAATAAAAAATAACTATCGTCACTTCTGCCGTTTTGTTCAAGTACTGGTTTAATACCAGACATATAAGCAGACTCAGAATCATCAAAAAGAAGGCAGGCCCCTTTTATACTATTCCAATAATACTCACAAGACCCCAGCCTATTATACCCAGGCCCCTGTACTTCGGAAACAGTACCATCAACCCACACTAAGGAAACAGGACCATCCAAAACAGGAAACTTACTTTCATCGCTATCTGTACACACAAACCCTCTGCTGTTTAAAGACAGTGCATCTAAACACACCTTTGTTATATTATACCACTTACGCCCGGACTCTCCCACCACCAAATTCTTACCATAATCCATACAAGCCTTTGACAGTATAAGGGTACTCATGCCACTACCAAACTCCAACACACTATTAGTACCACTAAACCTTACTAACCTATACAGTAACAAAGCAACGTCAGCATATATACCAGTAGTGTTACCATTATTAGCCAAAACGGTTATATAGCGATTAAAATCTATGCCACACTCTTCTAACAAAACCTTTTCGTATTTTTTGTACATTTTATTTAAACCCTATTTAAATAGTCTTTATACCAAGAAATAGTTCGAGACAAACCTTCGTCCAAAGAAACCTTAGGGCACCACCCTAAAGACATGAGTTTCGAAGCGTCTAAATACTGCTTGCTTATTTCGTAAAAATCAACATCAACTACATCTATTTTAATATTTGGGTTTATCTTGTCTCTTAAGAGTTCTAAAACATCTAGTATCTTATACGGCTTGGTACCACCAATATTATAGGCCTCCCCTGGAACCGCTTTTGTAAGTAGTGTGTCAAAAGCAGTCATTATATCGTCTATGTACAAAAATTCCCTAACAAACTCAGCCGCCTGACCATACAAAACCGGATTATCACCCTCAAGAATTCTAATGGTGTTTTTTGGTATAAGACGAGACAAGTTCAAGTCCCCTGGACCGTAGATGTTACCCGCACGAGCCGTAAATATAGGTAGGTTATAGGTAATAGCGTATGAACGGGCAATAAAATCTTGGCATAGCTTGGACGTACAATATGTATCAGAGACAATAGGGGATAAATCCTCTACATAAGGAAGCTCTTGTGCATTACTATAGAACTTATCCGAGGACATTACCAAGACCCGTGGTGCTGCCTGCCTCATTACTCTGCACGCCTCCAAAACACTAACAACGCCCATAACATTAGTATTATAAGCAGTATAGGGGTCATTATCACAAATCTTAACTATGGGCTGAGAGGCAAGATGTATAACATAGTCAACCTCATAATGGGAAATAATACGCTGAACCAATGACTTATCAGTAACATCCCCATAAACAATGGAACATCTATCCTGAATCCCCCTCATTGTCTTTCTATTCTGATCTCTAACTAAACCGATAACATGTGCACCACAGTTTAAAAAATATTCTGCCGTAGCAGTTCCTAGAAAACCATTTATACCTGTAATAAAAATATTTAATCTTTTGAAAGACATTGTGCCTCCTAAATACGATTAAAAAATCTGTTCCAATATATGATTAAAACACGCTGCAGTACCGGCCTCTGTATGATGACCAAGTTCACCTTGAAGCTCCTTAACATACTTTATATATAATTCTTTATCTGTAAGAAGTAAAGAAACAATATGCTTAAGTCTATCACATGTTTCATTTCCCTTTTCTATAAGAACACCGTTATTTTCCGCTATTTGTTTAATTCTTGGGAACCAGCAACACTCTTCCCAAACAATAGTAGGGACACCAAGGGCGGTTGAATCCAATAGGCAGCCCTGTATTCTAAGGGGAACAGCTAACTTACAACTGGAAATAATAGACATTACTTTATGGTATGGTAAGGTTCTATGAAACCTATCTTTTCCTGCCCGATTATCCAACTCGCTAATAAGATTACGCTTGGATATTGGTGGCACAAGAGCGTCACTAAACAACCAATCAGTAGATAAATCAGGGTTTTCTTTTAAGATTTCCTTCAAAACCCTAGAAAAAATAGAAAATAACTCGTAAGGAGCATGGTCCCAAGAATTACCGCTTGTAGGACAAAGTAAACTTTTTTTATCAAAAGAAGGCTCAGCAAATGTCTCACATAGAGGAACGGGTAAAAAGAAAGTTCTATCATTTATAGGATTAAAATCCCCAATAAAATATTCTTTTGAACTATAATAGGGATAAATAATATAGTGGTCTTTTGGAAAGTTAACTGTTCTTAAATGCTGCTCTAATGACCAGTGGACATGGAAATTTTTCTTTGCTGTAGCAGAGGGAACCTTCTCATTCCACCAAGCAGTATCTATGTATATATCAAAAGGCTGGAATTGCTTAGCCTCGTGCTCTTGTATAAGACGCACGTTCTGAGCAACTATACCTTCCCCCCATATAGGAGCACCCATACTACAGGCATATACATCATGCCCCAGCTTTCCTAGCAAACGAGCTAAATTTTGTGCCCAACGACCCTCCCCTCTTTCTGGGCTATCTAAACCATGACGCCAAGACCCCGGACAGCAAACTAATATTTTCATAAGGCCCTCACTTATTTAAATTGTGACGAACAATTCTGGCAGGAACACCAACAGCCAGACTATGTGGTGGAATATCAGAAATAACACAAGCACCGGCACCTACTACAGCCCCCTCCCCAATTTCTACCTTAGGTATTACAGTTACAGCCGCCCCTATGTCGCACCCCTCCCGAAGAATACTACCGCCACATAAATGTACAGCGGGGGATAAATTCACAAAGTCCTCGATAACAACATCGTGACTTAGAGTGCAATTCAAATTTACACTCACATGGTTACCTATCTTTACATTGGTAGTCACTAAGGTACCAGGACAAACCATACTCCCGACACCCAAACTTACAAACTTCGATAAAAAAATACTACTATGCACTATGTTTGCGAACTTAGCCCTGTCGCCCCACACAGCGAGTACTCTGTTAACAAAGGCCATACGTAAATAAGGGGAACCCACGGCACATACAAAAAGGGTATCTTCTGGATCCAGCCTTTCAACGGTCCCCTCTATTGTACCTAATACCAAAGCATCACAAACATAAGAACCTATTAGTTTCTCATTATCGTCAAGAAAAAATACGTCCTCAAATTTATAATCATGCACCCCTTGAGAATATAATAAAACCTCTCTACCATGGCCCCCTGCTCCTACTATAGCTAAAGCAGTCATTGAATCTCCAGCGCGGAAACCCTTGGTTTTAACCATGGGGAGGAAGCGCTGCTCCTTATTTGGGTTAGTAACGTTTTACCGCTTTCTAGTCTAACACAGTCCTTAGCCTTAGCTGAAGTATGGACTTTGGTGCCGTCTAATAATCTCAGGTCAAAGTAACCCGTGGTTCGTCTACCAAACACAAAACACTCCTGTCCCTTCCATAGTACTTTATCATACCGTTGAAAACCTTGGATATAACGAGTTGCTGTGTTTCTTATTCCACTATGTAGTCCCTTAAAGAGCTTACGATTTTGCTTTCTAACCTGCTTAATAAAGTAGGTTTGGCTTCTAGGACACGCCCCTGAACTCACGATTACAAATGCGTCGTTGATATGGCTCTTAGGCAAGCCTAACAATACCCTAGCTTGTTTGGTGACATAGCCATAGATGTACCTACATTGCAACTGTTCTACTAAGCGCCATCGTACCATTGTCATAAAAACTTCAGCTTTGAACCCTTTGGAAGGTTTCGCTTTCAATTCAATTTTTCCACCATGGTAATCATCGTGGCACGTCTTACACAGCGTTATCAAATTAGCTGGTTTATCACCACCAGTCTTCCTAGATTCCAAATGGTGAACACTAAGAATGGGGTCCTTTGATTTACCCTTACAATGGCAGCACTTATGGTCATCTCTATGAAGGATGTATTCTCTGGTGTTCCAAAAGTCCTTTTGTTCCCCCTCTTGATACTGTTTACCACTTATCTCTGGGTTCTTTATCTTCTGAATATCAAACGAGGCTACCTCTACCACCACCTCAGTAATGGGTAAGATTTGCTTAACCTTGTTTACCAACCTAATATGGCTATCCAATTTGTGCTGAATAGAAGGAGCCCGCCAGCCTTTTTTTATACCTCGATTAAGGAAACGAGCTTGACGATAGCGAGTCTTTCTATTTCTACGATTTCTCCTATAAGACCTACGTTCCGATAATAAATTCACTATATCGATTCGTAGTTGAACCTCGGCAGAGTAAAGTTCTTGTTTCTTTGAAACTGCTGATAATCCTACGTGTACGAAACCACTATCTACCCCTAGCCTGATGGGCTGTTTGTTCTCTCCCGTAGAATAGGTCAACTGAATAGTGAAAGGCGCTCGCTTAACAACTATAGCCTTTCCCTCCTTCAATAGCTTCTCAGCTTTTCTTGGTGTTGTTGGCATCAATGGCTGACTTCGCTGGTTTAAGACATAGACAGAGACTCGCAAGTTCTGTCTCTTAGCCGAAGCTAAGATTAGATCCTCATCGGGACGGTTGGGTAGAGTTTTTAAACGCTGAACACCACCCCTACCCCTAGGGGTTTTTAATTCAGCGTCACAGTTGCTACGAACTTGAGGAGCATCCGTAGGTGTGTATGTATTTCTTCTACTCAACGATTAACGACTCCTTTTTTGGAATTGTTCCCTAGTAAGCAAGGACTCGAAAGCCCCCGCCCTTAGGCGTGGGGTTGCTTACTCTTCTTTTATTCCTGTCTTTCTTAATATAACCTGTCTGTCTTTTAACAACACATCAAATTGACCATGAAAAATAGTAAGAAAAGCATCTATTCCCATTTTAGGATGGCGTAAAGGTTCCTCAAAAAATTCCCAGGTATAGTCATCCAATATCATTATACCGTTGGGCTTAAGAAGCCTAAAAGCAAGAACGGAATCTTCAAGAACGTCACAAGCTATATGGGAACCATCTATATATATAAAATCAAACAAGGGAGAATGCCCTAGTTCACGTAAGAGTTCTTGAGAAACCCCTACCCTATATTCAACACGGTCACCATAAGAAGAAACATTACTAATGAAGTTCCTGAAAACCTCACTCATATTATACCTATCGTAGAGTTCTTTAGACCACTCCCCCTGAGAAGAACAACCCTCAAACAAATCAAAACACTTTATTTTAGATGATAAATGTGTAAGAATATTGTCCAACAACCAACAAGTGGAACGCCCCTCATAACTTCCAACTTCTAGAAACCTAAGGTTTTCCTTTCCCTTATATTTATCAAGATATTTTGTCCAAGAAGGTATACACCTATCAAACCAATCCTGTGTATATGTTCTAATCATCTTTTCTAGTGCCCCTTTTTCTAGGGTCAAACCCTGTGATTTCAGCAAAACGACCATAATTTTTATAGTACTCTTCCAATATCTGTTCCCTTGTCAGGTACGGGGTAGAAATAAAACACTTGGTTATTTTCTTAGATTTAGTAACACAATCTTCCCACGTATAAGGGTATACCGTTACATAATCTTTCCAGTAATCATAATTTTGTAAAATAGGAGAGTCAGGAAAAGGCATAAGCATATTATATGCAAAGGCACTAGTCTTAGCCCTCTCCATAAAAACTAGTGCATCATTAATAGTACTATAAGACTCATTTGGTAAACCTATTATGATTGAGGGTGTACAGGTTATACCTGTTTCCTCACACCGCCTACACCAGGCAATATTTGACTCAACGTTTGTCCCTTTTCCTATCATATCCAAAATATCCTGATTTCCGGATTCTATGCCAGGTCCTGCCTCTATACACCCAGACCTCTTCATTCTTTCTAGGCCTTCATAGGTTATAGTAGTAGTTCTAGCATAAGAACGCCATTTTAAGTCAAACTCCTCCAAACCAGACAGTATTGAGTAGTATCTTTTAGAGTTTATCGACATTGTGTCATCAACAAACATAAGACTATCAAAACCATACTTATTTATTAATAGGTCTACCTCTTCCAAAACGTTATCTGCTGACCTTTGCCTTAGCTTCTTATTGGAAGTGCTACAAAAAGCACACTTAAAGGGGCATCCTCTAGAAGTTATAATATTTACACATTTTAATCCATCTTTTAAAGGAAAATTATACTTATGTATGTCTAATTTATCGTAGTCGGGGAAAGGAACCTCGTCAACGTTTAAAATAGGGGTGCCATATATTACAAGGTCAGTCCTAGAAACCTTATTAGACATAATATCTAACAAGGCCACCTCACCATCACCGACCACTATATGGTCCCATCCGTCACCACGAGCCTCCTCTACACACTGCCCTGCATTAAAATGGGGCCCCCCTGCCACAACAACCGCCCCCAACTGTATTTCCCTAATATAAGAAAGAGCTTCTTTTATCATTATATACTGAGCAGTAGACGCAGAAAGCCCGTAGTATTTATACCCTGGCTTTATATCTGAAACTAAGCCATGAACAACATCTACTTCAAATCCTGCCCTACTTAAATACGAAGACAAATATAATGGACCTAATGGAAGAAACTCATATTGTGCCTTCGCAAAAGTATCTAACGGAACAAAAATTAGCAGGTCCTTCATTCTAAACCCCCATCTAAAATTACAGAACAAATAAAACCTATATCCTCTATACTTACACCTTGGTGTATAGGAATATTTATATTTCTGCTATAAAGGGAAGCAGAAACAGGAGAACCAGGGTCTAGTGGGGAGTAATATTGTAGGGTGTCTACTCCAACCTCCGACAACCTTTTCCTTATAGGACCAACTTTTTCTGAGCTATCTAAAAAAATTGGTAGACTTTGGTACACAGTGTTATAAACCCAAGTAGGAGGTATTAAATGGTCAATAAAAGAACGATAAACCTGTAAATTCTCTAGCCTCTTGTCCACAACAAACCTGACTTTTTCAATAAGAGCCAGCAAAACAGCACACGAATACTCACTAATCTTTGCATTCATGCCCACCATAGAAACATTTTTTTTGTCATCGAAACCAAAATTTATAAAACTTCTAGCCTTATCGTAGTAATCTGATTTAAGTATAACCGCTCCACCCTCCCCGGCCGGCAATGTTTTCGTAGCATGAAAAGACAAGCAAAAAGCATCCCCATAATAATAAATATTCTTAGTACCAAAAGCTGGGGCGGCATCAATAATCATACGTTTTCCCATCGACCTACAATATCGTTGTATACTATCCAAATCTGGTATTGTTGATAAAGCACAAACAACCACTATAGCATCATATGTGGAGGGGTCCACAGATTTTATAATATCAACGGTAAAACATCCCGACATAGGATCAACATCCTTTATTATGGTACCTATACCCTGCAAAGTAGCAGCCGCTCTAGTAGCCTCAAATGTAAAAGACGGCACCAATAGCCTTTTTACCCCTAAAGCGGCATAAGCAGCCATAAGAGCAGTGTGACCGGAAGATGTCAATAATATTTCCCTATCTGGGCCTAGATTAAATACATTTTCTTTAAACTTCCTACACAATTCAGTATAGGCAGGACCAAAATTAGATAAATACCCAGAAGTAAAGCTTTCTTTTAGGTAGGAATTAACTAATTTTAAATCCGGAGTTATAGGATTACAAAATTTAATTCTCATACGTAGTCTCCTAAGCTAGAATTAAAGGGCAGCAACCCAAGAAGAGTCATTCTCAAACCCTAAGTACACTAAATCGCTCAACATAGAAGGACTTGTTATTATTTGCTTCTTTAAACGCTCCCTATGCTCTATTTTTTCCCAAGAACAAACCTTTTCTGCATCAAAAGACCTAAAGCCCCCTGCTTCAAACCCCATCCCGTCTTCTCCAACGTACTTTGCTTCAAAAGTATCCCCATGAGACTCAAATGATTTAACAGGGGATGCCCTTAAAAACCTTGAAATAACACCCTCAACCAAACTAGGGCGTAATATAAGATCGTCAAACCATATTGTGCATAAAAATGGACACAAAAATAAGTGCTCTACTAAAAGAAAATTCTTAATCCACCCAGAATAATCAAATCCATAAGGCCCCCCCCCCTGAAGGATGCACAGAGGTAATAACCGACCGCGGGTCCCTTATTATAAAAAACAACTTATCTTCTGCAGTAATACTCTGTAAGTTTATAGAAGAAAACTCTAGACGATAAGAATACATATCCTGTGGATCTAAATTATTATAGGGAACTATTCCTAAAAAACCCAAATCAAAAGAACGAAGCATTGACATCCTCCCCCGACTAAAGTCAGGGGATTCCTAAGGAATTTCCTCTTTAGCACTCAATGTCCTGAGTGGAGAATGCAGAGTTGAGAGGCCTCGTTGTTCAATATTGATAGCTGAGTTGGTATCCCTATCGTGCACCGTGCCACACTCTTTACACTGCCATTCTCTAACTCGAAGCCCTGCTAGACCGGAGGGCCCAGTAAGGCACCCACAGGCTGAACAGGTTCGAGTAGTGTTGTTCTCGTCAACAACGTAGTACGTACCACCACGCGCAATCGCTTTGTATTCAATGAAGGTACGGAGCTGACCCCAAGAAGCGTCGGAAACTGACTTGGCTAGCCTGGTCTTTAATAGACCAAGGCTGTCTACGTCACCGATGAATACCTTATTAAAGTCTCTGGTCAACTCATGGGAAACTTTATGGTTGAAATCTTTACGAGAGTTAGCTATCTTAGCATGAATCGTTCTTACTTGACGTGCATTATTACACCGTTGGTGGTGAGCAAGCTTTCTCTCATACTTGCGGAAGAACTTTTGAGCATCGTACTTTTTACCGTTAGACAAGGTAGCCAAAGACTTAAGTCCTAAATCAATGCCAACACTACCTTCGTTGGAAACAAGGGCTTCCTCGTATTCACAGACAAGGTTAAGGTACCAACGACCCCTAACGTCACAAGAGAAGTTTCCACCCTTAATTTGTTCAGGAATACTTCGAGTCTTCCAGAAGCGGAATATTCGTCCTTGGTAAACAACGGAATCCTTACGAAGTTTTATTCCAGAAGCTTTGAAAGGAATCCAGCCCTGGCTTCTTCTACCACGGAATCGTAGGAAACGTTTCTTTTTACCAGTAGGAGATTTGGCTTCCTTTAGTGAAGTAGCATAACATTCGTCAATAGCTTGAATAGTTTGGCTATGCAAACGAAGTTCCTTGGAACACCCGGAAGTTAGGTTATTTAACATTACCCAATTAACCCAGGGCCTATGACTATTAGCAGCCTTCTTTTGAACCTCATTGCAATAGTTCCATACAAAGTTTACAGCTCTAGCCATAGCATAAAGGTGCTTAGCAGAGGTGGAATCTTTTATACGGAAGGAAAAAGTTTTAACCATTGAAAGTCCCTCCCTGGGACTTATTATAATAATAGGTTGCGAGGCTAAAAAGGTCAACTATTATTTTAATCTTTCTAAAAATCAAGAAGGCCTTATATCCCACCCCTAAAGGGATGGGTTTTACGGCCCTGTAAGATGACTATAAATGTGTTAATAAAGATGTACCAGACCTAGGATTACTTAAAACGACCAACCTAGGCATAGCCAACCCACGAAACAAAAAGCCCTGTGGGTGTTAGGACTTCTACCCAAAAATAACCGGCCCCCTTTAAAATAGGAACTATTTCTTTATATTTAACAGAATTAGCATTGTGTATATCATCAACCATAACAAAATGTCCCTTCTTATTTAAACACCCTTTGATAGCATTATACTCATTAACAGTGTGTGCAATATCAAATTCCTTAGAATCTAACCATAAAACATCAATAGGACAATCCTTAGAAGATAATTCAAAATTTAAGAGACCCAAAGAAACAATACTATCACCAAGAACATATACACAATCATCTCCGCAGCACACAGACCTAGCAATGTATTGATGTTCTTTATCTATATCTAAAGAAAATAATTTACCGCCATTAGGCCTGCATATATGCTTTAATATATTGTTGGTAGTTGTGTGTACTAGATTTTCTTCTGAAATAGCATACATTGTACCTGTTTCTACACATACGGGACAAGGACGCATAACCTGCCCTATTTTTTCACATACCTGTTTAACAGTGTTTAGTCCACTAAAATCCATGGTCAGTTTCCCCTTTAAAAAATATAATTTCTGAACCCTTTCTTACAATCCTGTATTTATCAAACAACGATGCAAATTCATCATTTTCATAAAACTGACACTTATGGTAAGGTTCCCCGGCCCAATTAGTACCGTACGGTACTAATATCACTACACCCCTTCTAGCAGCCTTAAACAATCTAGGTAAAACAATATCAAATAATTCTTTCTTATAAAAATGCTCTATAGTATGAGCTGAAAAAACATAGTCACAAACAACAGGTAAGTCACCTTCTAGTATATTATTATCGTAAAATTCTATTTCTTTGTAAAGACCTATTTTTGCCGCCGCGGAAAAATCTACAGCTACAAGCCTAGAAAACCTCCCATAATCATAAAAGATGTTCATATTAAAACTGTGACCAGAGCCAAAAATTAAAAGAGAGCTTCCCCTGTCCAAATTACACAAAACATCCAAATACTGCCTGTGTGGGTCCTCTAGTTCTGGTTTACTTAATTCAGTATACGGACGAGAATAACGAAAATTATATACATCAATAGGTTCTATAGAATTAATTCCTGGAACTTCATATAAAGGGGCAGGTTCTTTTATATTTAGTTTGGCCCAGGAAGACATTTCTAATATCATGAACTAAAAACCCTCCCCAGTATACCCAACGAATATTTTTGGGTGTGTGCCTGTAAATGTACTAAATGATTGTTCTACTTTTTTTCTTCCTATGTCTATATTGTCTTTATGTTGACAATCAAAGTTATATGTGTCAAATGAGTATGGTTTAAGTTCTTTTTCGTCCTTTAATTTTTCCGCGCGGTGAAAAAATTTATCCAAAGATAATATACGTTTAGATATAATTTCAGGATCCCCTATACGTGAATAATGATATATTGGAACATTAAGTCTTTCAACCCTTCCCTTACCTAAGGTATTCATAGCGTCCCCACACGATTTTCTAGACCCCTTCTTAAATAATCTTATAATAGGAACTGTCCAATCGTCTCGTATGACATCCATACTACCATAAAAATACAGACGTGTCATTTCATACCCATCTATATTATTATCGTTTGCATAATCAATTGCGTCAAGTATCTTATCAAAATCTTGTTCGTGAATTGCTTCATCGGCCTGTAAAAGAAGCACCCAGTCCCCAATACAGTAATCTATTGCTATATTTGTTTGTTTAGCAAATTCATATCCTGTATCAGTTATGTTTTTTAAATCCCATTTACTATATACTACACGTATATCTGTCTTTATTCCACCGAGCTTCGACCTTAAAGACATCTCCTCACACAACTTAACAGTCGAGTCCTCCGAGGAAGGGTCGACGCACAAAACAACCTCATTAGCCAAGCCCGCAACACTACCAACTACCATTTCCACAGGGTAATTAAGCCTTACGATGTTACGTAGAATTATTGGAACACTAATATACAAAATCACACCTCGTCAATGGGTTGTACGGCTAAACCCTCGTGCCCCACACCATCACAAATATCTTTATCATACAAATTCTTATAAAGTAAATTTCTTGATTTTAATTTTTCTCCGAACTTAAAAACATCTTGAAAGTGCTGTATACAAGGACCGTCAAGCGCCTCCACTTTTTTATCAGTTCCTTTAATTATTTCGTGTATTCGTCTAACATAAATAATATTTAAATCATTACGAAATAGCCTATATTGAAAATCCGGGTATGCCTCCGGCTCTACCTGTACTAGCATTTCCAAATCGGCCCATCGTTTTCTTGGCAAACCCCAGGCATCTACATTACTATTCTCTATTAAATCCTTAAATTTTGGAAGGTCTTCAGAAAGAACAACCTCGTCGGCGTCCAAACCAAGAACCCAGGGCTGCCTACTTAAATGACCAGACACCGTTCTTATGCTACCAAAGTCAGAAAACCCCACACTATAGACACGAGCCCCCAGGTCCTTACACACCTCTATAGTTCTATCAGAGGAACCAGTATCTGTAATAACAACCTCACTAACTATAGGTAAAACACTTCTTATAGCCATTTCTACACTGTCTTCTACGTCCTTAACAAACATTGCTAAGGTTAATGGCAACTTAATATTCGCCTGCTTTAAAAACCTCTCTTCCTCCATCCTATCCCTATACTCCATTGCTTCATCGGAATTATAAACCTCACTATATACAACCTCTATAGGAACGCTAGACCTCATATATATACCCAAACCAATATCGTCTACATCCCTACCAAGAATTTCCCTGTAAATCAATGAGATAATTTTTTCGCGCAGCAACATAAAAACCCCCAAAAAGTTATAGTTTTGATAACCTATCAAACATTAACTTAGAAACTGCTTCTGTAGAAAAATTACTAGCTATATAATCTTGAAGTCTCCTTCCTGTCTCTCTAGCTTCTATTCTATTATTAAATACATAATTCATTTTCTCACTTGCGTCAATCAAATTAGGTTCTGCCCATTGTCCGCTTCCTAAGTACCAAGGATTAAATGAACTCATACCAGAAACATACGTCATTTGATACTCTACTAAATAGCTGTTGTCTTCTTTCATGAACTCTGTGTTCCCACCATAACCAGTACCGATTACAGGGTTACCGACTAGCCCGGCCTCGAACAGAGGAAGGCCGAACCCCTCACCCCGGTGCAAACATACATAACTATCACAATACTTATGTAATCCTAACACCTGATTTTTACTAAGCATGTCCCCAATAAGCACTACCCTAGGATATGCCCCTATGTTCATATCCCTTTTGATTTCCACTATCTTTTCTCTAATAAAATCTTTATCACGTCCCATACCAGTACGATACGTCTTTAATATAAGAACAACATCATCGCTGTCATCAAAAGCATTAAAATATGAACGTACAAGACCCATAGGATTTTTTCGTTCGATCCATTGAAAAATACTATAAAACTTATATGTGTTATTTGACAAACCTTTTAGGCTATACTCTCCACAGTCTATTGAACTAAACAAATTTGGGTCTATACTATGTGGTATTTTTGTTATTGGAACTTCAACCCCACAAGACCTTAGTACACTTACATTATAATCACTGGGAACCCAAATTTCTTGTACAGAAGAACAAGAATGAACAAATTTTGGCGGGAGCAAAGAAGTCTCCCAAGCCATAAAACCTATATTATACTTGTCAGGCTCCACATGGTCACGCCACAAGTCTGGGGTGAGCTGTTGGAAGGTTATATCATACTTAATATTTCTTCCAACAAGTTTATCCAATATAGCTGCGTGTTCTTTATTTGAAACCGGTGGGGGGTTTGGTTCAAAATTCCTAGGTTGTATAGTAATATCAAAACCTAGTTTATATAAAGACAAAACGTTGTCTCTAAATGCCTGGGCATAACCAGAAGCATCATTATATGGGCCTATGACCTTTATACCTCGCATAACTAAACCTCCTCTACCTCACCGAAACCATCACTTTCAACAACATGCCCCTTATTCTTCATCTCCATAGCCTCTTCAAATATGACCTCCCACAAGGGAACTATATTATTTTCCCACACAAGTGTGTTTCTAACCCAGTTATATCCATTCTCTGCTAGCTTCATTCTTAATACTTCATCATTATAAGCTAATTCTAACTTATCTACTAAGTCTTGGACATTAACCACAGGACGAAGAACTTCGTTGTCATACATCATAATTTCAAGATGGTCAATATCATGACCACTTTTTACTAATAATCCCCTGTCTTCACCTACTATTTCCGTACAAGCCGTATTATTTGGGGAAATTACTAAAGTTTTGCAGGCCATCGCTTCTACCTGAGCCAACCCCCAGCCCTCTCCTTTAGATGTGCTAATCACTACGTCAGCAGAATTATAAATCCTATTTAGCACGTCTACAGGAAAACCAGTAGAAGGAGAAAAATTATACGGAAAAATAAAATCGACATTTGGCACTAAACCCAGAGAATCCGCTACTGCCAGAATATCACCACCCTGATCCTTTACCGCAAGGTGCAGATTCAAAAGTGTATCAGGATACTTCCTATGAAATTCTCTAAACGCAAGCATTGTGCGAAATATGTCTTTTCTCTGCTGATTGCGGTTTACGTTTAAAACTATAAATCGGTCAGCCAAATGTCTATAATAAGCCTTCTTAAACTCATAGTTTTCCCTATAAGATAATGGATAAAAATCTGCCATATTAGCACCATGAGGAATTATTCTAAGTCTTTTCTCCATAGACGGAATAATCTTTATACACTCATTTTTCGCAAATTCAGTATACGTGACGGGAATGTCAGCTACATTCATAGCTTCAATCCAACTTTTCTTAGGGATTCCATCTATAGGAAAATATATAACGGAAGTAAACTTTTTTCCCTTCTGCCTTAACTTTGGAAGAAAATCCTTTACAAACTCAAGGATAAATGAATCTTGCAACATAAATAAAATATCAAATTCAGATTCTGCTATTTTTCTTTGGACAAACAACCGTCCATACGGATCCTTGTCCCCACTAAACATGGACTCCACACCCACAGGCCAGATTTCAAACGGGGCCTGGTGTGGGGTTCCCCAGTAATTTATGCCAAGCATGGTTATTTCATACTTGCCTGTGTTATGCAAAGGCAACAATATATTTTTCATAACGACCCCAAAACCTGTAGATGCGGTCACAGAGTCAGCGTATACTAGCATCTTTATTTTATCTTTCTTTTGTTCCACCATAAATCTCCTTTTTATGAAAATATTGTATACAAAAAACAACAACCAAAAGATTATTTCTTTCTAGACTTTACAGGGGTTGTTAGGGCTCTTTCAATAGACATCCCTAATTTCTTTATCCTAGAACTCAATGTAGTTTGATTTATACCATACTCTTTAGCCCAATCGGACAGAGTCTGTAATTTTCCATCATAGTCATAGCGCTTAGCATGTTTATAACCAGGACTTTTTTCACCTTTGTGACCAAACATATTGTTATTTTCACCAAACATGTCACTTTTTACCGTCGTGGCTAAGGCCCTTTCAAGCGGCCAGCCCATCTCTTTTACTCGGGAGGCAAGGGTTGTTTGGCTCATATTGTACTCTTTCGCCCAAACAGACAAAGGCAGGGATTTTCCATTGTATTCCCAGCACTTAGCATGTTGATACCCAACGCTGTTTTCACCAGACATTTTCTGCTTTTGTTCCTCTGTATACTTAACTCCCAAAGATGACCCGGACGTGGGAGATATATTATATCCCACCTCCGAGTCGGTCACATTCAAATAGTCCATCCAATACTGTTCCCGTTCTTTAAGGAGTTCTTTATCTTTAGGAACATATTCTATAACCTCAAAAACAAAAGCTTCTGGGCCATACTTTCTCCACGCGCTAAGAAGGTGTGGGTTTGCACTCCTAGAACCTCTATTAAACCTTTTAATATGGCTTCTCCACCTTAGCTTAAAATCAGCCGTCTGTCCTATGTATATTTTTCCATTAACTAAATTACAAATACAGTATATACCAGATTTTGTAATCATTACTTTACAACCGCAAAAATTCTTCTCACTATGTCCCGTGGTACATCAATGATAGTTATTCCATCGTCTATATATAAGAAGTAATTGTCAAAAGTATCAATTATACCAAAAACCTTTGTCCCATCTAGAAGTTGAAGTCCGACAAACACACCTTCTTTATATATTTGATATTTTTTTTCTTTCTTTTCAACCATTTTTACTTTCTCGAAGAAGTCCTTTTTCCCCTCAACTTAAAAAAGGAATTGTTAAAAGAAACTTCGGCACTATTTAAGACTTCCTCTGAATACTCTGGGTGATCCACTAAAAACCGCTCTAAACCCTTAGTATTTACGGAAAAGAACTGCAAACAGTCTTCTAGCGGGATAACTTTAGCTACAGCCTGCGTATTGTATGACACACGACTGTTTTGGACTCTGTACAGTTCTTTTTCGTCACCAGAAATACCGGAAGAATCTCTATCCATGGCAGTCTTTGAAATATGCATTTTTAAATCCCTATCGTGAGAGTCTATGATTCGTTTTATCTTGCCGAAGTTTTCCCATTCTTCTATAAGCTCCTGATCAGAGCACACACCATAAGGCTTTATTAATAAGTCGGGGTCAGATACTACCTTCTGGAAAGCAGCACAATAATTCTTATACTCACACCACCCACAGAACTCATTAATAGAAGGCTTAACCTTCTCAAATGATAGCTGTTTAATTTCCTCATAGATGCAATCTAACTGACTTTCAAACGAAACTCTCTGTACCGAGGTTCTATGTGTAATAACAGGCTCTAATCGTAAATAATCTAGAACAAGTATCCTATTTTTGTATTGGGGGTACAGGATACTAACCACCAAATCATACAGGGAAAGCTGCTCGTCATGATCGGCTTCCTCTTGGGTAAATGCCATACGACTAGTTTTATAATCCAATATTACTATAGTATCTTTATCTAATTCTATAAGTTTATCTATGGCTCCCAAAAGTGGGGTACCTTTTTTGGTAGAGACAGGTACCTCAGGATTCTCATAAGGTCTACCAAAGATTACCTCCAAACCAATTACTTTTTCGCTAGGATCAAACTTGTCCAACCGGCTCTTCAACATCAACCGACCTTCATCATAGAGAGATTGGTCCGAAAGGTGATTTTGAACTGCCGATTTCATAAAAACATCTATTACGTAATCGTAGTCATCCTGATTAGGAAGCCTTCCTTGGTTTCCTAGTCTTTTATACATCTGTTCCAGGGCTTCGTGAACTGCTGACCCAAAAGCCATAGAATCCCTAGAGACTAGGGGAGCTTTATCTGAATAATACTTAAAATAAAACTTTTGTAAACATTGGAGAAACAATTTCATGGCGGTAGCAGACACAGATCGATTTTGCATTTTTTAAACTCCTATTTTGTAGTTACAAACAAGCACAGAGCCAGTGCGTCAGTTATATCATTACGCTTATTAAAGTCTTCTTTTTTCCACGGAAGCTTGAACCTTTCTACAACAAATGTATATGTTGATTTTTTGTCTTGTGTTCCTACTTTGGAACGTATTTTTTTTACTGTTTGAAGTTGTGGTTCTATTTTTGAATTAGATTTTACTGCTTCTATAGCCACACCAGAAAATCTAGATAATAGTTTAAGAGTACTAACATTACGCTGTAAAAACACGTCTTCTATTATTACTATATCTGGTTTAGTTTTATCTAAAATTTCTATTAATTTAACCCTAAAAAATTCTAGTTTTTCGGCAAGAGTTAAATTCTTTTCTGGACTTATTATACCATAATAACATTCTTCTTTTAAATAAAATCTATTATTTATTGTAAGTGCCCAACCGGTACTGGATGAAGATACATCTAATCCTAATATTCTTGACATTTTTTTAATTATCTATATACTTTTTGAGTATTTCCTTTTCTTCTTCTGTTATCTGTTCTAAATTTATTTTTGGGGTTAAAATATTTGTTATTATTATTAAATTTCCTTTTTCCCCGCCGTTAATTCCTGGTGCCCCCTTACCTTCTACTATAATAACACCACCATTTTCATTATTGGAATATACAAACCCTCTTGGAATAGTAACAAAGTATTCAAACTCATTACTACACTTACCAGAACCAGAACACTCAGGACACTGTTCACTAGGAGCCAACCCAAGGCCTCTACAAGAAGAGCAAGGCTGACTCATACGAAGCATACCATGGGATATAAACTGCTGGCCTGAGCCCCCACAAGTACTGCACGGGGTATCATACTTAAGATAGCCATACCCCGCACAATTTGGACATCCAGAGTCAAATTTTAACCTACCAGAAAACTCTCCACCAAATATTGCTGAGTAAAGAGTAGTGTCATACTTAATTCTTACATCCTTCCCACGAGCTACTACCTTAGGATTTGGTTTTGGTCTTTGTCTGGGACCACTAGCACCAAATCCAAAATGTGCACCAAAAATATCATCAAAATTAGTACTAGTCCAGGAATTAAATCCAGGTCCCCCATTAAAACCAGGGTTTTCTAATGAAAAATCATACTGTTGTCGTTTTTCAGAGTCTCCTAAAACCCCATAAGCCTCAGAAACCTTCTTAAACTTCTCTTCAGCTTCTGGGTCATCCTTATTTATATCTGGATGGGTTTCCTTAGCTTTCTTTCTATAGGCTTTTTTTATCTCATCTTCTGAGGCCTCTTTAGACGCGCCTAACACATCATAAAAAGTCATTTTTTCACCGGTGTTAGGAGGGCCCTCTCAAGGGACCAACCCAACTTTTTTACACGAGAAGCTAGTGTTGTTTGGTCTATATTATATTCTCTGGACCAGTCGGACAACGGTTGGGATTTTCCATTGTAAGACCAACATTTAGCCCGTTTATAGCATGGGCTCTTCACCCCTGTGCGTCCCCACATAGGGTTATTCTTACCCATTAGGGACTCAGACCGCTTACGCTTGTATTCTTCTGTACGATGTTTACCATAATTAGGGCTATCCTTTCCTGTACGGCCAAACAGCGGGTGATTCTCCCCTAAAAGCTTTCCCTTATTAGACTTAGATATCCTCCGTTTGGTTTCTTCTGGACGTGGTTTACCAAAATTTGGGCTACTTTCACCTGTACGACCGTACATTGGGTTTTTCTCACCTGTGCAACCGTACATTGGGTGTTTCTCACCTGTCCTACCATACATTGGGTTTTTCTCCCCTAAAAGCTTTCCCTTATTAGACTTAGATATCTTCTGCCTAGTTTTCTCTAAAACTTCCCGCCCACGAGTATTACCCGCTGTAGGACAAATATTATATTCAGGATGTAGCTCATCTATCCAACGCTGTTCCACGGTAATAAGTTCACACTTATCTATTACGTCCTCCAAAACACCAAAATAGAAGTTACCCTCACCATATTTGTTCCAAGCGTTCTGTAGATGTAAAGAGTGATGACTACCTTTATTTAGTTGCCTTTTGTGCTCGTGCCATCTCGCCTCAAAATCTATAGTTGACCCAATGTATATTTTCCCATTAATTAAATTACAAATGCAATATATTCCTGATTTAACAACCACGAGCTATTATTCCTCACCAGCACCAAGAACAACCCAAACATTTCCACACTCGGGGCAAATGTACTCAACTGTCCCCCCATTATCGAACAAAGAAATATAGGTGCTGTCACAAAAAGGACACGTAACGTCAGAATCATAAAAAGCAGTAAGATGACTTACTGAAACATCAAAATCAATCGTCTGTTTTGTTAACATAAAAACCCTCCTCCAAAAGCTTTACTACATTACCAACTATAGTTACTGACCCGAAATTATCCTCCAACAATAGTCCACTAATTACAAAGTATTCCCCTTCTTTTAGATCTGGATACTTAACTTGATCAAAAAGTAAACGAACCAGCAAAGAAAAGTCAATACGAACATCGTTTTCTATAGTTTTATCTATTACTGTGTTCGACATCTTATCCAAGCAAACCTCTAACGCGTGGGGGCCACTAACGTGCTCCCTCTTATACCTTGCTGCCTTCATAAAAACAGGCCCAGCGACACCAAACAAAATATCATTCATCTCGAGTCTCCTAGTCAAAGACAATAGTGAAATTACCAACCTGAATCTCAACCCAGTATTTCTTTTCAACAGCACCACACGATTTACAAGGAGAATCATACGAACGGCTATTAATGTGTCCCTCTATCTCGAGAGGGGTTTCCTCCGCCAGCTCCGCCAGAGCCTCGGCCGTATCCCCCCACGCGCTTACATTATGGTATATAAGAGAACTAACCTCTTCTCCGCCTTTCTTATACGTAACAGGGACCGCTAAAGAAGCACTAAACTTTGAATACCCGGTGGGCGTAAAACCCGCCTTTGGTCTCCTCAAAAAACCCCTCATACGAACGTAATTTAAACCTTCCATAACTAGCCTCCTATAGAATCCAAAAACATTGAGATCAAACTACTAATTTCTTCACAAGAAAAATCATCCGGTGATTTTTTATCAGGTAAATAAATTGGTAGTACATTTATCTTCCCTCTGTCCAACAGTTTTCTTGAGACCTCCATCCCTTTTTTTCCTTCATCATCCCCATCCAATAATAATATAACATTAAATATTCCATATTTAACTAACAAGTTAACTTGTTCTGGCCTTATTGACTTACCCATTATAGCAACAACATTTGGAAACCCAGATGAAGAAACATGCCAACAAACCTTGAATCCTTCTACTATTATTATAGATTGTTTGTATTTATTTGTAAACTCTAATGCATTATTTAAATTATAAAGTATTTTTCTTTTTTGAAATTTCTCCATTAATAAGTATTTAGAGGCTTTTTCATTGTCTGTTCGCCTTCCACTAACACCCACTAGCCTTCCGTGTTCGTCCAATATAGGGATCATTCCTCTATGTACCCCTTTACTATCATACCCAGACCCTAAACGATACTTACTTATAATATCCTCAGATATTCCCAGCCCATAAAAATATTCTGCACCATTTTTTTCGTACTTTTCCATAATACTTTCTGGTATTTCCTGCACGGTAGTGTCATCTTCCATGAACCGTATGAAGCTGTCTTTTTCTAGCTTCTTTTTATGTTTAAGTATGTCCTCATCTTGGTGAGAAGAATTATCAATAGAAATACCCGTCAACATACTAAGATACTTTATTGCCTCTACAAAAGAGCATTTATTTGTCTTCATTACCAGCGCGACAACATCATTGTCCAGTCTTCCCGTAGAATCCAGCTCACACCCGTGTGTGTAACAACAAAATCTCTTCGACTCTTTTTTGAAACAAAAAGCTGTTTTATTATCTCCTCCATGCAAAATACAAGCACACCGTATTTCCGTCTCATTGGAATAATGGGCCACAAACCCAAGACTCAATAATAAAGTATCTGGGTCCACACTAGCCTTTATCTTTTCTAATGTTAAAGTATCCATTTTACCTCTTGTGCGGCTTTCGCCGCGAAAATAAGAGATTAAACTCCTGGCACATAACCAAGAACATCAAAAATTACTTTGGCAATACTGTCTACTGTTTCATCTGGTACTTTGTTTCTAAACGCAGGAACGGTCTCAACAACCTCCTTTACTTTTTCTGTAATAAGTTCCTTAGCTTCAACAAAGGGCTTTCCCTCCTTCTTAAGCTTAAGTGCCTCTAACCCCACCTTAGAAAGTAAATCGAATAACACCATAAAATCATGAGCATCCAACTTATCTGGGTCGTCCTTAAACATGCCCCTCAAATAGAAGGATACCGCTGATAATAGTCCTAAAACACCACCGGCTACAACGGGATTTTTAGCTCCCCACTTATAAATCACAAAAACAAGAAAACCAACCACTAAAACAATCCCTAGAGCAATAAGAACAGTAACTAATGTTGACATCTATCTTCCTCCTAATTTTGTAACTTCTTCCTCAAGTTGTTTTTGTTCCAAAAATGCAGCTGAAGACTGTGCTCTGGCTTCTTTTATTGTCAATGTGGGAAAATTAACTTCCAAGTCTATACCACTATATAAGCTTCTGCTGCCTCTGCTGTCAAGAATTTGTAAACGATGTGTCCCACTTCTACCCCCCTCTTTATCTATTTCTGCCCTTGTTTTTCTACTCATAGCCATCAATGTAGAACAATATCTCAAAATTTTATCCGAATCGGCAATGTCCCCGGAACCAACCAATGATTTCCCCTCAGCCCCACGGTTTAATTGCACCGCAGATATTCCAGCTATACCCAATATACCCGCCGTGTCCTTCAAACCACTTGTTATATATCCAAGAGTTTGGGTTTCGTTAAACTTATCTTCCATATCTGTCATTTTGATGTAATCATATATAAATACACCTATATTATTTTTAGCTTTATACTTCCGTATTAAGCCCTTAAGTTCTTCTATTCTATACCCTGGTGTGTATTTATGGATAAATTTCATTTTATTCATTATTTCTACACCATAGTATACAGACTTCATAACATTCTCGTCATTAATGTAAAGCCCATTAAGTATTACACGTTCAGGAACACCTGATATGATTGATAAAGCTCTTGTCTGTTGTTCTTCTTTACTCATTTCTGTATCTAAATATAATACAGGAAGTTTTTCATGTAAACAAATATGTATACCCCAATTTAATAACAATGTACTTTTTCCTGTTTTTGGCCGCGCGGCCAAAATTGATAAAGTCCCTGGCTTAAACCCGTTTATAGTGCGGTCCAGTACTTCGAAACCACACCTTATACCTCTAACAGCGGCTGGGTTTGATTCAAATTCTTTTAACCTTTCCTCCAGACCAGCTACCAAATCTTGTCCATCATCAACCTTTAATGTATCCAAAGAAAGATTCAAAATCTGGTTTTCCACAGACGACATAACCTCAGAAGCCGTCTTATTTTCAGAAACACTAGTTTTTACAGACTCAACATTCAATCTTAAGACCCTCTCCAGCTTAAATAACAAAGAGGCATCTAGAACTTGTTTTACATACACCTCTAAATTTGACTGACTAATCTCTGACCTAAAAAGAGCGTCTATATATTTATAGCCCCCTATATCTTCTAAAACGCCCATATTCTCAGCAAAAGAAATAACAGTAGGCAAATCGAACTCTTCTGTACCCAAAGAATGCACAGATAACATAGTTATAAATAAAGCACGGTTTCCTGGGTCCAGAAAATCCTCATGAAAAAGTTTTGAGGAAACATCAATAAAAGTTGAATAATTTTGTAAGCATAAAGATAGCAAAGCTCTCTCAGCCGCTGGCTTTGAATACCAATCGGCTGAAGGCACATTTACTGAAATACTATCCTCTAGTTTTCTCATTTTCCCTAGCCTCTATTTCTTTCTTTAGAACCTGTATATACTGCTCTACCGGCTTTGACATCCCTTTTATAAGGTCCCTCTTTGCGTCAGCTACCCTACCCTGTTGCTCTAACTGTCCAGCCTCCTCGTCTGTCTCTATAATAAAACCTCGTTTCTCGGCAACAGTTTTTATTTTACCCAAAGGATCCTGTCTAAGAACACTAAAAATGCGAGACTCCAAGGAATTTCTCCACGCATTTCCAACAGCCACAACAGAGTTTTCTTCGAACTGCAATGTAATAAAATACTGGGCTAATACAACAATATATTTTCTTAATGTAGTAGCCTCTACAGTATCCAATCGAGCAGCATCCAAAGAAAGAACCTCCTCTAGTAATGTGCTATTAGGAGTAACCCTATTAAACATAAATTTTTCAGAAAAAATACCAAGCTCACTCCATAAGTCATCAACCATAACAAACCTCCTCAATTAGTCCTATAAGACCTTCCTTAGTTTTTGGTACCTCATTCTCATGTATAATAACCAAAGTTATATTATTTAAAGAGGCCCACTCTTCTTTAGCTCTGTCTCTATAGCGATGGTTTCTCCACCCCGCCTCGTCAACATGAAAATGTTGAACAAACTTGTCATGCTGTTGACCATGTACCTCCACGGCTATAGAATATGAAGGTAAGAAAAAATCTACAAACATTCTTTTTCCCTTATATTCAATTGAATATTCTTTAACAATACGAGCAAAAGGGAAAGCACCAATAAGAAGCTCATGCACTTTATCTGCTACTAAACTCATAAGGCAAGCATTTCGCGGATCTGTTTCTCAACTCGGGCCATAAAGTCCGGATTACTATCAAAATAGGCTTTTACACTGTCACGACCCTGTATTTTCTCTCCAACCTCCGGTATAGTATACCAAGCCCCACCAAGCTGTATTATACCTAAATCCGTTGACAAATCAACCAACTCGGAAGTCTTATCAAACCCTTTACCATAAATTAAGTCAACAGAACCAGACCTAAAGGGAGCACTAATTTTGTTTTTTACAACCTGATAGGACATTTTATGACCTATAAGAACACCCTTGTCATCTAATATTCTGGCACTCTTGGTTTTGCCACTCCCATCAACACTAACCCTATGAGTGCTATAAAATTTTATAGCCTTACCCCCAGGAGTAACTCTAGGATCACCATAAGCCATTACTTTTTCGCGCAGCTGATTTATGAAAATAAACAGAGTATTAGACTCCCCTATCATATTAACAATTCTGCGACACTCCTGGCTCAAAAACCGAGCCTGCAACCCTACATGTGAATCCCCAGCGTCACCCGCAAGCTCAGCTTTTGGTATAAGACTAGGGACACTATCTACAACCACCATCCCTATCTCACCGGTGCCCAATAATCCATATACAACATCAAAATGTTCTTCCATAGACAAAGAAACATTGTCTAGTAAAAACATAGAAGGATCAACTCCATAACCGGCTACCAATTTTCTATCTATGGCCCTTTCACAATCTATGTAAAGAACCTTCAAGCCCATTCTATTTGCACAAGCTGAGGCACCTAGTGCCACAGTACTCTTTCCTGTAGACTCCTCCCCAAATATTTCTATCATACGACCCCTAGGAAAACCTCCTCCCAAAGCATGATCCATAGAAATAGACCCAGTAGAAATAAATTCGTAACCGGAGGGAACATCACTAAGCCATTTTAGAACACTACCGTGCTTTTTATTTATCTGATTAAACGCTAAATCTAATGCACTGTTTTTATTCTTCTTGGTTTCTTCAACTATATCTACAGTTTCTGTTGCTTCTTTCTTTCTACCCATTTTCTAAATCTCCTAAAATATCCTTAAGATTTTCTACATGTTTATTATCTATATTTTCAATGGCTATTTTTTCTTGCGCACCATAAAGATCTTCTATATACTTATTATATTTTTCCTCTTCTATCTTCTTATTCTCCCCGTTTATTATGCTTATTGCTTTATCAGTAACCCACCGCATATTTTCCTGTCCAAAACATTCCATATTATGTAACGGCTCAGAAAGAGAAAACTTTGGTTCATTTGCTATTACACACCTTACTATCATGGCACATTCTTGTACAGCCCTACCCTTACTAAGACCGGCTTCTTCTTGTCTTATCTTTATAAAAGATGAAGCTAACTTTAAATCTTTTTTTGTTGTCTTCCCATAATGTAATAATCTTGACCTATTATAAAAAGATAAAGTAGCATAGAAAAAAGAAACTAGCTCCTTAGCTGTTTTAACCTGTGTTGTGTCTAAATCGTCTAGCTTTATTATTATATAGTTTTTTTCTTTTAATATGTCAATACAATCTTGTTCAGTAATATTTTTTTCGGCGCCCGAAAAAATTGTTGACTGTTTAGACATTTTTAACCTAATGAAGCTACTAAAGACCTTATTTTAATATCATTTTTTATAAACTCTAGATAAACAGGGGAAATATTGTCCTTAAACCATATCCTAACCACACCATAGCCAGCATTGCTAACTATAGGCTCAAGAAGGAAACAATTAAAATCTATAGCTAACTCCCCTAAGAACCCCTCTATATTTATACCACTATTCTCACTTTCATTAGAAAACACAGATAACTGCCCACTTTTTAGAAACAGAGATACTCTATAATCGTCACTCTTTGAAGCACTAAAAGCTAAGTTACGAATATTCTCTGAAAGAATCTTCGCTTCTATGTCAAAGTGGTTTTTAAATCCTTGGAATAAGGGCTCATAATCAGGAAAGACTAGGGTTGATATAGCTGCCTTTAAAAAGACCCCAGCAAAAGATACCACAAGTGCGTTGTCACTAAAAAACAAAGTTACGGAATCGTACTCACTGTCCCTCATTTTTACTATAGTTTTTACAATCTTGGCAACCATAGGGCTATCTAAAACACAAGAAAGGGAACCATCTATAGAAGAATCGTTTTCCCCTCCAGCCTCTGTCAAAGTAACCCTATTCGTGGAAGCACAAACAAAGTTACTTCCTTCTACCAAAAACCTGACACCTGAATCTGATCCTCCATCCTGTACAGACGCAGACACTATTATACCCTTCAATACAGAAGAAAACAAGTCCGCATTGATATCTACAGAGGGCATGCCCTCTACTGACTTTAGCATTGGAACAAACGAAGGAGAGACTGGAATAAGTCTACGACTGTACGACTTTTTTTCTTTATACAAGGAGCAAGCCTTTAATAAAATCCCCCTCTCATTTAACTCGAAGGACAAGCTTTCAGTCCCTATCCCTTCCTGAGAAAGAGGAGAAAAACTTCTAACAGCTTTATTTAATGGATCAAATTGAAGAGATAAATCCCCTACCTCTAATACTGTTGCAGGTACCTTTATATTTACGAAGCAGATTTGACTACTAAAAGCCAAGCTAACAAAGTTATCATTAGCAATAACTCTAATAGAAGTAAACGCCCCACTACTATCCTTTATTGGCACAAAATCGGACAAAACAATAACAGCAGGAAGTAAGTCTACAAGTTGTACTGTAAAACGCATTAAAATCTCCTTTTTACCATCACGTATTAATTATACTAAAAAAACAAAAAATTGACAAGAAAAATTATACACAAACAATACTACCAGATAAATCTATAACCCTATCTTGTGACATACCTATAACAAAAGCCTGTAGATGATAGACCCCTCCTACAGCAGACACGACTGCTTGCATGTCGTAAGTGCTTAAATCAACTAGCATGGCTATTGCCGAACGCACAGCTTCATCCGTAGAATTGAAATTAACGATGGAATTAATACGTTTAATTCTATCATTAATACCCCTATCAAAAAAAGAACCAGTACTGGTAACTTCTTCTAAATTAAGAACCCAGCGCTTATTATCTATAGAATATACCCCACCACTAGCTGGGTCATATATATACTCTGAAACACCAGAAGAGAAATACAGCCGCAACTTCTTATACAAAGAAGCCGTTGTACCCTCATTTTTATATATATCAATAATACTACTATCTGATAAATTTCTAAACCTATGTATATATGGACGTATAGTAGCAGTTAAATCGCTGCTGAGGAATAAACCCAAAATACTGGCTTGCATATCATTATTATATGCACGAGTACCTATAATACGTCCATATAAATTACAAAATAACCTTTCTCTTGTATTAAAATATAAATCTATAACACGTATTCTGGTAAGTTTTTTTCCTACAATAAATGAAAAAATATCAGATATACAAGATAAGGAATCTATAGTAGCATATAAATCACCACTACCAGCCCCACTAACAGAACACCTTATAAAAGATAACAAGTCTTTATAAGAAGACAAGGGGGCACAACTTCCCCCAGGATTAATAAACGCCCTTAGCTCCAAAAATGGTATGGTATAAACAGGTATTAAACGAAGCCCCTTTACTTCCCTATAAGCATTTATACTAGCACCAATAGTAGACACACTACCTACAGAAATAACTGAAGAAAACAAATCATAAAAACCCCCACTTGAAGAAATATCCGCCGTTATATCAGAAAGTGTGAACGACTGTAATAAAACCGCTAAAATAGCCACATGTGTCAAATCCAAAGACACCACTGAGGCCAATAAATTTGCGTAGGGCCAAACACTTATAGAGGAATAAAGATCGGAAACAGCCCATGACCTAACATATGCCCATAAATCTGGAGTTGAGCTATTGTTAACAAACGTAATAGGACGAACAACCCCTATAACTGGCCCTGGAATAAAAAGACCATAATTGGTAGCCAAAAAAGCCCTACTAATAGAAGCAGAAGTTATCCAATGAGCACCAACAGAAGTACTTGTACCAGTAGAAACAAACCCCTGTATAAAACAAGACAATACTTTATAAGCAGAAAAAGCATTTAACTCAGCAAATAAACCACTAAAATTCCTAAAAATTAGGTCCAACTTATTTATAACTAGGGGTTTAGTAACAGAAAAACTACTTGTGGACAAATCATACGAAAGTCTAAGAGCTGGTCGTATAAAAGCCCTAAAGGTTGACGTGTATAATTGAAAAGCAACTACAGAAGCACTTAAATCAGGAAAATAGCCCCTAATCGGATCCATTGTCATAATGGACAAACCACCTCTAGATCCAACCAAGAACTTTCTATGGGGGTGAGTAAATAAATAATAATTATATGGCTTATCTGTTGTATGGGCACTTATTATACCCTTTACAAAGACAAGAACATCAATAGTAACATGAGTAGTAGCACGTATAAACGAAACAAGATCCTTTAAATTACCAACACTTATACCCTTTATATAAGCATACATACTATCAGTATATTCACCTAATATAAAAACAGTTAAATCACTAGTAGCCCAACCATACAAACGAGCATAAATATCTTTTGGTATACTGACAATAATACCTGCAAAAATGCTAGAAAAATTCCTATACATAGCATCTATTCTACCCCCCATATCCACCCAATACCCCGTAGAAGTAAGACTAGACAAAAGATCTAACATTCCACTAAGACCAGAACGTATAAAAACAGGTAAATCTTTCGGTGGTATAACCAACAAATTTGCATAAATATCTTCCGGTAAATGCCCTCCCCCAACGGCCCTTAGCTCCTTAGGTTCAATAGATAAAATATAAGAATTAAGATCAGCAGGTGAATACCCCACAACAAGAGCCCCAATATCAGAAGGTTGTATAGTTACAAGCTCACCCAGCATATCCCTAATTCGTGTCGGCCCCAAATAAGCATTGAGATCAGATATACCCTTCCCTATCCCTCGTATATTGGCATATGTAATAGCCTCGCCTCTAAAACCAATACCCGAATACACGGATAGATCTGAAACAGCCCACCCCCTAATACTACCCGTTAAATCTGGCAACTTAGTTAAACAACGTTTTAATATGGAAAAACCAAATGGGGTAGCCAATAAAACAGAGGTATAAGAGAGAGCCTCTGTGTGAACACGAGCAGTACCAGATATACCAACGTATAAATTAATACTTGTTTGATAGGACGACACAATTATACTTCGTAAATCACTGGTTACTAAGGTAACCTTAGGATAAATAAATGCCCTTAAATCCGAATACAAAACCTCGGCAAAAATATCTGTGAATAAATCTGTGCTGGTTCTCAATAAAGCATTGATAAAGGCAGACAAATCCAACGTACCAGAATATAGAGGGAGAAACCCTCCGGCATCATCATGTTTAAGTCTAGCATAAACATTTTTAGGAAAAGCACTAGAGTCCACCAAGCCCCTATATTTAAGATGTCCCTGAACAGGGCCCTCTAAAACAGCCCCAACACTGCCTCTTCTGGAAAGCCTGGTACCCAAAACAACGTCCATAACACCACCAAGAACACCCGGCTTGGACATTCTAGCCCCAAATAGGCCTATGTTCTTAATTAGAGACATATAGATTATACTGTAAAGGTGGTTTCCTCTGAAACAGGAGCTACAGGACCAAACGCATATGTTCTATCTGTATAAGAAGAGCCCCCCTGCCTAAACACAACAAAAATACCGGAAGCAGTTATTAAGGCAGACATAGGCCCCACCCTAAAGCCATTTACTTGGTATACCCCATAAGGCTCTCCTCTAACCTCATATGCACCCGCATTTCTATTCATCAACATTACAGGGAATAAAATAGCAGCGCTACTTCTAACCCCTACGTCATTACCCAAAAGGGTACTCCAATTGTAAGAAACATTAACAGCTACCCCGCTGGAAACGCAATTAAACATATATGCCCTAGAATTTGTTGCATCTGTCCAGGGGTAATCCGCACTAGTGTTTCCTCTTATTAACAATGGTAAAGGGTCTGTAACGGGCACATAATAACTTCTTATCAAACCGGCATAAACGGTATGTGTATTTCCTGTACTATTATTCAGGATAATAACACACACAAAGTTTCTATCCCCATATAGCCAGTACTTAAAAGGAAGACCGTTCGTAGGCATATACGTATAAGAAACATCGTACATCTGATCTGCATAACTTGCACTACTAACATAGACGCCATAACCATAAAGATAAACATTATCACTATATCCCCTAAATCTTATATATATATCCCCATTGTCAGCAGGAGTTTCTCCTGGAGACTTCCACGCATAATCCCTATCAGAAGATAAATCAGAGACTTTTTCTATCCTAGTCCACCCAGTAATTGTATTAAGAAGAAAATCGTCCAGAACAGTTATAAAATCCTGCTCAGTAATACAAGTTCCTGATGTATAATCATATATTTTCATAACTCTACCTCCACTTTAAACATGGACCGGGCCATAACCCTCACAGTCGTCCGTACTATACCTACGTATAAAAAACTTATAGTCTGTTCCCGACACCACCACCCAATCTTCTGAAACCAAAGTATCGCCAGAAAACTTTACTGCTCCTGGAAATTCCCCCCTAATCTCCTTAGATCCTGCTGTAGTGCTATACAGAATAAGAGGATAGTGTGCTTGACTATTATCCCTAACATTAGGGTCACCATAGGCTAAAAAATCTGTTTGGGCATGGTCAACCAAATAGTTGACATTTGACCCACTAACTGTAGCAGAATACATCTGTGTTCTACCTGCCTCCTGAAGACCGGTAGCGTATGATGTCTGCCCAACAACGGCCAAGGGTAAAGGATCGTAAGTATAAGAATAATAACTGTCTATAAAACCACCAAAACACGAATAATAATAATTGTCATCTCCATTTTTTATAACAACCCACAGATATGTACTATCCCCAAAAAACCAGTACTTTATAGCAGAAGCACCAGTAGCAGCATATGTAGTACTATACAATTGGTCGCTATATGAAGCAGCACTATACCAAGCACTATATCCGTATACATATAAAGTATTACTATACCCCCTCCAACGAACATAAATATCCCTATACTGCCCTGGTGTACCGGGACCAGCCACTTTATAAACATAATCTTTATCTGAGGAAGTGTCAGTTATAGTCCCTATTCTAGACCAAGAACCTATGGTACTAGTCAAGAATGTGTCTATTGCCACTATTAAATCCTGCTCAGTTGTTGCCGTTCCTGCAGAATAGTATACCATTAACCACCCCTATATTACTATATTAATATCGGATATGTCACTACCGACTATATTCGGTGAAGAATTACTATCATAATAATCAACCAACTCACTAGTATCTAAATTAACAACACTAAAACCAGGAGAAGCACTACTTAAATATTTAACGGAATCTTGACCCACAGCATACCCAAATTTGTAAACCTTAGAAGAAAAGGTACTGTAAGAAGGCTCATCCCCATATTCGACTTTAAACGTATCTGCTACAACACTCTTACCAGTATAACCGGTAACAATAACCCTATTTATACCCAAATAACTGCCCAAATAAACCCACCCGGATGCCCTAACAACATCTACAGAATACCCACTACAATCCCGTACCTGAGACACAACAACTGTAGTTGCATCTAAATCAGAGGCCCCTCCCTCCCCTATGTTATCTAAAACAGACACAAGAGGGTTTGTAGAAAAAGAATCTGATACGGGCAAAGTCTCCACACCATTATGATAAATAATAATAGGGGTTGTTGTAGAATACACCGGGTCAACATTGTAAAACATATACAAGCTACCATAGATAGCACTGCCACAATTAAATCTAAATATGATAACGTCCGAAGATGACCCATTATACTTATAACGCTGAGCCCCAAAATAAGCCCCCCTATAAGAAGCGGAGTTTTGCTGTAAAGACCATGTTCCAGAGGTTGTAATATGGTCCGTGTTAGTATCCATTATATTTCGTATAGCGGGATTGTTAAAATTATTCTTACCAAATGAAACCCGCTTTAATAAGGTATCTGGAATATTTATACCTAAAGTATACAACTCTTCTTTTAGGGTTCCATCTACAAAAACACTAAGATTTTTATCACTATCCACACTAAGCTTATACAAAGACCTAGAAGCCCAATCATGCAACACAACAGAGGAATAAGACCCCAGCTCTGACTGGCTACCAAAAGAATATATCCCTATTTTCTTAGAACCATCATAGAGAGCGTTCAACTCATATTTCTTTTCACCATTCTCGATATTTGCTATTGTACACACATAATTATTGGAATCCGTTGAATAGGTATCTAAAACAAAGTCATTTTCAAAACAAAACTGTACTTCTGACCGCATAGTACAGTCATAGCGCTCATAATAATTTTCAGAGCAAAGGGAAGAACAGCCCAATGTCATATAACCTGCTACCGTAGAAATATTTGTGTAATCATTTACTACTAGATCTATAACGTCCACATCCAACTGTCCAGAACTAGAAATCTGGTTACAATAACCACCAAAGCATAAATACATACCATGCTTTAGTTGACTCGTGAGCAGCACAGACCCTACAAAAACACCATCTATATAGGCAGATAAAGTTGATGTTAGATAATTATAATCTATACGCCAAAGCCTATAAGAAGCATTTTCTGTACCATCAGTGGCATTAAAACCTATATAGTTTGTACTACCATACCTAGTCTCACTTTGTCCCTCTTTCTTCCATAAAGAATACCTAGAAGACAGTGTCTGCGTATTATAACCAATAAGCCACAGCCCGTTTTTACCTAACAAGGTATTACCCATTCTAGAAACACCAGTCCAAGAATCATTACCCCTACTACCCAGGTAATCCGTAACACCAAAAACAAAACTATTAAAAGAACTAGCGTGGTTTGGAGAAGGAAGACCCAAAATTTTCACTTTCATAGTAGCAGAAAAACTCGCCGAGGGAACCGGGCACGCATTAGTCCGCAAAGCTTGGGACCCTCCCGTTTCTGTAATATTGTTAATTATAAAACTTAAAACCCCTCCCCCCTCGTCCACAGAAGTCTTACTCACGGCATGGCTCTCAAAATCAAACCAGACCCCGTCTACTAAAGAATCAGAAAAACTATCAGACTTAGCATACTTACCAGAACCAAGAGAAACCCTACTGAAACTTTTCCCTGATTGGCCCTCAGGGTTAATTAATAAAGCAGGCTCCCAAGAAACATAATCTTTAAACTCATTATTTTTGAACCTATATTTTGCCGTACTTAAAGTCCCTATTCCATAATTCAAATACACAGTATCTGTTATTGGAGAATAAGAAGCACTCATATTATTGGATACGGAGGCAAAAAACCAACCAGAACTGGTATTAATCCACGCCCCTTTCTTTATATCATAGCACAAAAACCTATTATACTTACTTATCATAAAATACAAACACTCATCATAAGGCCTATAAAAACTATATATACCAGTATCAACATTATATGGTACAGGAGGATCTGACAAAGGCCCTTCCCAACTTCTTTGATCAAGCATTATTCTATAAAAATTAGAAGTCGTACCATAAGACCAAACATAAATAGCATTATCATATTCAGAATAAACAACACAGGTATCTACAGCTCCTACAGGACTATAAGTGCCACATAAACTAGCCCCCTCCCAATTTAACCACTCGGACTTAAACCTCCCTACCTCCCCGTCTTGCACTAGGAAGAGCTCCTTTCTAGAAACAGCAGGCGACACCTCACCGTCATCAAAGACCTCTCCACCGCCTACATACACAGGACCGGTCCCGATATTACTCGAACTCCACACTCCTGTTTCTTTATTGAAATAAGACATAAAAGTAGGACCAATGAGATACTGATTTCCATCATCTATATCAACACAATATGCCCTACTAGAGCCAACTCCTGTATAACCAGGAGCTTGAGTATTACACCCTATTAAACTCCACTGTCCATAAGACGAGGACAAGGACCGAGAAAATAAAGAAAAAGTATCTGGTGTATAATTATAGTAAAAATACCCAACGTCACCTAAATAAGACACACAAAGACACCCCTTAGCAGAACTATTCGCACTAGCAGGCCTGTCTATCCACCTATTCCAAGAATTACCGAATGAATCATTAAAGTAATTAGAAGTACCAACATACATAAGCCCTGTATAACCTATTACCCCGGAATCTGGTTCTACATTGGATACTATTTTAGCACTACCATATAGTACGTTATTATCCATGCCAGACTCATCTATGCCATAATCATAAATATAATCAGGCTGTCCAGCAAGAGAACCTGTATATACACAAATATTAACACCACTGGTCGTAGAAACAAAAGAAGCGTCCTGCTCAACCTCTACGTACACACCATTATTTAATCTTACTTCATTTATACCACCAGATATAACTGTATAATCTGGGTCAAACTCCACCTTAAAGTTTTTTATGTCAAAACAGACGGAAGATATGCCACTAACAGTAACCGGCATGTCATAACCAACGAAAAAGTTTACAAAACTACCAAAAGAAACTCCCGTAGGGCCCCCCACCAAAGCTCCATCTACATAACTAGAAACATTACTACCGTCATAAGAAAGTCGCCAAGTTCGCCATTCCGCTAGAGCGGTACCGTCTATGGTATCAAATTGTACACCATCTAGATGCGTACCACCACTAACCGTGGGTTTAATCCCGCCGGCAGAATTATGAGTGGCTAGTATATATTTTCTACTAATGTTGTCTGATGGATAACCAAAATCTATCTCAAAATCTTTAAAATAAGAAGATACATTTTGGACAGAATTATCACTCTCTTTAAATCCAAACACAATATAAACATTAGAACCAACAGAATTTGTAAATGTTCTTATATGTGTACCATCAACACTACAAGAAAATAAACCAGTAGAACTGTTATAAGTAAATTCCCATTGATGAAAAACTGCAGCACCAGTACCATCCCCAGAAAAAGCCGCCACAGTATTGATGGTATTCGGAGTCCACGTATTTATAGCCGATTGAGCTATAGTATTATAAGCAGCAGGATTTATATCAGAAGTGTGATAAGTAAAAGCCATGGCAGTAGAAACCGTACTTGTAGAACCACCGCTACCATTACTGACACCAAACAATACAGATTTAAACCTACCAGCAGTAATTCCTGTTGGCATACTATTGATACAAACCTTTACCCTAGCAGTAAACGACGAAGGACTAGCTAGGGAAAGATAACTACCAACAAGGGGGCCATATTGAGAACCCGTACTGCTACTTGAAGTGTAACCATAAAACCTAGTACCGCTAACAGACAACAACATAGAGGTAGTATTAGTAGAAATATTTTTTGACCACCTGTCATATATATTATCTACCAAGGGGTCATTTTGTATAACAGGCATGAATGTTAAGTTGGACGCTGAAACTGAATAGCTATTTCTATGCCCACTATAATAAGAATCTAACGAATAGGGCCACCCAGTACCTGCCCCTAAATGTAAACCCCCTCCACAACGACTTACCCAGTCATCTATCCTTACGTCAGCGTACAAATCAAAGGGTCTAGAAGGATACCTGTTTGAAACCAAACTGACAGAACCAGGTAAAACCTTGGTACCTGAAACGGTAAAATGGGCGCCATTAGGTAAAAACTCTAACTCACCACACCGTATAGAAGACAATTGTTCAGGTAAAGACCCGGAAAGACTAAAATTTATAGGCAGACTATCGTTAGAAAAAACCTCATTACCAACAACAAAATTTTCTGACAATAAGGCGGCTATACTATCATAGTAAATAATCCTAGAACTTGTTCCACCATCAACAGAGACAGCAACCTTGCCATTATTTATTGAGACACTATTTATATTCCATTTATATACAGAATTATACGCCCCTGACACCCCTATAAAAGGGTCCTTCAAAAAATACAAACCATCAGAAGTACCTGCTATAATAAACTCGTCGCCTAAATAGGTGCCACAAGCAACACACCTTATAAAGTCCGAGGGAGTAGCTACATCTGTATTTAACAAAAACCACTTTGAATATTCATTTCTGGCAGCTATTGATGGCCTATAATAAACACCAGCACTATTATACCGATAAACTCTGTTATCAATGAAATCTATTCTATATAACCCCTTACTAGTAGCAGCCCAAACTTTACCGTTACTAGCACACACAGAAACAGGAGCCTCCCCCAATGCATAGCCATACCCAATCAAAAACCTCATCCATAATGTGTTGTCGGCCGCATTTATTACGGACAAACCCTCGGTATCAACAACAACATACACCTGAGTAGGAAACTCTGCGGTCAAACCCCTGACACCAGATACCCCCTCATAAAACCATCGTGGCATAGTAGCTAAATTTGAAGCGGAAAAATAAAAATAAGCCCTAGTGTTATCAGACCTGGTTGTGTTAAATTGAACCTTAAACTGTCTAATCCCACTATAAGCAGAAACATCGACTGGATATTCTCTATACTTCCACCTATTTCCATCTTCCGAATCCACCCAAGCTAATGTAGAAGAGTAACTAAGGGTACTGCCCACTTGATTGGAATCTACATAAAAAGAAATTGTACCATCTTGTATTGCACTTGACATCAAAGACAATAAATCAATATAAACAGTGTCAATTTCTGTTAAATCTACAGATTGGTACATTAAAGCATAACTACCATCAACTTGGTCCTTCTCTTTATACCCAAACACCCCCCAGGTAGGATTGTCATAAGCATGTAACTTTCCAACAGAAATATAGGAAGCACCCCCCCAATTTGTATCTGCGTAAAACTTAACATACCGAGTGCTATCTTCACCCAGAAACACCTGTATTGGCTCTAAAACCCCACTAGTAGTAATACCGCTGGCTACTATTTCAAAATCCCAATAATTAATAGTATTAGATACTCCCACCCTATAGTTCTTAACCCAATTTGTATAATCTGTACCAAACCCAGGTATAACACAAATATGAGATATACTACTTACAACCCCCATGTCTACTATAACCGCATTAACATACTCAGTCTTATTTGCAGTCCACCAACCATTAGCACTATTAAAAACTACTAAGTTAGGAGCATCAAAACTCCCTGAATACCCACTACTTGTGACAGACTTACCTGATAACAAATCTGTCTCGCCTATCCATGGCATCCTAAAAAAATTGTGTTTATACGGAGTAGCAGAATCATCCGTGCCATAAGTCCAAGTACCACTGGTTGGTAAAGAAAAACTACTATTTATAAAAGGACTAGCTACATTCCATTTATGGTCCCATGCATTTTCTGTACCAGTAACAGTAGAATTATAGTTTGAGACAGAAGTGACTACATCGGAATTAAGGATGTAATTACCGTTAATATCTGTATAGGTAGAATCTATATTTAAAATAGTGTCTAAACTTGACATTGAGTACCTATTGTTCTGTATACCATGTTATGATACCAGCTGTTTTTCCAGAGGTATCTTCATTATTACGAATATATATATTTGCATAAGTGCTTGGTTGAACACCAGATATCGTTATGGGTGTTTCAAAACCTGCCTTTTTTATATATGGTTTGTTCGTTATTGATCCTGTAATTGTTATACAAAATTGGGAATACCTATTTATATCATCTGCTATTATGATCTCTTTCGGCGCCGCCAAAAAATTTAGAGACCCATCCGCAATGCTCCAAAACGGGTCTGACTCAGAAGCCAACGACCCACTAGACCAACCCTCTACTGGAGCAATATATGAAGACCTAACCCCAATACACCTCTCGCTTCCACTGTTATCTATAAAACCTATAAAATCACCGTCTGGTAAAAATTCATCCCAAAAAACCCTGTATCCACTATAGCCATACAAATCAACAACAGGGCTATAGTAGGTACCACTAACAGAGACCCCTGAAATAGTAAGGTTTGTGCCACTAACCACAGTATTAATATGTCTCCCACTATCCCAAGAAAAAGCCCCGGGTAGTATTAAACCCTTTTCATATCTAAAATAATAGGGGCCGGACCCAGAATAAGAAAGGGCTACACTTTCTACCCCGCTCCCCTCAGAAACAAATACATTTATATCTTTAACACCAGTGCTACTATTATATACAGAAACCATAGTATCTAAAACACCACTTGAATCTAAAGCTACCTTATCAAAATCAAAAACCAGTAGAGTATCTTTATTATATATTTGTAACTCATGTGCAGTAACAAGACTCAAAGAAGCCAAGTGCACAACCTTTACTCTTTTAGGATAAACACCCGTAAGACCAATAAATAAACCACCAAGAATAACAGACGGAAAAACTTGTACCCAATAACCAAAAGACTCCTCAACATACATAGAAACCACACCCCCACCACTATAATAATAATACACCCCCAACGTATAATACCTATTATACAAATCTATAATAAATTCCGCTGTCTCTCCTACAGAAATCGTGGGCCCGTTAACATACTTATCGCCATCGGACATATAAGTTAAATCACTAGAAACAATATTAGTAATACCTAAAATCCCTGTTATGTTTCCTGTAAGTGTATAAGACATTGTTATCCTATAGCATACTCAGCTTTATTTATAATACCACCCTGTACAAAATCATTAATATATGTGTAGTAGTCTAGCGTATTTGTATCTACATCTATTGCTCCGTAACCATCTTTACAAGAAAAATATATCTTTTTCTGGCCTAAAGCTTCAAATAAAGTTGCAGATAAAACCTCATGTGTTCTAGTTGGTATTATATTATAGTCTGGTTCCTTTATAAATACCCTTACGTTATCAACATAATAAGAAAGTTCCCCAACACCTGCAATAGAAGTAAGATATCTAAGTCTAAATACCAGCTGACCTACAGAATTAATAGAAGAACAATCTATCGAATAATTATACTTTATAAAGGAGCCTTCTATACTATTAACAGACAATAAAACAGACCCACCACAAAGAACCTCAAACACCCCTATATTAGAGGTAATACCAGTAGTATTCACAACCTTAATATCGAAATATAATTTATCTATTAATGAAAAATCTACCTGTTGATAAACACCACCACTATAATTAGAAACATAGTAACCGCCACTAATAGAAGAAAGCTTTAAGCTATAACTACCATTAGTTTTCCAAGAAGAAGACCTAGAAACGGAAACCAGGGGCTTTGGTAAAACAGAAGAGTAAAGCAAGTGCCAATCAACCCCTAAAAACGATTCAAAAGAAGGGCTGCTTAAGGGATTAATAGAGTTAATTGGGCCAAAAGAAACTGACCCACTATTATTTATATAATCTATTCCAAACTCATTTGCTAAAACTATCTCCCCCTCAATAGAACAGAATATAGAATTTATTTTCTCAGAAGATAGGGAAATAGGGGTAGTATCAGAATCATAAAAAACTGAATAATTGAACACCCCACCACCAGTAAGTATAGCAGATATGTCATCTAAAGCATAGAGTTTTCCTGTATTGGAGTCCTGGCTATAAGAAGACCACAATAATTTCCCAGCGGGGGAAATAAAAACATTTGATATATTTTCATTTCTATTTAAACTACTATATACTGAAAAATCATCTACTAGTATATCCAAACCACTAACAGTAGTGACCGCTAAATAGTCTGTACCATTAAACTTCCTAAAAAATACGTCGTTAACCTGATTGTCTGGAAGCAAATCCATACTAATAGAATCGTACAAAATTGTATCAAAATTTCTTTCTACTATACAATAACTACTAGTTTGTTTCTTTCCTTTTATATACCTATAAAAAGTATCATTTGAAAAATCTATGCAATTAAGTCCTTGTGTGGAAGTATAATAAATTTTTCCTTCCCCCGCCGAAATTTTACAATCAACGTCTCTAAACATAGCGCCGCTATCCAAATCAAACCTCATCCAAAGGGAGGAGTCTGACAAGTCCACCACAGATAAGCCCAAAGAATCAACAACAAAAATAGTCTCACCAGGAAAAGACTGTGTAACCCCACGTATTTTTGAGGAAAACATAGTTGAGGGGATAACGGACCCGCTTATAGACACCCCCTCAACCCTACACACTACTGTATTAGCCTGCTCAGCCTCCAACTCCAACTCCACATACAAAGGCTTCTCCCAGCATAACCCAGATACCGTGCTACCGACCTGTACGAAACCGCCCCCGTAATCTACATAGGAGGACACCCCCGAGGCATCACGAACGATCCTCAAACAAGATACACTTGAATCAGCCTCAGTAGAAACAAAAGAACCGTTGTTGAACCAAGAGTAATATTTTAGTTCTTTACCCTCTACATAATGAGACATAGCTCCTATAGAAGACCCATCAAAATACTTAGACACCCTATATTTATAAGAACTATCCTTAGAAACAGATAGACCAACAGCTACATTACTCCTATATTCATTATAATAAGAATTTTCATCAATGTAAAGTCTTATATCAAATATTCCTGAAAGAGTCCACTTTCCGTAGGAAGTCACACCTCCTCTAACCTCTTTTCCATAAGTACCCAAAGTCAAACCACTAGAAACAGACCCAGAAATAGTACCTCTATAAGAAAAATATGACCACTTATCATCTGCCAAATCTGTAGAATAGAAAAAATCGGTAGGCCTATAATTTTCTAAGTACCAACTTGAAGAGGTACCCCCATAAATATCCCACGACTCTCCCTCACAGCTATAGTAGGACACTAACTTAGTATCGTTAGACCACACCACCTGGTTACCCCTGCCATCTACGTATGAGGTATCATATAGCCGATTAGTCATTGTACAACTTCAACTTACCAAAAAGAACCCTATTTGGTGTCTCATATAGTCTATTTAATGTCACAGACGGGGTACCAACCCCTAAGTTGTCGTAGTCATAGTTCTCCCCCTTATGAATGCTACAAATAAAACTGCCCCAACTAGAACCCTCATCCGACTCACCATAATACACGCTTTTGTTGCCCTCATTTCCAGCTATAACCCACATCTTATACACACCCCTATCGTATACAACCCTTGGACTCATACAGTACGTATACAATGTACCCATACTTGTTGGAACCATAACCACCTCATGGTCACCCCAAAGCACCCCATCTGAAGAAACACAATGTATAATTCTGTATACCCCGTAAACATCCTTACCATGATACCACATATGATATATGCTTTCCAAAAGAATAACGGAAGGAGAGCCTGCGCCATTAGAGTCTGCTTCATATTGAAGCCCTACCGTACCAATATCCTGAACCAGTGAAAAATTATACCAGTTTACACCGTCGATACTAGTGGCTCTTAGCACCCTTTCTACACCCAAAGAATCAAGGGCCGTATACCACACCTCATATATATCATTGTGCACAACGTGGGGGCCATAAACACCGCTACTATCATACGGAGATAAAGTACCTCTTCCTATACTATGTACAGGAGAAGACCATTCGTACCCAACCACAGAAGACATTACATGTATATTAGAATAGGAAATAGTGGCTACCCCGTTTACTAAACCATGAGAAGCCCACATAGTATAATCGTCCCCCTCTTTTACAACACAAGGATCAAAATAACAAAAAACCCCAGAAATAGTATCTGTATGTATATCTACGCAAGGAACAGAAGAACTGATAGATAAACTATCAGAAGTAATACCATAAATTATTGAGGAATATACAGTAGTGCTACCAACGTCCCTATACCTCTTACCAGCATACCAAACCTCTGCATCATACTCAGTGGACACTCCGGTTTTTACAAATACACTCGTGGTACCACTAATAGAAACGTCAATAGAAAGAGGCTTAACAATACACGAAGATCTAAGGGAGGGTCCTGGTAACCCCTCTTCACAAGATAACACTGCTTTATATTGAGCATACCTATCCTGAGGCATAACTTCGCCACTGATAGCACACTCTACCCAAGGAATACCACCCAAAACACCCCACTCATGAGAGTCCTTATCCGGCAATTTCCCTGAAACCCACCCCTCCTTTCCAACCTTTACTCTTCTAAAATCCCCGTACAAAGAGTTGTAGCCATATATATAGTCCCCACAAAGACAGTATGCGTGTGAATGATTATTTCCAACAACCACGTCATTATTATAAAGAAACTGGGTGGCACGATTATACCCCAACGAAACAACCTCCGTCCATTCGTCCGCGTAGATATCATATTTAAGGAACGGGCTATAGTGAGAACCCATAGGTGCGTATGGAAAAACATATATATATGGACTATAAAAAATACACCAAGAAGTTGGGAGTTTATAGGGAGCAGACGTACCCTCAGACCAAGTGTTATTTGTGATATCATAAATATCTACAGTCGCTACTGAATCAGAGTAGTCACTAGACCCTACTGCATGGCCTCCTATAACAAACAGCCTATTTTCCACAATAGTTGGTATAAAATAGTCCCTAGAAGAAAGGCCATGAAGAGGCGCCTCTGCTCTTCCTTCTGTATTTATTACACCAGTAAGACTATCAAAAACAGTAATAGTACCATCCCTACCAACAAAATACAACTTGTTAGCCCCGTCATAGGCCATTCCCGCATAATATGCAGAGGCCTGACGTTGAGAAGGAAAAGCTTCCCAACCATCATACCCATACTCATTAGCTACTAGATTATACTTATAAATACCTGAAGTATATAGTCCCTCTCCACCATCGGTTCCTTCCGCCATAAGAATAACGGAACCTGTGTTAACAACACTGTTCCTTGTTCTAAAATCAGGGGACAATACAACGCCGCCACCATCCTCTGGCATATAAAAACCGACTCCCCACTTTTTAGTAATGGTATTATATCTATACACCTCACCGTCTGGGCTAGTACAACCAATAAAACAAATATAATTACCATAAGAAACCATAGCAAAGCCGTCTCGTAGAGGATCCGAAGAGTACTCAGAAAGTCCGGCATACGAAGAGCCCAGGTCCTCCCACTCCTCATAGTTGGGATCATAACTATACTCTGGAGGAACAGGCCCCGCCCTATACATTATATAGGAGCTACCTTCGTTGTGCACAGTATCAACAAATACCCTCTCCGTATTTTGTTTACCACCCAAATCAAAAATAGGGGACGTATACGAACCAACAGCCATGCTACTATAAACCACAAACCCTGTCATAGAATAACCCGAAGCAACTACTGCCCTGCTGGTCGTTGTGTAACCATATGATATATACAATCTAATACCTTGTGTTCTTATCTCACTATCAAACTCGACGTAAGCAGAAAATTCTGCGCTTGTACTATATAAATACGTCTGCTTATTATCCCTATTAAGACGACACAATAAATCCGAAGGAAGGGACACACTTGTGCCAAGACCATCAAATGCGTTCAAATACAGAGTATAGTATTCTCCGTCATTATTAGAAACTAACCTATCCCTATAGGTTTTGTAATCAGAGACACTGTGATACGAAGTCGAAACTGGTGGTATGTTAATCCAGTCACTATCTGTTAGCGGGTCACCTCCTATTCTTAAAAACTGTAGTTTCCAACTATCGGGCCTTCCAGAAAACCCCAACCCATAATCACTAGAAGAGTTTACAAAATTAACAAAAAAGGCCCCTAAATCTACAACTTCCTCAAACTGTCTCCATATATAAGCTGTATTGCCCTCTACACTACAAAACACCCACTCACTGCCCCTTCCATCACGCTTAAATACAGACTCTGCATAGGTCCTATTTATATATTTCCAAGGGTCGTCATTGTTAAATACCAAAGAAGATCCCCCGTAATCTCGATTCTCCAATAATAAATGGCACATTTCATTAGTAGACACATCGTATAAATCTTTACTTACCATAACCATAGTTGGAGAGGTAGAAGTTTTAGACAGATTTCTTTTTTGGCCGGAAAAAAAACCATAACTATCATCTATATAACTACTAGATGGAAGCGACCTAATACCGGAAACAGTAAAAAACTCTACTTCGTCTATAACTAAACACCCAGTATTACCACTTAGGCTATTAACCTGATAAAAATTAGCAGTAACAGATGAGGCCCCCAAAACAGGAGACCTTTCCCCGAACACTGTATACATATAACCAATATCCCACCCGTCAATAAGAAAAGGTTCCTTATTAAAAGAAACGTATCGCTGGTCCCCTGTGTCAAAATTAAGTTGCAAAGTTTTTACAGATGACGTAGGAGTATAAGAAGAAAGGCCTGAAATAGTAATGGTGCTACCTTCAGAGGCCCTCTTTATTCGTACAGCCTCTACATTATACACACCACCAAAATACACAGAAAAAGAATTGGCAGGAGAGGGCACCGTAGAGGAAACCCAAGCAGAGCTATAGTTACTATTGTCATAAAAACCATCCACAAGTTTGTACGGTAGTTGTGTGCTATCTTTAGAACCATAGGCAGTAGCAGAGGACTGGTTTGAATACAAGGTTAAGTACTCATCCACGCTTACAAAAAAATCCTTCACCGCTACTTCTGCACCCCCAAACCCCACGAAAGACAAGAAAAACCTACTACCCTCAAAAAAAGACCCGGAACTAAAAACATATTCCCCAACAATAACCCCGTCGAACAAGAACACTGCCTTGCCACTAAGGTGATCATACGAAACCTTCAATGTCCTCCACGGAGCCTGCAAAGTTCCGTCTGTATAATTTTCTTCATAAAGAACAAACTCAGAAATACTTTCCAAACTATAGGCAGAGAGTATACTGTGACCATTATGAACAGTTCTTACTTCATCAAAAGAACTAAGTATATTATTACTAGAAAAATCCCCATCATTAGCAGCCGCGCCAACATATAGGGTACCCTGCTCTTTATTGTCAGCACCAACCCAAACAGCGGCTAAACTTCCTCCCTGTCTAGAATACGACCCCTGGTCTAAAGACGAGTAGGATAGCAAGGGCTCCTGAATAGGAAAGCTATTAGTAAAACCAAATAAAAATTTATTAGGTTTATAAACCCAAGACTTATCATAAGAATCGAAAGAAGAATCAGTAAATTTTATCTTTAATGAGGCAACAAAACTTTGATCTGTAGTAAAAGTATCCTTACATACTAAACCTAAGACACTAGACTCATTATACCCATGAGCTGGCCTGGCCACATGTATATCGGCATTAATAAAAGAAGCCACAAAAGACAGGCTGTCGGAATTTACAGTAAAATACGAGCTGGAGGTGGAAACAATGTCCCACAAATTCACAAGGCCTGACTCGTCGGAATAGACGAAACTATCCTGAGTAGTCAATATTTTATCAAAAGAAGGCTGTGTTATACCCAGCTGGTTTATACCATAGAACTGACCAGAAGAGGTAGTCCCCAAATACAAATACTCATCTATATAGGTCCCTGTAGGAGCAACGGCTACCAGGGCCTTTGAGGACGCCTTATCTTTATTATATATAGAAATCTCAGAAGCAGAACCATAATACCCAATAGGGGAATTTCCTATACTAGTTATACTGATAGGGGCATTCTGAACACCAAAATACATAGACTCGTTACGAACACCCTCAACAAATAAGCTACTAACAGAGGTGTCAACAGAACCCGAGCACGTTATCCTACAAAAACCAACGGCGTTTTTTATATCTGCATAAATAAAAGTACCGGACGAAGATATTGTAGCACTGCTTTCTAAAGGAGACTCGATGCCATAGCTTATACTAATATCCCCCAAGTTTATTGGAGAAAGGTAACATTTTATATTGTCTATATCAAAGTATTCCCCAAAAACTATGTCTAAAGAGGATACGCGGCCCTGTGGTACTACAAACGAAACCGCCTCTGATGGGTTAACATAGAGAAACCTTAAGCCAGAAACAGAGACAAAATACGTAGCAATCTCTGAATTATATAAGTCTCCTTCCTTTACTATGTTATAACCTGTTTGGCTTACCACTAAGACCTCGAAATTGAAAGGGTACTTTTTCTATTAAATTGTTTTTCTCTAGTCAAACTTATATCCTTAGCCCTAACAAAAACATCAAAAGAAGAACCCACACTGACGTTTTCTACAACCAAAGGAATTCCATTCCCTCTATCTGAATAATCCATAAAATTTACCCCGTCTAGAGAAACTTCCACTAACTCATGTGATCTTTTAGGTATAAGAACCCCCTGGTTAGACATAGAATAAGAATGGTCAAAAATAGGGTAGTTATAAACCTTTATGTTCTCAAAAACAGAGTCTGCAGAAGACCCCATAGAAGAAACCAACATTTCTGTGCCACGACCACCAAGAATCAAACTATAAGACGACCTCTGCGAAAATATAGGCAACTCACCCACAGTATATAAATAAGAATAATTTAAATAAGTGTTAAGAATATTATTAACATAAATACCAGAAGCTATATTACCGTACCTACTACCAAAGTCCCACACTATAGCAATATGAACAGGAGTATCGGAAAGAAACCCATTCAAAGAATTGTCAGACAACACAAACTCCCTGGATCCGTCTGTCACATAAAAACAAAGCCCGTCCTGTGAAGCATATAGAAAAAACAGTGAAGAATCTTCAGAACTAAAAACTCTAAGCAGAGAATGGTCAACAGGAGAATCACACGAGTTACACAAAACAGTACGATTCCAATCTGACTTCAAATAAAACTCTATGGTACCTTTTGTTGGGTCAAAATCTCCCAACGGAAACTTTATGTGCTCTTGATACGGAATATACACCCCATACCCAAATTCCCCGCTAGAATAATACCTCCTAGCAATTCTAAAGTCATCAAACAGAATTGTAAATTCATCGTTGTCAGAAACACCAGAAAAAACTAAGTCTATATAGATTATTCTGTCCCTTTTATTTGTATACCCAGACCTGGCCCTGTCATCCCTAGTAAAGTATAGGTCCCCAACCCTGTAGTTATCAGAAAATGGTAAGTTAACAACATTCCACCCGTCTAACAAAGAACTCCCCAATAAAGACAAAGGCCACTCATAATAAGAATTAGTGTCGGAAGTTAAGTTTATATCTATAGGGCTATTATCCTGTGTAACAGACCTACCAACCCTAAAGTACCCAACAGAAAAATCCAGTTCAGAAACATCTGAAACATAGAACCAAAAGACTAGGGAATCCCTAGGGGATAATTCCGCGTCTATGCCAAAACTTTGTTTCAAACTAAAGGTTTCCATAAGTCCATGGCCCCCTGGACACACAACCCCCACAGATACACCATTGGAACGAGTATTCACAACATCTGTGTAAGGAACCAACGTAGTACAACTACACCAAGAGCTATTAAGAAAAGGCTTCTTTGTACCCTGGTCGTTGCTATTTACATGGACAATAATCTCCTCCACTCTGGTAGCAGTCTTAACCAACACCCACTTAGTATCCATAGGAGGAGCCCCGCCAAAAGAACCCCAGGTAACCTTGCTAGGCTCATTAACAGGGGACGAGGAGTATGCAACGTTTATACCGGTACCGTTCTCGTCTACAATACTAGGCCACTCACCCGCGACCACAGAATCGATATCATCAACGCTACTAATTAGGGCACCAAACGGACCGACAATAACATTAGAAACATTATGAAACCATTGCAGGTCCACACAAAAGTATTCTGCCTCTCCATCGCTTATCCACCCCTCGGCAACCTCACCTTCGTCCCCTACATACCCTGACACCCCATTTGTAAGATACCCGCCGGCGGAAACCCAAGGAAGCTTTCCCCTATTTGTTATACTAGACAAATTAAGAGAAACACCAACGTTAGATAAATATTTAGCGTTTGGATTTCCTATATATGTACCAACAACCTGAACTAAAACCCACCTAGCAGAAACAGAATAAGAAACAGACCAAGCATGTGGTACACCGACCTCAAATGGTATAGAGCCTGGATTAGTAGTATCTAAATCAGAGTATAAAACAGAACCGTCAAAAACAGGTGCATCAACAGGGGCCTCAAAAGAAACACCGCTTACATTATACCTATCCCCTAGAGGAATCGCCACATACATGGTGTTATACTGATGATACAACTCGTATTCATTTGTTATATAAGTAGAGTTCTGGCCATCAGTTACAATAGTACCAATATTAGACCAAGAAAGCCCTCCATCCTGGCTAAGATAAGAGTTAGTATCACGTAAAAAATACTTATCCAAAAAATATCCTGGACACCTATAAGCATAGTTATATGCTCTAAGATAAAAAGGCTGTCTACGATGAACAATACCCCCCGGCCCAATCTCGCTATATTGGACACTAGTATCTGAATCTAGCTTATTCCATAATACACAAAGCTCTCTTGAAGACCTATCTTCCAATATATCTACATAAAAATCGGACACACTACTACTGTCATTGGTTACAGTTACCTTTTCTACAGAAGACCCAGGTAAATCTAGGGGCGGGTTTAAACTCAAACAATGTGAATTGTTAGAATTAAGTTCAACAAGACCCTCACTTAAGATACCATAAATATCAAAAACCTTAAGGGGTGTTTTCGCCTTTATATTTAATCTTAAATATCTTGTTGGCCTACCCACAGTATAAGAAGCCCGTGTTGAAGACACTGTGTCTATGTCATTATGCCCCAAATATATGGTGCCATCTTTAGAGGTCTCTACACTAAAATATGATGATATGCTATTCTCAGGTATAGACTTGGCATATACTTCTATTTCTTGAATTTTTGGGCTTGGCGCTATAGGAAAACCAGAGTAGTCTAACTGTAGGGGGTCCTCTACAAAATACCCCTCTAAAGAAGCATTATAGCGAATCGCCTTCGTTTTATATGGCTCCAAAACTAACTCTAAATACCTATAATCAAGATGCGAGTAAGCTACCTGATAATCATTTGCAACTAATATAGCTGGATTATTATAGAGATAGATATATTCACTATCCATCAACCCAAGCTCTGTATAGACTTCATTATAAGTAGGAAACCCTATCCCCCATATTTTGTTTTCATCATTAGCATCAAAACTAAAGGGTACCTCTATTCTAAAGCTCTTTATGTTTTTCTTATCTACAAAATAAAGCTTTATCTTATAAACATCAAAAAATACATCTATACCCTTAATGAAATCTATGGCCACACTAAAAGGAGTATAATAATAATCTTCCTGGGCAGGAAGTCCTAAATCTAGCCAGCCTGGGTAACAATAAGTGGAAACAGTATTAACGTCCTGCTTAACCCCGTCTATTATAGAATCAATATTAACTAAAGTGGGGGCCTGGTTGCCCTCTATGTCTAAACCAGTATAGCCAGTTAAATAAGGCCCCCCATTGTTACCACCTGCCCTCAAGGTGCACAGGTTTATATCTTCAGACACGCCTTCGTGCTCCGCAGACACAACCAGAGACTCCACAGGTAAAACCTCATCAAAAATGATGTCTATAACAGCCTCAGAGGCTACTCTAGACCCCCTGACATATAAGGGTAGCCCCGCCTCCCCTGCTCCAGATAAATACTCCACGTGTTCGTTAAGGCTTCCTAGGTCATAATCATAAAGATAGTACGAAAAGTCCCCTTTTTCTGTCTCTGCCCCTAAATGCAAACCCGCACTATATAAAGAAACCAAGTCACCCTTCTTTACGTCAAGGTCTATATCAAGTTCAAAAACCCTATCAAGCTCATCAGCAGAGCTAGGAACAGAAACACTTCCTACTAAAGAAATTGAACCGTCAACTTTTTCTCTATATATTCTTAATTCTGTATTGTTATACCTATCCCCACTGTACCCTAAAAACTTTAATTTTCCTGTTCTTATTATAGGATTACAGTAGTCTATTATAGTTTGATTTCTAAAGATTATTTTTGTGTCGCGCGAAAAATTTTTATAATCCTTATTCCCCCCATAAACAGAATAGTCATTTCCAGTAATACTAAAAGAACTTTCGGCACTAGACCTATCCGCGCTTTTTAAATAAGACAAAGAGGACGGAGAGACTAGGACAGAAGGAGCCTCGTACCCACTAGCCTTATCTGTACCATAAAAACTAGTATATAAAGGAGCGCCTGTGGCACCAAAAAAACCTAGGACGACACAAGCAGAGCCCTCTTCTGGAACACCTATTACTACCCTAGAAGAACTATTCCGCCAATCAGACTCTACTATTAACCTGCTTTCATCTACATAACACCTAGCATATGCGTACCCACCAACACCAATTAAGTTCAACTTCTCCTCTATATCGCAAGCTATACTACTAAGTTCCCTATTAACCCCAGATCCTATTTTAACAGAGTGATATCCATAGTCATCTATGTCAACCAATAAGGTATCATTCACACCTTCGTATATAGTTAGTGTGCCCGTTACAGTACTGGCTAAGGCGTACCCGGGACTGCCTGTCCAAGGACAGGGGTGTGAGTACTCAAAATACTTATCACAAACATCATCGCTACTACCTGTATCACAATAATACCTATTACTAGAATCTACCCCTAACTCACGTAAATGAAATTTTAAACCACTTACACCATCGATAAACGGGTAGAACCTTAAAGCGGTTATAGTGCCATTCCACTTAGCATGCATAGACATATCAACAACATGCTCGTGATAGGCATTATCTGTATAAGCATCAAAATATAGAGACTTTTCTTCTGACCAATACTGTTCCCTATTAGTCTTAAACTGCACCTTACCAGATAACGATGATACTATTTTGTTACCAGAATCAACCCTATAGTCTGCTTTAAACTGTGTATAGTATGAACCATTTATATCAAGAGTATCTGGGCTTTCTATATAACAAGAACCAGAAACAGAAACGCCAAAATAAACACCGTCCCAAACAGTATGTGAAACGACACCCCCCACAGATGAATAACCATTTAAATCATTGTTGGTATTCCAAACAACAGAGTAGCCTTTCTTGTTATCGTGCATACACGACACACAGTTTCTAATACTCGCATTTTTAAGTATATTAACTATATTTGGAAGTACTCGCACTAGAACCCTGTTCTTGGAGCATCTGCCCTAACAGACATTTCCCTGCCACTATAAACCTCCTCATTCAATTCAGCCATCAGAGACCTCTGTTGTGGCAAGTTACCCGCTGCTTTAGCGTGGTCTATTACAATACCCCATATACCGGCCCCTCCTATACTACCACCCTCGTATGTTCTCCTATCCATAATTAGCCCGGCCGCTAAATAATACCCGCTATCCTTAGCCGCCTCATATGGCCACCTAGCTTTACCAACCAATGACCCATACTCCTTTGTACCATAAGTACTCTCCCCTAAATGCTTACCCTCTTTTGTTACAACGACATCCCAGCACGACTCGTTAAACAATGGACTAGTAACCTCTAAAATATGCCCCATAGCTTGCCACTTTCCAATTGGGTGTACATACCCATCGTAATATGGTACGGACAAATCACTAGCGCAGCCAAACGACTCATGTTCCCACACCTTGTTAAATTCAGCAACCTTACTAGTCATGGTTAACTGAGTATTAAATGTACCGAGAGATATACCCACTGTATTTTCCCAGAACTCTACTTCATCAGGATGCCAAAACCAATCGTATACAGTTACAATGTCGCCCCTACCAGCCAAATTTCTAGCTTCATTATACAGGCATTCTTGTACGCCCTCGTTTAATGTTTTATTTCCAACCTCAGAAGAACAAGTAGAAGTTTCATTAAACGCCACATTACGAGTATTCAAGCTTCCATCTGCCCTATATTGTGGACAATCGTTCTTATGGATACCGGCTATAAGGGTCCTACCCTTAGTACACACACTAATGGACCCTGGAATAGTACGAAGACCATCAACGTCTACAGCTGCCAGCGGGTTATTTTCAGGCCTTATTTCACTCTTATACGCAAATCTTGTATACGTAGGGTCAACAAACTCATACTCTAATATAACGTCTTTTATATTTCTATTTGTAAGTTTTACAGACGGCCTTGAGGTATTACTAGAAACAGTATAAGCTAAATCATCACCATAGTCTCTATAAGTACGATTATAGTAATAAAGCATATTTCTATAGTCATGTGTACCATAGTTACCAGAACTATAATTAAACTTTCGTTCATAGCTATATACAGACTCTGAAACTTCAATAGGCTTTCTATACCATATACGAAAAGAAGAAATACTAGCCCTTGCCACAGTCTCCAAAGAAGAATAACTCACAACTACATGGTCGCAAAACATACCTACCTGGTATACTATCTTTTTACTACTAAGACCCTGATAAGTAAAAACCGTGCCTTCATCGTCTTCACCCTCAGAAACCTCGCCGGTAGTTATTCTCTGGTATCCCCTATTAGCGACCTCTACATACCTATTAGAAGAAGTCTCCCCATTTTCTGTTACCAAAATAGCAGCCATAACACTAATGCCAGGAATATCATACCGTATGGGCTGCCCAAGCTCGTCTGTATAAGGACCAAAATTATAGGTTATATCCACGCTATCTACATAAAAATAACCCTTTAAAGGTATCGTTATAGTATTAGTTGTGTAATTACTAAACTTAGAATTCAACAATTCAACCTTCTTCCCAGATGACAAGTCCTCCTCTATAAAATCCGTTACTACACTAGGAAGCTGAAATATAGAAACCAAACTATTTACACCCACGCCCCTATAAGTATACCCATACACAACACCAGCGTTATCGTTACCAAGCACGCACTGATGTATGCCTGATGAATCAATTAAAAAGCTACTACCAGTAGAGGTAGACCCAACGCCAAACAACTTAAAATTTTCAACATTTGTATGCGAAGAATATTCGTACACAGTACCAGAGTCCCGCCACCTACCTGCGTACCAATTTAAAGGCCTTTCTGGCCCATCATCCCAAGAAACATAAGGTAAAGAAACCAAAACACCAGAATCATTAAACGCCGGGGGGCTATAATACAAAGTATGTATGCCCTCGTCAGAATGTGTAGCAGAAGTCTTATCCTGTTTCCACTCAGTACTACTAGGAGCATAAATACGTATACCAGTCACTCTTGGAGAGCCCCTAACCGGGTCTTTAGACACCTCCATCCAAGACCAAGCAGTGCTTGGCTCAGAAAATACAGGTAAAATATCGTCATACTGCTCTAAACCAGCAGTGTACATAGGCTCGCCCGGCTTATAAATAAGAGTACCAGTAACAGGGTTTCTTTGCTGAGTTGAGGTAAGGTCCCTATCAGAAAAAAGCCCATCTAAACTTACCCTAAGTCCCGTATTAAATACCTCATCATAACTATAGTTACCAACTGTTTTTAACAAATAATGCGTAAACGGATGCTGAATATCTTCTGTGGTAGTACTAACCTCAGATGCATTATCGTTTATATGCGACCATATAGCTGTTTCCCTGTCCTCCCCTACCCTCTCCACACCCCCGTCAGTAAACAACAACTGTGAATATTCATCTGTCCAAGAAATAGTATTAGGGTCGTCTGCCCGCTGTATTACCTCATCCCTAACCTTTAAATTTCTTTTTATATAGTGCCTATTTATATGCAAAGCCTCCCTATCCTTAGCATAGGGACCGTTCATATGTAGTGATCTTATCCTTGTATACCCTACGAACTCTTGCTCGCCAACAGTTTCATATGTATAACTAATACTTCTATAAAAACACCCAAGTATATATATACCACCAGCATTCCAAGTATAGAACTTATCAGGGCCCCTCATTCTCTCCCAGTAAGACCACCTTTTACCAGAGGTTTGCGAACTAAACCCCTCTACATAATTTTTACATTTAACCTCATCAGTATAGCTGGTGTTATCATACTTTGGGTCTAAACACCTAGAATATGGGTACCACATTGGGCCAGGATCACCAAAAAAATGCCTACTGCCCATGGTTTCAGAATGGTCCCCACACATAGGGCTATAATTAATACTGCCCTCTGGAGACGACGCTATTATAGGCTCATTATATTTTGCCAATAAAAGCATCGAGTCTACTATAGGCCATTCCCTAGTAGCCATGCTCCACTTATATTTTATTTCCACGTCCCTAGTCTCTGCAAAAGCAGACTGCACAAGCAAGCTTATGCGCTTAATACCGATTAATCTTCCATCCTCGTCCTTAAACATAACCGTAAACGTATAGCTGCCTTCGTGCAGCCTAACTTCGGACAATTTTTCGCATAGTCTAGACAAAGAAAACGGAGTACCGTCACTAGAAAACACATTACCTGCGTAAGAGTTTTCTAAATAAGCCCCCTCTGACTCAAAAATTTGGCTAGAGGCTTTTATACTCCCATCCTCTAAACCACCGTTCCTAAAACTATAAAGAGAAATACCCTCCTGCCCCACTAACTCCCTATATACACGATTCTTATGGTCTTCTAAATTATAAACTTTATCTAAAGAGTTTGGACCAGAAAGCTTCACAAATGTACCAGAAACAGAAAAGGTATCTCCCTCCTCGTTATATGAAACCTCTATAGGCATTTCATCTATATAATTAGCTAGTAAATCTGGGTATTTAAGCTTGGATACATCTTGTGAAAGAACCGGGCCCTGCTTATACTCCGTAACAGAGTACGTAGCATATATCTTATCTGTCAAAGGGTCCAAACTGGAACTAAGACTAGTACCACTAACAGGGCCAGCAATAACTACATTTCCTTGTAGATATTGACCATTAGATGACTTATAATAGACCTCTAATTGCACAATGCCTTCTGTAGCCTTAGCATTTTCCGTCCTGTCTACATAGACCCTTAATGGTACACCATAAGTAGAAGTACCAGACAACAACCAGGGTGTAACACAATTACACCTACCGTCTAAGAAATTTATTGCAACCAAATTACAGTAAATAGGGTCCCAATCTACCTGTAGCTCATCTTCTATAACCTCTTCTATTTGATATGTAGTTAGCTTTCCTCCTGCATGTGTATCCCACAATACCTTATGCACACGAGGATAGTTAACCAACTTCATAATCTTAGCCTCTAACTCAACATGCTCAAACCTATCCACCCATGGATGCATTTCTTGGTGGCCAGATAAATCATCCCCTCTGGTTTGAGCTAACATAGCATGATAAAATTTATGTTTTATATAAGCACTAACAGTTAGGTATTTGCCAGTCTCCCCCCTTAAGTCTGGAACAAAAACCTTTATAACATTTAAACCAGGAACTGCCTCTATAAATTGAGACCCCCCCTTGTAAACTAAAGGAACATCAAAATATATAAGATCATTAGCAGTTGTGGTAGAATAGTAAGGTATAACATCATCAGGAAAATTTCCCTGCATATAGTCCAAAAAATCTTTATCTGAAAAGCTTCCTTGGGGGTATTTTGTTATATTGATAGCAACTACATTAGAATAGTGGGGGGTCTCCACAAATATACGAATAATATTTTGACCTTGTCTAAATGTCCTATAAACATAGGGGCTTGTAGCTGGGGCCTTTGGCCAGGCTATTTTTATAGTCCTAGCTACATCGGACAACTCTTGTATAAGGGTAGGATAAGAAACTGTGGGAACTATTTCATCGTCAACAAAATTGTTAACGACTAAACCATTACTAGTTTCTACGGGTGGGTCTATAACTATAAGGGGCTCTTTTGTACTAAAATTATCTATATGAACCCTCTTAACCATAGGTTTAGCGTCTAAATCTATGTCCGCTCCAGCCTCTATGCCCTGAAAACCACCTGTCCAGGCCCATATATCAGGACTCTTAAATCTCTTATTCCACTCAATCTTAGGAGCCTCCATAGAAGCCCAATCGTCACTATAGTATCTAAGCTCTAATACTTGTGAAGCAGAAATCCTATCCCCTAACTCCATTCTACCATCTCTACAATACGTCCATAGAGGCCCCGTATAATAAGGACACTCCGGCTTACAGCCGTTACAACCATAAGCGTATGGATTTTGTTCAGTAAAAGGAGTTAGCCAAGGAAGAGTTACAGCACTTAACTTACAAAAAGAGGCTATACTACCTATATTAGTATACTCCCCCTTAGTATTTGTAGCTAAATAAGGTACTGTTATTTTAAACGAACTACTATAGATAACCGCATATAGAATGCCGCCCCTACTTTTCTCAAAAACAACCGGTTGAGTTGTCCAATTACAACACTTCTTAAAAGACGCCCTTAAATTATATATAGATAAGTTTATAGGAACTTGTAAACCACTATAATTGGAAGAAGAAACCTGTTCCCCGTGGGTAAGGGTATTAATAAAATGAGAAATATCACTTGCTTCATCTGCCGTAAGACTTCTTACTGGTAAATATTTATTTTGTTCATCATTCCAAACTTGTAAAAAATGATCCGTATAAACTTGTTGGGTATCTTTATGAGATATTTTTAGCCCGCCGACGTCATATGCAGAACAATTTCTACAAGTGCCCGACCCATTACATTTACCCTTATTATAGCAAGAAATTCTGGCAGGGGAAAAATAGGTATAGGCATGACAACGACCAGGGCTACCCTCTAAAACTACAGAAGGGCTATTTTCATGGGTCAACCAATAAATACAAACATTGCTGGCTACCCTAGTCAAGTTAGCCATCTAATCTACATCCTTGACATCCAACCTCATCTGTCCAGTATAGTGATTAACCCTATAAATTATTTTGCTTTTTCCTTCGTAATAACCTATACAGTGTTCTAGACATTCTATATCAGAAGAAAAATCTCCGGAGAGAGAAAAACTAGCCGCCCCCCTTTTAAATTGTACATAAGAACTCTTTCCACTTATAGTCCAAAACTTTTCTCCCCACTTTAAACCCAAAGTTTTTATATTAAACTTACTTACCTTATTCCAATCAGCTTGGTTTTCAGTTATAACTGTTCCATCATTATAGACTAAAAACCAACCGATAGGTAAATTCATAATATTATCGTCTATAGAAAATCCTATGGGGGTAGCGTTTCTCATTTTAAATTCTCTCACCTTTAATCAAAGAAATATATTAAATACTTTTGTGGTGAATTTGCTCATGCACTGAAATAGCCTTTCCCACTTCTTCTTCTACCTCCTCTAAAATCTCCTCTTTTATTCTATTTAGTGGGCCCTCCAAAGATAAAAAATTCTGTTGAAGTTCAACTACCTTCCGTATTTCATTGGAGAGATTCTCAGTAGCCTTCACAAGCTCTAACATGTGTTGGTCAACTGCCCGATGCCTCTCTTCACACAAGCTCACTAAAACAGACGCAGGGCCCTCTACATCATTACGATGTCGATAGCGAAAAATTGCGACTTCCCCACCTTTCCATCCCAGCAAAGCTACAATTACAGCCGCGATAACTTGTCCAATGATAGCTACATCCATTTGTTTTTTCCTATCCTAAGTTAATTTTGATTTTTTATCGCCCACAAAATTTTTCGGCGAAAGAAAAAACCCTTAAAATAATACTACAATAGAGGTAATGTCCTATATAGTCCCCAAAGAAAAAAACAAGACCGAAAATTAAAATGCAACTCTGGGTTAATAATTTAGGTTTAAGCATTAAATCACACATACAAAAACATAAACTAATATACCACTATGCCTATAACTCTAAAATCTTCTTTTTGCATAAGCCTTATATTAATACCGTGTATACGTTTGCACTCGTCCATCTTGTACTGATCTTTATCTGTCATATAACCCTTAACCTCAACAAACTCCCCTGTACCTGGCAAATAAAAATCAGGAAAATAGTAATGAGGGGAACCCTCAGAGTCATAATATTTAAATTTGTATGTTTCATACTCCCACTCAACCCTCTGGGAATCTAAATACCGAGCATATTTTTCTTCCCAAGAAGACCGCAAAAAAACAACTTTCCCCTTAATATCCTCAAACCTTATAATACTAGAATAAGGAAAGCTAATAAGAGTACCAAAAAGATAATGGTTTTCTCCCGAAATCTTACTTATGCGTATTTTCTCTCCCCTAGCAACAACCTCTTCTTTTGTAAAATTTTCGTGCCATATATCCAATATTCTTCTCTTACTAACACCAAAGGAAAGTGCAACCTCCCTCGACGTTTGACTACTACTAAAAGCCTCAACAGCACTATCATAAAGTTTATTATATAGGCCCCTATGTTCGAGACTTCTCTTTGACTTCATGGCCAAATGCTGCTCCAACCTAACAGTGGCAACCCCACAAACTGGACAACGGGCCAAGTCCCCCTTTTTATCCTCACGCCCCAATTCTGAATAACATTGCATACACAAACCCCTCGAGCCATGTGGAATCTCACTAGTACCACATTTAACACACCTATCATAATACCAAGACCACCCTCCAAAATTACGATTCCGTTTCCCCCTATCCCTCACCTGTTTTTTAGCAACACAATGCTCACAACGTCCCTTAGACTTGTATCTAACCTCCGTAGTACCACACTCAGTACAGCAATCATATTTTTTAGACCACTTACCCCCTGTTAAGTCCCTCTTTATAACTATCTCTCCAGAACGAGCCTTTCTTCTATAACAATTGCGACAATACCCGTCTCTAGTATGTTTTAACTCTGTGGTACCACACTCTCTACAACAATCATATTTCATAGACCAGCGCCCGTTAGAAGTAAAACTAGCCTTACCCCTACGGTTGTGCCCATGTACAAACCTTCCACCTGGTACCTCTGTTCCACAGCCACACTCACATAGATTTGACATCTTGTGCCTCCTATTATCTATAAATGTCATGAGCCCAAGCGACTCTTACCCTATATATAATAAGAAGCATATGATTTGTAAATCAAAAAAGAAACATAATATAATTATTTTAATGCCCCATTACTAATAAAGTCAAAGAATATACTATGAGTAATCGAAGTAGGCCCTCATACATATGGCAGAATTACTACCCGTTTCTGCGCTTCCTAATTTTATTCCAGTAAATATAGCATCGGAAGCAAGACCAATATTTCCAATAGTTTCTGCTGAATCTGCGTCAGAAACAACAGCAAGGTCTTCTTTAGATGCCCACAGGTTAGTTGGAGAACCAGTGGAACCACCCGTCTTATCCACAGAGATATCTGTAGCTAAAATATTGGCAGCCCACTCTACACCTGCATCAGCCACAGGGCCAGAACCATCACCCCTATTAGCAGGGCCAACGGTACCATAATGAAAAAGCGTATCCGCGTTCCCAGCATCATGATGACTAAATGTTCCATGGCTATATAGAGAAAACTTAACATTAGAAAGAATACGAGCACCAGAAATAATTTCAAACTGGTGTACTTTCACAGGAGAGTTGGTTGTAACCGTAACATTTCCATAGGACATACTAGTAACACCATAAGCTTCGGGATGTGGAGCACGACACATAATTCTCCATTCGTCCTGAACAGCTAGTGCACTTGAAGTCCATTTCATGGTAATACCCTTAGTACCTATACTTACATAATCAGTACTAGTTGTTAAGTTCCCACTAGAATTATCACCACGGTCAGAATAGAACCTCACCGTAGCAGCCCCTACAGCACCATTACCCCCAGCCGCAGGAGTACAAGTTATAGTGAAAGTATCACCATTTCCAAATTGGGCGTCCGTAAACTTAATCCTAGCACCATAAGTCCCTAAATAATACCACTCGTCTGAGAAAAGAAGTTCCTGAGCCACTGCAACATTATCGCCGGCAGCACCAGCATCCGTAGCCGTAAACGTAGGAACACTTCCCGTTCCAGCATTCATAACCTCTTTTCCACCAGAAGCATCAATCGTAACGGTATAAGTAGAACCCAGACTATGGTTCCAGTCACCTGTTACATAGGCAGTGCCAGCATAAACATTTCCGCCCCCGGGAGTTATTGCCATTAAAGCTGCATTAGTACAAGCTACATGGTATTCTTCGTCAAGCAACCCACCATATGTACCACTAGAAGTAGCCGTACCAGCATAGGTATTGCTATTGGTCGCGGCCCTATTGTAGTCTGTATGATAGACATCACCGGCTTTTGTGGTAGTAGTATTCAAACCAAGGGTTGACCTGGCATTATTTGTACCATCGGTAATAGCTACAGAGCTACTAGCCCCGCTCGTACCAGACCTAATTACATAATGACTCTCGCCGTCCCCAGAAAGTAGGTTAGAAAATTCAGCGTCTGCATATTTATATGCATTACCTAGAGAACTTAATACCTGAAGCTTCCTCTGTATATCTTTTGCAACAAACCTAGGATCTAAATCAGTACCAGAGGTAAGAGTAATCTCTTGAGCACCAATGCCATCCAAATTAACCCTTATTTGGTTATTAGATGCCCCAATAGTAAAGGTATCGGAAGTAGATCCCGTACCCACTACTAGACCCCTTTGTCCTATGTTGGCCGATGATACATAGGTAGCTCCCGCAATCGGAAACCTCACCCATCTACTCGTTGCCGTCATATATTCATCCTCCTCTTATTATTCTGGGGCATCTTCTATCGTATATGAAAAGGTATACGGCCCCAATACATTACCTTGTACGTCTTGTGCGTATAGTACTACAGTTATTGTTTCTCCGTACCTGTGTACGGGTGCTTGTGGTTGTATATCGGCTGTTATATTTAACCATGGTTCTACTATATTTATAGAAGCATATATATTAGAAATACTTTTTTCTTTCGTGTTGAAGTAATATGAATTTTTTAGCGCCGCCGAAAAATTTGATGTATTTAAAGCTTCTAGATAAACAACTATTCTATCATTATTATTGAACTTAGTATTAAATGTCTTTACATTATAACCATAAAACAACCTATAAATCCTTTCACGAACAACCGGTGAAATGGAATTTAAATTTTCTGCATGTATAAGTATATCTATTGGTCTATCATAAGCAAAGTCATTTACTGGGTGATACTCTAAATGGTAGCCAATAGTACCACTTATTATCGTATTATAAGAAGAAACGCTGCTACAATAAAACCCAGATAAACTAACATCAGTAATAGTTGAATTCTCATATTTGCCATCCCAGTTAGTGCCACTAACAAGAACAGTTTCCAGTGTCCCCGAAACTACAATTCCTTCATATAAATCAGCGGAAATAATCATACCGGAAGGAGTTAAGTCGAAAGGAGCAGGAAAAGAGCCCATAAAACCAGAAATGGAACTTCCATATTCTATACTACCTCCTATAATATAAGAACCAGAAACTGTTGTATTTGTAATTATACTGCCTAGTACTTCTGCATCATGTATCCAAGTACCTGATATTGCTGTTAAACCAGAATATGTAGTAGTTAAATTTCTATTACCTTGTATATTTGTCTTGGTACTATCTACAACTTCTTGGTTCATACTTATATATAAGTTGTTTTGATCAATATTGTAAAGAGAATCTATAATATCTATTTCAATATTTACATTTTCTAGGTCAGGTGTTATTCCTACCGCCGGCAAAAAATTTAAGAACTGCAGAGAAGAATCATCAACTACATCAAAATAATAAGTTGTGTCTAACATATTTGGTAAAACAGCATATAAGTCTGAAACTACTATATGTACTTCTACTCTATCACCATATATAAATCCTACTGTATTAGACCATGTAAATTGATATGAATTTTTTTCGCCGGCCAAAAAAACATTACCAGAATTAATCACACCAGCACTAATAACAGGAATATTATTTATATAGACATAAAGAGTACTTAAATCAACTCCGGCATGGTCATCTTTTATGTTAAAAGTTATATCATCGTCATATCTTGCATAAGCATAAAAAGGAACAGGATATATAGAATCAATGTACGGAGGTTCTGAATCCGCCAACCCAACTATAGAACAAGTAAGTTCCTTTATACCAGCAACATTAAAAGACCAAGCCTCATCAAAGCTATTCGTAGAAAGACCACCACATATAAATTCTTCATCTTCTGCGTCTAAAGGCAGTTTATCAGAACCATGAGCTGCTATAGAAACTGTTTCATTATCAGCCCACAAAAAGGGTGGGTTATAGGTAAATTCATAACTATTCTCATCCCCGTCCAAAAAAGCATACAGGGGAGTTTGAATAACACCCGCCTCAATAATAGAACTACCACCTGCTTGGGCTGTTATACTTCCACTTATAGTTATGTATAATGAAGACCTATCAACACCCCCTATAGCATCTATTATAGTAAATGATATAGAGGAAGTATTTGGTCTTAGTACAGAACCTGGTATAGGTAGAATGTTTTCTAGAGATGGTTTTGTTAAGTCTCCTACACATATATCTGTAGGATTTTCATTTTCCCCGCCGGAAGAATTTTCTACACTCAACTTAAATAAAGACTCAACCTCAGAAAAACTACCAGTAATATCATCTATTACTACTAAATTTACCTGCCTAGTAATCTTAGGGAAAAAATAATAGGGCATAAGTAAGGAAACACTACCATACACATCATACTGGTACAACTCAGAAAAGGCATTTATAGCTCTGAGAATGTAGCCACTATTCAACAATAAAAGCTTAAAAGTACCAACCATATAATAATCAGATAAATAGGCTGAATAACTGTCTGTTATACTATCTGACCAAACCCTAATACCTAAAGAATCAAACAACTTATATATACTTTTTACAACTAAATACTCTTCTTTCTCTGTATATAATGAAGACAACACCAAGCTATAGGCAGACAAAACAACATCTAAAGTACTTATATTAAAAGTGCTAGAAATACCATACTGTCTATTAAATATAAAACCCGAACTATTAATAAGACCCATATAATCTACCAAACATATAGGGTAAGTAGGCTGAAACGTAGGGTCTGTACTTATTATAGTTCCTATGCTTTGAGAATAACACTGTCCTGGTGTTGTTATTTTGTGTCCTTTATCACACACCTGTGTGCCATTATCATAGGCACACACCCGAACGCTACTCCCGGGAATACTAAAACTACCAGAGGCATAGTTTATTCCACCCTCTTTCCAGCGCATTTAAACTCCTAACAAGATACATCAGAGGCTGTTGCTGTTATTGTAACTATACCAACAGTGTTACCTACAGTGTAGATAGTACTAGCAATACCAGAAGCATTAGTACAGAACGTACTAGAAGGAACAGCTCCATCACCAGCTGACACACTAAACGTAACTGTTTTAGACTGTAAAGGTTCCCCATACACGTTCAAGACAGTAGCATTTATAGAAGATAACGAGCCCGTACCTGCAGACATTATTTTTTCTGAAGAAACGACGTTACAAAAAGCTACATCCCTAGCATCCATGTCATAAAACTTAATATTGTCAGAAGCATCAACATAATAGAGTGTTGTATAGTTATTTTGGTCCCACGCCCAAGGAAAATCCGAAGAAGCCACATCTAATAATGCTTCATAGGAAGTTCCACTGCATGTAGTTGTACCGACTGTTTTTATATACGTGCCCTCTCTTTCACTATCATACTCTACATAGGCTAAAGCACCATTTGTATAAGAAGAGTAAGAAAAGGCTACGGCAGAAGTCTCGGGAACCACGTTTTCCATGTATTTAGTAGCTAAAGACCCGTCTTCAAGGTCTAAAGGTAACAAAGACTTTGAATACTTATATATGTTCTTACCGATCTTTATATATAAACTCCCTCCCTGAACAGCCGTTAAACTATCTGTGGCTATCTGTACTCTATTTCCTATATAGGAATTATATTCAAGAACATCATTTATAACATCGAACCTCTTAACTACATAACCATCCATATCAGATAGGCCAGCTACCTGCGTCGTCACCCCGTTTGAATTCACGGTCTCTATAGAAAAAACTGGAATACCACTAAACAAGTCTGTCCCTGTTACAACTAAGTTATCAAAAACAGCATCTATTGGCTGTGAAGCACCGTCTGCGTACAACTCAAGATTTAAATCTAGTAGATCACTATCGGTATAAGTAACCCAATTAACAAAACCAGAGCCACTATCATACTTGCATATAATACTACTAGAGGCCCTGTCTATACTTATTCTCCAATCCCAAGGCCATGAAGAATACGGAAGGGCATTTTGTTGCAAATTTACATCTAAAACCAGCTGTGCACCATTTGCAGGATCGTCGGAATGGGCTATACTCATAGCCAAGGGGCCGTCTAAATAATCACTGCCCGGTAATAATGATAACAAGTCACCCCTAACATCAGAACTTACACCCCACTCCTCATTAACAGCGTCATAAACAAAAGTAAACTTCTCAGAAAAAGACATACCACTAGTAGTTATTCTGAGATTTCTAATTTTCGCATCTCCACCTGTGGTATCAATCGTTTTTCTAACCTGCAAAGCTTCCCATACACCATCCTTTGCTCCCCCGTATAACCAAGATCCCCTGACACCCATTTGTACAAATACATTATTTGTATCATCATCCACAGCTCTTAATTCTAACCTAGCCAAGCTAGAGGTTATGTTATTAAACCCTATGTCTATGGAGCTTGTAAAATCTCCGGATAAATAATAATTAGTTATAATACGACCTTCATCATTAGGAACAAGATAGTCCAAAGTACCAGAAGAAGTATTGACCTGAAAATTTGGCTCACCAGTACCAACCGCCCACCTAGTAGTATTTAACGCCGCTGTTGCATAATCAAAATCATCGCTAGGTGAAAAACCTACCCCACCAGACCCATCCAAAGACTCATTATACCTTATGGAAACATACGTATCATACCCCCTATCATGGGCTATATCATAATAGTCAATCTTATCTAGGACTTTAGTGGTGGCTTTACTACCATCTGTATCCCAAAACTCTAATGTCGGTTCAGCAGAACCAACAACCACAGTCTCTGTTAAAAAATGGGCAAAGTCTCCCTTAAATATAACACCGTGCACAGAAGCAGTACTCTCATATAATGGCGAGGTTACATAAGAAACACCAGTAAAACTTGTAGCAGTTTTACCAGTATATGTAATATAGTAATTATCTCCAGAAACACTTTCAACAAACACTGCCCCTCCAGAAAGGCATGTCGTAGGAAACCCTGCCGTAGAATTTACCAAAAGAGAAGCAGCCCCACCAATCGGAACTGTCTGAGTTAGCAGCGTCTTTTTATACGCCTGTACTCTAAAATACCTAGCAGTATAGGTAGCCCCCAACGTAATTGTAAAATAGTAAAGTCCTGTGGGGGGAGACTCATCCACTCTGCGCTGTTTATCAGCATCGTACCCAAAAACAACAGAGGACCCAGCGATATCGAAAAAGAAGTCCCCATCATAACTATATGAAACTGTTAAATTCTCATAAAAACCCAACATAGAAATACCCCACAGAGTTATTTCAGACGTACTTATTTGTGTGGGAAATCCTACTAAAATAACATTAGAGTAGCTAGACGAAGGTAGCCCCGTAGCTTCGGGTATATAGTATTCGCCATTAACAAGAGCATACTTACCAGAAGAATCCTTATATTCTGTATAAAACATTACATATGAAGAAGAATTGTTATACCCAACATAAGCAAAAGACGGCTTAGAAGAAACTAAGGAAGCTTTAACATACTGACTCCCATTAAAAACAAACCTAGTACGATCAGAGTCTTCATAGTCCTCTAATTGTACATTGGGGCTAGAAGTATACGTAGGTACTTTACCAGGCTGAACTGTAACCATATATTACACCCTTAACAAGCAGTATTTGTTGCTGTAGCCGTAACAACAGAGGTACCCTCAACGGGCCCAGCTACAAACACGGTGGTAGCAACACCACTACTCGTTGTACAAGAAGAGGCCGTATTTAATGAGCCAGCCCCAGAAGTTATAGAAAAATTAACTGTTTTATTAGCCAAAGGATCTCCATACAAGTTTGTAACCTGCGCTGTAATAAGCGAGCTATAGTTTGAATTGGCCGGCAACACAGGTTCACTAGATATCACATTACAAAAAGCAACAGACGTATCATCTGAATTAAATACATATACACTATTCCCTACCAGTGTATATAAGACAGAATAGTCTACAGGATCCCTAGCTAAAGGAACAGAGCAGGCCAATAAATCTAACTCCGCCTCATACCCAGTTTCCAATAAAGACGAGGAAGAAACAGTCGTGATAAAAACACCACGACTATCCTCATACCCATAACTAAGACCACCATTAACATAGTCGTCATAACTAAAATGTCGTAGTTCGATAGATGGCAAAGTACCAGAGACAACAACAGAAGCTGTAGACCCTTCCTCTGGTAATATTATTGGGAGATCTGATTTCTCATACCTATAAATATCTGAATTAATCCTTAGAAACAATGCCCCACCAGAGTCTTTTCTTAAGCCGTTTGTTGCTATGGACACCTTATTATAATAGTCACCAAAAGAGGCCACAGGGTCTTGCACAAGATCCAAGGCAGATATTGCTAAACCTCGCCCAGAAGTAACATCAGGAACATCTGTAACACTACCCTCAGCATTAATAGCAACAACCTCAAAACAAGGTATGGTCCATATAACACTCCCAGAAGACTCAAATAGAGTAGAACTAACAGTAGTAAAGTTGCTATTACTTCCAAAAATACCTATTTTAAAATTCTTCCCGTATATCTCTGAAACCAGAACAGAGCTTACGAACCCATCATCAAAACTAAAAATAATCTGCCCCAATAGACTGTCATAGCTACTAGACAACATAACCGTAGAACTACTCAACCCAGAGGCCGTGCTCTTATGCGTAATAAAACTAATGTGGCTACCATCCGGAGGCATAGCTGACGTTTCCAAGGACACGCTCATGCCGTCCAACAACACACCTGGACCAGAGCCAACATTAACATCAGAAACATCCCATAAAACACCTGACGGAGTTAAGCTTTCCCTAGTATAATACCACAAGGAAGAGCTATACTCTAAAGTATGTTTATGGTCTCCTTCTACTAACACATAGGGATCAATGCTAAGACTACTAAAATTAACATAGGAACTAACAACGTTTACTAACGCACTAACACCCACACCGACAACAGACCCACTGAACCCTGCCCCCCAATTACTAGCTAAAAATACACCGCCATACATATTATTACTATCTTTATCTATTAACGAAAAACCATAAAAACCGGAACCCGACAAGGTCGCTACTTCGTTATATAAAGAAGCATCAAAATTACCCGTTATATAAGCCGTGCTTATAAGACCCCCCGCACTAACAACCCCAGAAGAAGTATTAAAAACGGCACACCCCGCTACAGGGTCCCTATAGAAACCGGTCCCAAGCTCCCCCCATTTAGAAGCATCAAAAGAGCTACCAAAATTTCCAGAAAAATCATCGGTCAAACTAGGACTACCAAACCCACCTAAGGCATTAAATCTTATAGCATAATAAACCTCATCAGAAACATCGTAGGAAAGATCATAAACATTATCTACTTCCAATAAATTTGTAACTGACTTACTTCCATCAGACTCCCAGTACCTAAGCTGGCTATTGTCTCCACTTACTATCTGAACCTGGGTCAGTTCACAATCATAACTATAAACAAAGGAACTTCCTGCTTCAAGATCATCAGAAGCACCAAAACTCCCTATGTTCATTCCCACTAAAGAAGAAGCACCTAAAGAACCATACAAGACAGAAGACATAGGTTTATAAGATAAAACCAACCCCAACTCAGCACTGTAAGAGAACGTAAATCCTATATTGCCAGAATTACCTATTATAGATTTAAGGCGAACATTTGGACACCCAACAACATAACCAGGGACAGAAGAATAGGTGATATCAAAAACAAGATCCACATAATCTGGATTAGAAGAAACAACCACATCCTCTGCTAATTCAGCTATGTAATATTCAGTAGGAAAAGACATCAAAGAACACGTGCCCTTAATGGTAGAACCTCTGCGAATAGTTCCCACACAATTGTCCAGTCTAACATTATTCAATGTTAAAGTAGTACAATTGGGATCCAACGTAATATTTGTAGCACTATAAGTAATAAACCTATCATCTCCACTAATCGGCGGTAAAGAAGAAGACCGGAAAGTTTTAGTCTGCAAAGAAGTCCCTATACTACCAACATAATAATATAAACCACCGTCTTCATATAAATCAGAACTAGCAGGGAGCCCTGACACCGTGGTCAGTGTAACCGTCTTACCATTTACGTCTGCTACCCTAGCTGTATTGGTAGCGAATATAAAAGACCTAATACGCCAATAACTAGCTGTGTAATCTGCGTTCAACTCTACAGTATAAACATACTGGCCCCTAGGAGAAGCCTCTGTAGAATAAAGTCTTATAGAGTCATCAAATTCAAAGGAAACATCACCCACACTTGTTGGAACATTAAAAAAATAATCCCCGTCATGGCTATAATCTACACGTATAAAATCCTTCGGTATATAGTTCGCAGACCAAAACCTAATTTGATTGGTTGTGATAGGAGAAGAATACCCTATAATAACATGGTCATAAGCACCAGGAGTACCAATATAAACTCCTGTATACATAGGCTCACCATCTAAAAACCTAAAAACATTTGAGCTGTTTTTAAAATTAGAATATGACAACTTAGAATATACCTGACCATCATAAAGTATTTGTACTTTATTAGCAGAAGCCTCTATAGCAGTAGGAGCCTGAGAAACAAAATGCACAAACTGGCTGCCGTTAAACATAAATTTGTCACCATCGGTAAAACCCACTGTACCCTCTAGTGTTGCTATGGGTCCTTGCTTAGTAAGTTTTCCAGGTACTGTATTAGGCATTCAACTAATCCTCTCTATATATTATAGGCTCTTTTCTAAATACAGCAGGCTTGCTATCTATTATTAGTACAATTGATTCACCGTCTATACCGCCACCTCCGTCAACTACGTCAACCTCAACATCATAGTCAACAGGAACATACCCAATACAAGGCCTTGGATCCTGCGATATTACATTAGGAGCCAAGCTTTCCTCTGTAGTAAAAGAATACACATAAAAAGAGTAGTTCTTTTCTTCTGAATTATCCTCTACATATATTGATACTGGTATAGTGTCACCATATAAAAATTCTTCCGGCGGGCAAAAAGAAATACTATAACCATCACCAGAACTTGTTTCACTTATACTCATACTACTAATAGGTATAAAAACATTATTTACATATAGTTCAAGACTACTTATATTTATACCTAATTCATAATCTCTAACAACAAAGGAAATGCAGGTATCAACACCTACACCAATATCCCCATCCTGCGGAGAAAAAGAAAAAAACCTAGGACCTAAATAGTCCTGTACGGTCATAAACCAATAATCGAAATCTATTTTATTTGGTGGAACGTAAGAGTCATAAACCGTCCAATGAACCGCTACTCTTGAATTATACCCAAACTCCTGGTCATTACTCCAAGTAACGTCATAACCGCCTAACCCACCAAAATAAGGGGTTATTTCTAATCCTGTTTTACTTTCCCCGTCCAAAGAAAGCGTGATAGTTCCTGAACTAAGAGTATAAACATAATTACCCATTCGTATATAAACATCCGTATCAACAGGATTCTTATAAGAAAACGGTGCTGGGGAAGCATTTAATAATAAGTTACGTTGGTTTAAGGTTGTGTAATTAAACGGAACCTCGGTTTCATAAACTAAGGTTTCATTCGTTAAACCCGTATCAATATCATATATTACAGTATCTTTACTAGTTATTAATTCAGTAATTAACGATTCTGACGCCATACCAAAGTAATTTTGTCTTACACTCGCCCCCCGATAATTATCTAACTTCCCATACCTATTAGGCCCAAACCTGCCATACGAGTACCTTTCTAAATCAGATAAAAATGGGGCATTCGACGGACTATCAGACCAGTCTTCAGACACAGAATAGGGCAAACTAACAAACATTGGGCGGGGATGTTGATAAGCGTAATAAAATTGCACCCCTATCTCTGTGGAAACCCCCAATAAGGAATCCCTACAGTCTCCCTCGCTACTCCAATTAAAATCTCTATCTGCCACGTACCCACCAACGGACCCCGGAGAGTATTGCCTTATAGTTATGTCAGAAAAATTAGGCACACTATACTAATCCATTAGCTACAGTAGCGGTTATCTTCACGTCAGCCTCAGTCGTGCCAGCCCTATATACAGTATAGGCTTTTCCAAACACATTTGTTGTCGAAGGATTGGACCCCGTGATTTCTCCTGTAGTCCCGTCCTCTGCCCACACAACGGACTTACTTGCAACAGCAACGCCATACTGATCAAGCACAGATGCTTCAACCTGGGCCTGTGAGGACCCGTCTGCGGGCAATATCGGAGGGGTAACGGTAACAGATATAGAACTAACAACACGACGTAACAACGTCTTTTCATTACTATAACTGGTAGTCCAAGCCTCATCAGCCAAGGGATTGCCATAAGTCGTTCCTAATTGTAGCCTATAAAGAGTTATATCTGGTTCATAACCAGAAACAGCCAAATCAAAAACATCCCACGACCCCCCGGCTACCTTATTTATACCTTCCATAGTAAGACTCTTGGCAACTTGTAAATTTACTACGTCATAAAAAAGCAAATTTGTATCTTTAACCAAGATTAAATAACGATTCCCACTAGCTACACTTGTATTGTACTTATTCGGATAAGAACCAGCCACACTATACTGAGCGTAAAAGGAGGCCCCCTTAACATTATCATACTGGGCACCCGTATATTGAACAATATTAGAACCATTAGAGGCGTTTATCTTATAAATAGCTCCCGTAGTTGAACCACCAGGAGCATAGTTATTCAATAACCAAATAGCCTTTGTAACATAAACCAAGTCTGGGGGAGAGGGCTCTCCAGCTACAAATGTAGCACTAGGACCCCTAAACCCCCCAACGTCAGAATATACACCCTCCGACATCGCTCCTGTTAAATGCAACGTAACACCGTCCCCGTCAACAGTACTCACAACCATATGCTCTGAAAGAGTAGAAGAATACCTTTGAGAAGTGGGGGTATTACGCCTAACAAAAGAAACCACATCCCCTGAGCCGAACACACTGTTGCTACTAACTTTAACGTTACTTAAACCGTACGTAAAAGGTGGGTTTATACCATCAAGACCGTTATTACCGACAGACAGACAATAAGACCCCACAGCAAAATCATTTGCATCATATGTATGTGTGGCATCATTTGTAAGGGCAAATTTACTTATTTGCTTACATATAAATGCATCTATAGCCCACTTCTTTATATACAAACCCCCACCGCCAGGCTTGCTCTCTAACGACCAAAAATACACACCGTCCCACTCAAGACTATTAACCGTTGCGTCTAATGGTGTATCACACGGATAAGAAAACGCAGTTGTACCATCCTCTACTTTTACCTGTAAAGCATTTCGCGAATAAGACATAGTATAAAAAAACATTCCATCAGTAGTCATATTCGGGTCTGCTATTCGAATGTTCTGTCTGGACATTATTTTTCCTCTAAGTAACCGTAGCTCTTATAGTAACATCCCCAATATATGAGGAACCATTAAATGTAGTAAAAAATTCCCCGTTTGTATTTGTAAGACCAACAGACGAAGAAAAACTCCCACTTGACGAAGACAAAGAAACTGTTTTTCCTACAGCAGGAGACAAATATTGATCTAATACAGAAATCTTTATATTAGAAGTTGGGGACAGACCCGCAACTACAGAATGAATCATGTTCGGTTCAGCAACAACATTTATAAAAAACACAGTGGGGTCAGTTGAGCTAGTAACATAGTTATATTTAGGAAACCAATCTTCATAGTTCCAAACCCCACCAGAATAAAAAACATAACGTGAACGAAGACTATACACAGCATTTGAATAAGCCCAAAGAGCATACGTGGTAAGTGTATTCGTTCTACCATAATCTAAATTATCAACAGCCATATACCTATAAATACCTAAATCACCAGAGTTCAAATATATACCAGAATTACCTTGTATAAACAATATTTTATCGTTTATAAAACACGAAGCTCTAACATCTTTAAACATTCCAGAAGGGGCATAGTCCGTCAAAACACCCGTTCTACTCTTATACTTTAATAGACAGCCCTTGTTTCTCTCATATGGCGCGTGCTCATTAAATATATAGAAATACCTATTAGCATAAACAAAATTTCCGGCGGCGAAAGAATTAGACAAACCAATACTTAAATTAAGTCTATTCCCCACTACACTATTTATAGTAGCAGATTCATATTTATTAATATAACCTAATACAGAACTTGGTCCTAATACTATTGTATCTCCTGCTAGAAATTTACTCCCATCAGAAACTTCTATATATGAGAGCCCTGCAGAAACTGGTAAAGATAAAGTACTACTATAAAAATCAACGGCGAAAGAATAAGAATCAAACCATAACATACTACCATTACCAAAACTATAAGTAGCTCTTAAATACATAATACCAGATAGTAATTCCCACTTTTTTATTGTAATACCTGCAGTCTGCCTTTCCAATGACCAATAGTAATAACCATCAAATTGACAACACTCTACGGTTCCGTAAATATCCTGGTCTAATGGATAAACAGCATTAATAGGGTCTAAAGGTGAACTCTTTTTATACTGTTTAAAAACAACGGCATTACCAATAGACTCAAAAGAATAAAAATAAGAGTTACTCCTGTCCCCAGTCATATTTGGCGAAACCATATTAACATTTTCGTAAGTCATACCTACGCTCCACTCAGGGGCTTATAGGAAACCGTACAATCAAAAGGATTTCCAGTAATTTCCGGTATGATAGTTAAACCATTCACAGACAAAGTTACAGAACCAAAATCTACTCCTGTGGCTGGTGGTAAATCCACCAGCCGGATAACTATTCTAGAACTTATTGGTACGTTTACTGCCCCGTTTAGAGGATACATATACGTGATTTTAGGAGGGTACCTATCTTCTTGGGCCGTCAATAATCCATCATAAACAGGTGAACGTCTCCAATCTATAAGTCCAGATATCTCTTTTACTTTGTTATTAATAAGCTCGTCAATAGTGTCTTCGTCTGTTATCTCACCTACCCAAAACGGACCTAAACTATTTCCACTTATGTCCAACCCACTAGTATAAATAACAAACTTCCAATAATGTTCCCCTCTTCTATGCGGCCAAAAACTAGTATTGGCTTCACCCCTTAAAGTAACAACCTGCATCAAATCGATAATAAACAGTTGACTATTATCAGGAAATAGGGCGTTTTTTACATAGAAAGTGGCCATCTAAAAATTAGGAAAAATCGATTTGATTGACGATACTTGAAATCCCGTAACGTATAGCATCGTCAATACTTTCAAAAGCAGACGGCGGACGAGCGTCGGAATCCTGTAACCTTAAAGTCTGAATACGGGAACTCATACTATAATTGTTAGATAAAACAGCATTAATATTTATGAGACCTAAGGACACGGAGGACACGTATCGATATTCAATATTAGTACCGTCTGTAATACCGACACAGTCACCTGTCTGAAAGTTTGTACTTGAAGAAACGTCCACATAAGTTAGACCGGAAGAAGACGTATAAGGAAAACTTAGTGCAGTTTGATAAATTGCATTGCCTGCTATGTTCTCACTCGTAGTAGGAGCAAATAAACCCAAATGTGCTGCTACATCATTGGTCAAACCAGAAAGAATGTCCACAGAAGACTTACGACTACCAGTATAAGTCATACTAGGTGACCCTGAAACTATCTCAAATTTACCCTCATCAAATGTAACCTGACAATTTTTGAAGGCCAGATTACCAGCTTCTAAACCCCCCACAGAGGACAGCCCTTGAATCTTATCTTGCATGTCCATTGAGACAGCTTCTCCGGTAACAGGAGAAGTCTGGTTAGCGAGAGTAACCGTTCTATAGGCACTACCATTTACGGACACACGGAAAGTGTTCTGAGAAGCATTAATAGTATATGGCCCTTGGGATATGCCATTGCTTTTGGCCCAGCCCAAAGTAAAGTTCCTAATTATTACATCCTGTATCGAAGCACTGCCCGATGCTGTGGCGCTCGTATAGATGAGCGACACGAACTGCTCATCGCCATACGCACCTACGGGCACTACCGCCTTTAAATCTATCGATACGGTCTTACTCGTATCGGGAAAATCCTCCAAATTGTAAACACTTATATTGACAACCATTTTATTTTACCCTCCTAACTATTTTTATTATCTAAAACAGTAAAAAAACCAATACTGTTTATTATTTTATGTTTGTGTAGGTTAGTTTCCCAGCCATAAGTTCCTGTTCTCTGAAATCTTTCTCCCATATATAAACTACCTTGTACCCTGCGTCCTCTAATAGTTTAATACGATCAATGGTTTCTTGGTAAAGTTGACCGAAAGACTTTCCTACCCTGTCGTTCATATCGTCAAGTTTAAACATGGATGGATTACCATGCCAATAGTCTCCAAGAAACTCATAAACAGTGCTTGTTTTAGAATCAAAACCATCTACCCTAAAACGATGGTCCCCTATCTGCAAATTAGCCTCTCTGCTAATTCCCATTTCTTTAGCCAAACCCAAACAATCCAACCATTTTTGTGACACTTTAGAAACGAAGGAAATCTTCGAACAAATAGGACAATCACTGCTCTGTTGAAAACTACCATAAATCATAGACCCTAAATGCCCTTTTGGGCACCTATATTCTAGCTTGGTTTTACTATTTAAATAATCTGTACTGAGTAGCCTATACCCTCTGTCAGCAAATGCCCGCTCAACCTCATCGTAAGAATGTCTCTTATCCTCGACCGAACAAACAGGACAACTACACCCCTGCTGAAAACAATTATAAAACATAGCTCCCAAATGTCCCCTTGGGCATCTATAGTCTAGCTTGGTAAAACAATTTACATACTCAGTACTGAGTAGCTTATACCTTCTGTCAGCAAATGCTCGCTCAACCTCTTCATAAGAAAGCCTTCTATCCTCTATAGAACAGACAGGGCAACTACCCCCCTGCTGAAAATTACGATAAGTCATGGCCCCTAAATGCCCCCTAGGGCACTTATACTCCAACTTAGTATTATTATTTCTATACTCCATACTAAACAGCGTATAGCCCCTGTCCTTAAAATACTGTTTAACCTTACTATAAGTAGGTTTTCTATTCTCCATATCACAAATAGGACACCCACGATTCTGATGAAAACTATTATAAATCATAGACCCTAAATGGCCCCTTGGGCACTTATAGTCTAGCTTAGTTGTATTATCCACGTACTCGCTACTAAGCAACGTATAACCCCTATTATCAAAAACATCTTTAACCTTTTCATAAGTAAGCTTTCTACCCATAAAACGCTCCTTTATCTAAACCTCTGTATATCTAACCCCCTGCAACAAGAAAAACGGACAATTATCATCCCAGCACATCCATCCAGGTACCCCACCCCTATTGTACATGTTCATCGTCCCATCAGTACTAGGATGATCACCTGTTACAACGGGTAAGTTGGGATTTGTTGAATTTCCTAACTCACCTATATCATAGTAGTTTTCTTTATACCAAGTACTATAAGGACATCTCTTATATGTGTATCCAACATTGGAAGTATGTCCATGAATTTTAACCATTAATTACTTTATCCTTCTTATCTTGTGTATAGATTCTTCCTTCATATACTAAATTATACATATGTTTATTTTCTTCATGTTTTGAAGTATCAATTAATATATAATCATTCTTTGTCAGTTTTGACAACTTATTTATTAGCCCGCCGAAAAATCTTGCGTCTCCCAAATAAGCACGCTCGTCATAGTACCTAACTTCCTTCCAAAAGAGTGTTACAAAATAATGACTAGAAATTAATGAACTATATTGACCTGAAAGGTCTATAACTATGTTATTATTTGGTTCTATTCTTTGTGCTATCTTTAATGCTGGACCTGAAAAGTAGGGTTGGTGCAATATACAGGTTTCATCATTTATTAAATCTGTATATAACCAATGTAATTCTAAAATATATTTATTAAGCATGTTGGATTAATTCTTTTTCCCCGCCAGAAAAATTTTGGGATCTAAAATCTGACTCCCAAATATAAATTACTCTGTATCCTGCTTCTTCTATTAATTTTATACGGTCAAAGGTCTCCTGATAAAGTTGACCAAAGGTCTTTTTATTGACATAATTTATATCTAAAGGCTTACACACCCTGGGGTCTCCGTGCCAAATAGTACCTAGAAACTCATAAACCGTATTGGTTTCTGGATCAAAACCGTCTGCTTTGAACCTGTTTTCTCCAATTTTCAAAGTAACTTCTCTACTAACGCCCCTTTCATTTGACACCCCTAAAGAATCAAGCCATACTTGGGAAACCTTGGAAACAGAGTAGTTTAATGAACAAATGGGACAAGACTTTCCCTGCTGAAAACTATTATATTTCATAGCACCTAAATGCCCCTTTGGACACTTATAATCCAACTTAATATTAGAATTTACATACTCAGTACTAAGTAACGTATAACCCCTGTTATCAAAAGCTTCCTTAACCTCTTCATAAGAAAGCCTAATATTATCAACAGAACAAACAGGACACTTCCTTCCCTGTTGAAAATTACTAAAGGTCATAGATCCTAAATGCCCCTTTGGACACACATACTCTAACTTAGTTTTATTGTCCTTATATTCACTACTAATCAATTTATAGCCTCGTGACTCAAAAACAACCTTAATCTCTTCATAAAAATGCCTTCGATCCTCACCAACACAAACAGGGCACTTTCTCCCATCCTGAAAATGATTATAAACCATTGACCCAAGGTGGCCTCTAGGGCACCTATAATCCAACTTAGTACCACTATTTATATACTCCTTACTAAGCAATACATATCCCCTACTCTCAAACATTTTTTTAACATCTTTATAGCTAAGTCTTTTATTCTTTATACTACAAATAAGACAAGAGTGTCCCTGTTGAAGACTGCTGTACGTCATTGAACCAAAATGCCCCTCAGAACATCTATAATCCAACTTAGTACAATTACTTATATATTCTTTACTAAGTAGGGTATAACCACTAGCTTCAAAAGTCCCTTTAACTTCTTCGTACGTAAGCTTTCTACACATGCTTAAACCCCCTTTAAATATAAACAGGTGTATAGGGTATACTACAAGTAGCGGAGCCCTTGTAGCCATCTTTTATTAATACAGAACCCCCAACACCAGAAAAAATTACTTCCCTCTGCACAGAATACTCACCCACAGAAGTTTCCCCAGCAGAAACACTCCCGCTCTCTCCTTCTATGTATTCCCCGTTGCTATCCCGACTATCCGCGTCATTAGTAACAACGCCAACGTCTGTCTCTGTCATCATCCCTGCCCCAATTAAAACTTGACCAAAAGCTATACCACGAATAAAAACAATCTCCCCAGTATATGAATCCAATTCTGGTTTGGTTGTAAATCCCCAATTCTCTTGACCAAATCCCATATTTTCTTTTGAGTATGAATAAGAATTTGGAAACCATAAAGCCGAGAATGGGGAAATAAAAGTTCCACAACTTGCAGGGTTGATTGTTACTTCAAAACTCTCAGCGTCACTACAAGAGGTTGCTGGTGTTAAATCTATTGGGGTACTTCCCCCTGTCCCGTCCTCTTTCTTTCCATATAAAGTAAGAGAGAGTGTTTTTTGTTTCTGCGAGTATGTATCATAAGGAGAGAACGAACCTATTTGCCACAACCTGTTTATTTGTGCTTGTAGACCAAAATTAACACTTACCACACCCCCATCTGGGAACAAGGTACTAACTACAGTTGTACTATTTCCTATAATTACAGCCATTTATTGTTCCTTGTTTTCTTCTGCTTCTATAGACTCTAGTAATGCTTTTTGATTTGGGTGTAGGAAAGCATACTTTTTAAGGGAACTTTCTTTTGGGGTCTTTTTTTGTGGCCGCGAATTATTTTTTGGCGGTCTTTTCCCGCATCCTCCACACCTCATAGCAGTTCTCCTATTTAACAGCCAAATGCTTGTAGGCTTATTTGATATACATATACGGTCGTGCCTGGAATTACAGACAGTTGAACATTATCTAAATAACCATTAAAATCAACTTCCCCAATAGTAAGACTGGTATAGTTATTATCCATACTGTTCTTGCTAGACACTACAGAAAAACTTACAGAAGCTAAACCTCTAGCATTATATGAAACATTAAGTGTACTACAATCTATAAATTCAAATTGTTCATAACTAACTACGCTGGTTGAACATACTAGGGGCATGTGTGCTTATATCTCACTAGCTCGTCTTTATTAACAATATAACCAAAATCTTTTTCCCATATATAAACAAGATTGAAACCCTCTTTCCTTATCAGGTCTAACCTCTCCATCGTAGTATCAAATAACTCACCAAAGGTCTTTCCAGCAGTTTTGTTCATTTCGCCGGGGTTGAATCTGGTTGGGTTACCATGGTAGTAATCACCCAAAAATTCATACGCCATATTAGTTTTTTCTACAAAACCATCTAGCTTTAGTAGCCTTCCCCCTATTTTTTTCCATACTTCCCTATATTGGCCTAATTTGTTAGGAACGCCCAAAGAATCCAACCACACCTGTGATATTTTAGAAACAGACGAATCCTCTGCACAAATAGGACAATCATGCTTTTGTTGAAAATCGTTAAACCGCATACTACCAAAATGGCCCTTTGGGCATATATAATCTAACTTAGAAAAAGCATTCCCGTAAGTATCGCTTACTAAAGTATACCCCCGGGCTAAAAAAACCTCCCTAACATATCCAATATCCAGCCGCATTGATTCCCAAAAACACACCAAGCACCTCTGGCCATTTCTAAAATTACTCCAAGTCATAGACCTATGGTGACCCTTATTACAAGTATAATCTAACTTAGTACCACTATTAATATAAGGCTGCTCGTACAGTTTATACCCTACACTATCAAAAGCTTCCTTTATAACTGCTAACGGAACCTTTTGTCTCTCTATATTACACGTTGGACAATGGCTTCCTTGTATAAGCTCGCTACGAGTCATAGAGTTGGTATGCCCTTCCGAGCATGAATAGCATAATTTAGTCTTATTATTTAAATAACTATCACTTAGCAGTGTATAACCACGTACCAAAAAATCCTGCTCAACTTCTTCTAATGTTTTCTTTTTACCCATTTTAAATCTAGTCGCTCCAACCAGGAACCTCGTCCTCGTCAACAAATTCCATTATATGTTCTTCTTGAGCTGTAAACACCAATGTTCCGTCAGTATTTCTTAATGGTCTACCAGAATAAGAAGCACGTACAAATGTAGAGTTTCTAAAAATTGGACTTTCTTCATCCCCATATTTAACCCCTTGAAAATCTTCTGATTTTAAGAGTATAGTTTTAGCTTCGTACACATCTACTATTGTACGTTCGGCCCCGAACGACTGAAAATAGTACATGTGGGGGGCGCCCGAAGGACAACCAGACGATTTCGGTTGAATTCCAGAACCTCTTATTCTATATTTTTCTATTTGTATCATTTTTAATTATTTATTCTCTTAGTAAAAGATTTAGTAACTATACACAGTGCCCAAATCCCCTTCCCAAACATATTTTATGTTATAGCCAGCTTGTTTTATACTATCAAACCGTTCAAAAGTTTCTTTATAAAGCTTACCAAAGGTTTTTCCAGACCGCTCATTAATTTCATCCGGCCTGTGCACTGCTGGATTTCCATGCCAATAGCTACCAAGAAACTCATACACAGTATTGGTTTCTGAATCAAAACCATCAACCTTAAACCTAATACCCCCGACCCTCAAATTAACCTCCCTATTAATACCCATTTCCTTGGGAAGGCCTAAAGAATCCAACCATTGTTGAGAACTTTTAGATACGTGGGAATTTCTCGCACAAATTGGACAATCACTACCTTGACTAAAATGGCCATAAGACATAGCCCCAATATGCCCGTTTGGACATTTATACTTCAACTTAGTATTAGTATTTATATATGTGTCACTAAGCAATACATAGCCCCTAGCTTCAAAGACTTCCTTAACATCCGTGTAAGTTAAATAACAGTCTTGTGCATAACACTCTGGACAATTATGCCCCCGCAAAAACTGACTATAGGGCATTGCCCCCAAATGATTCCTGCGACACCTATAATTTAACTTAGTGCTGTTATTTTTATAGTCTGAACTAAGGAGCGTATAGCCCCTAGCTGTAAAACTTTTATTAACTTCCTCGTACGAAAATTTGCGTTCCTCATGATAACAAATAGGACATCTATGTTTCTGATAAAAATTACCATAAGTAGTGTACCCAATGTGCCCTTTTGGGCACCTATACCTTAATTTAGTTTGAGCATTATCATAGTTATCACTTAATAAAACATAGCCTCTAAGCTCAAATGCCTCTTTAACTTCCTCATAAGTAAGTTTTTTATTTCTTACACAAGTAGGACACCTCGTACCACCCTTAAACCTGTAAAAAGACATGGCCCCGAAATGACCCCCCACACACTCGTACCCTAATTTTGTATCACAGTTTATATATTCCTTACTAAGCAAGGTATACCCCCTAGCTTCAAAGGCCTCTTTGACTTCTTCATATGTAAATTTTCTACACATACTTAAAACCCCTATAAAAACCCCTAAAGTCTAATTGTTAGTAAAAACAAAACTGTAGTTAACTACAGCAGGTTGTGGTGGAGATACAGACAAACTAAAGCTCTGTAAATAACATTTCAAAATACCTGCATCCCCCAATTCTATATTATACGGTTGTGGAGAACCACTGTTTATCGGTATCGGTGTTCCGGAAAATCGCAAATTAAATCCATCGCGCCTATAGTTAGTTATATAGGGTGATGTAGGACCACCGGAAGCATTTGCATCAAAAGCCGAGGACACTATATCGGGGTCACACCCAAGAGTAACACCGTCTATATTACTGCCGGTTATAGAGGCCTTTCCGCCCGCCTTTGGAATGAAATGAGTCTTATTTTCAAAACAATCATACTTTTGCAACCAATTTATACTTGCCTGTGCTGAAGAAGGACAAGTAACACCTAAATAAAAATCACCACCAGGAGGAAATGGATAAGCACTTAATGACAGATTGTTTATAGTTGCACCAATCAATACAGTACCATCATCGGCCACCTCGATCGATGTGCCGCCGTTGATCGAGGCGGAGATAATACCTTGATAATTAATATTTAATAAACCTACTATATTACAACCACATCCTGGCAATTTTTCTTTTATCCTCTTATATATAAATAAATTAATTTTGAACTTTTGGTAAGTTCTTTTTTGGCGCGCTGAAAATTTTTATTTGGGCCAACAAAAAACAAATCAAAGTCTCCCGACCATACTTTCCCTTATACTGAAAATTCCCAAATGAATATACTAGTCAGCACTATACACCCCAAAACTGGGCCCCATTTTCTCTAACGTGCTATGATCATGTGGCTTTATTGTTTGGCTTGCGTCCAGATTTCCGTATTCTAACCTACTGGCTTTATTTAGAGACCCATGCCTATCATTACCCCTTGTTGGCATCCACCTTATTTCTGAATTTTCTATTTTATCTGGTCTAGGAGATGAAGACATATACGTATGTTTACCATTAGTAATTCTTTTTTCTGTTGAGTATCCTCTTGTTGGTCTATTTGTAGGACCACCTTCAATGGCAGCAAACATAGAAAAACCATCACTTCTTAGTCTTCTTGAGAATGTTTTACGTTCTAATAGTCCTAGTCTGTCATAACCTGATATTTGTAATACATAATAACCTGCTTTATCATAATTTGGTTGGGAGTTTATATTTGCTATAATACCTGTAAATCTTTTTGTTTCATTATCTTTTTCCCCCGCCCAAATTTCCAAATCCTCACCAAGAGTAAAATTAACACCCATCCGGATTTCTACAGTTAAACTATATGTTGCAGACGCTTTTGGTCTAGCACTATCTATATTAAAAGCCTTAACATATGGGGTTTTTATTTCTATCCCCCCAAATTTTACCGTAGCTCTTATTTTTTCATTGACTATATTTAAACAAGAAAGTGCCATTTAGTACTCCTGCAAAACATTATAAACAGTAACACTTACTTTATCACCAGCAACATATGCATTCGCGGTTTTATTTACCGCCTGAAAAACACCCAGGCCCCTAACACGAACAACATAATTAACACCGTCCCCAGAAGAACTAAGGACTATACCTTCACGAGAAACATCGTCCGTCTTTCTAGTCCAAAGACTCTGCTGAAACCCCTTAGCTTGTGGGAATGTTGGGCCAATAGAAACATTTATATTATATGAAGAGCCGTCCTGAAAACTTTCAGAAATACGATTTATACGACCATCAAACCCATTAACCTTTGCCCCAAGTTTAGGCTGAGATTTTGGCCCACAAACCAAACTATACTGCGTCATTTCTTCTTTTTGTATACTATATAATGTACCAGCAACAGCCATACAACCACCCTCGTCCAAAAACGGAAAAGAAACATCAACAGTATTACCACTAGTATGAGATTGTAACCAAGCCATGGAGCCCTCCACAGAATCTGGTGGATCCTGCAAAGTACTAGGGTCTGTATCGTACAAATCCAAGGTATGATCTACTAAGCTAGCCCCGCCACCAAAGGTATAGGCTACAGGGGCCGGCTTATCTTCAACTACTATGGGCTGGTACTTTATTTCTAACTCGTATGCTAAAGAATATGCAAAGCCCTCTGGGTCTGTAACCATAACACAGGGTCTGTCTAACTCTATAGCAGCAAAACACTTTGAAACCGCCATCCCCATACCACCACCAAGATACGGGTATAAATCCCCCGCTGCCCCCATAATCAAACTAACCGTAGGAACTGGGTTATTACTATCAGGTGGGCGCATTAAATACTTAGTACCACCAGAATTAAATAAGGCATCAGCAATATGATTATTTTCAGGTACTTGATAGTATAACTTTACTGTTATATTTCCACTACCATCCCTCTCCCAGTGCCAATTTGACGTAGGTAGGTTTATTAGCTGCTTTTTACCGTCGGTCCATATATAAACGGGACCATTGTCACTTAAACCACCAAAAGCAGAAAAATCCTCTACATTAGTAATCTTGTACCCAGATATATAAATAGCCTGTACGTTATTAAATAGGGGCCAATCCTCTCCATACCTATCTACTTCAGTAAAACTACCCAAACCTGTAGAGGCTACAACCAAAGGTGTATTAGAGCACCCCTGTATTGTCACAGGAGTAGTACCAACGCTACCAGGTACATAAACGTCCCTAAAAACCGTAGTAGTAGGACTCATAGAATACTTAACGCCCACCCTTGTAGACCCGTCAAAATCAATAACATAACCAGCCAGGCTCTCAAATTCTTTAACATCATATAAACTTTCTACTCCATCTTTATATGAAGATTCCAAAACAGGGTCCTTATATGACTTCCACGCTTCTGTAATAAAAAAACGACCCTGACAAATTTCCTCAACATCTGAATGTAAAGATAGGCTATCTACGTCAAGCCACTTCAATGATTCAAAATCCTTAAAGTACCTAACAGGTGGGGTATCATATCCCCTAACAATTACCAGGTCTACTTTATTATCTATAGACGTAGTCGGAACACATGAACGTATATCTAAATCAACAGTTTCTGCATTTGGATATATATCTACAAAATAAGCAAAGCCATCTGCGTCCATATAACATTCAATGAACTTTCCGTCTATCAAATTCTCCGCCAAAGAAAAAGCAATAGCGTCCAAACAAGGCATATTATTTATATCTACACCACAAAGATTTCCTCTAGACGGTATCTGCCCTCTTATTGGTATCCCGTTGTCAGTTAAAACTTTTACGGCCACATTCTCTGAACAATTACCATCGTCTGCTGGAGCATACCTAGACGCCCAATCATAACTATAGCTAGTAGTACTAAAATTTGGACTGCTGCTAAAATTTACTGGGGTGGGCATTAATCAGTGGACCTCGATAACGACGCATGGGCCATAGCCGATACTTGCTTAACAAACCCCTCAATTCTTTGCAATTCTCCCTTTATACTAACTATTTCTGGTTTATACGTCCTGTCTACATTTGATGTAAGCTGTGTTTCCATATCACTAAATCTTTCATTTATGGTTGTGGTCATATCTGTTTTTAATTGTACCAAACCATCCGTTACTATAAGCATGCCACCCTCTAATTCATCAAGCTTACCCTGTAAAGCAGGACCCACACTGCCTCCAGCACTAGCCTGTAAAGAAGGCAGGGCCTCAACAATGGCTTCCTTGATAGAAGAAGAGCCCTCCACCACACCAGCTGCAACAGCCTTCTGCAAAGAAACCAAGCTGTCCTGGTCTAGTCTTATCTCCCCTCCCTTAAAACCATCAACAATAGCTGTGTATATTCTTTCTGCCAAAGCATCTATATCCATAGCCCCGCCACTAACAGCCTCCTGGCCTGGCTGTTTAAACCCCGGCAACTTAGAAGTAGCCTCGTCAGCCGCCAATTCTACATCTGCCTGCAAGTGCTCTCTTTCCATATACTTACGAAAATCCTGTTCTGACATACCCATAGAACCTTCCCCAGCAGGCTTCCACTTTCCCCCACCCATAAGACGATCTACCTCAGACACAGACGTCCCACCAAGACCAGTAACATTAACTGCTCCTTTAGGACCAACCAAAGACTTCATTTGGTCTTCAGAAACAGCCCCCATACCAGCTACATTCACCATATACCCACTAGACTTACCCGTGGCTTGCCAACCTCGCTGCTCTGGAGTTGCCCCAGTCATAGATGGGCTAGCTGAAAGCAATACCTCCTTTAATACACTAACTATATCCGCACCACCAGAAGCAGAACCTCCTGCTACCTCACTCACAGGCCTTTGTAAAACACCCCTATTACCTATAAGGTCGAGGCTTCTTTGCTGTACCCCCCTAAGATTTATCATTATTTCATCTGTAGCTATTTTTATAGCTGTGGTTAAACCCTCTAGCACACGAGGTTCAAACCCTAAAGACATACCACCGCTTACCACACCACCACTAGCCAACTTTTTAGGCTTAGCTAAGCTATCAAAGAAAGCTGACCCATATCTCTTAACAGCCCCAGCCGGTATTACATACTCCCCATTACTAAGGAGCGCAGGAACCCTATCCGACATAGGCCCCCCCGAACCAGAAACAGCTCCGCCAGAAACAAATGCCCTTATTGTTCGTGCCCTTCCTAAAGATTCTGCGTATGGAGAAGGTCCTGGGACACCTTCCCTTGTTGGTTTTAGAAGCTCAAGATCTAAATATAACTCATTAAAAGCCCTCCTATGAGCCAGGTCAGCAACTTCCTCAGCTTCCCACAAGTCCCCCCTTGAAGCCCCCCTCCTGGAAACCTCCGAATACCGCTCAGAAACTTTCCAATAGTTTTTTATGTCAGCCAGATCATCTATTAGTGTAAGCCTCAACTCGAGCAGCTCATTCTCTAACTTAAGTAACTCCTCTCTGGGCGCCCCTCTAGACCTCTCGTACCGAAGCCTCCTAGTAAATGCCTGCTCTGTCAATTGGGTATTAGAAACATCTAGGGCATTAAAACTACGAGTAGCCCCACCAGGTAATGCCTGCACCCCCGGTAAATTAAGAGGCAAAGCCCCCTGCTCGCCCCTAAGCCTCCCAACCACATTAGTTAATTCCCCCGTCCTTGGGTCAAAGTGGGGACCAGCAGGGGACATCGAGACATCCCTACCATAGCCCCTACTCATACGTTGTGTGCTAGCTAACATATTAGTTATTTCATCTTTTGAAACACCCTTAGATAGAAGAGTTTCCACATAACCAATAAGGTTCCCCTTACTCTCTCCCCTCGGTACTCCTACATCCCCCACAATCTTACGAGCCTCTCCCATATATCTAGACATTCTTCCCTTAACTGGGGCTAAATCTGGGGCCATTAACTTACCCATACCTACTTGACCATACAACTGCCCCCTATCAACCATAACCTTTGATAACCCACCGACATTAGGGCCTACCCTAGAACCACCACCAGTAATGGTGCCACTCTTAAGAAGAGGGTCAACAAAAAGCCCCTCCTCCTTAAAAGCCCTAACAATATCTAACCACTGGGCTTCCGTAATATCAGCTTTTTTACCCGTAACCTTCTTCCTGGATTTTAACCCCCCCTTAAGATTACCTGCTTTACCGGCTACCTTAACACCGGCCCCCGGTAACAATAAACTAGGTAACAACCCACCCAACATCTCCCCCTTTTGTCCTAAAGGTGCCCCCCATATACCCTCCCACAACTTAAGAGCAGTGGATTTTTCCCCCTTTATTGCTGTTTCTATTGGACTTGTAGTAACCTGTTCCCACCCTATCTTAGCAGCAACCTTAGAAAAATCGATTGCCCCCTTAACTGTTTTCTCCAATATATCACCAGACAATACATCTGAAACCAGCCCCATAGACCCCCTACCCACACCCTTACCAAAATCCTTCCATGTATCCTCACCCTTCGTCATTTCCTTTATCATAGCATCATCTGGATCAAACTGCTTTCCTATAAAACCACCAATAGTTCCACCAAGATTCTTCAATGATTCTAAAGTCTTGCTTCTTTCTTTATCTAATACTTCCCTAGGATCAAAACCCTTTATATTACCTAAAGTTGCCCCAACTAATTTTTTAGCCTCCAACTCTTTTTTCTTAAGTTCAGATATAGTAGTACTAGCAGGCTTTTCCAAAGAGCCTTGTATAATCTTATTACCTTCACCAAACTGCCCCTGCATTTGTCCTAGAAAAACTAATCCAGGATCTAGTCCTTGTCTCAAACTTTCTACAAAGTCCTTTTCTGGGCCAAGAAGACTCCCGGCATTTTTAACAGAATAAGCCAATTCTTGTAGTTCTTCTTTCGACTTTAATGAATCATATTGATCTATAAGTTGTTTTGAGGTGATCCAATCTCTTGTTGGTTGTTTAGAAATTTTTTCCGCCGGCGAAAAAACATTCCTCCTAATACGACCAATATCCCCCATAGCTATTACTTCACCATTTGGTCCCCTCATAAATCCACCACCCCCTCCAGCACTTTCTCCTAATAATTCCTCTCTATCTTTAGAAACTTTACCTAAATTTGCAAATATATTAGTTTCTTTAGTACCCACCGGTTTACTTAAGGAACCCTCTATTATCTCTCTTGCTTGTGCATCTGCCTTATAAAAATCATATATATAGTCCTTCTCATCATCAGTAAGTTTAGATACAAAACCAGCCTGTGCATATTTACGAACAAACCCACCCCTATTAAACCCGGGAAGCTTACCATTCTTTAAAGAGTCCATAAACGAAACACCAAACTTATCAACAGACGCCTTTGGTATTACATACTCACCACTTGTCAACATAGCAGGAACCCTATCTATACCGGCCGGACCTGATATTTTCCCCCCAGAGGCCTGCTTCTCAACAGAGGCAGAAAAGTCAGGCCTCCCAGCAGGTACGTTCTGTGGGGCCGGTATAGCTGCAACTATACCAGCCAGGCTCTTTGTAACAGTGTCTATGGCTGTTCCAAAGCTCTTTAAATTTCCCTGAGACAAAGCATCAATAGCGTCAAACATAGTCCTAAAATTATCCACCCCTCCGGACAAAACCTTGCTAAGATTATCCCCTAACATAGACAGATTCTTAACTCCCTCCGCCACTATTCCACCGGTACCCTTTAAAGCCCCCTCCTCTATCTGCTGAGCCTTCTTTTCATCTTCGCCGCCTTTAGTATCTAAAAGACCCTTTATCTCTTCTAGTAATTTATTACCAGTAGCAGTTAAATCCTCTAAAGGCTGCATGACTACCTTACGTTGAACCGCAAACTCCCTCTCTTTTACAGCCTCTTGAACCTTAGCAATTTCTTCACGCGCACCAAAAAGACCAGGAACCCCCCTAAATTCTTTCTTCCCACCCATAGTACTAATTACCTCACCAGCAGAAGAAAGCTCGGACTTTAACATACTAATTAGGGGGTTTAATCCTTCCACACCCTTATATTGGGCGTCCCATAAAATACCCATAGCCCTCTTAGCGGCGTCTACTTCCTGAGCTAACTTCTGATTTTCCTTCCCTTGTGTATACTGAATTAAAGCTTCTTTTCTGGCAAACTCTACCTGCTTCTTTTGAATGGCTAATTTACTAAATTCCTCTAAAGTATGAGGTCCCTTCCCCTTCTGCTCTATAGAATATAAATCACGCTCATATTTATTCAGCCCTGCTGGCTGACCAAAAACTCCAGGAGTTGGAGATAGTGGGTGCTTACCAAAAGCAATGTCTAATGAAGTCTCATCAAACCTTAAATCCTTTATCTTCTTAAGGCCCTTAACTATATCCTCTAAGTTCTTGGCAACTTGCTCAAGACGAGACATTTCTGTTAATGATTCTATAAACGGAGCCATATTATCATTAGCAGCCCCTACAGCAGAAGCTGTAGAAATATGTAGATTATTAAACCTTTCCTGCAAAGTTACTAAAACTTTTCTTCCTTGTGGGTCCTGCACAGAGTTTAATTCTCTTTGTAGTTCCACCTCTGCTTGTAGATATTTTTGCTGTTGCTGGGAAAATACCTTTAATGCTTCCTGTCGTTCTAATTCTGCAATCACCACACCCCTAACTTCGGGAAACTTCTTAACCAAGGACTCCATCGGAGAAAGCTCATCAACGGACTTCCCTAATTGTATCTTAGGAGCAAACACACCTTTAGCCGCACCTGCTATAGGAGCATTTAACATTCCAGCAGAAAGAATCTCACCAACCTTAAGAGGTATATTCTCAAAACCCTGTATCAAAGAATCAGAATAGCTTGTAAGTCTAGTAGCAAACAAGGCTATCTGTTGAGACGCTTCTTTACTAATCTGAGCTTCCTTTAATTTAGCTACTAAAAGCTCATCAGTAGCACCAACCAACCGCTCAGTCTCTTTAAAACCTGCCTTTTCCCCTTGTATTCTAAGAGTCTGAGCAGCCTTACTAATATCAATAGCCCCGACCCCACCAGCCCCTACACTTCTTTGTGCTAACACCCTTTCGTATATACCCTTAAACTTTTCTGAACCTAGTTCTTTAAGATTGTCAATAAACGACCTAATTACTTCAAGGTTTTCACTCGACGCCCTAGCCTGAGCGATACCTTGGCGACTAACAGGACTAGCCATACCACCCGCCCCCCTCACTAGTTTCTCCCTTTCCTGTGCTTCTTTATACAGCTTCTCCCAAAAAGACAGCACCTTTCCGTATAATTCTTCTGGAGCTACTCCCTTTTCAAACGCACTACGTAAAACATCCTTTATACCCTTAAAAACCTCGGGCTCCGAAACCATAGGCTGCCCACCTACCCCAGCCCCTCTCCTAGAAACAGCCATAGCCCTTTCTGCTATATCACCAACAGAAACAGGGCCAACTCCCTTACTTACAAGAACAGAAGCCAAGTTTACAGAAAAAGCATCAACTAATTTATCAACAGGATTTTTCTTTTCTTGCTGTTTAACCTCTTTTGTTTGTACCCCAAGGGCATTAAGAAGAGCATCGAACCCTTCTTTATTGGTATTTCTTATTGACAGTAAAAGGGTGTTTTGTGTAGCAGTCTTTTCATCCCCACCCAGCCTTTCTATCTCGGAAGACAACACGTCCCTATCCTTGTCAGTAAAGTCTTTAAACATTCTAGGGATGTCTCTTCCACTAAACATACGAGTAGAAAGAATCTGAGCCTTTAAAGTAGTAACCAGCCTATCCATAGAACGCATGCCTATAGCAAACTCTGGACTAAGTTGGACAACCCTTTCTGCTGGGGAAAGCTGACCAAAAGTCTTAGGTAATGTTATTGTAAGCTTATCTGCCAAACCCGCCGTGCTACCAAAAACAGTAGCAAACTCTGCCTCAACCCTGTCTCCAATACGGGCTTCCTCTAATTTAAAAACAGCCTTATCCAATGAGGAACCGAGCTTCTCCACCTCAGAAGCTAAACGAACAATGTTGGTAATGGTAGAAATCGTAACGGCTTGAATATCAAGCTGCTGTTTTCCCTGCGTCGATATAACCCCCTCTACACCCGCTACACCCTGCTGCTTCAAGGTTTTTTGATACTCCCTTACAGCGGAATTATACTTAGTCTGTGACTTAAAAACCTCCAACAACATTGAGGTAGCTTCCTTTCCTACCTTCTGAAGCCTGTCAGTATCCCCCAATTCAAAATTAAACTTAACACCAAAGTCTATTTTCCCAGGAAACGAAAATAAACCAGCACCCGCACCGGCTATTTGCCTCTTAACTCTCAATAAGGACTCACTAGCCTGCTGCCTAAGCTGTGAGAGGTCAAAGACCTTGATTGACTCATTCCTAGCAGATGCCAAGGCCTCAAATAAAGATACCTTTATATCCCTACCCTTAGAATCTATAGCCTCGACTACAGCCTCCCCTCCCTGGTTTACTCTTATTACAGCCTGATCAAACCCAAAAGACGACCCTTCCTCAAAAATAAGAAGCTCACCGCCCCTCATCTTCCTACGAGCCTCGCTGACCTCTTTCAAAAATGCATCGATGGGCTTTTCTAAAATATTTCTCTGCTTTAATTTGGATGCTGTTTCCTCCCCCGTGTACCCGGCACCAGAAACCCCCCTGGACTGCAAAAACATCTTATTCAAAATATCCCCACCGCCCAGCGTCTTACCATAGGTTTTTGAATAGGCCGGACTAAGCCTGCCTGCAGCTAAATCCAACGCTTTACTAACAGACTCATTAAAACCAAAAACACCGAAAGCCTCTACACCAGCCTGCTTTGGTATACGAGATATTTGTGTTTCAACCTGTGAAAGGGCCGTTTTTAATTCCAGCTCTTTTGATATAACTTTATCAACACTCTCGGCCCATAAATCCATACCCGCAACAAGCATCCCCAGACCCTCAGTCTGGGGGCTTAAAAACCCCTTTACGGCCACCATATCATCCATAGACCCGGTTAGTTTATCAAATGCTTTAATAGCGTCCTTACTATAGCCCTCTGCTATCTTTAATCTTGAAAAAGCCACCAGCTGAGCTTGTGCCTTTATAGCAGAAGAAGTAAAATCATCAAAAGCATAGCTAGCTTTAGTTATAACATTTCCAAACTTATCAAACCCCTCAATAAGACCCGGGGAAACCATTGCCATTGGTAAAGCATGCTTCTGCTTTGCCTTTTCTAGTTCTAACCGCTCAAAACTAGAAGACTTATAAACGCCTGTATTTACTGCCTCTTTTATTCGCTCGTCCTCGGTCTTTTGTGCCCCCCTTTCTGCCTTTTTACTCTGAACCTCCAACTGCTTATACATGGACAACTGCTTATTTATTGTCCTTAATACTTCTTCTCTCTTAGCTAATTCAGAAGAAACTGCCTCTTCAGCTACCCTACCAGCAGAGCCGGACTCTTTTCCCCACTTAACCAAAGCCGCAATACCAACACCAATTGCAGCAGCAACCCCTGCAAACAAAACTAAGGAACTAGCAAATCCCAACGTAGCTATTCTACCTGCAACCATCGTAGAAAAGAGATCCCTAAGACCCTTACCTACAACAGGTAATAACCCTGCTAAATTACCCAAACCGGTAAATAAGTAAACAAAAACAAGTTTCCCAAATTTACCTAAACCAACCAAGACTTTATTAATGGGGGAATTCAAAGCAGCCAAACCAACTGCCCCATTAGCCGCCAATGTAGACATTTCCAAATGTGCCCCACGAGTAGCCAACTGTAACTTACTCATGGACTCTACATTATATATTATGTTGCCATTTAAGTCCTTTACGATACCGCCCATACCAGCGAGGTGCTTACCGGCAGCGGCAGAGTAATCGGGAATTTCCTTCATACTCTGAGACATCTTGTCCAACTTGCCCATTTTTGATACATTCTCTAAGAAAGCTTGGTTCTTCGGCCCCCCAGCTAAACCCTTAGCCATAGAAGAAAAAACACCCGCAATAGAGCCCCCACCCGCAGCCAATGAAGAAGTTAACGCCATGTCTATAGAGGAAGCAAACCTTGTAAACCCAATCGAAGCCACCGCAATGCCAGCTAAAACACCCTTCAACGCATCGGGTATAGCATTTATAACATTTAAAAATACCTCTCCTCCAGTAGCTACTCCCTTCATAACTGGTAATAAAGTGTTACCAAAGCTTACAGCTAAATTATCAGCAGAGGCCCTTAGCTTTGCAAATACCTTCTCAGCTGTTTCCATTATGCGAGCGTTTTCTCGCATAGCTGACCCTTGTGAGTTAGATGACTCCTCGGAAGCCTTCAAAACCAAACCAAAGTTATTTAACAAAGCTAAGACGGAGTTATACTGACGAGCACCACCCAAAGCAGTAGCAACGGATAGTCTTTGACTTCTAGTTAAAGTGTCCCATCTATCAGCTAACTCAATCAAAATAGGCATAAAACCCCTAAAATTGCCTTGTAAATCCTTGGTTATAACACCGACCTTAGCTAATTCAGACACAGTTTCGGGACGAACTGTTCTCTGAAAAATAAATCTTAAAGATGTACCAATTTCTTTACCTGGTTGCCTAGTAGCCGTTCCAATAGCTGTTATCATACCATTTAATTCATCAAAGTTCACACCCACAGACGCAGCAGCAGAACCCGCTTTCTTTAAAGCATCAGTCAAAGTACCCTCGGTTACCGCGTTTCTATTTGCTACCTCGTTCCAGGCATCAACTATTTGTATAGCATTTGATGCCTCAATTCCAAATTGATGCAAAGCAGAGGTCAAACCCTCAGCAGCGTCTTTTTGATTTAATACTGTAACATTTGCAGCAAGAACAGCAGCCTCTGTTAACCTTTGTACGTCTATCATCTCAAACCCTTGCTGAGCAAAGATTTGCATAGCCCCAATAACTTCCGCTAGGCTAGCTCCGTAAGACTTTGCCATCTTCATGGCAAATTTTATTACATTCTCAGAAAACGCAGCAAAGTCCTTATCTGCCTCTACCATAACCTTGCCAAGACTTGCTACACCGAACTCAACGTCCTTCATAGTCTTTACTGCACTACGCAACATAGCCACGCCACCATAAACAATACCGGCGGCGGAACCCCACATAGCAACCCTTCTAAAAGCTAGTGTTAAACCTTCCTTAGCGCTAAGTTCTTTATTAAGTTGTCTTACCTGTACCCTAACCTTATCAGCAGTATTGCCTGCCTTTGTTAAAGATACAAGATATTTTTGTAGGCCACCCGCAGTGTCCTCTACCTCTAGAACCTTCTCCTGACGAGCCCCACCAGAAATCTTGGCAGCGGCCGCTATCTTATCCCTTAAGGCATTTATACCCTGTAAAGCAGCCTTACCTGTACTACCAGCCAACTCTGTAATAAACCTAGGAATCCTAATCTTATCACCGCCAGAAATAGAAATGGTTTCTAGAGCCTTGGCATACTGATCTAAGGTTTTAGCTGCAAGAGCAGCCTCTCTCCTATCCAAAAGCTGAAATTGGGGGGAAGTCTTCATCGCTTCTACTACTACACCAAAATTCTGACGCAGCTTAATTAGGTTACCCCCTGCATCTTTATACAATAAAGCAAAAGCCTGCCTGACCCTCTCTGTAACATCAGGAACCTCTTTCATAGACCTCAACAAAACAAGAGCTTCCTGTTGAGTACTACTTAAACCTGCTTCAAGATTACTAGGCTTTCTAAATAAAAAACTAGCCTCTGGAGTAACCAAAGGAGCCACCCCACGACCACCCTTAGACATAACAGCTGGATTAATAACCCCAGTCCCACCCGCCCGTGCTACTGCCTCCATAAAACTTATTAAAGTTTGGCTACTTTCCAATATCTTAGACGATAACTGTCGAGCCTTAGTTTCTTGTCCTGCACCAACTGCTAAATCAAACGTGGACGCCAAAGAATCTAACTCAGTAACAAGGTTATCTTGTATCTTTCTAATAACCTCTCTACCAAACGATTCTACTACTGCTGAAGCTCTTTTAGCCTCAGAACCAGAACCAATATTCTTAGAAGATAAGGTTCTACGCAAATTTAGTATTGAAGACTCTACAATAGCTGGTGCAACTATTCCTCCAGCCCCCCTCTCTTTTAACATATTTACAAGATTGTCCAAATGGAGCTTAACTTCTACGTCAACCCCCTGCAAGGAAGAACGAACCTTGTCCATTACCTTATTAAGACCCATGTCCCCTGCAGTAACACTAGACCTATTTAATTCAGAAACCTGGGAGGACATAGCTCGAGCTGCAGTCCTATATTGAGAAACAGCAGAAGATACAACTGTAGCCTCGGATGCCCTTAGATGTTTACCTATATTTTCTCTTAAAGTTTTAAACGAATCAGCAACATCACCCAAAGCAGCCCCCGCCTCTTTAGAGGCGACCTTAGCCTCTTGCTCAGCCGCTTTCTGAGCCTCCTCAGCCACACTCTTTAATGCCTCGGTAGTTGCATCTACAGCAGACTTAGCAGCCTTTCCTGCCTCGCCTGTGTTCACGGTAGGACCAGCACCCCCACCCGTGTGAGAGGCCCCAGAAGACGCAGTCTCCAAACCCCTTTGAAAATCTTTTAGGGTTTTTACTAATGAACTTAGAACAGCGTTTAACTCAGTAGCAGCAGCGGATGTTCCTCCACCTCCGGCCCCAATACCACCCCCTTTAGTGCCACCTTGAGTAGAAATATTGAATAGCAAATCAAAGATATATTTATTCTTACTACCTGCCATTCCGTTCCTTATTTATTGACGTTTATATAATTATTTTTTAACGTTAACGTCTGTGGATTTTTTATCTAGTTTAGCAGCCATTGTTGGACTATATTTTATTTCATTTCGAATGGGATTCGACTTAGTAACTATAGTCTCTTCATGGTTCCAAGCTGATAAACCCTTACCTCTTTTTGTACCTTTTTCCCCCGCCGATTCTCTGGATTTTTCATCAAAATAATTCTTCATAAAAGCATCCAAAGAAGCGTCATCTTCAATAATATCGTCGGAAGGTCGATCCGACGGCATCATTTCGTAGATAGATTGGTAAAAAGAGCTCCAATATACAACAGCTAGTTGGTCAGGAGAAAAGTCCTTTATTGAAATACTAAATAAAGAGTCACCAAGCTTTATGGCAGAAGTATACCGTACTCTCCATAAGGAATGTCTTGCTAAATACCTTAAAACCCCAACATCCAAACCCATACTAAAACGAATATATTTAGCATATAGTCGACTCTTAAACAGAATATCCTTTTCACCATCAAAATCTTTCTTTGTTGGCCACCATAGTTCTTCACCGTCTGGTCTATAAATACCTCTGCACAATAGGTAATTAAATTTAGCTTCTTGAGCTCTTTTTTCAGCACAAAAATCTAAATGCTGCTCTTTTATAATGATTAAATCAAGAAGCTGCTGATTTAAATCCTCTATAACACCCTTCACTTTCTCTTTTCGAGACGGGACTTTCGTAATAAGTTCAAGTAGCTTTTCTTGGGCCTTGACTTTTTCCCTCAATACCCCTATTTCTTTTTCTTCCTCTCCTGTAAAAATTCCCCTAGCCGTAAGTATTTCAGTGGCTTGTGCCACTGTCAAAAATCCTGCTTCAATAGCCCGAGAATATTCTACCTCATATGTCATATTGGCCATCATCTTATCATGACCAGAACAGTGCTTTAAATAGACTAAAACATCTTTGTCTTTACCATTCTTAATCCTTTCAAGCTTACCACCAAAACTAATCTCATCTATAAGTATAGAAACTTTTTCTATAGGTAAGGAAAAATTTTGAGATTGTGTTTCTTGAAAAACCATATATTAACTATACAATAGAAAGTTTATTTTTATCCCTAGGCACTATAGGGATATCAAGGGCTCGTCCAAAGGACCAACCTAGCACATTAACCCTGAAGTTTAAGGTGGTTCTATTTATACCGTACTCTTTAGCCCAATCAGACAACGGCTGGGATTTTCCATTATATTTCCAGCACTTGGCTCGCTGGTAGCTAGAGTTGTTTTCCCCTTCCAGAGAAAGAACAGGTGTTGTTAGTGCCCGTTCAAGAGACCAGCCCATCTCTTTTACTCGGAAGGCAAGGGTTGTCCGACTTATATTGTACTCTTTCGCCCAGTCAGACAAAGGCTGGGATTTTCCCTCGTACTCCCAGCACTTAGCATGTTGATAGCTTGGGCTTTTTTCACCTGTACGACCATACATAGGATTCTTCTCACCCCTATTGTTCTTAGACATTTTCTGCCTGGATTCTTCCGTGAATTTATAGCCCAAAAGGCTTCCCGCTGTAGGACAAATATTATAGCCTATTTTAGGGTTGGCAGCATCAAAGTATTTGATCCAATAATCCTCCCTACCCACCAAATCCTCTATATTTTCCACTGGTTCCAAAACACCAAAGTAGAAATTCTCCTTACCATACTTGTTCCAAGCGCTCTGAAGATACACTGAGTAGTGGGTTCCTTTATTAAGGCCCCTTATATGATTGGACCACCTCTCTCTAAAATTACAAGCAGACCCTACATAAAATTTTCCATTAACAATATTTATTATAGCGTATATCCCAGACCTGCATTGCATAATATACCCCTAAAAACTAACTAACCTTAAGAAGCCTTACGCCTTCCCCTCTTTAATTTTACCTTCTCCTCCACAACAACCTCTACAGGTAAAGCTTCCTCCACTACAAGGTCCACAACCTCAGAAAGAGACGCCTCTCCATCAACCACCGCCTTATTTGCAGCAGCTGCCTCTTCTTCCTTCCTAGCTTCTTCCTCATCAGATATCTCGGTCATTACCTTAGAAAAGACTGCTCGCTCAGGTAGGGCATCAAAAACATCAGAGCCCAGCCCTTCTATCCAAAGTAAAATTTCTAAGCGCGCCCTCGTTTGAAGTACTATATTACGCTCACGCTTAAACTGCTCCAACGATTCCCATACCCTCTTTCCATTGCTATCCACAGTAAGCACACAAGCCAGGAATTCTACCTTTTCTGTTTGTGCATACTCTTCACATGTATTTGCCATAGGAACTGTAAGCCTTTGGTTCCATTCTACAACTGCTGTGCGGGCCGAGTTAACCTCAACCACTAAACCAATTCTCTCTGACCTATCGGTGGCTCTTTCCATAGCTATGACCTTCTCTTGCAACTTTTCCTGCAAACTATTACCTTGCTGGTCATAATCAGGGCCTATAATATTACGTTTTTTTAAGAGATCCATCATCTCTGACTTCGTGAAAAGGCCTGCTTTTAAGGCCTTATTATAACTTTTTATTGATTCCCACTCCGCGTCTCGCACATCCGCCGCCGTGGGCTGGACTAAAAAGAATGTTCGTACATCATCCTTACCAAATTCAATTTCAAACTTTCTTTTTCCATCATCCAATAAAGAATCCAATTTTTCCTGGTCCATGATTTACCCTTCCTTTTTTGTTGTTGGTGTTGGTTGTCTTATTTTCAAAATATCAACACCAACTTTAGTGTAATTAACTTCATAATTCTGGTCTATTTCTGCAGAAAGTTTACGTATTGTATTATTACCAAGTCGCAGAACCTTGGACCTAAAAATCTCGTAACGCTGTTTATCACCAATAGCTAACTCGGCTAAATCTAGAACATTCTCAAATAACTTGGTAATGTCTCCACGTAAAACCTCTTGTAATTTTTCTGCAGACCACTTTTTGGTCTTGTCGTCCTTAACAAGTAAATCTTTTTTTACTTTTGGTTCCTTTTCCATGAAGTCTCCTTTAAGCATTATTAATATACAACTGGAAACCACAGTCCCAGACCCTGTCTGATTCTTCTTCTTTAAGGTCTAGGTCTGTACTAATGTATCTTTTCTCCCCGTCTAGATTAAACGGGGTTGGATCTATATACCTATCTTTTTTAAATCCTAATTTTATGTAGGTGTCTTCTTGTTGATCATATCTTAGGTTGGTTTTGATTTTTATCTTCCGCCCGAAAATTTTTTCGGCGGCCAAAAAAAGCCTGTCAAAACAACCATTTATATTACTACACCTCACCAAAAAAAGATATCTATCAAAAGAAATACAACTAATTAAATTACCATTAAAATACATACCAAAAGAATATTTTATATCACAACCACCATCAAGATTATACTTATTATGAAAATTATTTGCCGCCTCAACATCTACTTCTTTTACTTGACATTTTGAAAAATCTATATTACTCCCTACTAGTTCTTGTGATATTATATTTAATACTATATCTTTTTTATTAATATATTCATCTTCAAATAGTGTGAAAAGTTTAATTCCCTTCTCCTTACACATATCATATTTCATTTTATGGTAGAATTTATCTTTCCCGCCGGAAAATTCTGAGTGCCAATATAGTCCACAATATTCAATGGCAAAATTTTTCGACGGTACAAAAATATCTAACTCGTACGGCTTTATTTGTTCCCTATCATTTGGGATTACATTTTCTTCACCAATTAGGGAAATAACATAAGAACAAACTTCCTTTTCTGCTCTAGAAACACCCGAAGGATTACATTCTGGGCACCTTTTTCCATGAAAAAAATTATCCCAACTCATCTGTCTTATATGCCCTTTTGGACATGCATATTCTAATTTTCCCTGTGCATTTACGTAGGTATCTGAACGCAGCGTATAATCAAAAGTACCCATATAGTCACGAACACGATCTATTCCCACAAGCTTATTACCATAGCACTCAGCACACCCAACCCTCTTTCCGATTATATTAGGATAAGCCTGCCTGGCCACATGGCCCCTACCACACTCAACTACGTAGGTGTTATCAGACCCAACCCACATACCCGTCCTCATTTTAAACCCTATTGGCAAAAGCTCCACAAGGTTTTTATAAGATTCTGCCTCTTGTTCACAACAAGAACAAGCCCTCAACCTAGTAACCTCTGGAAAATACCGCCAATATATACTACCACAAACAAAACACTCAACCTTAAGCTGGCTATGTATATCTCTCTCCTCACTTAAAATCAAACCCAAAATAAGAAGTCTATCCTGCTCCCTTAAAAAAACCTCCCTGTCACATTCTTTACACGAATAACCAGGAAGCCTATACAACGAAGTACTATTTTGGTGACCGTTAGTACAAAAACAAGACATATCAGTGTCCTGGTTTACATAGTCTCCCTCATCCAATAAAAACCCCGCTGCCCTAAACCTCTTTTCCACTTCTTCATACGTCTTCTTTCTAGTCTTAGAACATAAACCGCACTCTGTGGGCTTCTTAAAATTACTATAGGTCATAAACGATCTATGCCCGTTTGGGCATATAAAACGAAACTTGAAATGGCTACCAACTAAATCGTACTCTTCTAAAGAAGATAATACCTCATATCCCCTATCCTTGAATGCCTTAACAATATTGTCGTAAGGCTCTTTTTCGCACTCGGGGCACCTGCGCATACTCTGAAAACTATTCCAAGTAGTAAAATTAACATGCCCCTTATCACAAGAGTACTTTATTCTGGTATACTGATTCTTATAATTTTCAGATAAAACAGTATAGCCAACCTTAGAAAACTCCTCTATAACTCTAGCTATTCCTATTTTATTACACTCACGACATTTCGCCCCGCCTCCATAAATATGGTTAAAACTAGTGGTATGTACATGCCCCTTCTTGCACGCTACTAGCAGCGGGGTAGTTACATTCTCGTAACTTTCCTCATCAGTATATAGCTTGTACCCAAAACTTTCTATAAAATCCTTTACAAACGAATAAGGATATTTAATTTTTGGCATAAACTGCACCGACATTAAAATCTCTCATTAAAATCCTTCTCCCAAATATAAAATACCTTGTACCCTGCTTCTTCTAGACAATTAATTCTTTCCATGGTCCCTTGGTAAAGTTGACCAAAAGTCTTGCCTACTGTTTTATTTAGTTCATCTGAACCAAACATAGACGGATTACCGTGCCAATAGTTTCCAAGAAACTCATAAACAGTTTTGGTTTCAGGATTAAAACCATCAACCCTAAAAAACTTAGTACCTACATTTAAACTAACTTCCCTTGTTACCCCATGAATGTTTTGAATACCTAACGTATCCAACCAACAACCAGAGGCCTTAGATATAGGACCGTTCTTACAGTAAGGGCACCCCGTGCTGTTCAAGGTCCTACTACAAACAATTGCTTTCCACCTATGCTGCTCCCCTGTTTTCTCACAAAAATGCTTCCACCAGACTTTTTTACCTGACTTTGGGGTATACTGCTCTGGTCCTTTCTTATTCCTTTCAAAATCCCACTCATTATATACCAAAACTGGATACAAAACAACTAAATTGTGGACAAAAGTTGGCTCTCTACCAGAACAGTAGGGGCACCTACTTTTATTGCTGACCCTATTTTTTATTATGGCCTTCCACCTATGTATTTCCCCCTCGTCTGTCGTATGCACCCACCAAACAGCCTTACCCGACTTGGGTACATAACTCTCTGGCCCCCTATCATTCCTATCAAAATCCCAGTCTTTAGCAATATCTGGGCGTAAAGATTTTAAATCATTTCCATAACCAACAAGCTGATTTTTACAATAAGGGCACCCCTTGTCGTCTAGAGCCCTGCTATAAATAGAAGCCCTCCACTCATGCAAAACCCCACCCCCGGTCCTATGCCACCACCAAACCTTTTTATGAGAGCCTTGTGTGCAAGATTCCGAACCAAACCCATTACGACATACAGACAACTGTTCCGCTAAATACGGGTGCGTTGTAACAAGATCATTACCAAAACCAACAGACTTACCTACACAATATGGACACCCAAGAGTACTTTTTTCTTGAAGGCAGTTTCTCTTAACTACATCACAAACTCTGGCTCTCCACCTGTGCAAAACCCCGCCGTCCGTATAATGTAACCACCAAGCCTTTCTCCCTGTTTTTGGCATATAAAACTCAGGACCATCCTCATTAGTGTCATAATCCCACAAACGGAGAACATCGGGAAAACATGTGGCAAGATTATGACCTGAAGATATTACTCGACACATATAAGACCTCCTTAGTAACCAACAGGGCACTAACTATATATATAATACTAACTTGTACTCCCTGTAAACAGGGAGTAGGAAAAAATTAAAAATTAAGCATTAAGCTGCAAACCAGGAGTACACACAACATCAGCCATATCCACATAACCCTTAATGGCAAACAATTTATTGACCGATCTAAAGCTCATGCTATATGAAGCATTTGAGCCCACCGCAAGGTTGTAGTTTTCATCCGTTGCTTTAAGACCCGGGACTATTACGGTTTTTAACGGATACTCACGCTCAGGAGATGCTGGGTTAATAGCCGCATACACAGCCCTATTACCACGTACAAAGTACTCAGTACCAACCATAGCACTATCTAGAACCTTTCTATTAGAACCAGAACCGCCTGCGGTAGAATCCGTCTGTTGGTATACCATTACAACGAGAACAAGGTTATCCTTCTTCTGTAAATCGTTAATGGTCAAATCTACAAGCGTATCTGCATCGTAAGAGGCTTCCTTTCCGGCCATCTTGGCAAACAACTCCAAGTCACCTGCTGTAGTCTCAATAGCTGTAGTAATTTCAACAGGGAAAGTCAAACTGCGCTCGTATGGCTTTAAGTGACCCAACTCGTTAAGAGCCTCACGAGTCATGTTCACGGTAATAGTACAAGAAGAAACTCTAAGAGCCAGCTCGTACGCCGAGTCCGTACCGGCTACATCTGGGTCTACAAGATAGATCTCAACCTGGCCCTGCCTGAGAGCACCAACATCTTCAGGCTCTACAGTATCACCAGCAGCAAGGGCCGTAAAGTAGCCGGACTTGGTTCTATCGGCATCACCATCACCAGAAACAGCGTAGAAGTTAGCCGCATAGCGAATCTTCAACTTGTCTCCAGTATCAATGGATATACCAGTAGGTAGGGTTACCTCATTGGTTGTAGCATTATAGTAAGCCTTAGTCGCAGTAGCAGCATTGGTATCTATTGCGTAGTTGGTCCATTCAGCAGCGCTGGAATCATAATAACGAATGGCTCGCTCACCAGCGTCAGAGGTGTACAAGAACCCTCTGGTACTATCGGACATAGTAGCCACGCCGGAAGTCGTAGGCTTCAGACCTAGCGTAACCGTAGCAGCTAGGGCCCCACCCTCGTCCCACTCTTCCTGAGATACATACTTACCACTATTCAAAAGCCACATCTTGGTGTCCGTCTCTGCCCCATAATTCTCAGTAGACGTTGCGCCAGCCGAATAGCTCATTTCAATACTGTTAACGAAACAGTCCGGCATATAAAGGGTCTGGTCTACATTATTAGACGCAGTCCCTAAATCAGCCTCGGCCTGAACCGGAGCCCACAAATCAAAGAAGTTGGTTGCACCAAAGTTTGCAATGGCAACCCCATGATAAAACTCAGTTTCAGTTGTTCCACTAACAACTGTTAAGTTAGCATTACTATTAGTAGCCGTAGCATTAAATCCTGATTTATCTACGTTGCCAATAGTAGCCATTGAAGTTATGCTTCCAAAGTCGTTCGTATCGACAGTTACCGCAACCGTGGGCACATCATCTACAACGTCGATGATGTCCAATAACCCGAGTTCGAATACGTCTTCACTGGTAAAAGTAGTACTAGAGCCCAGTGTCTGAACTCGGTGTAACACGTCCCCGTCGACATGCACACTTTGGGAGGCATAAATTATTCTATTTCTCGCCATTTTAGAGATACCTCCAATCTATTTACTTAGTTCATTAAACATGACAAAAGGGGTATAATGTCTATGTTTTTCCTTCTCCATTCTTATTTCTTAGTAGACAGAAGAAACCATGTGCGGAGAACCACATTTATTCTTCCTATAGGGAATATTTAATTTTTCAATCTAAAACAAACACAAAAACCAGGACTGGATACACCTGTCCTGTTAATTTATATATAATACAAATATACAAAAAAGTAAACTAAAAACTAGATAAAAAATTTAAGCTTCAACAATTGTTTCGTATTGACAGGTTATTACACTCCTATGTCTGTTTACTACAGACCAGTCTGTCTTAAGGTTTATATTTCTTACATTTATGTCAAGTATATACATATACCCATTTGTTGTGGGAACAAATCCTGTATTATATGTACCATCGGATTTCAAATAATAACCATATGAAAAATCTTTTACAGCTATATTTTTATCGAATAGGCTATCGTGTATTGTTTCTGTTATGTCATCTCTTTCTGGATTTGAAGAAGCAAATATTTCTATATATACTTCTCGAATATTCTTTTTTCCCCCGCCGAGCTGAAATCCTTTTTTTTGTGTTTTATTTATATCTATAGACACTACGGGAAGAGGTGGTACATCGGTACCTGGCCAACTATCTAGTACGGATACATAATTATATGTATATGTTATATCCGTGGGGGCTATATTTGGATTTTTTATAGCGCCGCGAAAATAATCTACAGTATAGGAAGAAGGACCAACAACAATAATACGAGATGACTGTTCTTGTGTTGAATCAATAACGACAGGGGAACTTGTGGCAACTTCATCAAAAAATACCCACCCCCTGCCAGTTGACATAGCAGGGGGTTCAACAACAGAAGCAGGAACGTACCCACCAATAGTATTATCATAAACCAAACTATCGTTATAAACTTTTTCAGAAAAATTTATAGGTAAAACTTCATTCTTTATGAAGTTAAAAAGAGCTACTTTTTCCAATCTTAATGAAGTTACACCCATGACTAATCTCCAAAGGCTATTTGTCCGGCCTCTTTTATATACTGTTCAACCATTATCTCTACAGCTTCACCCATGTCTTCAAAAATCCTGGTCGGGGGCCACCCCGAAGCAGGGCTCTTTACACTTTCAAAGGCAGGCAACTGTGGGAGTGTTGTAGCGCCCTTTCTAGCGTCAGCTATCTTATTATACACCTTTTCCGACATTAGGTAGCCTTCCCCAAATCTACCAAGGTCCTTTTCATTTTCTGGTGCTATATATTTTGAAAAGAAATCCCTAGATATAAAAGCATATGATTCCGGCACTCCCTCCATATAAAAATAAAACAACTTTAGATGGTCTGTTTCTTTTTTACCAGGACCAGTAGGATAACCAAAATCCTCATAAGATAAAAACCCCATACTTAACTGCCCGTTAGAGATACTTGCCTCATCTATGGCCGACTTAACTTGTGACATTACATAAGAAAAAACCTCATCCTTTATAATAGACGGTGAGGTTGGGTCCATTTGAGAATCCATTCTAGAAGCCAATTCCCCAAAACGACTATTATACAACTCTGAAAAAATAATAAGAAAATGAGAAGCGAATCTAGCCTTCAATATCTTCAACAACTCTATTGAGAACTTGTCTACTAATTGCTCACTTAACGTATCAACAGCATCCTGTACACTACTAGCTTTATTAGGCAACTCTTAATCCCTCGTACTTTTTCCTTCATCAACCGATATAAAATATGCTATAACAAGAGCATCTGTATATTGAAGATACCTATAAACCGGAGGTTTAACCAGCTCACACTTTATCCCATCTATACTAGCGTAAATACACTCACGTATAGTATCATAATAATCCTTACTTGTTTTTAAAGATACTAAATTTGAACCCTCTCTTCCCACAGGTAGTTGAATTATACTCCCCTCGTCACCAACGGGGTTCCACCTTACTACAGCACGAATACCCTTTCTTACGTCTTGACTTATTACTCCTGCGTCCTTACAAACAGGGCACCTACCACGAATAAATGAAATAGGATTTATAACCTGACCATATATAGTTGTAGGAACAGTAAAAGTACTATCATATCTTTTTATTGACATACCTGTGCTAATATCATTTAAACAATTTGGGCAGTCAGTTGTATCAGGTGTAGAATATATGTATACTATTCTTCCTGCACCTTGTATAACATCATGATAACGATTTTTAATTTCTTTTTTTAATCCGCGCGGAATCATATTTTAGTCTAATCTCACTCCGGTTAATAAAAATTGATTTGTGTCGCTAACCATCTCGGCTAACTGTTGTTCTAAGTCCTTGATATGTTCACGTTTTTGCCTAATAAGTGGTTCGGGATTATATGAGAGCTCTCCCTGTAAATTAAAACTTCCAGTTGACTCGCCCATAAGCCGTGACACCTCAGACTTCAAAATCCCTACAGAGGAGACAATAATTCTCATCTCATCAGTAAAGTCAACTAAAGTCACCCTCGGCGGAGCCGAAGCAGAATTGTAGATTTTAAATAACTCCCTGTCTGAATGTCTAAAACCCTCGTACCAAACATCCAGAATACCAGATACAGTAGAAATTTGTATACCACTAAAAGTAAGAAAGGAATAGTCATTTACTATAGGGTTAGTCCTAGAGATATATTCTATGCCGTCTTTTATTACTTTTAGAGGCCACCCTCTTTCTGTTAACTGATAAGAATACCCGTCATCAGAGACATTTACATATCCATCAGAACAATTGGAACTTACATAGTCTCTTTTTACTGTCTTTTGGTCACCCACAAAAAATCGTATCTTATCCACAGCATAAATGTCATCGGAAGTCAAAGAATACTCTACAGGATATGTAGTACTTATAAAATTAAACCCAGGAACATACCTATCTGTATCTTCGCCATATAAAATAGGTGCAGAATAGGAACTTTCAGCTAGTGTACCCGAGTTAAAATAGGTAGACCAAATAACGTAACTACTCGCCCCATTGTTGTCTGTCCACTCATAGGCTACCTGCCCTGCAACTAGAGAAAAGGAATCGTATAACACCCTATCTATATCACTACCAGATGTACTTCTATATATACGCACACTATCAAAAAGAAGTATAACACCAGCTATATCTTCTACATATATTGTTGTAAGATAAATGGCCATTATTTAGTTACCCCTCTTTAATTAACCCCTGATGATCTTAGGAATAAGCCCTCTAGACCTTAGTATCCTTGGGACCCCAACAGTGGACCCCTCATATAATGCAACGACCCTCGGAGAAAAAGAACTGGAACCTATTATAACAGGGCCTTCAATTATGGTAGCCGGGCCCAGTGTATTAGTTCCCCCTCCACCACCACCCAAAAATCCATGGACAACCAAACTTAGGCTCATGATCTCACCTGTTTAAAAGTTGCTAACTTGTTCTGTGCTTCCCAAACAGACGCTTGCGTCCACTCGGCTATTGGTACCGGATCCGTTGGTGGCGTACCACCGTCTGTAGCAGCAAGCGTATCGAAAGGATTGGCAAATATACGTATACGACAAGATACTAATTGATTATATGAATCATACATAGTATTGTCTATTATCATATTTTCGTGTATTAACCCCAGGGCCCGCCTAAGTATATGGGCAGAGGAATTTACATTGGTACCTGTTGTAATATCATAGTTCCACACCGCCTGCTGAATCGTATTATCAACTATGGCCACACCGAATTTATCACCAATAAAATAGAGACCACCGGACAATAAAAGGGTGCCCCCTGTACATGAACTATCTAGCTCAACCGTACCATAAGACCCGCCCAAAGAGACCGCAGACCCACTAACTAGATTTATAATACGTGTATTACCTACCAAGTTTGCCCCCAACATTCTGCCTGTTCCAACCATGTCCACAATGGTAGGCTCAGAAACGGAATAGCTGCCACCCAATGAAAAAGATGTGCCCTGGGGGCCCATACCACACGTACCTAATAAGCTCGAACCTACGGCCACACCAACTAAATTAGTAACACTGGATAAGTAGCACTCTTGCACATTAAAACTACCACCACCAGATGCCCCAGCCAATAATACTCTATTAAAATAGCACCCCTCTATATTTTGGCCGTTTAGATTAACAATGTTATTTTCTATCGAGGACGTACCATAAAACTGGTACCTAGAAAAAGAATATGTAAGAGTTACAATACCGGAAACATTAAATCTACGTATACCAACGTTAGCAGCTATAAGAAGAGCGTCGTCAATATTGCTAACTGGGCAGGACACGGTCCCGCGCGGATAATTAGTCCCCGCCTCCCCATATAAAGTATCTATCCAAATAGCGCCGTTAAAAGAAACGCTGTGGTCCCAGCCAGAATAAGCTGTAGTACTACTAAAATCTGCTATTTCACCCATAACATTGTTCTGGATGGTAACCTCTGCGTCTACCAAAGTCTGTACAGCTCCTGAGGATATCTCTATTCCATATCGTGCATTCGTATTAGCAAACGTACCTTTTCCGCGTATTTTAACACCAGAAGTAGAACTACCAACATAGAAACCAGAACCGACAGAACTATCTTTAGAACAGCAAACCTTAATATCCAAGTTTACAACATTCTCTTTCACATAGATACCGTGCCCTGTAGAATTAATAACAAACAGGTTGTCAAATACGGAGTTCTCATTGTTACTAATTTCCACCCCATAAGAAGTAGCATCCTCAACATATAGGTCTCTCAAAAAGGTTTGTGCCCCGTTTTCAATACATATGCCCGTATCACTGCCTCCTAATGGCACTCTAACTAAAACACCACTAAACTCCACTCCAACACCACTAATCTTAACAGCTGGAAAACCAGTAGTACTAGGATAAATGACAAAATCCCGTCCTGGGCCCCTTATCATCAAATGGCTCTTACTTATAACCAGGTGCTCATCCGCCCTTGTTTGCCCGACTTCCTTGCCCGGCTGACAAATTATCAGATCATGTCCCCCATCCTCAACCAAGTCGTGCACTTTGGCAAAAGTCTTCACTGGCTTACTCGGTGACATGCCATCGTTGTTATCACTACCTATAACAGGGTCCCAATAATAGATCTCACCAGTAACAATGTGGGAGCCCCTCTGTGTCTCTATAAGCCTCTGTATATTATCTATCTCCAACTGAGCAATAGTGCCACTACTGGAGGAAGTACGAGTTATTTGAGTGCCCACGGTTGGATAAATAGCCCCCATACTAGCCCCGAACTCATCCACAGCAGTTAAATTACCACCATTGATTTCACACTGTATAAGCGGCCATACCTTATAGGAATCCTCATAATCAAACCTATTATCAACCCCGCCACCCAATACCATAGTAGTCAATTGTATCTCACTATCCACAGATAGTATAGTTGCGTTAGAGCCATCTGTCATATTAATTACCGTGTCACCTAGCTTCACACCGGAAGTAATAAATAGAGCATTGTAGTCTTCTAGTATCAGACTAGTAAGGATCTTACCACTAGGAAGAATCTTTCCTGTAACGGTCCCTGACTCAACGACCCCATGTCTAGGTTCAAAGGTAACCTTCGCATTTTGAAGTTCAGCTGTTATACCTACAAAAACATCGCTACCAAGATTCTCCTTTCCGCTGGCCTTTATCAGAAAGGGGAACGCCATAGCATAGTCGCTATCCTCAAGCTCCCTCAAAGTGTCAACCAAGTCCTGGATACTAACACTAGTTGAGGGGGCCGCAATAGTAATCATGCGGGGGTTTTTATACCAATCGACAGATATATCTGTACGAAACACCTAAGACCACCCCTAACTACGTTTATTATTTTCTAAAAGGATTATCATAATTTTTTCTTTCTCAATCTGTTCCCTTTCCTTCTTAATAGCCTCCTCAAAAATCTCAATACTGACCTTCCTTTTCTCTATTAATGACTTAAGTCTATCCAAGTCATACAAAAGGGCCTCTTCTAAAGTTATGTTAGACATTATTACGTCCCATGCACCGTATCTAGATTTCTAATAACGTTAATAGTACCACCACTAGACCCAATGGTAAAATCTGCAACGAAGGGAATAATATCCCCTGCGCTACGAACACGACATCTGGCAGGAACAACAGCATCATATACAATCTGAACAGACTCCAACCCTGGGGCACCATCGGTACCAACTGTTTCTAACTCGTCAATAAATGGTACGTAGACAGTGTCACTAGTTGTATAGTCTTCGACAAGAACACCCACCACATACGAATCTGTAGTCCAATCAATTACAGGGGCGTTTGATCCAATATTGGTTGTGGTCAACGAAGAGGTACCCGTAACTGTAACATATGCATAAGTGCTTTCTGTAGAATTAAAAATTATATCTCCTATCTGCACACCATTGGTTATAAAATCACCAGCCGAGTCCAATAACGATGTAGATGACCCGCCGGCATCAGCAACACCAGACAATGTATAAAGATTAAATAGGTCACCAGACCAACCAGTGTAACGATAACGATGCTCCCAACCTTCCGACTCATCCACTACTCTAAGCTTTCCCCCACTAGTCTTACCCGGCTCGTCTACCAAAATAGCAGGGTCAACCCTAACTGAATACTCACCCAAAGACGACTGCAAAGAGTCTATGGCATACACATCTTTCTGAATTATACCACCAGCAACATCTAACCTCCAAACGGCAATACGATCACCAACGCGAGTGTTTCCTACAGAAACGTCTACCTTTATCGGCCTAGCCTTAGCTACACGCTGGTCGTCAGTAGTCTGCCAGTTATTGTAATCAACAGAAGGGACATTAGCAAGCACTACACCAGGAGCACAAAACCAACGACCTCCCGCAAAGGTCCCATACGGTGAGGCCTTATTAGCAGACATACTATAGCAAGTTGGGCCAGTAACATAATTTGCACCCTCTTCTATATTATTAGTATTGTTGAATGTACCCCTAGTAGATCGAAGTACCAATATTTTAGACCCCGTATGATGGGCAACCACCACACCCTTAGCACCCGACACTAGCTGGGTTACGATACTACCCTCGGCAATGGAACCGCTTAGCGTTGTATAGTTAATATAATAAGTAGTGCCTATATAAGCTTCCCCGTTTTGCCCATCATTATTTGATGTATCTGTACTGCCCCTACGGAGCACATACTTTGTCCATTCGTACACATCGGCTAACAATTCATCGGAACAATCTATAACTATAGAGTAATACTCATTAGTACCGTCTTCGTCAATATCATACGAGCTATTTGCTGCGTGTACTATAGACAAACCAACAAGGGATGAAGGACCATCCGATGAAGTAGCCCCAGAAGAAGAAGAATCTCCTGTACCAGTATTATTCTCTATACCCTCAGACCCATTAAAATCCGTAAGGACATCAATCAAGTAATACTGCAACATAATTGTTGGATTAGTACCTGAAATATTAGTAATAACGCCACGAGAGGCTGTTACCTTACCCTCTATCTCATCTCCGACACTCCAAGTACCGGAAGATGTCCCCAATGTAACCTGCCTATACCCCGTCTCATTATTAATATCTGCTCCAACAGACAACGGAATGGGGTTTCTACCGCCTGAAGACAGGTCCACTATGTAGTTGTCATACTGCTGTGAATATCTTCTAGGAAAAACAATGATATATCCGTCGTCTATAAGCACTGAGTTACCCGCCCCTGGGGTTTTAACCTGTACTAATATATCTATATGCCCCTCAGACCACCAGCTCTGTGCCCCCTTATAGGCTGTCAATTTTGTACCTTCCTGATATACATACAACCTTGTAAGAGAGTCTCCATCAAGGGATGAGCCGATGGAGTAAATATTAGACCATAGCAACTCACCCGTTTCAGCAGCAACACTTTGAGTATCTACATGGCTATTACAGGTAATATTACCACTAGTGCTATCCCAATTATCCCCGGAGGCACTTGAGCTAGGCCTAATCCATAAATGAGAACCATTTACATCTAACAAAGTACCCATATCACCATCAGCATGTGATATAACCAGCCCTATATCGCCAGAAACAATATTGGTACCAGCCCTGGTTACCCTTACAACTCCGGTATTAGACGTAGTAATGCGCCTCCACCCACTTGTCTCCAAGGCCCCACCATATATGTACTCTACGGAGCGCATGTCGACAAACCAAGGATCTGTATCACCCGTATCAATTTTACCGATGGTATACTCAGTAGGGGTTGCATACTTCATAACAGTCCCGTCGTCCATCTGCGTAAACTCATCGAACAAGTCAGCCAAGGCTGTATATAAGTCCTTAATATCATCAGTAACAGTGGGTGTTACTGAGACATCCCTCTCAATCCTCTTTTGTCTGGTTTCAGACAGGTAATACACTTTCCAACGATTGCTTAGTATAGTATCTGACATTTATTCCTCCTAACTAAGGGCTACCAACTCTGTTATCATAGTAATAGTAGCTGACAACCCGCTTGAATAAACCGTTCCCGGTGAACTAGCATTAACATATCTGGTATACCCAGATGTACTCTTTCTAACACGAATACCAACACTAAATTCAGAACTAAACGCCACAGATTCCATAGCCTTTCCATCGACATCAGTATCTTTATTCATAAGCTCTTCCTTATCGGTCGTCCTATATATTGCTACCTGTGCCCCACTTATTGGCGACCCAGCCTCGTTTAATACCGTTACCAGCATATTTACGGACCCCTCAAATTTTGTATCCCCTACCAGCTCTGCCTGATCACCCAATGGGGCTGTTGTTTTAGACGCAAAAGAAGACATACGGGCTCTAACCCAATAAGCAGCCACACTATTAACTGTTGTACTAGCCCAGTCCGACGGTTCCGTAAATGTAACTGCTCTCCACCCTGTAGCTGCTGTAAACCCGCTGGTTCCATCGGAAACCCCAGACAGTGCCCCCCAGGAGTCACCGTCCCAATATTCCCACGTAACAGTCCAAGTACCCACCCCTGACGTACCAATATCTACATTTAAAGAGGCAAAGGGGGCCGTAGCATGACCAAAATAATAGGCGTCCCCAACTTCATCGCTATCCGACAACAAAGCCATATCATTAATAGTGGTATTTTGTGCGGCAGTGCTTTGATCTGTATAAACAGACCCAACTCCACCATTATAATCATATGCCAAGGCCTTTAAGTTAGTACCATAATAGGGGTCGTCGTTTTCTGTGCTAGGGTTGGAAGGGGAAGTCTTGTTGATAGTAACCAGCCCGCCACTATCATTTGAAATATCTGCAGTACACTCAGTAAAAAGCATGCCAGTAAACCCATAAGTTCCAGGTGTGTTTATATGCACGCCATTAGGGCAGGCAATAAAACTGCAACCAGTAACCCCAAAGCTAGTACTATCAACTAAAATAGCCCCACTAGCATCACCAACATCATAAGACGAGATAAAGTTACAACTAGTAACCGTACAGGTAGAAACCTGTACCTCCTTGCACAACTCAAAGGAACAATTCAATACCTCACGATAACTTGAGCTCGTAGGTAAATAAGTGCTGTCTAAGGAGTAAAAAGAAACCCCATATAATCCAAGTTTGGTGATATACTGGTCATCCATGTCTAAAATCGCTTTGGACGCCCCTGCCGATTTTATCGCACCCCCAGATATGCCAGCGATTCCCGCTTTGGTTCCAAAATATATTTCGGTGTCAGCAGTAGAGTTGCCTTGCCCCTTTAACTCATAGAAACCTGTACCAAAAACGTTATTCCGAAACACAACAATCTCTGACATGTCCTTAAAATACGTTGCAACGCCTGCCCCCATGCTTCCAACCAGGATTTTACTCTGGACAAAAAGGATACCCTCTTCACGAGACAACATACCTACCGCATTTGATGCTTCGTAAGTAATGAAGTCGTCCCATGTCGCAGGAGAACCAGACGTGCCTGCATAAACCTGCATATACGTCCCATACCTCATCGCATCAAACCAGAAATTAGTCTTGGCAACCGAAGACGTAGTGGTGATAACAACCCCTGCCTTGGTAATGGCGCTGTAAGTTGGCAATGTAACGCTCGTGGCAGAGGGGGTTTGATTCGTTCGAATAACAAACGCCTTCCAACCGCCAAAATAAGTGTCATTGCCCGCGACATACCACTCGGCCCAATTTGCACTCGCATCTAGTATCTTAAGCCGAAGCCCTCCGGCGGCCTTGGCCGCCAACTTGTTCGGCGTGGCACAATTCATCCACACGACCAATAACTTGTCGCTCAAATCGACCGGCGCCGAAAACGTAAACACACTTGTATATGTCGTAGCCGACACCTTTGCCGACAACGACCCTGCGCCCTGCACAAATGTTTCGGCGTCAAACGTAGGTGCTGTGATCCAATCAGTACTCTGGTCACAGTTGGATATGCTCCCGCCTGTAGCTCCAGTAAAGAACACGAAATCCGTTGTTACTGTGCCCGCCACTGTGCAACCCTCCTAGCAGCAAACTCACTAATCTCTGGTCGTGTGTCCTCCCGACAATCATACGCCCCACACCCATCAGGGCAATTCGGCCAAATAAGACACACCCCCACATCCTTATCATAATAAGAACACCCAGTATCAGTGAAATTACCAAGTGTAGCAATAGCTTGGGCTCTCGGCACTTGTTTTTTTATAAACTCTGGAACCTCCAAAAATAAGATGGGAAATTTCCTGGTTTTAAACTCCTCTTCGGTCAAGACCGGCCGTAGTCTACCCTTACAACATGGAGCGGAGCACCCCTCGCACATAGACGGCTTCTTAAGGCCATGCTCTATGGTTACTACCAGAACCGGCTGGCCCTCGACCTCTACTTTCCAAACCTTTGCTTTCTTACGATCGTTACCGGCCATATAAAATACCCCTGTATCTATAGCACAATAGTATATGCAAATAGGGTTTTTAATACTCACTAGTATTAATATAATTTATTTTAAGGATATTGTAAACTTTTTATTTAGAAACCTCTGAAAAATACCCAATCTCTTGGATCTGATTTTTTCTTGGCGCGCCAAAAAATCCAATCAAAATATATAATTAAACAGAATTTAAAATACACCTGAATAGAGCCGTAGGTCTGATATCTTATCACCTGCATCAAAATCCAATCAAAATATATAATTAAACAGAATTTAAAATACACCTGAATAGAGCCGTAGGTCTGATATCTTATCACCTGCATCAAAATCCAATACAAAATATGTAGAATTTGTTGCTGTAGTATCAGTAAAAGTAGAACCCAATAAGACATTATTTCTATAAAGAGTAAATACACCCATACATGACCGGGTTATTTTAAAGTTAGTCCAGGTTGAAACCCCTACACCAGAAGCATTGGTAACCTTATCTGTAGGGGTGCCAGCCACACTTTCACCTACTGAAACTACTTCCGTAGTAGAAATATCAAAATAATAACCATCCTGACCAGAGGCTGACTTATTTCCTACTGTATCCGCAATAAATAATAGTTGAGTATTTGAAGAATCCACATGGTATATATCAAAAGACCACGTTCCATAAGATTGTCTGTTTTCTTGATACAATAAACCTGCCGTTGTACATTCAATAACTTTCTGACCTACTCCTAGTGTTTCATCCCTTAACACTTTGTATCTTCCAATAGTATCCCCAAACCTCCAACAAGTATTACTTAAAAAATTCCCTACAGCCCCACCTTCTACCGTTACGCTTTCGTTAGCGTCTTCTAAATCATCAAGAAAAGTAGGGATAGAGGCATATTTCCTATACCTGACACTTACTTCTGCTTGTGAAAGACATTTATTATAGACAGCTACTTCGGAAATCAAACCGTTAAAAGACTCAATAGCCTCTCTGGCTCCAATCTCTAAATCAGAAGAAGACAAACTACCTATAGCAGCTATACTTACCGGTGTTCCAGGAACGCTGTCCAAATATAAAATTGCATTGCCGTCTCTATCAGCCGTTAAAACCACATGGTGCCACTTATTATTTGCCACACTTGTTGACGGTCCATAGACATTACTTACGGATCCGCCTGTCCCAACAAACACCGCTCGTAAATAACCCGCGGAACTATCGATTCGCATGTAAACATAACAGGTCCCAGTTGTGCGCCTTGACACTATAACCATGTTTGTAGATACAGTTGCAGTTTTTACTAAGGCTTCAAAAGAAAAATCCGTTGAAGTTAAATCAACGTTTTTGTCCACTAAGACTTTAGAGTCAGACCCATTAAATCTTAGCGCCGATATTCCTCCTATGATGGTTCCTCCACTGCATTTTGTTATGGTTCCTTCATATCCTTGACCGGTTATGTCGATTACTTTTCCATGAATGTTATTCATTTCATAAGCCGCTAAGATATTTGGACTTTTATTTAGTTGGGAGGGGTATATAAAATTCTTTTTAGCGCGCGAAACAGATTTTTGTTCCATAATCCAAGAATGGGCCTGGGCAATTTCATCATCTGTTAGCTGAACAGCATAATAAAGTACACCTTTTAAAGGGTTTGAGCAAGCAAAGGAGTACCCCTCCAGATTACCGATAACCAAATCAGCGCTGCTTGTACCATCACAGATAATTTCACCATCAAAGACTACCTTATTTGTACCATCTGTATAAGAATAAGGAGTTTCCTCATTCCTGAAGGATACTGCGACGGATTTTTTTCCAGCATACGGATTTATCGCCCCTCTGGTATTAACACTATCCGTTAGATATATTTGACCTACAGCATCATTTGAAAATGAGAATAGAGGGTGATTCGACGCTAATCCTTTACTTGTAATTATATCGTAGGCTTCAGTCGTCTGTTTAAATTCGTCGCTATAGGCTATAATGGTTCCCTCTGTCATGGACTCTAACAAAGGACTATTTGAGACCGTTATCCTGTTTTCACTTGCTAACACATAACGGACATGGGTACTGGGTTTTTTCTCCCAACGTACACCGGACGGAGAACCATGATTTCCATTTCCGCTGTAATCATGAAATGACGACATAAAATATCTATGGTCTAGGCAACAATGTTCGTATCTTGGAAGTGTGGTCATTATGTGTTATACTTTCTTCATGTTGGGATTATTTTTTCCGCGCGTTAAAAAAATCTAACTATACATTTGCATGAGATATCCGGTTAAATATCTCACTTGTGTATCTGACATTTTCTGTGAGAATTTATTACCATAAGTTGAAAAATGGAAAATCTCACCATTAAAGCGTGCTGTCCCACTATAAACCTGACCGAGATATATGCTCGTAGAATTTGTAGGAACCCAAACCGTGTTACCCTTAGTCAAAATTTGATTACCATTCAGCCATACATCAGTGTTGCCTGATATTCCTGAAACAACCAAAACATTAACCCCGTGTTGCTTCCAATATGGAGAATATATGGAGGAAGCTATTGCCTGCACCTCGTACCCTCCCATTATCACGTATAAAGCATTACTACCCACATTAGCTGCTTTGACAACTGCGTATTGAAATGCCCCAGCAGCAGAACTGTACAAATAAGAATAAGCGTTATTCGTGTAAACAAAGTTAGGTCTGAACGCCACCACTATTGTTTGGTAGGTATTGTTATATATTCCTGTAACATTACTATTCAACAAATAATCCGAAGTCCCATCTAGGTCATAACCGGGGCTCATAAAGGCAGGCATCGTAGAAGCAGTTGTACCATCCCCAAGTTTGAAATCCCGCCCGTGTCCGCTTTTGTCTTTGGTTATTTGATTTGTGCCGTTAGAAGTTTGACTTTTCATATCTAAAAAAACGTCGGCGACTGAAAAAAAGTTGAATGTACTATTATCATATAAATCTAATGCTTCTGTTTCGGTCAATAGGGTATTGTATATAGATATAGAATGTATATTCCCAACAAAGGGAGAACTCATACTGCCATAGTAATATGCGCCGATAACCGCTGTGGTATAATTTGCTAAAGGCGTCCAAGCAACTCCCGAAGACCCAGCCAGCACCCCATTCAACCAAACTTTGTTCGTCCCAGAGACACAAGCCGCTGTTATTACATTCCTCTCGTTTACTCTCCAAAGACCAGCTACAGAAGAACCACCAATAACCGAGACACCGTCCCCAATATACACGGAAATCCCAGACCCTGCATTCTTGGCTACCAATAATTTTACACTATTTGTATATGCGCTAAACAAATATCGTGTTGCACCATCTGTACATACGAAAGATGGTGTAAATTCAATACTTATGCTTATCTTATTACTAGTCAAATAAGAAGAAGGGTAATAACTAATATAATTAGTAATGCCGTCAAAATACGCCCCTTTCACACTATTATAAGATAGACTTCCAGCTATAGTTCCACCATCTTCAGCAATAGAAGTAGAAGAACGTAAATCAAACCGTTTGGTAAGTTTCTCACCTTGGATTTTAGGAAGTGTTTGCACTAGTTTTACCTATAGGTTATCCTTTATAGCTAGACCCACAAATTTAAAGTTTTGTCGCCAAACTACACCTACATTTTCTATTCCTACCAGACTCTGACATCTTTTTTCTTGTCTCACAAGAAAACACCTGCTTAACTCTTTTTACGCTTACACTCTGATTCACTGGTGTTGTTAGTGCCCTCTCCGTAGACCACCCTAACTGAAATATTCTTGAACTCAAAGTTAGTCTACTTATTCCTGTACACTTAGCCCACTCGCCCAACACCTTGACCTCCCCCATAAACTCAAGTTCGACAGCCTGCTTAGCCACCAACATCTTTTTCTTAGTCTCTTCCGTATGGTGCCTTCCATAAAAATGGTTATCCTCACCTATGTTTCTACCTATGCGCGCGCTAGAAAGCCCCCTCTTGGTTTCCTCCGTATGGTGCTTACCATAGAAAGGATTAGAAGAACCAGCCATCGACAAAGAGATCCTTTTTCTAGTCTCATCTGAATGTTTTACTCCCAAACAACTCCCAGCAGAAGGGCTAATATTGTACCCCTTGTCAAAATTAACTACCTCTAGCAAATCAATCCAATACTGTTCTCTTGAAATTAAAGTCCTTTTGTTGTCTACAAACTCTAAAACACCAAAATAAAAAGATTCTGCACCATACTTATTCCAAGAATTCTGAAGATGGGGATTCTCATGAGCCCCCCTGTTTAAAGACGAGCGATGATCATACCAGCGCCTCTTAATATTCACGGAGCTTCCTACATAAGATTTTCCATTCACAGTATTAATAATGGTATAAATACCGGACTTACACTCACAACTATTATTCATAAAAACCTCATAAGCTAACTACTTAATATTATTAATAAATTCCACAGAAATATACAGCGTAAGTTCCCGATGTAGCAGAAACCTTAACACGTAGATATTTCGCTGTGACCGGAGTGTCAAATTCCAATAAAGAGGAAGCAGTAACATAATGCACACTAAACCTGTCATATGTATAAGGCATATACGTGCATGATGCGGCAGCAGTGCCGTCATCTTGCAAAGTAAGATCAACGGCACCAGATACCGTCCCAGCAGTAAAAGAATACTGTAGGCTCATGTTTTGCAGCCCTGCTACGTCCACGTAAGCATATACATCCCCGGTTGCCGCCGTGCCTGTAAGCAAAGTCGCTGAAGTATAGGTAGAAGGACCAGGATTTAATATCAAAACATTCTGCGCATTGGCACTAGTATTAACTGTTTTCTGAGGACCCCACAAAAATACGTCATAAGTATCTGTGGCAACAAAGCTAGCCCCTGTAACAGTAAGTACCCCAGTAGCCCCAACATAAGAAAATGCATAATTATAAGGACGAAGCTTAGTTTGCTTACCCGTTGTATCCAAGCGTACTACTTCTATGAATTGCACACTCGTTGGAGTAAAAAGCAGCCCTGCCAAGGTAACAGTGGCACTAGAAGTATACGCTACAGTAAAATCCCCTTGTCCAGCAGAGTAAATAGAGGCCCCAGAGAGACTATTAGACACAGTCTCCATAGGAACACCGTCAAGTCCAATGCATTGCACTGGAACCGTAACAGTAGACACACTTTTAGTTCCACTAGCGGGTATGAGGTCCAACGAATCCACATTGTCCGACAACTTGAAAAAGGGTGCATTACCAAGGCTCTCACCAGCAGGCATAGTAGCCCCCGTTCTGTCTACCGACTGAACAGGTACTACAATAGAAGAGACACTCTTGGAAGCATTAGCAGCCAACAGGTTTAGATCATCGCTACCGTCAGTTATCTTGCCAAAAGGTGCGTTCGTATTGATATTACCAGCAGGAGCCACCGCACCAACCTGGTCTACATTCTGAACAGGCAAAACCTGCGAAGCTGTAGTTCTAGCTGTATTAGCCGCGTCAGTGTCCAGAGTCACAGTAACATTGTCAACATTTGTATCAAAATTAAATGATGCGGACGGAACCTGCACACGTATACTATCTACAAGAATACCAGCTAGAGTATCATCTGCAGCATCGAGAGTTAGACCAACTGCAACATACTTTACATGATTCCAATCAAGACCAACCCCACTCGCCGATGTATAGCTATTACAATCCATCTTGAGATTGTTCCAACCGACAACAAGATCAGTATCAGCAACACTATAGAAAACCCCATTTTCCGTACCGGAACTCATTAATAGTGCAATATTGTAGGATGAAACATCAGTAAGGGAAGGAATATAAACTGAGGATAGTATCAAACCTTCAGAAGAGAAAGCGTCTAGGTTATAACCATTTTTAATATCTAAAGGACGTATTATATATACGTCTTTTGTTCCGCCCGCTTGTTTAGCGAAACTGACGGAACGAGTCCCTGTAACATGTTCTGACCCTGAAGCAATAGTTATAGCCGGCCCAGCTAAGGAGGACCAATCAGAAGAGTGCTCTCCATTATCAAGGATTATTTCAAGGCGCTCTTTTGTACTATATAAATCTTTATCTGTGTATCTCATTTTTTATTGTTCCACCTATCATATATTTTTTAGCACTATATATTCAGGGCACGATTAAAAAGTCCTCTTATTTATTATTATTGGATTCTTTTTTACCCCGCCAAAAAATTATGGACCTACCACCCTTGGTGTTTTAAGATTTTCTACAACTACACGAGCAACCTTTTTAGAATCAAAGTCAACCGCCCAATTACCTTCTGGTAGAGACATATGGTCTACTATATTTTTCTTAGCCTCAGCAGCATTATGTTCTGCTGTGTTACACACGTTGGTCAGGTGTGCAAGTACCTGATGCAGTCTTCCAAGTTCCACCCTCGCATTATTAAGCTCGTCCGCATAGGAACGAAGCTTCTCTAAATCCTCATAACACTCCTCAGGAATATCCAACATAGTAGCAGAATCCACTGGCACCTTTTGACCTTGTACGCCAACTCTATCATGTACTAAACTCATTCTAAACCTCCTAAAATCTAGGTGTTTTTTCTATCAACACCCTTGTTATAATATACCCTATCTTGTAGATTATGTATATAATTTGCCAATCTATGACAAATTATCATAAACATAAATATATCTAATAAAACAAACCCAAAAAATTTCAGCGGGCTAAAAATAAAAACCAAACCTGTAATAAAAATGCTCATCCAAGCGCTGCAGCAGTATCCACAGTCAAAAGCTCTTCCAAAGAAATGTAAAATTTTACTTCTTCCTTCAAAAGACAAAAGCCAATCAACAAAAGGAGCAAATATAAGAGACTTTGAAAGAAGTTCAGTAAGAGCTTCTATAACTATAGAACATATAAGAATGAAAACAAAATAATGAAACATTTATAGTAGTTCTGAAATCCTTTCATGAATATATTTTAGGAGAGTTTCCTTTCCTGCTCGACCCTTACAGAGTGTAAGTGCCCTTCGTAACTTTGTCTTACTATTTATTGTTCGTATAATTCTTTTTGGGTCGTCTTTAATTTTGAGTTCAGATATATCTCGTGCTGTTAGCTTATTTGGGGGAACTTGTTTTACAAATAGTTCTCTTTCTTCTTCAAGCCTTTCTGGGGATTTTTCTTCTGGCGCCGAAGAAATTTCTATATCACCTATAATTATCTCAAAACCAGGGATCATCTTATTCTTTTCTAACCACTCAAGAAAATTTGTATCAAACTCCCCTCCATAATCTTTAGAATAAAGACTATATAAATCGCTCAAGGATATCTTTGCTCCAAAATATACTGAACGTTTAAATATAAACTTGGCCCTTCCTGTATTATTCAATACAAAACCACTAATACTCATACTTTCCCTCCTTTTGAAAACTACCTACTGAGAACTTTTTTCCCGCCCTAAAATCACTTTCCCAAACATATTTTATACTATATCCCACGGACCTTATCAGGTCGAAACGTTCAAGAGTTTCATAGTAAAGCTGGCCATAGGTCCTTTTATTAAAAGGATTTCTGTCTAAAGACTGACATACCCTAGGATCGCCGTGCCAAATAGTACCTAGAAACTCATAAACAGTTTTGGTTTCCGGGTTAAAACCATCAACCCTAAAAGACTTAGTACCTACATTTATTAAAAATTCCCTTGTAGTACCTACATTATTGGGTACCCCTAAAAAATCCAGCCACTGCTGTGAAATCTTAGAGATAGGCCCCCCACAAATATATGGGTTACCACTCCCGTGAACCCTACTGTAGATTGTTGCCGGCCACTCATAAAAAACCCCACCAACCTCCTCACACCACCAGGCCCTTTTACCAGACCCTATAGTATAACATTCGGGACCTTTTTTATTCCTGGTTGGGTGCCATTGTTTAACTAAATCGGGACATAGCGATGCCAAATCATTTCCATACCCCACAGATTGACCAGACAAATAGGGGTTATTACAACCAAGCTTAACTCTGCTATAAATAGACATCTGCCACTCATATACAACCCCACCGACCTCTTGTACCCACCAAACCTTCTTCGGTGAGCCACAGGTATAATGCTCTGGCCCTTTCTTATTTTTAGTAGGGTGCCACTGTCTAGCTAAATCAGGCATCAAAGTAGCCAAATCGTTACCATAACCAGCCTTATGCCCCGATAAATAAGGATTACCTTGCTCAAGCCTTACTCTATTATGTATAATGGCTTCCCACTCGTAAAAAACTCCACCAGCCTCCTCGCACCACCAAACTTTTTTGCTGGACATTGGAACATAACACTCCGGGCCCTTTTCGTTTTTAGTTGGGTGCCATTGTTTAGCTAAATCTGGACGTAGCGAAGCTAAATCATTCCCATACCCAACCGCCCTACCAGACAAATATGGGTTGTTATCTCCCCTAACCCTGTGGTATATGGGAGACAACCACTCGTACACAACCCCCTCAATCTCCTCAAGCCACCACACTTTCTTATGGGTACCTATGGTGTACTGCTCTGGGCCCTTTTCGTTTTTAGTTGGGTGCCATTGTTTAGCTAAATCTGGACGTAGCGAAGCTAAATCATTTCCATACCCCACAGATTGACCACAAATATATGGATTACCTGCACCGTTACTAACCCTATTTTGTATCTTTGCTTTCCATTCATAAAAAACACCATCTTTTTCTTCAAACCACCAGGCTTTTTTACAAGACTTTGGTAAATATTGTTCAGGGCCCCCCTTATTCTTAGTAAGGTGCCATTGTTTAGCTAAGTCCGGATAGAGAACAGCCAAATTATACTCTTTAGATAGCTTTCCCACAACAAAAACTAGAGCTCCATAACATATGTTCTATGTCCACAATCAAATATGCGATCGTAGCCCTGTTCTCTCCTAAGCTCCCACTCACTTTTTCCAGTGAGTCTTTCTTCCGGAGTTTTTCTCAATCCTTGATTGCGGACCCGTACTTTATAATCAGGACTAATATAGTGAGGCGTATATTTAGTGTATGATTGCATTACCAATCCCAGCTGCTCGTAGACGGGCCGAAGTGACTCATAGCGTCTGTCGCAATAGCTCTTAATCACCTCAAAGTCCTGCTCTATAGCAAACTCCTTAGCTTTGCCAAACAACTTTGACGCTCCGCCTACAATACTATACCCACCCCTAGAAGCGAACCGCTTTATTTCAAGAACCCGTTTCCCGCCCGACGTATGAGCGCGAGCGGGGAACCCTGCCGTAAGTACAGCTACCAATAAATCCTTATAATATAAACCCCACCTTTTAGTTGAATTACTTTTACCTTGTAAGTGAAATTCTAACAAAAATGCATTTGCTGTTTTTGAATCTATTTCTCGTATTTCACACTGTCGTGCGTATACTCGTTTTAGTCCAACACCTATTGCGTTCTGTATTCTTGAAAGAACTACTTCCTTTCTATTGGTGTATTCATCTTCGAACACTACTAGAAGCCTTATGCCCTTCTGGTTGCAAGCTACCATTTTATCATAGTGATATCGGTTCGTCTTGCCTCCGGAGACCTCGGAATGGTAATAAAGACCACAAAATTCTATAGCAACTTTTTTCGCGGGAATAAAAATATCCAATTCATAAGGACCTATAGTTTCCCTATCATTACATATTACTTCTTCTTCACTTAATAAAGAAATAACAAAATCCCTAATCTCACGTTCTGGTTTTGAAGACATTCTATTACACCTCGGACATTCTTGTGGACGATTAAAACAATTCCAACTTACAGACCATTTATGTCCCAAAGGACAAGTACAGTCCAACTTTTTCTTGTTGCCCTCATATATATCTGAATTTAACGTATATCCCCTTTTACCAAACTCTTCCCTCAAAAAAGGTATAGTTAATAAAGCATTATTAGCACAGTCTGGGCATCTATACTTTCTACTAAAGTTATTCCAAGACATATAATTTATATGTCCTTCTTTACACTTATATCTTAAAAGTTTCTTAGATCCCACATAATTATCCGACAATAAGGTATAACCCATAACAACAAAGTGTTCTTTTATCTTGCTATATGTTGGTAGTGTTTTTCTCCAACACTCACTACAATGAGGTCTATTATAGAAATGGCTATAACTCATTTCCGTGGTATGCCCATGAGTACACCTTATCTTTATGGGTGTTTTATTATCTACATAGGTATCGGAAACAAGGTCGAAACCATAAACCTTTAAAACTTCTATCACTACCTCTTTAGTTATTGGCATATTGTTGGTTTCACAAGGACACCGCTTACCAACCCTAAAATCACTCCACCTAACAAACCACCTATGGCCATTAGGACACAAGGTCTCTAATTTAATTTTATTATTTTTATAACTATCTGAAACCAGGGTATAACTAAATGCCCCCATATAGACACCAATCTCGTCCAGCTTATTTCTACACCAGGCTATCTTCCTATCCACATTTAAACACTTTTTATTTTCTTGTACCTTATTATTGCTCATAAACACATCTCCGTCTTCTTAATAAAAATAAGAAAAAAGAAGAAAAATGTAAAGAAAGAAATTAAAAACTTGTACCAGTTAGGTACTAAAACCTAACTGGTAGGAAACTCTAATTAATTAGAGAGAACGATCGATTACACCCACACTCAACATACGAGAATCCAAACACCCCCATCCACAGGACTCCCATCCATAGAAGCCTTGGAGTTGGCGTCGATGCAGGGTGGGGTCGTCCCAAATCTGCAACTCTTCACGGACGGGCATTACCAAAGAGTCGTTGGCGGTCATATCAAAGCCCCAAATCTGGGTATCACCAGGAGTGGTTACCTGGCCGTTGGCATCAACCACGTTACCATGGTCTACCACGTAATCCTGATATGAGCCAGCAGTATCCTTGAATATACCATATGAAGAAGTCGAATCATTAATATTAAACTTACCAGGAGAACCCAGCTGAGGGAATACATGCATAGCTACATTCCAAATACTGCCCATACCACCAGCCTGGAATACCTCACGACGAGTTACTGGATCAACATCAGTCTCCGTCCATTCACGAATATCACCAGCGTCTTCCGGAGAAACCCACAAATCCGTCAAAGTACGCCCATTACGCTGCATACCAATAATCATACGGTTTACAAGCTCCTTAGAAAGATAGCCAGCGCCCTGAGTACCCACCGGAACCTCATAAATAGCCGCATTACGCGCCTTCAAAAGACCCGTGGCAGCAAAGTTGGTGGTCCCAGCAGGAACTATAACACGCCAAGCAGACTCTTCCTCATACTCAGCTACACCGGCAGCAGCCTTACGCATGGCTCGTGCTAAGATATCCACACGGGAATGAACAGCATAGTCCAACTTCCACTCAGCAGAAGTGGCAATACGGAAGGTGGGCACATACACGTCCTCACCGGTCCCCTCTACAAAGTGATGGGCTACTTTGCCAAGACCAGGTAGTACCCACACAGGAAGCTCAAAATCGTCAGCTACCGGATACACAGCCTGAGCACCGGGCTCCAGAACCTCAACAGCAAACAGCTCACGAGCTATAGACTGATACTTGATTTCCTGAAGAATGGGGGTTCTAATAGCGGCACAAAACTCCTTAAGTAAAACTTCCCTAGAAGATTCGTCAGCCGTAGCTACCGCCCTAACATACTCTTTTAACTTACTTAGGTCCATACTCATTGTCATTACCTCCTTAAACAAGTGCTTTGATAAGCAGCATGTCGCCAGCGGCACACTGAGCAGCGGTAAGAGTGTTCATCGCGACAGCGGCTGCAGACCCAGCAGTGTCGGCATTGGTATCGGAAAGGGAGCCTTCATTATCAGGATAAAGAAGGGTACCAAAGACGATACCATCAGCAGCTTCGTCTACATACTGGTCGGTCTCATACACTGCCCCAGGTCCACAAGCAACGCCTACCGGATCTCCAGGGAAGGCCCAAGAAGAACCCAGGTCCCCACGAAGGCGGAACCCCTCCGGAAAATCGGAATACTCATCCTTTATACCCTGCATTAACCAGCCATAGGCTACATCGGATGATGCAGTAGCGATCGTATCAACTGCCCTATCCGCTACAAGACGAACTACTCGTCCAGCAGGAATCGGGCGATCCTCCGTTGGGGAAGCAGTGAACTTTAGGAACTGCACTTCCTCAGCGGGATGTCTTAATTGTAACACCATAGTTTATTTCCTCCTATTAACTATTACCTTCTTCAGCCTCAGAGCCACGCCCAGAAGCTAAGAAGTTACCAAAATCTTTTTCTATTTCCTCTAAAAACTGCTTTCTACTCTGTCCACCACCAGCAAGGTTAGGTAGAACAGATAAGGCAGCTTCATCGGAAACATCTGCCGGCGGGGTGACATTGCCGTACTCACTAGCTAGGCTTGCCATCTCAGTACTTACAGGAGCAGAGAACTCAGACTTTAATACAACCAGTTCGTCCCGATACAGAACAAACTCTTCGTCTGACATTACTCTTACCTTGGCAGACTGAACCTTTGCAGCCTCTTCAGACTTACGCACAATACCAAGACCTGCTAACTCACCCATACGAACAGAAGCCACACCATCCAAACGAACCTCTTCTAAACTAGCCTCCACCGCAGCAACTTTACCAGCCAAAACATCCCTATCAGCCTTAACGGCCTCTAGTTCAACAACCTTTGCCTCAAGGGACCCTACCAATCCAGACTTCTCCAACTCTAAGGCTTCTAATTCCACCTTCTTCTCAGACAAAAGAGCCTCCAATTCCGAAGTCCTTTCTACAAGATCAGAAATAGCTTTCTTAGCATCCTCAGTAACTTCCCCCAGTTTCTGTTCAAAACTGGCTAGTGCTGATTCACCAAGAACGGCTATAACCATCTCCTTGAGTTCTCCCATTAACTTCTCATTAATGGCCATATTAACCTCCTAAATACGTCTAATATAGACTAAGCACCTAAAACAAAATAGAAGAACCCAGTACTGGCATCACCAAAGAAAGTAGCGGCACCCGATAGCCTTTGTATAGCCATCGGGACAGTGCCTGCAGCAGCCGCCTCGTATGCAGCATAGATGAAAGAATCCACCTTAAACTGCGTACCCGTAACAGTGAGCCATCCACCAGAATTCAAAATACCAGAACCGGGCAAAAAACCAAGGCCCAAAGATTCTGCCTTTAAATCTAGTGGAACTGAGTTCCCAGATTCGTCCATATATAGACGTCTTTTCTTATTGGGAACGCCTTCATACGTCATTAGTTATTCTCCTCCTCCAGTTCTTCATTAAGAAGAGGGGCGATATTCTTGTTATACACCTGTTCACATTTCTCCCATAAGCACTTTTCGAATTCATTAAAATTTGACTCTGCCTTTTTTAGCACCGCCCTGTGTTTCTCCAAATGGGCCACTGCTTTTTTCCTCAAAACAGAATCGCTTTCTGTTCCCAGAACACTCTTTATTTGATTTGCACGAGCATACGCATTTCTTAGGTGCGAGATATCAACTGAAGAGTTTTCTGTCGCTGACTTAACACCACTATTATGATGAGGCAAATGTCTAGAACTCTTATTGTCCCCATCTGAGTACCCTTTTTCTACCACAGCAAAAGCAGCGTTGGGTAAATCATTTATATACTTCCTCGTCCATTTCTCCGCGTTTTCATGGTCCTTTAAATCCATTAAATGCTTCCTTGCTCTATCTACCTGTTCCTTAATACCCTTAAAACAACCGTCTATACCCCTTTTTGACATTATACATACCTCCCACTATGGGAGGTCCCCTTTTATTTATTTTCCTTTTTGACCTCCCTGAGAATTTCTATTAGGGAACCAAAATATTGTTCTATCTTACTGGCCCCCAACTTCATACGTTCTTTTACTATACCAGACAAAGATTCTTGTAATTCCCACCTAAAACAGTCCCTATGTGTAGCCAGCCCACCAGGTACTGGACAGGGCATATCAAATAATGCACACCAATTTTCTGCTACAATCTTATCCATTTGGGTTATTTCAGCTCCAGGAACTGCAGGCATAGGAAGAGATTCTACCTGTGGTACCATACCTGGAGTAGGGTCAGCATTAGCCGGAACTCCAGGATCATCTCCACCCATAGCATAAACATAGCGTTTGAAACTTACACATATCTCAGGGGGTGTTAATTGTTCAAACCCATCTGCATCTTGTTTTATTATATTTTGTGCTGACTTTTCTTTTTGTTCCTTTTTTAATTTTTCCAACATTTCTTCTACTGTTAATGTATAAACTTTTGTACCATCTGGCAATGTTACTCTATGTTTGTGGCCTCCAGAAAGAGTTAAATATATCTTACCATCGTGCACCTCTGCAACCTCATGTGAATGAGGAGTAACAACATCTGTCCTTAATACCAACACGGTATTATCCATGGAAAAATATACATCATGAGCATGCTCTTCTTCCATAGAAACTACACTAGACTCATCCAAAGTATGTCTATGTGACCCATCATCCATAAAATAAAAATTAGATCCTCTCGGCATATCCTCTGGGTATACCATATGGTAATGACCCCCACCAAGGGCAGTGTCATCCAAAAATATCCCCTGTTTATGATTATGCACACCACCATAAGAAGCTTCTATAAAAGGCATATCCGACTTAAGTCTGTTGACAATCAATAGTTCATCTTCCTTTTTGTTTTTCATATAACTATCTATCCTTGTGAGATCTAAAATTATGTTAGGATTCATTTGTCCTGTTTCTTTTTCTGCCGCCGTCTCTAAAATTACAGATTCAAGATTAGCGGGATTCTTAACCAAACCACAACCACAGAAAATAATGTCCCTTAGAACCCTACCAATAACATGTTCCCCTACTTCTCTATTGCCCTCAACAACCTTAACCCTCTTACCTATGGCTTTTGAATAACCAGCACTCTCAACCTCCGTTCTAGGAATAATTATATTATTTACAATAAGATCGTAATCCTTAAAGAAGCACTCCATAGAAACTTTCCACTGACCAGAGGCGATTTCCTCAGCTAGTTCTGGAAATACAGCCTTATACAAACGAGCAGCCATTACAATGTTCATGGGCATCTTCTCAATTTCAGTGCCCAAAACATCCAACATAGCCACTGGATCAAAAACAGACCCATCTTTATACGCAAACGCGCTAGAATACAAATGACCAACTATATCAGTTAATACATGCTCCTTGTCTAGTGGTTTTTCAGCTATAGTTTCACGAGCCTTTATAAGTTCAGACGGAAGAAAATAAGCATTATTCAAATTCATACCAGAAGAAACAAAAACAGCAGTAAAATATTGAAGATCTAATTGTCTTTTATCTATTGAGGGGATAGAAAGAGCAGCAGCCATTTCTTTTGTTGGTTCTGCTGTTTGTAAGTCTGCATATAAACGAATTAGATTTTCTGGCATGGTTTTAATATTCCCTATTTATTACTAGTTAGTTTTTTTAACATGAATTCTATGAACAAATCTTTTTCTTCCGCGCTCAAATTTTTTATAAAATTAGGAACCTCTATACCAGCACTTGTCTCCGTATCCTTATCCACCTTAACTTTTTTAGGGTTAGTGGCAGGCGCAGGAGTCTTAGCTGGCTTATTGCGGGGGCGCCCCTCTGAAGGTATTCCTTCTGGAGTTTTCTGAACCTTATCAGCCAAAGGTACCGCCCTAGCATTATACGGAGAACCAATAACACCCAAGGTACCATCAAGAACCAAAGGCTTCTCGGCCTCCAACTCGGACAAAATAGTCTCATGGTTCTGACCAAGAAGGTCATGGCCCGTACGATAGGAAATAATTCTTCTATCAATCATACCCTGTACTAAGTTCATGAACAATAGCTCATTCTTAAGTATGTTATTATCAAACTGAACCTGAGGGTAGCGCTCAAACCCCATTGCCTCCGCAACATCCCTATATTCAGCATAGAGCCATCGTGTCACGAGTTTCCTAACATACTCTATTTCTACTATAAGAGACTTAACAGCTAAATCGGCAGCCGCTTGTGTAGGAGACCCACCTCCATCTATAAGTGCCCGAATAATTCCAAAGGCCCCCGTGATATCATCATTTACCTGTTTGTACTTATCCTGACCAAGTATGTCACCAATAGCGGAGGGCTGCAGCCTTTCTACCTTTAAAGTGTGATTCCAAAATACGTCGAAAGATTTTGACGTAGTATTGAACATATCAGCTACAGACTCTAGTACTGTTTGATTAGCAGGGATATCTTTATCACCTACAGTAACAACTAATATATAATTGGTTATACCATCTAGTGTGCTGCTGTCCGCTTCCTTAAGAGCCTGCTTATACTCCATGCTCTCAAACGCACGAGCACCACGGGGAAATGGATAAACCTCATATGGCTGTTTTCTATAGTCAATAGCCCCAACCCTGTAAGGGTCTAATTCCAAATCCTTGCCGTCTTGGGCAGCCTGCTTTATCTCTGCAGGAAGATTTTTTATTATAAACTTTTGGTGTTCAGTCAATGAGGACTGAGGGATTTCCAACATCTTCTTTAATCCCTCGAAGGCCTTACCCTTTATACTTATTAACTCTTGCTTAACAAACAAAGACTGTTGGTCAATACTTATATGGGATGGATTTAATATAGTATAATCTATGGGTAAGTATCCCTTAGACCACTTTATCTTCTTAGCTGCACTGTCTTTTTTACATCTGGCAACATTTGCTTCCACCCTAGCCTTTGTCAGGGAAGCAACATCATCGCTAACCTTCGGAACCTCAGCCCCTGGTATTGTGGAGACATGATTCACCTTAGGTTTATATGCACCAACATTCTTATAGGTTCTAACTAACCCGGACCTAAAAATCTCAAAGAATAGCTGCTCAACCAAAGCATCTACGCCCGTATCTATGACCCAATTATTATAAAAATTACGAATATCGATATCATCAATATAGTTTTTAAATCCACGTGAAGCAAAATTGGTAAGTAAATCTATGGAGGAACCGTAAACATCTTTTGTTCTATAATATAGTGTAGAACGATCATAGACAGCGGCCGGACTAGCACTTAAAATACCAGGGGTAGTGTATAGGTCCAGATAATCTACACCTAAGACATCTCTAGTGACTAAAGAAGAAGCTGCTTCCCTTCCTCTTTTTCTATCTCTTCTTAATTTACTTATGTCAACATCTTCCAAAGTATCTATAGGTCTTCCTACATTATTAAGAGTTAAAGATAGATTATCCTTATTACCACTTAATACCATAGAGATAGACCCATCACCATTCTCTACAACGTCATGGACTTTTACATTGGTGTATTTTGAGTTTAATTTATTTAAGAAATTTGAATCTAGATTATCGGGCATCTTATATCTAAACCCTTATTGTTTAAATTTTTTTCGCGCGCCAAAAAAGTTCACCTACCCCTATGATTAGAAAAATTACTTACATTTGTTATTACTGGACCACTTATTAATCTACTTTCTACTGGTCTTATTATACCTAAATTAGCAACATCTGATGTCTCTCTAACATTTATTATATCATAAAGTGCCTTAGCAGCTAACAAAAAAGCAGAGTATAAGTCCTTCTTTCTATTACCCTGACCAGATGCTGGTATATCGAAATGTACTCCCCCACTTCTAGTCTCTGTAGGTACAACTGAAATAATCTGCTTTATCATTATAGAAATATCATCAAATAGAACTTCCTTCTTTTCATCACCATCAACCGGACGTTTTGGAAATCTTAATTTCCCCTGTTCTAAGAGATTTAATGCTGCGTAATTCATCTCTGCAACAGTACCCGGTTTTGGATCATGCATTCTTATTATTCTCCTACCCACCAAGTTCTTGTGGGTAGGGTCATCAATATCAAGAAGTAAATGTCCCTTAAAGAATAGGGGACTGGACAATATATCCTTAATCGCCATACCACCACCGCCCGCTCCAGCATCCATCTGTAACATTACTACATTAAACTTCTCACTAAAATTATATACTATTTGTGCCATTTGGGGGAAAGTATTATTAGTTGCTTGAAAAGCTGCTACCACGTGTGAGGTAGGATAGGCCTTTTCAATAACCACTACTGCAAAAGCGGCCGATGACCTCGCTGGATCAACCCCCATGATATACTCCCTTCCAGGTAATCCCTCCGGTTGAACCTCTTTTGATTGAGATCGACAGGACTCTATAAGTGATGCCTTAAAAAGTCCGTCGCTATCTGATTCCCAAATGCCTCGGTATTCTCTATTAAACTCACTACTACTCATCGTGGCTTTGGCAGTTTCAATATTATCCTTGTCTAAAAACCCTTCAGGCATATCAGCATAAGAAAAATACAAAGTAGAATATTTTTTACTACCCTTAGCTATTTGCTCCTCAAAAGCCTTTATCCTTTTATAGACATAATTGAACTGAAAATCTGCAGAAGTAACACCAACTATCTTGTTTGAGGACTTGCCTTCTTTTTGTTCTTGAAACTCTTCTTGTGTTATTACACCATAGTCCAGTTGTTGGTTAAGTTTCTCCATTCTCCGCACATTGGCCATGGGGTCCGAAAAAGTAGCTCCCATAGGGGCAATGACCGTATTATGGATTTCTTCAGGTATATGGACAATTTCGTCTTCTACAATAAGATGGCCCCGCAATCCTCTAATCTTATCGCCAACCCCCAGAGGGTAGGCCTCAACAGTACTACCTGACCTATTATTAGTCCCACGAAAATCTAAATAGCACCTATCAGAACTTACGATAGGTTTCTTATCACAGGCTTCCCTCAACACAGGGCTTTCTGTATAGATTTGTTTTAGTTCCTGAAATACATGTTTCGATTGTCTGTAAGATGGTGCAATTATTAGGATTTTTTGTCCTGGATATAACATCGCATATAAAGCTGACAAAACAGCAAGCGTTCTAGATTTACCACACCCTCGTCCTGCTGTTATTATAACATTAACTCTGCTCCACATATGGTTTAACATAATCTTTTGTGCAGCTGGGAAATCTTGAAACAGTAGGTCTTGTGCTGCAACGACTGGATTGCAACGATAAAACTCAACTAGCTCCATCGCCCTGTCATAAAGTTTGCCACTTCGTAATAATAAATTAGCCATTAAACCATATTATCCTTGACTAGTTTATTAAAGTCTTTTTCCCAAATATAAATTACTTTATATCCTACGTCTTCTAAAAGTTTAATTCTTTCCATGGTTTCTTGATAAAGCTGGCCAAAAGTCTTACCCACTGTTTTATTTAGTTCATCTGAACTAAACATAGACGGATTACCGTGCCAGTAGTTTCCAAGAAACTCGTAAACAGTGTTTGTTGAAGGATCAAAACCATCTACTCGAAAAGTATAGCCCCCAACACCTAAAACAACTTCCCTGTTTTTATTATAACAATCTGGTACCCCTAAGCCATTTAACCAAAGCCCTGAAATTTTAGATATACTTCCATCTGGACAAAAAGGGCACCCCTTTCCACACCTGCCTTTTTGACCCACTCTACCTGAAATAGTGGCAAACCACTCATGCATAGACCCGTCTTTAGCTAAATGTTGCCACCAGACCTTTTGATTAGATTGGGGCATATAGTGCCCAGGTCCAAACTCGTTCTTAATAGGGTGCCACTCCAAAGCTAAGTCTGGGTGACAAGATTTAAAATCATTGCCATATCCTACACGATGGCTAGAACAATAGGGACACTTCTGATTTTTATCCGACCTATTAGCAATAATAGCCTCCCACTCATGTACCTGGCCATCAATAGTGGTATGTTGCCACCAAACCGAGACATGAGAGTTAGGCAAGTACTCTTCTGGTTTCTTACTATTTTTTGTCTTGTGCCACTGTTCTACCAGCCCTGGGTGTTTGGTAGCCAAGTCATTGCCGTAGCCAGCCAGTTTACAATTACAATAAGGGCACCCACTGATAACCCTACTATAAATAGCAGCCTCCCACTCATGTAGGCACCCGTCTTTAGCTACGTGGGACCACCAAACCTTCTTATGCGAGCCAGGAAGAACCCTCTCTGGTCCCTCTTCATTCTTTGTAGGGTGCCACTCTTCTGCCAATAAAGGATTAACAGTTTTTAAATCATTGCCATACCCGACCTTACGATTACCACAATATGGGCACCCATTAGTAACCCTGCTATATATGGCTGCCTGCCAAACATGTTCCACCCCGCCTCTTGCCGTATGTTTCCACCAAACAACACGAGTACTACCCATGGTAACATCTTTGGGAGTTAAATCACCATTTCTCTCTTGGTACCATTCATCACTAAGCTGGGCACTGTACTCAAACAACGTAGGTACCCTTCCTGTATATATGCACCTAACCGCCACACTAACCTTATTATGGCTACCAACCTGACACTTAGTACAGTCTTCGCACATGGCTATAATTCCTTATTCTTTCTTTCTTCCCAAAAAGACCTTTCTTCATCTTCCATCTTCTTTACACGTTCTTCAAACTCTGCTTTCTTCTTCTCATCATACTCATTCACAATATCTACAATACTAAAGGACTGTTTATTTTTAACATCTATTCTGTCCGAACGTCTAGATACAAGATTACTCTTAACTTTTTCTGAGTGTTTTCTAAAGCGCTCTATGGTACTTGAAATATCTAACAATAAAGTAGGGTTTTTCACAGAAGCTTCCAAAAGTCTAGATTCTAGCACCCTATTTACAGCAAGACTAACTACGTCTTCAAGGTCAGAAGCAGATAATTCAGTTATATCAAAGTCTAATAAAAACGCATTTAGTATTCTATAAAAATTCTTTTCTTCTTCAGCAGAAAAAAGTACATTTCGTTGGGGTAGGAAAGCTTTAAAATATTCTTTATCAAAACTATCAGGAAGTTTTATATAGTCAAATGGATTTACTACTTCTCTTTTTTCTTTTAATGGTAAATTCTCTAATATTTTTTCTTTTGCTTCTTTTGGTTTGTTTTTTCTATACTGCATTAGATTCTTGCGGCTGTTGACATTAGTTCTGGTCATTTTACTTTTTGGTTTTTCTTGTTTCAGTTCCTCTTCGGTAGGAACTGGTGCAACAGCCCATTCTTTTTCTGCTAATTCTGCTATTAGGTCCCTACCTAATTTTTCTTCACCAGAAATGGAGTCTATAACTTCTCCTTTTTTATTTTTTCTTGGTGCGCCCAAAATTTTTATTTCCCTGTAATATCAATATCATCCGCGGATAATATATGCAAAACCTCACGACCAAATAACTTGGTCTTTATGGTTATTCTATTACCATTTATAGCCTCAACTACACCACGGTTTCCTGCCAAAGGCCCACACATTATTTCCACACTATTGCCAGCCTCTACTTCTTTCTTAAGAACGTTCCACTCTTCTTTCTTCTGCATAACAGCAACTTCTGCCCCAGAACAAACACCAACATATGTAGTTATAAAAGGATTAGACCTTAACTTATAAAAAACCGAACTATCATCATCATCAGAATACTTTAAAAACAAATATCCATGGTATAGTGGTTTTCGACTCTTATAAACCCTGTTCCCTACTTTCTTTTCCCTAAGAACAGTAGGAAAAAAAGCTTCCTCTATTTCAGGAACATCTGTCTCTATAAAATAGTTTATAGCATCGTACTTATGCTGATGTATAGCCCAGATATGCCATTTAGACATCTTCTAAATCCCCTTTACGCCTTGAATCCTTTAATCTAGAAATCTCACCACACAAACAAATTGCTAAAATGGTATCCTCGGTTACAAAGAAATCTCGACCACACCTAGTACACTGAACATACACCCTACGAGCCTTATCCTTCGTAGGCTTTGAGAACGTATAAGGTAAATTCTTGTCTTTTCTACTTTCACTATGGATTTTATTCCTATATTTAATAGGACTATCCTTAGCGTTTGGAGCCTCTCTGTACATCTCATTAAATCTGTTTGACATAAAAATCTCCTAAAGTTTATAAAGTAATTTACTCTTACCCTTGTTGGGTTTTAAAACAATAGGGCTGTCTCCAGACCCTACATGATAAGTATCTCTAAACAAAGGAACTCTTACATATCTATTAAGGATTTCTTCTGGCCATGGATAGTCAAGCTCTTTAACATTCTGTGGTAAGGGGTATTGTCTTATAGGTTTTCTTATTATTGGAATCTGGTCTTCTATACTCATTTTTTTACTCCAACTTATCTAGCATCTCATCTATTTTATTATAGAAATCGTTAAGATCATTCTTATTATTATTTAAGATATAATCCCAATTTTCCATATCATCTAATGCCACTTCTGAAGCATGCTGAGTATTAGTTAGACAACCATATAAAGCTCGTAACTCATCTGGTCTCTCTACTCTTACAATATTGCCACCAATGGAACGAACTCTCTCTACCTCATTAGGAAATCTTAAATCTACAACAGCCATACTGCCCTTTTTACTCATCTGTGCTATATCCATTATAGTAACATCGGCAGGATAAGAAGGAATATAGTACCTCATAATATCCGTTCCAACAAACTGTAAAATATCTCTAGAAGTTAAAAGAGTCTTCCCCACCAAGTGTTTATATTCTTTACTATAAATAGATACTTGGTGGGTTTTATTCATCCATTTAATAATATAAGACAAAATATCAAAATTGACAACTACTTTTTTATTTAATAATGAAGTTTTACCTTCTTGAGTATAGACCTGTTCCTTAGTTAAATTAAATATTTCGGAACATGCATTCTTTAAATTGTATGAAAAACCTATTTTACCAACAAAATTATATTTATCTATAAGATAGTCTGCACAAGTATCTTTACCTGAGAATGCCTTGCCAGAAAAACCTAAAATCATTTTCTGCCCACCTTTTTAATATGGTTAATAATTGATTTTCTACTATCATTAATTTTTTCTAGCGCGCTAGAAAAAATTATCTGACTATCATCTGTTATCTGAATAGGTGTCACACGTACCGAACTTTCCCTACAATCTAAATCACCTATCAACCTACGTTTACAAGTCTTTTTAAATTCAATATTACACATACATAATTCACCATTATCATCTACATAAACAACACAGAAAAAATTTAAAGTATCTTCCATTTTAGATCTCCTTGTGCCCCCACAACTATAACGTAGTCACAGCTTGGGGGCTTTTCTTTAGTGAGACTTGCCGTGAACGTCACTTACCGGACCGCTAGTGCGAACTTTCGTTGAAAACTTCCCTACTCCGGGACCCTCGCCAGACGGATTTCCATGAGCCAGGTTGGTTTGCACACCAGCGGAGGTAATAGCCGTGACTACGCCGTTCTTCACAATGTGAAATGATGCAGCCATTTTTTCCTCCTAATGTTTAGTGATCACCTACCGCAAGCACCGTGCCTGCGGCTACTAGTAATTAGTTAATATTTTGTTCAGTCTCTGTTCTAAAGCACTAATAGTCTCTTCATAAGAATATATAGAGGTTATTACAGCTTCTTCACTGATAACTTTATTTTCAACAAACAGATTGTTAGTTTTGGACAAAGAATGAATCTTCCTAAATATAGACAATTTGAACTTAAGCTCAGATATATAGCTTCTTAAATCTTTTATAGTTTCACCACTGTCTGATATTATAGTTTTGGACTCTAGCTTCTCTTGCTGTCGATCATATTTATAATAATCTTCCACAAGATTGTTAATCTTCTGTATAGCCAATAAAAAACCTTCTTTGTCCTCAAAATAAAGATTTAGACCCTTAAGTAGGTCTTCAACCGAACTTAATACTGCTTTCTTGTTTTCTTCTAAAAACACGAGACTCATCTAGATCGGGCGGATGTTATGTGCCTGTAACCCACGGGGCGTCTCGACCAAGTCATACACCACTTCCTGGTTTTTGGCCAAGGTCTTAAACCCTTCCATCACAATAAAGGAAAAGTGACAAAAGATATCTTGGCCCTCAGGCCCAACCAAGAAACCAATTCCCGTTTTTCCATTAAACCATCGTACGGTTGAATGTAAATCACATACTGTTTTTAATTCATCCATTAGTTCCTAAACTCCTTGAAAGATAAAAATAAGTTGATTTTGACACGCTTATGGGAGATTTGGTGCCAAGAGGAAACCCCTTCCTCTATATACTAAGATATAATACACTTTTTCAGAAATGTAAAGAAAAAATAAAAAAAGATTATATAAAGCTACCTTTTATATATCGGGGTAGTAAGAGCGCGTGCAAGACTCCACCCGTGAGTATTAACCCTATTATTAATTATGTCTGTATCAAACCCGTATTCTGTAGCCCACTCTCTTAATGTCTGGGATTTTCCAAGAAACTCCCAACGTTTTGGACTTTGTGCTTCAGACATTTTTTTTCTCACTTCCTCCGAAAGATGTTTACCATAATTAGGATGGTTTTCACCTTTAAGGGCCTCAGATAATCTCTGTCTGGTTTCCTCTGACACTACCTTACCTCTGAGGGCCCTGGATATTCTCTGCTTGGTTTCCTCTGAAAAATGTTTACCATAATTAGGATGGCTTTCACCTTTATTAGCCTCAGATATCCTCTGTTTGGTCTCCTCTGAAAGATGCTTACCATAGTTAGGATGTTTTTTACCTTTTCTGGCCTCAGACAACCTATGTCTGGTTTTCTCTGACACTACCTTACCTTTATTAACATCAAACAACTTTTTCTTTTGCTCTTCCAACATAGGCTTACCATAATTAGGGTTTTTCTCACCTTTAAAAGCCTCAGATAGTTTCCGTCTAAATTTTTCTGAGCGCTTAATACCCAAACAATTACCAGCAATAGGACTAATGTTATATCCGATACATCTATCAGACGTGTATACGTAGTCTAACCAAAACTGCTCTCTAGAAATAAGATTATTTTTATCATTTACAAATTCTAGGACTTCAAAATAAAAGTTTTCTTCACCATATTTATCCCAAGCAGCCTGTAAATAGTGACTATGGTGCTTTCTTCTAACTAATGAACTTCTATGATCTTTCCAACGCTTGTTTAGATTGCAAGCACTGCCAATATACATCTTCCCGTTAACTAAATTACATATACAGTATATACCTGAATTGATACTCCCCAAGCACCGCTCGGGGATTTTAGTTGAATTTTCCATCCTAAATCCTCCAGTTATGTAAAATGACTATAATCCCCTTCCCAAATATACACAAGATTAAATCCTTCCTTCCGAATATCATTCAATCTTTCCATAGTAAACTTATATAAAAACCCAAATGTTTTATGTACGGTTTTATTCGTTTTTCCACTTGGAAATCTTTCAGGATTTCCATGCCAATAATCACCAAGAAATTCATATATAGTATTTGTTGAAGAGTCAAAACCATCAACAAGTATCTTTCTACCTTTTATTACAAAGGGAACTTCTCTAGTCTTCCCAATAATGTTATCAATACCTAGAGAGTCCAACCACCGTTGAGACATACTAGATATAGAAGAGTCAGCACATAAGAGACACCCATGACCCTGTTGAAAGTCATTCCACCTGATAGCACCACTGTGTCCTTTTTTACAAATATAATCTAGTTTTTGTTTTGAGTCACTTATACTATCCGATTTAAGTGTATAACCCCTATCTTCAAAACATTGCCAAACATAGTCTATATTTAAAGACCTATCCTCCAATACACACTCTATACATTTTCTATTATATTTAAAATGACTCCATGTAATGTATCTTATATGTCCTTTACTACATTTAAATTTTAGTTTTTGAAATGCACCAGTATATTTTTTAGATAATAAAGTATAACCTCTTCTTTTAAATTCTTCTTTAACAAAATCTAGTGTTAATTTCTTACTCATAAGATATGGTTACAGTTTCTTCTTTTTAGCGCGCTAAAAATTTCTTATTTTTGAGTATAAAGGAAATGTCTTATAGCCTGTGGGCCCACACCGTAGAAAGAATTTTGCAATGGCAAGAACCCGGAATCTGTGGGCCAACCGGCCATAAACTGAGTAACAGCAACCAGCTCCCCTCTCTCGTTAAAAATTCCTCCACCGCTGGACCCGTTGTAAAGCCCCATTCCTATACGAATGACTCCAGGGTGACTCTTTTGTCCCAGGTTTATACTCATAATATGCCCAAAAGCATAAGAAATGTGGGCCCCTTTTATATATCTCTGTGAAGGATATCCTACACAATGTATTTTTTCACCTAATTTCACACCCAAAGCTACGTTAGTGTTATCTATACCAAAGTGGTAAGGTACCTTCAAAAGTGCTAAATCGAGTTTACTATTAGTTTTTACAATTTCTACGTGGACAGCAATATCTACAACCTCGTTTCTTAGATTCCGTCTCTCTAGGGTAATAAAATACTCAGCCCTTAGGATCTTAAAATCTTTAGTCTGTTCATCGTATATAATAGCAAAATCTCCATCTGTAGCAACAACATGCTGAGCCGTTAAGACGTAAGAATATAGGTCCTTAGACCAAAGAACGGTCCCCGTTCCCCATCCATGAGGGGTAGTCTCTTTAAATATCTTATCACCGTCGTATAATCTTCTATATATTTTGACCTGAACAGTTCTTTCTGAAATATAGGGCATCAAGTCACTATCATCAGGACCTTGTGGTGTAGGTACAGCTACACAAGAAGTTAATACTTGTGTCATTAAAACCAGAACTAAAGCAAGAGACAATTTTCTCATCTTTTTGAATCCTCTTGGTTTAATTACCTTGTAGGTGAACTATTTTTTTGGCCGGCGAAAAAAATTTTAATGACCCCCCCCCTAACTATTTAAAATAAAAATAACCTCATATTAATTATACCCCTACCTTTTGGGCTAAGCAACTCCCCCCTCTAGGGTAGTTCTAGTAAGTATTAAGGGCACTTCCATGATGACTACCGTATCTTCTGCATGTCCAGTTAATTTAGTAGTTGGGGAATAAAGGGAGAACCCGTCTTTTCCTGTTTTTATCTTATTACTTCTTTTTATTGCCAGAGGTTCTATAGCAATACACATACCTAAGGATAATTCTGAACCTATACCAGGAGGACCAGAATTTGGGATAAAAGGTCCAAGATGGGGACTAAGTCCTATACCGTGCCCGCCTATCTCCAAAGGTGATTTATACCCGGCTACCAAAAGAACCCTCTGTATAGCATAGGAAATATCCCCTACCTTATTTCCTAGTATTGCTTTATTTATACCATCATCAAGAGCCTTATCAACTGCTTGTATTATCTTGGTATTTTCTTTTTTATCACCGATTGAAAAAGTTCTGGCTGCATCGGTGTGATTACTGTTATAGGCCACTCCTATATCTATCTTTATCAAATCCCCTTCCTCTGGTCTTCTATCGGAGGGAAGTCCATGAGCTATTACTTCATTGAATGAAGCACAAATAGAATTAGGAAAACCCCCCAACCCCAAAAAGGAAGGTTCTCCCCCCATATCACGTATAAATTCTTCTATCACTAAATCTGTTTGTTTTGTGGTTTTACCCTTAAAAAGAAGGGTTTTAGATAATTTTAAAGCTGAGGCAAGAATTCTTCCACTTATTTGCAGATCTTCTAAAGTCAAGGTAGGCATATATTTATATATAAAATACTTTTCATATTTTGTTAACTATATTTTCCATAACAATGTAATATTTTTATCTTTTAGTTCTTTATATCTTAAATCAACCTGTTCTCTTAAACCTTCAAACTCGTCAAATATCTTATTAAATGACTTACTATGAGAAAACTCCCATAACGCAACAATAGCTTGGTGAGGTGTTATATAAGGTGAAAACTCCTCATAATTAAAGATCATTACAAGGTCATGAATTTGGATACGTTTGAAATCTTCACTTCGTTCACTAACCATCTCCTCTGCTATTGACTTTTTTTCTCTCACATATTGTTCTCTTTCTTTTATATATTCTTTATATGATAGTTTCATGGGGTCTGGAAATTTTTCATCCACTTTTTTTAGCCGCCGAATAAAATCAGCCTCCACATCACTTTTGAGACCCAAAGCCGAGTCTGTCCCTGGTATATTATCGGCTGGTGTCCTTTCTATATCATGTCTATCCTTTTTACCACAATTTGTACAAACCATTAGTTTACTCCTTCTATAGGAAAAAAGTTACTAACCTGCTGTAATTTCTCACAAAATTTACTAACTAATTTTATTGTATTTAACAATCCTTTTTTGGAAATTGTCTCTTTTGGACCATGAAGTCCGTATCCAGGAATATCAAACTCTACGCAAGCAACTCCCCCACAAGAGCCTACTACATTGTCAACATCCGTCATAGCGGAGCCCCTAGTTATTTTAACCTCATATGGTATTTTATTTTCTTCAGCTATCTCTATTGCCAACCTTACCAACTTTTTATTAAACATGGGGCCTGTAGGTATGACCACTTTACGACCAACTTCTTTTTTTACATCGTGCAAAAATATGTCTACGCATATGTGCACTTGGGGCTTTAACTTGTCAGCCATGGCTCGCCCCCCGACCTCAGAAACTTCTTCTAACTCTGTAAAAACCAAACAAAAATTATCTTTTCTATTCTTGACTTGTGACAGTTTTTCCATAACACAAAGTAGGGCCACTACCCCGGCCTTATTATCCATAAACGATCCAACAAACCTACTTTCAGGCTTATTAACTAGCTTACTATAAAACTGAACAGGGTCGCCAACATTTATATAAGATAGAGCTTTATTATCCACAATTGCTACTATAGTATCTGAATCACCCCACCCTAAATCTGGTATATTATCAATACCATCGTCCTTTATAACTATGTCCACTACCCTATCCTTACAAAACACCCTACCTGATTGTTTACCATTGACATCAGGATACCCTATATGTTTAAGCAACACCTCCCCTTCATTATCACCAAAGCCACCTACTAAGTAACCGCACGAGTCCATATGTGCAGATAGCATAACTATTTTACTATTGTTAATATGTGTAACTGCAGGAGCAATAAACACCGAAACAGACCCAAGCACATCGACACCAGACTTTAACCCAAGATTACTTGCCTCCCTAAGAACTATCTTACCTACGTCTGAAGTATAGCCAGATAAACTGCACACAGAGGTAAGTTCTTCAAGAAGGTCTTTATACCTTAAACATATTGACATGGATTAGACCTCTACCTCAAAATTCCCAGGCATTATAACCATTATTCCGGCTTTTATCTTATTATTAAATATAACTTCTTTACCAAACAAATAAGTCTTTCCTTCAACCTCTCTAAGAGGGCTGGTCTCAGAAGTATATATAAAGGTCTTACTCATAAAATCTTTTACGTCTAGCAATGTCGGCTTTGACATTTCTACATAAACATGGTCAGAATTTTTTTCGGCGGAAGAAAAAGTTTGAAGAACTAAAACAGTCCACTTATTTAAGTATTTGAAATTATCCATTAATTCTCCTATAGTATTTATAAACTTATTTCGTACACATTTTACACACTCAAATGTGGGATTTAACATATCACAAAGTCTAGCATATTCTTCCCCATCAGTACAATATAAGTCGTCAACCAAGTTCTCATCACCAACAATATCTATAAACAATTCTAGTTTGCACCTACCCTCCTGGCGATAGTTCAACTCAACAGGAGTCACACCCATATGCTTATATTTATTATCACAATTATGACTACAGTCTTTTTCACACATAGGTATTATCTTTTGTATTCAGAAAATATAGAAGCCAAACAATATACTAATGCATTTTCAGGTTTCGGGTACGGAAGTGGCTTCAAAAGAATTCCTAAAGACTCCAAAGCTCTACGATCTAAATTTTTTGAACGTTCGACCAAAGAACGAAATAATCCGGCCAGCATTATACGAAACATTTCCGAATCCATCTCTATAGCACGATAGGTACTCATAATCTTATCCCAACTAGAATACCCACTGATAATAGACCGGTACAAATCTAAAACATCTTTATCAACTTCTTCATCTAAAGCTAATACTTCTTTTATGTCATCTATATGATCAAACCCTATGTTTATTGCTTTTTGCAGGCCTTTTAAAGCCCTTCGTGGTTTACCCTGGGATTGCTCAGTTACTAATTCTATTACTTTCTCATCTAAAGGCATACCCATAAGAGTACAAATATATGAAACATAAGAAGATATTTCTGTAGGAGAGAGGGTCGAAAGAGCATAACACTCTGCTCTGTCAATAAGGCCCTTATCCAGCTTTGTAGGATCTGTAGTGCACATTATCAATACAGAATTACCTGGAGTTTCCTCCGCCATCTTTAAGAGGGCCTTTTGTCCTTGAACAGACATACCGTGTACTTCGTCAAATATTACTACCTTTGTTCTTCCATACAAAGAACGATTCGAGAGGTTGGTCTTTATCCCCCTAACCTCGTTTATGCCATTAGCATCTGCAGCGTCTATTTCCACAATATCTAAATTAGTCTGCGAATATACCCCCATACACCCTAGGCAAATGCCACACGGATTTCCATCTTCTCCTAAGTTATCACAATTAAAACATGCCGCCAATATTCTTGCTAATGTTGTCTTCCCTATCCCATTGGTACCATGTAAAAGATACAAGGATGACCTATTTTTATTTAAAACGGCTGCCTTTAAACTCGCTACTATAGCCTTTTGACCTACTACTTCTGAGAACTTCTTCGGCCTAAACGTCGAGCATATATCTCCTGTAAAATTCATTTAAATCTCCTTTAAAAACAAAACTAATTTCTTCTACGCTTAACGGGAGTTGTTAGGGCTTCTTCAATAGACATCCCCAATTTAGTTATCCTGTAATTCAATGTAGTTTCATTTATACCATACTCTTTTGCCCAATAGGACAGAGTCTGTGATTTTCCATCATAATCATGGCGCTTAGCATGTTTATAACTAGGGCTTTTTTCACCTGTCTGACCAAACATAGGGTTTTTTTCACCAGATATTTTCTGCTTGGAATCTTCCGAGCGAACAGGGTGTTTGCCCCACATATGGTTGTTTTCACCCTTCATATCCTCAGACCTTTTCTGCTTGAATTCCTCTGTACGCTTAACTCCCAAAGGTGACCCCGCCGTGGGAAATATATTATACCCCACCCCATCGTCAGTCACATTCAAATAGTCCATCCAATACTGTTCCCGTTCTTTAAGGAGTTCTTTATCTTTAGGAACATATTCTATAATCTCAAAGACAAAAGCTTCGGGACCATACTTCTTCCAAGCAGCTAGAAGGTGGGGATTTGAATACTTAGACCCCCTATTAAGCCTACTGATATGGCCCCTCCACCTTAGCTTAAAATCAGCCGCCTGTCCAATATAGAGTTTTCCATTAACTAAATTACAAATACAATATATACCTGATTTTACTTCTTCCATTATTCTATCCCAAATAACTCCTTCATATTCATCTTACCGACCTCATCCATTAAGTCATTCTCTAAACAATATTCTAACAAACTATCAAGCACTATTTGAACACTAGTATCATCAATAGCCTTAAAGATAAACACCCCGGCCTTATAGTTATTGCTTACATGGTTTGAATGTATCTTCTGTTTCAAAGAAGATGGGATTTTTACTTTATTATCCATCATACTTCACAAGGTTGTCAAGGGCCTCGTCCAGGTTATACCCAATAGTAGTAAAACACCCTATAGCCCAAGCAGGCACTCTCCTGATACCTATACCATAAAGATAACAGTGGACGGGTTTGTCGAGCAAGTGGGCGAGGGAAATCTCTGCGTACGTTCCTGCCCCTAGGAGAACTGACTCATCAAACCGAACCAATATATCAGTTATCTCATCTCTTATCTTACCTAAGTCATACCTCACTATATCTGACATTACCTCATTATATTTACGATAGTCTTTTTCCTTATCATACCTATATATTAGGTCATAAACCGGACCTTGGTCCCCGAAAATTCTGGGTTCCTCATCATAGGGGTTAAAGATTTTATGCCCAAGGCCCTCTAGCACCCTTTGAGCCTTCTCTCTCCACTCCTTACCATCAATAGACTTTTCCATACCACCAGCTAAATAAATATATTTACTCATCTTTTTCTCCACCGCCTGTTCCCCGACCTGCAGTAAGTCCAACGTCACGTTTAACAAAGAATTGTGATATATCACTACCAACTCCCCCCGCAGGGAATGTATAAAACCACACCCACATTTCCAAGGATTCTTCATCCACGTCATAGCCAGAAGGTATCGTATAATATGGTCTTTCATCATACCTTATGTGATCAAGTCCTTTTAAGTCTGGCTTTAACATGTACTTAAACAAAGACCAAGCCGGAGGAACTTCAACCTCTATGGTATTACTATCTTCTTCTATTATTATTTTTTGTTCTACTTCAGGAGGAGGAGGAGGTAAATTATTTATAGTATTGAATATGTCTTGTTCCGTTATTAACTCTTGTTTAAAAACCATTTTTTGGGTCCTTTCTCTTTTAGCCCGCGAAAAAATTTCTAGCCTACTAGACGTTCCAATTACGTATCTATGTTATTTTTCCTATTATAGACCTTTACTGCTTCCTTAACTCTTTGGAGCAAAACCTTATTATCTGAGTCTCTACTGAGTTCTCCGTTTCTGTAGAAAGCCTTGGTCCTACGAGCAACTCCAGACCTAATTAGTAAACGATACTCAACAACATACATATTAATGTAGTCATCATAACTTAAAACAGCAACTTCTAAAACACTCATGGTGAAACCTCTTATCCGTTTTTAGGACCTTTCTTAATATCCCTATAACAGTGATTGAAACCGATTGTTCTATAAAAGTTCTTTACCAGCTTCTTTCTTTTTCTATCCCTATAAACACCCACCAAATAGGAAACAGAAGCTACTCCACAGACCCCTAACAACATAACACCTAAAAAAGTAAAGAAATAGTATAGAATGTCTACCATTGCTTTCTCCTTATTTATACATTGAATTTACCCATCTAATACTTGTTGCCCTTCTACAATCTACTTTTGGTTTTTTACCTAAGCGTATCCCCATAGTAAAACAATAAGACCTTATCCAATAATTATTTCTATAATACCATTTTGGGTCTTTTATTCTACTAAAGTATTTAGGTCCTTGATTATAGATATTTAAAGTACATCTTAATTTATTTAAGTGGTATTTTTCTAGCCGGCCTAAAAAATTATGTATAAACTCCCCCTCTCTAATAATTGGAGCTTTATATCTATCCTTACACCACTTACTATATATATCTGTCAACTCTCTAGCAGCGTACTCAAAACTTAACTTTGTAGATCGTGTCAAATCTATACAAAGTTTTTTTCGCGCACCAAAAGAATTTCTAAAAGAAGGCACATGATTTTGACATATTCCACAATCCTTAAAATATTTATCTCCTGATACCAACCACCATCTTAAATCAGATTCATTAAGGGCCAGACCGAGTATAGTCTCTGGTTCTATCCATATATACTCTTCCTTAGAAACTACTTCACTTACTTCTTTAACTAATCCTTCTACTAACTTTAAGTCTACATGTTTAAAATTACCCCTCATAGTCATAATACCTTCTATCATTGTACCATCCTGACTACCAGAGGCCTTGGTGGGGGTAGCAATTAAAACTAAGGAAGCTACCAGAACCAAAGTCTTTAATACCATAGCATACTCCTTTTAGAAATTTAAAAATAGCTTAGGTCTCCCTATATATTAATAATAGAAAAACCTAAGAAGAATGACAAGGAAATTTTATTAAGAGCTATTATAATCTACTTATGTCCAAAGACCTTGTTTACTTATTCCCCTTTCTTTTATCTTTTATCCAAGGATTAGTAGGTAGATAACTGTCGCTATATATCGCAGGAGAACTACCCTCAAATAGTATGTAGTCTTCCTTTGCACTTACGTCTTCCTCTACCTCCACCGCTACCTCTTCTTTTATATCTGCATCAACAACAGTCTTTTCGTCAGGTAGATCACTAACTTTTTCGACCACTGCAATAACAACCTTTTCTTGTTCTTTTCTTTCCTCTTGTTCTATTACAGGTAGTAATTCAGACAATACTACTTCAACTACTTTTGAAGATATCTGCCTAGATTTACCCAACTCAAGCATCCTCATACATACCCTACCAAGAGGGGTATTCATATGGCTTTTTAATAACCATCCCATTATTTCATTTATTTTGTTATCATCCATTTTATATCCTTGGGGCCAATTTTTTTGGCGCGCTGAAAAAATTTCTGGTTTTCGCAAAAGGTGTGGTGATTTTCAAAAAAACAAATCCACCCGTTTATACATAAAACGATTTAATATATTACTAAAAAATACTCAATCACTATTATATATAGGAAAAAATTATTAGATTGTCAACTTTTGTGTAGAAAATAATTAGACGAACAGATAAAGAGGGCCTATTCAAGCAATAGTTATTGATAATATACTACCGGGTCTATTCTATTTATAACATTTATTTTTACTTCCGTGAAACCAAATTTATCGTGTAAGAAACCATATGCTTCTGTAGCTAGAAAGTTCTTACAAGAGAATATATCCATCATTAATGCCTTTCTTAGGGGCCATACATATATAGCTAAATGACTTGTAGTTATAGGAACTATTATAGAAATACCACCCTCATCCTCATCAGTATTTAATAGGTCTGAATCAACAGGTACTTCACGTACCATTGGCTCACCTAACTTTTCCATTTTTAAGAGACTAATGAGTTCATCAAATGTAGATAGTATGTGTTCTTTTGTTAGAACTTCTTCTTTTTCTACATATGCATCTATAATGAGATGAAGACCGAATATTTCTTTCATTCGAGTAGGCTCCTTAAGTTCTGTTTCTTGATACAATGTTGTGATCAAACATTTTTTAGTCCTCCAGGAAAAATTTATAGGTATAACTGTAAGAAAAACAAGCATATATGACAAAACCGCTTTTTATATAGGCGGTTTATGGATGGCTACATTTAGAACGGTTGTATCCAATTATTCAGTTTTAACATCAAATAATCCTAACATACCTTTATATGGTGTTGGAGTTATTTTCTTTATGTTTATTAATATCCAACCATATTTTATTTTGTCTAGGTTATTGTAATTTAAGTGTTCTTCTTTTAGTGTGCACCAAGAAGTTTCATCAAATTTTATACAGTCAAGGATGGTGGCCGTAGCAAGTAATTTACCCGTAGGTAACCAATCATCGGTATAATTAAAATATTCCAAGGCATCAAAATCGACACTCTTCCCTGCGTGAAGGAATATTTCACCTCTGTAGTTGGTTTTCCATGTCCTTACTTCTATGGTCTTTTCCCCATTTAATATCAATTCTAACCAAGGTTGTTTAATGCTTAAACATCTCATTAATTAAACCAAGTATAACCACAATGAGGACAAGTAATTATTATGTCATAATTAGTTTCTTCTAAGGTTTCTTCTTCAAAATAGTTAAAAAAATGTAGTTTTTCCTCACAATTAGGACATTCTGTTTTTATGGGTTCTAGGTCGTTAGAATAATTTAACATTTATCATCCATTCTTTTTTAGCCCGCCCTAAAATTTTAAAGCGGGGATAGATTGTTTTTATTTACAACAGACTTGTCCAGATTGGTCTTTGTTTTATACTAACCTAGTTTCCTATAACACTTTTCTGAGTCTATAGTTTTACCTTCGTCATTCATTATATATAAGTCAATTCCATAACCAACTATGGTTTTGTGCTCTCCGTCTTTCGTGTAGTAATCAATAAAAAGCACATTAGCATATTTCCTTATATCTCCTAAAGAAAGAACTTCTTGTCTATCTAAGGCTGCTCCTCCAAAATCTAGGTCTACCCCCTGATTTGCTTTCTTTGGTTGTGTATAATAGCTTACGTCACTACATTCTTTGATTATAGTAACCGGCCTGTTATCCATACTAACCCACTTATTACCCTCATCTGGAGTGTACTCAAAAACACTACCATTTACATTTTGATCAACAAGTATCTTTATATACATCTTTCTATCTCCTTCTGTCTGTCTATCTGTCTATTGGACCAATCTGGTCGGCAGTATTCCTGCCCTAATATACTATTTTACTTCTTCCATAAGTAAACTAACTCTATAGTCTCCACCAAAGCTACTAAACTTTAATTCTCTATTACCCAACCATGCCCTATCTTCCCCCTTAATTCTGGGTACTGCTATAGAGTACTTACCTATCAAGTCATCTTGAACTAGGTATGTATATGAAACTGTTACAGCTTTCCAGATAGCCTTCACCCACGACATCCAATTAGTGAAGTCTACTGGAATTTCTAGTCCAGACCAATCGTAGCTTTCTGGCTCCACTAGTATGTCTGATTTTTCCTTCAATTTCTTATATATCTTTTTATCATCTGCTTCATAAAGCCCAAAAGTTACGAATAGGCTGTCTGCATCCCCAGTTTCTACTATTGTTTCTAAACTATCTGGAGACCATCTATTACCCTTCTTTACTCCGTTCTTAATTGATGAAATCTTTTTTACTAGGTGCTTTCTTACTTCAGTCTTATCCTCAGATACACGAGCAAGACTTATATAGTAGGCAAGGTATATTTCATCTGCATCAGTTCTTGGATGGGTAACATTTCGACATAGAATTTGAGGTATTGTTAGTTTAATCTTCATAATTGTCACCTAGAAATCTTTTTCTGATAGTTAAAGGAGTTAAACATTGTTGAAAAGTCGAAAGCTAAGGGATTAAAAGACATCCCCAAGTACTGTCAAACAAAAAACGAAAGAACCAAGAACCCATCCCCCCTAAATCCCCCCTTCCCAAAATAAGGAAAAGGGAACCCCTTTATAGTGGGGACCATAAAGAAAAAGAAAGGAAAAAAACTTGAGGCCTTCAAAGGAGGGCCAAAGATATTTTCTTATCTTTTTCCTAATGAACAGGGGCTGCACACCCCTGCCACGCTTTTTAACTGTGAGTTACCCGGGCTCCACATTTAATCCTACAACGGACCCCACTCAGGGCTTCGGAGTATTCATTTGCCTTCCCAAGGCAAGTTTATCCTGATTATGCCGGTTCCTCGATAACAGTGAACACGCTCTGTAGACTATCGGTGTATAAAAACTTTTTGGGTGTTTTTAACCGCCCTCTACTAGGGTAAGTCTTGAAACGACTAGATAGTATGTTAAATAATGCCATTGGCATTACCTGTTTATATTATAGGTCTAGAAATTAAAAATGTAAAGTTTTATTGCATAAAATTAAATTATTTTTTTATAACCCCCAAATTGTTTTTAACATGTTCGGATTTTTATCTATATTTTATTATAGGAAGAAATATTAAAAAAGTAAAGAAGAAATTTTGTTTTTTTTGATAAATAGTAGGGTTGGCCCCCCCCCTTGGTGGGGGGTAGGGTTTGCCCCCCATACTTGGGGGTCGAACCCTTATCCAAATTTAGATATTTTAATAAATATATAAATTTATATGAATTTATATGAAGATGGGGATGATTGGGTTTTTAGGTTCAGAGGGTGTAATTAGGCCCCCCGGCCCGAGGGGTGGCTATACTGTAAAAGTATCGGTATAGGGGTAGGGGGAGCTGAAAAACAAAAGACAAATAATTTCAATTGGTTATGGTAGCTATCAGAAATTTGATACTCGCCTCAGTTTTCTGAGAGTAACTAACATGTTGTAATCGTTCACTTTCCTAAAACGCTATGACATTCTTGTCATACTTTGTCAATCTCGGTAAAAACGGAGCCTAACAATTTCAATTAGTTAGTAGGTTTCGCCCTTTGGCATGTATGGTGCATATACAACGGGGTGGTTGGTTGATGGTTTCGATAGCGGCTAGGTTCACCACGCTATCATAACAAAGGAGGTACTTACCAACCGAAATACCCTGTCCCTTCTAACCAAAGGGATATCACGGGAAAAGGCCCGACAAAGACCCTGTAAGGCTAAAAGCAAACCAAGGTCGAGACCCTAGCAGACCGGACGATTATACTGAGGCCAATACTAGGGAGTTAGATTCTTACCAGCTTGTCTGATTCTAAATTGGGCAAGCGAATAAGCACCTAACAAGGGAGAAACCAATGGAATTGTTAGAGAAAATCAAAGGGTACGCTTTACACAAAGAGAGCAAAGAAATAGCTCTTGTAGGATACATTGGGAATGGGAAGGTCAAGCTAGAAAAACTAGCAGAGGGTACCACTAAAACGGTCTGGTTTGATTGTGGAAAGATTCTTGCTAGAGCCAAGGAATTACAAGCGCAATACATTATTCTTATTCATAATCATCCCAAGGGGAAAGCTAAACCGTCAACACAAGACATAAAAGCAACAAGGCGTGTTAGCATTATTCTTACTCAATACGGCCTTACCCTTACAGACCATTTCATTATCGGAACGGATGGAAGAATCATTTCAATGGCCGAAAACGGCCACTTGAAAGAATACTTCGGATAACAGAGGAAAGGACAACAACATGAAACACGAATACTTCTTGCAATTGATTGACAATAGGGGGGCATCATATGTCGGACCCTTAGGGAGGTTTGACGAAGCAAAGGAATTGAACCTTCTTTTGAGACCTGTCAAAAGGGGATTCGTAATGAAATCCTGCTCTAGGATTTCATTTACGGTTCTTTATCCGGAGGTTGTTTCTCCGGAGGATTTCCGTAAGGGTTTGGGTTAGTGTTTTTTTATAGCGCCCAAGAAAAATTTGGCGCTATGATGAAATTCTAACCAGGAAAGGAGAATGGAAAATGTACGGATACGTAGGAAAGAGAAAAAAGGAATACTGGAAGCAAGGCTTCATTGCTTCCGTTCTTCTTTCCCTTGTAAAAACAAGGGAACAAACAGTGGAGGAACCCTGCTATGGTTCTTCTAATTGGAATAAGGAAACAAACTTGGGGGAAATGTTGGACTCAGGACATGAGTGCAACATAGAAGATGAAAGAACAACCAGGGTATTTAATACCCAAAGCCATGAGTTAGAAGGGTTGTCAGAAAAAGACAATCCCAAGGCTTTGGATCCATATGTTTCAGACATATGGGGAATATATGGTTCAGACATTGGACCATACGAAACAATCGAGGTAGACTATCATACTGGAGAGTACCGCACCATGATTGACCTAGGGGCCTCGATTGACCAGGCCCTTGATTGGGCCCTATACTTCCAAGCCCTTGTTAGAGCAAGGGAGGAAAGGGGACATTGGTATTGGTTATCCTTTTACAGGAAGGCTCGAAATGAAGCTAACTCTAAGATAGGAAGCGACGCTAGTCTTAGGGCAGGTAGACACTTTCATCGTTCGTATTTCCGTTTCTTTTCCCGCAAACAAGCAAGATTGAAACAGGAATGGCATGGTTCGGAACCTTCTGAGCCTACTAAAGTAGGTTTCGAGCCCATTATTTTGGGTAAGGATGAAATGGTGGACTTTACCCTTTCCCCAATGGAAAGGGAACGGGAAGGACACATAGAAGAACAAACCCAAATTGAGGCTTTTCTCAATTCTCCAGATAGTGAGAAAAAGCTATTTGGATATCTTGACCAAGTTGTGAACTTTCGTTCACAAAGGTATGTTTGGCTTTACAGGTATTTTTTGTCATGCCAAACAAAAAGGGAAGTCAAGATTGCTAGGTCACGGCTTATCGAAAGCATTGACCGAAACAATAAGATGATACGAAAGGTAGAAAAGAAAAACTCTGAGGCTTGGGTTGCGGCAATACTCAATCCAAGCCAGAAAAGATCCCTAATGAAACTTACTAATGAGCTTCTTAGGGAACGGTCTTTGGTTCCTTGTCTGGTAAAGCCGGATAGGAACAAACGTCCTTGGCTACCCTAACCCAAACAGCCCCCCCCACGGGGGGGGCTAGGGAGGAAAAGAAACATGGAAAAGAAATTGATTTCGTTTGAGAATTGGACTCGCATGTGCGAGGAGTACAAGTTTGGACATCCTTGGTTAGGGGTAGATCCTTGGTTGGGTGTGGGTTTCACGGCGAAGTGCCCTGTTTGTGGGGAATGGTTGGAACATTCCCCAGACAGGGAAACTTTGGAGTGTCTAAACGGACACTATTACCACACCTAAACAGGGAGGGGGCTGGACGCCCCCACCCCTGCCCCTCTCATACCTAGTCGGACACACTGGACTGTAAATCCCTAGAATCCCTGGGTTTTCTCTTACAAGGTACGATTGTACATAACCCCCAAACCCAAAGATAGAGCCACAAAAATAAGTACAATTCATTATGGATTGTTATAAGTGGGGAAGATAGGTAAGGACATTATACACCAACACACGTTTATGTTGACGTATATACGGGACGACAATTTTGTTAAATACCCAGGTTTTTATTCGGCGGGCTAACAAAAATACGTTTAAACAATCCTACCCAATCAATAAATATAGACCAACAAAATAAAAGTCAATTCTGACCTGTACTGGTGGGTATGTCTTTTTTCATCCCCAAACATGTATTTATAGTCTGAAGAAATATCCTTATTCTGGTATATGGAATAATATGATAGTATTTTAAGCTCAGGTGTTAAATTCTTTTTAGCCCGCGCTAAATTTTAGGCAGCCTCGAAATCGTAGGGTATTCATTAAAGAATGGACAGCCGGAGCAAGCCCCCCGCCAGGCCCAAAGCGGCCTGTCAGGGGGCTTGCAACCCCTTTCGCTGCGGCACGAGAGTTGCTTACGCAACTCCTCGCGCCTCCGCTCCCCGCTCCGCTCGCTGCGCTCGCTTCGCCCCGAGCAAGCCCCCCGCCTGCCCTCCCTTCGGTCGGTCAGTCACGGGGCTTGCAACCCCTTCCGCTGCGACACGAGAGTTGCTTACGCAACTCCTCGCGCCTTCGCTCCCTCAAAGCTCATTTCGCTACGGTAAGATAGTTGCTCACGCAACTCTCTTACCTCCGCGCTTAAGGTAATCTGCATTATTATATATAGAAGACAGCCGGAGCAAGCCCCCCGCCAGGCCCAAAGCGGCCTGTCAGGGGGCTTGCAACCCCTTTCGCTGCGGCACGAGAGTTGCTTACGCAACTCCTCGCGCCTTCGCTCACCTCTGTCTCCAATATCTACCTTTCTTTATATACCTACCTTTTTATTTTTCTGCTGAATTTGTGAGGAGGTGCCCCCATGGAATACGCAGGTATTGGCAGTCGACGGTTATCCCTTACAGAACTGACCGCTTGCTCTGCAGTCGGGGAGGTGTTAGCTGAGCTGGGATGGACCTTGAGGACAGGGGCCTGCACAGGAGCCGACCAGGCCTTCGCTGCTGGCGCCCTGAGGGTCGGTGGCCAGGTTACCCTGTGCTTGCCCTGGGCCTCGTACGAGGCCCCCTGGGTGGGCCAGGCTCAGAAGCTGGGTGCCCAGGTTCTTGTGCTTGGTCCTGAGCACAAGGCCGCGAGGGAGTCGGTTCGGCTGCACCCGGCGGCTGACCGCCTGAGTAGTGGGGCTAGGGCGCTTCACGCTCGGAACTTCCTCATCATCGAGGGGAGTTCTCTCGTGTACGCCTGGCCCAAGCCCAACCAATGGGGGCTGGGGGGCACTGGCCAGGGCCTGCTCATTGCGGAGCGCCTGGGCATTGAGGTGGTTCGCATGGACAAGGTTGGTCTCTAACATGTTCTGATGGACCCCCTTCTTAGGGGGCTTGCCAGCCCCCTATAACCCCTGTCTCTTTCTACCCCTGGAGATTCCTTTTTCTGCTGAATTTTCGAACTTGCTGCCCAAATTGGGCAGAAAAAGAGAAAAAAGATGATGAAAAAGAACCTCCGATGGAGAGGGCCCCGCCCCCGTGCTCGCTGGAGATTATCATACACTAGGGCGTACGCCCTAGCTTGTGATTTTTTCTTGGTGGCAGATGGCCACCAGGAAGACTTGGAAGCGATGGAGGCAGATTACTACGCCTCCGGATACCTCTAGTACCTAAAACCCAGCCGCCCTTCGGGCGTGCTGGGTTTTTCCATGATCAGCAGAAAAGAATAGTGCCCTCCAACCTCATCGGGTACTAAATCTTTTCTGCTGAATTTCTGAACATTTTGCCCAATATGGGCAAGGAGGCCAACATGAAAATCGAGCATCTCCTTCAAAAAAAGCACCGCCTTGAGCGCTGCTTGTCCAACGTTCTGGACCCCCGAGCAAGGCGGGGATTTAGTTCAGAACTCACAAAGGTCGTTCACGACCTTTGCGTGGAAATGAACAACGAGGCAAGGGTGAAAGCCCTTGCTTGGGGTAAGGGGCTTACCCACAACCCGTTTTTCACCTTGGTGAGAAACCCATAGGAGAACAAAATGCGAACAGAAAAGAACCTGGTTACTGTTCCCGGAACGGTAGCCTGCAACATCACCGGACAAGTGTACGAAGGTGACGCAACCCTCGACAAGCTCGAGGTTGGTTGGGTCAATCTCAAAACCAAGGGCGGGGTCCTCGTATTCCACGAGAACGACGAGACCGTGGAGGTGTACAAGTAGAGATTCTTCAGAGAGCTTGCCAGCCCCCTATAACCCCTGCCCTCAGGAAATACAATGCTAAACAAAGCCTGCTTTTCAAAAGCACCGCCAAAGATATATCAATGTTTACGAGGAGATAGGAGAGACCTAATCCCGGAAAACGCTAAGTATGTTAGGCTACTAATACAACGAGCCGGCTACAGAGGCAAGGTTGGAAGCTCCCTATTCATGAAAGATTTCAATCGTGATTGGGACGCTACCGAAAAAGCTTACTATACAGCAAAAGTCATCGCCGCAACAATCCATAATTGGCTAGACGACCACTGCACCTCACCACGCACCTACATCAGCAAATGGGACAATACCACAGGAACTTACCCTGGTAGGACCCATAAAGAAGCACTGAACGCCCTATTTATCAAATATGGGATAGTAGAACTACCCTCATTGAAATGATAAAGGTCCTACTAAAACACAGAGCGTTTCAAAATCCCAGCCTCCCTTCGGGTGGGATTTTTTCTTCCTACAAAGGAAAAGAACAATGGGATATTGCACCAACGATAGTATCGTGGAAGGCAACCTATTCAAAAAGGGTAGCGGAAAGTGGGCATACAATGTAGCGATCGACATGCATAGCTACTATGATGCACACTGGTCAACATCTGACGCTGTAAAAGTAGCGATCAGGGCCACTCCTTGTGACGTGCGTGGGGTAAGCCAGAGTGCTGTCGAGCCGGGATGTGGCTACTACCTGGTTGTGTTGGCACCTGCCCATCAATACGGCCACCCCGTCATGGTAGACCTGGACTGCTAAAACAAGAAACAGATAAAAGAGGGGAGAAGAAGGAAACCTAACTCTTTTACTTCAAAAATGTAGCACGCCCCGTGCCGGCCCTTACGGGCCGTCACGTGTCGTGCAATATTATTCCGGCTGACACGTGAGTTGCTTATGCAACTCCCGTGCCAGCCTAACTGCTCCGCTCGCGTTGCTCGCTTCGCTACTTCTCAACTTCAGCCTACACAAGTAAACACATATATTGAGAAATAAAAAAACAAGATACTATTAATACATTTGTATTGTTCTTACTTACTAATGGTGGTGTATATATATTTTTATAATGTCCAAAATGAGATGTATAAGTTGAAAAAATAATTGAAGATTTGGGCGTTGCCAGATGAAGCATCTGGCCGCTTCCCCTCCGGGCTCGCTCCGCTCGGTCCTTCGGACTAGCTGGAAACCAGCTACCCTACGGTCAAGCTAACGCAAGAAAAAAACCCTCGGCGCAAGGCGCCTCGGGTAGGTCCCTGGGGCATTCCCTCCCCAGGGACTCCGGTGAAAAAAGCCCCACTCACCGTTCAGTCACATACTTTGCAAAGCAAAGTCTGCGCCTTCACTTCTATTCGTGGGGGGTCAACACCAAGCTAAGAAATCTACTCGGGTGACGTCTCTCCTTCGTTGGCACTTCCCTTGCACCAAAGCCTGCAAGGTCTTGCCAACTCAGTCAAAACGTTGCCCTCGCAACTCGCTTGGTGTCTCCCATTCACCGGCCTAAGGTAGAAGATACTATTATCTACTATACTAACTAACTAACATATTGTGTCAATCGCGAGTTTAGACGATGCAACGTAACCCTGCTGTCGGAAGTCCGGTGTCAGCTTTTATTTTCGGCTAAAAGACAAATGGAAGCCGAAAATAAAAACCTCCCCCGAACGGATTCTTCGTTTCGGGGGGCTGCAGAAAAACCCTTTTCTGCGGAACTCGCAAGGAGATTCCCCATGACAAACTTTGACGAGCTTTGGAAAACTCTCCAAACCAGCTGGGGAGTATCCATCCCGGCAGGTGATCTCCTCGAAGAAGGAGTCACCTTCGGAATGGAATCGGAAACAACCCCCCGGGGGTTCGTTCGCAGAAAACGGCTTTATTCCCAAGCCGAAATGCAGTTTAGCGAGGCCGATCAAGACCTCGCTTACAACATGGAGATTGTCGATCTCCATGAAACCCCCATCAAAGAACTTGATATGGTGAATGAAGAACTCACCAATCTGTTTGGAGACGAGATTGGACCCTATGAATTGGACCCAATTTCCATTCACCGAGTAACCTTCATCGAACTTCTTTCGCTCGGTGCAGACCGAGCAGACGCATTTGATTGTGCGCTAACAGTCAATGCTAAAATGAAAGAAGTCGAAACCGACCGACCTGGACTGACTCGGTCAGCCTGGATTAAGTCCGGTGCCTTCGCGGACGAAGACATCGACATTTCTTTCCACCCAGTGGTGGAAAGCGAGGACGTTGTCCTCGACCAAACCAGGACTCGGCTAGAAGCCGAGGGTGATTGCTACATCAGCGAGGAAAAAGCTCGACGGGCAGCCGAACAAGCTCACGACTCCAACAAGCCCCTCTTCGGGTGGCTAGAAAGCCTCACCCGAAGTCGGGAGCTCAGATACCGCTGGCTTCACAGCTACCTATTGTCTTGCTCGTCCATCGAGCAAGTCAAAAAAGCGCGTACTCGCCTAATCGAGGCTATCGATATCAACAACACCCAATGCCGCAAAATGGAGGCGCTGGGAAATAAAACAGCATGGGTCGGAGCCATCCTAGCTCCTATCCACAAAAGCAAGCTGATGAAACTTGCTAACAAGATAATTCGAGGTGAGGAGCCCCTTCGAGGTCTTTCCACCCCAAGCCGAGCAACCAGACCTTGGATGCCGAGGCCTATCACCGAAAAGGAAAAACACGAACTCCTCCACCCACAGCCCCGCCGCAAGTACTTCCCTCGATGGGTCCAAGGGACCCCCCACCCCGAACGCAAACGACCTTGGCTCTCCAAGGTCAAAGAATAAAACCTCAAACAAAACAAACTAGGGAGGCCCTTCGGGCCTCCCTAGCCCCAGAAAATCCAATGTAGCAGGAGTTAGGCCACAAAGTGTCCTAACTCCTGCATTTCTATACTACTTTTCAGGGGGAGATTCCTCCCCCTGCCACCCCCACTCTGAAACCCTTCGCTAACTACATTACCACTGCTAAATCCTACCTTACCATCTTTCTGCTAAATTCGTGAATTAGTAAATGAATCCTACGCTAAAGAAAAGAAAAGAAACAGAAACATAAGCGCCCAAATATAAGAACGGATTTACCCATTCATAGCTGAAATTTTTTGAGGAATTTATGAAGAGTCAAAAGAAACCAAAAAAAGGATACAAACATGCCAGATAAAAAGATGGTACAAGCAGCCTGTGCTTGCCTTGCGGGTGTTCTTGCTGTAATCATGATGCTAGTAATAAGCGCTGCAGCAGGATGCAACCATAAAACCCACACCCATAGCACGCCTCCTCCCACAAAGTGGGAACCCTCCAAGAGATGCAAAACCATAACTACCGTAAATACGGGAGAAGTTGCCATCATCGTCAACCACCACTGTCTCAAAGAGGGGGTAGTTACCTTAGCGGTCGCCTTCTTAGTCCCATACAAGAAGGAAATGCTCCCTCGAATCGCCCAAACTGTTCGAATCTTGATGGGAGAAGTAAAACTCAGCCTCTTCACCATGGGAAGAGTAAAAGAACTCCCCTTTTTTCTCTTCATTGTGAACCAAAACTACTAATGTTTGCCTTTCAAACACGGGGAACCCTACACTACCAAGAAAACAACAACACCTGGTGGGTAGAAACCCTAGGTGGATGGTATCTCATAGAGAATCACCAACCACTAGACCCCAACAAAGATAACGGAAAAAAAGTACACATCGACCCACAAGAGCGGGGTCGTGCAACAATCGAGGAAATTCTACATGAGAACATGTGAATCTAAAAGAAAGAAATTCCGAGGAGGATTCTCCCCAATCCTTTTTTCAATCAAAAAAGATAAGCTTATCTTCTATCTGATGGGAAAATTCTTTAGAATGAAGAAAGAGATCTTTCTAAAAGCATATCAACCACTTCCAAAAGAAACAAACTAATCTTTTTTCTGCTGAACTTTTGACGTAAACTTAAAAAAAGGAAAAGACAAACATGAAAGCGAGGTAGCTTGGACATTGCCTCCCTTGATAAAACAAGGAAAAATCCAAGCACCTGGGCCTGTAGCTCAGATGGTCAGAGCCGCCGGCTCATAACCGGTAGGTCCCTGGTTCGAACCCAGGCGGGCCCACAAAAAAGATAAAGAGAATTTTCTCAAAAACCCTAAAAAATCAAGGAAAAAACCTATAGATGCCAAAAAACAAAAGAAACAAAGCACAAGCAAAACAAACTGACCAAAAAAAGAACTGGAAAGTCGAAAAGATTTTCCAATCCTTCGACGAGGCCAAGTCCTTGTATCGTCAACTCAAAGACGAAGGACAGGATGTCAAGATTCACTTGATGTCGAACGGCTTCAACGTTAAGATAGGAACCCCATCTGCGAAGAAAGAAACCAAAAATGAGGACCCTACAGTATCGTAACATTCGTTACACAGATGAAATCGTCCTGGTCTTCGACGAAACCCAAGACAGGGTCTACTTCGAAGTAGAAGTAGGACAGGGCCCCAACGGCTTCATCTACCCAGAAAGTCTACCAAGGAAAGAATTTTACGAGCGCTACACAGAAATATAACCCTTTTTTGCCAAACCAGCAAGGAGGAACAATATGGATATACCAACCATCCTAATAGCAGCTTCCTTGCTAGTAATCGGGGTCTGCATAGCTTCAGCCTTCGTAGCGTTCCACGAAGATAGGCGACACCAACACGCTATGGAGGAAGCCGAAAAACTACACGGACCAGACACAAGAACACAAACAGACACCACAGGACCAGAACCCAACGAAATAAACCAGAAACCACAACCTACAAAAGAAAAGGAAAATAACCAACACTTGTGGAACTGGCTAGCAGACCCACAAGACCCCAAACTCAAAGAAAAGAAAAACAATAATACAGAGTGGGAAACTGGACTCCTAAGCCAACCCCCACCAAAAGAAGAAGAAGAAGAATACCCCAATTCCGCAAAGTTTTCTGCGGAACAATCGTGAACAACAACGCCGAAAAACAACAAAAGAAATTCGGCACAAACGGGCCTGGAAGGCCCACAAGAAAGGAAAAAAGAAATGTACGAGGCAACCGCGATCGTGTGTGGGAGGCTGGCCGCAGACCCCATGTTCTTCAAGGGGTCCAAGGAAGACGGAACCGACGACAGGACTCTGTTCCGGCTTATGGTGAACGAGCCCGGACAGAAGGATCCCGATGTCATCAACTGCATCACCTGGGGTCCTCGAGCCCGAGCAACCAACGAACACTGCAAAAAGGGCAAAGAAGTGCTCGTGCGCGGTAGGATCAAAACGTTCTCCCAGAAGAACGAAGACGACGGAACCTACAAGAACTTCTGGGAAGTACGTGTGGAGCACATGAGCTTCGGTGCTCTCAGTCTAAAGAGCCAGCAAGAAACTCCTGCTGGAGCCGCAGCTCCAACAGCCCTCACCGACCTCGAACAGGTGAAGGCCCTTCTCCAAGACCCCCGACTCCAGGCCCTAATGGAACAGTTACCTCAGAAGGAAGTAGCCTCCCCTTCCATCGACAACAACCCCTTCTAGACCAACACCTCGCCACGTCATAGAATACCTCCTAAGCATGAGTATAAAAGGCTTATACGGCCCTGTCGTCCAGCGGCCAGGATACCGGCCTTTCACGCCAGAGACCCGGGTTCAATTCCCGGCAGGGTCATCAAGGGCTCGTGGCGAAATGGCATCGCACTCGGCTTTTAACCGATGAATTCCGGGTTCGAGTCCCGGCGAGCCCATTTTCTACCTCGCTCTCTCCCCTCCCTCCATAGAAACCTACTACCGTGTAAAAAACCAACTATAATACCCACCCCCGAATTTTCACAGCAAAAGAAAAAATCCAAACCCCTAACCCATACCATCCTAAAACGACTACAGAACGGACCTTCTATAAAACCCTAGAAATTCTACTATAGATACACAAATAGCCCCCTACATAAAGTTTTTCCACTACAAAAGTTTACCACAAACAAATAAATACTATATAAATACACCTATAGCAGTAAACCTAAAAGTGAAATCACCAATAGGAAGCTAACACAACTTATCCCAATATAAAATATCCCCCCTAGTTCGGTCTAGTCTAGTTCTTTATACGTATACCAAGACTTGTATGATTTCATCTTTACTCTCATGACAGACTTGAAAATATACAAAGAAATCAACCTAGAATTAATATAGATTCAATATTATATATTAGTATGTCTATTCTTTTAGCGTGTACAAACTCACGACATTACGTTATGGCGATATGCTTACCCCTATTTTTACCGATCAAGGTAAGATACATAAATAGGTTCATGTATGGATTCTTTTTCTTCGAAAAAACCCATAAAAAACTATCACTTACACCCTATTTCTTATATGTGTTATATATTTATTCTTTTAACATAAAAGACATAAAGGTTTCTCGTGAACGGCCCCTAGATTTATAAAGGAGGGCGAGGGGCAATACTCCAATCATATTTACATATATAATACAAATATCTAAAAATGTAAACTAAATTTGTTTATTTATTTTTAATTATTTTCTTGCTGAATTCTTGGAGGTGTAATATGAAGGAACTTAGAGGAGATTTATGGGAATTAGCTAAAGGAAATATCCTTTGTATTACTACTAATGATTTTTTAAAGGGAAAAGGAGAATGTGTTATGGGTAGAGGGATTGCTTTTTCGGCGGCGAAAAAATTCCCTAACCTACCCAAACTATTAGAAAATATGATTCAAAAGAACGGGAATGTAGTAAACATTCTAGGTCTTTTTGATTCATACATTCTAGTATCTTTCCCAGTAAAACCTGTCTTCTCATATGACTCTAAAACAATAGTAAAACATATGAAAGGAAAGTTTGCTCCTGGGAACAAAATACCTGGATGGGCCGTACAGGCTAGTCCGGCTATCATACAACAAAGTATAACCCAACTATAGGAAATGTTTAACAATATTGATTGTAAGATCTTTCTTCCTCGACCAGGTTGTGGTGCAGGGGAACTTGAATGGAAAGATGTAAAACCCCTACTAGAAGTACTACCAGACAAATATTTCGTGTGTACTTTCTAGTATGAAAAATTTCCTAGCAGGCCAAAAGAAAAGATAACCCCATGAAATCTAATAAAAAGAAACCACAACCATATAAACTCGCAGAAGAAGAATATATATTGGATGACTTCAAAGCAGGATATAATGATGCTTTAGAAGATTATTGCAATCTAAAAGAAGAAAATCTCAAACGCATATACCACATACACCACAAATCCATCTATGGACAAGGATACAAAAAAGCCCTAATCGACATAGGGTTGCTCTCACTCTAGAAAAAGAAACAAAAACATGGACTTAAACAAGATAGCACAAGAAGGGTTCTTTCACATTAAATATTATTACGAAGTAGCCAACGAAGCCATCGGTATAGCTCACTTATGCAGAATATGCCCGGTAAAATCCTTCGATGCCCATGCCGCTTGGTATCCTAACCACTGGTCCAACCCTCTGTCAGTTCAAGACGACTAAAGAACGAACCCTCTATGAAACCCCAGATTTTTTCGCGGCACTAAAAAAAGGTAACCTCATGAAATCAAAGAGAAAAAAATCTAAACTTTTCCCTTTGACAAGGGAAGAACGTTTAGATAATGACTTCTCAACAGGATTCAACGATGCCTTGTATAACTCTTTATATATGAACAATATCCAATTAATGAGGCGTGCTTATATTCACTTAGATACCTCCTACGGAAATGGATACAAAACAGCCTTAGCTGAGCTCTGGCTCTATTATGGCACTCAAAAAAATCTGAAAATTTCTTGGCGAAATAAATACTGAACTTGTTAAAAAATCCAAAGGATACAAAATACACCTTAGAACCCACCTTCTACACCCTAAAACAACTAAAGAACCCATCTTTTTTATAACCCTAAAATTTCTTGGCGAACTGAAAAAGAAAAGGAAAAACAACATGATACGCCCCAAGATCCAAATGCTTCTTAACAGTATTTCCAACGATGATGGAACGATCTGGGAAAACAACCAAGATAGTATGGATGTGGGCTATGTACTGACAAACACAAAGGCAGCCATGTGCACAGCGAGACGTAAATCCCTCGTCGTGTATTACCCAGCCCCCGGTCGTCTTGGTAGACCTAGTCTTCAATATGGTGTGATGGGGTTCACAACCGATATTGAACTAAACGATAAGGAAAATCAAGGCCTTGTCGAGGCAATAGCAACCTTTCTGGAAAAGAAATCGATAGACCTAAAGGCACAAAGAGAGGAGAAAGAAGACAAAATCCTCAGTGAAATCCTACCTTTCTTGTAGCACCCAATTTTTTCTCGGCGCTAAATAAAAACAAAACCCAAAAATTATTTGCTAAGGTATACTCTTTCTTTAACAAACAACAAACAAAACAATATAATAATATACTTTCTTCTTACAAAACACTAACAAAAATAACTATTTATCTTCTTCTATTAAACACTTTGTACCATATACTAATACAAATTCTTCCAATACCTCTGTCATACTTACCCCCTTCTTTTCAGCACACCCTTTCAATATAGTAATAGTCTCATTCGACAATCTAAAATTCATTCTTTTACCTTCTTTTTTCTGCATGATCTATTCTCCTTATTAAAATACCCTAGACGGTACACTATATATATAAAAGAAAGCACGTACAATGTCAACATTGTACATACAGTATTGTACATACAGTATTGTACATACAGTATTGTACATACAATTATGTGTTTGAATTTATTAGTTTATTCTCCTATTCAATAAAAAATAAATTAATTTTGCTGGATTTCTTAACAAAAGGGTGTACACCACGGACATAAAAGAATACAATACCATGTTTGAAAAGAATACAATATCATGTCTGAAAAGAATACAATATTGTTAGGGAGAGGGGAGAAAACGAGGAAGAAAGCTTTGAAAAGAATACAATATTCTTAAAAGGGGGGAAATATAAAAAGAATACAATATTATTGAGGCAAGAAGGAAGATTATGGAAGAATCTTAATATAGTTTATTATGAAATAGAGAGATAGGTAATTGTATTAATATATAAGAAAGTATTATTAATTTGGAGTCTTTTTCAGTGCGCGAAAAAAAATTTAAGACGTGAAAAATCTGCAAATATTTTACTTTAGTGCCTATTTCACAAACTTCTCCGATGAACAGTTATAATGATAAGAAAACGGAAGGTTTGTCGGGCCGACACCAAACCATAAAAAAAGGGCCCCTAAGGGCCCTTTTAGATGAAAAATAAGTAGATGAAAGAGTAAGAGTTTAGTGCTACAAAGGTGAAACATTTCAACGAAAGTAAGAATGTCTAAAAGGCACTATTCTCCTCTTCCCCTACTTAAAGGTTAGGTTTAGGTTTTGTTAACCCTTTCTTTCAGCATCTTTACTACTACAGGATATCCACGTCTTTGTCCACATGTACGTCAGCTCCGTGTTCTAGTAGAAGTTTTGCCACCTCAAGATGCCCATTTTTACTAGCCCACCTAAGAGCATAGTCTTCGTAAACGTGCACGTCAGCTCCGTGCTCAAGAAGAAGTTTTACTATTTCAACGTACCCCCTCACACTAGCCGACTTAAGAGCCTCATCTTCACAAGCGTGTACGTCAGCTCCGTGCTCAAGAAGAAGTTCTACTATTTCAAGATGCCCGTTCATACTAGCCCACCTAAGAGCATAGTCTCTTTGAGCGTGTACGTCAGCTTCGTGCTCAAAAAGAAGTTTTACCACCTCAAGGTGTCTCCTCATACTAGCCCACTTGAGAGCCTCGTCTTCGTGAGCGTGTACGTCAACTCCGTGCTCAAGAAGAAGCTTTACTATTGCAAGGTGCCCCTTTATACTCGCCCACCAAAGAGCCCCATCTTCACAAGCGTGTACGTCAGCTCCGTGCCCAAGAAGAAGTTTTGCTATTTCAGTGTGTCCGTACTCACTAGCCAGTTTAAGAGCCTCGTCTTCCTGAGCGTGTACGTCAGCTCCGTGCTCAAGAAGAAGTTTTACTACTTTAGTGTGCCCCTTCCTACTAGCCCATTGAAGAGCATAGTTTTTGTTAGCGTGTACGTTAGCCCCCTCCTGAATCAATCTTTCCACTACCTCGACGGTAATCTTTTCTCTTTTCCCAAGAATAACCTTGGAAGCTCTCCACTTCTCAGGTTCTTTTTCCGGGTCTAGCACCATTTCTGCGTCGGTAGGAATGGTAACTTTTCTGAGCCAGGGCCCATAGTCCAGAAAAGCTAGAATGTCTTCTCTAGCAAAGTAAATTCCTCCTCGTACACAAGAACCTTCCTTCTGGAAAGGAGCAGGGTCTACGTTTAGACCTGTTTTGAATTGTAAGCCGTTGTGACATTCGTCTGAGTTGAGAATCTTGTAGAAATTCATGTTATTCTCCATAGACCTTTCCTGTTCTTAAACTTATACTAATCGTAAATTTCACAAAAAATACCACTATTAAAATGAAAAAGATTTAAATGAGGAAACATTAATAAATTAAGATAGGTTATTTATGTTTTGGGGGTAAGTTTTTTAGCGTGCGAAAAAAACTTCTAAAAGGGGTAAAAATAGGTGAATATTTTGTGCGCCCCCTCCCTATGGTAAGAATACCCTAATTGAAGAGATAATAACACTATAAAGGCAAATTTTATCGAACCAACAAAGGAAAACAAGCGTGGACTTTTATAAGATTCTCAACTCAAACGAATGTCACCACGGGTTACAATTCAAAACAGGTCTAAATGAGGACCCTGTTCCTTTCAAGAAGGAAGGTTCTTGTTGCCCAGGGGGAATTTACTTTGCCAGGGAAGACATTCTAGCTTTTCTGGACTATGGGCCCTGGCTCAGAAAAGTTACCATTCCTACCGACGCAGAAATGGTGCTAGACCCGGAAAAAGAACCTGAGAAGTGGAGAGCTTCCAAGGTTATTCTTG